>Ga0196971_1000043_pt1 | contig 133507 bp, 111 predicted proteins | sample S1v_1013CmetaG_FD_148660 | JGI IMG/M metagenome (GOLD analysis project Ga0196971, IMG submission 148660) | Soil microbial communities from Anza Borrego desert, Southern California, United States - S1+v_10-13C | ecosystem: Environmental > Terrestrial > Soil > Desert | place: USA: California...
GGTTTGGTAAGTCTGTCAGGACTTCCTTACCGATACTTCATTCCTAAATCTTAGCAATTGTATCATCTTTATTACAGCATGTTTAAGAACGTCCAATTCTCAACTTCACGGCACAAACAAATTACACTGACATAATTAACTGGTCTAAGAATGAACCATTCAGAATTAACTTACCATATTATGAAAGCGACACCGAACTTCCACGTTCCTCATCAAGAATGCAGATACCCGGAGATACCCTTGATAATGATCTTCCGCAAATTTCTATTTCCCTCAGAGCAGCTAATGAGATAATTAAAGGTTCGGCAATAAGTTTCTCAAAGTTTGAGCAAACTGTCTCTAAGGATCTTAAGAGCGCCTCAAAAAATATAAAAGGAAGATCTCTCAATCTTATCGCGTCAGTTAAATCAAGAATTATCAAAACCAGAAATGTGCTTGCTATACTCCCGGGTGAAAATACTGATTCTATAGTTGTTGTTGGCGGGCATTATGATCATGTGGGAATGAGACAAGGTTATATATGGAACGGTTCGGATGATAACGCATCAGGCACAGTCGGAGTTATGGCTATCGCCCGCGCTTTTGCCGAATCAGGCATTAAACCTGAGAAGACAATGGTATTTGCTGCATGGACAGGGGAAGAAAAAGGTTTACTTGGTTCCGAATATTTTGTAAACCATTCAGACTACTCATCAAAGAATATAATGCTTAATCTTAATTATGACATGATTTCCAGAAATGCTGATGATGATTCGGCCGGAGTAGAATGCAGTATGGTATATACAAAAGCATATGCAAATTTCAAAGATATTGCCGAAAAGAATAATGAATCATATAAACTGGCCTTGAAAATTGACTACCGCGCTTCGGATAAACCATCGGGGGGCAGTGATCATGCTCCGTTTGCAGCAAAGAATATTCCTGTTATGTATTTCATGGCAGGTTTTCATGAGGATTACCACCAGCCCGGTGATACTATTGAAAAAGCTGATATTCATAAAATGACCAGTATTATTAAATTAGGTTATCTGAACCTCTGGGATGTGGTAAATGGTAATTTTGAACATATCTCGGCAGCATCTAAATAAATGTGATTATGCGCAATAAGTCGTAAGCAGAAGTATACAAAGTACGCATATCAGGAATTTTTGCTTTTCCTAAATTGTTAAATTAAAGAAAAAAGGGATTTACTGATGCGTAAGTTTTTAATATCTGTGTTTTCTTCAATTGCTGCACTTATTTTATCATCCTGTGGAGGTAATGCAGAAAATCTGAATATCGGGGACCAGGCTCCGGATTTTACTGCACAGGATGCTTACTCAAAAAATTATCGTTTATCCTCATACGCTGGGGTCTCCCCCGTGGTTTTATATTTTTACCCGAAGGCAAATACTGCCGGCTGCACTAAAGAAGCTTGCGGTATCCGGGATTCATGGTCAAAATTCAAAGAGAACAATATTGTTGTGCTGGGGGTAAGTGTTGATTCCAAAGAAGATATTAAAGAATTTATTGATGATCATAATCTTAACTTCCCTCTGCTTTCTGATGCAGATAAAAGCATTTCTGCCAAATATGGGGTGCTTAACAAATTAGGTCTGGCCAACAGAGTAACTTTTATAATCGATAAAAAGGGTAATATAAAACAGATTATTAGAAATGTTGATGTTGAAATCCATGCTGATCAGGTTTATGATATTGCATCGAAACTATTATAGACTTGAAATAGTATGATATAATCGTAAATTTAGTAATCAGACTATGGGCAAAATATAAGTGAAATCTCCAATTTACATGGATAACCATTCAACCACGAGAATAGATAAGAGCGTGCTTGATGCTATGCTCCCCTATTTGACTGAATTGTATGGAAATGCTTCATCCAAATCTCATCCGTATGGATGGATGGCTGAACAGGCTGCCGCTAATGCGAGAAATATAATAGCATCGCATATCAACTGCAAACCTGAAGAAATATACTTTACCAGCGGAACCACTGAGTCTAATCACATTGCCTTATCGGGAATTATTTTATCTAATAAGAAAGATAGTCATGTAATTACCTCCGTTACTGAGCATTCGTCAGTATTAAATCTTCTTGGATATTTTGAAAGGAATGGTTTACATGTAACTTACCTGCCGGTTGACAAGTATGGACAAATAGATATCGACCAGCTGAATGATTCCATCATTCCTGATACAATTCTGGTCTCTTTAATGACCGCAAATAATGAAATAGGTACTATTCACCCCATTAAGGAAATTGGAGATATATGCAGGTCCAAAGATGTTCTGTTCCATACAGATGCAGCTCAGGCAATTGGCAAAATGAGAATAGATACTGCTCTGAATAATATTGATCTTCTTTCTATAAGCGCACATAAAAATTATGGGCCTAAGGGTACGGGTGCATTGTACATCAATAAAAGAGTGAAACTTACACCTGTATTCTGGGGCGGTGGACAGGAAAAAGGAATTCGCCCCGGAACATTAAATATTCCGGGAATAGTAGGATTGGGAAAATGCGTTGAAATATCAGAAATCATATTAGAGAAAGAAACTGGCGGATTGCTTAATCTTAGAGACAGAATGTATAATGGAATAAAGCAGGAAGTTGATGACCTGCATTTGAACGGACATCCCGTTAACAGGCTGCCCAATAACCTGAATATTAGTTTCCCTGGAATTCAAAATACTGAATCTTTCCTTATGGAACTTAGAGAATTTGCATTTTCAACAGGAGCTGCATGTTCTTCTGGCAAAGATGAATTCAGTCACGTACTTCAGGCAATAGGTCTGCAGGAAAATCTGATCCGTACTTCATTGCGGTTCGGCATCGGCAGATTTAATACAGAAGAAGAAGTAGATTTTGCAATAGAGAAAATTACAGCTGCCGTAAAGAAAATAAGAAATTCACAAGTATTGCTATAAATGAATAAGGTAGATAAAATGTCTAAAAACACACATCACTCTTATCTGGAAGAAAATATTTCATTATTCTGGAATTATATGAAAGAGAAATACCCGGTTTATAAAAACTCAAATATTTTCTTCAGAGATATCCAGTTTGGAATTAAGGATTTCTTTTCTAAAAGAGACCAGATACTTGATAATGCTGAGACTGAAGACCTGGCATATAAAACCACAGGACTTCTTGAAAATAAGGGAGTTCTGAGTAAGCTTAACGATAATACGTGGAAAGTAAACTTTCTGGATGATAATATTGTTATAAATTCAAATATATAAACCTTAAAAAACATGGAAGGGTCAGAATAATGTCGGAAGTATTAAATGAAAACGCTGAAATAAAAGTTACTGAAAAGGCTCTGAGACAGATCAAGAGACTTATGGAAGATAATAATGTCCCTGAGGGATACGGATTAAGAATTGGTGTCAGAGGTGGAGGGTGCTCCGGGCTGAGTTATACTCTTGGTTTCGATTCCTCAGCAAAAGACGGAGATAAAGTAATTTCAGCCGAGAATGAAGTAAAACTCTTTATCGATGGTAAGAGTCTGTTTTATCTTGCAGGTACTGAACTTGATTTTTCAGATGGTCTGAACGGACGAGGATTTGTATTTAATAACCCTAACGCAAAGAAAACCTGCGGATGCGGTGAATCATTTGGAGTTTAATATTAAATAAATATGCAAAGAAGAAATTTTATCTTTTCAATTGGTTTATTATCCCTTTCGGGGTTAGCTGATAAGATGCCGGCTTTTACTACTATCAACAAAAATGAAAGGAGAATCGATACGATGGGAAAACATGAACTCCCTAAGTTACCTTATGACTTCAATGCTCTTGAACCATATATAGATGCTCAAACCATGGAAATTCACCATGATAAACACCATGGCACTTATGTTTCCAAACTTAATGATGCCATTACCGGTACTGATATGGAAAAACAATCTTTGGAAGAATTACTAAAATTCGTCTCCAAAAGTCCTGTAGCCGTAAGAAATAATGGTGGCGGACATTATAACCATTCCCTCTTCTGGCAGATTATGAAACCAAACGGAGGAGGTAACCCTTCAGGCGCACTTAATTCAGCATTAGATTCAGAGTTCGGTACATTTGAGGACTTTAAGAAAAAGTTTTCGGAAACTGCCGCTGCCCGCTTTGGATCCGGATGGGCCTGGCTAATCATTGGTACTGACGGTAAACTCAAAATAACATCTACTCCAAATCAGGATAATCCGTTGATGGATGTGGCTGATGTACAGGGAACTCCTGTGCTTGGACTCGATGTATGGGAACATGCTTATTATCTTAAATACCAAAACAGAAGACCGGAATACATTGATGCATTCTGGAGCGTTATCAATTGGGAAGAAGTCGGCAAACGTTACGAGCAGGCTAAGAAGTAAGCACTTTTAATTAAACTGTAAGTACCGCCTGCCGGTTATCCATTTTTTCTTTTTAGCATTATCGCCTGATTACAATGTATTCAGGCTTTTTTATTTTATAAATCATAAAGTATTTTTGCTATATTTATCCTGATATATATAGTAGTTACGGACTATTTAGAAAGTTAATGAACTCTACAGTAGCAATCTTTCCACTTAATATTGTGGTATTTCCGGGATCAGCTTATCCCCTTCATATTTTTGAAGAAAGATACAAAACACTCATTTCCAACTGCCTTGAAACAAAGAGCGGATTTGGAATTGTTCTGCAGAATAAAGAAGAAATCTCTAAGGTCGGCTGTATGGTGGAAATATCTGAGATCACCAGAAAATATTCAGATGGAAAATATGATATTGTTGTCAGAGGATTGGAGAGATATTATATATTGAATAGTTTTATTCACCCCGATAAATACCTTCTTGCGGCAATTGAGCCTTACTCAGATGGCGCTCAGGAGTTGGATATTTCTTTATACCAGAGTATCAAAGAAAAATTCATTTCCATTTTGAACAAAATCAATGTTCAGCTTGAACCGGCCTTTTTCGATAACCTGGAAACAACTTCTTATAAGTCATTCAAGATTGCTGAAAAATGCGGTTTAAAACTTGAACAGCAGCAGGAACTCCTCACCTTGAAAAATGAAAATAAGCGCTTATACTTTCTTAAAGATCATCTTGATAATCTTGACCAGTATATTGACGAAAATAAAGTATTGAAGGAAATAATTCTCGGCGATGGTTATATTAACTGATAAAATCCGGTAAACTATGCGCGAATCAACACGGAACCGAATCAATTATTATTCAAAAATAATTATTGTTATTACCGGAATCATTGGTGTAATCTCTGTAATAATAGAATATGGTTTTAATCTTCCTGAGAAGTATTCTTCAGTATTGCATTACACCGCAATAGGTGTAGTTGTATTTTTTATATTTTATCAGTTTGTTCAGCTTTCATTGAAAGAAAAAAAACTGGAGTATCTTAAAAGCAGAAAGATTGAATTTCTTATAACTTTTCTTATTCTTCTGGAGTTCTTTCTGTACCTCTTTGGTTTTAGCGTTGTGAGAAGAATAGGATTGGCTCTTAAGTTTCAAAATATAGCACTCCTTTATATAATTGCCCTCCAGTTTATAATAATAATTGAATTCTTTCTCGGGGGACTCCGATATAATTCATTAATACTGCAGTCAAAGATCCATCCTGCCAGATTATTTGTACTAAGTTTCATTATGACCATCCTCATCGGAGCGCTTTTTCTGATGCTCCCAAAAGCAACTGTACATCAGAATATTACTTTTATGGATGCACTCTTTACATCAACAAGTGCCGTATGCGTTACCGGACTTACAGTATTCGATACTGCAACATATTTTACAAGATTTGGTCAGACAGTTATTTTGATTCTGATTCAAATAGGAGGATTGGGTTTAGTAACCTTCACCACGTTCTTTGCAATCTTTCTGGCAGGAGGTCTGGGTCTCAGGGAGAGATTTATGCTGCAGGATTTACTAGGGGAACAAAATGTTAGCCAGATAGGAAGAATTATTGCTATTGTAATATTTGTTACTCTGGGCATTGAATTGATCGGTGCAGTACTACTCTTCCAGAGTATAAGTATTTATGCTAAAACGTTTGAAGAAGCTGTGTATATTTCTGTATTCCATTCCATTTCCGCTTTTTGTAATGCAGGATTTTCCGTGTTCTCTTTAAATCTAATGGATCCTATGATCAGGAATAATTATTACTTTAATACGGTGATCTCATTACTTATTATTGTCGGCGGCTTAGGATATCCAACAATTATAAATATTTTCAGCAAAAGAATATTCGCTTCAATTCCTGAAAAGGTTAAAAACAGGATTACACTTCAAACGAGAATGGTTATTCTTTCAACAATTCTTCTTATCATCTTAGGTGCTGTGCTTACTTATTATTGTGATTACTACCATTCACTTAATAATCTGAATACAGCCGAAAAGATCTTTCATTCATATTTTCAGTCAGTTAGTGCCAGAACTGCAGGATATAATACAGTAGATATATCACAGTTTTCAGTATCAACAACATTGGTCTATCTTTTTCTAATGTTTGTTGGTGCTTCCCCCGGTGGAACCGGTGGTGGTATTAAAACTACCACTTTAATGATTATAATCCTTAGTTTCTGGAGCTTCTTAAGAAATGATAAGAACGTTAATTTCGGGAAAAGAAGCATAAACAATCTCGTGGTTCTCAGGGCTTTATTAAAAGGTATTTTTACATTGTTTATAATTACTCTCGGGGTGTTTCTTTTAACCATAACCGATGCTAATAAAATTCTGCTTGATATTTCCTTTGAAGCATTCAGCGCGTTCGGTACAGTGGGACTATCAAGAGGCATTACGCCATTACTATCCTACGCAGGTAAAATGGTAATTATAACATTGATGTTTATAGGCAGAATTGGTCCTTTAACTTTTATGTTCAGTATAATAAAAGCAAAGGATAAAGTAGACTTCGACTACCCGTCGGAAGAAATATCAACAGTATAGAGGGATAACTCAGATGAACAGGAAATTTGCGGTAATAGGGTTAGGTGATTTCGGAAGAAGCATTGCAATCTCATTAACTGAACGGGGAGGTGATGTTATTGCAGTTGATCAGAGCATGGAAATTATAGATGAAATAAAAGATAAAGTTGCTTATGCCGTACGGCTTGACTCTACTGATGAAAGAGCATTGAGATCATTGGGCATAGATAAGGTTGATGTAGTTGTTGTAACAATGGGCGAACACTTCGAAGATACAGTTCTTACCTCGGTATTGCTCCTGCAGATGGGGATCAGAAAAGTAGTAGCCAGAGCTTCATCAAAAATGCAGGAGAAGATATTACTAAAATTGGGAGTTCACCAGGTTGTTACCCCTGAATTTGAAATGGCCTCCAGGCTGGCTTCTACGTTATTTAATGAAGATGTCCTTGATTATATCTCGCTGGGTGAGGGATATAATATCCTGCAGGTGAAAGCTCCAAGATCATTTATTGGTAAAACTCTCCAGGAAATAGACCTACGTATCAAATATAATCTAAACCTGATAACAATAAAAAGAAGCTATAAGGTCAGAAATGAAGGCAATGGAGAAGATGTGATAAAACAAAGGATTTATGGGGTTCCTACAGCAAGTACAATAATTGAAGAAAATGATGTCCTTATCCTTATGGGAAAGGATAAGGACGTAAAAAAGATTATTGAATAGTAACCTGATAGGATTTATGAATACTGATTCTGTTTATTGCTCTGGCTAAAGCCGCTTCTGCACGTGCAATATCAATGCTTTTCCGTGCCTTCAGTCTTTCCTTGGCTCTGTTTAAAGAATTCATTGCTCTCTCAAGAATTATTTCTTCAGGAGTTTCAAATGTATCTGCCAGAACAAGCACCTTATTGTTCAGTACTTCTATCATACCTCCGCTTGTTGCATAGTACGTTTCTTTATCATTCTCATCAATAATTTTAATCTTCCCTACCTCTAAAGTGCTTATCAGAGGAGCATGGTTATACAGAACCTGGAAACTGCCCAGGGTACCCGGAACAGTGATTGCCTTTACTTTTCCCTGGAAAGCCTTTTTTACCGGTGTAATTATTTCAAGATCAAATACTTTCATAACATCACTTCATCGCTTTGGCTTTTTCAACAGCTTCTTCAATAACACCAACATACATGAAAGCTGATTCAGGAAGATCATCATACTCACCATTAATAATGGCTTTAAAACTTCTGATTGTATCCTCAAGTTTTACATACTTTCCTTTGTATCCGGTAAACTGCTCAGCAACATGGAAGGGCTGACTAAAGAATCTTTGAATTCTTCTGGCTCTGCGTACTGTAATCTTATCATCTTCTGATAATTCTTCCATACCAAGAATGTTGATAATATCCTGCAGATCCTTATAGGATTGAAGTATTTCTTTTACTCTTTTCGCAACGGCATAGTGCTCTTCTCCAACCGTGCCGGGCTCAAGAATTCGTGAGGTTGAATCCAAAGGATCAACCGCAGGATAAATACCAAGCTCTGAAATCTGACGGCTTAATACTGTAGTAGCATCCAAATGAGCAAACGCGGTAGCAGGTGCCGGATCTGTTAAGTCATCAGCAGGAACATAAATTGCCTGAACAGATGTAATTGATCCTCTATCCGTGGATGTAATTCTTTCCTGCAGTGCACCCATTTCAGAAGCCAGGTTTGGCTGATAACCTACTGCAGAAGGCATACGACCTAGCAGCGCACTTACTTCAGAACCTGCCTGTGTAAAACGGAATATATTATCAATGAATAGAAGAACGTCTCTTCCTTCTTCATCTCTGAAGTATTCAGCAATAGTTAAACCGGTTAAACCTACTCTTAATCTTGCTCCCGGTGGTTCATTCATTTGTCCAAAGACCAATGATGTTTTGGCCAAAACTCCCGACTCTTTCATTTCTACCCAAAGATCGTTCCCTTCCCTGGTTCTTTCACCTACACCGGCGAAAACGGAATAACCGCCGTGCTCCTGAGCTATATTATGAATCAATTCCTGAATAATAACTGTTTTACCAACTCCTGCACCGCCGAATAAACCTGTTTTTCCGCCGCGTGTGTAAGGTTCAAGAAGATCAATGACCTTGATTCCTGTTTCAAACATCTCCTGTTTTGTGTTCAGGTTTTTAAACTTTGGAGCATCTCTGTGAATAGGATATATTTTCTTTGTTTTTATTTCACCCAGTCCGTCAATACCTTCACCCAGTACATTTATAAGCCTGCCTAACGTTTCTGGTCCTACCGGAACTGAGATGGGAGCGCCAGTGTCAAATGCTGTTGTACCGCGTACAAGTCCATCGGTGGAATCCATAGCAACAGCTCTCACCCGGTTTTCGCCTAAATGCTGCTGAGCTTCTACAATAAGCACCTCATCATGTCCTTCAACAGTCTTCCTTGGAATCTTAATTGCGTTGTAAATACTCGGTAAATAGCCATCCTCAAAGTCAATATCTACAACAGGTCCGATGACCTGAACAACTTTACCTTCTCTGTTTGCCATTTGTCTCCTTAAATATCAGATTCTTATTTAATCTATTAAATTGCTATAATTTAATGATTTACCAGTTTTTTTCCAATAAACTATATCCAATAAAATTTAAATTGAAGAATTATATGGATTTTATTTATAGTAATCGCCGGCATTTTAGATTCTTGTTTGAAAATGATACTTTGTTTAATAAAATACTAACATTTACTAGGTAATTTTTCCTGTGACTAATATTTAGAGCAAGTATGACCTTATCCAGATTGATCACCTACAGAACAAGCCTTGTTTTACTTACATATATTGCTTTTATATCTCTTGGATTACCAGATGGACTGCTTGGTGTAGCATGGCCATCAATGAAAAATAACTTTGAGCGTTCTCTCGATTCACTTGGTATCCTCCTTTCAGCATCTACAGCCGGATATCTTTTATCCAGTTTTTATGGCGGACATTTACTTACACGCATGGGAGTTGGATGGCTTCTGTCATTAAGCTGCGGCGTAACTGGCGCATCACTTCTGGGATATACATTTGTTCCTGCATGGTGGATGCTAATTCCTCTTGCCATGTCAGCAGGTTTAGGAGCCGGAGCAATAGATTCTGGAATCAATACCTACGCGGCTGCGCATTTTAGTAAACGATCAATGCAATGGCTTCATGCCAGCTTCGGAATTGGAATTACACTTGGACCCATTATCATGACCTTTGGAATAAATTACTACAGTTCCTGGAGATGGGGATATGTTCTTGTAGGAATTGCACAACTCCTTTTAGCATTAATATTTGGAGCAACAGTTAAGATCTGGAATCACAACAGTTATCCGGGTGTTATTGAAGAGAGGAGAATTACTGATTATAAAACACCAATATTGAAAACCTTAATGCAGTTTAAGGTCTGGATAAGCATTTTGATGTTTTTTGTTTATGCAGGTATTGAAGCATCTGTCGGAAGCTGGACTTATACATTGTTGACGGAATCACGTGCAATTCCAGCAGAAATAGCAGGATTCTGGGTAGGAAGTTACTGGGCAGCATTTACAATTGGACGTGTATTGGCTGGCTTATTCTCCGCGAAGATATCAATGCATGGGTTGATTTATATCAGTTTGTTAGTGGCTCTATTCGGTGCGATACTGTTGATCTGGAATCCTACGGAGATAAGCAGCTTAGTTGGACTTGCATTAATTGGAATTTCAATAGCACCCGTCTTTCCCGGAATGGTATCTCTTACAAGTAAACGGGTTAGTCCCCAGTTTACTGCTAATACTATTGGGATGCAGATAAGTGCAGCTGGATTGGGAGTGGCTGTTATTCCGGGCTTAACAGGTGTTGCTGCTCAGCGTACATCACTTGAGATAATTCCTTTTGTAATTATCTCGTCAATAATGCTACTTTTAGTAATTTACATGCTTGCATCACACCTTGAGAAAAGAGTTTGATTACTTTAGAACAATAAGCTTTCTGCTCTGCATAAATGATCCACATTTCAAACGATACAGATATACACCGGAAGTTAACCCCTGTGCATTAAAATCAAATACATTCCTGCCCTGCTTTGCATAACCTGAATATATTGTACTTATATGCCTTCCGAGAATATCTGTAACTGAAAGCTCAATTTCAGAATCCTGCGGAATGTAAAATGAAATTGTTGTTACAGGATTAAATGGGTTAGGATAGTTCTGGAATAAAATAATATTTTCAGGAATACTGATATCGTCAGCAATATTACTTACATAAGGCATAACAAATGCGGTAGTTCCGCCAAGTTCATTGTAGCGTTTTTTAAACTCCTGCATATACTTATTTGCGATTTTATAATCGTGTATAATCAGGGTATTCTCATCATTCTTTGTATTGGCAGCATTTGACCAGTTATGTGAGCCGGTAATAACTATGGGATCAGAAGTGGAATACGCAGCATCAATAATTCCATATTTGTGATGAAGAGTGGCACTAAGATTATATGCAAATACTTCTGTTGGAGCAAGTGCTTTCAGATTCTGAAACTCTGAGCCGTTATCATTTATGTTATCAATGATTCCTCTCAGGTCTTTGGCACCTGCTTCAAATGCATTTTTAATATTATCGAAAATACCATTACTGGTAAATGTAAGATTGGCAAAATAAATAGAGCTGTCACTGCTGCTCATTGCAGCCATAATTTTGGATTCTGTCTGGTCAGAGGGACTGAAATACAATTCTACTTTTCTGCCGCCGATAGTAAATGAATGAACGGTGTTATTCGTTTTATAAGGACCAAATTTTGCCAACGATGAATTTGGTTCATCAGTGCTGCTTCCCCACATTTCTTCAAACTCAGTTGTATATGCAGTTGCAAGCTGAGCGTCGTTAATTTCAACAACGTTATTCTTCCAGTTGAGTTCAAGTTCTGTAATGTTCCATGAACCCGTCCACACCCAATCATTTGTTAAATTTTCATCACGCCCGTCAAAAATAAAAAACTTATTATGCATTATACCATCCATAGCAGGACGCTTGCTGATCTGAATTCCTGAATTGACAAGTGACTGCATGGAATTCTGCATTGTTCTGTCATCGTATACAACTCTTACTTTTACACCCCTGCCTTTTGCTGTAATAATTGCACTGGCAATCTGATCCATATCAGAAAAACTATAAACCGCCATGTCTATTGAATATGAGGCACTATTTATTCTCTCGATTAATTTCGCGGGAAAATTAATGCTGCCTAGTGCATTGTTTCCGGCTATAGCTACAATAGTATCTACAGGAAAGTTGAAGTATACATTAATCTGACCAGTAGAAACTGTATCTGTGGACAATGTAGTAACAAATTTTAATTCACTTTCACTTGTGCCGAAGTAGTTGCTGGAAATAGCTTTGTAGTAGTATTTAGTAGCTGATTCTAGTCCCGTAACCTTCACTGAATGTATTTTTGCGGTATCATTGATAACAACTGAATCCAATTCCAATTCAGCTGTGAGTCCATAAAGTACTTTACTGCTGCCTTCATTAATTGTAGTAAAATTGACAGTAAAGGATGCCGTATCCACGCCTGATACATAGATGTTATTAAGAATAATAGGACGATTATCAGTTAATATAATATCACTGCTGAACCTGGGCATTATCTGATAACCGGTATTATAAGGAATGCTGCTTTTATACTGACCAAGAATTCCGATAAGGTCTACTGGTCCGGTTGGAATTGGTGTGCCGATCAAAGAACTTACTTTATCATCAATTCGAATTTCAAGTGTACCGGTCGAATCCGAAATCTGGTAGTTCGTCGCTGAAACAAAATTGCCGGAAGACTTGATAAGTACATTGTTAACCCTTAGAAGTTGGCTTTCATAAACTTCGTTGCCATTCCACTCCTGGTCAATGATCTGCTTAAGTGTAACAGTTAATGTATCAAACCTGCAATCTGATTTATGAACTGTTACAGTCCCTGACTTATTAAAATCAAATTGTGTTAATCCTCTGAATTCAACAACTGTAGATGTCACCGTTACTGAATCCCCTATCTTTACCTTTCCGGTAAAAGCACTCCCATAAACCGAGATTGCTCCGGTGCTATCCTGAATACTTCCTGGTCCTGATGTTCCATATTGGGTAGAAGAAGTAACAATCGCAGTTACAGTGCGAACGGAGTCTTTATAAACTGGCACTCCGTCAGCGTTATTATTTTTCAATTCTGAGATGGTGGTAATTGTCTGACCTGAAAGGGATGAACAAAAAAGTAAAATTACAGCAAGTGTATATAATGTTTTCAATCAAGCTCCGTGGAAAGAATAAATCTTAGAATTCTATTATTACCTTTATCAGCTACAAATAATGTTCTGTCATAGTGAGCAACCGAATAGGGTTCTTTAAACACTCCGGCACCTCCGAATGACTGTAGTTCATCACCTGAAGAGTTAAACTTAAATACACTGTCCTTCACTGCATCAGCTATGTAAATGTTTCCTGCATTATCTATTGTTACACCCTCAGGCTTCTGAAATCTGTTTACACTCATCAGATCTGTTGAGAAAGGACTAAGTTTATTAACATAACCTGTAAACTCATTGGATGAAACATACTGAAGCCATTGAGTTTTAAAACTGTTATTACCTGTTATTGAAACAATAATATCAGAATTCTTTTTATTAAAAGATGTTAATGAACTTACGTTATAAACCGACATCAATCCACTCCCTTCTGGTTCCAGCAGAGGAACTCTGCCGACAAGTGTATCGGAATCAAACCATCTTTTGTGCCTGTACATCAGAATTGAATTATCAGGATCAATAACAGGATTGTTCGGGCCGGTTCTCGCAATATAAAAACTGTTATCAGCAAATACGCACACACCAGTATAACTGCGGTTTGCCTTTACCAGGTCAACTGAGGTTTTTGGAAGAAGGCGAATCATTGCTGCGCTTGAAATGTTATGTCCGGCGTTGTACATTTTAATTTTATATACAGCACTGAACGTTTTCTGTACAGCATCAATTGTTGTGTCGAATTGTGCACATACGATTAGATTCAATTGATGATCCTGTGCAATAGCCACAGGACGTTTAACATTTCTAGTCCCAAGTACCTGACCGTCAAGATTCATCATTACAATTCTGTCATTATCTGTATCGGCTACATAAACAAATTGCTCTCTGCCGATTATGATATCCTGAGGATTTTTGAAGCCCTGGTAATCCCATACAGGATTGATCTGTATATATAGGGTGTCGTTTAATTTCGAGTCAGTCCCTTTACTATTCTCTGCTTCAAATTCTGAAATGTCAGTAATATCTTCTTTACAGCCTATAACCAGCAAACATAAAAATAGTATACCATTAAAAAGTATTTTCTTCATTCTATAAACTCAAAATAATTGAAAAACGATGAGCAGAACCTAGCGCTGAGAAGTTTGAGAATGCATAATCAAAAGTGAAATCTGCAATACTGATCGGAAGATTAACACCTGCACCAAAGGAAATATCCTGTTCCTCTACGTTTAATTTATATCCGCCTCTTAGTGATAACAAATTCTTCCAGGTATATTCCACACCGGTAGAAATATTTTCACTATTGTCATTAGGATGATTAAGCTGTACTGATGTTGTCAGTTTATGGTCCGCATTCTGGTAAGGTTCGAATGCAAAACCAATCCGGAACATAGTAGGCGGAGAGAATGACTGCCAATCTGATTTATCTCTTTTTCCATATAGAACTACTTTGCCATCAGGAGCTAAGTTATTTCCAAAATTACTAACTACAACCGCAAATCGTGTTGTGCCCAGGCCTGTCCAATATAGTGTTCCAAGATCAACCATTATACCGCGCATCTTCAGCTTATCCATTGTTTCTTCCATGTACCTGATTGTACCGCCGAAACTGAATTGCTCAGTCATTTTCTTTGAATAAGTAATTCCGAATGCTATATCACCGAAGGAGAAAAATTCACCGGTACCCTGGGGCATCACTTCTGTTGTAACTTTCATATCATCCATATGAACGGACGTAAGTGAAAGGCCAATTGCATCATTATCGGTTAAGTGATATACTCCTCCGATAAAATCATGTTTTATATCTACCAGCCATTCATTATGACTGAAAAATACCTGGTTACTATTGTTCTGGACTAATCCTGCGGGATTCCAGTAGAGTGCTGATGCATCGTTTGCAACTGCTACAAATGCATCCCCCAGAGCAGCAGATCTTCCGCCTACTCCTATCTTAAGAAATTGGGCTGTCGAAATACCTGCCCGCTGCCCCCCAAGTGTAGGAAACAACTGTGCAAACACGCTTCCTGAGTAAACCAGCAATATCAATAAAATTATATTTTTCATATTGACCCTAATTGCAATTTCCTATGCATTGCCACAAAGGCACTAAGACACTAAGCAACACAAAGAAATTACAAAATCATTCTTTTTATTCCGTCCTTTATCAAAGGAACATCAAAATTGATTAGATATCCTAATCTTTTATTTAATAGTTTTAAATGACTCAGAAGTTGAGCTTCCCAGACAGGATTAATTGTATCGAGAGCTTTTAATTCGCAAATTACTGTATCTTCAATTAAAACGTCCAACCGCAAACCTTCATCAAATGTAATTCCATCGTAAACAATTGGAACATCTACCTGCCTTTTGTAAGAAATACCTTTTTTATCTAACTCGTAACAAAAACAAATTTCATATACTTTTTCCAATAACCCGGGGCCTAGTGATTTATGTACTTTATAAGCACAATCAACAACTTCTTTCCCGAGTAATTCCTCCCGTGCTGTGAGTGCCGGATAGTTAATCTTTATATCTTCAATTAAAATTTCTTCGTGCATCTTTGTGCCTTTGTGCCTTCGTGGCAAATGCTTTTAAAATCTTAAGCTTACTCCGAACTTTATATTTCTCCTGGTAAGATATCTTGCAGGATTCATTGGATATGCATCCAGCGGGGCCTGCAGATCAGGATACATAGGATCATTCCATGTTGTCGGCACAGGGTCACCATATTCATATGCTTCCCCGGTAACGGGATTTATAATAGCTGAATTCTTTGTATCCAGTAAATTATTAACTTCCATGAACACAGAGAACTTCATCCCATAAACCGCGAAATATTTTTCGATGTTCATATCGATATAAAACCAGTTATCTCCAATCTCTGTGTATCTGTTCTTTCTGTCGGATTCATATTCCGGCTTTCCATCCGTGGTATAGCTTCCAGTAAAGAGTGCTGCAGTATATCTCTTCCCTGACTGGAAGAAATTGCGAATGTAAATGTTGTAATCATCTAGAATATTTGGTGCGAATCCGAAGAACCCCTTCCCCTTCTCAACAGTGAAACTAAAATTCAAAGAGGCTGTATAAGGTCTGTCCCAGGAAGCATATTCTTCTTTTATTGATTCGTCAAGATCACCCTGTAAAACCAGAACACCTTCATCAGCTGATGAGCTCTTACCAGTAATAATCGCATATGAGAAATAAGCACCGCCGTTAAACCAATGACCTATCCTTTTTTTATATTCAACTTCCAATCCTCTTGAACGCGCATAATCAAGATTAGCATATGTTATGAAACTCTGAGTTGCGAATCTTGCCGAAGTAATTCTCGCTGTTCGGGTTCTTACATAATCAAAAATATCTTTGTAGTATGCCGTAATAGTTAAAACATCATCTTCACTGAACTGATTTTTTATACCTAATTCATATGCTACTGTAGTTTCTGGCTGAAGGTTAGGATTACCAAACTTCTGGAAAGATGATTTGGCACTTGAAGGACTTAGCTTCGCATATACAAACTGAGGTTTAGGCCATTTGCTGAAATGACCATAAGAGAAGAACAATACCTGGTTATCAGTAATGGGATGTGAGATTCCTAATCTGGGACTAATTCTACCCTTAAATCTCCTTCCGTTGAACCATGAGAAAGAATCTTCTTCATACCTGGTTCTTATTTCATCCGGAATAGTGATTACATCAGGATTCTTTACAGCATCATCAACATATTTACCCGGGAACCAATAATCGAATCTTAGTCCGAAGTTCAATATCATTCCGCTGAAATTAACATTATCCTGAGCATAGAATGATCCCACCGCAGGATGAACAACATAATAATCATTGTTTAATCCGGCATTGCCGATCCAGGGTTTATAGATATCAATAAACTGCATCTCTGAAAGAGATAAATTAAATCCTGCTTTGAATTTATTCTTTTCATCAAAGAAACTTGTGATATCTCCTTTTAATGAAAATTCTTTGAAATGATGATCATGCCAGGTAAACGGATTACCAACATCCCAGAATCCGTCTCCTGGAATTACACCTATGGTATCTCTGTTTGTATTATAATATTCAATCGGGAAATTGGTGATGTCTTTCGGTTCGTTGTATTCTCTCCAGTCTCTCCCGTTAGCATCAGCTCTGAAATGAGTGAAAAAGTAGTTGGCCTTAAGTTCATAAAATGTACTGGAGTTAAGTGTATGCGTCCACGTTAATGTATTGTATTTATTGTTATGTGAAAATACATTAGCGTTATCAAGAATATTCTGGAATTCAAACTGGTATCCCGGACTTGGTTCAACATACTCAAGATTGGATTGTAACGACTGGGAATTCTGATTTATACTTACCGATTGGTTGTAAGAGTAAACCAGCTTTTCAGTTGGACTTATCTTATATGTCAGCTTACCTAAATAAGACCAGCTATTTTCTGATCTGGGTGAAAATCTTGTTCCCCCGAAAATAGATGAATACACCTGATTGGCAGTTGCCTTATTATATCCCTGGGTTATTCCATCGGATAGACCCATATAGAAGCTTGTGAAGAATGATACTTCACCTGGAATTTTTAAACCAAGTGCCGGAAGAATCATTGATGTAAAAGGTTCTGGTCCGCTTAAATTTGATTCTAATATATCAATATTAAAAACGTGATAAGATGATCTATCACCAAAGTTATCTTTCTTATAAGATACATATCCTTTAAAATCAGCGTTTCCCTCACGGGTTCTTACGTTAACAACTCCTGAAGTAGCTTGTCCGAATTCAGCATTAAACCCTCCGGTAATAACTTCAATTTCTTCAATAGCATTGGAACTCAGCTGAAGTCCGAAACCTGTGCCTGCAAGTGGATCCTGAACCGAAACTCCATCCAGCAGAAAAGCATTTTCATAAGCTCTTCCACCGCGAATGTGAATAGCATTATCAGATTTTACCACACCTGCCTGTTGAGAAACAACATCATTAATATTCTCAACAACAGCCATCTGAATATCATCCTGTGAAAGTACTTTCTTACTTTGAGTTTCTTCAACATCGAATAAAGGTTTATCACCTACAACAATAACATCCTGTCCCATGGATAAAACAGTTTCTTCCAGAATAATATCAAACCTTCTGGTTTTACCAGGTTCTATTTTAGTGCCGGTATACTGAATGGTTTTGTATCCGATAAGCGAAATTTCCAGGTTGTAAGTTCCGGAGGTTATGTTTTTGATACTAAAGTCACCGTTGAAATCAGTGGCCGCACCATAATAAGTACCCTTCAGAACTATATTGACGCCTGGAAGAGGATCCTTCGTTTTTGCGTCAATGATCCTGCCCTCAATATTTCCTTTATCCTGTGAAAATAATGAAGTGCTTAAAAGTATTATTACTAAAAAATATCTGTAAAATCTTATCATAGAGTTAAACCAAAATCCTGAAAAAAGATCTTTTGTAATAATGTATTCACGTTGGCCTGCCCTCCGTTGCACTGGTGTAAAGGAAGTCCGATAAAAAACAATGAATGCTCCTTATTCATCAGACCTATATTGCCGTTCAATTGTGTACTGGTAACAGAGTATATCTTTTCTGCTGCATCCTGATTTGGATAGAAGGTTCTTGCTGAACCGATTGTACTGGCTGTTGTAAGCTGAGGATAGTCCTTACCTGTTTCTGCTTTAGCTACTGCCCCTGGGAAAAGAAAGCTTAAGCTCTTCTTCTGACCGAGTGAATCTACAGGAAGAAATAGCTGAAGATCGTTTAATCCGAATGGGAAAACTTCACTTGCATCTTCAAATGTAAATGAGAATGCAATTTTACCTCCCCCTGCCAGGAAAGGATTTGTTGTAAGTGAAGCCAGATCAAAGCTCGGCCTTGATCCTGCGAACCAATATACATATTTAAATAACTTGAGCGTCTGATAAAAAGTTATATTCTGATAAGGCAGTTTGGATTTATTCAGGTCAAGAACATCATATTTACCATTAAGTGCCCCGCCTGATAAACTGCTGAATGCGCTGTTATAAAAATCCGTAACCTTCTTATCATTTGGAGCATCACTGCTGAAAAAATCATCAACAAGTAAAAGCTTTCCCTTTGGTTTAGCAACATACCAGCTCGAAGAAGTATCAGGCAAACGAATAAATCCCGATTTTGCGCCTGCAATATCTTTTGCCTGAACGTATATAATGTTTTCTGAATTCAGCTTTAACCCTGAAAGTTTAGCATCCGCAATTTTGCTTTCACTGCCGTCAACAAGAATATCTGCAAGAGCATTGTCACTATCGAAATTATTAGCTCTTAGTGTAACAAGTCTTACGTTCCCCGCTAGTGAAACTGCCTTTGCAGTATCATTCACCGCAAGCAGTATTTCAGTAACCGTTTGAAGTCCGTCAAGATCTTCAACATCCCATGCTACTGTGATTACCGGAAAACTTCTTTCCGGAAGAGTGGATAACTGGCTCCATTTTATTTCAGGTGCAGAATTCTTAATCGGGAATTTTAATTCAGATGGAGTGGGATCAATGTTTCCAAGATCCGTAAATTTCTCTCCCGCAGTATAAGAACCGTTTCCATCCTGATCAATAAACGGCTCAGGACCAATATTTATTCCGTTCCATAATAGTTCAGTATCATATATACCGTTCCCGGCATTATCTACTGAAGCTATCTTGAAAACAAAGCCGGTATCAATTGTACCGATGGGAAGATTAAAAACACTGTCATTCTTTGTAGTGAAGTGCCAGCTGTTATCTAAGCCGTCCCACTTGTATAGATATCCCACTACTAATCCATCCGGATCATCTCCCCACCAGTGAACACTTAATCGGCTGGATTGCTGACTGATGGTACTGTCGGGTTTAAGGAAAATGAATGTATCAGGAGCATTATTTCCAATCAAATTATCTGTGATCGTTTCTGTGCATGACCAGAATATTATCGGGAGCACAGCAATCAACAGAAGTTTTTCTAGTAATCTCATTATATACTTTATTTTTTATTATAAGGATGCCCGTTATTTAACGAGCATCATTTTCTTTACATTATTGTATTCAGGTGTTTGTAATTCATAGAAGTAAATGCCTGAAGGTAAATTCGAAGCATTGAATACCGCTTTATGCTGTCCGGCATTCATATATGAATTCATGAGAGTCTGTACTTTCTCTCCGATAATATTATACACGGTGAGTTTAACCACACCTGCTTTTGCAAGACTGAAATTAATAGTAGTTGAAGGATTAAAAGGATTCGGGTAATTCTGTGACAATGAGAATACCGTCGGCCTGATTTCATTTTCATTTACACTTACAGGTGTAATTGGGGTGTATCCTGTAAAGTCGCTGTTAAATCTTGGTGCCAGTTTATAATTACTGAATGTGTACTCAAGAAATCCGGTTATTGAAGTAAACTTGTCACCTTTAACTAATCCCACTTTGTTAGCATCCTTTACAAGAAGCGTATCCCATCCGTTATGATATTTATGACGGAATCCATCCTGCAGTTCCACACGTGTGTCTACACCACTGTCATCCGCTATAAATATTTCACCGTAATTTCTATTTCCGCCGCTGCCTTCATCTGGACCCGCTTCGCCGTCTGCGTTCACATCTGTAACTGTTACATTGTTATATTTAACAAGAATACCTTCCCACTGTTCTGCCTCGGGAACATCTCTTATACTTTTTGCTATATCAGCCGTTGAGAGAACAACAGGTTCAACAGTATTATCGCTTGATAACCGTGTGAAGTTTGTAATTGCTGTTAATCTGGTTTGATTGAAGCTTTCTTCAACTCTTCCGGTAACCTGGATTTCATCGCCTACTTTAACGGAATCTGTAAGGAAAAGATTTATTCCGCTCCATGGACCTGGATTATCCTGCATATAGTAGTACATCGTATCAGAGGTAACAATTCCGTTAAGTGTAACATTATATCCATTGTAAGGACTGTAACCGCTCCCGCGGGGACTGTATTGTACTTCTCTGATCGTAAGTGGTCTGTTCAGTACGAAATAAGAAAAACGACTCTTTGATGTATCGCTGGGTTCAATTATATAATTGTACTGATCATCCCATGCTCTTAAGAAATATTCAACATATGATGAATCATTCTGAGCAGGAATCTTAGCTGTCCATTTTGTTCCGTCTTTTGCTAGATTAACTTTTGTTAAAGGACCATTATTTACTGAATAGTATAGTTCCCCGGCTAAAACACTTCCATCAAGGTCATTTATTTCAGAGCTCACAACAACTTCCTGTCCATAACCGACTGTGGCTGAATCTCTCAAAACCTTTGTGATTGTAGGAGGAACAACATTACCTAATAATCTGTCATTCGGATAAATGGGATTTATTTCATTACCATACTGTGTAGAAGTAGTTACATGACCAACTAAATAATCGATTGCTGTTCCGGGATTCGGTGATGATTTACCCCTGTAATAATTAGATTGATTATAAACTATTAATGGAGTTGTATTATTATCAACAACTTTATATGCTCCTGTACCTGTTGCGTTTGCTTCTGTTATAACAAGGTTTCTGAATTTAACCCTCATTCCTTCCCACTTTTCTGCAATAGCTTTATAAGCGCCTGTACCTTTTTCAACAATAGAATCTAAAGGCATCTCAATGGGCTCAGGTCTGTTCTGCCATCCTAAAACGTCTTCTGCCTGAAAATCTGAAATGTTAAGTTGAGTGGTCTGGTTGTAATCCTGAACTACACCTGTAACCCTAATAACAAAACCAGTATCAAGTTGGTTATATGCGGTTGTAGGAGTGCCTGGAAATCTTACAAGTATTGCCGCGTACTCATTATATGCAGGGTCTTGTAAATAAACAGCATTTGCACCTGCACTTAGCATTCTTAATGAACTATCAAGCATTGTTCTGTTCATTACAACACCGGTTACGGTTACTTTCTTTCCTTCATAAATGGATTTTCTGTCACCGTATTTTGCTAATGAATCTGGATGTTGAAATTGAACATCGTATATTGATACTGTATCTGATTGTGCAAAAGCTGCAGCAAACGTACAGATCATAAAAAGAAGCAGTACTTTTATCTTCATATTATTACTCCGTTATTTTATAATTAAAAATTTACCTTTCTTTATATGGTTCGTATCATTATCCTTTACAGTAAACAGATATAAACCTGAAGCGATTGCCTGGTCATTTTCACTTACCAGATCCCATGCATGCTCACCGCCTGTCATAATTTGTTTATTATCTTTAGCATATGTTTCAAACCAGCGAACATCCGAACCATTAGAATCTTTGTTATGAAAAATTCTTTTAATTACATCACCGGCTAAGGAATAAATTGTAATATCACAATTAGTGGGAAGATTATAGAAATAAATTTTACGCAGCCGTTCAGAATTTCCATCCCAATAGGCATTGCCATAATAAGGATTTGGATATACACCTACCTCAACATTCTCATCAGAGGTAGGAACTGTTCCCGGCAGAAATCTTACCGCAGCAGTTAAAGCTGATGTTTCAAGACTTTCCAGATTATTTGCAGCATCACCCATATCAAATGCTGTTACTGAAAAAGTATACTGCCACCCGTTCAGCAGGTTATCTATTTCCATCTTATAATAATATTTTGTTGTATCTCCAGGGAATGTGACAGGTTCTTCAAGCTCAATTGCCTTGAATCCTGTGTTATATCCAATGGTATTATCAGGATTATCATACTCTCCAAGCAATACTAATGATTTTGAAAGATCCTGGGCAGAACTAAGATCATAACCTGTATTAGTTCTGTAAATCCTGTAACCTTCAAAATCTTTTTTTGCTGAAATAGGATCAATAGAATTTTCGGCGGTTTTATCCCAGTAAATGATTGCTTTTCTGTCTTCCGGAATAACCTTAACTGTAGGCACAACAGGGGGTGAAGGTAGTATGTATCTGTCTATTTTACCATTTCCATTCAAATCTTCATTGGGATCAAGAACACGGTTCGCATTCTTGTCTTCTCCATTGTATGCCCTTAAAGCCCAGCCCGCATTTATAAAAAGATTTTTCTTTTGCTCTTTTGTATCAAGAGATGCCGGATCTGTACCAAACTTCTTTGCTGCAACAATGGCAAAAACAACGTTTATAGAATCGCCCGGAGCGATAGAACTGAAGGGACCATTGGTGAGAAGTACGGACCGGTTGCTTGGAGTTTTTAATTCCGCCTCTTTTATGCAGGATGTACAATTGCCGAATCTGATATTATTCGCAAAGTAACCTTCCATTTTATCATATCTGTCGATATCATTTGCTGGAGCAAAAAACTTGGGATTATCAGTATTCCTGAACTGCCAGCTTGTAAAATTAACCATGGTATCTGAAGGTTGAGAACCTAAAAATTGTACACCAATGTAACTGTCGGTAAAACCTATATCACCTGTTGCGTCAAATTCATACGCAATCTTTAGAGTATCTGCATAACCATTACCGCCTTTATTAAAGAAACTGCTTCCTGTTCTAGGTGATGTCAGATTTGTATTACGTACCACAAGGTCAGACCAGAGACCAACATAAACACTGTCTACGTATTTTTTCGATGTATTCTTTATCCAGTAATTCATTATAACAAAGAAATCTGCGAAGGGATAATTCCATGCATAAGTTTCCTGCCTTATCGTAAGTCCTAACGGTGAATGATCAATTATAAGCTCGCCGTTCAGATACGTTGCATTTGTATCTGAATAATTCATAACAAAATCCTGGTGAGAAACTGCCTGAGGGCTGTATACCTTAGAATTCAGCAGTGATGATCTTTGTGTTACTTTTGAGCCGGCGGCATTAGTAAATTCAAATCCCCCGCCGCGGGTTGAAACTGAAGAAGCATCAACCGCACCGGTAGTAACGAATGGACCTGTTTTATTATTCCCGTGAACATCATCACTTATAAATCCCCCAATCCATAACCCGCCATCAAATAAATGTTCAATTCCGCTTCCTAAGGGATATTCGCAGGAAGGCTGCTGAGGCCATTTGCTGAAACCATGTCCGTAAGTACCAAAATTAGTTACAGTAAATCCGAGATTACCAACATTAGTGTACTTGGAATTATCGTCATCGTGTGCTTTTTGTAAACTTTTTCTATCAACTTGTGCGTGGGAGAGGTATGTAGATAAAATTAAAAACAGTAGAAATGCTTTAATATTAATACTCCAAAAATTTTTACCGGTCAAAAAATAACGATATAATACCTCTATATCAAGAATATTATAGGTAAGTTGTAACTGATTTTGTTCCAGCTAAAAAGCTTTGAAATTTTAATAAAAATGCGTTTTTATATTATCATTCAGATTGCAGGTTGGTTAAAAGCCATCAATATGACTATATTAACCAAAATAGAAAGCAGGGTTTATGATCACCGGAAAAATTACATGGATGGACCTTACTGTAGAAAATGCTGAACAACTCCGCGATTTTTACAGCATCGTCGTAGGATGGAAACCTTCCCCGGTTAATATGGGAAATTATGATGATTATAGCATGCTTACTGCAGACGAACAGCCTGCAGCGGGAGTATGTCATGCACGGGGCCCAAACGCAGAACTTCCTCCTCAATGGCTCATATATATTAATGTTGATAATATTGAAAATAGTATCGCTAAATGCAGAGAGCTGGGAGGTGAGATAATTACTGGTCCAAAGAACATGGGTGATTATGGACGATTCTGCGTCATAAAAGATCCTGCAGGAGCAGTCTGCGCACTGTTCGAGCCAAGGAATAAAGAGTAAGAGTTCAAATTTTCCTTATCCTTCCTGGTGAAAGATGCAGGTCTTATAAAAATAAATCACTACTTAGCTTTGTATTCTAATAGTACATCCCCTACCGGCCATCTTGCCCGCAGATTTAGTGTATCAGGATAAAAAGTAAACTGCTCAGATTCTTTATAAGGAAATGGAAGTCCGTATGTATATGTATTGCTGCTATCCTTATCAGCATAACTCCATAACAGATATCTGCCCGGGTCCACCTTGTTTATAGTAAAACCTCTGTTTTTGCCGACATTCCTTTGATATTCCTTCTTCCCTTTTTCCGTAGGTTTCAGCACTACCTTTATATTTTGAAGTTTCTCATCCGCAGCAACTCTTCCGGAAATGCCTGTATAATCTAATCTCGTCTCAGCGGCAAATCTATGTCTGTACAAAGAATCGATACTATTACCAGCGGCATCAATCAAATACTTTAAATCAACTATTATGTTATAAGCCTCCCGCTGTTTTAATTCCTGCATAGGCCGTACAATGAATGAAGCATCATCTAAAAAACTTATTGAAGAATTAATAAGTTTATTACTTCGGTCTGCAATCCTGATACCCTTTTTTGCTGTTGCTGAATCAAAAGCATCTGTCAGCTCAAAAAGATATCTCTGATTGCCTAAATCCTTTACTGAAAATATTGAAGGTGCAGATGTATCCGGCTTATCACTTACCACTAAAGGGATTGCGTCATTCCGAAGTTCATTTCCATACTTATCAATGATTCTGTTCGCAAAAAGGAAAATATTGTTTGCCGTCGGAAGTTCCTCTGTTGTAACCAGTACAAGTTCAGTGCTTTTCGTCTTCCCATGAAACACGAAACGCGGATCAACTCTTCTATCTGCTGTTGAATCATATAAATAAAAATTTTCGCTGCTTATAATTGAGCTGTCATACTCTTCACTCAATTCCATTAAAACATGGAAGCGGTCGGTCATTGTAGCATTAAACAGCCGGGGCTTAGATGTATCTTCCTTAGAAAGAAAAAAATTAAGATCAGTAAATCCTGCTGTATCATTTTCCGTTAGCTTTACGTCTGTATACGGAGCGCCATATGTATCCTGACCTACATTGTAAAACAGGTCCTGATATTCATCCCCGACTGCAAATATCCTGTAAGTACCCTCAGCCATACCAAGTATTTTAAATATTCCTTCTTCCCCGGCCTGCGAAATATATTTTGGCTGTGATATAGTAGGATTAATAACGGTATCGCCAACAGAATATGCGAACAGCATTGTACCTAAGGGTTTATCATCATAGATCCTCCCTTCAATTATTCCTTCATCAATTTTATTCCCTGTTGAAAAAGCAAACTGAAAAGGCGCTGCCATTCTGTTGCGATTATTAAGATCCGCGATTTGAGTACCCAATGTTACTACATAAGTTAAATCAGGCTTAAATTCTGCCGGAAAGTTGAATCTTACACTTTTGCCGCTCCAGTCCAGTTCCGGAGCACCATCTATTGAAGGTGAAACAAAAAAAGCATCCTGGACTGTTCGTTTATCCACATACTCAGAAAAAGTAAATTCTATGTAATCATCCTGAAAGTTTACGGTGCCGTTTTCAGGGTAAACAGATACTATCTTAGGAGGGATCCGGTCAATTTCACCGCCGCCGGGACCAATTTGATTTGCACACCCGCTGATAATTAAAGTCGTAAGCAGGAACAGGATTCTGTTAAGTTTCAATTTATATCTCCGGAACAAAAAGAGATTTAATTACTCGTTTGAGGACCATTAGCCGAATTCAGTTCAGAGTTCTCTTTCATCATTTTTGCTATCTGGGCATCACGGATCTTTCTGAATTTTCTCACTTTTGTGAGATGCTCAGAATAAGAAGATGAAAACCAATGCCCGCCTTTACCATCAGCTACAAAATAAATATAATTGTGTTTTTCAGGATTTAATGCAGCAAGTATTGCTTCACGCCCCGGATTATTTATTGGTCCGGGAGGAAGTCCATAATATAAATAGGTATTATACGGACTATTTACCCGAAGATCACGTTTATACAGTCTGCGCCACGTCCAGTCGTTTGCATATTGTACTGTTGGATCCGCCTGAAGTTTCATACCAATTCTTAATCTGTTAAAATATACTCCTGCGATTATTGGAAACTCTTCAACCTTATTACTTTCGCCTTCAACAATTGAAGCCATCGTGAGTATCTGGTGCAGGTTATATTTTGAAGCAGCGATTTTTTTCTTAATTGAATCAGTAATAAAATTATTAAATTTACTTGTAATATGTCTTATTATTTGCTTCGGATGAGTATCCTCATAAAACTCATACTTATCAGGAAGGAGATACCCTTCAAGTGTTTTTGCCTGAAAGCCAAGACTGCTGATAAAATCAGCATTAGTGCACAAGGCAAGCACGCTGTCTAAGTTTGCATTGAACCTGTCTTTGAGTATTTGAACAAATCCTTTCAGTGTAATTCCGTTTCCAAGAGTGATTGCGAGCGGTACTTCAGGATTTCCGTTCACAAACAGATCTGCTAATTGCACATAACTGAGATGATTTGGAATTTTATACCTTCCTGCTTTTAGATTTTTCTCTGCTCCGTAAAGAAACGAAGCAATCTTCATATTTGTCCTGCTGGGAATAATTCCCTGGATATAAAGTGAATCAATTACAGTACTTAATGTTTCACCTTTTTGTATTTCAAACCTGATCGGTTCTCTGGCTTCATAGTGATTTGGTGAAAAGAATGTATATACCAGGACGATAAGTACTATTATAAAAGCGGAAAATACCAGTAATAATTCTTTTCTGCTTAACAGCTTCTTTATGTTTATCTTTTCTTCAGTATTCATATTCATATGTCAAAGCTTCGGCGACTCCGATTTTTGAGTTGCCCTCGATTCATCGAGTATTCTTTCATAAATTCTTTCTAAGGATTCATTTCTCAAAGGACCTTTATTAGAATCATAAATCTTCTGCATAACCTCTCTTTCCCTTTCAGGATTATAAGTAGGCTGGTTCAAAGAGATCTTAATTCTGCCTATTACAATTGTGGCTTTTGTTCTCTTATTAAGTAGATATACTAATATTTTATCAAAAAGATCCACCCTGTTTCGCATCTTTTTTAATAATTTTTCCTTGCGCTCCACACTAAGAGAGTCAATATTCTGGGTTCTATTTTTATTAAAAATACTCATCAATTTATTTTTGCCATAAATTGATCAAAAATACTATTATAAAGGATAAATCCCAAAATTGACAGGTAAGAAGTTATCGCAATTTTAATATTAACGCAAGGGAGATTCATTATGAATAATTATCCCGTAGGCACCAGCTCTAATCACGATGTTTATTGATGTTTTATTTTAATATTGGTTATTTGATATTATTTGTTATTTGGTGCTTGAGATTTGGAATTTTAATAATAGACAATGAATGACTATCGAATGACAATTGAATGACAATTAAATGACTATCGAATATAAGTGTCCTGCGTCAGACTTGGATATGCATTATAATTAAGAGAATACCTTCTGCCGGTCTGATATACCTTATACCCCCTGTATGCAATCATTGCGGCATTATCCCCACAAAAAATAAAATCCGGGATTACTAATTTCTTACCGTATTTTTCAGCTAACGCGGCAAAGGCATTTCTTAAAGGACGATTGGCCGCCACTCCCCCCACGACCGATATTGCTTTAATCTCGTAATTCATCAGCGCCTTTTCAGCATTCTGAACCAGTGCTTTAATTGCAGTGCTTTGAAAAGAAGCAGCTATATCCGGCAGATCAGCTTCGGGCACATGCTTCTCCATTCCGTATGCCTGCTGAAGATGCCTTAATACTGCGGTCTTTAATCCGCTGAAAGAAAAATCATATGGATTCTTTAATGAAGCCACAGGAAACTTAATTTTATCGGGATTTCCTGCTTCTGCAGTCTTCTGGATCTTCGGCCCTCCCGGATATCCTAAACCGATCATTTTTGCTACTTTATCAAAAGCCTCACCAACAGCATCATCAACAGTCGAACCTAATTTAATTATCTCAGTATCACTTTTTACGATCAGTAGTAAAGTATGTCCTCCTGAAACTACTAACGTCAGATATGGAAATTCCGGCTTCTCATCCATAAGGAATCCTGAGTAAATATGTCCCTCAATATGATTAACCGGCACAAAAGGTTTCTTAAGTGAATATGCCAGCGATTTACCAAAAGTTAGCCCAACCAGCAGCGCACCAATTAATCCGGGACCCGCAGTTGCACATATCAGATCAATATCAGTCATCGCCATATTCGACTGCTTAAGCGCATCTTTAATCAAAGGGATAATGATCTGAAGGTGTGCCCGGCTTGATAACTCGGGCACTACTCCGCCATACTTTTTATGGAAATCCTGGGATGAGATTAAATTTGAAAGTAACTTTTCATCAGATATAATAGCGACAGATGTTTCATCGCACGAACTCTCAATTCCTAATATATTCATTAAAAACCAAAAATACTTTTTGTTATATACCACGCCATATTCGGATTTTCCTGCAGTCTTCTTATCGAATACTTATACCAGTGCTCACCGAAGGGAACATAAATTCTGATCTTATGCCCATCTGCGTTTATCTTGTCTCTTAGATTTTCCTTAACGCCATAGAGCATCTGGAATTCATATTTATCCTTAGGAATATTCATTTCGCTGATCAACTTATAAGCAGCATCAATAAGATAATCATCGTGAGTTGCGATACCAACATAATTACCATCAGTAAACATCTTCTTCAGAATATCCATAAAATTATCACGTACTCTCTGCCTGTCTTTATAAGCGATCTCTTCCGGTTCGATATAAATTCCTTTACATAAACGGTAATGGCCGCCGATCTTGTTTAACGCAGAAACGTCGTCCATGGTTCTTTTAAGATATGCCTGTACTACTATGCCAACGCTGTTATTAAATTTTTCTTTCATACATCTGTACAAATCAATAATAGCATCGGTGGTTGTTGAATCTTCCATATCCAGACGCACAAAATTATTTACACTCTTCGCCTTTGCTATTACTTCTGAAATCTGCTGATGACCAAACTCCCTGTCAATGATTAGACCAAATTGAGTAGGTTTAACTGATAAATTGGCCATTAAATTATTCTGAACAATAGCATCAAGTACCTGCATGCACTCTTTTTTGGCTTCCAATGCCTCATCTTTAGATTTGATTGCCTCACCAAGCACATCAATAGTAGCGTAAATACCTTTAGAATTTAATTCCTTCGTTACATTTATCGCATCCTGAAGAGTTTCACCGGCAATATATTTGTTAGCGAATATCTTAACCACCGGCTTTGGCAATAGCTTAACAAAGTTTACGATAATATTATTAACCAGTTTCACAGAAAACTCCGAATTTTTTTGTTCATCAAAATTACCTTAGATAATAATATTAAACAAGCCCCATTTTTACCGGAATTTTTCTTTCTTTCCTTTTTTCCAAGTCTTATATTTGATATCGGGAAATGAATAAAAACTTAAATGATCAAAACTTCATCCTGGCAGGCATGACAATGAAACTCACTTTAACTGTACTTTTTCTTTTTATCTTTATAAATGGATGCAGCATGAAAATGACTCTCAAAGATCATGATACTATTGTTTTCTTCGGTGATTCAATCACAGAATTAGGTGTAAAACCTAACGGCTACGTTAGTATAATCCGCGATTCCCTTGATTCTAAATACGATGAAATGAATATTAAAATAATCGGGGCAGGCATCAGCGGACATAAAGTACCCGACCTTCAGGCCAGACTCGATCGCGATGTGCTATCTAAAAACCCTACAAAGATTTTTATTTACATAGGAATAAATGATGTATGGCATTATGATCTTGGGATTGGCGGAACTCCGAAGGATAAGTTTGAATCCGGACTAAAAGATTTAATAACAAAGATAAAACAAAACGGTTCTGAAGTAGTGCTTTGTACACCAAGTGTTGTTGGCGAAAGACACGACGGACAAAATAAACTCGATAAAATGCTTGACGAATATTAGATATAAGCAGAAAAGTTGCTGATAATATGGATGTAACATTATGCGACCTCCGTAAACATTTCCTTGCCTATGAAGAAAAGCAAAATCCTCAGAACCTTCATGAAGGTATATTAACATATGACGGTGTTCACCTGAGCGACGCCGGCAACCGCCTTGTCGCCCAGCAATTCTTGGAAGTCCTCGGCTACTGAAAGAATTGTACGTGGGTAGGTGTGTTAAGTATATTGAGCGATTATTCTCGCGAAGGCTTTTAGATCATCTAATTTGTTAGAGACAATATCAATTATTACGTCAACATCCAGGCCAAGATAGTCATGACTTAATCTGTTTCTAAACCCTGCCATTTTTATTAATAGATCTCTTTCTTCTTTATCAATCTTCTGTGCATCATAGAGAAGCATAGCAATATCAGAATAGGAATCCCACTGTTTGTTTAATTCAGAGGAAACAATATGCGAAAATACATCAAATATATTTTGGATACATAAATATATTCCTCTCTCTAATATCCAGATAAGATCAAGATTTTGTTTAAAATCCTCTTTTGATATATTTCTATATTTCTCAAGATTATCTAAATCCCTGAGCAATGCCTGGAGGTGTCTTTCGATAATCAACTTATCGTACATTTAGCCGCTGTTTTAAATAATGAGATTGTATTTTTCTGAAATGCTCTGTATCAATGTATTCTTTCCTGATAGTATTTTCTATATGTATACGTCTAAATCTATCCTTCTCAAAAAGAAGTGTCCCGGAGTTGTATACTTGTATTGAAATTGTAAGCCCGGCTTTATTAAGAACTAATAAATCAATTTTGTCCGTTTTAAGCATAAGATTCAGGTTTCCCAACAACTCTGATTCGTAACCAAATGGGTGTTTCTGAAAATTTTCTAAGATGTAATCATCTCTTATGTATATTGCTATATCAATATCGTTATAGCCCTTATCACTATTAAAGGACCCGAAAATATAAGCAGTAAGGATTTCCTCTCTGGAGTAAAGGTATTCTGTTACAATATTTTGGATTTCATTTTTATCCATAACATAAAATACAAATTTCCAGCTAATTTTACTTAATAAATCTCTGATTAACTACTCTAATGTACTCTCTGCACACAATTCTCTGGTTTTCTGATTCCAAAAGGTTCTCCCCTGCTCCATTCCCATTTTTTCTTTATATTTATTTTTTAATACGACAGAATTATTCAACGAATATGAATTCAAAATACGAAGCGGTGATCGGACTCGAGGTCCATGCCCAGCTCCTTACAGAGTCAAAATGCTTTTGCGGATGTTCAACTAAATTCGGCAATCCTCCAAATACTAATGTTTGTCCAATCTGCCTTGGGCATCCCGGGGTTCTACCTGTTCTGAACAAGAAAGTGGTTGAATTTACAATTATGATGGGATTAGCAACTAACTGCACCATTAATGAAAAATCAATCTTCGCCCGTAAAAATTACTTTTACCCTGATCTTCCAAAAGGTTATCAGATATCCCAGTATGAGCAGCCGATTTGTGAACACGGATTCCTCAATATCGAATTTGCTGATTCCTCAACAAAGCGGCTGGGCATAACAAGAATTCATATGGAAGAAGACGCCGGTAAATCAATCCATGATCAGGCGGATGAAACTCTGGTTGATGTTAACCGGTGCGGCGTTCCCTTGATGGAAATCGTAAGCGAACCCGATATGCGTACTCCCGAAGAAGCTTATCTGTATCTTTCCAAAATAAAACAAATAGTACAGTACCTTGGCATATGCGACGGTAATATGGAAGAAGGCTCGCTTCGTTGCGACGCTAATATTTCCGTCCGTCTTAAAGGTGAAACACACCTCGGCACCAAGACCGAAGTAAAGAACTTGAACTCCTTCCGTAATGTGGAGCGGGCAATCGCCCATGAGATCGAACGTCAGATAGATATTATTGAGGATGGCGGAAAAATTACCCAGCAGACATTATTATGGAATGCTGATTTAAATAAAGTACTTCCTATGCGAAGCAAAGAGGAAGCACATGATTACCGCTACTTCCCTGATCCTGATCTCATGCCTGTTTATGTTAGTGAGGATTGGAAATCCGCTGTATCGCAAAAAATGCCCGAGCTTCCTGATGTGAGGAGAAAACGCTTCATCGAACAGTATAAACTTCCGGCATATGATTCGAATATTCTAACAGGCACACGCGAACTCGCCGATTACTACGAGCAGGTCGCTTCAGTTACTGATGATTATAAATCCGCCAGTAATTGGGTTATGGGAGATGTTCTTAAAATTATTAACGAGAAAAAGATCAGTCCAACAGAGTTTTCTATTTCACCGGAAAACCTCGGCAGACTTATCAATCTGATCAATAACAATACTATCAGCGGAAAGATCGCCAAAGACGTATTCCCTGAAATGCTTGAAACTAATAAAGACCCTGAACTCATAGTTAAAGAAAAGAACCTTGTTCAGATCACAGATACCGGTGCAATTGAAACAATAGTTGACGATATTATAAAAAATAATAATAATGAAGTACAGCAGTACTTATCAGGAAAAGATAAAGTCTTCGGCTTCTTCGTTGGTAAGATCATGAAAGAAACAAAAGGGAAAGCAAATCCTAAAGCCGTGAATGACATATTAAAGAACAGACTGGATGCACTTAAAAACTAAAGAAAGAGAAGCCATGAAAAAATATTATATACTTTTTACTCTGCTCATGTTTTTTAATATTACATTGCTTTCAAAAGAAGATGAAAGCTGGAAGGTATATGATGATACTCAGGTTGCTGTAATTAATATAACAATGAATCCGGCAGATCTTAACTTTATGTATGCTAATCCCAGACTCGATATCGTTCACTACTGTTCAGTACATTTTAAAAATGCATTTGTTGATCAGGTTATTGATTCAGTTGGAATAAGACTCCGTGGAAATACATCAAGAGATTCTCAGAAGAAATCATTCAAACTTTCTCTTAATGAATTCATAAAAGATCAGGACCTGCTTGGAATTGAAAAACTTAATCTTAATGGCGAGCATAACGATCCCTCAATCATGAGATCAAAAGCATCATGGGACCTTGCTAACAAAATCGGCATGCTTTCAAGCCGTGCCGCTCACACCCTCGTCTACATAAACGGTAAATACTACGGCCTCTATGTTTCCGTTGAAAATATTGATGATGATTTTCTTAAGAAGCGTTTCGCTGATGCCTCAGGAAACCTATGGAAATGCCTCTACCCCGCTGATCTTGCATATGAAGGCGAAAGTCCTTCACAATACAGTAAACGCACATACGAACTTGCAACAAATGCAGAAGCAGATGATTATTCGCAGCTGATCAGAATTACACGAATTTTAAATACCACCCCTCAGGCCGCACTGCAGGATTCTATTGAATCTGTACTCAGCGTCAGCAGCGTATTAAAATATCTTGCATTTAACCTTCTGGTTGGAAGCTGGGATGACTATCGTTATAATCAAAACAATTATTATCTGTATCACGAACCCTCAAAAGATATTTTTCATTTAATTCCTTATGATTATGATAATACCTTCGGCATAAGCTGGAGCAGCAGCGATTGGACAAGCACCAAACCTTACACTATAAGCTCGGGACGCCCTCTCGTTTATAAATTACTATCCGACCCGCAGTACAGGAATTTATATACTCATTTCCTTGAATTTTATAATACTAATGTCTATACACTTGATTCACTGAAGAATAATCTCGACCGTATCAGATTCCTTATTACCGGCTGGGCATCAGCTGATACATTCAGAACACTTGATTATGGATTTACTTTTGCAGATTTTCTCAACTCTTTTAATGAAACTCCTTACAATAAATTTCACGTAAGGAGAGCATTAAAAGAATTCATCCAGCAGAGACATTCTACCTTGCCATCTCAGTTGAATTATATGTCAAATGTAAAACCTATAGTATATGATATAAGATATAATCCTGAAAATCCCGGTCCTTCAGATTCAATTTATGTAACTGCTTCGGCATTCAGCAAAGCAGGAATGAAATCTCTTAACCTGAACCTAAAACTGAATGAATCACTTCATAATATTCCTCTAAAGTATTCCCCTGTTGCTAATACCAAACGTGTAGAAGAAGCAGACAGATGGACAGGAATTATTCCTCCTCTTCAGAACGTACAATATGCAAGTTTATCAGTTACCGCGGAAGATATTTATTCACTCTCACAAAAGTATCCCCGCACAAAGGATATAATTCTTAAATCCCCTGTTCAGGCAGGTGATATAGTCATAAATGAATTTCTCGCATCAAACATCTCTATCAATACTGATGAGAAGGATCAGTACGAGGACTGGATTGAGTTGTATAACAAGTCAGCTCAAACGGTCGACCTCAGCGGAAAGTACATTACTGATAACCCGGTAAATCTGAATAAGTGGGAAATTCCTTCCGGCACACTGCTCGAGGCCGGCAAACATTTATTGATCTGGTGTGATGAGGATAGTTCACAGGGATTGTATCACTCAAACTTTAAGCTTAGCATAGACGGCGAATTCCTTGCACTGGTTGATACAGACGGAAGCACAATTTTAGATTCATTAACATTCGGGGCTCAGACAACTGATGTTTCCTATGGAAGATTTCCTGACGGTTCAACAAACTGGCAGACACTTTTTCCAACCCCTGCTGCCGGCAATAGTGTAACTTCAGTAGATGAAGATAATTCTATTCCACAGGAATTTACAATATCTGCATTCCCGAATCCTTTTAATCCAAATGTGAACATAAGATATACTCTTCCATTCGCCTCAGAAGTTACAATAAAAATATTTGATCTTCTCGGAAAAGAATTGTATGCTTATAGAGAGAATTTTATGACGGCCGGTAATCATATTTTCAACTGGAATGCTGCCAATTTTAGTACCGGCACATATATTTGCACAATTCAGGCAAATAAAGTGAATAAGACAATTAAACTGCTTTTACTTAAATAGAAGCGGGTTCCTGACCCGCTCTTCTTTCCAATTTCAACTCAAATTACCCTTTAAATAGGTTACCGGCCTGCTACCGGCCTGCTACCGGCCTGCTATCTGCCTGCTCTTCTTATAAGCTTCTTATTAGAACAATAGAGGATTATTTCTTTTCGAATTTAAGCGCGGCTGAGTTAATACAATAACGTAATCCTGTAGGTCTTGGACCGTCCGGGAATATATGTCCAAGATGCGCGTTGCACCTCGCACACATAACTTCTTCCCTGATCATCCCATGTCCACGGTCAATATCTGTCTCTACATTTTCCTTTGATACAGGCGCATAAAAACTGGGCCATCCGCTTCCTGAATTATACTTTGTATCTGAAGTAAACAGTTCATTTCCGCAGCATACACATCTGTAAACGCCCTTTTCCTTATTATCATTATATTCTCCGGTAAAAGCACGTTCTGTTCCTTTTTCCCTGGTAATACGATATTGTTCTTCAGTTAACTCGGCTTTCCATTCCTGATCTGTTTTTCTTACCTTATTCTGCATAATTTTCCTGGATACTTTAAGAATGTAATTTCTTTAAAAAGGCAGTAATAATATTAAAAGTTCCTTCACTGCTGAATTATGGTTGAAGCTAAATGAGGGGTGCTGTTCTCGTGGTTCAGAAAATCATCAATTTTACTGTTAATAAAACTCTGTTTATTCTGCTGCGTTAATAATCCTTCCTTCAACAGTGAATTAAAGAAAGTTGAAAATCGTGTTGCTCCTTTTCCATTCAGATGACTCAGATCTCCATATTCTTTGTTGTGAAAGGGAAAATCCTTGAAGTCAAGATATTCTACATCATAGAATTGTGAATTTAAAATCTCTTTGAATCTTGCTTCCAGTTTCAGTTCAGGCCATTCTGAGTGTATGGGACTCCGGGTTAAAAACACCTGCACATTCTTTTGCCGGCAAAGATTAATTATTCTGCGGAGGTATTCAATATTAGTCTTTGCCAGTTCTGGTTCACCTTTAAGTTCCGTATTCTGCTGAATGGCTATAAGAGAATCAACACGTGCATAAGGGAGATAGAGAAATCCGCCAAACCTGCCATGCTTCGTAATGTCACGCGTGGTGAAAGTTGCAGTTCCAATTTCTATTAAATTATTGATAGCAGTTTTTGGCAAATTCGAAATAACTCCCATATAATTACCATACACTAAAATCTTCAAATCCGATGGATTCATATACGGCAGATATTTAGGAAAAAGATCCTGCAGATTAACATAATCCCAGGTCCAGCGGTTATCCCATTCCTTCAGGATCTGGTTATTAGTGAACTCGATAAAAACTGCCTTGATCTGCCTGTTATTAAGCAGAAGTTTTTTGGTCTTAAAATAGGTATAAAAATAAGATTCAGCCGAATAAGCAAAATTCGCAAAGTTACTTATAAGTGAATCATTGAAAGCCGTTTCTGGATGAGAATGCCCCAGAGCAATGTACTTTGTATCTTCAGACAATTTGAAATATGCTGGCCTGTTTAACAACAGGCTTCCCAGTAATAAAATGAATATGAATAATATTACCAGGATCAGATGAAAATATATAAATTTTATAAAAAAAATCTTCATACAGCCTAAAACTGAAAGTAAATAAATGGTTGTTCATGACCTGCAAAATAAATAATCGTAAAAGTAATCATATAGTATATAGCCCACCTTACTGGTTGACTCCATCTTATGCCGAGTTTTTCAATGGCATATTGTTGTTCTCTCCCAACCCATTCAATAAAAATAAACAGAGGAATAATGATAAAGATAAACCTTGATCCGTGGGGAAGAATAGGAATTGAAAATAGTGTTCTTGAAAACATTTCAGAAAGATAACTTACAGCATCTCTTATACTGGCAGCTCTGAAAAAAACCCACGCAATTAATGTTAAACCAAAAGTTAGCAGTATTGAAACCAGTTCGTTCAAACCTGGAAGCATTTTCCCTTTGGCTGCAATATCAAGATTTTTTCTATTCTGATTGGAAATAATCAGAGGTAGTATAAAGAGAGCGTTCAATAAACCCCAGGCAATAAAAGTCCAGTTTGCTCCATGCCAGAATCCGCTTACTACAAATACTAGCACTACATTTCTGATCCTTATCCAGACATTGCCCTTGCTCCCCCCTAAAGGTATGTACACATAATCTCTGAACCAGGTAGAAAGGGATATATGCCAACGTCGCCAAAATTCAGCAATATCTCTTGAGAAATACGGAAAAGCAAAGTTTCGCATTAACCTGATTCCAAATAACTTTGATGTACCTATTGCAATATCAGAATAACCTGAAAAATCGCAATAGATCTGAAAAGCAAAGAGAATTACTCCAATCAGTAGAGTGCTCCCCGGGTATATACCTGAATTGTTGAAAATGGCATTAGCGTAATGGGCACAATTGTCGGCAATTACTATCTTTTTAAACAAACCCCACAAAATCTGCCTCATGCCATTAACAGCATCTGAATAATTAAAATATCTATTATTACCTATCTGGGGCAGCAGATTAGATGCTCTTTCAATTGGACCCGCTACAAGCTGCGGAAAGAAAGCAACAAATGCCGCAAACTCTGTTAAGTTTTTAATGGGCTTCAGTTTCCCCTTATAAACATCAATAGTATAACTTAGCGTTTGAAATGTGTAAAAGCTTATGCCTGCGGGAAGAATTATATTCAGAGAATTTGATGGTATTTTATACCCCAAAATTGAAAAAGCCTCAACAAAATTATCCAAAAAGAAATTGTAATACTTGAAAAATCCCAGAAGTCCGAGATTTAATACCAGACTTAAAAACAGCAGATATCTCTTCTTTCTTTGTACGGATGTATTCATCAAAGCCAGTCCCACAGAATAATCCAAAAGCGTACTGAAAATTATAAGAGATAGAAACCGCCAATCCCACCATCCATAGAAAACATAACTGGCAATTACCAGTAAAGTATTTTGAAGCTTAAGACTGCTGCCCGTAACAAACCAGTAAAGTATAAATACCATAGGTAAGAATATCGCAAAATCAAGTGAGTTGAATAACATAATATTTCCTGGTTATATCGATCTTCTTGGAATCATTCAGGAGTAGAGGTCTTAATAAAATAGAATCTTTGATATAATATTCAAGAGCCCAGAGTTAAAAACTATCTATTTTACAAAAAAAAAAATCGCATGTTTATATTTACTTAACCACTGCTTTGAAGGTGTTGGCTCCACTTCTTATTCATTGAAATTCCCTGCCGGTATCGGTATATTACTGGATTAAAATAAGAGAATAAATGGATCATATTCGTAATTTTTGTATTGTTGCACACATCGATCATGGCAAATCTACAATAGCTGACTGTCTGCTGGAAACAACAGGCACAGTTTCCCAAAGAGAAGCAAAATCACAGTTACTCGACGATATGGATCTGGAACGTGAAAGAGGAATAACTATAAAATCTCACGCCATTCAGATGAAGTATAAGGCTAACAATAATGAAGAATATATTTTTAATTTGATAGATACACCGGGACACGTGGATTTCAGTTATGAAGTTTCACGTTCTTTAGCTGCCTGTGAAGGAGCCCTGTTGGTTGTGGATGCAGCACAGGGTGTTGAAGCACAAACTATAAGTAATCTTTATCTGGCTATAGATGCCGGACTCGAAATTATTCCCGTTATTAACAAAATCGATCTGCCCAGCGCAATGGTTGACGTAGTTAAAGGTCAGATTATTGATCTGCTGGGGTGCGATGAGAACAGCATTATTCTCGCCAGCGCTAAAGCAAGGCTTGGTATAGAGGAAATACTTGAGAGCATAGTTCAGAAAATCCCTCCTCCGAAAGGAGACCCGGAAGCTCCGCTTCAGGCACTGATCTTTGATTCTGTTTTTGATCCTTACCGGGGGGCAATTGCATACGTAAGGATCTTTAATGGAAGGCTTAAAGAAAAAGATCAGATCCGATTCTTCGTTAATGATAAAAACTTTTTAGCAGAAGAAATTGGAATACTTGGACTTAAAAAAATAAAAACAAAAGAGCTTCTAGCAGGAAATGTTGGATATGTTATTGCCGGTATTAAAGATGTACATGAAACCAAAGTTGGCGATACAATAACTACGGCTAAAAACGGAGCCGAAGCTCCCCTGCCCGGATATAAAGAAGTTAAGCCGATGGTTTACAGCGGTCTGTATCCCACAAATACTGAAGATTACGAAGACCTGAGAGATGCTTTGGATAAGTTCAAATTGAATGATTCCGCTTTAGTGTATGTTCCTGAAACTTCTGCAGCACTTGGATTTGGTTTCAGATGCGGGTTTCTTGGAATGCTTCATATGGAAATCGTACAGGAGCGCCTGGAAAGAGAATACAATCAGGCTATTATTAACACACTGCCCAACGTTGAGTATTATGTATATCTGAAAACAGGTGAACTTAAGGTGGTTGATAATCCTGCTGAAATGCCTCCTATCGGTGACATTGAAAAAATAGAAGAACCCTACGTTAAAGCACAAATTGTATGTCCAAGTGAATTTCTTGGCAATATTATGAAACTTTCTATGGATAAACGTGGTATATATAAAAATACATCGTATATAGATCCGACCAGAGCTGATTTGCAATACGAATTTCCATTATCAGAGATAATTTTTGATTTTTATGATAAGCTGAAGTCCTACTCCAGGGGGTATGCTTCTTTTGACTACGAATTTATAGGTTACCGCGAATCGGATCTTGTTAAAATAGATATTTTGTTAAACTCTGAACAGGTTGACGCACTTTCAATCATAGTACACAGAAGTAAGTCGTTCGACTGGGGCAGAAAAGTATGCGAGAAACTTAAGGATCTTATACCCCGACAGTTATTTGAAATCGCTATACAGGCAGCAATAGGAGCAAAGGTAATCTCGAGATCAACTGTAAAAGCAATGAGAAAGAATGTGTTAGCTAAATGTTATGGTGGCGATATTACTAGAAAAAGAAAACTCCTTGAAAAACAAAAGGAAGGGAAACGCAGAATGAAGCAGGTCGGCAATGTGGAAATTCCGCAGGAGGCATTTCTGGCAGTGCTGCAAATAGAAGAATAGTGGAGGAATTAAAGTTGTCATTCAAAAATGCATTAAAAAAATTTGTTGGGATTAAAACCGAAGAAGAATTGAAAAGAGTAAGAACTCCAAAGGAGAAAGCCAGAAACTTTGTTGAGACTTTACTTTTTGCATTTATCGGGGCCATGCTTATAAAAACCTTCCTTATAGAATCATCCAGAATACCCACAGGTTCTATGGAAAGCACAATTCTTGTTGGTGATTTTGTGCTTGTAAATAAAATTATTTATGGATCAAGCACTCCAAGAAATATTCCCTTTACGAATGTCGCACTTCCTTTCTGGAGTCTACCCTCTATAAGAGAGCCGGAAAGAAAAGATGTTGTTGTATTCGAGTATCCCGGTGACCGCGATGAACTTGAGCATCCTCAGATAATGAGTTATGTAAAAAGATTGATCGGCTTACCTGGCGATGTTATAGAGATTAAAAACAGAGTTGCATTTGTAAATGGAAAAGAATTCTGGCGGCCTCCCCATATTCAATACCTAAATGATTATCCCGCCCCGAAGGGTGTTCCTAACCCAAGAATCTTCCCTGCAGGTATGCCCTGGAATGAAGATAATTATGGTCCTTTGAAAGTTCCCAAAAAAGGCGATGTTATACAACTTAATCCTGATAATGTACAACAATGGAGCACTCTGATCGACAGAGAATATGAAAGAAATGTTGTTACCGTTAGCGGTGATCAGGTTCTCATTGACGGTAAACCTGCTAATTCATATACCTTAAAAAAAGACTATTATTTTATGATGGGTGATAACAGGGATAACAGTCTGGATAGCAGGTTTTGGGGATTTGTACCGCGTGATAAGGTTGTAGGCCAGGCTCTGATTATATATTGGTCGTGGGATCCCAGTATCCCCTTCTCAGATTTCTTTTCTCTGATAGGTTCAGTTAGATTAGATAGAATAGCTAAATTGATTCATTAATGATGTATATGTTCTCAGGAGTAGATGATTGTATTATTCCAGTAAAGATAGCACAACTGAATCTACGGAATTGGCTGATGGTGTGAGATCATCAGCCCGAAGAATTAAGTATTTTCTTCAGGCTGTATTTTTAGCGGCAATAGCTGCCTTTTTGTTGAAGACTTTTATTATTGAAGCATTCAGAATTCCAACCGGATCAATGGAAAATACTCTTCTTGTCGGGGATTTCCTATTGGTTAACAAACTGGTTTATGGCGCTTCCTCCCCAAGAAGAATACCTCTCACGGATGTAGAAATTCCTTATTTTACTCTGCCCGCTATTGTTAATCCTAAACCTAACGATGTTATAGTTTTTGAATATCCCGGTGATCGTGACGAACTGAAACATAAGGAACCTGTTAACTACATTAAGAGATGTGTAGCCGGACCTGGTGATACACTTAAGATAATAGATAAAAAACTATTCCTTAACGGAGAGAGATTCTATAATCCTCCCCTTGTGAAGCATCTTAATCCCAGAACACGCCCCCGGGAGTTTTATGAGTCAGGCATCTTCCCAAAGGGCTCGCCCTGGAATGAAGATAATTATGGTCCGCTTTATATCCCTAAAGCCGGAGATGTGATTAATCTGAATTATCAGAATATTGAAACCTGGCGTACTCTCATTAACCGTGAGCATGGCAGACAGGTAGTTAAGGTTGAGGGAAAGATAGTAACAATTGAAGGTTATCCCGTAAAGTCTTATACTGTTAACAAGGATTATTATTTTATGATCGGCGATAACAGGGATGATAGTTTTGATAGCCGGTTCTGGGGTTTTGTTCCCAGGGATAAAATAATTGGTGAGGCAATCGTAATATACTGGTCATGGGATCCCTCCAAAACCAATTTATGGGAGCTTCTTGGTTCCATCAGGTTAAACAGAATAGCTCAATTAATCAAGTAACATATAAAGAATGAGTATTGGTACTTATGAAGAATCTTATCCTCGTTATTGTTCTATTTGCTTCCTTTGAGATCCTTGCACAAGAGAAATATCTGATCTTCTTTAAAGATAAAGGTATCTCTGAAAATACAGCCCTTTCCAAAACATCCGAACATTATAATAAAGCTTTATCCATTCTTTCAAGTAGAGCAATCGATAGAAGATCAAAGGTAATGCAAAATAACGCGCTCATAACTTATGAGGATTTACCTATAAATGAATCATATGTGAGTCAGCTTGAAACTATGAATATCAATATTCATCATAAACTAAAATGGTTTAATGCAGTCTCCGCATATATTACAGATGAACAGCTGGCTTTAGTAAAATCATTAGGGTTTGTAAGCAAAGTTGAACGTGTAAAAGTATTCAGAGAAAAACAAGATGTAAAACCGCAAGAATCTAAGCTGAATAAAACGACACTTGATTATGGTCCCTCATATAATCAGTATGCATTATCAGGAGTGCCCTCACTGCATGACCGCGGAATTAATGGAGAAGGTATTATTATAGGGTTACTGGATTCTGGGTTTGACTGGAAAGATCATGAATCATTTACTGAGATAAAAGTGCTTGCAGAATACGACTTTGTGTTTGATGATGCTGTCACTTATAACGAGGAGGAAGACGTTGAAACCCAGCATAATCATGGAACATCTGTTTTATCTATAATCGGAGGATATAAAGAAGGACAAATAATCGGACCCTCATATAAAGCATTTTTTCTTCTTGCAAAAACTGAAGATGTAAGAAGCGAAAAACACGTTGAAGAAGATAACTACGCAGCGGCTCTGGAGTGGATGGAGAGTATGGGAGTTGATATCACCAGCAGTTCACTCGGATACAGCAATGAGTTTGATGAGGGTGAAGGAGATTATACCTGGGAAGATATGGACGGCAAGACTACCATTGTAACACGGGCCGCAGAGCTGGCATTTCATCGGGGGGTGTTAACAATATCATCAGCCGGAAATGAAGGTAACAAAGTGTTCCGTTATATCTCCGCGCCATCAGATGGATTTAATACTATCTCAGTTGGTGCGGTAAACAGTGAAAATGAGGTGGCAGGTTTCAGTTCAAGAGGACCATCATTCGACGGTAGAATTAAACCGGATGTGGTTGCTTTAGGAGTTCAGGTATATAATGCATCCGCGAATGGATTTTCATCTTATGGTTACTCAAGCGGTACTTCCCTTGCGGCACCTATTGTGGGAGGTATTGCAGGACAAATACTTTCAGCATTCCCCTATTTATCAAACGTTGAACTTAGACGTATATTACATGAATCATCGGATACATATAATAATCCTGATACTGCCAGAGGTTATGGATTATTGTCTGCCCCTGTTGCTTTATCAGTTTATTATCCTCAGATCGTAAATGCATCCACAATAAGTAAGCGACTCTATGCGGAAAAAGGTATAAAGCCCGGATCAGTTGTATTGCACTACACAACTTCCGGAGATACCAACAATGTCATATTAAGTTCTTCAGACAATCAGAACTATAGTTACTTCTTTCCTGATTTAACAGATACGTCTACTGTTGAATTTTCTTATTCGTTCAGGGACATGGAAGGGCATACTTACCAGGAACCGGCTAATGGTAAAACCTATATCTATAATTATGGAAACAACTGGATAGCTTATAAAACATTATTTGCTCCAAGCCATGACTATAGCCTGAGTAACAATTATCCTAATCCGTTTAACTATGATACGAAGACCTATATAAGATTTACCGCCAAAGGAGGCGAGAGAGCAGATTTGATAATTGTTGACGGAATAGGTCAGAAGGTGAAAACACTTTTCAGCGGTTATGCTAAACCTGGAGTTAATGAATATATATGGGATGGTTTTACGGATAATGATGAACCATGTGCAAGCGGTGTGTATTTCTATTTCCTGAAAATTGGAGATAAGGATTTCGGTAACAAGATGTTATTGCTCAAATGAGAGAACCAGTTGTGTCATCTCTTCGTATGAAGGACACGCTAAGAGTTATGAATATGTTTCCTTTCAGGATGATAAAAGAACTAGCAGTGTAAAGATCTGTAATATTATAAAAGTAAAAATCCCGTCAGGGATTACATAGTTATAGCAATATTTACCCTATTCAATTAAAATCCCGTAGGGATGTCACTGGAAACTAAATAAGGATCTATTATGAATGAAATACTAAATCCCGGACAGGAAGAATACATTAAAACATTCAGAAATGAAAAAGATCCATTAATAATAGAACTTGAAGAATATGCAAAGGAGAACAGGGTTCCGATTCTCAACTGGCAATCAGCAGAATTCCTTGAACAACTAGTCACTTTTCAAAAACCCAAACGTGTTCTTGAAATAGGTACAGCAATTGCATATTCATCAATCAGAATTGCGCGCAGCTTAAATAAAAAATCTAAACTCTTCACAATCGAGAAGAGCGAAGATAATCTTGAAAAAGCTAAGGCGAATATTGCAGCGGCAGGACTTGAACACAAGATCAACCTGATTTTTGGAGATGCATTAGATGTTATGCCGAAGCTGGATAAGAAATTCGATCTTATTTTTTTGGATGCGGATAAGGAGGATTATCAAAGACTGTTCGACTACTCCCTGTTGTTATTGAGGAAGAACGGTGTTATGTTTGTCGATAACCTGTTATGGCATGGATTCGCTGCATCATCAAGAGTCCCTGCTGCATTCAAAAACTCCACAGCGCACATAAGAGAATTTAATAAAATGTTCATGTCACAGAAAAGCCTGTATACTACAATTCTTCCTATCGGTGATGGGATAGGACTTGGAATAAGAATCAAATAGAGGGAAATATGCTAAATCCTGCAGCAGATAGTTTCGTTCAGGAAATAAAGAATTTTTGCAGTAATAAATTCAAACAGCCTGAAGATGTTGAACGACTTATCAAGATCAGCCTTCAGAATAACAAAAAAGAGTTATTGGAGGAAACAGCATTTTATTCTAAATATCTGCAGGGTCTTTTAACCATAATTCAAAGAGGAGAAACTTCAATAACCGAAGAAGTATTTACAAGATACAGGAATGAATACCTGCAGAATATTGAGAAGATAAAAGCTAATTTACAAAAGATAATTTTGGGATCAGATGATTTCTATAAAAACATATTTGCGGATAAATATCTTACTATTTCTGAAAGCAGTGTTAAAAATCTTGTAGACCTTATTCATGATCTCAGCTGGATCAAAATGTATCTTAATAGTTCCCGGCATAAATAAAACATTTACTATTCGGATTTGGCACTGTACCATTTATCCAGTTCTGTAAATAGTGACTTCACAGCTTTCATTACCTCCCGGCGGTACTCAGGTTTAACATTTTCAAGCATTCTGCAATGAAGATCAACATATTCTTTATTAAGATTTTCAATAAAACCGCATCCGGTATCCGACAGATATAATCTCATATTACGCCTGTCCTCTCTGTCAATTTCACGTTTTATAAACCCTTTCGTAACGAGTCCGTCAATAATTCGTGTAAGTCTGCTTGGACTTAGTTTCATTTTGTCCGAAATACGTTTATTATTTGTCACTTCGCTTATTCTGAATAATCTGATACACTTATATTCTACCTGGGTTAAGCCTTTTAATTTCGCCAGTGTATTTTCTTTCTCCTCACAAGTAGAGAAGAAATTATATGTGCTATGGGCTAGTTCTTTGGCAATCTCTTCTAACTGTTCATTCTTCATAAATATACCCATATCTGTTAATAAATAAAGAAGCTGTTTAATAATTAAAGATAGCATCCTAAAGAAAGGACGCTATCTTTGTCTTAACATTTCAATACAGACCATCGGGTTGAGATGTTAGTTTAATATGAGACTAAGATTTAGTAAAATACTCTAATCGAAAAATTACCTGAATAAAACTACCTTGCGTCAATGTCTCCGTTAATATGCTTGGCCTTATCGATAATCTTACCTGACGCATCTACAACTTCCCAATGACAACTTACACAGGTTTCGATGCCCCACTCACCTGCTCCTAAATGACCCTGGGGAGGTAAACCATGACAACTTCCACAAGAGGCGGCATTCGTTCCTACATCTGTCCATCTCACAGAATTGAAATTTCCAGCCATTGAATCAGCAGTATAAATGAATCTGTTAATTTCCACCGCATCGCTTTTACGGAACGTAAAAGCACCATGACAATAAACATTATCACAAGTAAGATTCTCTGAATTATATGCCGGATTACCTGAATGAGCTTTTGAAAGATCACCAAAAACAATTTCCGCAGGTAATGCTGTATCCAAATGCCCCTGCGTATATGTTTGTTCAGGTACTACATGGCATTCTACGCATGCTACAGAGTTGCCTAATACATTATCATATAAATGATTAGCATGAGCGCCAACGCCCCTATCGCTGGTTTGATTATTTCCGCTTACATCGCCGGGAGGTGCAATTCGGGTTACATCACCAAAGCTGCCGTGACAAGTGTTGCAGGATTCAGGCCCTTCGGGACCCTGGTGGCAGGTTCTGCAGCTCACTGCCTGATTTGCGCCGTTATAATCGCCACCATGACAGCTCTTGCATTGCTGCATGTTCCAACCTGCATTCCTTATAAAATGACCATGAAAATCAGGATCACCAGGTGTTTCAAATCCTTCCGGATGCACAGATATCGGTTCCGGTTGAGCAGCAATATCTTCCTTTAAATCACTGCAGCCAGACAAAAATGCAATTGATAATAAAACAGAAATAATGAATATGTTATTTATTTTCATACTTTTCCCAAATTTCTATTAATTAGAATGACAGTATCGGCAGAAACCAGATTCAGGTGAAGATGATGGAGAGGCCGAAGTATGGCAATTATAACATACAGATGCCGTTGTTTCGTGCCAGTCACCTTTTTCATCCCTCATAAAGTTTGCCGGATGAGTTTTGGGATTTGTTCCCTCAATGCCGTCGCTATCCATATGACATGTCATACAGGAAGGATCACCACCTTGTACATCGTGACATGATGCGCAGCTTTCGATATCCCTCTTGGCAAGTACTGCATGTTCTCCACCGCCGGTTCCAACTCCAAATGTGAAGAAACCTGGTTTGTAATGAGTAGCAGGAGTAATATCTGTTAATGCAAAATCACCACCTGTCGAAGCATGACATTCAGCACAGAATGTTTCGAGCTGGTGGCATGACTGGCAATTCATAGTTTTATTTCTGAAATCAACTCCATGCATGTACCTATAATTCAACTCGTGCACACGTGTAATTTTTTGCTGACGAGGACCGTCAACAAAATTGTGAGGGGCGTAAGGAGCATAAAAATCATCTGATGTATTGCCTTCGGTCAGCATTGTTGTACCCACATGACAGTCATCGCAGGAATTATTATCATGACACATAATACAGTTTGCATCTGAGCTCATTGCATCAAATTTGTGTGCTTTAAGGAAATTCACCTGCTGATGCGATAGGGGTCTCAGATCTGCAGTAGATATATGGCATGATTCACATGCATTTGTTGCAATACCTGAACTATGATTGTGGCAGGAGTAACATGTTTCCATGGGCGGATTAGGCTGAACTGCCTGAAAACTAAAATCAGCATCAGCAAATCCCTTATGGCAATCCTGGCAGTCAAGATTTTGACCTGTTAAATGAAACTTATGATTAAATATTAATTCGCTGCTTTTCTTCAAAAGCGGTGCATAATTTTCATCAATATGACAGGTGTTACATGCTTCAGAATCTTCAACATCATGGCATTGTGAACATTGTTCGTGACCAGGAAAGACAATATCCTTCAATGTTGTACTTTCAGGAACCGACACGTGGCATGATTGGCAGTCTGTTACTTCACTATGTACTTTATGCGAAAATTTAATAAGCCGGTCGTTCCTCTTTTCATCACCCCTGGTATCTTCAGCACTGAAGGCTGAAAGAAAGATGACAGTAACTACGGAAATAGCCAGCAAGGAATAAAAGTATTTTATTTTCATATTACATCAGATTTAAGTTAGTATTAAACCAGTAGTTAATTTTGAAGAACAAACGGAAATCATTTGAATATATTTTATTATTAAGGTATTGACCCTGAACATCAAATGATAAGACGCGCCAGGGGCGTACATTCACTCCTGCCAGTAATGACATAAGACCATTCTTCTCATCTTCTGCAGAAAGTTTATATGATGTAAATGACAATCCAAGTGATGGTGTTATGAAGCCTTCCATAAAGGAATGAGCAGAATAAAATGATAATGCATCAAGCTCTCCGGCATAACCAAGCGATTTTCTGTAAATCAGACTTCCAAAAGCTGAGTTTACACCAAGTGAAAATCTTTGAGAATTATCTGTTTTATATTTAACATAACCGAATTTTCCAATTGCTGTGAAGATCCCGAATTTGTAATCGGCTCCGGCTTCAATTTCCTGTGAGTTTCCAAAGTCGAAGACAGAGAAAATTGAATTATATCTTATTCTTGGTTCCCTGTAATTATAATAGAAATTGATACCCAGATTTCTTATCTGCTCGTATCTGGTATTAAATTCCATCTTTGAAGATTTTTTGTAATTAAAATCATAATCATAACGGGCATCTGCACTGAATATATTTTCCATCCTGTAATTAACTTGTCCGGATGCAAAACTGAACTGATTGGATTTAGCTTCTATCAGACGGGTAATGGGATTAAAGTTCTCATCAAACCGGGTAGCAAAATAATCTGAAGACTTAAAATTCTTATTTACATATGCTAGAGCAACAATAAGATCTTTCAGGGCAGATACTGTAAACCTGCCTCCATAGATGTAGTTATCTTCCCAATTATCGGTAATATCCAGTTTCTGATAGGCAGGTACATTTCCGCCATAGTAAGCAGAAAGTTTATAAGCCTGATATTTCAGATCAACCTGCGCCCCGTCAAATACACCGCCGCCAACATTGTTAAACACAGGTTGCCTTCCAATCTTAATTGTAGCGAGTTTGAAAAGGTTTCTTGCTTCAAAAAAGAGGTTATAGAATCTTAACCTGGGATCACTATCCCCTGGTTCAAGGAAATCGTTCTCCATGTTAAGATAACTACGAAGAGAATAATTACTTTCATTAAAATTCAGGTTTAAGGTTTGGTATGCCCTGAGATGCGTATTAGATGCATCAAGTGAATCGAACCTTTCAAAAGTATAAATGGAAGATGAAAATCTTCCATTTATAACTTGTCCGAATATCGTTTGGGGAATACCAATGAGAAGTGCCAGGAAAATTGTAATTCTTTTCATCGGTTGCCTTTTATGGATTAATTATTGTTTAGGAACTGGATGCTGAATCTTCGCCCAGAACTTATTAAAATCAAATCCTTTAAATGTAGGACTTTCCTTATTATGACATCCCGTACAGAATTTTTCTTTTTGTTCGTGAACAACTAAACCGTTCTGAACAGCAAGTTTTCTATCTTTCATAATTTTTAAGGCTTGATATTCCGAACCGGGTCCGTGACAGGTCTCGCATTGAACACCATCGGCAACATCAAATTTACCAGTAACTTTAGCACCTTTTTCATATCCGCTTGCGTGACATTTTAAGCATGCCTCTGTTTCGGCTGCAGCTGTCTTAAAACCCTTTTCTTTAGCGATCTTATTTGCTTCTTCACTCTGCAGTGTTTTAAATGCTTTTGCATGGGCGCTGTTTTGCCAGATACTTAGCTGTTTACCCTGTTTATCTGATTTGTGACACATACCGCATTTTTGAGATCCAACAAATGAGAATTTCGAATCTGCCGGACCATTTGCCAAGAGGAGTGATGAGAATAGCAATACAAATAAGATTTTCATTTTGATCATTCATGCCTCCCTGAATTTTTGCTATATAAAGAACTTACACATTTTTAAATAAAAAACCAGATATTTTTCTATTATTTATTATCTGTCTGATCAACCTCCTTTTTTACAAGTATCTCGGAATTCTCTCCATTTTCGTTATTTAATTTTTCCAATTCGAGCGGATGCTCTTCTCTCATTACCTCTTCTGACATCGTACCGGTAATGAATGCCGTATTTAAAGGATACACTTCCGGATTAAAAATAACAAAGTAAAAATGCCATACAACTATAGCAAGAGATGCCAGCCAGGCTTCATAAAGATGAACCAGCGTAGCAGCGTCCAATAAAATCTTCGGAGCGGTTGAAAGGAACAGGTTGTTAAACATCAGCATTAAACCTGTGGCAGACATAATTATTACACCCCAGACTAATGCCCAGTATTCAGCTTTCTCCATATAACTGAATCTTCCAAATCTAGGTTTTTCTTTACTTACTCCAATTAGGTATTTTACATTTATTAACAGATCTTTAAGGTCCTGCAAGTTAGGCAGGAAATCAAACAATAACTTTCTGCCGGTCCTGGTAAAAAGAAGATAATAAAGATGATATAACGAAATAAGTACCATAGCGATGCCGAATATTCTGTGAACCAGGCTTCTGGTCTGGAATGCCCAGTCACCTAATACATTACGGAATGGAACCACCCACCAGGCTTCGGGATACTTTAACGCGAAACCTGTTATTACCAAAGTAATAAAGCTTGTTAGCATAATAAAATGCTGTATCCTCTCGTTACGTGTCATACGAAGATAAACTTTACCCTGTTTTTTGAGCTCTGCAATTTCTTTCTTGTGATGTTTTTTCTCCTGACGTTTACGAATATAATCCAGAATATTATGAACCAGCATGCCGCCAATAATCAGAACGATCAGAACAATGTATATCTGAGTAATCCAGTATAACAGGGCAGATTCCTCTTTTGCCCCGGTTAAATGTACTTTAGTGAATTCAGCTGTTATATTGGCTCCGGGATGGCAGCTCCCGCAGGTTTCAGAAAGATTATTTTTATGTATACTGGAGTTTGGATCACTGCTTGGTTTTATATCATGTGCACCATGACAGCTTGCACAATCTGCGGCATACTTCGATCCGCCTCTTACTGCAAGACCATGATAGCTTTCATTGTAACTTTCTATTCTTTCAGCAGGAATATTGTATTTTTCACTCATCTCGACACCTGCATGGCAGGAACTGCAGAGAAGTACAATATTCTGACCCTTTTTTACAAATCCTTTTTGATCTTTTTCTCCGAAGATCTGGTGGTTACCATGACAATCTACACACGTAGGAGCATCCATTATGCCTTTTTTAACAGCATCTGCATGGATGCTTTCTTTATACTCAAGAGAAACAGCAGGATGACAATTTGAACCTGTACCACAAGTATTTGCAATATTCTCGCGTTTAATTTTGGAAGATGTAATATTACTGGCCTGCATTAAATGAGAACCATGACAATCGGAACAAGTTGCAGCATTTTCGTTGCCTGCTCTCAATGCTTTAAAGTGTGCCGACTCTTCGTATTTCAGCAATTCTTCGGAAGGTATTCCTGTTTTTCGTATAACTTCTTTGTTATTAATATGACACTGGATACAGGTTTCTTCAACAGCAAGTTTATTAGTGGGGGACTTTTCAACTTTACCGATAGAATGCTCACCATGACAGTCAATACAATTAGGAGCTAATTCAGAACCGCCGATGAAACTTACTCCATGAGTCGATTTGCTGAAATCTTTGACAACCTGTGAATGGCACTTACCGCATGTATTCGGAATGTTCTTACGTGCGGTTTTACTTCTTGTAACTTCTGTTCCTACTACAAGGTGATTATCATGACAATCAACGCAAGTGGCGGCTTCTTTATTATTTTCTCCTATACGTCCATGAACGCTTGTCTGATATTCATGTACAAAACTTACAAGATTTTCTTTACCTTGAAAGTTAGTCTTGTTCATGTGGCACTTCAGACAGGACTGTGAGGAGATGGAATATTTATTGTTGAATACATCATGTGCACCATGACAGCTTACACAGCCGGGAGCATTATTATCTGAAGCAAGCTTGTGAATACTCTGAGCAAAATCATCGTGTATATTTTTATGACAGGATGCGCAAAGCTGGGCTTCCTGATCTTTTGTAAAATTTGCTGCTGTTATTGCATGCGCAGAGTTATTATGACAATCAGTACATAAAGGTGCTTCCTTTCCTGCAATAAAACCTTTGTAATGTATACTTTTGGTAAAAGATTTTACTGAAGTGGATTTATGACATTTGACACATAAATCCACCTCTGCCTTTTGAAGATCTTCGGCAGGTTGAATATCATGCTTGGAATGACATGAATAACAGCTTATTTTTTTTGCTGCGTGAATGCTTGCAGCGAAAGTCTCTGTGTCATGGCATTGAGCACAATCTACACGCGAAATGTTGTTGCCTTCTTTATGAGGCAGACTTTCTGCATCAAATCCTGTGTGACAATCTATACACTCTGTTGCACCATGAACCGAATTCTTAAACGCGTCCTGACTAACAAATAACGAAATTTCTTTACCATTCTTTTCCATTGTCATAGTTTCATCACTATGACAATCTATGCACTGTTGACTAGATGTTTGAGCTAATGTAATAGAACCTAACACAGTGAGGAAAACTGCAAAAAGTACCCTCATCAAATCGCTCCAAAATTGAAAACCTATTTTCTTTTATTTAAGGTTTCCGCGTATTTTGTAGCTACTTCATCAACTGATTTACTTGATATTAAATTGTAAATTCTATCACGGACTATAGCCCATTCTTCATGTAAGGGACAAGGATTTTCTTCAGAACACTCCTTTAATCCGGTTACGCATTTAAGGTTTATGACAGGACCTTCAACACGTTCCACAATTTCAAGAATAGAACTAGACCTGGCTGAATCAGTAATCTTGAATCCACCGCCTCTTCCTTTAAAGGAGTCGACATAACCATATTTAGCCATCCTTTGTAAAATTTTAGCTAAATAATGGGCCGGGATCTCTTCACTTTTAGCAATTTCCGAAGACATTATAAGACTGTCCTTCGGCTGCCTTGCTAAAAACAAAATAGCACGGATGGCATATTCGCCGGTTTTAGTATAAATCATGGTTCCCTCTGAAGTGTTTAGACTAATTTTTTTAGAATAAGATAATAGACTTCAATATCCGGTATCAAATTATAATAAAAAAAACATATTGTCAACTTTGCAAAATGTTAAATTTTGCTCAGAGAGAACTATCTCGATTATACAATATTTATTCCATTTTTATAATGAGGAATAATAAGAAAATATTAAGATTTACACAATTATTTTCTTATTTATGGGAAGGATTTTTCTTAATTGTTTATTTTTTCAACAATGCCATACAGATCTGGCAGAGATGACAGGAGTCTCTTTTTGAATGTTACCAGGTATTTAACCCGGCAATCTAATTTTATAAATAAACCAGTTCATCCATAACTTTGAGATGAACTTTATTTCTTAGCAATTCTTCTTTCTTTCTTATAAATTCATTTACTTCTGTTAGTCTTATCATAAATTCCATTTCACACTCATCATTATATAAATTTCTGATATCTCTTATATGAAATAATGATAATAAATGATGGACCTGACCTGATTCCGGAAAGTCAAATACCAATTTTAGTTTTCTATAAGTGACTTTTGTAATAATTGATGATTCTGAAAGAGTCATATAAGCACTGTTATAATATGCTTTACCAAGCGGACCTACACCAAGTTTAACTCCTCCAAAATATCGTATGACAATAAGCAGTACATTCTGCACCTTAAAATGCTGAACTGCATTTAGAATTCTTAATCCAGCCGTTCCCGATGGTTCACCATCATCAGAATATTTTATATTTCCCTCGATTGTCATCATGGCATAGCAATGATGAGTTGCATCATAAAATTTCTTTCTTACCTCCGTTAAAATTATCTCTGCTTGCGGCTGATTAGTTACTGGATATACCTGTCCAAGAAAGAGTGAACCTTTTTCCTTTAACTTTGTTTCAAATACCGAGGCGACAGTCTTAAATTCTTCTATCACTTCCATCAGGATAAATTTTTATATCTTAATTTAATTGATTTTAATAACAGCTATACTTAAAATACCAGGTTAAATTTACGAAAATTGGTGATGAGCATTCAAGATAAGATTATAATAAAAGGTGCACGGGAACATAACTTAAAAAATATTGATTTGGAGTTACCCAGAGATTCATTTATCGTTATAACCGGTTTATCCGGTTCCGGTAAGTCCTCTCTGGCATTTGACACCATCTATGCAGAAGGACAGAGAAGATATATTGAATCCTTATCATCTTATGCACGCCAGTTTCTTGACCAGCTCGAAAAACCTGATGTAGATCTTATAGAAGGATTAAGTCCTGCCATTTCAATTGAACAGAAAGCCACATCCGGTAATCCGAGATCTAGTGTTGGAACAGTTACAGAGATATACGATTATTTAAGATTACTTTATGCCCGCCTTGGAAAACCACATTGCTATAACTGCGGTAAACCGGTTTCAAAGCAGAACCCCGATCAAATGCTCGACAGTATACTTGAGAGTTTAAATGACTCAAGAATAGTTATTCTAGCTCCTGTTGTAAGAGGAAGAAAAGGTCATTACCGGGAACTGTTTGAAGAGATATTAAGTGATGGATTTCTTAGAGTAAGAGTTGATAATGAGATTGTAGAGCTTACTAAGGATTACAAGGTTGACAGGTATAAAATACATAACATTGAAATTGTTATTGATAGATTAAAAGTAAATGCAGGATCACGCTCACGGCTTTCCGAATCAGTTGACGTTGCTCTTAATTACGGCAGCGGAAGTGTAATTATAAATGACGGGAAAGATGACCATATATTTAGCAGAAACTTCGCATGTTTGGATTGCGGTATAAGTTTTCAGGAACTTGCACCTAACTCGTTTTCTTTTAATTCACCTTATGGATATTGTCCCGACTGCAATGGATTAGGTGAGAAAAAAGAACTAGATATCGATCTGATTGTTCCTGATTGGGATAGATCTATCAATGAAGAAGGAATTGCAGCTTTAGGAAAACCTCGTCAGATATGGTTCTTTAATCAGGTTCGCTCTGTTGCATCAACTTTTGGGTTCTCCTTTGATACTAAATTAAAGGACCTTTCCAAAGTACAGCTTGATGTATTACTTTATGGCACAAAAGAAAAATTACCTTTCACTTATACTTTCGGAGGAGGAAGATCAGTAACATACCTTCATAAGTATTCCGGAATTTTCCATTATGTAAAGCATTATTATGATACAACCACTTCCAACCATATAAGAGAGTGGGCAGAATCATTTATGAACACCCTCACCTGTTCTACATGTAACGGGGGACGTTTAAAGAAGGAATCCTTATCAGTCACCTTTAATGGTTTGAACATCAGCGAACTTACTTCATTATCCATAAGCAAATCATTAACTTTTTTTAGTTCAGTAAAACTGAGCGGACGAGAGGAATTAATTTCGCATCAGATTCTTAAAGAGATTACTGCCAGATTAAAATTTCTTCTGGATGTAGGCTTAGATTATCTTACTCTTAACAGATCTGCACGCACTTTGTCAGGCGGTGAAACGCAAAGGATAAGACTAGCTACACAGATCGGGTCACAACTGGCCGGAGTACTGTATGTTCTTGATGAACCAAGTATTGGATTACATCAGAGTGATAATATTAAACTCATAGATTCATTAAAAAATCTCAGAGATCTTGGCAATACTGTAATTGTTGTTGAACATGACCGTGAGACAATAGAAAGCTCAGATTTCATTGTGGATCTTGGTCCTCGTGCAGGAGAGCATGGCGGTGAGGTTTGTTTATATGGTACTACAGAAAAGTTTTTAAATTCTAATAATGGTTACCATTCGCTTACACTTGAGTATTTAAAGGACCGGCAGAAAATTCATGTGCCCGAAGAAAGAAGGTCCGGCAACGGCAGCTTCATTGAATTGAAGGGAGCTTCCGGCAATAATCTGAAGAATATTGACCTAAAGATTCAACTGGGTACTTTTACGGCAATATCAGGTGTAAGCGGTTCAGGTAAATCATCGCTCATTAATGAAACTCTCGTTCGAATACTGATGAAAAAGATTTACCATGCAAAAATAGTTCCTCTGCAGTTTAAGGAAATTTCCGGACTCGAGAATATAGATAAGATAATTGAAATTGATCAGTCCCCGATAGGCAGAACTCCAAGATCCAATCCTGCCACCTATACCGGATTGTTTACTTTTATCAGGGATTTGTTTTCGCAGCTGCCTGAGTCAAAAATAAGAGGTTACAGCACCGGTAGATTTAGTTTTAATGTTGCAGGTGGAAGATGTGAGGATTGCCAGGGTGATGGTCTTAAGAAAATTGAGATGAACTTCCTTCCGGATGTTTATGTGGAATGCGATGTGTGCCACGGGAAACGTTATAACCATGAGACTCTCGAAGTGTTATATAAGACAAAGTCTATTTCTGATGTTCTTGATATGACAGTTGAAGAAGCTTTAACTTTTTTTGAGGATCATCCGAGAATAAAAAGAAAAATTCAGGCTATTTATGATGTCGGACTTGGATATATTAAACTAGGGCAACAGGCAACCACCTTATCAGGGGGTGAAGCACAAAGGGTAAAACTGGCAACAGAATTAAGTAAGGTGAGTACCGGTAAAACATTATACGTTCTTGATGAACCAACAACCGGACTTCATTTTGAAGATGTTAAAATACTTTTACAGGTTCTGAACAGATTAGTTGATAAAGGCAATACCGTTGTTGTTGTTGAACATAATCTGGATGTAATTAAAATAGCTGACTGGGTAATTGATCTAGGTCCGGGCGGCGGAGAATATGGTGGAAGAATAGTTGCCGAAGGTACCCCAAATGAGATCTGCAGAAATAAGAACAGTGTTACGGGAATTTTTCTTAAAAAAGAACTGACATTCTGATTAGATAATAGCATGACTCTCTTAATTATATAAAGTAATACTATTCAGTCAGTCTTATTAAAAGTTCATATCCTGTTCAACAGTATTCAGTATATTCAAATAACTCTCATATCTTTCTATAGGAATTTTCTCCTGTTCAACCGCCTCAATAACCGCACAACCAGGTTCGTGATAATGCGTACAGGAGCTGTATTTGCAGTTCTCAATAAAAGGGGTAAACTCCCTGAAATAGTGACCAAGATCTTCCTTTCTTATACCGTAAGGATCAATCTCACGTATACCGGGTGTGTCTATAATAAAAGTATTCTCGTCAATTTTTTCCATTATGCTGGTTACGGTAGTGTGCTTCCCTTTCATATGCCACTGGCTAATCTCACCAATCCTGAAATTTAAATGTGCAAATAGTTCATTGAATAAAGAGGATTTACCTACTCCTGATTGTCCCCAGAAAAGACTTTTAGCACCCTGAAGATGATTTCTAATCTCGTCTAATCCCTCATTAGTTACAGCACTCGAAGGTATAACATGATAACCGAGTTCCTGATAAAGATCGATCCATGCCAGAATATAATCATCACTTCTTAGATCCATTTTGTTTATAACCAAATATATTTCAAGAGACGCACTCTCACCAGCGACAATTATTCGATCAAGTAACCGGTTATTAAATTTTGGTTCAACTGTGCTGTTTATTATAAACAGATTATCAATATTTGCAGCTATTATTTGCTCCAGCCGTTCTCCGCGATGACTTGCACCTTTAATCTTCGGGGCTTTTCTTGAGAGGTAATTTCTTCTTTCAAATACTTCCGATATAACACCCGTTCCGTCCTGATTCATTTCAAATTCAACCTCATCACCAACTGCGGCAATATCAACAGCATACAATTTACTTTTCTTCAGTTGAAAGTCTTTCTTGAACCTGCCCTTTAAACTACATCTCACCAGTTTATCTGTATCATGTACTAGAACGTAGTGATCTTTACTTTCAATACGGGAAACTAAACCTTTGATAGACTTCTCCGCCTTTCGTTTTAATTTATTTTTTGTATAAGTTAATGAACCTTGTCATTATTCTTTTTTGTATTTAATAAAAATAATAAAAGAAATGGATAAAATTAAGATAACACTCTTTCTTGCAGTATTTTTAAGCGGCTGCAGTTTACAAACTAATTATCTAAGAGATTCTATGGATGATAAAACATTACGGAAAACAGCTCAAAAGATTGCATCTGAAATACTCATATTTGATACTCATATGGATATTCCTCTTCGGTTATTGTGGAATAAAGATCTTAACCTTGGTGAATTAACCAGTGACGGACATTTTGATTATGTTCGGGCAACAAAGGGCGGATTAAATGCAGTTTTTATGGCTGTTTACATTTCTCCTTCTTATGAAGAAAAGGGCGGCGGGAAAAAATTAGCTGACAGTACTATCCAGCTAATAGAAAAAATGATAACTGCTAATCCTGATAAATTTAGTTCTGCAGCAACAGTTTCTGAAATCACAGAAAATTTTGGAACAGGTAAAATATCCTTGCCGGTTGGTATTGAGAATGGTACAGCATTAGAAGGCAGCCTTGATAATCTAAAACACTTTTATGATTGCGGTGTAAGGTATATAACTCTATGCCACATGAAGAATAATCATATTTGTGATTCTTCCGGAGACCCGGATGATAAATGGAATGGCCTGAGCCCCTTTGGTAAAAGTTTAATTAAGATGATGAATGATCTCGGAATGATAATCGATGTTTCTCATATATCAGATGAAGCTTTTTATCAGGTAATAGAACTTTCACGCACCCCGGTAATTGCTTCTCATTCGGGATGCAGAGTTTTTACTCCCGGGTTTGAAAGAAATATGAGTGACGAGATGATAAAGCTTCTGGCTGATAAAGGTGGAGTAATACAAATAAATTTCGGCTCTTCATTAATGAATAATGAAGTTCGGATTGCATATGATGAAAGATCTGCCGCAATAAGAAAATATTTTAATGAAAATAAACTTAAGCGTTCAGATGAACAGGCCATTAATTATATAGATCAGTATGAAAAAGAACATCCGATAGGCAATGCAGCCATTTCCGATATTATCAATCATATTGATCATGCTGTTAAGATAGCAGGAATTGATCACGTAGGATTAGGTTCTGATTTTGATGGAGTGGAACTTACTCCTGACGGATTGGAAGACGTATCAAAATATCCAAACCTGATCTTTGAATTACTAAAAAAAGGTTATTCCGAAAATGATATTAAAAAGATCTGTGGAGAGAATATTTTACGTGTATGGGGAGAGATAGAAAAAGCAGCACATAAATAAATTATGAATATTGAAAAGCAGATAAGAAAAGCCTCTGGAAGAACTCCAAAGGCTTTCTGCGTTTTAGAACCTGTACGAAAATGTGAGTACTAATTTTTGAGAAGTTATGTCCTGGAACGTCCGGCTTTCATTATAGCCGTAATTATCGCCAATATCTTTCCAGTAACCGTAAACATATGCCGCGTCTATCGCTACAGTTTCATCGGCTAAGAAACCGATTCCACCTGTTAAATACTCTCGGTCGAATTCAGATGGATCATCTTTGAACGGAGAAGGCATATACATAAACCCGCCTCTTAATCTCAATCCAATATTAGGAATAGTAAATTCTGCGCCTGCATTAAAATTAAGAACATCTTTGAACGTTTCTTTAATAACTTTGTTATTTGCACTTATCTCTGTAGGTGAAAGTCCATCTCCCGCAAATTCCATTTGAGAATAATCCATGTAGGAAATATCACCGCTTACAATGAGACCAAAAAGACTAATAGCTCCGCCGCCGCTGAATATAAATGGTGATGATATTTCGTACTCTAATGCACTCTCAAGCGGCGGATCAATTACTTCACTGCTTCTGGCAAAAATACTTTCACCATTTACGATGTATTCTTCTTTAATATTATATGTTGTTGGAAATTGAACACTTCCGCCGAATCTTAAATAATTAGTCGGTTGAAATAAAAATCCTACCTTGGCATCCCATCCTGATAAATCCCATTTTAGAATATCATTCAGATAAAAGGATTGAAAATCGGCTGTGTTAGGATTACCTGGATCTGTTTCTATATTTAAACCATAAATGTTTCGCCTGTCATCCTCATAATAATCTCTGGTTCTCTGATAATCACCGGTAACTACATTTACTGTTGCACCAATAAACATATTTTTCTGCACTTCAACAGCGCCGGCAAATGACCATCGTCCAATTGAACCGTCTGCAAGAATAGTACCTTCCTGGTCTAATTGTCCATTGATTGGAGTATTCTCTCCGGTAGAATCTGTAAGGAATAAAAGATATGAAACATCTCCCTGCCCGAGAAGAGACTGAATCATAGAGTTAGCTCCGGGATTAAATCCTCTAAAGCTAAGTGCTTCATTGAAAACCACATCACGATGGTAACCGATGGCGAATACCATACTGCCTCTTATCGTAGGGAACGGGAATGCAAAACTCAGCTGGTTTAATTTGGTTTTACTATTTGAATATTCAGTCATATTCCCAAAAAATAAAGCATCGTTCTCGTATTTCGAGTAATCTATCCCTCCCGCAATTTCGAGTCTTCTCAGTAATCCAAATCCCGCAGGATTAAATATGGCTGCTGAAAAATCATCACTTAATGCCTGGTATGCATTACCCATACCCAGCGCACGGGCATTTGATCCAATACCTGGTATTGATAATCTCAATGCATCATAATAATTCTGAGCTGCTAATTGTGTGGGCAGAAATACGGTAAGAATTAGTCCAATAAAAAATGCATACCTTACTTTCATTATCTTTACCTCTGATGTTCTGAGTAATAACATTTATTATCTCCTGCCTGATCCGGAAGAACGATTGCCGTCATTATCACGTGATTTAGGAGCATCTGAATTTGATCTTGAGCCGGAATCATTGCCGCTGCTGTTTGTCTTATTTGTGTTGTTAGAAGTAGAAGAATTTGATCCGGAACTTGAATTTCTTTCGGAACTTCTTGTCGGAGATGTATAGTTTAATCCGCCTCCACTATTTGTACTTCTTGTAACTTCCCTTTCATCTGATTCATTTCTTGAAGATCCGTTATTATCCCTTGCCCTGCTCTTGGAATTATCTTTGGAATTTGCCTGACTTGTTCCAGAACCTGATGTAGATACTTCATACCACCATGGTGTGTTATAGTAATAACCATAATCCCCATAAAAGCTGTCAGAATAATATGAATCATTGTAATAGCTTTCTGAGCGTTGATTCCTGTAAGTTCTGTACATACCGGGTTCTTCAGAATTAACATTTACCAATGCCTGGTCGCCTGAATCATGACAACTATTACAATCATCATAGAATTTAACATCATCATGATACACGAATCCGTTTTCATCTTTACTGCTGATATCAGGATGTTCCAGAATAGTATAACATCCTGATAACATCAATGCCGTTGTTAACAATATTAGATAGAATAATTTCATTTTAATTTACCTTCTTCTGCTTCCGCCGTTATCGTTGCCGCCTCTGCTTCCGCCGCTGTTACCGCCGCCTCTTGATTGAGGTGGATTGCTTCTGGGAGATTCATTTCTTGAAGGAGGATCATATCTGGGTGCCTCACGCTGTGGCGGAGGATTATATGATGGTGAATCCTTCTTTCTCGGTGGTCTGTAATTCGGGGTACTTTCTTTTCTTGGCTTATTATTATCCCGAGGCTTTGTTACCTCACCATTTTTCCTTGTATCACGTTCATCCGTAATTCTTGGCCTTTTATTACCAGAGTTTATCTTTGGCCTGCTGTCATTATTAGTTCGTTCTTTTCGAATCACTTCTTTCCTGTTATCACGGCCTGTATTGCGTTTTATTACATCCCTGTCGCGTGTGTTTTTAGTTCTTGTATTACGGTCAGAAGATATTGTTGTACGGTCTCTTCCGTTTCTCGATACATCATCTCTAACATTTCCGGAAGTTCTTGATGTGGATACAACACCACCGCTGTTCCTACTGCCCGTATCTCTTGTCCTTAAAATCGATCCTCTGCTTCCGTCATTGTTTCTCAAACGGGTGAAATCATTTTTCCTGTATTTATACCCATCATAATTGCCCCAGCTGCCCCAGTAATAAGGATACGAATAACCAGGATAATAATAAGGGTTATATATGTAATGATAAGGTGAAAAATGATAATCCCACCAGAAAGGACTGCTTACCCAGAAAGGATCATAGTAATAATCATAATATGAATACCCGAAATGAAATCCGATCGATATTCCTGGGTGATAACCTGAATAATACCTTCTATAAAAAGGACGGTAGTAATCGTTGGAATAATAATTATTAATTGTATAATCGGTATCATCTTCATAGTAATAGGATGAGTCTGTCATTGTTGTATCATAATCTTCAGTATATTCTTCCTCCTCATTATAGCTGTTATCATAATCTCTTTCCCGTTCTGAATGATCCCGGTCTCTTTCAGGACGGTTAAATCCTCCACTCTCAAGTTGTGTATAACAACCTGAAAAACTGCCAACAGTGATTAAAAAGATCACTATTGCAAACCCTTTTATAGTCTTCATCTTTTCCTCAATAAATTTAATACCCACAACTTTAGAACAAAAAATATGCCCTGAATTATCCAATAAATCAGGGCAAAAAGAATGCATCTATATAAACGCTGTATTAAACAATGGAATTCCCTGTACTAAAAATAGTACATGGAACCATTAAAAAATAGGCTTAATAAACTCTACTTTTACCGCACGGTCAGCTGCACCGGGTTTAAGCTTTTTATTACTTAAAAGATCTCTTAAATCCAATCCCGCCGTAAATCCCTCTCCTATAGTCCATCTTAATCCGGCATTCAGATAACCATTACCATCTCCAAAAGAATATGCTTCATTATCATTTATTGCAAAGTCATACTCGGTAACCAGTGAGAGTTGTTTCCCTATTGTTTTCTCAAAACCAACAACAATATTCATATTCTTGTCATTATCCCCTGTTTCAAGGGAATAATTGAAGATGCCATGAAAGCTCAGAAATCCAAAGAACTCAAAACTCTTTGATCCGGCAGCATAAAATCCCGGAGATTTCGTTTTGAATCTGTTGATCTCAAGATCCTTATCAAGAGATATATTATTATTGAATTCCCGGTAATTAGTGAAATATTCACCCTTTCCCTGGGAATCAAAACCAATAGTAAGTGCCGGCATTGTTTCAGTTTCATTTATGATTCTTGCTTTGACACTTACTCCAGGCAGTTTATACCAGCCGGGTGTACCGGTTCCTATAAAGTTTGATGCTCCATATGAAATTCCGATATTAAAACTCTCAAAAACACCTGCATCAATGCGAGTGAGGAATACCCCGCCGGGCATAAGATAGAAACTTACACCAACCTTGCCCTTTTCCAATACACCTGCAGTAGGCATGTCAATCAAATAAGGAATTTCAATTAAGGCATCTGTACCCGCGCTGCCCTGAGCTTTTAAGAGGAAAGGTATCAACAGGAAAAGGACTGAAAACAATAAAGCTTTTTTCATGGTTTTATCCCCTGTTTTATAAGTCGGTCAAATTAGCTGCTATCCTGATCTCAATTATTGAGGCTAGCAATGCAAATTTTCCTTTCACCTTCAGGACTGCTGTTCCGGCGCGGCCGGTTGATTTAAGTATCAGAAACCCTTCAGCAGATGCATCTTTTACAATCTCAACAAGTTCCTTACCGCTTTCCCATTCGTAAGTAAAAGGTGAATTACGAAATGGAGCCCTGAATCCGAGTGCATTTAGCGGAACCGATTCCACCTTAAGTTCAGCATCACCCGAAATATAAAGATATTCAGGTTCAGTTTTATAGAATACTTCATAAATTGAAAAAACATACTGCCATAAGAAAAAGAAAATCATTACTCCAAACAACAACAGTATAAAAAGAAAAAATCTCATCTATTGGCTGATGATCACTGTTTAACTTTTTTGAATGTTGTTTTTTCCTTTGTGTCCTGCAGTATCACACCAATATTCTTCAGACCCTCTCTGATATCATCAGAAAGAGTATAGTTTTTTTCTACCTTTGCCTTTGCCCGTAATTGAATTAGTAATTCTATTAATTCATTTTCCAGTGAAGCTGAATCAGTTTCTGAGAAAGAGCTAAAATCAACAATACCTAGAACATCCTGAGCAGTTTCTTTAAGGAATGAGAATCCCTGCTGGTAAACATCAGTACTAAGCTTTGAATTTTCTGCAATAGTGCGGTTAAATTCCCTCATGAAATCAAAAATGACAGCAGTTGCCTGAGGAGTATTAAAATCATCATTCATTGCTTCCTCAAAGGCTTTTCTGTATCCATCAAAATTAAACTCTGCTTTCCTGCCATTCGGATTTGAATTTGAAATCTCACTCAGGATCTTTTCAGCTAAGTTATTAATTTTTTCCATGCCTTTCTTTGCTGAATTCAGCAGTTCCTCACTAAAGCTAAGCGGCCCGGCGTAATGTGTCTGCGCGAAAAAAAGTCTTATTGTTTCTGCTGTATACTTACTCAGCACTTCTCTTGCTGTGAAGAAGTTCCCCAGAGACTTAGCCATTTTTTCATTATTGATATTCAGGAATCCGAAATGCATCCAGTATTTTACAAATTTATGATGAAGAGCTGCTTCACTCTGAGCAATTTCATTTTCATGATGGGGAAAAATAAGGTCATTACCGCCGGCATGAATATCAATCGTTTTACCCAGATGCTTTGTGCTCATAGCAGAACATTCAATATGCCAGCCGGGGCGTCCTTTCCCCCATGGACTATCCCAAAAGGGTTCACCTTCTTTTGCTTTCTTCCATAAAGAAAAATCAAGAGGATTATTCTTCTGGTCATTTACTTCAATTCTCGCTCCGGATTGCAGTTCTTCAATTACCTTCCCGCTTAGTTTTCCATATTCAGGAAACTTAGTAACATTATAAAACACATTACCATCAACATTATAGGCGTAACCATTCTCTTCCAGCTTCCGGATCATATCAATTATATCATTCATATGGTCTGTGGCTTTAGGAAAAACATCCGCTTGTCTGATCTTAAGCTTTTTAATATCCTCATAGAAAAAATCAGCATATTTTTCAGCAACCTGCTTTGCTGACATCTTTTCTTCATTGGATTTTTTGATAATTTTATCATCAATATCGGTGATATTCATTACAAATTTCACCTTATATTTTAAATATTCCAGGTAACGCCTTACCATATCTGCCATAATGAAAGAACGGGCATTCCCGATATGAAAAAGATCGTATACCGTTGGACCACAGACGTACATTGTAACTTCATTTGGGTGTTGAGGTAAAAATTCTTCTTTCTTTTTAGTTAAAGTATTGTAGATTTGCATATTACCGTCTTTTGTTAAAACAAAAATAACAATTGAAGTCCTGTTTAGCAATTAAACAAAGAAAAAAGCAAAAAGCCTGACAATTATTCTAAAGTCCTACATGAGTGGCTTCCTCTTATGGGCTCATTATAGTGAAATTACTGTAATACCTCCCTAAGCTTCATTAAACTGTTTCTCCGAATTTTTGGATGAGTGCGATCAAACCCCAGGTAAATTCCTTGCAATCAATAAGCGATTTATGGTAAGATTCTGGAGATTCCATCACCTGAATGTCCCACAAATATTGTATAATATTTCTCCTTATGAATGTAGAATTCTTATACACTTCAAAATTTCTCAAATTCTTGATTATGAAATTATAAAGACAATTTCTCTTTTGCCATTGCGCACAATAGAATATTCAACTTTTCTGTAATTTTTCGATAATAATATATAGAAATCTTATTTAGATGGACAATCTTTATTTCTATATTCTTAGAATTGAGATCATTTCAGAGTACGATTTCTTATATGTTGGAAATGATTCAGGTACATTGTTTATATTTTCAACAATTACAAAGCTAAAAACATGGTGCAAATTTTGTTTTTAGAAGGCGTCAATTTTCTAAACAATTCATTTTATTTCTGGAGTAACAATCTATGCATAGAAGACTACTACTTCTATTTTCTGTGATAGCTATATCATGGAATATTTCTTTTGCTCAAAAGGCAAAAATCGTGAATGAGGCTGTTTCACCGGAAGGACTGATAAAAATGGGCTTAACAACAACTACTAATTCTGTTTCAACAGGATTAAATGTTGTTGCTAATGGTACCTACGTTTATTTATCAGCAAAAAACATTGGAAGCACAGATCCAGTTACTGCTGCTAACTGGTCTTTCAATACCAAACCTTCCGGTTCTACTGCATCATTTCAATCAGTTCCTGGTTATGATACCTGGACCACATTCGTTGCCGATGCTAAAGGCGCATACGAAGTTAAACTGAGTATGTCTACAGCGGCCGGCTCACACGATACTACTTTAACCATCTATTCAGCAGATTTCGTGGGAGTTGGTAATTTCGAAGGTGTTTCTGCACAGTTCCCCCAATGTATGAGCTGCCATGGCTCTATGCCGAAATTCACCGAAATATATGATCGTTGGAAGGTTTCGGGTCATGCAAACATTTTCAAGGTTGAAATTACAACCGGTGCTGCCTATTATAACACATCCTGTATGAAATGTCACACCACCGGTTACAGCCACAACGCTGCAAGTAATAATGGCGGTTTTGATGACCGGGCAGAACAGTTAGGCTGGAAATGGGATGGATACAAACCACCTAAAGCTGGAAACTGGGATTCATTAAAAGCAGATTATGCTGGTTTAGTTAATTTTGCCACCATCGGCTGTGAGAATTGCCATGGTGCAGGCAGCGAACATGCCATGGGCGGAGATAAGAAAAAAATTCAGATTTCTGCTGAAGCCGGTGCCTGTGCTCAGTGCCATGATGAACCATGGAGACACAATAAAACTTCTGAATATGAAAACTCTCTCCATGCAGAAGCAATTTGGTCAGGCTCCTTTGCAACAGCAAATGGCAAACAGGATTTAAGTGACTGTACAAGATGTCATGAAGCTCAGGGGTTCATAAACTTTACTAAAGGTATTCCTTACAAAGCAAAAGATGCCGGGCTTAACGCAGGCAATCATGTTGGTATTACTTGTGCTACCTGCCACGATCCTCATGGAAACGGCAATCATGCTTCATTGAGAACGGTTCCGGCAAGTTCGGATACACTTGGTAATGGGTACGCATATACGGTTGGTGGTTTGGGTCAAACCTGTATGAGTTGCCATAAAGCAAGAAGAGATAACGTTAGTTATACAAAAACCAAGGTTAGTTCCGCACATTGGGGTCCCCACGCTTCTATACAGACTGATGTCTATTTAGGCAAAAATGCGGCTGAGTTTGGAAGTGCCTATAATACCTTTAATCCTCATACAGCTTTATTGCAGAATGCGTGCGTTGACTGCCATATGCAGGCAACTACCGATACTGGTACAGTAACCAGAGACCGTGTAGGCGGACACTCATTCAAAATGCACGATGCAGAAAATGATTTTGATCATACTAAAAAATGCGAATCATGTCACGGACCAAAAACTAAATTCTCTGAATTCATTGCAAAAGCTGATTATGATGGTGACTCTAAAACAGAAGCTGTTCAGGAAGAAATTCACGGTCTTCTGCATAAGCTAAGAGTAGCTCTACCACCTGCTGGCCTTGACTCAATTTCTTATCAGGAGATTGGCGCAAAGAACGATCCTAATATTAACAAAGCATATTGGAACTATCTGTTAATTGAAGAAGATGGAAGCTTTGGAATGCACAATACAGCCTTCGCGGTTGCTGTACTTCAACAATCATTGGCAATTTTAACTGGTGTTGAAGCTATTGATGATGTTACTCCAAAAACATATTCTTTATCACAGAATTTCCCGAATCCTTTCAACCCAAGCACAACTATTCAGTTCTCAGTTCCTGAAATGGCTGATGTATCAGTGAAAGTGTATGATGCAATAGGCAATGAAGTTGCAACTTTACACAATGGTACATTAGGCGCAGGCAATTACAGCGTTAACTGGAATGCTGCTAATCAGGCTTCAGGAATTTATTTCTACAAAATATCCTCTGATAAGTTTAGTATGACTAAAAAGATGGTTTTGATGAAGTAAATAACTAGCTCTTAAAAAAAAGCTGTCCTGATATTAAGGACAGCTTTTTTTTTCGCATAAAACACAAATCTTTTTTCTATGTTCCTCTTTTATCTCTTGACATTCAGACTTTTCGAACTAACTTATAAAAAAAGTATAGGGAGGTCTTAATGACAAAAAAATTACTTATTTCTTTCCTCCTGCTCCAAGTGTTATCGTTTAGCTCTATATTAGTTGCTCAAAACTTCACGCTAAAAATCCAATCCCGGTCACCAGGTGAACTCAATCTTGATCCCGTTACTTCACAGACGTGGCAAATCAGTACTGGACTTCGTGTTAATCCTTTAGGGAAACCGGTATATCTTTTAGCCGATACAACAGGAGCTGGTGTGACTTATGCCTGGGTGCTTACAACTAAGCCAAACGGGTCTGCAACATTACTTGATTCAAGCGGAACGATGGGAAATTCTTTTACTCCTGATGTTACAGGATTATATACTGTTTCAGTTACCGTCGGTTCACGCACTTTAACTAAAGACATTTTTATTAGTACATTCAGGGGTAACAGTCTCACTCAAGATTGTGCTCCCTGCCATCAGGGTGAAACAGATAAGTATGATGAATGGCAGGCATCAGGTCATGCAACAATGTACAAACGTGGAATAACCGGGTTACTTGGCGTTGAGAACGGACAAGGTACTTACGGTGATTATTGTTCTAAGTGCCATACTACTTCCTGGAATCCTGATGCTGCAAACGGTAACTTTAAATATCTCTCGATTCAAACCGGATGGGATACAACCTGGTATAAACCAGCTGAGCTTGTTGATGGCCGGATTACAATTCCGGAAGGTGACAGCACCAGATGGGTAAATCTGGTTACTAACTTTCCTACCGTTGAGAAGGTTGCTAATATAGGTTGTGAAAGTTGTCATGGACCTGCTAATGATCATGCAATGACGGGAGATCCTACAAAAGTTGATGTAAGTATTGAAGGCGGTGCGTGTCTGCAGTGCCATGATGCACCTCCGCAATATAATACCGGAACACAATGGAAAGCTTCTGCTCATTCTACTCTTCACTTAAGCGGTGAAGCAACCGCCAGAACTACTTGTTTTCCTTGTCATCGTGGAGCAGCGTTTGTTAAATTTGCAAAAAATCCAACTAATCCTGGATATGATTTAGCCGAAGATGATATTCATACTATTTCCTGTGCAACTTGCCATGAACCTCATACTCTTGAATTAAGATTAACAACATTGGATACCCTTGCAAATGGTTATGTACCTGAATCAGATCCTGACGTTGTTGGTGGAAACGGTTATCTTTGTATGAACTGTCATCATGCACGTGAAAACTCAGTTACCAGAGTTAACAGCCAGCAGGTTCGGTTCAGAGATAGATTCTATCCTCATTATAGTCCTCAGGCAGATATGTTCCTTGGTGCAAATGCTTATGAATATGATCTTGATATTACTGGTATCGGAACACATCAATTTATCGAGAATGCATGTGTGACCTGCCATATGAGTCCAGATCCCGAAGAACAATTCCCTGTCCAAAACCATGTAATGACTATGCGCGATGAGGAAGGTAACGAGAGAGTTGAAGTTTGTCAGCCCTGCCATGGTAATATTACAAGCTTTAATGAGGTGATGGCAAAAAGTGATTACGATGGTGATGGTTCAGTTGAAGGAACACAAACTGAAATCATAGGATTACTCGATCAGCTTAGAGCTATATTGCCTAAGGATACATCAGGTGAACCTGTAACTATGGCAATTGATTCTATGCTTGTGAAGAACGATCCTAATTATCCGAGAAACCTACCAGCAATATATAACTATTATTTCGTCAAAAACGACTGGAGCGAAGGTGTTCATAACTCCGCTTACGCAGTTGCATTATTACAGGCTTCGCTAAGCAGAGTAACCGGAGTACAAGTAACAGATGATCTCCAACCGGATAAATACTCTCTGGAGCAAAATTATCCTAATCCTTTCAACCCGGCCACACAAATTGAATTCTCAATACCGGAAGAAACTTTTGTTTCTTTGGTCATATACGATGTTACCGGACATGAAGTAGCGACCTTGCAACGAGGCCGGTTAAAGAGTGGAAACTATTCTGTTAACTGGAACGCAGGTGGTTTTGCCTCAGGTATATATTACTACAAACTGGAAACAAATAATTATTCAGTAACTAAGAAAATGATATTGCTGAAGTAATTTTAACTCGGTGCGGATCCATAAAATGGATGAATGACAATGATCATTCATCCATTTTCTTTAAAGTTAACAGCAAATTTGTCATATCCTCTTTATTTTTTAAGAAAATCAATTCCGGCATAAATGGAATGAGGCCGATTTTGAAAGACTGATTCCAGAGAGAAGTAACTAAATATCCGCATGATTACTTTATGTTGATCCACTTCTGTTTATTAGAATCAGAAAAGTATTTTATCCTGAGTATATGCAGATCATCATAACTGACTCTTTCATTTAGTTTCTGAAAAAGCGGACTAAGTATTTCTGTTCCATACTCCTTAAAATATTTATTAATAATTATTCTATCTGATTCATTAACACGAACATCATCTAAGTTATTTACAAGGAGCTTGTTCCCCAACTTTAAATACTTTAATAAATAAGCCAGTATAGTGGAGCGCTTAAGCTGATATTGCTCTTCAAGTTCAGCAAGAGATTTACCGGAATTAAACTGCTCGGATATTAAAATGTACTTAGGTTTGCGTTCAGAATCAGAGGATTTCTTGTGATGGTTTCCTTTGGTGAAATCTCTTATGATTTCAAGAAACTCTGTTCCATAAGCTTCATACTTTGCAGTACCTAATCCCGAAATGCGGAGCATTTCTCTCCTATCCTGCGGTTTCTCAAGTGCCATTTGTGTAAGTGTCTTATCAGAGAAAACAACGTATGGCGGTATGCTTTTGCGAGCAGCAATCTCTTTCCTTTTCTGTCTCAATAATTCAAATAATTCATCATGTTCTGGTTGAATGTCCGCTTTACCTTTTCTGTAATCAATCTCGGCTTCTTCAACTCTTCCAAATACTTTTTCTCCTTTGAATAAAACAGAAGACGCTTTAGATGTTAATTTCAGGCTGCCAAATTCGAAATCTCTATATATTAAATTCCTTTGAATGAGTTGATTAGAAATTCGCATCCATTGTTTTTTGGAATATTCTTTACCGATTCCGAAAACTGTAAGATTCTGGTGATTATAACTTATTATCTTTTCATTTTCCTGACCGGTAAGAACATCGACTATATGTGAAACTCCGAATACTTCACCAGTTCTTTTAATTGAAGATAGAATTTTCTGAGCAGGAATGGTTATGTCAACATAATTCTTATCGGATATACAGTTATCACACATACCGCAATTCTCAGAATAATGTTTCTCACCGAAATAAGTTATCAAAGGAACTCGTCTGCACATTTCACTTTCAGCATATCTGATCATTGCCTGAAGGTGTGCCTTTGCTGCGAGCTTTTCGATAGGGTCTTCTTTCTGATCTATAAAATAATTTATCTTTGAAATATCAGAGTAACTGAACAGCAGAAGACAGTCAGATCTTAAGCCGTCTCTTCCGGAGCGTCCTATTTCCTGATAATATGACTCAATGTTTTTTGGAAGATCATAATGTATAACGAATCTTACATTAGATTTATTTATTCCCATTCCGAATGCAATGGTAGCAACTATTATCTGAACCTCATCTCTTGTAAACAGATCCTGATTTGCGGAACGCTCTTTATCAGTCAAGCCGGCATGATATGGTCTGCAGGAATATCCCAATCTTGAAAGATCCTCATATAATTCATCAACCTGCTTTCGCGAAAAGCAATAGATAATTCCTGACTGATCTTTATGCTGTTTTAGAAATTCATGAGTCTGCTGGTATGCATCTGTCTTGGGTACCACCTGCAGAAACAAATTCTCTCTGTTAAAACTCGCAAGAAATTTTGAAGGATCTTTGAGGTTCAGGTTGTTCATTATATCATTCTGTACTCTGGGTGTTGCAGTAGCTGTTAACCCGATGCATACTGCCCCCGGAAATCGATTGCGCATCTTTCCATGCTGACGATATACAGGTCTGAAATCATGCCCCCATTCTGAAATACAATGTGCTTCATCAACCGTAAGACAGTCAACAATAATTCCTGAAAAGAGATCATTATTAACTTCTTTAACAAAAGATTCAGGAGCAATATATAGTAGTTTTGCTTTCTGAGTTTTGACGCTGATAAAGTTCTGCCTATACTCCCGCTGCGATAAAGAACTATTTAGCATTACAGCATTGATACCATTCTGTTTTAGCTGTTCCACTTGGTCCTTCATTAATGAAATCAAAGGAGAAATTACCACAGTTAACCCTCCAAAAATCAATGCAGGTATCTGATAGCAAAGTGATTTTCCTCCTCCCGTGGGCATAATAACTAGAGTATCTTTTTTATTCAACACATTGGCTATAATCTCACTTTGTAAAGGACGAAAAGAATTATAGCCAAATATTTTTTTTAATAATGTCTGAGCGTGCTGCAAGTAATATTATTCTCCCCGAAATTTAATTTTGGAACTTCTGTGACAAAGCATTTCCCCAAGAAATTGCTATTTTGCTGTATCCTTAGTTTTTTTATAATATACTAAAGGTTTTTACCGCCTTCTCTCTGAAAGTAGTGTCAGACAGATATTTAATTAATTCTCCCGGAATGAGATATAAATATAAGAAACAAGAAAGCCTTTAGGAAATCCTGAGCTTTTCCAGGAGTGTTTGGAAATCTTGGGGAAGTTCCGAGTCAAATTTTACAAATGACTTAAGGTGAGGGTGGATAAATCCCAGAGTTTTTGCATGTAAAGCTTGTCGAGGCATTATCTCCAGAAGGTTATCAATCCTGCTTTTCATTTTAGGCAGAGCGGATCCGTATACGATTTTATTACCTCCATAAACCCTATCACCAAAAACAGGATGATTGATGGAAGCAAGATGAACTCTTATCTGATGTGTTCTTCCTGTTTTCAGATTCAGTTTAAGCAATGAAGCAAATTCAAACTCCTCAAGCACTTTATAAAAAGTTACTGCTGTTTTACCTTCATCCGAAACGGAGAACTTTTTCCTGTCGCTTTTACTTCTGGCTATATTCTTTTCAACGATTCCTTCTTTTTCTTTTAGAAGTCCCCAGCATACAGCCCAATATTCTCTTTCAGTTGAATGTTTTGAAAACTGTTCCGCAAGCTTTGCATGTATCCAGTCGTCTTTTGCAATTACAAGTAATCCACTGGTATCTTTATCAATCCTGTGCACAATCCCCGGTCTGCATGGCTCATTTATATTGCTCAGATTTTTGGAATGATGCAGAAGAGCATTAACCAATGTACCGGTATAATTAGCGTAAGCTGGATGAGCAACCATTCCGGCAGGCTTATTTATGATAAGTAAATAATCATCTTCATAAATTACTTCAAGTGGAATGTCTTCAGGTTCTGCATTCTCCGGTCGTGGGGAGATCGGAATTTCTACATCAATTTGATCAAAAGGGGCAATTTTGTAATTGGATTTTTCAATATCGCCATTAACTTTGACCAGCCCTTCTTCTATAAGTTTCTGGATTTTATTACGTGTAGCATTTTCAATATGGTGAGTAAGAAATACGTCTAATCTTTCTTTTTTCTTTCCTTCCGGTACATCAATTTTGTATTTCTTTACTGTTATCAGGTTTGTCATTATCGGTATTATATACGTTTTTTATTGTTACATCAGTTGGTGCTGTTTCAGAATTGGCATTAATTATTTGCTCCTGTCCATCCGTTTGTTTAGTTTCTTCTTTAGATTTACTGAACAGAATTAACAAAATAACACCAATAGAAACTGACATATCGGCGATATTGAAAATAGGCCATCTGTCATATGAGAGACCAAGAAAATTTATATCAAAGAAATCTAAATCGATAAAATCTACAACTTTCCCATAAAATAATGGTGCATATCCATAAAAGACGCCATAAAAAACCCGATCTATTAAGTTACCAACCGCTCCACCCAAAATTAATGCGAGTGAGATCTTTAGCATTTTCCCATCTTCTCGTACTTTGTATAAATAATATACAATTCCAAAACTTGCGAATATTGAGAAAACAGATAGAAATAGTTTTGAAGAAATGCCAAAGTCTATCCCGAAAGCCATACCTGGATTCTCAACGAACGTGATCCGGAAAAAAGAGCCGATTACGTCATGTCTTTCACCGAGGTTTAATCCCTCCATTTTTAATCCAAGGATAGGAAAAGAAAACCCTTTCACCACCAGTTTTGTAATCTGGTCCAGGATTACTACAGCTAAAGTGAGATATAATACTTTTAATTTTTTCATTTATCCTGATTCTATTATTCCACAGTTTCTATATTGACTCTTTGATCAACAGTAATATTTCTGTCGAGATTATCCGGAAGAATTTTCTTGTTGAACAACAAAATTATCATCACTCCTGACGCAACTGCAAGATCTGCTATATTAAATATGGGAAGATGATCAAATGTATAACCGAACAAGGAAACTGTAAAGAATTTTACTTCTATAAAATCAACAACTTTCCCAAAAAACAAAGGTGCATATCCATAAAAAAATCCATAAAATACTCTATCGATAAAATTTCCGAATGCTCCTCCGATTATCAAAGCAATAGATAGTCTGAAAAGTATTTTTTCATTTCTCTGTCGGTAAAGGTACAAAACCAGAGCTATACAGATTAAACCTGATGAGATAGACAACAGCAATTTGAGCAGTGAGGGGAGCTCAATGCCAAAAGCAATTCCTGGATTCTCTACAAAAGTGAAATTGACAAACGTACCAAATATATTATGTCTGACCCCATACAAAAGACCATCAAACTTAAGATCGGGGAAAGGAGTATTGAAGCCTTTCACAAGAACTTTAGAACATTGATCAGCGAGTACTATTAAAAAAGATAAATAAAGAATTCTCAATTCAATTCTACTTTATTTTTTTTCCTGTTTCTGTTTAACAGGCAGACACAACTGACTATGCGGGACAGCTACCAATCTTTCCTTTGGAATCAGAGGACATGTTGGACAAAGATGCTGTGGTTCATCAATACATTCTATACAGATACCATATGTACCATTCTCTATTCTCTGCAAAGCATCATCAAGATATCCCAAAAATTTATTTTCTCTCTGAGCCCATAAGAATATTTTTTCTCTTTCCATAGCATCAGTTCCCTGTTCAGCCATGTGTAAGGAATAGGGTGAATTCTCATTTACATATTGACCTGTAGTCGGATCCATCATCTGTTCTCTAAGGTTCTGTAATTGCTCAATTATTTCATTTCTCTTGTCCAGAATAACTTCTTTGAAGCGTTCCAGATCTTCTTTGCCATAGCCTTTTATTTTTTTGATATTCTTAGTAGGTGAAGTTATTTCTACTTCCTGTGTAACCGGAATTTTAACATTTTTCTCCGCCTTAGTTTCTGCTGCCTTGGTTTCTTTTTTCTTAGCCATAACACCTTTCGCTTTATTTGGAACAGTTTTCTTTTTTATTAGCTTGTCCTTTTCCTTCTGTTTTTCCTTTGTGGATGTCTTTTTTACAGTTGATTTAGCAGCAGATTTTATAGTCTTTTTTACTGACTTTACCGCTGTTGTCTTTGCAGGCTTTTTAAGAGATTTAGTTGCCATTTGTACCTCCTGTTTCAAACTGAATTAGGAATCTATTTTTTTTATTGTTATCGAACATTTGAATTCACCAATTTCCCAGTCCTGTGAAAAACCATCACCGGTACCGTTCCTCATCATAGTATCAGCCAAAACTTCATTAGCAATATAGTCTTTGAAACTTATAACAGAATCAGTAATCTTTTCATCTCCTGTAAATCTGATAGCTATTCTGTCAATAACTTCAAAACCTGCATCTTTTCTCATATTCTGAACCCGGTTAACAAATTCACGTGCTAATCCTTCAGATAAAAGATCATCCGTTAGCTCAGTATCTATGGCAACTGTAACACCTTCCTCACTTTCGACAAACCAACCTTTAATTTCAGTACTTACTATTTCTGCATCCTCTCTCATTATTGAATACTCTACATTATCTATATTTAACGAAACATTTTCGCCTTTCTCAAGCTTTGCTATCTGATTTTTATCAAATAATCGGATTGCATTTGCTATCTGGTTGACCTTCTTCCCATATTTTGGACCAATACTTTTGAAGTTAGGTTTTGCAGATTTATTAACGATTTCTGAATCATCTTCAAGAATAACCAATTCTTTAATGTTCACTTCTTCAAGAATTACATCAGACATTTTATGAACCGCATCACGTTTGGTTACATCAACAGCAATCATTATTTTACGTAAAGGCTGTCTTACTTTGAGATTTGTTTTCGCTCTCATTGATCTTGTAATAGATACAACACGTTGAGCAATATCCATTTTGTCTTCTAGTTCTTTATCATTGAAAATAACTTTTGGATAATCTGTAAGATGAACAGATTCAAAGGCTTCTTTGCCGGTTGTCAAATTCAAATTAAGATAAAGTTCTTCAGAAATGAACGGCGCAAATGGTGAAGCAAGTTTACATACATTAATAAGACATTCATATAAAGTCTGATATGCAGCAATTTTATTTTTGTTCATTTCAGACTTCCAGAATCTTCTTCTGCTTCTACGTACGTACCAGTTTGATAAATGATCAATAGTAAAAGACTGGATCAACCTTGCAGCACGTGTTACATCGTAATTATTCATCAATTCTTCAAATTCACGAACAACTGAGTTAAGTTTTGATATAATCCATCTATCAATTTCAGGTCTTTCTTCATATGGAATTTCTTCTTCGGAATACGTGAAGTTATCAATATTTGCATACAAAGAGAAGAATGAATACGTATTTAGTAATGTTCCGAAAAATTTTCTTTGAACTTCTATAATACCATCTTCATCAAACAAGGTCGGTTTCCATGGTGGACTCGTAGTCACCAGGTACCATCTTGTTGCATCGGCACCATATTTTTCAAATAGTTCAAAGGGATCAACAGTGTTCCCCTTTGTCTTTGACATTTTCATGCCGTTCTTATCAAGAATAAGTTCGTTGACAAGAATATTTTTATAAGCAACTTTATCGAATAGCATAGTTGCTATTGCATGTAATGTATAGAACCATCCTCTTGTCTGATCGATTCCCTCACAAATAAAATCTGATGGGAAGTTTTCCTCAAACCATTCTTTGTTTTCAAAAGGATAATGGAACTGTGCGAACGGCATTGACCCCGAATCAAACCACACATCGATGAGTTCTGGTGTTCTTTTGTATATCTTTCCATTACGTTCAAACAGTACTTCATCTATAAAAGGTTTATGAAGATCAATTTTTTCTTCTGCAACAGATATGCGTTTTCCATCTTTTATTACGAAACCTTGTTTTAATTCTTCGATACTTCCAACAGCGAACATATCACCATCTTCGTTAATCCAGATAGGCAATGGTGTAGCCCAGAAACGATCACGGGATAATGCCCAGTCCTTATTATCTTCAAGCCAGTTACCAAATCGTCCGCTTCCTACTTCCTGAGGAACCCAGTTAATTTCTTTGTTTAGCTGAACCATCCGGTCTGCTATAGCCGTAGTTCTGATAAACCAGGATTCACGGGCATAATATATTACCGGAACATTTTCATGTCGCCAACTGAAAGGATAAGAGTGAGTAATGGTTTCTCTTTTAAAGAGGTGCCCCATTTCTTTTATCTTCTTAATAATTGTTTTATCTGCATCCTTTACAAACTGGTCGGCAAAATCAGTGATCTGCTCAGTAAACAATCCGCTCCGGGTTACGGGCTGAAGCATTGGAAGATCATATTTCTTCGAAATCTCATAATCATCAGCGCCAAATGCAGGAGCAATATGGACTATTCCTGAACCATCCTCAGTACTAACAAAATCACCTTCTATAACATAAAAAGCTTTTTTGTTAGGTTGTACATATGTAAATAACTGATGATATTCCTGTCCTGCAAGATTTCTGCCTTTATATTCAGCAATGATCTCATATTCTCCATCAATAACCGAAAGTCTTGATTTCGCTAAAATGAGGTATTCGTCCTTAAATTTGATCTTTACGTAGTCAATGTCTGAACCAACTGCTAGTGCTACGTTGGAAATCAGTGTCCATGGTGTGGTTGTCCAAACCAGGAAATAAGTTTTTCCTCCCGTTGTAAGAGGAGAGTCTTTTAACTCCATAACCACATACACGGATGGATCTTGTGTTTCACGGTAACCAAGAGCAAGTTCATGAGATGAAAGTACGGTTTCTGACTTAGGGTCCTGGGGGACAACTTTATAATCTTTATAAATAAGTCCCTTATCGAACAAAGTTTTTAGTGCCCACCAGACAGATTCAATATATTCATTTGTACAAGTTACATATGCATTATCTAATCTTAGCCAGTATCCCATTCTGCGGGTCATATTCTCCCACATATCAGTATACTTAAATACTGAGTTACGGCATGCCACATTATACTTTTCAACACCGTAATCTTTTATTTCACTTTTATTAGTAATACCTAATTGTTTTTCAACCTCGATCTCTACTGGTAATCCATGAGTATCCCACCCTGCTTTACGATGAACCTGATAACCCTGAAGTGTTTTATATCTGCAAACAAGATCTTTTAGCGTCCTTGCCATAACATGATGTAATCCCGGTTTACCGTTTGCTGTTGGAGGGCCTTCATAAAAAGTGAAAGGTTTTGCAGCACTTCGGGTAGTTACACTTTTCTCAAAGATGTTATGTTTATCCCAGAACTCAAGAACACTTTTTTCAATTTCGGGGTAGCCCAGTTTCTCCAGATTTTGTTTAAACGATTTTTCCATAGCAGAGTATTTTTACCTATAAACTTATTAATAACTTTATATTATTTTTCTTCATATTTCTGTATAAGTTCTTTTTCAGTTTGAATGAATTCCTTCAAGTCCCTTTCAAGCTTCTCTTTTTTATCTTGAAATTTCCTGGCCTGGCTTTCCGCTTCAAATATAATTTTCTCAGCCTGAAGTTTTGCTTCTTTAATTTCCAGTTCAGCTTCTTTCCTGGCATCCATTATCAGCTGCTCATATGATTCGATGCGAAGTTTATGTTTTCCATTCTCCTTTTGTAAGACAAGTAGTTCGCTGAAAGTCATACCAAAAAAAGCCATACAACCCAACGTAACATTTCTTAAACTATATAGAATTAAATTTTCTGTTAAAAGTTCACTTGATCCAAAATAATCTTTAAACACTGTTATTAAGATAACACTAAGAATTGTTGTAGATACAATTACCGAAAAGACTATTCTTCCGCCAAATCTCCATCCCAACGTATTATTAATCAACCACCCGCATGCAAAACAAAAAACGGACAATATAAACCATACAGCGAAATTCAAATCCCCAAACTTAAATAGTCCGGTATCCATGAAGTTCGATGCAAATATAAATAACGCAAGAAGTAATGGTGTAAGATAAAACAATTTTCTTTTCATTTAGTTTAGCTTCTTAATAACTTCTTTCATAATCTTTGTCATTTTCGGTTCAGCAGTGATTGCTGTTTCAATAATTTCCTGTACATTAACCGGTTTAAGTGAATCGGGAAAACATTCATCAGTAATTATGCTGAAGGCCAGAACTCTCATTCCCATATGATTTGCAACAATGCATTCCGGTACAGTTGACATTCCAACAACATCAGCTCCGGTATCTCTCAGAAATCTGTATTCAGCTCTTGTCTCAAGATTTGGTCCGGGAACAGCAACATAAACACCCTTCTGAGTTCTGATACCATTTTCTATAGCAACTACATCAGCAAGTTCAATTAATTCCTTTGCATACGGTTCGCTCATGTCAGGAAATCTTGGTCCTAACTCATCAATATTAGGACCTATTAAAGGATTATCACCAAGCAGATTAATATGATCCGTCATGATCATAATATCGCCGCGTCTAAACAGAGGGTTCATGCCACCGCATGCATTAGATAATAACAAAGTATTTACCCCAAGAAATTTCATAATTCTTACTGGATAAGTAATTTGCTGCATGGTGTAACCTTCATAATAATGAAAGCGTCCCTGCATTGCTACAACTTTCTTTTCACCTATTCTACCAAAGATCATTTTGCCGTGATGAGATTCTACAGTAGAAAGAGGGAAATGAGGGATTTCGGAATAATCGATTTGGTGCTCAATTTCAATTTCCCTTACAAGTCCACCGAGACCTGTTCCAAGGACAATTCCAATTTCATAGAGTTCACTCGTCCTGGTCCTAAGAAACTCCATTGTTTCAGTTATTTTTCGAATAATATCTGTCATAATAGTTTTTCCACAATTTCATCAACACTAATATCCAACTGAGTACCGGAATCTACTCTTTTAATTTCTTTCGGTTCAGTTATGGTGTTATCTTCAGTTTGGATCTGCAGCAAACCAGCTTGTGAATTGATAAGCGCTTTTAACCTTGCTATAATCACATTCTTTTCTTCACGAAGAGTCAGAACAGCATTCCTGATGTCATCTGCATTTTTTTTGGCTTTTTCGGTTATCTGGACGGCTTTTAGTTCTGCCTCCTTTAGAATAAGTACCGATTGTTTTCTGGCCGATTCTATAGATTTGGAGGAAGATTCGTGAGCTTTAAGTAATGTATCCTGAAGGTTCTTCTCTATTTTACGGTAATCATTTATTCTTGAATTTACTTTATCAAGCTCTTTCTTAAGATTTTCATTTTCTGTGTTCAGTGCCTCAACTTCATCAGCCAATCTCTCCAGGAAATGTTTTACTTCATCGGTATCATAACCTCTGAGTACTCTGTTAAATTGTTGATTTTTAATGCTTAATGCAGAAAATTTCATTGCTCTTTCCAACTTTTGCTATAATCTCTTTCACCAAATATCGCAGTACCGAGACGAATCATTGTAGAACCTTCTTCAATAGCAATGAGGTAATCATTACTCATACCCATTGAAAGTTCCGTTAAATCATATCCTTGTTCGTTTAAAGTAGACCGTAATTTACGCAAATCTGAAAAACATTTCCTAATTATTTTTTCCTCATCTGTATAGGGAGCCATAGTCATTAAGCCAACCAATTTGAGGTTGGATGCTGACTCGCAATAATCCGCAACCTGCAGAAGATCGGTTAATTCTGATATCCCATATTTATTACTTTCTCCCGAAGTATTAACTTCTAAAAGCACTTTAAATGTTTTATTCCGTTTCAATGCATATCTATTGATTTCATCAGCAATTTTAATTGAATCAATAGAATGGATAAATCCAGCAGAGTTTACCACATATTTTACTTTATTCGACTGCAGATGACCAATGAAATGCCAGCAAATATTTTCATCAAACAATCCGGATTTTTCAGTTAATTCCTGTGCTTTACTCTCTCCAAGATTTGTTAATCCGTGATCCACAACTTCCCGAATACTATTGAGACCAGTATTTTTAGTAACAGCAATAATCCTGATCTCAGATGGCTTTCTGCCAGTTTTGATACAAACCTCTTGAATATTCCTCTGGATATTCTGTATGTTTTCTTTGATCATATTCTATAAAAGGTTGAAATTATGTTATTTAGTTAAGAAAATCAATGTAAAACTACAAATAAGCTGGATCAGTAAAATAACCAATTAAGCAGGAAAAATGCAGATAAGTAGTACATGGATTTCAGGTATTCTAAACCTGAAATCCATGTATTCTAAGTAGATTGATTAGAAGTTCTAACTACAACCTGAAGTTGAACCACAAGTCATGCATTTGAGACAGGTCCCATTTCTAACCATAGTAATACTGCCGCATTCTGAGCAAACATCACCGGTATACCCTTTTTCCCGGGCTTCCTTTATCTTTGTGGAGATAATAGGAGTTCTTTCGGGTTGTCTCATTTTCAAATCTGATTTAGGTTTATGAAGCTTAAATTCTTTTTCATCCAGTTCAATCATAGTTTCACTTATGATCTCCTCACTTTCGAATTCTTCATCGACCCGAATTTTTTCATTATTGATAACATGGGCTAAATCTGTTCTGCCCAGGTAAGTAACTGCTAATTCTCTGAAGATATAATCTATAACCGATGTGGTCATTTTAATTTTCTCGTTGCCAAGTACCATTCCGCTTGGTTCAAATTTTGTGAATACAAAAGCGTCAACAAATTCTTCAAGTGGAACTCCGTGCTGAAGGCCCAGAGAAATGGATATTGCAAAACAGTTCAAAAGACTTCTGAATGCTGCACCTTCCCGATGCATATCAATAAAGATTTCACCTAGTTGCCCATTATCGTACTCACCTGTCCTGATATAAACAGATTGTCCATTAATCTTTGCTTTTTGTGTATATCCGGTTCTTCTATCCGGAAGGCGTCTTCTTTTAGCAATGTAACGGTGAATAATTTTCTCAGCCACTTTAACAATGTCATTTGCATCTTTGTCATCAGCCAGTGTTTCATATTCCTCGATAGCAACAGTATTAAGAGGTTGAGACAACTTTGAACCATCCCGGTAAAGAGCATTAGCTTTCAAACCTAACTTCCAGGATTCCATGTAGGAGTTCTTAATATCGTCAATTGATGCATGGTTGGGGAGATTGATGGTTTTTGAGATAGCACCTGAAATAAAAGGCTGTGCTGCAGCCATCATTTTAATATGTGCATTTGATTTGATAAATCTTGTTCCTCTTTTACCACATTTACTTGCGCAGTCAAAAACAGGATAATGTTCATGCTTCAGGAAAGGAGCACCCTCAATAGTCATGGTACCGCATACATAATCATTAGCTGTTGCAATTTCCTGTTTAGAGAAACCTAATGATGATAGCATATCAAAATCAAAAGAATTTAACTGTTCTTTGGTAAATCCAAGATTTTTAATGCAATATTCTTCACCAAGCACAAATTTATTGAAGGCAAAACTGATTTCGAATACAGAATAAAGTATCTCTTCAAGTTTATCGAGAGCTTCATCAGTAAAGCCTTTTGCTTTGAGGGATTCATGATTTATGTAGGGACAGTTTTTAAGACTCCCGGCACCTTTAGCATGCTTGATTACTTCATTAATTTGCTCCTGGTTATATCCCAAACGCTTTAACGCAGGAGGAATTGATTGATTTATGATTTTGAAATAACCACCCCCAGCAAGCTTTTTGAATTTCACCAGAGCATAATCAGGTTCTATGCCGGTTGTATCGCAATCCATAACAAGTCCGATTGTTCCTGTGGGAGCAATAACCGTTACCTGGGCATTTCTGAATCCAAACTGTGTACCTAAGTCGAGAGCCTTGTCGGCATCTTCCCGCGCAGCTTCAAGCAGATCGGAGGGACAATTCTTTGGATTGATACCTACCGGATAAATTGTAAGTCCTTCGTATTCCTGGTTAGGTACATTATAAGCAGCTCGTCTATGATTCCTGATAACTCTAAGCATACTTTCTTTATTTCTTTCAAATGCCGGAAATGGTTTAAGTTCTTTAGCCATTTCCGCGGATGCCGCATATGCACTCATATGCATTATTGCTGTTACAGCGCTGCAGATTGCAAATGCAGTTTCGCTGTCGTACGGAATTCCCTGCAGCATTAGAAGAGATCCGAGGTTAGCATATCCCAATCCAAGTGTTCTATACTCATAACTGCGCAGAGCAATTTCTTTGCTTGGGAATTGAGCCATAAGCACACTTATTTCGAGAACCATAGTCCATAACCGTGATATATGCCTGAAACCTTCTATATTAAACTGATAACTATCCTGATCATAAAACTTTACTAAGTTCATTGATGCGAGATTGCAAGCAGTATCATCCAGGAACATATATTCACTACATGGATTAGAGGCACGTATTTCACCGTCAGAAGGACATGTGTGCCATTCATTTATAGTTGAATGGAACTGCAAGCCGGGATCAGCTGATGCCCATGCAGCGTATGATATATCATTCCATAGCTCTCTTGCTTTTAGTGTCTTGCAAGCTTTAGGAGGACGATTATCCTGTGCAGCTTTTTTCTTTTCTGTACGGAAGTATAAGTTCCAATCACCATCCGTAATAACTGCACGCATAAACTGATTTGTCACACGCACTGAGTTGTTAGAATTTTGTCCAGATACTGTTGCATACGCTTCCGAATTCCAATCAGTATCATATACAGGGAACTCTATAGATCTGAATCCAAGTTTCGCAAGATGAATAACACGTTCTATATAATTATCAGGAACCAATGCTTTCCTGGCTTCAAGTACGGCTATTCTTAGCTTCTGATTTAATTTTTTATTGAACCTGTCATTCTCAGGATGCTCATCATAGCAGGCTTTCATTATTTTATTTAAATAATGCTCACAGGTCTTAGATCCCGTAACAAGTGAAGCGACTTTCTGTTCTTCAATAACTTTCCAATTTACAAACTCTTCGATATCAGGATGATCCAGATCCAACGTAACCATTTTTGCAGCTCTTCTGGTAGTGCCGCCTGATTTTATAGCACCAGCTGAACGATCACCGATTTTCAGGAAAGACATTAATCCGCTTGATCTTCCACCCCCGCTCAGTGGTTCATTCGATCCCCTGATTTCTGAGAAGTTGGTTCCTGTCCCTGATCCATATTTGAATAACCGGGCTTCTCTAACCCAAAGATCCATTATTCCATTCTCGTTAACGAGATCATCTTTAAGTGATTGAATAAAACATGCATGAGGCTGAGGATGAGTATAAGCATCCAATGAAGTGGTAAGTTCACCAGTTTCATTATCAACATAAAAGTGACCCTGTGAAGGACCGGTTATGCCATATGCCCAATGTAAACCTGTATTAAACCACTGAGGACTATTAGGAGCGGCCATCTGAGTTGCAAGAGAATATAAAATTTCATCATAAAAAATCTTTGCATCTTCCTCTGAATCAAAATAACCTCCTTTGTAACCCCAATACGTCCAGCATCCTGCTAATCTTGTAAACACCTGGCGGGCATCTGTTTCCGATGTATATCTTTCTTTTTCTGCTAACTGCTGAAGCTTTTCATTATCAGGTATTGAAGGCTGAAGCCAAACAGGTATATTATCTTCACCTGACTTAATCAGTAATTTAGGAACACCTGCTTTGCGGAAATATTTTTGTGAAATTATATCTGTAGCAACCTGTGACCAATCCGCTGGAACAATAACATCTTCCATCCTGAAAACTATTGTACCATCTGGATTCTTTATTTCGGAAGTTCTTTTAACAAATTCAATCGACGACAATGGATCACTGCCATGATTTGTGAACATCCTTTTTATTTTCATACTAAAACTCCGGAAGAAAAAATTTATATATAGTTTCTTGTCTTCGTAAGATCGTGAACTTAAATTTCTACTAAGTTAAAAATAAAATTATTTAAAGCAAGTAGATTTAAAAATCTTTTTTGAACTTATGCGGGACCCGTTAACCTTTGAATTTTTAGATTTCCTGACTCTGAATAGTCAGAAAAAAACTCCTGATGAGTTGACACAAAATAATTATTAAGATCTGTTTACTCAAATTAATTTTTACTTTTTTTTATGTTAACTCTTATACGTATTTCCAAACAAAATAGCAAGCATCAAAGGTCACATTCATTATTATTTTGAATATTATTACGCTGCTTATTTTTTCTAATCCAAGTTTTAGATGAAATAATATTTTTTGTTGGGAAATTGCATATTATATATATTTAGAAACGCAATTAAGGGAAATAAACTATGGTCAACCGTTCAGCAGGAATTCTTCTACACCCAACATCCTTACCCGGCAAATTCGGAATCGGAGATCTCGGAAGCGAAGCATACAACTTTATTAATTTTCTCGCAGCAGCAGGGCAAACACTTTGGCAGATATTTCCGCTTGGTCCTACCGGATACGGAGATTCACCATATCAAACCTTCTCAGCATTCGCAGGCAATCCACTGCTTATAAGTCCGGAACTCCTGCAAAAAGATAACCTGTTGGCATATGATGATCTGAAGGATATACCAGAATGGGATGCTAAAAATATCGATTTCGGAAAAGTAATAGATTATAAATACTCTATCCTTAAAAAAGCGTATGAAAACTTCAAAAGAACAGATGATAAGCATATAATAAATGAATTCATGAGATTCGTTAATCACAGCAAGGAATGGCTCGAAGACTATGCTTTGTTTATGGCAATAAAGGATTATCATAATGGTGACGAATGGTTAAAATGGCCTTCTGCTATAGCATTAAGAGAACCTAAAGCAATAGAAGAATGGACACTTAAATTATCAGATAGCATTAACTTCAGAAGATTTATTCAATATGAATTTTTCAAACAATGGAAAGCTCTGAAGAATTATGCTGCTGGTAAAAAGATAAAGATTATCGGAGATATTCCTATCTTTATCGCTTATGACAGCGTTGATCTATGGGCTAATAAACACCTCTTCTCTGTTGATAAGAACGGAAAACTGGAATTCGTTGCAGGTGTACCCCCTGATTATTTCAGCGAGACCGGCCAGTTATGGGGTAATCCATTATATAAATGGAATGAAATGGAAAAGGATGATTTTCTGTGGTGGAGAAAACGAATTCATCAGATGCTTGAGCTTGTTGATATAATTAGAATAGATCATTTTAGAGGATTTGATGCTTACTGGGAAATTCCCGGGAATGCGAAAACAGCTGTTAAAGGAAGATGGGTTAAAGCACCAGGAGAAAAATTATTTAATTCTATAAAGAAACACATGGGCGATGTTAATATAATTGCTGAAGATCTGGGAGTGATAACAAAGGAAGTTGAACATTTAAGAGATAAATTTGGATTTCCAGGGATTAAAATACTTCAGTTTGCCTTTGGCAAAGATATGGAGCAGAAATTCCTTCCTCATAATCATATAAAAAACTGTATTGTACATACCGGATCACATGATAATGACACAACAAGAGCTTATTTCGAGAAAGCAAAAATCGATGGTACAGATATTTATGAATTCACCCAAAAATACTTGAATTATTATGGCGATGATCTAACCCAGCAGTTAATTCGTGTTGCCTATTCATCAGTTGCTAATATTATAGTAATACCAATGCAGGATGTTCTTAATCTTGGAGGAGAAGCTAGAATGAATTACCCCGGTAAACTGGGGGGTAATTGGGTTTGGCGCTTTACTTGGGATCAGGTTCCTTATGATTTGGCTTCCCGTTATAAAGAGATGACCATTCTTTATGAAAGACCTCCTTTACCAAAGAAAGATACCATTATTAATACAGAAAGCTAAAGAGATAAATGTTAGGTTATATTAGAAATTTACTATCAGGAGGATCTTCAAATGAATCCTCCCGGCCGAATAAAGAACAAAAGATACAGGTTGCCACCTGCGCTCTATTGATGGAAATTGCAGCAGCTGATGATCATTTCTCTGAACCAGAAAAAAATAAAATTATTGATATAATGAAGAATACTTTCAATTTGTCTTCGGAGTATGTTGAAGAGCTAATTGAAATTACGAGAGAAAAAATATCATCCAGCGTCAGTATTTATGAATTTACTGATACTATTAATCTTAACTTTACAAGAGAAGAGAAGTTAGAGGTATTGTTAAATATATGGCGTCTCATCTTTGTCGATGATGTAATGGATAAATATGAAGAATTTCTGGTCAGAAGGATTGCAGGGAATCTGAAACTCGAGCATAGTGATTTGATTCAATCAAAAATGGAAGCCAGAGCTGAAAGAAAACATAAGTAATTTATAACAGTCATTATAAAACCGATCTTCCCGAAGTTCTGCCAAACCACTGCTTCTCCCCGGGACTGCAGGAGGAAAGATATAATTTTGGGTTCTCACCCTGGAATGCTAAAAACTTAGAGTGACTCATATGCCAATTGTTGTTCGATAGCAGCTTTAATTTTGGAATCAGTTGGTTCAACTTTACTGGGAAAACGGTTTACGATCTTGCCTTGTTTCGAAATGATAAACTTTTCAAAATTCCACTTAACATCACCCTTACCGGTTTGTTCATTATTGGTTAAACGCGCATAGAGAGGACTCTTATCATCTCCAAGTATCCTGACTTTATCAAATAACTTAAATGATACTCCATAATTGGTGGAGCAAAATTCTTTTATCTCTCTATTTGTACCCGGTTCCTGTTTACCAAAATCATTGCAGGGGAATGCAAGCACTTCAAAACCCTTATCTTTATACTCTGCGTAGATTTCCTGCAAGCCCTCATACTGATCCGTAAAGCCGCATTTGCTGGCTACGTTAACGATCAACAAAACCTTTCCTGAATATTCTGATAACTTAACTGCGTTGCCATCAGCATCATATACAGTTATATCACTAATTATATTCATGTTATTTTCAGTCTGAGAAAAAGCTAAACTGAACAGTGGAGCAAGCAGAAAAAAGATGATAAAAAATTTATATAACATGTTGTCCTCATTTTTTACAATATAGTGAATTATTTCAAATGATGCCCTTATTGTTAACTGATTACAGTACTCCTAACTACCTGCGTCACAATCTCATCCGGGATTTTGAAGAGTTCAACAATTTTGTAAATCAATTCATCTTTATCAAATAATAGTTTTTTATCAGGAATTCTGCTATGGATCTCTATTAAAGAAAAGTTATTAATAATAATTGAATGATTCCTTTCAAATTTAGTTATCAGGATTGAATTCATAAAAGCAGCAAGAGGGTCGAAAGAAGCATTTATCACGTGAGAAAAATCAGAGATGGATCTGGGATAAGGTTTTACAATATAAAAATGCCTCAGCAGACCATATCGGAATTGTTGTACCTGATTATACCCGCTCGAATCTTTGGGAAGGGCTACATACTTTTCGAAACCGTAAGAAATTTCATATGCGGTGTTCAGATCAAGTGGAAGGGGTTCGAAGAAAGGTGCAGCATAGCCTACATCAACGAGGTATTCACGGTCTGAGAGTTTCACAATATTTACCAGGTGCACGTCCGGGTTATTCATATCAGCACTGCAGAGTATTGCATTGAAACCGAGATGATTTAGAAGCTGGTTGAAATAATAGTTCAGAGTATAACAGGTGCCTCCGAAATTATTTGTTGTGACTCGTTCTAAGTATTCCTGAAAGCCTGGAATGTCAGCTGTACCAAACTTGTTTTTGTAATAGATTTTAGAAATGTTTTCAAATGGGATATGCTGCAGATGTGCTGTTATGAGGTCGTTTAAATATTGGAAATCGGGAGCTCTTACCTGCACTTTAAGTATATTTAGATATTCCTGATATAAGTCATTCATTTGTTATGCTTTATTCTTTTAGCTATGGGAGGAAGCAGAGGAAAACTACCTTTAACCGGGGCTGCATCTGAAATATCTGTTTCTGCGTATTGCATCTTGATCCGTTTCAGGGTCTTTGGAATTCCCACAATAAGGACTGCCCGTATTTTATTTGTATCGAAGGTTTTTGGTAAATTCATCCAGACTTGTTTCCCATCGGGGCTGAGAAACGCGAAATCGTCTATCGCAAAGCCGGTTGCCTTTTTGGTTTCAGCATCTATAAAAGTTATATCATCGGGATCTCCAATTAGATTCAAATCTCCTATAACTTCGATAGCAATAATTCTAAATTTTGATTGGGGTTGTGCAGGATAATTATATGCACCTACGATCTTCAGCTTATCACTCTGCGGATGCAAAGGAATAATTAATAGTAAAAAAAGAAATATTATGGATTTTAGCATGATGATGAAATTTTGAGAATCGGCGGGTAAAAGTCAATAGCTTACAGAGGTATTTGCCTATAGTTTGCTTATAAGAGCCTTGGGGTTTGATCGCACTCATGCAGAATTTGTAACAAAGAGTGTATAGTTTTCTGGACAGTTCAGAGGCTATATGTCAAAAAAGAATAAAAAATCTTAATGGTACAATATGTGTGTTTATACTGAAAATTTTCGGAGAAAAAAATGTACAGAGTTCTTTTTCTGCTTCTTGCAGCACAATTCATCGGATGTGTTTATGGTAATGATCTTCTGGTAAATTACACACCAATCAACAATGGTACTTTTGATGAGACGTACGAGGTAACCGTCTTTTGGGGGGAAACGAAGCCAGCCACAAATAATTATAAACAGGTGGCTTTTATTGAGGTAGTGGCACCTGAGGGTACTTCTGCAGAGGCACTGTTATATGAGATGAAGAAGAAGGCAATGAAGCTGGGGGCGGATGCGGTGATTGAGGTAAAGCAGAATTATATTACACGTGAGCGGGGGGAATTGATTTCAGAAATTATTGCGGGTAATTCAGAGCCGGAGGTTTATAGTACAATATCGCTAACGGGGATTGGGATAAGGTTTCCTTAAACAGCAAAGGTAAAGCTAGAAGACAAAGCTGGAAGACAAACCTCCGAGGTTAAGGAAAACTTCGGAGGTAAAGAAAAACCTCCGAGGTTAAGGAAAACCTCGGAGGTTAAATGAAAATCTCGGAGGTTAAATGAAAATCTCGGAGGTTAAATGAAAACCTCGGAGGTTGAATGAAAAACCCGGAGGTTAATGATTAGAAGTCGGCACCGAGGGAAATGTAGTATTTCGGGCGTGAGAAGCTATCAAGATCGTACGTCCAGGCAACGTCAAACCTAAGCAGGAAGTACAGGAAATACATTCTTGCACCGAAGCCTGTACCAACCAGCAGGTCTTTTGTGCGGGTATCATCCCCTACTTTATTTATGAACTGCAGTTTCTTTGTATCATCCCAGGCGGAACCCATATCGATAAAAGCAGCTCCTAAAATATTCTGGAAAAGAATCGGTATTGGTCCTGTTACCAGGTACCTGATCAGCGGCATTCTTAACTCAAGATTTAATAAGGCATATTTTGAACCAATCTTCTCTGCATAGTCATAACCTCTTAAAGGCAATGCTGGAGTAAGGAACGCGAAGTCTGATGCATTCTCCAGCGGTATTTCACCTGTAGTGAATGTACGGTTAATCCAGTTCTCGGTACCGCCAATGAAAAATCTCTGAGGATTAGCACCGCCTGAATAACCGCCTGAGAATCTGAATACAAATGAATGATCGTACCAGAACCGGTTATAATTTCTGTAATCCCAGGTCAATGAATAGAAGCTTAACTTTTTCTCACCGGATATGGGATTTCCAAATGCGGTAAGATTATACCTTGTACCATCAATCGGAGAAGTATAACCCCAGAGTACATTATCATGAACAAAACTTACAGAAGGAATTACATAAGATACTCTATCTGTCTGTTCTTCGATATTATCAAGATTTTCTGAAGATACATTGAGCCAGCTTAAACCGGCATCCACTCTATAGAATTTGCTCAAGGGATAACTTCCCGAGATAACTGCTCCGTAGTTTCTAAACCTGAAAAGATTGGTTTCAAATCCCCTGTCAAGAAGTACGAATCTTGCTGTATGGAATCCTTCTATACCAAAATCCATACGCTCAGGGAGGTAATAATAAGCTAATCCATAATCACTATTCTTAAGATCTATCTGCAGGCTTGTAACACCAATGATTCTATGATTACCCAGCATATCACTGAAAGACAGAACTGTGGTTCCCAGCAATCCGTATAAAGTGCTGTATCCCGCGTTAGCATAAATGATATCAGGAGAAAAATTTATCTTGTATTTATTCACGACGTAGTTTCCATTAGCGTCAAGATTATCTTTCACCTCAAATTTAGTGTTAGCTCTATTCGCGGAAGTATCTTTTCCTACGGATCCTTTACCGAAAACAAACCGGCTGAAATCTGATTTCGAAGTATCAGCAGACTGAGCGCTATCTTCCTCAACCTGACCTGTAAAGATACCGGGATGAGAAGGTTCCTCAGAAGTCTGTTCACTGGTATCTTTATTTACAATAGCTGTTTCAGTTTCAGAACGTGCTGCCAGAAAATCAGGTTCTTCATCCTGGTCAGCATTTTTTAGCAGATCAGCAAAATAGACTGTCGGTTCAAGTTCAGTTTTACCGAGTTTTATCTCAAATGGATTTGACAAAAGGAAGATATCATATGCAGATTCATACATCGAACTGAATACCATTTTCTTTCCATCAGCAGAAATAGACAGCTGAGATATTCCATTCAGTGAATTTGTAACAGGTACTTCTTTCAGGTCAATTATATTTTTTACGCTGTCCTGGTCATTGAGATGTAATCTTTTTTTATAGATATTATTAATGCCACTGGCATCTGAAACGAACAACATTTCTTTATTATCCGGAGAAACAATTACAGAAGTTTCATTGCTTTTCGGAGTATTTGTAAGACGGATAATTTCGCCTGAAGCAACATCCACCGAGTAAAGATCAAACTGGCTATAATCAAATCTGGCTATATCAAAATCTTCGGGAAGCTGAGATGGATCAACATACTCCCTTCTGTCTGATGAGAAATATATTTTCTTTCCGTCGGGAGACCAGCGGGGATCTGCTTCAGAGAAGATATCATCCGTTAACAAGTTATATTTATTCTGCTGCAGGTCATAAACATATACATCGGACTGAATTCCGTTATGGCCAATAAAAGTAAGATACCTGCCGTCAGGTGACCAGGAAACAGTAGCGATACCACCCATCTTAATTGGAAGTTTTTCTTCATCTTCTTCTTCAACATCAATTATATATATTACATCGTAGCCGCTGCTTTTTGCAGAGAGGGCAATCTTCTTACCATCGGGTGACCAATCGAGTCCCGGAGTAAGAATATTCAATTGTTCAAACTGATTTGATGTATTACCCTCAACCAATTTCTTAGTGATCTTTCCGGTAATAGCATCCATTATATAAACGTCGAAATAAAAATTTCTGTTAGAGAGAAAAGCTATTTTATCACCCTGCGGAGAAATGGCAGGACTTGTATTATATGAACCGCCATCTTTCTTATGGTTGGTCATTCTTTTCGAGTATGCGTCAGGATCGTCACGTTTAGCAATATCCGGCCAGAAAATCTTCTTAAGATCTTTTTTCCATCTCTCGTTCAGTTCTTCGTAATTAAGTCCGATTGCTGATTTTAAGGCATCCTCAAGATTGCCGAGGCCCTTGGTTTTATTAACTATTTCACCAATCTTCTCTTTACCATATTTATTGGCGATGTAGTAAAATACCGACTGACCTCCCCTATAGGCGAAATAACCATTCAGGTAGTTAAGATCAGGCAGGTATTCGTTAATGATAGCATCCCTGATGAACATATCTGTATTAGTATCCCATCCAAGTGCTTCATATTCGGCTAATCCTTCATTAAACCAGAGAGGAACCTGTATGGAAATATTTTTTGAAATGACGTTCTGCAGTGAACCGCCATAGAACATGTCGTTAATAACACCATGTACTAATTCGTGGTGTATAACGTGCCGGTAATCTTTATAGGATCCATCAAAAGGAACAACAATCCTGTTCTTGAATATTTCTGTAAATCCGCCTATTCCCTCTTCCAGGTATTCATCTGTTACATTAGTTTCCTGGAAATCATTTAAGGATTTATAGACAATGATTGTCATCCTGTTATTTATTGTATAGTTGAGTGTATTCTGCACAGATTCGAGAGCATCTTCAATTTCCTTTGCTGCAAACTCTGCTATTTTTTCACCCTGTTGAGGGAAGTAAATATCGAAGTGCTTTGTCTGGATGTAGTACCAGGTAAAGTCCTTGTATTGTACTTTGTTCTTTCCGAACTGTGCAAACAGCGGGGATGCGAAAAGTATTAAACTGAATAATATTAATGTTTTTCTTAACATACGCCTACCTGAGTACCCCTTTTTAATAATTTTCATTTACTATCATAAAATCTATTTCACGCTTTTCCTTATCAACTCTGATGAGTTTAACCACAACCTTATCACCTAACCTATAGCGTTTTTTGGTTCTTCTACCAATTAATGAATAATTTTTTTCATCATAAACATAAAAATCATCCTCCAGATCACGAAGTTTGATCAATCCTTCGGCCAGGGTTTGAGTAAGTTCCACAAACATTCCGAAGTGTGTAACTCCGTTAACAACAGCGTGAAATTCTTCACCGACATGGTTCTGCAGAAACTCTGCCTGTTTTATTTTAACAGATAATCTCTCGGCGCTAATAGCGCTTCGTTCTGTTGCTGAAATATGATCTGAAATTTCCTCAAGCTCATCATATGTGTAAAGGTCACCTTTTTTCGCATCCTTATAATAGAAAAGAAGCCGGTGGACCACAAGATCTGAATACCTTCTGATCGGTGATGTAAAATGTGTATAATGCCGGAACCCTAAACCATAATGCCCGATGTTATCAGGTGAATACACGGCTTTAGCCATTGAGCGTATGGCAACTTCATTTATAAGAGCTTCCTCTTCCGTACCTTTAACTTTATCGAGGAGCTTCTGGAATTCTTTGGTTTTATTTGCCGAAGAGGGATTAAAAGAATAACCCAGGCTTTTAACAAACTTAGAGAATTCTATTATCTTTTCCTGATCCGGAAGATCGTGTACCCTATAGATATAGGGTAAAGGATTTTTCCTCCGGGCTCCGCCAATATGTTTTGCCACAACCTGATTAGCAAGAAGCATGAACTCCTCTACTAGCATATGGCTTTCTTTCTGGACCTTTTTAGTTATACCAATGGGAATACCATTTTGATCCAGCTCAAACTGAACTTCGGGGGTAATAAAGTTTATACTCCCTTTAGACATACGTTTGGTGCGTAAAGTTTTAGCCAGGTTATTCATCAAGGTTAATTCCTGATAGAAATCACCTGATTGCTTTTCTATAATCTCCTGTGCTTCATCATAATTAAAGCGTCTTTTACTGTTGATGATTGTCTTGGCAATTTCATACGATTCAACTTTACCTGAAGGAGTGAGTTCCGCAATAACCGAATATGTAAGTCTGTCCTTATAAGGTACTAACGAGCAAATGTCGGTAGAAAGTTTCTCAGGGAGCATAGGAATTACTTTTCCCACAAAATAGACGCTGTTTCCTCTTTTCAGCGACTCATTATCGAGGTGAGAGCGGTTAGCCACATAATGGCTAACATCGGCTATATGAACGCCGAGTTTATAGTTACCATTCTCAAGTACCTCAAGTGAAACAGCATCATCAAAATCTTTAGCATCAACCGGATCTATCGTAAAGACTGTTTCACTTCTAAGATCCAGTCTCCGGTTACATTCCTCTTCCGGTATCTCGTGTTTAATCTTTTCCGCTTCTTTAAGAACCTGTTTAGGAAATATGTAAGGAAGATTAAATTCCCGGGCGAGCGCAGCTATTTCGGTATCGTATGTTCCTGATTTGCCCAGAATTTCTTTTATTCTTCCTTCAGGATTCAGAAGATGGGATTTCCATTCTATTTCATGAACTACAACTTTATCACCTGCTTTAGCTCCGTTGAGATCTTTTTCAGATATATAAATGTCTCTATGAATTTCTTTTTCATATGGTTTAACAAAATAAAATGAGTTTGTTTTCTCGAGATCACCAACTATTTCTTCTTTATTCCGCTTCAGTACATTAACCACCTGACCTTCGATATTTTTACCTTTCTGTTTTGCAAAAAGAGCAACTTCAACGGTGTCTCTGTTAAAGGCTGTACCAAGGTTTCTTGCAGCAATAAAGATGTCGTTCATATTGGAATTCTGAAGAGTAACAAAACCGAAACCTTTTTCAGTAATTGTGATTGTGCCAACCAATTTACCCTGTGCGCCGATGTTGAGTTTATATCTTTTGCCGGATTTTTCAAGATATTCTTCATCAACCAGATCATGAAGAGCCGCTTTCATAGCGGAGTATTCGAATTCCTTATCAATACGGAGGCGTTTGGCTAACTCGGTAGGTTTTATACCCATGCCGGCGTTTTTCTTAAAGTATGACTTTATTTCTTTTTTCATTTAGAATATAAACCTGTATCTTAGTGCAATTTCCTGAATTCGCTGTTGAATATTTGTGGTAGTTGAGCTATGCGGTTCCCTCTGTTCGAATCTCACAATAAATCTGTCATTAACCGGGTATTCAATTTTAATATTGGCCTGACCGAATTTTGAGTAATTTTCGGTAGAGCTGCCTATGGTATATCTTATGTTCTGATATCTTCCGCTCACATTAACGCGGGTGTCGTTATTATCTGTTCTTTCAAGCTCTATATTTCTAACAACATCGCCGAGCTGGGAGTTCGCAAATCCTGATAACAATCCTCCTAACAAAGAAGTGCCGTAACCCCCAAGAAAGTCGCTCTGGCCGGAAGATCCTCCTGTGAAATTGCCGGCGGCCAGATCTTCAGTAAAAACTCCGAAGATAATAAATGAAATTGCATCCGCTGAACCTCTTTGAGGAGAAGCGATATCTTCCTCAATATTTTCCTCACCCTCATAGACGGCAATATTATCTTCTGCCCTGGCTAGGTTTTCACTTAAATTTTCAAGTGAGCCGCTAAGTTTAATACGAACTTCAACCAGTTCAGGTTCAGTAAGTGATTCATCTTCCTGGTCAGGAGGTATATACTCCTGAGCGTATACTGCAGTTATATTCAAGCGGGGATTAGTAAGCTCCGATTCAAAAACAACAGAGCCTTCAGCGCTAAGTGTTTTAATGAACTGCAGTTCAGAACCTTCTTTGAGATTAAATTCTCCCTGCGCAACACCGCCCTTTCCGAGAGCAAGCTGTCCATCCATCACAAGTGACAAGCCCTGGTTTGCCTCCTGATTAAGAATAACCCGCACCCTGGCCTCATCCAGAATTCTGACACGCAGATTATAATCGAGATCAAAACTGCTTTCTTCTTTTGGCGGCTGGATAGGGCTATATTTTCTTGAGAGAGAAACGATCTGGTTAAATTCTTCCTGCTTACGATCGGGTCTTGTAGTATCCGGGATAAATCTGTAAATAAAATCATCTTCGCCGGAATAGGCTGTCTGATAAACCGCATTATATGTTACATTAGTATTAGCAAGAAGAAGAACGCCATCCAGATTTGCTTTACCGTTTTCATAAGTAAACCGCCAGTTGCCATCGGATCTTACAACAAGGTCGCCATAAAAAATGGGCATAACTGCCTGTGTTGCATTTGAAAGTACTTTAAGATCTCCATTCAATATCATATTTGCTGAAACAGGTTTAAGCGCATCAAACTTAATATTTCCGTTCCCGGAAAGTACTCCCCGGTAATCTGATCTCCGGGAGTTTCTGATATTAAGCGATTCGATCGTAATGAGCTCCTGTGCAAGAGAAATGACAAGATCCATTTCATACGGCATATTATTAAATGAAGACAGGAATGAACCTTCTTCAATTCTGATATTCCCGGCATAGTTAATATTATCTGTAGTCCCGCTGATTTTGAGATCAGAAATGAGCCTTCCATTAAGATTTTTTACCACAGGAACAAACGGAGCAAACGTGCTAAGGTAAAAATCATTTGAGCGCAGATTCATCTCTATGGGTTTTCCCGGAATGAGTCTTTCTTCAGCCCCAACGAAACTAAGGTCAATCGGAATATTACCGTCAAGAGCAAGAGCAGGACGCTCCATATTGAATGTTGAATCAAGAAATTTAACATCAGCTACAAGCAGATGATTATCATAATGAATCTTACTTCTTAAAAATCCGAGATTAACGTTCTGTGCTGAAAGACTATCCATATCCAAAGTAAGATCAATTACCGGTTCATGGAGATATCCATTGAGCATCATGTTGAGATTAATTGTACCTTTGATAGAATTAGGGTCCATACCTGCAAAGAAGCTTATAATATCTGTGGAAAGATTCTCAACCGTGAGTTTGAGATTTTCCTTTCCATCGCTATATAAAGAACCGTTAAGTTTTATTCTTGTACCATTTCTGAAGAGTGTAAAGTTATCTATGATAAAGCTGTCTTTAGTATAAGTGCCAGCCAGGGCACCTTCATTCTGCCAAACGAAATTCATATAGTCTGCCCAGAGTTTATCTATCCGGAACCTGAACTGATTGCCAGACATATCAGTAAGACCTGCAATTTCAGCTTTCGCAGTTGTATCCATCTCCATAGCAGCATTATAACTAAAAACACTATTCTTTAAGCCCAGGACCAGCTTAATACTTTTCAGATCGGTACCTGAAAATACCCTGTCGGTAGTCAGCCTGGCATCCAGATTAATATTTTCAAAGGAGATTGAGTTATTACTACGTCCGATCTTAAGTCTGAGATCCATATTTGAAGCATAAGTAACATTACCTCCGGCGAGCAGTCTTAGCTTATCTAGATTAACAGCTATTGAAGAAGTGAAATTACCATAGCTGTTTTCGATCTGGCCTGAAATATTACCATCTACATCCATCTGATCAAATCCGGTAAACATGGAAACCAAAGCGAAATCTTTTATATCCATTTTGTAGAACATATTAAGTTTATCCTGGATTACCGGAGGCGGTTCAACCTGAATTTCGAAACGTTTTCCAAGCTCGCCGACTTTTACAGAATCACTTACCAGAGCCATGGGATTAAAATCATATATCTTCTTCATCACTGTTTTTGTAATAACGTCGGCCTGATAACTGATGAGCTGAATTGCTCTTAAAAGATTATATTCCCCGGTAATATCGAAGTCGACGAAATCTGATCTGAAGTTTATTGATCTTCTTCTGTCACCGTTCTTATGATATGCTAAGCTGAGCGCGGTTGAATCGATCTTCCTTCCTTTAAATTCAGAGGGGTGGATAAGCAGATTAAGATCAGCTACAATATTATCAGGTTCAAAGCTTTCACCTTCAAGATCAAAAGAAAGGTTCAGATTAGATTTCAGTGTGGAATCTGATATGAGTTTATTAAGATCAAGTTCATTAAACCTGCCGGCAAGTTCATATTCGGGATTATCAGGATCTGTATAATCCAGGTTACCATTCAGATAAATTCTTGTGTCATTAGCCAAAGTATTCATGAGCATTCTGATATTGCCGTCCTGAGCCCTGGTAGTAAGTTTCAGTGTATCAATCCTGAACTGATTATAAACCGAGTTCTTAAGTCCAAGAGTTACATTGGAATTCATTTCCTGAGGTGAAGTACCTTCCCCTTTAATATCAGCTGTGAGGTTCAGGCTGGTCGGAGTATTAAGGACAGGATTAAGATTAAGCCTGCTTGTAATCAGAGATACATCATACTTCATTTTCTCAGCCGTAAAATCAAATTTTGTTTTAGCTTCTATATAGCCTTCAGGAAGATCCGTATTAAAGTTTGCTGTAAAGTTTAATGGTTCACCTAAAAATTCGAGGCGAAGATTCTTCAGATAAAGATTATCATATACCGGGAGTTTATAAACCGGGAGCAGTTTATCTATATCAGGTTCATTTATAAAACTATCATAAAAGTGGGCATCAAAGAACAATTTTTCAGGAGTATGTAAATTCAGCACTTTACCATGAAAATTAAGATGAGTTTTGAGGTAATCCAGTGAAACCTCTTTTATGTTAATATTGCCGAAAGTACCGTCAATATCCAGCTTCATTTTTACGGTACCTTTCATAATATCAGTAGAGGAGATATATGATGTGAGATCAGTAAAATCAAAAACGCGCGCATCCAGGTTAACTGATACAGGTGAGTTCTTAAGTTTTGCCAGACCGAAATCGTCAAAAAGATTAAAGTCCTCCAGCTTAGCATCAATATCAAAATCGCTGGTATTAGAATTGAAATTAAAATCAGAGATAACGGCATGATTATCTGTTAATTCAAATTTTCCGGACATATCATATAATCTGAAATTGGTGAGATTAGGTTTAAAGTTAAACTTATTGATCTCAAGATTGAAGTAATTATTCTTTATATCCGCATAAGCATTAAGGCGCAGAAAGAGACTATCGATATGAATATCATCTGAATTGATAGTAGTATAAGACCGGTAGCTATTCTTATTTTCTAAAGAAGTATTTCTGATACTCGCGTTATTTATTTTCAAATCCGCTACAATAATCTTATAGCCGAATTTGGATTTCACGGTATCTTCATCAACAGAAGGTTTGAACAAAGTTGATATATTATACACACCCGCGGTATCTTTTACCAGGTTTATCTTTGTATTATCCAATTCAATGGAACGAATAAATATTTTACTAAGAAGAAGCTGCAGCGGGCTTGTTTTCACTTCTATTTTCTGAGAAGCAAGGATGGTATCCTGCTGCTGAGTGACCAGAACATCCCTGAGGATCAGTGAAGTAAATATAGTACCGTCAATTTCGCCGATATTAACACGACCATTGAGCTCATTGTTAGCTATTTCAACAACTTTGTTTTTAAGAATAGAACGGAAGGTTTTTGTCTGGGTAAAGCCGAAAATCAGTACTATTAATACGAGGATAACTACTAAAAGTCCAATAAAGACGTTTACAATTTTGCGGAATAAACTTCTTTTTTGTGGTGTAGGAATATTTGTTTTTTCATCAGCCATCGGCACCATAACGATCCAGGATCTTTTGAATTATTTTCGATGTCGATTGATCGTTAACAAAAGTGATTGTCTTAACTTCGCCGCCATTTGACTCAACTACGTCTCTTCCTACAATATTTTCAATACTCCAATCGGCTCCTTTTACTAATATATCAGGAATTAGCTCCGAAATCAATGTTCCAGGGGTATTCTCATCAAAAAGCGTGACATAATCCACTGGTTTAAGACTACCAACGAGTATTGCTCTTTCATTTTCAGGAATGACGGGGCGCAGTTCACCTTTAATATTCCGAACTGAGAAATCACTATTAATGCCGACGATCAATATATCGCCAAGTTCTTTAGCTTTGGTGAGGTAATCAACATGACCCGCGTGGAGTATATCAAAACAGCCATTAGTAAATACTACTTTTTTATGCTGATCTCTGCACTGCCGGCGGACAAGCAGCATTTCTTTTAGTTTCAATATATTATTCACCGTCGATCTCTCTTTCAATTTCAGTAAAAAGCTTTTCTGTTTCTATAGGAACAATTCCAACCTCTTCGCATACGAGTCCGCCGGCATAATTAGCAAGATAAGATGCTTCGCAAATATCCGCTCCCGCGGCCAGTGACATTGTAAGTGTAGAGATAACAGTATCACCGGCACCTGAAACATCAGCAACCTTGCGCGCCTTAGTCGGAATCCTGATTATATCTTCGCCCTTTCTGAAAATTGAAACTCCAGCCTCACCCAAAGTTAATAAAACATATTTTGCGTTTAACTCGTTCAATAATTTATTTCCGGCGGTGCTAAGATCCTGTTCATTTGTGATGCGGATGCCGAGGGCGTCTTCAGTTTCCTTTCTATTTGGTTTAAAGACAGTCACATCTTTATACCGGAAGAAGTTATTAAACTTAGGATCGACATTAATTATTATATTCTTAGACCTGGCGATATCAATTAACTCATCGATCAGATATGGTGTTAAAACACCTTTATTATAATCCTGAAGAATGATTGCGTTAAACTGATCCGCGTTTTGTTTTACATAGGAAAGTATTTTCTGTTCTATGGAGCTGTTAATATATTCTTTCTTTTCCTGGTCAAGGCGCACGATATGCTGTTTAACAGCAATTACTCTTGTTTTGGCAGTAGTGGGGCGGGTATCATCTATAATGATCCCGGAAGATTCTATACCTGCTTCTTCTATGAGTGAATTAAATATGGAACCATTGTTATCATAGCCAATAACTCCAACCGGGTAAGGTATTCCGCCGAGTTTAAGTATATTGAAAGCAACATTGGCAGCACCGCCGAATCTATAAAACTCATTATCTATTTCAATGATGGGCACAGGGGCTTCAGGTGAGATCCTTTTCACATCACCCCAGAAGTAACAATCGAGCATCATATCTCCGATGACAGCGATCTTAATACCGTTAAGAGAGTTCCGGATCTCATTGAGTCTTTGTTTCGGTATAGTAATCATTTCTTATTCCGTCCTGTTTTCTTATTACTATCTTTTTTCTCCGCGTTCCAGAATGCAAGTTCATTTACCAGTCTGATCCTCAGGAGACCTGAATCTGTTCCAAGCCACATATTTCTTCCATCAAAGTACATGGAAAGGATTTTATCAGAACGTAAATTTAACTCATCTTTTGTTATTACAGAAATCTTTTTAGTAACTCTGTTGATGAGAGCGATGCCTTTACCAATCTGATCTTTGTTCTGCCTGTTAAATTCATATGTACTTGCCCAAAGAGTATTCCCGGTTTTAGCCATGCAGAAAATACCATTTCCTGGAAGACCTGACTGCATATCAAATCTTTCCCACGACACCTTGCGGTTATATTCATAAACTCCGCCGACATTAAATTCCGGTTTCTGCACTGTCACGAACTCTTCGAGTCCGAACCAGATATTTTCATCTTCACAGATCATATCGGCAATTGCAACAGCATCACCTTCCTCATTGAACCTGTTATTCCGGTTATCGAAGAACTGCAATGAGCTTTTATCTTCTATGCTTTTTGATTTATCATATTTGTGTACACCCACTTCGGAAGCGAACCATACAAGGCTGTCGCCATCCAGCTTTATATATTTAATGTTATTTGTTTTAACATTGCCGCCGACAGTGAGGTCGTAATCAAAGAACCGCTGCTTTGTAATATCAAATCTGGTAAGGTATTTAAATCTGCCGATCCATACTGAATTGAAGTCCTTATCATACTCGATAGATCTTATCCAGTTACCAAGCTCACCGCCCATACCGAATTTTCTTTTGCGCCAGGAATTCCGTTTTCTGTCGAGTGTAAAGAGTCCGTCGCTGGATCCTGCCCATACGAAGTCCTCATTAAAGGTAACGCAGTAGAAAAAATCCTGCTGCAGATTTCCTTTAGATGTTGAGTAGTTTTCCCATTTATCATCTTTAACAGAATAATGATATATTCCCCTGCCATAAGTTGCAATCCAGATCTCATCCTGGCTGCCGGTCATTTCAGAAACAATGGCACCCTCAAGGAAGTATTCGATTGAAGGGGTTTCCTGAGCGGAAATAAGAACAGAGCAAAGAAAGAATGTTATAAATAGTGTCGTTTTTTTTATCATTGGTATTCATTGTTTTTGGTATGGAACAAATAATTAGGGAGTCACAAGTTTTTTTTGCCACATATCATGTATTTTTTGCCACGAAGGCACAAAGACTCAAAGGAACACAAAGTTTATCATGTGACATATGTTGGAACACGCCTGTACACGTAAAGCACATCCTTGTTATTGCGTGTTGCCACAGATTACATTTTCCCGGGAATAATTAAAATGCGAACCTCCGGGAATAAATAAATGCAAACCTCCGGGGTTAAAGAAAACCCCGGAGGTTATCGTCTAGCTCTCATTAACGGAACACGCCTGTAAACGTAAAGCGCATCATTGTTATTGCGTGTTCCCACAGAACAAATACAATTTAATAGCTTTCGTGTTCGAGCGGAAACTGTGTTTCCTTAATATCTTTTACATATTGCTTTACAGCTACAACAATTTCATCAGCAAGTTTAGCATAGTTTCTTACGAACCGGGGGTGGAAGTCAACATTCAAACCGAGCATATCCGGTGTTACCAATATCTGACCGTCGCAATATTTACCTGCACCGATTCCGATTGTAGGAATAGAAACACTCTGAGTAATTTTCTCTGAAAGCATCGCCGGAATTTTTTCAAGAACAATTGAGAAAGCTCCTGCCTCTTCAAGCACATGAGCATCATTTAAAATCCTCTGCGCCTCTTCTTCATCTGTTCCTCTTGCTTTATAGCTTCCGAACTGATGAATACTTTGTGGAGTAAGGCCTATATGTCCCATCACAGGAATACCAGCTTCAGTAATTTTCCGCACTGTCTCAGCTACGCGTTCTCCGCCTTCCAGTTTAACACCGCCGGCTGAGGTTTCTTTCATAATGCGTCCTGCATTCCGGAAACCCTCATCAACATTTGTCTGATAAGACATAAAGGGCATATCAACCACAACCATTGCCCTGTCAACACCTTTAGTAACAGCCTTGGTATGATAGATCATTTCGTCGAGTGTAACGGGAAGTGTTGTTTCATTTCCCTGAAAAACATTACTCAAAGAATCCCCAACAAGGATAAGATCTATGCCTGCCTGGTCAAGCAGTTTAGCAGTTATGAAATCATAAGCAGTCAGGGCAGTGATCTTAATACCTTTCTGTTTTGAAAGGTACAATGTTTTAGTTGTAATTTTTCTAAAATCTGTGTAACTGCTCATGTTAGTTCCGCAATGTTAGTAATCAGTTAAGGTGACGTTCCACTCTTCCATAAAGCCCAGTCTTAGTTTTTCAACTAAAGAAATATAATCAATTTTCCTGTTTAAGATGGATGATAAATCAGTGGTCTTTTTAAAAAATTCTTCTCTGAACTCTTCTTTCCTCTTTTCATCAATGCACAAATAATCAATCAATCTGAGATGATAGTTACCGCAGAGTATTGAACCATGCTGAAGAATAACTTTATCCATTTTACGCTGTGCACTGCCGACCAATTTGAGACCTTTATACTTAATCTCACTTCTTGCTGTACTTGCAAAGCACATTACACCTGAAGGATCTTTAAGAAGGCCGGCAAAATCAGGCTGTGTTTTTTCGAGTTCAACTCCGGAAAGGGCGTTATCATAAAGCCTGAGTCCTTTCACCAGTGAAGTACTCACCTTTTTATAAATTTCCTGAGATGTTAATCCCGTTTCAGCCGGCAGTACAACAGAATAGGTAAGTTCTTCTGCATGGAGAATCGCGCGTCCTCCGGTAGGCCGTTTAACAACATCGATATTATGCTGTGCAGCGAGGCTAAGGTTTATGTCTTCAAATTTCTGATTGGCTCCAAGTGAAATGCAGTAAGGGTGCCACCGGTAAACACGAAAAAACCCTTCATTATTATTACAGTTGTTTGCCAGCTGGAGATCATAATCCATATTAAACCGGCCGGTGCTGGCGCCGGAATCTATGAAATACCATTTCACCGTCTGATTATTCCGCGTTTACTATTATTTATGAACGCGAGAACTTTCTGAACCAGCGGGTGGTCGCATAATTCTTCCTGAATCTTTTCTTTAGCCTGGGAGAGGTTATTACCTGAATTATAGATTAGATCATAAGCACGTTTTAAAGAACCTATGTCCTCATTACTAAATCCTCTGCGGCGGAGGCCGATAACATTCAGACCGGAATAGCGCAGGGGTTCACTTGCTCCGAGTATAAATGGAGGAACATCCTGAACCACGCGGAAGCCGCCGCCGATCATGCAGTGCTGTCCGACTTTGCAGAACTGGTGCACGGGAGTAAGACCGCCTATAATAACATAATCTTCAATTGTAACATGACCTGCAATCTGAACTCCGTTAGCGAGAATACAGTTATTTCCAATTTTAACATCATGTGCAACGTGTGAATACGCCATCAGAAGACAATTCTTTCCAATTTCCGACTGGCCTGTTTCACTTGTACCCCTGTGAAGAGTAACGAATTCGTGAATTGTTGAATCATCACCAATAATAAATTTTGTTGGTTCGCCGCTGAATTTAAGATCCTGCGGGACATGGGCAACTGAAGCTGACTGGTAGATATTTACCCTGTTACCGAGTCTGGCTCCGTCATAAAGAACAGCAAAGGGACCGATCCGGCAACCATCACCAACTTCAACATCGTCATTTATGATAGCATGAGGTCCAACAATAATATTATCACCGAGTTTAGCATTGCTGCTTACTATGGCAGTAGGATGAATTGTGTTCATAGATATTTTATTTTAATAAGTAAAAGAGTATTCAGATAAAACGTATGTGGAAAGTTAGTTAGTATTTTCGTTTTTATCTATAATAGCAGCCATAAATTCTGCTTCTGTTGCCAGATTTCCGTTAACATATACTTTAGCGGCGAATGAAGCCACTTTTGTTTTCTTCTGAATCATTTCCGCTTCAATTACCAGCTGATCTCCGGGTAAAACTGTTCTTCTGAACTTAGCATTATTAATCTGGAGGAAGTAGGCAATCTTTTTTGAAGGATCAGGAAAAGAATTGATCAGCAGAATACAGCCGACCTGTGCCATAGCCTCTATGATGAGGACGCCGGGCATAACAGGATGTCCGGGGAAATGACCTTCAAAGAAAGGTTCATTTATAGTAACTGATTTAATGCCGATGATCTTCTTATCAAATTCAAGATGTGTAATTTTATCTACGAGCAAAAAGGGATATCTGTGAGGAAGTATTCTCTGTATAGCATTAACATCAAAGACAACACCTTCCGATTTCACGAACTGATATTTCTTTAACAATTTTTTCTGCTGGTAAAGCTTTCTGATCTGTTTCGCAAAATCCACATTCGCCTTATGGCCGGGACGTGCGGCAAGGATCTGAGCTTTGATTGGTGCTCCAATCAGCGCAAGATCACCAAGCATATCGAGGAGTTTATGTCTTACCGGTTCATTTCTGTATCTGAGGGTTTTGTCATTCAGAAAGCCTGTACTTCCAACTGCCATTTTACCCGGGATACCGAGTTTCATAGCAAGTTCATCAAGTTCGCCATCCTCTACTTTTTTATCTACAATAACCACAGCATTATCAAGATTGCCGCCTTTTATGAGTCCCTTATTCGCGAGCATTTCAATTTCACTAAGGAAGCTGAAAGTTCTTGAAGGAGCGAATTCAGATACAAATTCTTTCTCGAGGTCAAAGAGGCCGGTATGCTGGCTGCCGAGAGCAGGATTCTGATAATCCACCATTACAGTTATTCTGAAATTGTCAAGCGGGAGCGCAACGATATCGATCTGATCTTCTTCATTATGATACTGGACAGTCTCATCAATCACGAGATAATCTTTAGGAGCATCCTGCTGTTTCAGACCTGCCTTCAATAAAATATCAACATAAGGCATAGCGCTGCCGTCGCCAACCGGAGGTTCAATTCCATCCAGTTCAATAATAAGGTTATCAATCTGCAGTCCGGCAACAGATGCAAGAACATGTTCAACGGTATGAACACGTGCTTCGCCGACGCCCAGTGTTGTACCTCTTGAAATATCGACAACATAATCAGCAATTGCAGGTATTTCAGGATTGCCGCCCAGATCAGTTCTAACAAATTTTATCCCGCAGTTTTCGGGTGCAGGTTTAAAGGTCATAGTACAAGAAGTGCCTGTATGAAGTCCGATTCCGGAGATTGAGCACGGTTTTTCAATAGTCCGTTGAAGTTCCAACATTTACGAGTTTCCCCTTTCTTGCTTTGATAATTTTTCTTCAAGTTCTTTAATACGTTTTTCAAGGGTTTTGAGTTTATCTGCAGATTCAGGAAGATTTCTGATCAGTGCTTCCAGTTTCAGAGCAGTTTTGAATTCTTTAGCAGGTGAACCAAAGTAAGTACCTGCTTTAGAGATGCCTTTAGAAACCCCGGATTGCGCAACTATAGTTACGTTGTCTGCAATTTCAACGTGGCCTACGAGTCCCACCTGACCTGCGAAGATGCAGCCCTTACCTACTTTAGTGCTGCCTGATATTCCAGTCTGGGCAGAAATAACAGTATTCTCACCGAGAGTTACATTATGCGCAATCTGAACGAGGTTATCCAGTTTTACGCCTTTCTTAATCACTGTTGAACCGAGGGACGCGCGGTCAATTGAAACATTGGAACCTATTTCGACATTATCTTCAATAATAACATTACCAATCTGCGGAATTTTAAGATAACTGCCGTCGTCATTACGGGAGTAACCAAAACCATCTGAACCTATCACGGTTCCCGGATGAATTATAACATTATTTCCAATTACGCATTTTTCACGGATACTAACATTCTGAAAAATGATGGTATCGCTGCCAATCTCAACATCTTCAAGCAAAACAGTGTTGTGATATATTTTAGTATTATTTCCAATTTTGCACCCGGATGAAATGACCACATTTTTTCCCAGGGAAACATTATCACCCAGCACTGCATCAGATGCAACAAAAGCAGTACTGTCAATGCCTGTAAGCTTATAATCGGGTTTATAGAAGTGATGAATTATTCTGAAGAACGCTTTATTAGGGTTATCAACTTCAACATAAGTAATATCATTCCTGGTTTTATTAAATCCTTTTTTAACCAGGATAGCAGATGCTTTTGTTGAAGGAAAATATTTTTCATAGGCAGGAAGATAAAGAAAAGTAAGATCACCTTCTTTAGCTTCTTCGATTTTGGAAATGTTTTTTATTATAAGATTTTCATTGCCAAAAATTTTGCCGCCTATAAGTGAGGCGGCATCTTTTAAAGAGATTTCCATGCAGCATTATTTCAGTTTTTCTAAAACAAGGTTAGTAATATCATATTGTTGTTTCGCATACAGGAACATAACATCGCCGCTTCTGTCGAATACGAAGTCAAAATCCTCTTCTTCGGCAACTCTTTTAATTGCATCGAATACTCTATTCTGAATCGGTTTCATTACTTCGTCCTGCTTCTGGAACAGTTCGCCATTTACGCCGAATTTCTTCTGGCGATAATCATTCATGCGTTCTTCAAGTTTCACAAGTTCTGATTCAACTTCAGCCCTGGTCTGATCGCTCATAATCAGCTTACGTTTCTCGTAATCATCATATTTATCTTTCCATTCTTTTTCAAGTTCATTAAGTTCCTGCTGCCATTCTTTAATGGTCAGATCAAGTTTCTGCTGGGCGTCCTGTGCATCAGGCAGTTTATCCATAATAGTATCTGAATCAACATAACCTATCTTCAGGTCCTGAGCTGTAGCAGAAGTACTGAAAGCCAAAAAAGAAAAAACGAATAATAAAATATATTTTTTCATTTTATTTCCTGTATTGAAGGGAGGTTTATTTTCCTCTTTTTAATTTATCAAGAACCTTATAAGTAATATCGAAAGTTTCATCAGCATATAAAAGAACAATATCACCGCTCTTATCAAAAATAAAGGTCATACTTTCTTCTTTTGCAACTTCCTGAATACCTCTCATGATCTTATCTTTAACAGGTTTGAATAATTCTTCCTGTTTCTTATAAAGATCACCCTGCTGGCCGAATTTCTGCTGTCTGAATGTATTCAGTTCCTGTTCCCTTGCAACAATAGCCTGCTGCGCTTTCTGCAGCTGATCCTGTGACATTGTTCCCTGTTGTTTCTGGTATTTGGCATATTCATTCTGGAGTTCTGCAGTCATAGTATCAGCTCTGGCGTACCACTGTTTTGCGATCTGATCAAGTTCACCCTGTGCTTTGATAGCTTCAGGAAGAGCGGTGAGCATAACCTGAGAGTCAACATATCCGACTTTCTGCTGCAATTGTGCATAGGAACCGGTACTTATAATCAATAATAGCGCTGCTGCTAAAAGAAATTTTTTCACTTTACTTACCTCATTTTATAATTGTTTATTAAAATCCTTTACCAAACTGGAAGTGGAAAACCCATGAAGGATCTTTTCCATCAACACTCTTTCTGTCAAAACCATAACCAAAATCGAATCCGATCAAGCCAATAGGATTAATCAGTAATCTTGCGCCGACGCCGACTGATCTTTTGAGATCAAAAAAATCGGTGCTGCCTGAGATGCTCTCATAAACGTTACCTGCTTCAGCAAAAGCAAGTACATATATAGGAATAGGCTCCAAGGCAAGAGCGCCTCTCAATTCAGTTACGTAGCGTGTCATGACATGACCACCGGTAACTTCACCGGTTACAGGGTTTCTGGGACCGATTGTGCGGTCGTCATAACCCCTAAGCGGAGTTGTAGCAATAACCAAACCGTTACCGCCCATATAAAAGAACTCGAAAGGATTGATTCTGAATCTGCTCTGATTATCAAGTTCATTCATCAATCCAAGATCAGCCATTGTATAAAGAGCTACGCGGTTTGTACCGAACAAACGTTTATACCATTCCGCTTTGAATTGTATCTTATAATAATTAACATCCCCCGGGAGGAATGGTCCGCCCGACAATTCAGCATCAAGAGCCACTGAAGATCCCTGTGAAGGGAATATAGGGTTATCGATATTTCTTCTGCTTAGTGTTGTGCCGATTGTATACTGCTGGGTTTTACCTTCAGCATAGAAACCTCTTCCCTCTTTAGTATCGTTATTCTGATACTTGAGGAACCCCTGGATATTGGAATATATATCGGGCCATCTTAATCTACGGCCGACACGCATCGTACCGCCATACTGAGCTAAATCATAAATATATTGCTGGCGAGTATCGAAAACCTCAAATCCTAATAAAGTGGGAGTGTCGAGGAACCATGGCTCTGTAAATCCGAGTGTAAAAGTACGATAAAAATTATTAACACCAAACTGCCAATTAAAATTTAATATTTGTCCGCCTCCAAGGGAAAACGGCTCAGCGAGAGAAAAGTTTGTAAGAGTTACACCAACGCTTCCGCTAAAGCCGTAAGCGCCGCTATAACCGACGGAGGCGTTAAGATAATCGCTCGATTTCTCTTCAACTTTATACATAACATTTACGGTACTATCATCAACCGGAAAGTAATCAACACCTTCAGTATATAGTTTTTCAACATTAAAGTATTGTGTATTTGCCAGCTGCTGAAGACTAGTAAATATCGCACTGCGGCTGAAATAATCAGTTGGTACGGTAAACAGTTCCCTTCTGATAACTTTATCTTTAGTTTTATCATTACCTGTTATATCAACCTTGCCGATCTTAAACTGGTTTCCCTCTGTAACCTTAACCTCAATGTCTACAGAATCTTCACCTACCCTGTTTTCAGTAGTTGTGAAATTTGACGCAAGATATCCATTATCGACATATAGTGCTGCAACGTCATTTTGCTTTTCATTAGGTCCGCGGAGATTTTTTGTGAATCTATCAAGATCGTAAACATCTCCCCTGAAGAATCCGAGCCTGTTATTCAGAACTTCATCAGAATATACTGTATTACCTTCCCATTCAATATTCCGGATTTTGTACTGAGGACCTTCATATACATATAAAACAAGGCGGGCATCTTTATTATCATTGGAATAGTGAACAGAGTCAGACAGGAGTTCAAAATCGCGGTAACCGTTTTTTCTGTAAAAATCCCTAAGAAGTTTTTTGTCATCCTCATACTTTTTTCTATTTAACTTGGCACCGCTCCAGAACTTCCACCATTTAGCTTCAGAAGTTTCATCAAAAGATCCTTTAAGATCGTCATCTTCGAAAGCCTTATTACCCACAAACTCAATCTTTCTCACAGTAACTTTTTCATTCTCTTCAATCTTAAACTTGACTAATATTCTGTCTTTTATTTTGGATATAAGATTTCTGGAATATTCAGCAATGTCATAAGTGGATTTATGTTCATCTGAGAAATCAGCCATATTACGCCAGGTTACGGTAACTTCTTCATCGGAAGTTGTGTCAGAATTCAGGTAAGAATACTTCAGAATATTGATACGTGCGTTAAGCAAGCCCTCTTCATCATAAAGAGATTTAATTTTTGTTTTAATATTGTAAAGGTCGTGCGACTTTAATGTTTGTCCCCTTATGAGATTCACCTTTGCTTCAATATCCTTATCACTAACCTCATCATTTCCTTCAATCACATATTTTTCAATCCTGGGGAATTCAGTTACTTTAATAACCATGAAGACACCATTCTCAACCTTCTTTTCAACCTCAAGTTTGACATCGGAAAAGATATTAAGATTCCATAACTGCCGGATTGCATTCATTGTGGCATCGCCGGGTATTTCAATTTCATCGCCGACTTTCAATCCGCTGTTAGCTATTATTGTAGTGGCATCCGCGGATCTGTTGCCCTGGACTGATATTCCCAATATTTTATATCTTGCTTTTAATGGAGCCTGGGCTGAAGCATCTGATATGCATATTAAATTAACCAGGAACAATAAGAATAATAATCTCGAACTTAATTTAAGCATTAATTAAACCTTTTCTGTTCTTTGTATTTGTTCACTAACTAAACCAAACCTTCTTTCTCTGGACTGGAAATTTCTTATAGCGTCATAGAGGTGTGCTTTAGAAAATTCCGGCCATAATGTTTCAGTTATAAATATCTCTGAGTAAGCCACCTGCCATAGAAGAAAGTTGCTTATCCTGAACTCACCGCCGCTTCTGATTACCAGATCAGGATCGGGCATACCCGCAGTAGTGAGATGGTTCGAAATCATAGCTTCGTCAATATCAGAAGCATTGATTTTATTATCCTTAACCATTTCAGCAATTTGCCTGACGGCATTAACAATTTCCCATCTGCCGCTATAGCTAAGCGCCAGATTAAGAGTCATTTTTGTGTTTTCTGATGTTTTCCTGGCTGCTTCTCCCAGTTCTGCCTGAACAATTTCCGGGAGGGAGTTTGTATTTCCAATAGTAGTAAGTCTAATATTATTTGAATGAAGTTCATCTGTTTCTTTATGAAGACTCTTAACTATAAGTCTCATCAGAGTTGTTACTTCATCCTTCGGCCGTTTCCAATTTTCAGTGGAAAAGGTATAAAGGGTAAGATATTTAACATCAAGTCCAACACAAGCTTTAACGATATCTCTTACTGTTTCAACGCCCTGCTGATGTCCCGCAACACGAGGCAAGCCTCTTTTACGAGCCCATCTTCCATTCCCATCCATAATTATTGCAATATGAGAAGGGATATTACCTGATTTTTTTAATGAATCCTGTTCTTTTTTATCTTGATCTTTCTGCAATTTTGCCAATTATTACTCAATTACAATTTGAATTCAAAAAATACCTTAACCCGCGTAAAATGTCAAGGTAATACATTTTTAAGCAGTGACCGGAGAAACTTAATAACTCTTTAACAAAAAGGAATGGAAATTGTTTCTGAATAGTTGATATTTTTTTGTTTGCCGGAAGTTTACACGTAAATACATTTTTATTAAGTATGCCGGTGTCAATGCCGGAACACGCCTGTGATGATATGTGAAGAGCAAAGTACATGCAAACCTCCGGGGTTAAGGAAAACCCCGGAGGTTATTTTGGAAAACCCCGGAGGTTATTAAGAAAAGTTTGATGTTGAAGGTTTATTTCTTTTTTCTGAAAAAAGGTCTGTGACCTGTTTATTCCGGATTACAACAATCTTTATATTTTTTATTGCCTCATCATTCAGGCTTTCAACCATTGATTTAGTCCTTGAGTAGTTCTCAGGGGCAACTCCAATAAACAAACTGACTTCTTTATTTGAGTATTTCGTATGCCTTGTTGCAAGGAAACTAAGTTTTGTTAGGATTCTCGGATCGCTGAGATCTTCTGAAGTAAGCACTATTCCAATGGCATATTTCTTTTTATATCTGGCAACAGCATCTACATTATATTTTCCAATAGGTGTAGGATCAGGCAGGTATGTACCGAATTTTCTGCTTACAGTTAAATATCCATTCTGCCAGAAATGTTTTATGAGTTCATCTATATTATCACGCAAGTTAATCGACATATAACCTCCTAATTGACCATTGACATTATTGGAATTATCGGCGAAAACTTATAAGTATTCAGGACTTTTATATTAGCGATCCTTCCAAATTCGAATTTCCTGATCTGTTTGGAAGAATCCGGGCGGCCGTAAATGACCTTACTGCCTGTCTTGTCGGTAGTTACAAAGTATGGCTCCATTACAATTTGTTCCATACCGTAAAGGAATCTGATTTTGTTCCGCTGATAAATAGCATTATAAAAAATCTGCGATTTCATAGAATCTCCATTTAACTGAACCATCTGATGACGCCCACTACCTTTCCTATTATCGAAAAGTCCTCACGGTTGTTAACCGGGATGGGCGGGTAGTTATTATTTTCAGGTATCAGATATATCTGATCACCTTTTCGTTCAAATCTTTTAACGGTGGCCTCGTCACCAAGCATTGCAATTACTATATCCCCGTTCAGGGCATTTTTAGATGGGGAAACAACAACCACGTCATCCTCAAGGATTCCGGCATTGATCATACTGTCTCCTTTCACCTTTAGTGCAAAGCAGCCGGTACCGTTCTTTGAAAAACGGGGATCAACGACCATATTACCTTCAATGTTTTCAACAGCGAGGATAGGCATACCGGCAGCCACGCGTCCAACTATCGGAATTTCATAATCATTTGGAGTGACTGCAGGTTTCTCTTCCTGGCAGTTCACCAGAGACAGAGAACGGCTTATATTATTACCTGTATTGAGAAATCCTTTCTTTACCAAAGCATCTATGTGTCTTTTTACTCCGAAAGTAGAAGAGATATCAAAGTTCTTTCCTATCTCGCGCAAAGTTGGGGAGTATCCTTTTTCAGTGATATGTTCCTGGATGAATGTCAAAATCGCTTCCTGTCTGTCTGTTAATTTACTTTTCATAGTAGTGCTCGTTTGTTCACTACAATTATAGTAAACATTTGAGCACTTGTCAATAGGGATATAAAAAAATGTCATTCGCTTCGCTGTCATTCACTTCGTGTCATTCGCTTCGCTGTCATCCGCCTTCGAAGACTCCGGCGGACAGGTCCGCTACTCGAAGACTCCGGCGGACAGGTCCGCTACTCGAAGACTCCGGCGGACAGGTCCGCTTTCGCGTCAGTCGCTGCGTGTCATTACCGGTGCAAACCTCCGGGGTTCAGGAAAACCCCGAAGGTTAAGCAACTCGCTTAATATTCGACCCCTTCAGAGTCGTGGCTTGTTGGGGGTTTCGTTAACCCAGGGCGTTGCCCCAATGTTGTCAGGCTGAGCATATAATGTATATCCGAAGTCCGGATGTTGAATTCCGACTCCGTTTTAATTTATTACCAATATTCCTATTGTGCATTCCAGCCGCGGCAAGCCGACGGCTCTACAACAATGTATTACATTCTCACAATTAAAACATTTAAGCCTAAAGAGAAACTTAAAATAACAGCATTAAGTAAAACCCCGGAGGTTATCTTGAAACTCTTATTAAAAATTAAAGATTATATTTGCGGGATGAGTATCATTCAATGATACTTATTAATTAGAATAAAGCAGATCGGAATTATAATTCTGATATTATCCTTTTTCTCAATATTTTAGTACCTGAGCTTTTCCACTTATTATGGGATAATTATTATGGGGAACAAATTACTCGCGATTCTGTTAAGCTGCTTTTTTCTAACCAGTCTGCAATCAGGTCAAACCTCAAAGGAGGATCTCTTTATTAACGAGGGCGCAAAATCAAGGGACACATTACATTCATCAATTGAAAACAGTATTTCTATTGAGGAAGAGAATGAAGAGTCTGTAATATTGAATTCGAAGCAGATTGAAGCTGCTGCATTGCTTTTTGATCTGAATCTTCAGCAGATTAAAGAACGGGGTATAAACTGGCAGGCTATTTTATCCAAGCATGGTTTAGTGCTGGGTTCGGATATTAAAACATTTACTAAGAACCCCGGCACAGATTACACATTTAACATTCAGCTTGAAGGTGATGTTGGTGTATTTTCAGCATATACAAATGCATTATTCAAATACCTTGAAAGTGAAAATCTCGGCAAAATAGCTGCCCGCCTTTCAGTAACAGTTAGAAACGGGCAGCAGGGCCGAATGCAGGTGGGATCAGATTTTTCCATTAAGCAGCGTGACTTTGCCGGAAACATCATTGATGTATTTTATCCAACCGGAACCATAATTAAAATTCTTCCGAAAATATACTCATTGGATACACTGGATTATGCGCTGCTGAAGGTAGATATTGAAAGAAGTATTCCTTTCCCTGATATTATCAGTACAGAAGTAAAAAAAACAAACGCAACTTCAGAGATAATTATGCAGAATAATGAGGAAGCGGTGGTAGGCGGACTTCTGTATACAGAGCAAATAAAAGTGAGATCAGGTATTCCGGTTTTAAAAGATCTCCCCTGGTGGGTTTTAGGATTAAGATATTTAACAGGTTATGACAGACTTGAAAATAATCAGCGTGAAGTATTGATGTTCATAAAAATCAGAATAATTCCATCTCTCTACAGCAGATTGAAATTATGATATGATGCTCAGATCTCTAAAAATAATTTTTATTTTTTATACAATCCTTCTGGCTCCGGGCTGCAAATTATCTGACCGGGATCTCCTGGCACCACCTTCGGAAGTCAGATCACAGATACAGGTAGAGATCGCCAAGTGGTATGATAATCATACAGGAGCTGTATCTGTTACTTATGATCATGGCGCGCCGCATACTCCTCATAATATAAATATTGAAAATCTAGTTCTGCAGCATGGGTTAACAATGGATTTTGAACTTGTTACTTCTGAAGTAATGAAGGATTCCGTTTTAATCAGTCACATAAAAAACTTTATGTTACCGCGTGGTTTTGGCTTTTTTGGACACGGACATGAGCATGTTAACCATGATGCTCTTTCATATGATCAATCTCTGGCCTCATTTTCAAAATGCTATGAAAGTATGACAGCTATGGGATTGAAACCCGCCGCTTACGCATATCCGGGAGGATGGGGTTACCATTTAAGTACAAGAAGCGCGTTAAAAGATGCAGGATTTCTTTGCGGAAGAAGATTCGAACAACTGGACATATCTGATCCATATATAACACCGGATTCGATAGATGCTCCCAGGGACTGGTATGCCCTCCCGAGCTTAGTTATGCAGTCGATCAAATATGACGGATGTGTTATATGCATCAATAATACTGAAGAACTTCTGGTTTATTTGAGAGAAACGTTAAACAAAACAGCATGGATAATTCTGACTTATCACGATATCGGCTTGGAGAATGAATACGGATTTTATGAAGCAGAAGACTTTGAAAAAGATCTGAAAGCAATTAAATCTCTTGATCTCTGGTGTGATAATATTTCTGATATAGTTTTGTATATCCGTGAGCGTAATAATGCGTCGGTTTCAGTTGAATTAATAACTGATGCTTCGGGTTACAGTTCTGAGATAAGAATTCGTCTAAGTGACGGACTTCAAAATGACTTTTACAATCAGCCGCTGACTTTATTGTTTGATATTCCTGAGAACTGGATTAATAGAGATCTGGTTTTGGAAGGAAGCAATTCATTGGTAAGCCTGAGATCTGATACAGAGCAAATTAAAATCTCAGTACTTCCTGATGAAGGGGTGTATGTGTTGAAGGCCGGAGGACGGAGGTCGGAAGTCGGAAGTAAGAAGTCGGAAAGTCAGGACAGACACAAATTTCGCAAATTAGCACAAATGGCGGGGCCATGCCTTCGGCATTAAAAAATAGAAAAGAAAATTTTAAGAGTGCCCTGCGGGCACAATTAACACAGAGTCCGGCTTCATTTCATTTCGCCGTGACTTTCCGGCTTTACTTCGTTACGCCGTGACCTTCGGGAGGACGGAAGACGGAGGAAGATAGGAAGATAGGAAGATTGGAAAATTGGAAACAGAGCGGATTAAGACAAAATTTAATTATAAATGGTCATCATTATTCAATTTGGGAAAAGAAAAAGCAAAACCTCCGAGGTTAAGGAAAACCTCGGAGGTTATTAGTTAATTTTGTGTTAATCGAAGAAGTGAATGAGGTTTTTGCCGATTTGTGTATTTTCCATAACACCCTGGAATAATTCCGCACCGGGACCATAAGCAAAAATTCCAACGCATGCGGCAGTATGGCCTTTTGAGGCGAAGCCGAGACTGACTTCTTTATTACGTGTCCCGCCGATGATAGAAGTCCCGCCTGTTTCATGATCAGCGGTAACAACCACCAGGGTATTGCCGTCTTTTTCAGCAAAATCCAGAGCGGCGTGAATGGCTTCATTAAAATCACTAACTTCGTTCAGAGCTTTTGCTGCATTATTCTCATGCTCTCCCCAATCGATCTGGGAGCCCTCAACCATAAGCACAAATCCAGTTTCGTTTTTGCTCAGGTGATTAATTGCCACTGTGGTAAGATCACCAAGAGAATAATTACGTTTACCAGCATCGCTAAGACTAACATCTTCAAGCAGCGCAATAACTTGTTCTGAACCTTTATAATTATTCAGATCATCTACTTTGGTAAAATAGGAATAGCCTTTCTGGTCCAATGACTGAATAAGGTCCTGATTATCTTTTCTCTTTCCGTTTTTAGATTCAGGCAGGAAGAAATGTCTTCCACCCCCGATAGCTATATCGATACCGCTTTCAAGGAACTGCTCAGCTATCTTAAATTCTTCGCTTCTCTCGGCAACATGCGCATAGAAACCGGCCGGGGTTGCATGTGTAATAGAACTGGTAGATACTATTCCGGTTGAGTATTTATATTTTTCAGCAAGTTCAAATATATTCACCAGCCGGGAAGTGTCTGGTGTGACACCGATATAGTGATTATTTGTCTTATGACCCGTAGATAATGCAGTTGCACCGGCAGCTGAATCTGTTATCAGGTTATCGGCGGAACATGTAATTGAGAGTCCGATGAACCTGAATTTCCTGAATGAGCTGGTGGAATCGGTTAATATGGAGGTGCTCACCGCACTTAAACCCATACCGTCGCCAATCAGCAGAATAATATTTTTAGGCTTCTTCTCCTGAGGTGAAACAGCCTTAACAAAAGATACATGAAATAATAAAGCTAAAACGAGTAAGCGCAGAATATTTGTAAATTTCATATTATTTGATATAAGTTAACCAGTTATGAATGTCAGGTTTAATACCATATTGAATGGACGTTATTTCATCAAAAAGTTTTAATTCGAGGGCACCCGGTTCACCGGTATTGAAGATCAGATCTTTATCCTTATATCTAAGAAGACCAACCGATGAAATTACAGCCGCTGTGCCTGTGCCGAAAACGCACTCTACATTACCTTTATCGTATTCAGTTTCAAGCTCATCCATGCTGATAAGTCTTTCATTAACATTTTCACCCCACTCTCTCAGCATTTCAAGAACTGACATTCTGGTAATTCCGGGAAGTATTCCGCCGGTAAGCTTAGGTGTAGCAATTTCATCTTTAAATTTGATGAAAATATTCATAGTACCTACTTCTTCGATATATTTCAGTTCAACACCATCCAGCCACAGAACCTGTGTAAAACCTTTACTCTGTGCTTCGAGTCCGGCCAATAAACTTGCCGCGTAATTAGCGGGAGTTTTACAGCTGCCTAATCCTTTGCGAACCGCACGTACATAATCATCCTGCACCAGTATCTTTACCGGATGGAATCCCTCAGGATAATATGCGCCTACAGGTGATAAAATGATCAGCAGTTTATATGTTCTTGATGGTCTTACTCCAAGCTGAGGATCAGTCCCATATATAAAAGGACGTATATATAATGAATTGCCTTTTGCGTCAGGTACCCAGTTCTTATCTACTTTGATGAGTTCTTTAAGAGCCTCAAGCACGAAGTTAACGTCAATCTGTGGAATGCACAGCCGCTTAGATGAATTATTAATTCTTTCGAGATGTTTTTCGGGTCTGAATACAGCGATATCCCCTGAAACAGTTTTGTATGCTTTTAATCCGTCGAACACTGATTGTCCGTAATGCAGGACCATGGTAGCCGGATCCATTTCCATCTTTTCATATTTTTTAATGGTAGGATTAGTCCATCCCTGACCTTCTTCATAGTTCATTTCGAACATATGTTCTGTGAAGATTTTCCCGAATTCAAGTTTTTCCGGAAGCTGCAGTACTTCGTTACTATTTTCGTTAATATCATAATTTATTCGCATAATTCACCATAATTGTTAAGTGGCTAAAATACCTGAAAAGGCAATCTCATATTAACAAAAATTTAGGAAATTTAAAAATAAAAATGCCCGGTGGAGGGCAGACCGGGCATTTCGATCATCAGTCGCCTTCTGATGATCCTGCTTTTGAACACTATCTATATTAAATTTATGATTTCAAGCAGATCTAACAATATCTAAAAGATTCCCCATAAGTTTTTTCGGGTGTAAAAAATTTTACCCGCCCGGTTATTCACTTACTTGGATTGTGGTGCTGATTTTCGTTATTTTCATCTATTATTTTGTAACATATAAAAAAATGAAAAAATTTCTTTCCGGATTAGGTAAAAAGACGCTGAATTTCTTTCAGGAATTTGGACAAATTACCCAGTTATTTCTTGGTATAATCAGATACTCTCCCTGGATTATCAGGAGCAGAAATCTGGTCATATTCCAGATGGAACATATAGGGGTAAATTCTCTCCCGCTCGTAATTATAATAGCTATTTTTACCGGGGCTGTAGCTGCATGGCAGGCAGCTTATCAATTACAGGGAATTGCACCACTCTCCTTTTTAGGAACAGCTACTTCCAGAGCAATTATAACAGAATTGGGGCCAGTTTTAACCGCGATAGTAATTGCAGGCAGGGTTGGTGCATCCATCGCAGCCGAGCTCGGTTCAATGAAGGTAACTGAACAGATTGATGCACTGGAAACTATGGCCATTAGTCCGGTGAGATATCTTGCAATGCCAAGATTCTTTGCCGCGGTATTTATGATGCCCATACTTGTTGTATTCGCAAACGTGATTGCAATTATAGGGGCTTATGTGGTATCAAATGCTTTTTTGGGTGTTTCCTACGCAGTTTATTTTGAGTCCGTTAAAAGATATTTTGAAATCGCTGATTTTGTTTTCGGAATATTGAAGGCAGTATTTTTCGGCGGAGTTACTGCGCTGCTTGGATGCCATATAGGGTTCAGGACTGAAGGCGGAGCTGAAGGGGTTGGGTTATCAACGATCAGGTCGTTTGTGTTATCTTCAGCGATGATTTTGATTTTAGATTACACTCTTTGGACATTGATGTTTTAAAAACAAATAGAACGCGGATTTAGCGGATTTGGCGGATTTGCGCAGATAGTTAATCTTTTACTTCAAGAACTACGATTATTACATCATCATCACGGATTTCGCTGATTTAGCGGATGAGGGCGGATAGTTATTCTTTTGCTTTAAGGACTACTATTGTTACATCATCATCACAGTATTCTGTGCTTCTGAACCTCTGCAGGGAGAAAAGAATAGCTTCCTGAATTTCCGCGGCTGATCTGTATGAATTATCTTTCACTATCTTCTTCAGCATATCTTCACCGAACATTTCTTTCTGTTCATTCATTGATTCAACAAGTCCGTCAGTGTAAAAAACAAGAACGTCGCCGGGTTCTGTATTAATCGTGTATTCATCCAGGACTTTTTCAAACAATCCGTTATCCCTGAGTCCAATTCCAATACCAGCAGGTGTAATATTACTGCATGTTGAAGTTTTGCAGCAATAGTGGATTATGGGTGTATGACCGGCACGGCAGATATTAAGTCTGTTTGCTTTTATTTCAGCGAGTGTTATAGTAAAAAAGGTATCTGCCTTAAAGATATTTCTAAGAATATTATTGAGGGATATAAGTACATTACGGGTTCCCTCATAAGATGCAATAAGGCATTTCAGGATTGCCTGAACCTGAACCATATGAAGCGCAGCGCCCATTCCCTTTCCGGAGATATCACCTATTATGAGGCAAATAAGCTCTTCATTTTTAGGCGGAACAATAAAATCATAATAATCGCCGCCTACTTCCTTTGCCGTTTCCGAATAGGATGAAATTTCGAAGCTGCAGTTCACGGGAGGTAATTTAGGCATGAGTGAACTTTGAATATCGCGTGCAACAATTATTTCATCTCTCGCGGTTAATTTATCTGCCAGTTCAAAAGCAAGAAGCAGGTTGAGCATTACAAATGAGAAAACAACCCAGTTCCAGAGAGAGGCAAAGGTACCAACGATAAAAAGAAAAAGCGCGATGGAATAAAAAATACGGCGAAGCGGAGATAATCTTAGCAGGAATTCTACGAACAAGCTGCGTAGAAAAATAATAAAACTTTTAATTGAGTTTTTCTGCTTTGTGTTTTGTTTTATTCTCTTTACATAAAAGTCATAAACTTCAGGAGCATCTCTTTTTATTAATTTATCTATGTCTTTATAACTTAAATCGCTTGTATAGAGATCATAAATACGTTTCAATGAGTTCCACTTAGCCAAAATTTACCCTGTTGTTTTCTTTTTACTCTTATTAAGACGATAAAAAAAGTTTATTGTTCCGGATAATATAAGGATTTTTTGGGAGAGAAAGCAGACGCAGATTTCACAGATTAACACAGATTTATAAATTTAAATTCCAAATTACAAGCACCAAAAATTAAATTCCAAATTACAAGCACCAAATAACAAATGGCGTAGCCATGCCTTACGGCACAATAATTAAATTCAAATATTAAAACTAAAGCAACGGAAACATTTGGCTTAGGAGGGCGGAAAGGCAGAGGAATAGACACAAATTTCGCAAATTATCACAATTAAAAGACGCAGATTTCGCAGATTAGCACAGATCGAGAAGCGGAGGTCGGAAATCAGAAGTCAGAAGGAAGAGAAAGAAAAGGCTGTTTAAGAAACAGCCTTTTATGATTGATAAGTTTTTATTTGAGTAATGTCATTTTTTTTGAGATGAGGAGGTTGTCGCCTTTCAGTATGTAGAAGTACATGCCGCTCGAAAGGTTTGAAGCATTGAAAAGCTTCATATGGTTCCCTGCCGGCTGATATCCTTCGAACAGTGTTGTGATTTCCTGTCCAAGCAGGTTTGCAACCATCAACTTAACATTCATACCTTCTGGAAGTGTATAGCTGATGTTTGTTGTTGGGTTAAAGGGATTAGGATAATTCTGATTTAACGTAAACTCACCAAGATAATTATTTTCATCTACTGAAATTACAACATCATCTTTTTTGAATTTGAATTTGAATGCTGCTTTTTGTCCCCCGTCAATCACATAAGCTGTTAATCCGTCTTTCGTCAATGCGACATCACATGGTAATGTTAACGGCGCACCGGCAGTATCGGGATTTGATTTACTGAATTTTGAAGGAAGCTCGACTGCTTCTGAAGCAAAGTTGAAGTTATCCACCTCGAAAGCTTTTACCCATCGGCGGTTTGTATCAATACCGGCAACCCACAATCTGCTCATATTGTCAACTGTAATACCGTATGGTATAGATGATCCGAAGGCGAGATCACCGTTAGCATCTGTAACGCGTGTACCAACATAACCTTCCGGAGTGAGCTGAGTTCCGCCGGCCCAGCGTGCGATTCCGCCGTTACCGCTGGTAGCGCTAAGAGCGTTACGTGAAGAATACCAGACACTTTCCGGGTTATTGTAATCCGCATTCGGATCAGCCGCGATATCTCTGATAACATCGAAGCCTGAGGAATTAGGACCGCCGGGTTCCTGGGGAGTTCCTGACATTGTAAACCAGGAAGCATAACCGGGAGTTGTAACTGATTTAGTAAAATTATAAGCACGTATAGAGGTTCCGCCATAAGGTAATCCGGCAAATAAAATTGAATCTTTAGTTGCAGAGACTGCATAGACAAAGGTGCCCCAGCCTGCACTAACACCGAAGCCGTACTTTTGTACCTGAGCAGTATCACCATCGGGGAAGTAATAACAATTCGATACACCGCTGGGATTAACCGATGAATGCATTCTGGAGGTCACCACCAGGTCATTATCGATTGCTGTAACACCAATTATCTGCCATACATTGAGGGTGTCGAACTTTGCTGTAAAGTCAACCATTTCAGTGAACACTGAATCGGTTGAATCCGCATAAAAAATTATATTATGCGCATTGGCGTTAGTAACCCTTGATGAAACTACATATAGCCTGCCGTGTGAATCGATAGCTGACAGGTAAGGATTTACTATACTATCAGGAAGAGGAAAAGAGATTTCCTGTGTGTATCTCCACCTGGGTTCATCCTGGGCTCTGGTAATGGTTGAAAATAATAAAATCATCAGAACAGGCAACAATATCCTGCTCAGTAATTTTGTAAAAACTGGCATTAACTCCTCCGAGAATTAGTAAATTATAAACTTCTTCAAGCACCGGCAACTTACTAAATTACGATAGAGATGTCAATTAATTTCAGGTGACGAGAATTTTTACTGAAAGAAGTACCGGGCTCCTACTGCAGCGTCGAAATCAATTCCCGTAGATGGAAATAGTCTGAATACCGGAGCAAATTCAATAAAAATATCAACCGGAGTTTCCCGCAAGAACCAGGCAGCTCCCACAACACCGCGGGCGCCTACTGAACTTTCACCTATTTCCCTGGTAACAAGTCTCACTCCGAAGCCATAAAAGAAAGGAACAGAATTTTGATTTTCAGGAATATCAATCAAATCATACAGATGGTAAAGATAATCAGCGCTTATATGCAGTCTGCTGTTAGATGAGAGAGCATAACCCAAATTAAAACTGAAAGCATTTCTGTCATTCATCCAATACTTTGCATTAAAACCTGTCGGCTCACCCACGCGGATACCCAAACCCAAACCCTGGTGCTGAGAGAATAATGAGCCGGAAATCACAACGAACATGATCAAAATTGCTATTTTCTTCATTATAACCCTATAATCATTAAATTTGATGTATAAATTAATTCTTTTTTATCATAAATTAAAAGAATAGCAGAATTTTTATGTGAGTATAATAAAATATTCCTGATTATAAAACTAATTGAGGGTTAAATGCAAATAAAAGAAGTTACAAATAGTGTACATGATATTGTAAAAGAACTATCCTCGCCGTTCGATTATGAAAAAAAAGAAACGGCAATTATTCTTGCAGCCGGTCACGGGAAAAGAATAAAATCCCACACTTCCAAGATGCTTCACAAGATATGGGAAATTCCAACTGTTCAGAGAGTATATAACGCATGCGTTGAGAGTATAAAGGAGGTGAATGTTGTTGTAGTTGTCGGGATCAAAGCTACAGATGTTATGCAGGTTATAAATAAAAGGAATAACACTGTTTTTGCTTACCAGGAGCATCAGAATGGTACAGGTCATGCTGTTCAGGTTGCACTGGAAAATGTTGACCCTCTGCGTTACGATGGAACTGTTTATGTTCTTCCCGGGGATATGGGATTAATTGATGAAGAAACGATGACCCTTTTCAGGAGTGAGTACAAAAAATCCGGCTGCGATATGATGGTTCTTACCGGAATATATGAAGGTAATCCACTTAATAACAGTTATGGCCGAATAATCAGGGTTAAAGAATTTGATTCAGAAGGAAACTCTTCAGGTAATGATTTCGGCAAAGTAATTGAAATTATGGAGTATAAAGATATTCTGCATCTCGATAATGAAAAGCCGTATACCCTATCCTACAACGGGCGCAATTATAATTACAGCAGACAGGAGCTGATAAACAATAATGAATTCAATTCCGGTGTTTACGCATTTGATTACAAAAAACTTGTTAAGCTCATTAACAATCTGACAAGCAACAATGCTCAGAATGAGATCTACATTACAGACCTGATCGGCCTGTTTAACAGGAGCGGATATGCAGTTAAAGCTGTAAGTCCTAAAGCGCAGTATGTGTTAATGGGTTTCAACAATAAATCCGTACTCCGTGAAATGGAAGCGATGGCCAGGAACATGTCATATGAGAAGTTAAAAGACATAATCGAAATTGCAGATCCGGATGATTTCTTTATTGATGAAAGTGTAATAGCAGATATAATTGAAATGGATGGAGAAGGAATTCCTCTTGATATTAAAATCGGCAAGGGTGTTTACATAGGCAAGAATGTAAAGCTTAATTATAATCTTACTTTAAAGAGAAATGTATTTGTTAACTGTAATGTATCATTCGGCAGGAATGTTACAGTCTGGGAAAACGTTCATCTTTCCTGTTTCCCGGATCAGAATCTTATAATTGGTGATAATGTTGAGATATTATGGGGAGATATAATTAAAGGAAACATTATTATCGGTGATAATACAAGAATTGAATCAAGCGTGAATATGACAGGCAGCCAGGAGCATCCGCTTATAATCGGAAAAAATGTTCTGATCAAAGGTACCAGTTACATTTTCGGTTCAATTATAGAAGATGAGATGCACATTGAACACAGTGTATTGATCAAAAAGAGAGTTGAAAAGCATTTCAGAAAAGACGGCAGCATACAGAAGGTAAGGTTTTACATTCCAATGCCGGAAGGCATAGACACAGTCAGCGAGCTTTAGGACAAAACAGTTGACACAAATTTCACAAAATATCACAAAAAAGATAACAACAGAAAAACAGTTGACGCAAATTTCGCAAGGGGCTGTTTCAAAAGTAAATTAATATTGATAGAACACTGATTTTTACGGATTTTAAAACGGATCTAGCCGGATTTTTTAAAGGATAATACTTTTGAGACAGCCATGCCTTCAGCATTATCACAAAAAAGTATTGGAAGGCAGGTTTCAGAAAGCAATAAAAAAAGCTGTCGTGAACTGATCATGACAGCTTTCTCATCAATAAATATTGTCAACTAAATTATTTTGCTTCTTCAGCGGGAGCGGCAGTAAGAGAATTTAAATGTTTTGTAAGTGCAGCTTTTCTACGTGCCGCAGTGTTTTTAGGAATTCTGCCTTTTGCAGTATTTTTATCCAAAGAGGAAACAGCTTCTTTATATACAGACTGTGCTTCAGTCAAGTCTTCCGCATTATATACTTTCTTCACTAGCGTCTTTACATGAGAAATAACATTCTTATTTATTTCTCTCTTTCTTTCACTTGTTCTAATTCTTTTTTTAGCTGATTTATGATGAGCCATTTCCGTCCTATAATTTTATTTTTGAACTCTAAATATAAGGCAATTTTATATTTGTTGTCAACAATCCGCGAAAAAAAATCTTCTTTTGCTCTGATAATTTTCATATGATTTTACCAGAATCAGAGAAAAGAGCGTCATTTCCTGCTTTTTACATCATTCAGGAGTCCCGGAAGAATTTCTCCGGCCTTACCCATTAAGGAGGCATCAACGGTGTAACTGATCTCGGTAGGCTCGATGTTAATCTCAATCAGGTAAGCGCCATGCCTTCTTGCCAGTCCAGGTATCCGGGCAGCGGGGTATACAACAGCGGAGGTTCCGATAATAAACATCACATCGCAGTTCATTGCCGCATCTTCGGATGCTGAAAAAATCTCCTGAGGCAGCATTTCACCGAACCAGACTACATCGGGACGTATGAGTCCACCGCACTCGCATTTCGGTGCTTTATTCTCAAAAGGCACATCCGGCAAATTATAGTATGTATGACATCTTACACAAAAGTTTCTTTCAATATTGCCATGGAGTTCATAAATGTTAGTACTTCCGGCCCGTTTATGAAGGTTATCTACATTTTGTGTTACGACGGTGACGTTTTGAAAAATATTTTCACTTTGCGCAATAGCCAGGTGGGCAGCATTTGGCTGAGCGTCTTTGAGAACGGATCTGCGGTACTGGTACCATTCCCATACCATATCAGGGTTTCTCAGAAACGCATCGAAGTTAGCAAGCTCTTCAGGTTTCAGTTTATTCCAGATGCCGCCTGCGCCGCGGAAGGTTGCTATTCCGCTTTCGGCAGATATTCCGGCACCGGTAAAGTAAACGACGGATTCAGCGTCCAGAAGTTTTTGTAGTATTTTTTCTCTGGTGTCTTTCATAAGAATTCAAGACTGCAAAGGGCTGTCTCAAAAGTAAATTAATCTTAATTAATAGAACACGGATCTTACGGATTGATAAAGGCAAATTTTTTTATAGCGTGTTCATATAGAATGCCACAAAGTCACAAAGGCTCAAAGAAACACGAAGAAGTTTATCATCCACATATGTTGGAACACGCCCTGTACACGAAAATCACAGCGTTATTATGGCGTGTTCCCAAAGATCGTGAAATAAATACAAACCTCCGGGGTTAAGGAAAACCCCGGAGGTTATCGTGTATCTCTCATTAACAGAACACGCCTGTACAAGTAAAGCATAGCGTTGTTATGGCGTGTTCCTTACAGATTATATTTTCCCGGGACAAACCTCCGGGAATAAATAAATACAAACCTCCGGGGTTAAGGAAAACCCCGGAGGTTATTCCATAAATTATTTATTTTTTATGCTGGCTAACAGATCCTTTGATTCCGCAAGGAGTTTATCGTCATCTTCGTCCTGTTTTGGTGAACCCTGTACTTTTGCCAAAGCAGCTTTTGCTTTATCGTATTCATCCTCTTCTATATAAAACTTCGCGAGATCAAAGTAAAACATTCTGAAATTAGGACGTATTTGTATAGCCTTTTTAAATTCTTCTTCCGCAACATCAGTATCTCCCCAGCCCAATCCAAGAGGTACTCTGACGAGGTAAGCTTTTTCGCATACTTTAGCATGAGTCCTGCCGAGCACATAATGAGCTGTAGCCTGAACTTCAGCTCCACCATTACCAAGCTTTATAGCTTTTTCAAGATCATTCTTTACACTATTTACAATTCCGATAACAGAAAAAACGCCTTTATAGAGTGCAATTCTGCCGTTTGCGATTGCTCTTCTCAGATAATTTATTGATTTATCCGGAGCAAGCTTAACAGCCTTATCGGCCCAGTCATAGGCTTCCTGGTATCCTGCTAGCTGAGTTTTTTTCTGTTCATCTGTTGCAGAAGGAAGATGTTCGGCCATATCAACATGAGCCCTGCTGATACGCCAGTATACTTCCCAGTTTTTAGGGGACAGCTTATCAGCGGCGGTATATTTCTCAAGTGCCTTACTGTGCTCATAAGTTTCCTCAGCGAACTTATCCCCCTCCTTAATCAGCTGATCAACAGTCTGCGAAAATAAATTCACAGAGTACATCATAAAGAGAACTATAAAAGAAAGAAACATCTTTTTCATTTTTTTATTCCTTAATCGAAAAGAGTTTTTGGTTCTTCATTATTGGTTGTCCCGAAGTCATCGGGAATATATAATGAGGTGGCTATGAGAGGAATGTATTTTGTCCATTTCATTATCCCATTACATTCATTCTGAATAGCCGATTTATATGCGTTAGTTTTCGCGCTTAGTTCATCTGACTGATATAGTATTATGGATTCAAGAGTCTTAGGAATAACGGGAGAAGCGAATTCAAGTTTACCCTGGTGGCTAAGTACGAGGTGCAGCAACTGGTTTTTAAGATCTTCGGGAAAATCAGGTATCTCACTGATCTTCTGATTAATATCCATAGCAGCGATAACTATATGTCCAAGCAGTCTTCCCTTATCAGAATAATCAAAAACGTTATTAAAGCTCAGCTCCTCAACCTTTCCGAAGTCATGGAGCATTGCTCCTGATATCAAAAGATCGCGGTGTACTTCAGGATGTATATCACACATAAGGTCACATATGCGAACAATTTCCAATGTATGTTCCAGGAGTCCGTGCAGATAAGAATGGTGCCATGCTTTACCGGCCGGAGCCTTAACAAACTTTTCGAATTCGGGTCCGCACAGCACTTTAAGCAGCAGAGTTTTAAGCCATGAGTTGTTTACTTTCTCAACCCTGTTGAGCAATTCAGTCCTCATTTCTTCAAGATCTCTTTTGCTTTTAGGAATAAACTCTTCAGGAGAGACATTATCAGCGGGAACGGAGCAGCGTATTTTGTTCACCTTTATCTGTAACTGTCCTTTATATTCTTCTATAATTCCTGCCACTTTTATCACACATCCGATTGTAGCGGAGCCGGCAAAATCAGTAAAGTTTTCCCACACATTGGCATTAAGGAAAGTTGTATGATCACCGACTTCAATACTAAGATAATTTTTATTCTGCTTACTTGTTTTAACTTCCATTTTACGGAGCAGCAGGAAGTGATAAACCTGTTCACCGTTTATGAGTTTAATTAAGTCTTTCTGATTGATCATTATTCAACCACCTTTACAACGCTTTCTGTGGGAAGTACAGCTGTAACGGAACGCTTCAGCATATCTATTGTGATAGAAATAGTTTTACCATTAGGTGTATGATTAACCAGGCCGGTTACACCTTCAAAGGGACCCGAAGTAACTTTAACTTTTTGTCCCGCCTGTATTTTTTCAGAGATGAGGAAATCGGATTCAGTTTCAAGCATTGTTCTTAAGTTATCTATCTGCCAGTCAGGAATAGTAGCCACTCTTCCGTTAAAGGTAACACATCTTACAACACTATTCTGTTCCAGGGCTGTAATTCTTTCCTTTTCTGTCGCATGAACAAATATATATCCCCTGATGAGAGGTTCAGTAACTTTTTTCTTTCTGTCACTCCACTGTTTAAGTTTAACAACCACCGGGAGGTAATAAGAAACACTCACATCTGTAAGCTGTTCAGCAGCTTTAAATTCATGACGTGGTTTTGTATAAAGAGCATACCAGAAGCGGTTTGCGGTTTCTGTATTGAGGGTGATTTCCGTATTTTCAGTTTGATTTATTTCCATTTCTCAATTCTATTTTATGCAGGGTAACATTGTGAATAAGATAACTTTCTAAATATCAATTTACAATATTAAGCAGACATTCATTAAGGACGCGCATATCCAGTGGTTTATTAAGGATCTTTTCCACTCCAAGCTTCAGATACTTATTTTTAAGTTCTTCAGTAATGACAGCTGATATAACAATAACAGGTATCTTATTACTTTCATCCTTCTTCCGCATGGATTCAATCAACTGGAGTCCATTCATCAGGGGCATATCATGGTCGGTAAGCACGAATGCCGGGAGTCTGTTCAGGATAATACTCATTGCTTCAAAGCCATTGGAGGCATGTATAATTTCGAAGTTAGGCATTCGTTTAGAGATAATTTTCTGCAGCATAATTCCCGAGGCAGAATCATCCTCGACTATAAGCGCGATATTAGGCGCTTCGGGAACAGTAAAATGAAACTCGCTCCCCTGTCCGGGTTCTGAATAGAACCAGATATCTCCGCCGAGTTTTTCAACAATTTCCTTAACCAATGTTAATCCCAATCCGCTGCCCTTTTCCCCGCGGGTACCTTCTGAAGAGAACTTCTGGTCGAATTTAAATATTTTTGCTTTATTACTTTCCAGAATACCAATGCCTTCATCTTTAACAACTATTTCAACGAAGCCCTTTTTAAAGATAGTGGCTTTAATTTCGACAGCAGAATTTATCCGGGAAAATTTAATCGCGTTACTAAGCAGGTTAGTTACAGCCTGAGTTATGAGTCTTTCATCCGCAAGCATAAACATATCTTCAGGAACATCGGCATTGATCTCTATATTCTTACGGATTGCGTTGCCTGTAAGGGATGATATAGAATTATAGACGATGTTACATACTTTAAGTCTTTGCGGTTCAATTTTCATTTTGCCCGTCTGGAGGCGTGACCAGTCGAGCAGGTAATTGATCAACTGCAGCTGACTCTGTGAGGATTCATATATATAATTAAGATATTCCTGTTTTTCATTATCAGGCAGATTAGGTTCATTAAGAAGGATTTCAGCAAAACCCATAATGCTGGTAAACGGAGCTCTGAGGTCGTGAGAGACTATTGAAATAAATTTATCCTTTGCTGAATTGATCTGTTTGAGTGATTCCTCTGACTCCTTGATGGTATATTCAGCATCTTTAAGTTCTGTTATGTCAGTAACAATACCATCATAGCGGGTTATTTTACCGCGGTTATCCCTTTCGACAGTAATAGCCTCTTTAACCCATACCACCTGTTTATTTTTATTCTGGATCCGATAAACGAGAGAGATGGAGTATTGAGTGGAGTCATATTCAAACTCTGAAAACTTCTTTTTGATCATCAAAGAATCTTCAGGGTGGATCAGGTGAAATCCGCGTCCTGCGAAGCTTTTAACCTCTTCGGCAGAGTAGCCTGTAATTTTCTGAACTGAATCAGTATAAAAGACCTCCTCGGTCCCATCGGCATTCTTTTCCGCTGACCAGAGGAATTCATTTATTTTAGAAGTTATCTTCTGCAGAATCTGCTGAGTTTTGCGGTATTCCTCTTCCCTTCTGTTATCCAGACCAGGAGAATTGATATTATCGCAATGTGTGATCATCCTTATTATCTCAGAAGAACGATCCTCACGGCCGCCGCTTTTGGTTTCGTGGCTGATACTGACCCCTCGAAATATTCAGCCGCAATTTAACAAAAAGAATGCTCAAACAAAACATAATCAGACGTCGGTAGCAGTATACCAGCTTAGCTTTTTACCAATACTTTTAATTAATGTGTTTTATCATAAATTATATAAATGGAACTTGAGACAGCGCAGGAAAAGTTGGCCAGGTTGAGAACGCTGATGGCGGCGGAGAGGACATTCGCGGCATGGTTAAGAACTGGTCTGGCGGCAATTGCCGGTGGATTAGCAATCATTAAATTTATTCCGTTCAGATCAGAGCTGCACCAGGTGCTTAGTCATTCAGCTTCTGTTTTACTGATGCTCTGGGGAATTCTTGTGATAATCATTAACCTCAGGAACTTTACTCTTTATCTTGATTACTTAAATAAAGATAAAATTTATAAACCGCATTATAAAAGAATTACGTTAATTACAGTTCTGCTGGTAGTTGCAGCGATTCTATTATTTTTAACGGTAATTCCGGTGCTGTAAAAAAATGCAAAGACAGGTTGACACAGATTTCACAGATTATCACAGATAAAAAAAAGAAATTTAAGCACAGGCCTTCGGCCAATTTCACAGAATATGGCAGAGAAGTCAGAAGACAGAAAGACAGTTTGACACAGATTTCACAGATTATCACAGATTGGAGAGAAGGCAGAAGACAGAGGACGGAAGAACAGAAGAAAGATTTGACGCCGAGTAGGTCGAAGGGGATTTCACCCTTCGACCGCTCACAGAACCGTACGTGACAGTCTCCCGTCATACGGCTCGTGTTATTCTTCAAGTTTCAGCAATAACCTTTTTGCCAGTGATAAAACAG
>Ga0196971_1000044_pt1 | contig 132731 bp, 203 predicted proteins | sample S1v_1013CmetaG_FD_148660 | JGI IMG/M metagenome (GOLD analysis project Ga0196971, IMG submission 148660) | Soil microbial communities from Anza Borrego desert, Southern California, United States - S1+v_10-13C | ecosystem: Environmental > Terrestrial > Soil > Desert | place: USA: California...
AGTTCAGGGAGCTGGGTGAATTTCTTAGTCGCCACTGTCGACCTGCTCCGCGATTAGTTGATCACCAGACTCCGTGATCAGCGGTTCGTCGGACTCGGTGACGAGGGCGAGGAGGCCTACGAAAAACTCGCCGAGGCCTCTGAGGGCTTGAGCCCATGCTGAAGTTGCGAGGACACCTAGGCTGCCGGCCCGGTGAAAGATTTGATGCCGAGGGAGACGCATGGCCGGGCCTTACGGCGCGGCGACGGCGACCGCTGAGATGTAGACCGTCTGGTCGTTGATCTCGGTGGGGACAGACACCCACTCGGTTTGATTGGCAGCCAGCGGACGATTCGTCGTCGCGGCTTCGGCGTTCTCGTCAGTGCTGACGATGAAGTGGCAGGCTTCGGCGGCGAACAAGCGAACGAAGCGCGTGCCCGGTGTGATGGCGACGTTTGCGGCGCCGCCGCTGAAGTCGATCACTTGCTCGTTCACCGGCGGTTCCGCCGGAAACGGAACCACGACCGCGTTGTTGTCTCGGGCCAGCTCCCGGAATTGTGCGACGTACAGCATCGGCGGCCCTTAGGTGACGTTGACGGTGAGATCGCCGGTGTTGAACCGAACGGCGTTGCCGGCGACGACGGCCTCGTCACCGCCCGTCAGCGCCGCGTAGGCGATTAGATTGCCGGCGACGGCGGCATCGTAGATAGCGAAGTGAGTGACATCGGCCGCACCTTCGGCGAGACCAAAGTCGACATCGGCATCATTGGCCATGACCCCGTTCGCCGGGGCGCCGAACGAGATGAGCTTGCGGCCCGAACTATCGATGTCGTCGGTGACTTCGACGCCGGCGCCACTGGGGTCGCCGTCGAAGAGCGCGCAATATGGATCGATCTGCGGGAGGTCCGCGTTGCTGCGGATCACGTTGCAGATGCTATTGCGAAAGGCGGCGGTGAACGGCATCAGGTCCTCGTTACGTCAGGCTGACTGTCAGCGGTAAACGCGACTGTCGGACGAAGACGAGCCTTAGGCTTCGTCTTCGTCGTCGTTGGTGTTGGGCAGGCCCGAACCTTCGCCGATGTTGTCGAGCCACGCTTGGCGCTCTTCGTCAGAACCATCGGGATTGGGGGTCACGGCGGCGGCTGGGGTTTCAGTTTTGGCGGCCGGTTTTGCGGCGGCGCCGGCGACAACCGGCGGCAGGCGTGAGTAGCCGAGATGCAGCACGAGGTCATTGGCGTTGAGCGGCGCGACCTCTTTCAGTTCGCCAGTCGGCGACCACACTTTTACTTTTTTCGACACGTCGTTCTCCGGGAGATTACTTCCCGACGAATGGGGAAGCGTATGCGTTGAAGGCGATGCTGTTGGTGCCTTGCGTGAACGTCGAGACAGTGGCCGTAGCCGGGTCGTCGTCGTTCGCAGAAGTCACAGCAGCAGAGCCCATGGGATCGCCCGCGTCGAGGAAGTTGGTGGTGATGGTCACCACTGCGCCATCAACCGTAGCCGTGCAGTCGATGGTCGATGAGTTGTTGATGGCGTCGGCCAGGGCCTGCGCCGAGTCTTCTTCGTCGGCGCCGGGATCGAGTGTCCCGTTCAAGCCGTCTTCGAAGGTGAAGGCTTCGTTGGCATCGCCATCGTCGACGGTGATTTCCAGGCCGACGAAAGCCGCTGCGTTGAACGTCACCGTGGCCGAAGAAATGGGGCCGAGTGTCGTGGTGAGTGCGAGGCGGAGAGCGGCGTCGGAATTCTCTTCGACGGTCTCGCGTGCGATGTTGAAGTAGGCTTTGCCTGCTTCGGAAACTGTGAGGGTCGAGACCACGTCGCCGCCGATCTCGGCCGCGAACTCGTAGGTCTGTCCGTCGTCAGCGGCGATGCTTTCGACATCCAGGACAACGGTGAATTGATGCTGATCGGCGTGATCGCCGGCCGAAGCCCAGTACGCAGTGAGGCGATCGAGCGGCAGCTCGTCAGTGTTCACGTCGCTGGTGACTGGGGAAAGACCCGCTGCACGGAGAACAAGCTCACCGTCGATGAGAAATCGATTTGAGGCTTGCATGTGTAGTCTCGTGCCAGGGGTTCAGAGAGACTGGGGCGGCCGAAGCCGCCCCAGGAGTTTCAGCGCTTCCGGTCTTAGTGGCCGGCGAGCGGCGCCACGTAGGCGTTCCACGCGATCGACGGCGTGGTGCCGCCGACGTTCATGTTCACCGTGAGGTGGGTCGCATCGGCTTGGGCGGCCTTGAGGGCTTCGCGGGTGACCACGAAGACATGGCGGCCGACGTTGGCGACGCTGCGGCTTTCGAGAACCACGTCCGCGCCGGCTGCGTCGTTGCCGACAGAGATTTCCGCGACGTAGGTCTCGTTGGTGTCGGCGACATCACGCGACTCGGTTTCGACGATAACCGCGAACTGATGCGGGACCGCACGTTCGTCGGAGTCGTTCCAATAAGCCGACAGCTTGTCGAGCGCGATGGCGCTGGAGCGGGTGTCAGCGGTGACGGGCGCTTGATCAGCCTCACGCAGCACGAGGCTGGCGTCAAACTCGAAGCGGTTCAGGGAAGGCTTCACAGTCATTTGGGGATTTCCTTCAGAAGAGATGGAGGACGGGCCGTAGGTTGTGGGAGGGGTTGCCCCCTCCCTCAGCCATTAGGCGGTGACGGCCGCGTTGGTGATGCCCCAGATGCGCGCGGCAGCGCGGCCGTGCATGGCCGCGAGGCCAATCAGCCATTCGATACGCGTGCGGAAGACCGGCTTCGCGTCGAGTTCGCCGAGGTCTTCGACCTCCATGACGCCGTTTTGCAGGCCCACGATCTTGCCGTCGCCGATCGACAGGACGTACAGCGACGTTTCCGTCTGCGAGTCCGCCGAAGGACCGGCTTCGTTGAAGTCGATGATGCGCTGGCCCTGGTCGTCGTAGTCGGCGATCAGGATCGGCAGGTCGTTGTAGCGGGTCACGCGGAAGCCGAACTCGTCGGTGTCCACGGTGATGTCGCCGCCCACGCCTTGGCGAGCCGCAGTTTGCAGCTTCCGGCGCATGGCCTTCGACATCAGGAGGTGGGTCGGGTTGTCGACGGCATCGATCGCGGCGTCGAGGACTTCGAGCGACAGCGGGCCGTCGACGTTTTGCGCGGCGGTCGGGCCAAAGAGCTGGCCACCGACGATGCGCTTACGCAGACCGTCGAATTCGCGCGGGTTGGCTTCGGAGTCGCCATTGACCATCTTCGCGGCGAGGTGGAGGGACAGAGCCTTCACCTTCATGGCTTCGTGCTGCGAGCGCACGCCTTCGCCGCGCGTCTTGATCAGCGCCTTGTCAACGTCCAAGTCGCCGCCCGCGATGCGGAGCACTTCGACTTGCGGGTTGATGATGCCCGTCGATTCCGAATAGGCTTCGTTGTAGCCACGGAACGCGACGCCAGGGAGCTTGCCTTCCTGGTTGTATGCGAGCGAGCCGCCCGGAATGTCTTCGAACGGAAGCGCACGCAGCAGGTCGCTGTTGCGCGCGAACATTTCGATGATAGCCGCCCGCTTGACGTTGCCGTCGTTGAGCTTGGAGGCTTCCATAAGAGTCAGAGCCACGGTGGTCTCCCAGAGGTCAGTTGGACTTACGTTGTCGGGCCAGATTTACTGTCCTCGGCTGGCCCAGCTGACCGAGGTAATTTTGCCTTACGTCGGCAGACGCACTGCGCCCGCCGACAAAAGACGTGATGTCACTGAAACCCGGGAAGCGCGGCGCCGCCGCTTATTGCGCACCGAGTTTGTATTGGTGGGCGAGAGCCAGACGCTTCTCAGGAGCGAGCTTGTTGAACTGCTCCATCGTCATGCCGTTTGGCAGCGTCTTGCCGTTTCCACCGTTGTTGCCGCCGCCGTTGGCACCGCCACCGTTCGACTGCTTGAAGAAGTACGGAGCTTCTTCCTTGAGCTTGCCGAGCCATTCGAGCGGAGTCATCGCCGAGACGCCGTCTGCGCCATAGATGATGGCTTCGCCTTGCAAGGGGACGACACTGCCGTCATCCTTGACTTTGAAGACCTTCGATGCGCGTTCCACGATGTCCGTGAGCGCACGAGCTTCGGCGCCAGACTTCGGGTCGAGCACAGCGTCGGTGATCACGCGATCAATGACCGAACGCCGATATTTGTTGTCGAACTCACCGGCGTTCTTTTCCGCCGCGACGCGCGCTTGTTCAGCAGCGAGCAGTCGTTGTTCGTAGCCCTGCTTCATCGACTCGACACGCCGGGCGACTTCCGCCTCGATGTTGTCCGAGCCCTTGAGCTTGCCGTCCTTCACCTGCTGATCGACCGTCTTCAGACGTTCGACTTCAGTCTTGAAGCCATCGAAGTCGTCGCCGATCAGCGGCGCCAGAACATCGATCTTTTGCTTCAGACCATCACGTTCCTGGCTGATCTTCAGGTTGTTGTCGCGGAATTCGTCGAGCTTGGCCTTCGGGACCACGTTGACGACGAACTTGCCTTCAACTTCCTTCGCAGCTTCCTTGAGACCGTCCGGAATCGCTTCCATCGTGTCGAACGTAATGTCAGGCATTCTTACCTCCCCGAGGTATTGAGTTGGACGAGCAGACCCTGCTTGCCGCCTCCCCGACCCTCGGAGAGGACTTTATGGGTTCCGGGCCCGAGAGCCCGGAGGTGCCGGCGGATGCACCGCGCGGCGTTGATTCCCGTGTGAGGGATACTGACGAGAGTTAACCAAACTGACCACAAAGGTCAATATAGCTAACGGCTCACCGGCTCACTTTTTCTGTCCCGGCATCGCTTGTCCGCAGTGCGGGCACGGCGGCGGGGCGTTTTGTGCCGCGAGCTTCGCCTTCCACTCTGCGATTGCGCTGTTGCCGTGAGCCGTGACGACGTGATCCTCTTCGAAAGTCTCGGAGACGTAGTAGTCGTCACCGAGAAGCGGCTTCACGTGCCGGCGACGAGACTTTAGGCGCCGGATCGTGATCTTAGCCGAGGCCATGTAGCCGTACATCCCGGGCTCATGGTCCTCTTCGATCGAGAGGATGGTCTCGCGAATGACGCCGCGAGCGCGATCGGCCATGACGGCCTCCATGTGCGAAACTGGTCAGGGCGGAGAGATTCGAACTCCCGACCCCCTGTATCCAAAACAGGTGCGCTACCAGCTGCGCTACGCCCTGATCTGACCTCTCGCTTAGTGCGAGGGTCGCGGTCGAGCGGACGCGCGAGCGCGTTGGTTTTTGCCGAAGCCCCAGCCGTTACGCTGGGCGCGAAGAACCGTGCCCCCGTCGAAGACGACGAGAGCGGTGATAAGCAACAGCACTAGCAGCAGGCTGACGAAGTCCATCGTCGTGATCCTTTGGTGCCGCGTGTGAGTGTCGAACTCACCCTGGACGGTTTCTGAGACCGTTGCCTCTACCAACGTGGGCTAACGCGGCAGAAGAGGGTCGGTGGTCGCGGGGGTCGGATTTGAACCGACGACCTACTGGTTATGAGCCAGCCGAGCTAACCGGACTGCTCCACCCCGCAGAAATTGGCGCTCCGAATAACGCCTCGGAACTACGGCGACGTGGATTTTGGGCGGCACGTTCGCCCCGAATTGGCAAAGGTCTAGGGAATCGAACCCTACTAGAACGGTTTTGGAGACCGACGCCTAACACCAGCCGAGCCCGACCAATCTCTGATCGGCATGCCGGCCGATCGAGTTAGCGGTTCACCTGCCATCGATGGGCGGGACGCGTCACTGTCTCAAACTCCAAATCCGAAAGCCGACGCGTACTCTCGCAGAGGCGTCAGCCGTGTTGTCGAGATCGAGAACTGAAGCCCGTAGGGACTCGGGCTCCCTTTCGCGAGAATTCCTAATGGGGCGTCGGCCCTTCCCCGACAACGTCGCTCATCAAGGCGACGACCCCTGGTGCTGGGCGCGGGTTCACCGCTTCCCGGAAGCGGCACCTACACGTGGCAGGGCCGTCAGTATTAGAGGCCGGTACTGACCGCTCATCGCCGCTCTTCTCCGCGAACGGAGCGCATTCAAGCGTGTCGGACTTTCTCGACCTCGCTTCCCGGGCCTCTCGACCCCAGAAGAAGAATTTGGAGCAGGGACGAGGGTTACACTCCCTCGCGAATTTCACCCGACCTCGCGGCCGGCCCCACGTAAATGCGCCGGGTTCTGTTGCCGGGCCCCGGCGGCCCCGCTCCGCGCCCTTAGGCCGCGCGAGCAAACTCTTGGTTGTCGTTCGCAGTTGAACGCCACCTGCCCCGCGCCTGTCGATACCTACTTCGCCCCCATCACCTACCCACCGAACACCCTCCACGGGTCCGGGGTCGTGAGGCCCCTGGCGGCCCCGAGTCACGAATGGGCCGGCCGATGAGTATGTGGTGGAGGCGGCGGGTGCCGCCCCCGCGTCCAGACACAAAGCCCTCGCTTTCGCAAGGAGCCGTGATGTAAGCATGCCTTACGCTTGATGTCAAGCGTGTTTGCGGCGCGGAATAAAACCGTCGCTGACTTTTATCGCGACGCTGCCTTTCAGCGAGTGGACCTTCGGCGCTTCTGGCGTGCCGGCCGCGACAGCAACTTCGGCGATGCCAGCGGCGTCGATCGCGCCTTCGGAGATCAGCCTTCGCGCTTCGACGATGTCGACGACGCGAACAGGCGACAGGCGGCCGTTGTCGAGACGGCGGAGTAGGCGAAAGCGCCCGGCGCGGGCGCGGCTGTGTTTGATCGTCAGACTCATTTGCTCACGGGCGCTTTGATCGTTGGGTGTGGCTGGTAGCCTACGAGGTTGAAGTCTTCGAAGACGAAGTCGTCGATGTCCTGGCGTGTTGGGTTGATGATCATCTCCGGCGCCTTGCGAGTTTCGTCCCAGCGGCTGAGTTGAAGTCGCGCCTGATCGAGGTGGTTCTCGTACAGATGGCAATCGCCGATCGTATGGACGAACTCTCCGGGCTCAAGGTGGCAAATCTGTGCGATCATCATCGTCAGCAGCGCGTAGCTCGCGATGTTGAACGGAACGCCTAGGAAGAAGTCACCGCTGCGCTGATACAGATGGCAGTTCAGCTTGCCTTCCTGAACGTAGAATTGGAAGAGCACGTGGCACGGCGGCAGCGCGACATCGGCGAGATCGTCGGGGTTCCAGGCCGTGACTATGTGCCGGCGGCCGTGTGGGTCCTTCTTGATGCCGTTGATCACGCGCCAGAGCTGGTCGATGCTCTGCTGTCCCCAACAACGCCACTGCTCTCCGTAAACGGGTCCGAGGTCGCCGTTCTCGTCTGCCCACTCATCCCAGATCGTGACGCCGGCTTCTTGCAGGCTGCGGACATTGGTCTCGCCGCGAATGAACCAGAGGAGTTCGTGGATGACGGACTTCAGATGCACACGCTTCGTCGTCAGCAGCGGAAAGCCTTTGTCGAGATCGAAGCGCATCTGCGGCGCGAAGATCGAGATCGTCGGGCCGTTGCGGGTCTCGGCGCGGACGCCGCGCTCCAAGATCAATTCCAAGACGCGGAGATACTCGTCGTCGAAGACGTTGGTGCAAGGAGATGGGATCGAACCACCGACCACAGCATTATCGGTGCTGTGCTCTACCGCTGAGCTATCCTTGCTCGAAATCATATTTGCTCTGTGTCTTTCTACCGGAGAAATTCAAGCCGCTCCGTGGCGGACGCGAACTCTCAGAGGTCCAAAGCACCAGAAGGATTCCTTGAGGTGCCGGCGTGGGAATTCCCAGGCCCAGTCTTTCCAAGAGGCGAACAGAGCGTGCTCTTCGCCCTTCCAATTCCAATAGAGCCAGTAGTTGGCTCCTCGTCGCGGGAACGTGAACCGTTTCATTTGTGCTCGACGATGCGAACGCGATGACTGCCGCCGAAGCGACGATCAGCGAACGCTTCCGCTTCTGCCTTGCTGTTGAATTTCTTCGCTGCGGGTTTGATCGTCGTCCAACCGTAATGCGCGAAGAAGCCGATCTTCATCTCGCAGTAGAAGAGAGTGCCGGCCAGACGCACGCGATGTTCGATCAGCCAGCAGGACATCTCACTTCCTCTTCGAGCGCACCCGCCATTTGTCGAGTGGGAGTTTGGTGTCGACGTAATTGATGCCATCGCCACATCCGCTGCTGTGCTTGATGGCAGCGCGGACGGCTTTAATGGCTCCGGAGTCCTTGTGTGCAAACATGCAGCCGAGCGCGACTGAAGCTCCGGCTCCGCGTGCGAAGTATTCGGGAATCTTCGCACCTCGGTACACGAGCAGCGAGCTGTTGTTTTTCGAGACCGACGTGAAGTCGATCAGCATCCGCTTCTTGCGGCTGTCTTTCGGTACGGCGACGATGAGAAGTGTTAGGTCGCCGGGATAACTTGGCCGAGCGCCCGTTTCCACGATCTCTTTCGCCATGGCGACACAGTTGTCGTCGCTGTCGGCGTTGCCGGCCATGCCGACTACGCACTTGTAGTCCTTGGTGCTGAAGATCGACAGCTTCGACATCGCCCCCATGGGCATGTCTTCGTCGAAATTGACCCGACGATCAGCAGCAATGACGCCGTCGCGATAGACGAGAACAGTCACAGAGGACCCTTCAGCTCAAAAGAAACTGTGGGCTTGCCGTAGAGTCCCACTACTCCCCCGTGCCCGAAGGCGGCTCATCCGCGTGGCCACGCGAACTCACATGAGGAACGACGCTATCGGAGTCGCGTCGCGGCATGCTGGGTACTTTCGGCCGCCGGGACCGCCCCGACCTCATGCCTGTTTCACCTTCCCCAGCACTTGCAGAATTTTGCCGATGACGGTGTCCCCGCCTTCCCTGCTGCCCGGCGACAGCTCTCTCCCTCACACGCGCTACCCGTGCGCTTAGCCAGCTCCACACGGGGCGGGGAGACGCTGAGACCCGGCCCCCGAGCACTGGCCGCCCAGACAGGGAAAACTCGGTTTCCAATCATCGCCGCCGGTGTCCCCGGAGAACGGCACGATCGGCACAGCGGTACACTTCAGTCTCGCTTCGGCGATCGGCGACGTACCGGCCTCATGCGGGGAGTCAAAATCAAACGCAGCAGGCGGGTGCGTCCCGCGTATCCCTCAGGCGTTGAGGGCGTCCTAGCCTAGACGACCGCCGCGAAATGCTGCCCGGGACGTTCCGCTATGGCGCGGATTTAAGCTCGACGGCCTTGTGTCGAGCACTCCCGGGACTGCAAACAATCAAGACTTGCGCTTCTGCTTCATCGACTCGCGCTTTCGCCCACGCTGACCGGGGCCGCCTTGACCTTTGGTGCCGAGAGAAGGAGTCGAGCCTTCGGGGCTCCGAAGAGCAACGCGTTTACAGCGCGCTCCCGCCCCCTACGGGTCTACCTCGGCAATATCTGGCTCTCAGCAGGTAGGGTATGTCGCCGAGACTTTCGCTCCGACGCCTTCAAACCGCCCCGCCGGAGACCTGACTAAACTCATCCGGACCCGCCCCACGTGCGGCCACTTACGCCACCGCCGTGATCTCTCCGGTTAAGACCCCCCACCTGCTTTTTGGTGGAGGAAGGCCGCTCTTGGCTCGACAGCGGGTCCGCGCCGTCGACTTCCGCCCTGCCATTGCCGCCCCGGCAGGGACCTGTAACTCATGGTGAGCAGGACCTAGAAGCTCGCCTGGGATTTCGTTCCCCGGGGTTAGAAACGCGGAAAATCTTCCCCGTTCTCCGTAGTCCTGGTGCCGCGTTGACACCCACCTAAAGGCCGGCGTTACCCGGCGAATTCATCGTCGCCTCCCTTGGTCGAGTATCGACAGCGGGGGTCTTACGCGTTCGTCACGCCGCCCCCGTCTATTCGGTAGCTCAGAGTAAGGGAGGATTGCACACGTCAGCGAGACTGTCAAGCAGGATTTTAGGCTTCGAGCTGGCGTTCGCAGAAGGCCGCGTAGACGTTGGGTCGATTGGCCCCGGAGCCTTCATGGTTCTCGGCCGAGGTCGCCGCCGCTCGCATGCACTCAGTCAGCGTGCGGTATTCGCCAACGGGGACCGTAGTCGTTGTGTCCCAGAGCCCGAAGAGCTTCAAGTGGATGACGACGACCAGGACCCAGACTTCCATTATCTGCGGCCTCCGCCGCCGCCGGCCGGTCGTTGGCCACCGCCCTGGCGCTGCTGCTGCGCCGCTCGAAGCGCGTTGGCTTGTGGCGGCGGCCGTAGTTTGGCCTCGCGTTCGCGGGCCTTGCGTTCGGCTTCGGCTTGCTCGCTCTCGTGTTCGCGAGTTGCGGCTCCCTCTTCGCTCTCGTGTTCGCGATCGAGCGCGTTCTCGCCGCGATCGAGATCGGCGTTCTCGTCGTCGATCTCCGACTGCCGGTTCGGGTAGCCGCGCTGGCGGGCTTCGGCGTCCGGCTGCATCGGGAACGAGTTCGTGCTCGTGAGCAGCTTCTTGAGTTCTTCGATCGACAGCCAGTCGGGGATGACTTCGGCGCGACGCAGGTAGTCGTGAACGACTTCGATCGGCAGGATGCCATCGGTATACATCGCGTGGATGGCGCGGAACTCGCGAGCGCTGATGTTGTCGAACAGGAAGTCTTTGTTGCTTTCGACCAGAGCCTTCTCGGCTTCGGCCGCCGGCACGTCTTGCCAGACCAGCCACCACTGCAGCAGCTGCGTGAAGCCGGTGTCCAGCGTGCTCGACACATTCAACAGCGTCGACTGTTCGTTGCGCTCTTTGGTCTTGGCGACGTTGTCGCTCTCGGCCGTCGAGCCGCTGCGAAAACCCAGAAGCCGACCGCCGAGGCTCGACACCTGTTGTTCTTTTTGATCGAGAGCGGACTCAAGAAACTTGAGACCATGGCCGTTGAATTCAATGACGCCGGGCTTTTCGTTTGGCCCGACTTCCCAGACCGTCGACGGGCCCAGGTGGTATTCGCTCTTGTCGCTGGCTCCGTTCACCTGCACGTAGTAGATCGGGAGCCCGGTGAAGAAGCGCCCGTGCTCCAGGTGAGCGTAGCTGCGATAGTGGCTGAGGTTCAGCGTCGCGATGTCATACACCGGCGACTTCTCGACATCGGGGCCGTTGGTGTACGGGCCGAAGAAGACGAAGGGGATGTAGGAGAATGGGACGCCGCGATTTTTCGGCGTGAAGACGTTGGACGGGGCGGCGTCGATCGACGCATCCGCGCCTTCGTTCTCGTAGACCTCTTGCACGTAGGCCCAACCGTTCGAGGTCTCGGACGACTCCACGAGCTTGCAGATGCGATACGTGGTGAAATACTGGCGGCTCTGTCCTTGAGACGCGCGGCTGATCTTGATCTCGCGGAGAACGATTTTCGAGAGCACGCAGCGGCCGTCGATGTCCATCGTCTCCCAGTCGACGATGTTCTCGGAGATGTAGGAGCAGAGATACGGCGGCGCGCTGCCGTTCGCATCCATGTCGAGGAGAACGCCGACACGGCCCATGTGGATGATTTCTTGGGCCACGAGCTTGACGACGAGTTCAAGGCTCTCGTTGCTCTTGCCGATCTTCTTCAGTCCCTTCTCCAGGCGCTGAGGAACGCCGGTGAACTTCGCCGGCCGGCGGAAGAGCGTGCCAATCATTCCCGACACAGTGCGACCGACCATGTTGTAGAACACGGCGCGATCGAGATAGGCCTGATACTCGTCGGTGTCCTGGGTCTCCAGGCGCGGGAGGTAGATGACGCCCTTCCGCTTGACCTCGACTTCGCCGAGGAAGGTGTCGCGCAACAACGACCACTCCGGCGCCCAATAGGCGTAGTCCGGGTGGGCGAACTCCGGGCCCATGGTCAGAGCCGCGAGAGCGCGATTATTTTGCGGGTTCTTTTTGGCCACGGGGGTTCCTCAGTGGCGGCGGCGTCGGCTGGTAAGCGAAGCTGCCACGTTGTCATTTTCGCTTACGTTTGTCAAGACTACGGACGGCCTTGGACGGGCGAACCTCGTAGCCGTGATTCCGTAGGACTTTCTCGCAGAGGTGGAGGAATTCGCCCAAAGTCATGTCGCCTTTGGCGGAATTCGCGGTGGCCGTGGTCAGTCCCACGTTCACAAGGGTGTTGGGTCCGCCGCGACTGCGGGGGTGAATGTGATCTAAGGCCCAGCTGTCGGTCAGGAGGTTGATGGCGTCGCCAGTGAGATAACACCGGGGGTCGGCGTTGATCTTCTCCATGACGGCGTCGAGATCGGCGTCGATGGGCGTGTGGCCGCGCTTCTTCGCCTTCGACCCCGGGGTAATCCGCATCTGCACGGAGCGGCGGACGGGGTCGCGGCGCTCGACGGCGGTGGTCGCGGCGATCGGCGGCCGGCCCGGGCGGTTCTTGTGCTTGGTCTCTGCGGCCCGGAATGTCTGGAGCTTCTTCCCGACCTTACCCCTGACCGTGCCTTTGGCCTTGCGGACGCGGGCCCGGGTTTTGTCCCGGGTGCTGGGATTGAGGTGGTAGGAGACCGTCGAGAGGCTGCAACCCAACGCCGGGGCGATGGCTTTGTGGCTGAGACCCAGAGCCTTCAAGGCAGCGATCTTCGAGCCCAGGTCCCCGGGGCCATCTACAATCGCGACTACTTCAGCTGTGGCGGCGTTCGCGGACAAGCGCGGGTCCCAGGTTCAGAGGGGATGGGGCCTTGGTCGTTGCGCTTATCGGAATGTCAGTTTGGCTTACCCGAAACCGGGTTCGAAGTCAAGTGGGGGTTTCGAACCGTCTCAACTGCGTTGGGTTCGAAACCTCGGCCCGGGGTTCGAACTGACCCGATTTCGGCTCAATTTCCAGGACTGACCCAATTTCGGTTCACTGAAGCTAACAGGGGAAGCTCAGGACGGTTCCGATTTCGTGTGCAGAAGGTAACGGAAAATGACACTTTACGCAAGTGAGGTCGGTGGCTCAACGGCGGCGCATCTGCGAGGTGCGCCGTATTTCCCCTCGGCGGCGCATCTGCATTCTCTCTGCAACCTGCGGAGATCGACATGGGTATTTCACGGCGGGGGCTCATCACGGCCCTAGGTGTTTCAACTGCGTTGGGTGCGTTGGGTGAGACGCCTGCTGGGGTGCAGACCGTCGACGAAGTTTTTCGACTTGCCGAGCGTTGGGTTGCCGCGAAGGCGGAGCAGACCGCGCTCGTTCGCAAGTGGCAGCGAGCGGAGACGAAGTTCTTCGCGGCGTTTAAGGCGGCCGAACTGACGTATGAAGACGCCTACCGACGCCGCTGGCCCGAAGTGCGTCAGATGAAAGCGCTAGATCGCGAGATCAAGCAGCTCGATCGCGTTCTCGACGGGCTTGCACGTGAGATCAGACGCACGCCGGCAACGACTCCGGCCGGTGCGCTCGCGAAGATCGAGATCGCGCTTCGCATTCAAGATCGCATCGACTTCTACACGCACGCGTGGGAATTGATGTCCTCCGGCCGCGACGAACTAAAGCTGATGATACCGAATTTGGTATCAAACTGAGCGCCTGATATTGTTCTCGATGTCGGGGGCATACTCCCCCTGGGTCCCTCCTGGTCGACAATCAAAAATATTTGTCTGCCGGCGGACAGTCGAAATCGGTTGTCGCTCCGGTGCGTACTCCCCCGTGGGTCCCCTCCTCCGGCTTTCACTAGAATCCGCGTTTTCAGCATCCGTTGAAAACCGCCGATCGAATGAAAGCGGATGTCGAGTTTTGGTATTACTCCGAGCTGGTAACAGGGGCGCCGAGGCGCCCCATAGGGGTACACCCCCTAGGGTCCCTAGAGCCGAAAAGGATCGTTAAGTGAATCGAGTCGATTGCTCGAAGCTGAGGGGATAGGGGACGCGTCCCCTATCCCCATTGTTCACACACTCCAAAGCAACAGCAATAGGAATGCGGCAATCGCTAGGTTTAAGAGCTTATCCGTTGGCGGTCTCCCTTGCTTCCTGAGTGAAACTGAGGGCGATTAGGTGCAGTGCTGACACTGCCCGGCCGTCAGCGAATTTCTGAGGGTACTTCGCAGCGACATAGTCACACCACGAATCCCACCAATAAGCAGAGTCACCATGCGCGCGCCACGTTGCGTTATAGGTGCGGATTCGCTCTTGAACCGTTGCAACAGTCAGCGTCTTAGGCGTGCGGAAGTGTGTGGCGCTGAGGCCTAGGCGCTGGAGGTTGTTTCCGTCCAAGCAGGCGCCGCGCCCTATCAGCATTTGCGCAAAAAACGAGGCCTTCACAATCTGAAAGCCCGGAACGCGCATAAGGTCCAATACCAGCGAGTCGAGCGCGTCGGGCGCCTTGCTGCGGCGGGCCTTGTTAGCGCGCTTGCGAATCTCTTCAGCGTTCGCAGCAAGGTAGGCGAACCCCTCGCGCTTCCATCCGAAGAGGTATTGCGAGCGTTCGCCCATAAGCGCGATAGAGCGCATTTGGGACGGCATCAGATAGAACGGCTGACGGATAGACAACAGCGTCAGCAAGCCGGCGCCGAATACAGCGCGCGAGTCGTGCTCGCATGCGGCGTTAATCGCGGCGCAATGTTCGCGGAAATAGCTCATTGCCGGCGCTCCGATTCCTTGGCATCGCGTGCGGCCTTGCGCGCTTCGAAGCGTTCGCGCTTGTCTTGCGCGTCATAGTCGCGAGCGGCGGCCGAACGGCGCCCCTCGAATTCATCGCCGCGCCTGTAGGTCTTGCCCATTGCCTAGCTCCCTAGCGGTCTCTTACGCGTAGCAAGTCCTGCTTACGGTGGCAAGCGGAAATTGCGCACGCGTCAGCGAAAAGAGCGTTAACGGCGGCGGGTGTCTAGGTAGGGTTAACTGCGGCGGGTGCGTTGGGTAAGGTTAACTGGCCGCGTGTCTGAGTTAAGGTTAACGCGGATCGGGCTAGGGGCTAACGTTAACGGCGGCGGCTGCGGCGTTAACCATGCCTCTTAACTGCGTTGGGTGTTAACGGCGTTGGGTTGCGGCGAACGCCGCGAACCATGCAAGCGCCACAAGCGCGACGCCAGCAAGCGCGAGCGCCGCGCCTGCGCGGTCTAAGGCGCGGCGCATTGCACGGCGCCCGCGACGCCAAACGCCGCCGCAGCAAGCCCTAGGGCGATAAACAGAATGGCGGCCAGCATGAAGACTCGGCATGCGTTATCAACAAACACGCTGAGGGCGCCGTAAGGCTCCCATGCAAGCTCCCATGCGTCGGCGATGCGCTCTAGGCGCGTGAGTTTGCGTTTAGGCATGATAGACTCCCTTAGGGCCTGAGTATTCGCGGAGAGCGCGCTCCAGGTCCGCCATGTTGCGAACGGGGCGCCCGCGCATTTGAGCGGCGCGGATAGCGGCCTTAACGAGGTAGTGACCTTTCGCACCGAGGGCGCCGCGCATATGTGCCGAGTCCAGCGCTTTGACGATCGCGTAACCGTTGACTTGCTTGGCCATTGCCTTAGCTCCCGTTGTGTGTATAGGCGTAACACACACTTACGCGAGGCGCAAGCGAAACTTACGCCCGCAAGGCAAGAAAGAGGGTCAACGCGAGTTAACGCGTCGACCCTCTCAAGTGAAGGCGCCTAAAACAACGGGAAAGCGGGCGCCGGCGCTTGTCTCTAGCGTTCGCGTTCGCAGGTCAACAGCACCTCGACTCCGCCGCGCTCCGCGACTTCGAGCGCATAAGCGCAATCTTGCGCGCTTAAACCGGAGTCGAGCGTTTCAGCTTCGAGCGTCGCGCCTTGCGCGTAGTAGCTCACTAGCTCGAAGCGCGGGACGTTGACGCGGTCAACAATCCAAAGGCAAAGCCAAAGCGCGGCAACGCCGCAGGCGAAACTAAGCCAGCGCATTATTTCACGCTGACGATTTGGAGGCGTTCGCCGAATTGCGCCTGAGCTTGCTCTAGGCGCGTCGACTCCTCTGCGGCGTCGAATTCGCGCTTCCAACGCCGCTTAGCGTAGCCGGCGAATGCGCGATCCTTTGCGCCACGCGGCCGGAATTCAGCCACGAAAAAAGAGCGGCCGGGGTGAGCGCTGCGAACGTACTTGAACGCGGTATCAAGCGCGGCGTTCAATTCGTCAGCGTTGCGCGCTTCGACTTCCTGCCGATAGGGCATAGGATCGAGCGGGCGATGGGTGCAGGAAGTGTAACCGTCCCGCTTCTCGAATTCGCAGAAGTGAGCGTAAATCAGCACGCGCATTGCAGAGTCTCCCGTTCCATCTCACGCGCGATAAATCCGCGCTCCAATTCGCTCGAAGCTTGTTCAAGCCACATGCGTTTGAGCTTGCGAGTCGGCGAGGTCGCAGCAAGGCGGAGAGATTGCTCCGCTTGCTCGAAGTAAAAACGAGAGGCGCGCATTAGCGGGCGCCTTTCGTCAGCTTGGCGCGCATATCAGCCGCCACATGCTTGCCTTGGCGATAATCCGCCACCGGCGGAACCTGAGGGCGAATGTTGCGGCCTTCCCAGTCTTCGCGCGTTTCTTGCGGGGCGCGGATCAGGTCGGAAACTTTGCCTTTGAACATTTTCGTTCTCCCGTTGTGTGTCTGTTGTAATTCAGACTTACGCACTAGGCAAGCGAAAATTGCACGCCAAAGCAGGAAAAGAGAGTCAACGAAAGTTTAACTAACGCTCCCGCTTAGTGGCGCGGATCGACTCCGCGTTGCTGACACGCGGCGCGATAGTCCGCTAAGGCCTTGCGCTTCATTGCCACGCGCTCGCGGCGCCGTGTGTGATAGTCGCGGCATTGCTGGCGCCATTTGTTCGCCCAGTCCGACTCCGTTGGCGTCAGTAGCTCCAGGATCGACTCCGGACAGCGCGCGATATAGGGCCCCATATCCTCGCTTTGCTCTTTGACTCCGAACGTGTAACCGTCCGCCGCGCTTGGCGCGAATTTCAGAATATGGGCAGCCGCCCAGACTTTGCGCGTTCCATCCGGCGCCACGTGCTCGACTGCGGCGTAAAATTCGTTCCGCGCCACGATTCCGCTTTTCAGCACGCGGCGACTCCCGTTGGAGTCCGTCCAAGTCAAATTGCGCTCTAGGTCCGCTTTGACGTTGGCGGGCTTGGGGTAAAACGTCCAACCCATTAGGCCGCTCCCGCGCCAACGGCGCCGGCGGCGCCCAGATAATGCGAGATGTCCAAAATATCCGCGCTCCCGTCCGGATAGCTCACGAAAACCGCTAGCTGCGCTGCGGCGCGGCCGTGAACGGTAGCAATCTCGCGAAGAGCGGCGCGCGTCTCTTCGGAGTCTTCGCAGGCAATTTGATAGGTGACTCCAGGCTCTTCGAAGAGCTTACCGGAGTCGTCAATCCATCCGCCGAACGAGTCCAGCGCCGTAAAGCCGCCAAAGCGCTTGGCAATGGCGCGACGCAGTGAGTAGTGGACGGCTTTCAGGTCGGCGCCGTCGTTATCCGCCTTAGGCAGGATGATTTGAGCGAGTCGCAACATGTGTTAGCTCCCGTTGTGTCAGCATGCGTAACACGTGCAATTCTGACTGACAAGCGGGAAACGTGACTAACTCGCCTTAACGTCGTTTTCGCTTGCTTTTGGCGTAAGTGTGCGTTACGCGTAAGACCTCAACGGGAGTCTGCTATGAACGCACAAGCTAGAGAAGGCATCGCCGCAGGCCTCGCGCTTGCCGCAATCGCGCTGAAGCGCGAAAAGGAAGCCAAGGCCGCCGCGTTGCTGGCGTTCGCTCGGAACCCTCGCAACGCTAAGGAAGTCCGCTAACATGCAACAGCACGAACGCGCCGTAATTTCCAAGATGATCAGCGACGCGCTGGCGCTTGGCTACGTTGTCAGCATTTGGGAGGGTGAAGGCTGGGCGATCAAACGCAGCGCCGACAAAGCCGCGATTCTCGCCGCGTGCGCCTCAACCGATTCTGACAATTTCATTTTTCGCGACGCCAGCGGCGAACGCGTCGGCGCCGTCCTAGTCGTCTACGGGAACGATGCCGGGGAGACGATCGCCGACAATACCGACAATGAAGCCATAAACGCGCTCTTGAAGGGCGCGGAAGAGCTGCAGGAAAGGCAAGCCGCGTAGTTAGCGGCCGGTGACCATGCCGTCGATCGAGGCACATGGTTAACCGCCTGGGCGTTGGGTAGGGTTAACGCCGGCCGCCGCCTGCGTTAACGTTAACGGGCCAGCTCCGGCCCCTTAACCCTACTTTTCAAGCTTAACAGGCCACCGCTGGCCGGTTAACCTTAACGCCGCAAGTGATCGCGTTAACCTTAACTTTCAACCTTAAGCCATTAACCTTACTTTTTAAGATGAACCGCCCGAGATCGCCGCGTTAACCTTACCGCTGCCGCCGATCGTCGGATTTTAACCTTAATGCGACCTCCCAAATTAACCCTACCTAGTTCGCGCCAAAACTCGACCGTGTCATGACTCGCCAAAACGCTCCCGTGTCATGATTGGCCAAAATGCTCCCGCGTCATGACGCCCCAAAACGCGCTCGTGTCATGAACTGCCAAAACGCTCCCGTGTCATGATTGCCAAAACGCTCCGGTGTCATGATTGTGCTCGGCCGCTGGGACATCGCACCCGCTGCGGGGATCAGCTGGCGCATCTGGACGTTGGGATGGGGCATGACGACGAACGGCGGGGACGACACGACGCAGCGCAGTCTCCGCTGCAGCACCGGGGTTGAATACGGCGATACCGTGCTCGATCTTAACCAATTCAGGGTGGGCCAAAGGCGCAACTACACTGGTGCGTTGGGTGTTGGCCTTGGAAGCCCGGCGACTACCGGCGCCGGCTCGACTGGAGTCGTCCTGCCGATGCCGATGCGCTCGGACACAATGTCGCCCGAGAAGTTCCGCGAGTGCCTTGCCGTGATCTTCGGCGGCCACGGCGCCCAGACGATTTTCGCCCGAGGCGTCGGGCTCAACTTCTCCACGGTGCAACGCTACCTCAGCGGCAGCCTGCCTATCCCCCAGCACATTGTCGTGCTCGTGCAGGCTCTCTACCAGCTGCGAATGGCTGGCCAGGAGCTGCCGCCGGCCTTCCGGCAACGGCGGGACGATCGCCGTCGAGCTGACGGCGGCTAAATCGCACGTTTTGACCCCGGCCCATGTTAAAATGGCCAGGGTCCCTGCCCCATCTCAAAATCTAAAGGGTCCCCGTTCCAAAATCGCGAGGGTCCCCGGTTGAAAATGCCCAAGGTCCCCGGCGACATCTAGGGCCCCCTTCGAGATCGCAAGGGTCCCCAGGGGGACAGAAAATCCTTGTTTTAGGACCGGCACAAAAATCCAATGATTTCACGCGTTTAGGCCCCCGGTCAGAAAAACCGAGGGCCCTAAGTGTCAGAAAATGTGCAGGTTTTTGGTTAATTGACCACTTTTGCCGCCTCGGCGGCGGCGGCCCGGGCGGCGGCGACGAGTTCATTGACCTCGCCGGGCGTGCCCATCTGGGCGGCCTTGGGGGCGTCTTCGGATTCGACGCGGGTCCCCTGCTGGGCGCCGGCGTGCGCCGCCCCCTTCAGCTTCTTGGTCCCGCCGCTGCGCTTGTTCCGGGCCCACGCGAGGTACTGCGATGTCGAGTCGACTTGGTCGTCATAGGCCGTCGAGCCCTCGCCCGCATACTCGAAAACCTCCTTCTCGTACTCGGCCAGCCACAAGGCGCGATTGGGGAGGACGACTTCGCCGAGGCCGAACATCGGAGACACGCCATCGAAGCGAAATTCCTTCGACAGGTTCGTGATCTCGATCGGGATGATGATCGCCGGCGCCAAGCCGCGCCGTTGTTGGATGTATTGGGTCCCTGAGCCTCGGTCTTCGACCAGGATAGCCGTGCTCACGCCTGGGAATTCGTTCTGCCACGCCCGTGTCGTGTTCTCGATCAGGGAGATCAGGTCATCGAACTCGACCTTGGTCCGCTTCACGTCGACGAGGTAGTGCCGGCGGTCAGTGGTCTCGATCCAGACGGTTACGACCGTGTAATCGTGCCGCTCCTGGGCCTTGTTGGCGGAGTCGACAGAAATCGTCAGCCGGCGGACGATCGGCAGCTCGCCTGGGAGGTTTCTCGGCAGCTCGTCGTACCGGGCGATCTCGCCCTTAACCATACCCCCGCCTTCATTCGTCGGGGACCCCTGATAGAGCGAATTCCAGTCGCGTGCGGGGATACTCGCCTTCAAAGCGAGCAGGTATTCCAAATCGAAAAGCTCTGGCCAAAGTGCTTCGCCTTCGGCTCGGCCAAGCGGGTCGTTAGGCCCGGCGACGGCCGGCAGGTTGATGATCGTCCAGGGGTAGCCCTTGCGCTGCTTGTGCAGCTCTTCGACACGGCCGCAGAGATCGTCCTCATGCCACCGTGTTGCCACGATATACATCGGGCTCCGGGGCAGCAAACGCGTTGTGAAGTCAGCGGAAAACCAGTCCCAGACCTTCTTGCGAACGATCTCGGATTCGGCGTCCTCACGGCTGGCGAACGGGTCATCGACGCCGGCGCAATGGGCGCGATAGCCGGCGATGCCTTGGCCGACGCCTTTAGTCGCGTAACTGCCACCAGTGGTGAGCGCCCAAAACCCGGCAGCGTTGCTGTCACGGGTAATCCCCACATCAGGGAAAACCAGTTTGAACTTCTCTGACCGCACGATTTCTCGCACGGGTTTTGAGAGTTGGTCCTCGCAGAACTTCTGAGTGTGGCCCGCCTGGATGAATCGCCGACGAGGATTCCGGCCAAGCCACCATGCAGGAAAGCGGTGACTCGAATACGTCGACTTCGCATGCCCTGGTGGCATGCTAATCATCAGTCGGATGATCTCGCCTCGCGACATCGCCATGAGGTTGTCGCAGAGGAAAAGATGGTGACGTGCCGGCGGCTCTTCCGGGTTCATGAACTCCGAAAAGGCGCTGAAGTCGTCGTAGCTGGCCTCGCAGAGCTTCGTCAGATACTCAGCTTCGAAGCGCTGATGCATCTCTTCGAGCGCCATGAAAGCGCTCTCGGGATCATCGGTGCCGGTGAGTTTTTCGACGTGCGGAAGTATCGCGGCGTCGATCGGCTTCCCCTGCTGAAGAGAAGCTTCGACGCTGCGTTGCCACGTCACCATCCGGGCGAGTGCCGAACGATAACGGATGCGCTCTTTTATCGGGAGGTGAGCCATTAGCTGGCTCCGTCAGCGGCCTCGGCGTCGCGCTGAAGTTCGTCGTTGAGTTGTGCGTTCTCAGTGAGGTTGTCGAACTCATCGAGAAGCGAACGAGGCGGTGGTTTAGCGCCTGCTGGTTGTTGCCGCTGTTGCGTCGTGCGAGCACCCGGCGGCGGATTTTTTGGGTCTTGCGGCGGGTCGTCGTAGCCTTTGAGCTTCGCCAATTCCTTCAGCGCGGAGACGGCGGCGGCCGGTGATTTTTTGTTCAGCTGGAAGTCTTCGACGATCTCTTTGTAGCGGTTGATGATCCACTCTTTGTTGATGCCGTCTTCGGTCTCGGTTTCGGCATTTAGATCGGCGGCGGCGGCGCGGCGGCGCTCTTCGAGATCATGGAGTTCGTTCTTGATCTCTTCGACGCGTTCAAGGATTTCCGGCCGGCGAAACAGCTCGGATGCGTTGCCGTTGTTGCGGGCATAGCCCGCCTTCTCATAGGCATCGGCCTGCGTCATACCGCGAGCGCGATATTGGCACGCACGCTCTTGGCGATCGTTGGCGAGTTTAGGCATGGAGGATCACAAGTATTAGGCGCCGTGCGGCTGCGAGTTTCAGCTGCCGACGAGGAGGACTGGAGAGGCATCGCGGAGCGCTCCGCGAGGCATGAGCCCGAGATCAAGGCAGCCGTAGAATGCGATCATCGCGGCCTCGGCCTTGTCAGGCGTGGTGATGGAATTGGCGCAGAGCGGAAACAACTCTTTCGCCCGGGCCTTGCTCTCTTGCTTGTCGCGCGGTGCCCGGAGTTTCGCCTTCCAGGTTTGCGGTCGCACGTAGCTGATGGGGATGTCTCGACCGACGAGTACGCCCTTCACGCCGAAGGCGTTGGCTCCGAAGTTGAACGCCGAAGTCACGCCCATCTGCGGCGATGCGCTGACCTCTTCGATGTACGCGTGCGTTGGGTTCTTCAGGCCGATGAGCCGGCGGATTTCGTGGAGGTCGACGTAGTCCTTCGTCTTCGTTCGCGTGATCGAAAACTTCGGCATCGCGTAGATGCAAAGCGTCGACCGCTCCGGGTCGATAAAGGCCAGGGCCCCGTTCTTGCCGGGGTCAATGCCCAGGACGCAGGGCGAGGACGTTTGGTCCGAAGAGTGAGACAACATTCGAGGAGGCACCGCTTTCGAGTTCCTTGGCGCCTTGTCGAAGTTTCGCTTCCACGGCCTCGGCCTTGATGAGGATCAGGACCAGGGCCTTATCGACCGGCCACCCGTGATGGAGGTCGAGATGCCGGGCTCGCTCGTAAGCGTCCGCGCTTTCACGCAGCGCCGACCGCAGGCAGCCGCGTATCCACACAGGACAGGCGACGTTCTCAGCGGCGAACCATAGGGTGACTTCCGGCAGCAGCTCACCGGCGATGAGGTCATCGAGCACGGGCTGCGGCGGAATTGCGTGTTCCGGCATGCCTGACGACCATGTCAGCCAGACTAACGCTTGTCAATATCGCTTACGGCTCAAAGAGCGTTAAAAGCGTTCAGAGGTCGCGAATTGTCCTCAGGCTGGAGTGAGGGACGGCTGCGTATCAGCCAACCCAACGCCCCAGTACCCTTTGACCCAACGCCCCGATACCCTTCCACGCTCTGTTTCGCCATAATTCTCTTCCCAGTAGAACTGCTACAGTAATCTCCATTACAGTAACATTTCTGTAGCACTTCTGTATCCAACATCTAGTACCCAACGACCCAACACACCCACTATATCTATTACTTCTTCTCCAATTAAGATATGTTGTTACAGTGCTACAGGAAAATCACCTCTGACCTCCTCGGCCGCCTCTTCCCACCTAAAAGCGAATTTCATTTGGGGAATTCCCCCGTCTCTCCACCCCAAATGCCCTGGAAAATCCCAGCGACTGGAGGCGGCATTTTTTCTGTAACACTGTAGCAGCTCTACATATAGTAGACCCAACGCCCCAATACGCATCAAAACCACTATATCGTGGATACAGAAGTGCTACAGAAGCGACTTCGCATCTGTAACACCTGTAGCAGCGTCCCCCGCTCCGACTTCGAGGTCATCGGAAAAAATCTGGTCTCACCCGCGTTGACCGTCCGCGCTCTCGGAGGCCTTGACGGCGTTGGGTCGATGTTAACGCCCTTCAGGCAGTTTTACCGCCGGAGGGACCAAATGCGTTTATTCGCCGCCGCCGTGGTTTTGGCTCTAGGGGCTTGCGCCAGCAGCGAGACCATGCGCGGTCTCCAGGCGCCAGAGCCCGCGCCCCGTGGCCTCATCATCTTCCCCGAGAGCCATCGCTTCCGCGACAGCGTCTACATCGAATACATCTCCGGCGTCAGCGAACACTCCTATGTCTTCGCCGAACCCAACGCCAATATCATGAGGCAGCTTCTGTATCGCGCCCTGGAGAACTCCGGGGCCCGAGCGGCGACGATGACCAGGGCCCGCTATGGCCTCCGCGTCGAAGTCTCCGAAGCCCAGGGGCCGGGCCCCGGGACCGATTTCACCTCCCGCCTCCGGACCACCTACATCCTCGTCGAGCGCAACAGCGGTCGCGAAGTCTGGCGCCATGAAGCCACCTCGGAGGGTTTCGCCAACTACGTCTCCTGGAACGAGAACGACCTCCGAACGGCGACACAGCGGAGCTGGCGGGCGACGCGGGCCGCCGCTGTCGCCGGCCTCCTGCCGGCGGGACTAGACCTCGCCTTCGATGTTGAAGGCAGCATCAACGACTTCGAAGATCGCAGCAACGATGAGACGGGACCCTGGCGGGGCTACGACGAGTGGACAGAGGCCGATTGGGATGCGTTCTGGCAAATCTACAGCCAGACGCTTTTGGCCTCCGCCCTCTACGGCCCCGTGACCGTCGTCGGCGAGAACGTCAACCCCTGGAACTTCCTCCCCTGGGCCGATGACGAAGCCGCCGCGATCGCCGCCTCTTCGAGTGGGACCTGGAGAAACGAGCGCGTCGGCAGCGTGCGTGCGGCCCGCGCCAATTATCGAGCCGCCAGCCACAACGTCACCTCTTTCCTCATGGCCTTCACCGAGTTTTCGGATGTCGAACTCACGCCGGTGTTGCCTTGCTACGGCGACGCCGAAGTCGAGGCCCTTAAGCTCGCGCTGATGGCGAGAGGCCATGGCTTCAGGACGGACTCTTGCCGCCTCCGGCGCTAGGCAGGCTCCACGCCTTCTAGTACCATCGTCGGAATGAACCCGCCTAAGATCATGGCCGCTCTTGCTCGCGATCTCGTCGCCGCGCAGGCCGAAGTCAAAAACTTCATCGCCAGCGTCAGGCCCGGCGACAAATACTCGCCGGCTAAGCTCTTCCCCGAACCCCGCCGCCGGGCCTTGTTCAAGCAGCTCCTGCGCGTCTACGCCCCGGGGTTCAAAGCCAGAGCCGGCGTCATCGTCGAAGTCGGCGTCATCGACATCAAGGCCGGCGACGATCTCGTCGTCGAGGCCTCTGGACTCTACCGGCGCATCGCCCGCATGGACTCCAGAAGCTTCGAGCTGCTGTCTTCGATGATCAACATCCCCACGTGATTAACTCCCTTCGGCGTAAGTTTGACTTGACGGCCGCTAGTCTCCGTGACATAACCTTCGCAACTACGAAGCGAAACGGAGAGACACGACGGCATGACGAAGCGCTACCCCGACCCCTCTGAGCCCGTTGCCGATTGGATGCTGTCGGGGTTCACGTTCGGCGAGCGCGCTGAAATCCGCCGGCGCCGGAAGGCGTGGCTGGCGCAGAACCGCGAGAAGCTCGAAGCCGAGAAGAAGCGCACGGCCCGCACCTGTCAGATTTGCGGCCGGCCTATTCACGCCGAGACCGGCGTCATCGCCCATCATGGATACACCCGCCCTTATCCCGGCGTCCAAACGAATTCCTGCTTCGGCGCCCGGCATCCCAGCTGGGAGCGCAGCCGTGATTGCCTCGGCGAGTGGATTGCCATGGTCACGCGCTGGCGCGATCTCGCCTTCGCCGCCGCCAAGGCCACCCGCGAAGAGACACAGCCGGCCTATTACGGCGTCCGGTATTACAGTCGCGGCCACGTCCTCGCCGACAAGAGCGGGTACGTGACGCAGTCGTTCCCAGTCACCCGCGAGACCTTCGCCTGGGTGCAGGGCATCGCTCTGGCCCGCATTCACGCCATCCTCCCCTATCGTCCGGAAGAGTACCTGAAGACCTTCGAGACCGTCCGCGATGAGACCGCCGCCGGCTATGATCGCGATGGCGAACGCTGGGAGATCGAGCGCAAACACTGCCAGGAACGCTACGACTCCTGGGTCCAGCTCGAAGGCGACGACGGGCAGCCTCTATAAAGAGAGTTAATCGCGTAAGTTTCGCTTGCATGATGTCAGCTTGTATGACACCATGCAATCACTGAAAGCAAAGGGGAGCCACGAGTGAAGTTCAAAGTCTGGACGCCGCGTCCCCGGAAGTTCTCGACCATGGTCGAAGCCAGCGCCCATGCGCAGGCCTACTTCCAACGCACAGGCATCGTCGTGGCTATCACCGATGCCTAAGGCCAGCGCCGAAATCCACGCGAAGGTCGCGGCCATGGATGCCGGCGATCTCGCGCGTCTGGTTTTCGCCAAGGCCGGCGCCGCCGCCTGGGAGCCGCCGGAGCCCAATCACCCGACTATCATCAAGCTCATCGATGCCGGCTACCTGCGACGCTGCGACATGCGCTGCGGCTTCGAGCGGTTTCGAGACACCGGCGTCAAGTGGACTGAAGCCGGCCTCGCCGTCGTCCGCCCGCAGATCGACTGGAAGCAGCGAGCCGAAGCCGCCATCGATGCCGCTGAGAAGCATCTGAGCAAGGCGAGTATGCGCTCGTCGGCGGAACTAGCCCTCGACGACGCAAAGCTCTGGCACGCGCGGGAGTGTTTCGACACCGCTGTGGCCCGAGCCCGCGATAGCCTCGCCTACAGCGTCGGCGTCTTCCATGAGGACTATCGCAACGCATGAACCGCTTCATCGTCTCTCGCACCTATTTCGATCGCCGGCACGAGCAGGATGTCACCGAGTATCTTCGGATCGACATCAACTTCGGCACCTTTCTTTGGGGCCACCGCAGCAGCGCCGCCGATATGACGCTGGTGGAGGCCGCGACGCTCGTCCGCATGTTCGAATCCGTCCCCAACAGTGACGGCGACAGCTGGGGCGACTTCGACAAACCCAGCTATGGAGTGTCGCGCCTGTGATGAACGCCGCCGACCTCTATCTCGCGCTCTCGGCGCAGCCTTCAGACCAGCCCGTGTACGTCGAAGTCTCGGGAAAGTGGCTGAAGCTCGTCCACGCTGATGAGTCGCTGTCGCATCGGATTCTCGGAGTCCAGGGGCCGGTCTTCGTCCTGCACGCGCTACCGGAGACCGCCGACTTCGATCTCTGCGTCTACAAACACTCGCGTGGTTGGGCCATTGCCAGACGCGGCACCCAACGCGCCCGAGCCGTCTTCACAGGCGCATCGGCGAAGCAGAAGGCGCTCACCCGCGCCCGCCGCATCGCCACGCTTCACTATCGCCAGAACGGCGTCCATCCCCGCATCTTCGTCCATCGCAGCGACGGCCTAGTCGAAGCGGTGATCGCGCAATGAAGAAGCTCACCCGCAAACAGCTGCTGAACGTCGTCGTTCAGTGCCAAGTTCTCTTCGGAGAAATCCGAGGTGCCTATGACAACGATCGAGGCATCGATCGCGCGTCCCTCATCCACGCAAAGACGCAAGTCGGAGAGCAACTCTGCATCGACGCCCTGACGGCGGAGGACCCGCAATGACGTTCTCTCGCCTTGCGCCGACGCCCTACGACCAGCTGCCGGAGCAGCGTGTCGTCAGCTATCGCACTCGTGGCGGCGACGCCGGCATCGTCCTCATCGGCATCGAGCCCGGCGACGGCGGCGACAGACTTATCTACGAACGCGCCACGCGATCCGCCGGTGCGTGGCAACGCGCCGTCAGAGCTTGGTTGCCCGAGCACGCAGAACAACAGCCGGCCTTCTATCTCGACAGCGACGGCGACCATCACTTCATCGGCAGCGCGATTGAAATCATGCCGCCTTGGTTTCGAGACAAAGAGGTACTGACGGCATGAAAAACAACTTCGTCAAAGCGCCATCTCGCCAGAGACTCGTTGAACTCCACGCATGGTGGGAGCGTAATTGCTTCAGCACCGATCAAAGCCATGAGTTTTCGTCTTTGGCGGGCAAGCTCTTCGCCTACATCGCAGAGGTCGACCCCGACCTCGCGCGTGAATTCGAAGCCAACAACCCGCCACCACCGCCGCCGGCGCCGAAGAAGGCCGGCGACCTTCTCAGCGACGAAGAGGCCAAAGCCATCGTCCTCCTCGGCGGCGTCGTCGAACCCTACGACCCAACGCTCCACTGCGATAACAAATGTCTCAGACGCGGCGCCTGCGACAGCTGCCCGCACCATCGCCTCGTCACTCCGCCGGTGTTCGCCTGATGTCGAGACCCGGAAAGGCAAAGCGCGAGGCCCGCCGCCAAAAGCGGATTGCCGAAGGCCGCACCGAGGACAAGCTCGTGCCCCTCGGCGTCGTCACCGGACCCGCGTCTGAGCAACCTCGACGCATGCGCGAACTCGCGGCCAACCTCTGCGCCCGGGCCCGTGCCTTCGATCGCGGCGACGTGTCCAACACCAGCACCGGGCTTCTCTACAACGCCGGCTCCGCACTCGCGTATGCCGCCGATCGTCTTGACGCCGTCGACCTGAAGTACGGCACCCGCGTTCGCCTTCGCGTCGCCAAGTGGGGACGGGAAGAGCGCCTGAACAACGACGTGCAACTCAAAGCCGGAGAAGAAGGACGCATCACCGAAGTTCGACGCTGGGGTCCGAAGCCCGACAACGTCGAATACGAGGTCAGCATCGACGCGCGGCCGGGTGTGGTGACGAAGTTCGACGGCGTCATTGGTTTCGAGGTCATCTGATGTCTGAGACACTGCCCCTCTTCTCGTCACCGCTGCCAAAATTCCTGGAGCAAGTGGAACGCCGCGTCGACGAACGCACGACATTGGCCGGCCTCAGCGTCGAAGACTATCGCAGCCGCATCCCCATGGAGCCCGCGATTGTAACTCACATGTGCCGAGAACTCCGCAAGCGCGCGGTGACGATCGGCAGCCGGCTTCGCACGCTGAAGACCACATACGGCAGCGTCTATCGCGGTGGCGTCGCTCATCGTCTCGAAGCCGGCGTCGAAGGCGTGGTCGTGCAGATGAACCGCGTCGACTATGACGACGGGATCGAGATCACGATGGCCTGCGACGACACCTATAGGATGATCTCGCTGACGAAGGCCGAGGAATACGAGGTCATCGGATGAGCGAACGCTGGCAATGGCACGGTGACTACCTGAAGATCGGAGACCCGGACTGGGTCGCCGAAGCCACAGAGCCGACTGCTAGCGCGCTGTCGTTCGGCGTCTTCGACGGCGGCATGGCCGTGAACACACCACGAGGCCGGCAGCGCGCGCGTTCCGGAGATTGGCTGTATCTCGCCGACAACGGCGACGTTTGGCTGGTGCCGCAGGCATTGTCTGATGTCCTAGGCGCAAGCAGACTTTCGATCGGCAGCCGCGTCCGCACCAAGATCGAGACCTACGGCGGCAGCTACGTGGGTTCGACGACGTTTCACTTCAACGCCGGCATCGAGGGCGAAGTCGTCCGCCTGACGAAGAACTCCACCGGCGTCACCGTCGACATCCTAAGCGACGGAGCCGTTTACATCAGCGCCGACGCCGAAGCCTTCGAGGTCATCGGATGAGCGGCTTCAGCGTCAGCGAAAAGTGGCTCTGGTATACTCTCGGCTGTCAAGTCCGCTGGAGTTATCGAGAGGTCCTACGCTGCGTCTACAGAAACATTCCCGATCGCTATCGGACGCGGGAGCATCGAATAGAACGTCATCGCATGCTCCGGCGGGTCTTAGATTATCACCAGCGCCGCCGAGATCACTTCGTCAAGATTTTCGGCCGCAACGCCAGGAGCTATCTGCGATAATGCCGCTGAACCACGGAAGCCGTCAACAGAGATACAGCTACGTTCGCCCCGATGGCATCGGCGGCGTCGCCAGGACCTACGGTGTCGACTCCGCCGCCGCGTATGTCATGTGCATTCGCGGTGACGACGGCCGCTGGCGATCGAACGGCGTCTGGTCGGAGCCCACCGGCATCGCCAACGACAACATCGTCTTCGTCGAAGCCAAGAAGGTCTCATGAACAAAATCGATCACGCCATCTACACTCGCGTCGGCAGCAGCTGGGTCTACAGCGCCCAGCGCCTGCTTGAGGGGACGCCGAGTCGCGGCGACAGGATTACGATCGACAATAAATCCTACGTCGTTCATCAGGTCGCGTGGCCTTACGGAGCGCCGACCCTGTTTCTGCGCCGTCCTCTCATCAAAAGGATTATCTAATGAAGAACTACAACATCGGTGACGTTCTGTTCGGCGTCGGCATTTTCATAGCCATGATCATGCCGGCGATCTACGCACTCGTCTTCCATGTCACAGGTCGCTGATGCATCTGATTGAGCACGCATACGGCTTTCGCCAGGGCACACGCGTGCTCTTCTTGAAGGCGCGATGGAAAGACGGCGTCGAAGAGCAGCGCTCGATCGCGCGCATCACCCATGACGAAGATCAGCATCGCGCCGCCGTCATCGAACTAGCGGCGATGGCCCGCCCCGGCGAGCGCATCTACGGCAGCGTCAACGCTCGCGATGTCGGCAAAGCCGCGAAGTACCTGAAGCTCGCCATGATCGAAAACGACTACGCTGGCGGCGACCAGCTCGAATTCTACCGCCGGCTTTCGGCACGATGGGAATCGGCGCTGATGCAACCCAGCAGCCGCGCCGACAAAGCATGGTTGTGGGATTGCGACGAGCCCGGCCAATATGAAGCCATCTCTGCGGCCTTCTTCGAAGCCATGCCGCAGTATTCCCCCTATCGCTATGAGACCGTGAACGGTCTCCACCTGATTACCCAGCCCTTCGACATGCGGAAGGTGCCGCCCGAGCTTCACAAACTCCGCGACGACAACGCGATGATGCTCTGGGGCTTTTGGAGGAAAGAGGCCAATGACCACCACGGAGAAACAGCGTTAACGGCGTAAGTTTCTCTTGCTTTTCGTCGGAAACGTGATACCTACTTACACAACGACGAATTGCAAGGAGAAACGGGTGAAATGAGCGAAGCGACCGCCAGCTACGAATTTGACGAGGACGCACTTGGCCTCGGTCAGTTTATCCAAGATCAGTTCGAAGCCATGGGCGACGACGTGTCTCCTGTCGTCTACGTAGAGGACGGCGAAGGCCGCGCCGCGACAAAAGCGGAGTGGATCGTTCGCACGTTGACGGACGGCACCAAGGTTGCCGAATTGCGAATCACCTTCGACTGAAGCCATGATTTACGACGACGCAAAAGTCCACGCCGCGAAGATTGCTATGGCAATGAACGCCGACGCGCGTCGCGCCGCCGCGCAAAGCGTCAGCGCTTCTCTCGAAGCCGTCCGCAAGCACGCTCCCGAACTCAACGACACTACGGCCGAGCACGTCGCCGCCGCTCTCTATCGCCTGACGTTGTCGGCCCCCTCCGAAGGCTTGGACTTCGCCAAGGCCGAACTCGCGTTCATCGCTCGCATGGTCCCGCACATCGAAGCCGGCAAGTCGTTTGACGAAGCCGCCCAAGCCGTGCTCGACGACGACCAGCGTCTCTACGAAAAGCTTCACGGCCCCGAGCGCACGTACATCGTCGACGCTCTGTGCCAGCACGTATATCACGCAGCGCGGGGTGCCCGCTGATGTTCGCGATAGTCGCCTTCAACCCAACGCGCCCAAGAGGCCAACGTGTCCTCATCCACCGTGGCCTAGCCTCGGCTGAAGCCGCATTCCTAGAATGCTGGCACGGCGCCAGAGTTCCGGCGTCGTCTTGGCAGCAAATCGGTGACAGCTTCATCGCCGGCCACGAAGGCCGCAGCTACTACGTCATCAACGATGAAGACGAACTCGTGAAAGAAGTCGCTGATGCCGCCGACGACGACCGCATCAGCATGGAATTCAAAGACATCAACGACGGTCGGGCATTCCTCCGAGCCAACGGTCTGGAGATCGTCGGCAGCAAAGGTTGGATTGGCGGCGGGCGTCTTGGTAGTTTGACCTTCAATTCCGAGAGCCGCAAATGGGCGGCGACCTGCTGGAAATCGGAGGCAGCTTGAACCTTCGCGACCTCTCCACCGACGACCGCAGCGCCGTGGTTCTCTCCGAACTCGCGATGCAGCTCGTCGTCGTCGCTGAACTCCGCTGCGACGCTGCGAAACGCGCCGAAGTCGTTGCATATCTCCGTTCGCAGAACGAGAAGAACTTGACCCTCGTCGCCGACGCCATCGAGCGGATGGAGTAACTTATGGCCGTCTACAAAGTCGTCCTCAAGCGCGTGATCGAAGTCCACTTCGAGATCGATGACGAAGGCCAGGGACCTAAGGCCTTGCGCCAGCGCATCAACGACAACATCGACGACATGCTCCACGAGGGCAACGTCATGGTCGACGACCCAAAAATCCAATCGATGAAACGAAAGGAAGCCTGATGCCGATCGTCGCCCATCCGAATTTCAGTGCGTCTCCGTGGCCGCGACCAAGCGATCATCTGGCCATGTACGAAGCCGAGCAGTGCAAGCGTCAAGCTGTGACCGTCGATTGGCTGTTCCAATTCATGGCCGAGCACGACCTCGTCGCTTGGCACTTCGTCGAAGAATGCATCGACACCGACCCGTGGCGAGAGATCACTGGTATCGACGCTCAGACTGACTTCGCTGAATTCTACCTCGACATCGCCGGAACCACACGCACGCTTGATGTCGAACCCAAAGACATCGTCTTCGTGCAGGTTCGCGACCTCGATCGCATCCAACCGGGCTGGCGGCAACATGTAGCCCACGCCGCCGGTCTCGAAGTCAAAGGTTTTTACGACTTCATGGCCGCGCTTCGCGACGGCCGCAGCGGTCACGCCAGCGAGTGGCTTGAGTACGAGCCCAATCGCAAGTTTCTGCTTTCGCTGTTGAAGACGGAGTTCGTGGCCTCGAAGTCGGGCTTTCATCCGATGCAAACGGCGCCGCTGAAGACCTGGGTCGAGCTGCTGTTTGAAGACCGCGTCACCGTGGTCGAGGCCACGCTCGACAGCCGTTACAGCGATGTCGACTGGGTGGGGCGAGATCATAGGCCCCTTGGAAAAGTCTATGCCGGTTGGAGGTTCATCTCGAAATGAACGACATCCTCAAAGCCATGCTCGTGAAAAACGTCGAGCAATCGCTGTCGACGCTGGAGGCTCAGGCCACGGCGCTGAAGTCGATGTTCGACATGGGCCAACACACCGACGCCACCGAGGCCTTCCGCGCGGACATCGAGAACCGCGCCGCCGAACTCCGGGCCGCTCTCGATCGCTTCAAGGCCGAGGCCTGATGGACATCAACAATCCCCCCCACATGCTGGCCTTTTGCTTCGCGGCGTCAGTGGCTATCCTCGCCGTCATCTACGGCGTCGCCTACGCCATCCGCCTCGGCCACCGCATCGCCAACAAGATTCGCTTGGGTCCGGCTCCGCACACCTACCTCATCGCCATCCGAGATGATGGCAGCAAAGAAACGGCGACGTTGCGTGGCGACGCGGTGACGCTCCGCGAGATCAAACGCGAAGCCGCCCGTAATTTCCGCATGTGGAAGGAAATCGTCGCCATTGAAGCCGTCGACGGACGCCACCACGGACTTCGCATCGAGCGTCCGGCATGATCAAGGAACGCTTCATCGAAGGCGTGGGAACGATCGCCGGAGCCTTCGCACTTGTTGCCACCATCGTCTGGGCTGCGTTTGATCGCGTCTGGAGGAAGGTCAGCTATCGTCCTCGCACCAGCATCGACATCGAGTGCGTCGACCCGGATCACCCGTGGGTCTCGCTCATTGGCGTGAACGATGGCGTCAGCCCTACTTACTTCGTCGAGGTGCCACGTGAGGAACGCTGACACTTACAAGCTAACGTCGAAGAGCGACAGCCGTCGCGACTTCAGCACGCATTGCTTCCGCAGCTTCGGCAAGGTCGCACGCGAGGCCATACGCCGATACGGAGTCTCTGATTTCTACTTCGAAGGCGACGGCGTCGAACTCGATCCCGTTGAAGACCTCGGCATCGAGGCGGAGCTGCTGACATGATCGCCGCTGTCACCGGAGTCGTCTGGGCACTGTTCAGTGCCGTTATTGTCGGAGCGGGCTTGATCATCGGAGCTGCCGCCGCTGTCTGGATCATGTACGGCGCCGTCCAGCTTACGTTGAAGATCAAACGCAGCGTCCGCAGTTTCATGTGGATGCGCCGGCAACGTCGATTGAACCGGAGGAAAGCGTGAGCGCAGTAGAATTCACGGCGACGTTTGGGATCACTCCCGGTTACAGCTTCGCCGACTTCAGCGAGATCACCCGTGACGACGGGCCGGCTCTTGACGCTTGGACGATCGCCATGGAAGCCGAGTACGAGCGCTCCGGCATCGTCGTCGGCGCTATGGCCTCCGCTCAGCGCGTACTCTACCCGAAGAAGTTCGGCTGCCCGCCTCGTGGCGAACTCGTTGTCGTCTTCACCGGCGTCAGCAACCCCAACTTCGTCGACCGCATCGCCTTCAAAGAAGCGGTGCAGAGAGTCGTCGCCGCCGTGAAGGCCAAGCTGAAGCAAGAACGCGTGACCTTGACCTTCGTCGACGTGCGTCGGCATGTCTACTTCGACGGCGACAAAGTCAGCGCATTCGAAGGCCGGAGCTGACCATGCACGTCATCACCTTCTGCAACGTCGAGCGCGAACCCCAACACGCGTTCAAGGGCTCTGAAGCGCAGCCGTTCGATGTCGCGCCCGAGAACCAATTCTTCTGGATCAGCGCCAGTCGCGGACCCAGGATCAACAACACGTGGCGCGGCAACGTGAAGTCGGACCCGACGTGCGTCATCGTCGTCGACAAAGGCTTGCGTGTTCACGTGTGGCCGCAGACCCCGCCCCTTCTCGAATTCGAAACCGCGACTCACGAACTCCAACGTCGCATGAGCACGATCCCGGCGATGCTAGAATACAGGAGCAAATACTGATGCAAGCGAAATGGGAAGAGGTCGACAGGACCACGATCGAACGCCTGAGGTAATTATCGCTTGACTTCTGGCGTCAGTTTTGCTTACGCTATGCAACTGAAACGGAGGAACGGTTAACTTGGACAGGAAGATGGACAGGCCTTGGTTCACGGCGTCGCCGTGCAACTTCGCTATCGGCATGCTGCTGATGGACCCGGTGACCTCGTCCATGGGCCGTGTGATGCCGCTCCAGGAAGGCGAGCGTCGCCTCGGCTGGTTCATCCTCCCTGCATTCCAACGCCCGGCAGTCTGGACGCGGCAGCAGCAGGTGCTCTTCATCGAAAGCATCTGGGCCGGACTGCCGATCGGAGTCTGGATTTACAACCGTCTCGAAAATCAAAACTCACAGTGGGACGGGGTTCTGCTCGACGGCCAACAGCGCATCGGCGCCATCCTGGCCTACGTCAACAACGAGTTTCGGGTTCACGGGTATCTCTGGTCCGAACTCACGGACATCGATCGCCGCTGCTTCGCGATGTTCCACTTCGCCAGTCTCGAAACCCATATCGACGACGAAGCGCGGCTGCGGGACATCTACAATCGGCTCGCTTACGGCGGGACCCCACACGCTGCCGCTGATCGAGATACGGGACGCCGCACGTCCTACATCACCTACGAAAGCGTCCAGTACGCCGTCGACCTGGAGGATGGCGTCGCCGTCAAGGTGACGCGCCTGGGCCAGAAGGCACGCGGCGAGATGGGCGAAATTCAGTGGCAGTTCGGCGGCGAAAAGAACGCCCGCATCCTCCACATCATCTTCGCGGCCGAGAACGATGTCTAAGCGCATCGTCCGCCGCCACAAGAGGCGCCCGCCGAAGGCGCAGTGCCAACGCCTGCACGCGATCAAGCGCGGCATCCAGCGCCACGGTATCCAATACACCTCGGATGATCTCAGCGCCTTCGCTACGCAGATCACGCGGGGTGCCGGCGTCCACGTGAGGAAAGAGACCAATCGCATCAGCATCTGGGATGTCTGGTGCGACAAGAAAAACGGCTGGCTCCGCGTCGCCTACGATCGCACGCGTCACAGCATCGCCAGCATCTATCCCGAAATCGAGAGCACCCAACGCGCCAACGACAACGAAGCGTCTTACATCGAATGCCATCTCGCGAGGCCGACATGAGCGCGGCCCGCAACTGGCGTCACCAACCCTTCGACAACGGGTCCGAGCCCCGTGCGGAGGTCCAAGCAAATCGTCGCCGTCGTCGGCGCCGGCGCAGCGACAGTCCGGCGGCTTCGTTCGGCATGTGGCTCTGCGTCCTCAGCGCCTGGGGTCTGGGTGGGGCCACTGTTCTCAGCTTCATTTTCTTCGGGGTGCTGCAGTGATTGTGCGGCTGATCCCCATGCCTTTCCGCATCGGCGAGAACCCCGATGTCGAGATGCCGGCGCTGCCGCGTCGTGGCGACTTCCTGGAACTCTGGGAGCCCGGCCTTCGTGGGCGCTTCTTCCGCGTGGCCAAAGTCGTGCATCGCGTCGACCTCGTCGAAGGCCAAACCAAAGTCGAAGTCTATCTTCGGTCTCGTGGGCCGATCATGTGGCTGCTTGAAAAGCTGGCGGCGTTCTCATGATCGCGGGCATTGGTCTCTTCATCTTTACGGCGGTGATGCTCCGCGTCATCGGCGACAGCTACACGCAGTCGGCCGACGCCTGCATCGAGCACGTGCAGCGTATCTGCGCAGAGGTCACCGATGCCTAGACCCAACGCACCCAAAAAGCCGAAACTGACCCCGTGGGAGTTGCATGTTCTCGGCACCGCGTATGAGTCCTTCCGCCGGCAGCCTTTCGGCTACAGGCACGGCGTCATGGCGGCGCAGATCGTCAGCGATGTCTGGGACGGCCTCTTCACTCGCGACGAAGTCCGCTCTCTGGTGAAGAAGAAGAAGATCGTCTTCGAAATTCCCGTTGGCCGAGGCCACAACGGCGTCAGCACCGTGACCTGGGAGCTGACGGCCTACGGACTGGAACTCTTCCGCTGGTGGTTTGAAATGGAGGCTACCCGTGCCCGAGCAGCCTGAAGTCTACAATCCCCGCGAAGCCGCCTTCAAGCTCATCGAAGAGCTGATCGAGAAGATGGACTACGTCGGCACCGGCAACAGCAGCCGAGCGGCAGCGCAAGAGCAGCGCGAGGACGAATCCCGCCTCGCCGCCATCAAGGCCGCCTTCGCTGCGGAGGCGCCGGCGGACGCCACGAAGTTATTCTTTCTGAGCGCGTCCGCTGGCGAATACGACGACTTTAGAGAGTGGCCGGTCGCGAACTACCGCGACTACGACACGGCGCAGCGTGACGCCGAACTCGCGGTGCAACAGCAGAAGGCTTACGCGAAGGCGCGGCGAAAAGAGGACAAGCGACACGACGACGCCGTGACGAAGCTCCAGCGCGAGTACGGCCGCAACTCCGACCGCGACGCCTACAATGAAGCCTTCGGGACTCTCTGGGAGCAACACCAAGCGCGCCTGAAAGAACTCGTCGCGGCGCACCTCATCATCGATCCCGATGCCGAGTCATACGTCTTTCACGAAATCAATTACGCAGTATCGGAACTACCCCTGAGATGAGCGAAGAAAAGAAAGAAATCATCGACGTTCTCCAAGGCTGCATCGACAGCCTGAAGTACGTCAACGACGAGTTCGAAGGCCTCAGCGGCTGGGGCGTTCGCGCCGAGCGCATGGGCAAGGCCGCTCAGCTCATCGAGAAGCTGAAAGTCGAACCCCAAGGCATGCGTCTGGCCGAATACATGATGCTCAAAGAATACGAGCGCGACCTCTTCGGCTACACGCTGACGAAGCTCCTGACGCCGGAGGCCGCAGATGCCCGGGTCACCGCCTACGGCAACGTCTACATCGTACCCATGGCCTACAGCTACGCACATGGCCTCGGCATCGACATCCACATTCACGACCATCCCGGCAGCGTTCCGCCCTACGCGTCGGTGCCGTGCCATAACACCCGCGTCTGGCGCGTGAACGTGCCCCGTTATCAAATTACGGACTCGATGCTGGCGTGGGCTCTGCGCCGCCGTTTCGAGATCGACCACTACGACAGCAAGTGGCGCATGGAATTGGCGCAAGCGGCTTCGGGGAAAGTCGTTGTCTGAGTCCCAACCCATTTCCGGCGAACGCATCGAGCGCGTTCTCGGCATGCTGACGATGTCGAGCGTGGCCTCGTGCTCATGCGATACCAAGTCACCTGACCCCAACTTCCACGCGGTCACGTGCTTGTATCGCACGCTCCAAGAAGCCTACACTCTCATCTCCGAACTCGTCGGCCGCAATCCCGGCTGGCAGATGCCCAACCTCTTCGATCCGCCGGACACGTTGCCGAAGCCACTGGGGCCGCCGTTTGCCCCGGTGTCGCCGATCGAGATGCCGCCTTACGAATTCCAGCAAGGCGAAGGGCCATCGCAAGTGTCGTCGACGCCGGACACTCACTCGTTGCCACCGGGAATCACGGTGACCGTGGTGCCGCCGCCGCAGAGCTACTATGTCGACCCCACGGCCGCAGAAATTCAGTATCGCCGGCTGACGACAGGGCAAGGCCTGAAAGCCTGCGAACGCGAACTCGTGCGAGATCGAGCCATCGTCGCCATCAAGAGCCTCGACGGCGGACCTCGTGACCTCCCCACCATCAAAGACATTCTCACGGTTTTGATCAGAGCCCAATGACGACGATTCCCACCTACTGCTCCGTTGAAGACAACATCCCCGAGGACTGGCGGGACTATGAAGTCTACGACCGAAAAGCCGGCCTTGTGTTGAAGGACGTTGTCGAGGTCGACACCAACTGTTCGAAGCCGTGGGCGCGCGTCTACATTCTCGACTCCAAGGGCAATTTGCAGTTCGACAAGTGGGGCGCAGCTCTCACCGAGATCAAGCACGGCGACTTCGAGATACGTCTGAGCGATTGGGCCAAGGAACGCCGCGACGCCGAGAAGAAGGCCGGTGAAGTCAGGCTGAGCTACGTCAGCGAATCCGACTTCGGGCGCTTCCTGAAGACTCCGCTGCCTCCTGGGAAGTTCGTGCCGTTGTCTCGGAGTCTCGCACAGGGCGGCAGCGTCACCGGCCGCTCGTCGGCGAAAGACGCCAACGGCAACGCTCCTGGCGCCGCAGCACCTGCGCCTGTAGTCAACGGCGGCGTCACGATCACTATCAACTCGAAGGACCTCGCTGACGATTACAAGAAGGGCGCCTTCGATCTCGATGCCAAGATCAAAGAAATGGTCGCTCGCAAGGCCAAGCAACTGGACCGTGATCTCGCACGCTTCGAAGACGACGGCGGACCCTCAGGCGACCGCATTGTCACCGTACATCCTCGCGCTCTGGAGCTGCTCAACGATGACGAGCGTAGCCACCACGACGCTTTGATGAACCACGTTGCCGGCGAAGTTGTCGAGCAAACGGCGGAGACGATTCTCAAAGCCATCTTCGCTCAGTTTCCCGAATACGAATTCGTGCGCGTCGATCGTCGCTCCAGCGAGCCCGTAGCCGTGCTCCGCCGCCGCGATCCCCAGTCGCTGATCGGCGACAGCGGGGCCGAATTCACGTGGCCGGGTTGGATTCGATGAAGCGGATTGTCTTCCTCGAAGTCACGAGCTGGCGCGGAATCAGCATCGGAGCCGAGCACTATTACGGCCACCTCATCTCCTACAACGGAGAGGGGCTGGACAAGGTTGAACTGAAGAGGAAGCTCACGGCGAAGGATGCCGTTGCTCTGAATAAAAAAGACAGCAGCATCACGTCTCATTCTCGGTGGAAGGCCGGCGAAGAGGTCGGTCGCTTCGACACACGCGAGCAAGTAAAAGTCGCAGCCTTAAAAGCCTTCGCCGAGCGCTTCAACAGCGACGACATCCTTCTCATGGGCCGCTATGTCGGCGGTGTCCCCGGAGAGCAGCCGTTGTCCGTGCCCGAGGAATGGGAGCGTAAGTTCGCGGCGCTGCGAGGGCCCAACCCCGACTACAAAGCCATCTCTGCTCTTGAGAAAGAGCTTTTTGAAGCCGGGTATCGCACATGAGTGACGACTTCTCCGGCGACAACGTCGAATTCCATCGCGGCGAAGCTGCTGAAATCAAGAACTCGCTGACGGCGAAGCAGCGAACTCTCACGCCTAAGGCCTGGGCCGCTATCGTTCGCGCCAATCCCGGTATCCCCTTCGACGAACCCTATGTCGACACTCCGTCTCGTCGCTGGCGCGTCGTCAACTCCGAAGAGTTTCAGCACGAGCTCTACGCGCATCTCAAGCGCATCGGCGCCGGCCGTTTCAAATCCGTTACGGGTCCCGGCCGCAGCGGCGCCGTGGCCGCAGTCTTCGCCAGCCACTGGCTGGGGATTCCCTACGTACCGCCGCAGGGGCAATTCCCTCCGGCATTGCGTCCGGTTCTCATCATCGACACCGCCGAGTGGACTGGCGCCACTCTTCGCAAGGCTCAACGCAAACTCACCGAGCGCGGCATCGAGAGCGAACGTCACGCCGTCTTCAACGAGAAGGCCAACGGCCTCGTGAAGTTCTGGTACGAGGACGCCGTTGTCCGGCGTCGTAATTTAGACCTACAACCGTCAGGAGGAATTGACATTGTCTGATAGCGCAGCACCCAACACAGATGAAGAGCTGGCGCAGGAGCGCGCCGAACACGCCGAGGAAATGCGGAAGCTCCGCGAAGCCCAAGAACGCGACACCGCAATGTGCTTGGGCTTCGGTCGGGCCGTGTCCAAAGTCGCGATGCAGCTTCGCGAGATGATCGATGCCGGCTATTTCAAAGCCTATCTCAGCGAGGAAGGCAGCAACGGCTTCGCCGTGCTCTCGCACCTCTGCAACGACTTCGATCGCGTGGCCTTCTGTGGTTTCTTCCCCAGCCGCAACCAAGCCATCAATCACGCAGTCGGCATGTCCAATGGTCCTGGCATGGGGCCCTACACGATCGTCGGCGTCACCGCTGACGGCGTCTGGATCGAAAGCGTCGGTCGCGATTACTGGGAAAAGGAATCACGACGCCGCGCCGAAGAGCAGAACCGCCAGCGACGCATTCGCTTGGCCGAGATCGGCTGATGAAGCGCAGCGAAGCCCGGCGGCGCGGACTCAAGAAGTACGCCCCCGATCAGCCGTGCGTTCACGGTCACCGCCTGCGCTACACTAGCACCGGCGGCTGCGTCGCCTGTCAGCAAGCAGCGAACGAGAAAACGCAGGCACAAACTCCCTACCACGAACGCGTCACCGGCGGCGGCGTTTGGGGCACCGAAATCGATGAGTTCTTGAACGCCTATGAGTAGCGTCCGCGAAGCTCCGAAATACAAGCGCCCGCCGATGGTGGTGGTGGAGCGAAGCCGAGAAGAGCGAATTCTCGGCCGCTTCGATGCCGACGATCGCGATCTCTTTCGCTTTAGCGAACCCGTGAAGCTCCGCGCTCCATCAAAAGGCCGGCGTCTTCGCGTCGTCGCGATTGAGCCCATGGGCGGCTACTGGCGCGTCACCGAGGCCTTCAGCGTCCGCACCAGCGAAGAGGTTCGGCTTCTCGACGGTCGGTCTCTCGATGTCCGCAATAGCGAAATCGAAGAGCGGACCCGGGATGTCTTCGACGCTGACGAGATCGACTACCTCCAGCGATGCATGGAGACCGGCCGCCGCCCAGACATTTGAACCCGTTGTTAACTCTCTTTTACGCTTGCAATTTTCCCTGACCTCTTGTAGGTTCAGCTTACATTCGAGAGAGACGGAGAAACGGGATTGGCTTACGCGGTTCAAAATGAAAAACGCCAGGATGGCCGCTACGCGGCCGTAATCGCGAACGACAACGGCAGGCTCTACGCCGTGGGCTTCGATGATCAAGGCGTCCTCCGCGAAAGCCATCGCCTGATCATGCGCCGAGCCCGCAACTGGCGCCGTAGCAGCATGACCGACTACGCCCAGAAGTGCCCGATGAAGGCCGACAACCCCGAGATCATCGCCGTGGCGAAGTTCATTCGCGACGACCTCGGCGTCCCTGTGATCGTGCCGGCGACCCAGCCGAAGGCCAAGCGCCGCCCGCCGATGAAGGGCATCGCCGCTGAAGCCGTGATCGAGGAAGCGTTCGCCGCCGCACGCGAAGCCAGCTTCCGCCAGTGGCTCCGCGACGGCCAGCAGGACATCGGCGCCTGCGGTGGCTACATGCTCAACATCGACGCCCGCAGCCCCGTGGCCAAACTCCTGCTTGAGCAGAAGCGGGGCTACCGCGCTCACAAGGGCGTCGGCGTCATGTATCCGCGCCACGACGACATCCGCAGCCAGCACATGGAAATCTGCGTCCAAGCCGGCCGCGCCGCCAAGGCCGTCTTCGAGAAGTACGGCGTCCGCATTCTCGAAGCCCGGAGCTATATCGACTGATGTACGGCTCCGTCTTCGATACACCCCGCGCTGTCTCGGGCCCGGCATCCGGGCCCTATTACGCCAACGTTCGCACGGTCACCGGCTGGACGAAGATGACGCCGTATGAGGTCCGCCGCTATCACGGCCTCTACTCGATCGCCGCACATAATGAGTTCATGAACGAGCACTATCCGACGACGGAACTGCCGCAATGAATGCCCTACCTGTAGAACGCGAGATCGACCTCGTTATCACCTCTCGCGACCACACCCACCTCGCCGGCGCCTTCGTTTGGGATAGAACGATTGAGGGCCGCGAATACTGGAACGCACGCTTCGAAGGACGAGAACCCATCGACGATGAAGTCGTGGCCAAGCTCCAACGCATCAAGCAGGACGGCCGCTAATGTCGATGTCTCCCAAGGATGCGTGGCTCTACGCCGCGAGCTGGGGCAGCTACATACGTGCTGGTGACCCTGGCGCCTGCATGTACGGCTTCAACGAGAACTTCCACGTGCAGTCGGAAGATCACCGCGCCGCCTGTCTGAAATACATTTCTGACTGCCGGCTCCAAGTCGAAGCCAACCCCGACCACTACGAGCCCGACGAGCTTGAGCAAATGGATGCCTTCGTGGCCGCGCTGAAGGCGGCTCCGGCGGCGCAGCGTGCGGCATGAAGATGCGCATGACGCTTATCGTCGAGTATGACGCCGATCCTACTTGGTACGGCAAGGCCGCAGGCAATCCTGAAGCCATGGCCGCCGTCGACAAAAACAACTTCAGCGACCCATTTGAGATCGCTGGATTTCTGGAAAGCAAAGACTTCGAGGTCAAAGTAGAGGTTCTGCCTGAATGACCGACGAGATCGCGATCATCGCCATGAACCTCACAGGCCCGGCCAAGCGCTTCATGCTCTGGGTCACCGGCAGCAAGCGCGTTGACGGCAAGGCCGTCGCCTGGATCGACCATGGCGAGAGCGAAGAGTGCCTGAACTACGGCCTCGTCACTCGCACAGCAACTGACGCCTACGCGACCGAACGCGGCGACGAAGTCGGCCGCTATCTCCGCCAGATTGGTTTCAAATAGAGGACTTCATGACTCACGCTCAAGACACCGCGCCCACTGAAAAAGACCTCGCCGACGCCGTCCGGGAAGCCGCCAAGACCCTGAACCGCGCCGCCGCCAACGCCGCTGCTGCCGACATCGCCGTCGAGTACGAGATCGACGACATCCACGTCCACGGTACGCTGACGCATCCGGAAATCCGAGCCAGCGTCTTCAAGCAGCTCTAATCTCGTAAGTCTCGCTTGACAGCGCTTGCGACCTGAGGTAAGTCTCGCTTACATGTCCCGATTTGATTTCATCCCCGAGAACGAGGTCTGGATCGTCGTCGACGTAGAGTCTGACGGCCCAGCCCCCGGCATCTACTCGATGGTGAGCTTCGGGGCGGTGGTCGTGGCTCCGGGCTTTCAGCAGACCTTCTACGGGAAGACTCGACCGCTCCCCGACGCCAAGTGGCAGATGGCCGCTCTCGCCGTCAGCGGCTTCACTCGTGGCGAGCACGAAGGCTTCGACGACCCGAAGCACGTGATGATGCAGTTCGATCGGTGGCTGACCGAAATTCACGATCGCATCCCCGCGTTCGCCGGTGGCCGGCGTCTCGTTTTCTGGTCGGACAATAATGGCTTCGACTGGCAGTTCATCAATTATTACCTCCACCGCTTCGTCGACAACAACCCCTTTGGCTACAGCAGCCGGCGCATCGCCGACTACGCTGCTGGTATCGGACTTCGCGGGTGGAAGCATCTCCGCGTCACCGATCACACGCACAACCCCGTCGACGACGCCACGGGCAACGCTGAAGCGCTGGCGAAGATCATGGAAATGGGTTTGCCGCAGACGCCACGGAAACCCACCGCCGCGATCACCGAAATCACCCCCAGCCACAAGAGCGTTGCCGGGCAAGCCAGCGATCTCGAAGTCGCGGCGCAGCTCCTCGATAGCGGCAGCCTCTATCCCCTAGAGCTTCGCGCCTTTCGCGTTCGGCAAGCGGCGCGGACCCTCATCGAACTCGCAAAACAAGCAGGTATGAAATGAGATCGACCATGGTCCTGGCCGCAGCTGCGGCGTTGGCAATGTCCGGCAGGATGATGTGCGAGCCCGGCCTCGGCAAGACCCTCGAACCGCCGGAGCCCGTCGACCCTGAACCCCAACGCCCACCGAAACGCACGACGCGCGTCGAATACACGGTCGACGCCAACACCGGCACCCAACGCACCCACGCGAGAACGCGGGAGATGCAACGCTACGCGCGTCAGCAAGCCCGCATCGCCGAAAAACGCGCAGCGCGCGCCGCCAAAGAAGCGGCGGAGAAGGAAAACGATAATGGCGGAAGCGAAGGCTAAGCCCAAGAAGCAGCTCGCCTACGAGCAAGTGCTAACCCTTGTCGAAGTCTCAGTGATCATGCTGACTTCGAAGCCCGGCGACGACATCGCGCGATCGAAACTCGTCGGCGAGTTTCGCGAGATGCTGCCGCCGAACACCAGCTACCGCGACGAAGACTTTGACCGCGCCGTCAATGAAACCTGTGTCTGCGTCGACAAGGGTCCGAGCGGCGGCGCCACGTATCGGATGCGTCGATGATCACTTACGAAAGCGCGAAAGAACGCGCCGAAGACATCCACACTCGCGTGCGTGAACTCAACGCCGCGATCGACCGCGCGCGGAAGCTTGGCCTGGATGTCAGTCCCAGTGTCAACGAAGAGCACAAGGACGGCCCCATCAACGTCTTCATTCGGTTCATCACCAGCCTCTAATGTTCGACATCATCGCCTTCATCACGCAGCTGATCCCGCAGCTTATCGAGAACGTCACCTCCTCCGACGTTGCTCTCGGCATGGCGTCGGCAGCAGTCATCGGCTCTCTCGTCTTCCTGCTGCGAGAAATCCCGAACAAGATTTGGCAGTCGGTCAAGTATCACTTCGTCTTGACGATGACGATCTACCACGACGATGCCTTCTATCGGTACGCGTCTATGTGGTTGTCGCAGCACATGGACCCGCGCCGCAGCCGCAACGTCTCCGTGGGTTCGACTTGGGACGAAGATTCCGAGCGCGAAGTCCATGCGCTTATACCCGGCCCCGGCCTTCACCTCATCCGCTACAACAAGCGCTTCTGGCTGGTGAACCGAGAAGTCGAGAAGCCCGGCGACAAAGACAACTCGTGGCTGATGAAGCGCAACGAGACCCTGACTATCCAGACTTTCGGCCGAGACCAAGCCATCCTCAAAGAGCTGATGGACAAGGCCCTGTCGTCGTTCGAAGACCGCTCGACGATTCCCGTCTTCTTCTGGAACTCCGGCCGTTTCGAAATGGCCGGCCGCCGAGCCAAGCGTCCGCTCGACACCATCTACATGGACGAAGCGCAGAAGAAGCGCATCATCGCCGACATCATGAACTTCCTGAACAAACGTTCGTGGTACGCTGCTCGTGGGATTCCGTGGCGTCGAGGCTACTCGTTCGAAGGCCCGCCGGGCACCGGCAAAACCTCTCTGATCTTCGCCATCGCTTCGCTGCTGGGCAAGCCCATCTACATCATCAACCCCGCGACGATGTCGAGCGACAACGCGTTGCAGGAAGCCATCAACGCCGCCGGCAACGGCATCGTCGTCATCGAAGACATCGACAGCATCACCATCCTCGAAGAGCGCAAGGAAAAGGCGAGCCCCGGCGGACGCTCGAAGAAGAAGGACGACAAGGACGAAGGCCTGACGCTGTCTGGCTTCCTCAACGCCATCGACGGCATCGCCTCTCAGGAAGGTCGTCTGCTCTTCATCACCAGCAACCACGCCGGCAAGCTCGACGAAGCTCTTATGCGTCCTGGCCGTATCGATCGACGCGAAGTCCTTGGCCTCGCCGACGAGAAGGTTGCCCGTCAGATGTTCTCGAAATTCTGCCCGGACCAAGACCCCGCTGACTTCATCCGCGAGATCAAGCCCCAGCTGCCGATGTCGACGGCCGCTATCCAGAACGCTCTCATCAAACGCGAAGCCCCCGAACTCCTGGAATACGAACTGGAAAAAGCCGCATGAAGCTCGACGAGATCAAGGCCCTCGATGACAAACAGCTGGCCGTGTACCTGCGCGAATCCGCAGGACACGTGAACGACATCATGACCATTGCCGAAGAGCGAGGCATGAAATTCACGCCGGCATTACGAGAAGTCGGAGCGCCGGGAAACTATCGTCGCCGACTCCATATCGGCCCGCTGTCACGAGAGTTCTGATGCCGACATTGTCGGCTTTGCTCGATCGCTTGCAGATAATGCAAGAGGAAGTCGGCTGCGACGGCGAGAAGACGGCCGCGCACACCTATCCCAGCAGCGTCCGCTTCCGCATCGACGGCGACGACGCCGATATGGACATCGAGATCGAACTCGAAAGCGTCGACGACATCGAACCTGAATCTCACATGGGCTGCGGTTGCTGGACCGGAGTCGTGTTCGTTCTGAAGAGGAAAAAGTGACCGACCTTATCGAGTACGAAGAAGACGTTCTCATGGACGCGGCTGGTTACGCCGTCGAAGGCGTGATCCCCGGCGCCGCCTACAACGTGTGCGCCGCGCGGCTGGTGAAGCTCCGTCTGCTCAAGCGCAATGAGCCGGGCGTGACGCCATCCGGCGAGAAGCTGGCGAAAGAAATCTTCCAGCGACGCTTCGGCATCGAGCCGTGGCTTGGCAAGGCCGCGAAGGCGTACAACGCTCGCTACGTCGGTCTCTACGATCTGCCGAACCGCGAGGGCCCGTTCTACGTCTTCTACACTGAGAATCCCGACCGCTCGAAGGGCCACGACAATTACTTCGGCCTCGTGTGGCGCGACGAGAACCCTCTCGACCCCAACACCAAAAGCCACCTCTACATTCTGTCGGCGGCGACGATCCGTGACGCCGTGTTCTCGGCTTTCGAATACGCCCCCGGCAAGTTCATTTGCTCGCGGTATCGCCACAACTACGTCATGGCACCCAACGGCCATGCGTTCCTGGACGGCGGTCTCGCCTATGTCCGGGGGTCGGTCCTCCCGACCCACACCATGAAAGTCATCGACGGCCGAGAGGTTTTCACGTCGGTATCGGCCGGGGCCAAAGCCGCCAGCTGACGGCGCATTCCTTGAATGAAACCTTAACGACGCTGTGTCTAAGGTGTCGGAAAGGAGTCCACAATGAAAGCCATCCTGACGATCGCCGCCGCCCTGGCCCTGGCTACCCCAGCGTGGGCCCAGGACCGCGCTGTAGAGACCTCTGGCTTCAACCGCAGCACCGACGCCTTAGTGGCCGCCTATGGCTCCTGGGACGCCTCAGGACGGCCCTGCGAGGGTCCAGAGGCCCTTGCGGTCGCGAGGCAACTCGACGCCCTCACCGCCGCCTATAACCGGGCCAGCGACCGCGCCATCTGGATTGAAAGCGAGGGCGACGGCCTAGCCGCCGCGTCGCTAGGCGCCAGAGACCCGGCCCTCGCCGAGGCCATGGGCGCTCGCCTGGGACCCAACGCCTTTGTCGTCGGCGTGGCCGCCGAGGAAGCCGGGTGCGAAGTCCTGGCCGAGGGCGCGTACATGATCGTCAGCCGTCTGGCCCTTCGCGGCGCGACCATGGCCCAAGCCAACCGCGCCAACCGCTATCTCTTCCGCGATCGATCGGCCGAATGAAGCTGCTCGATCGCGTACTCGAAGACGCCTACAACGCAAATCCCAGTGTCGGCGTGGCTTGGTATCTGATGACCAGCTACCTCTACTATCACCACGACACCAGCGTCCTCAGCGACCCCGCGTTCGACAACCTCTGCAAATATCTCGATGAGGACTGGGACGCGATCGAGCACATTCACAAGCACCTCATCAATCGAGAGGACTTGAGGGCCGGCACCGGCTTCGCTTTGCAGATGGATGATTTGCCGCTCCGCGTCGTCGCCGGAGCTGCGGCGTTGCTCGACCTCGCGCTCGACGCCGACGATCGTGATCCCCGGCCGTTCTCGCCGCCGCGATATTTTGCGGAGATGCTTGTACGTGAGGGCGTCGGCCGCAAACGCAAGAAGAAATCAGCGAGGAAGACACTCGATGCTGATGGCGGGGAAGCGCTTCCAGATTCGGGGGAAGACCTTCTCAGCGGACCCGAGCAAAGCCTCTCCGCTGATGATGAGACTCGGCGCGAACACGATTGCGTTTGATCCCGGCCGCGTGTCGATCGAATAATCCCAAAAGGACAACGCTGTAAGGCCCCAGCCGCCAAGGCGAGACATCACGGCTTCATACGGCCGCTGGTGCGTCTTCGGCGCGAGCTGGCCGTCGAGATGGGCGAGGTCGCTGTACATCGGCAGCGCCCGCAACAGCGAGCGATCGACGAGGAAGTGTCCTCCCCTTTCGATGCAGCCGAAGAAAAGCCAATCGGGTTTGTAGTCGGCGATCACGGAAGCTCTGTGGGATACAGGAAGTAGACGGCCTTACCCAACTCCCTTGCGTACTCGATTTCCCGCTTCGTCGACGAGCCTATATAGCCGCCGGGGTTCACTACGACGATAGCGTCCGACATCGCGATCTTATCGAAGTGCAGACTGTCTAGCGCTTGTTTCTCCGCAGTGCCTTCGTCTCCGTCGCTGGTGATGAAACGCGCACCAACAGGTTCGTCGGCGTGGCCGAAGCAGCTCAGCGAAATCACGATGCATCCGAGCATGGAATAGTGCATCTGCGCCAACGCAAAGGCGTCGGGGAAACGACTGCTTCCGCAGAGGGTGACGACTTTTCTCATGCGAACGGCGTTCCCTGCTTCTTCTTCGCAAGCAACAACGCACCGGCAAGCACGTCGTCAGGCAGCGTCCGGTATTCGATCGGCCGGCCGTCGCGTTCAGCGGCTTCGATCCCGTACTTCATCCCCCGAGAGATGCCGAGGTCCGTGTAGACGACGGTGGCGTCGGCGACACGTCCCCAGACCAGACCTGCATCAATCCCCCACTGACGCTCGATCGGCTGGTCGTCGTCGAGAATGCCCGGTTGCGTGTAAAGCAAGTGGCTGGCGATCGGTGCGTCGCCGCGACTGAGGGCGTCGCGGATGCAGGCACGTGCATAGGAGACGTTCTCGGCGACTTGGCCGGCGAACGGGGACTCCAGGATCACGAGACGCATCTTGGCATCGAGGGGATCAAGTGCGTTCGCGACTTCGTCGAGAAGATCGGCGATGCGATCGGGCTTACCCTCTTGGACGGACTTGCGGGTGGAGATGTTGCGGCGGATGCTGGCGCGGACGCGGCAACGTTCGGCGAGTTCTTTCTTCATTGCAGCGCCATCGCCGCAAGAGTGATCGAGCTGCCGGCAAAGACGACGATGGCGAAGACGCCAAGGTACATCTGCCGCCGGGCGCGGCGGACTTCAGCGAGCACGTGCGGCTTCATTGGAGCCCCTGCTCGCTAATGCGGCGGAGAATCCACTCACGTGCCTTCAACGCGATAGGTCCTGCGACCTCTTTCCATGTAAGACCGCTGGCCTCGCGTTCGGCTTCGGTCTCTTTTTCGACATCACGGCCGATCCAGCCGAGAAAGGGCCCGATCTTTTGCACCGTGGCGACGCCGTCCGGCCAAACGGCCTGCAGGCCTTGCTCAAGGCGGGCCTCATGCACGTGGGCGGTCGTGAATGCCTTAGCGTTTTCGCTGGCCTCTGCCTTCATGCGGGCTGGTTTCGCGGCGCCCTTCTCGCCGTGGGCGGCGCCTTTGACTTTGAAGAGCAGCGACTGCGAATGCAGGCGCAGGTTGGACACGTCTTCGATGCGGAAGGCGCGGCCCGGCGTCATCGGGATTTCGACGGACTGCGGATAGAAGACTAGGCCTTCCCCGACGCCGTCGATACCGAATACGGATTTGATGTAGGGGTCGCTCTGGTCGATCTTCGCGACTTCGTCGTTGATCTCGCGGACGATCTCTTCACCGCGTTCGCGATCGTTGAAGTCGAGGCGGATCAGACTGCCTTCGTGCCACGGGATCACTTTGACGCGCGGATGGATGCCGTTCTCGTTCGTCAGCCAGCGCTCGATGGACTCGGGATTGACAATATGTCCGTCTGCGGTCTCGATCGAGAACACGAAGAAGGTCTTCTCGGGTATCTGCGAGACCGAGACCTTCTTCTGGATTCCGGGGCCAGCCCATTCGCCGTGAACGACGACGTACTCGTTCGCCAGCGGCCGGAGTGATGACCAATAGTCGTTCGTCTCTTCGACGAACTTCGCGAAGCCGCAGTTATCGTCCTCCGGTGTGATGTCGTCGGTGCGCTTCTGCGCCACGACTTTGCCGTAGCTGTAGACGCGGACGCCGCCATTGGTGCCGTGAAGTTTGACCTTCGCGCGATACCGGACGATTGGCCGGTTCGGGAAATCGAACATGCCGGCGATCTGCTTCCACACGTTCACGAAGCCGAGGATCGACGGGAATTTGTGGTGATGATCGGAGACCGGCGGCCCACCCTCTTCCGCTTCTGCGTAAGTTAGACTGACATCAGATGGCATAGGTAAGCCCTGCTTTCGGCAGATCGCGTGCCTCGGCCACGCCCATGTGCTGGCGCAGCTCCGTGATAAATTGGTCGGCGGTCTGATCGAGGATTTCGCCTTCGATCCAACCGCTCTGATCGAAATAGGCGTGCATGACTTCCGGCCGCATGCCGCGATGCATGACCTCAAGCCACGCGAGAGCGCGGCTCAGCATCCGCCGGTGCGTGTGCTCGCCGAGATAATCGCGCCAATGGACCTTGCGACGCGGCTCCACGCCCTCGTCGACGTAGAAGCCCCACCACGCCTGCTTCTGCATGCGCCAGACGGCGGTGACGATGACGCCGTCATCATCGAGTTCGTAGCGCTTCTTGTCCCAGATGTTCTCTGGCACTACGCGGGCGCGGCCGAGGATGCGATGCGCGTACTCTGGCCGGCGATAGTGGAAGCGAAAGCGCTTCACGATGTTCAGAGTCGTTTTGCCGGTCTTCGGGTCGTAGACTTCCTCGAAGTAGTCGGTGAACGGGAACGTGATGAAGCCCCACGGGTGATCGTGGGGATGTCGGTCTTCGTCCTTCCGCCACATGACATGCAGGCGGAAGCGCCCGATGATGCAACGGGTCATGTACGGCGACTGATCGCCCTTCCCCGTAATCGTGTCGAAGAACGGGAGCTTGTTCAGCAACTGTGACAAATGCTTCGCCATGTCAGTCTCACTTACGCCCTTAGATACAAAGCGACCTCGGCCTCCCGGCGTCGGATCAGTCCGTTTGATCGCACCTTCGCTCCCTTCTTCGTCACCCAGATGAAGCGCCGCAGCTGCGTCGGGACTTCAGTCAGACGCCCTTCTCGGATCAGCCTAAAGACCACCCAACTCGGCGACGCTCCAGCGTTGAAAGCGAACGACACCAAAGCGCCGTACTGATTGTCGGTGAGGGACGCCAACCGATCGGCTGGCATGCACGCGGCCAGTCGCGTCTGCGCTTCTCGGAGGTCAAGCCGGAGAAGACGCTCCGCTTCCTCTTCGGTGATGGTCTTTTTGCCGACATCGTCCCCGCTTACGGTCTCCGTGTGACCGTAACCGATCGAAGGCACACCGGCCTCGCAGCGGTAGGCGACAAGCTCTAGGTTCTCGAAGCTCTTGATGAGATCGATTGCCGCTTGGTTGAGTTCACGAGTTGCCATAGGTGTTCTGTTCTCGGTGGTCTCGGTTTTGGTATTCCTCGTCTTCCGCTCGCACCTTCTCAATGAAGTCGAGGATGTCAGAGGATTTGAAGCGGGCGCAGACTTCGTAGCGGCCGGCAGCTTCTTTGACGTTCAGTATCTCACCATAAGGACCGCAGTTGCCGAGGAAACGCGCTCGCAACCCACGGGGGCAAACTTTGCGAGGCAAAACCAGCAACACAAACTCGGCCGCGCGACAGCGAGCTTCGAGGTCTTCGACCTTCATCAGTCGACCTTCCCGCCGACGTGATGAAACCATGCGCCGTAGCGATTGAGGTCGCTTTCTCGCGTGAACTGAAGCATCGCCGGCACGCGCAGATGCCGGCCGCTGCGATGGATGATTTGCAGCTCGATAGGCTGTAGGTCATCTTTCTGAGGTTGAAACCATGGGGGCATCGCCACAAGTCGGCGGTCTCCGCGCTCCATCGCCCTCTTGGCTTCCTGGAGCCAGGCCTTCGGGGCCCGAAGCTCCGTGATAGCGCCTCTGGGATCACGAAGAAACGAAGGACGCTCTTCGCCGGTAGGCCGGCCTTCGAGCATCCGCATCATCCTCTTCATGCTGGAGATCGAGAACTTGGACGACTTCGACTCCCAGGCGCTAGTCGCCGTGATCTGCTTGGCCCATAGTTCTTCTCGCATTTTGTTCATGCGAATGTTGAACTCACGCCCCACCTCTAAGGTCTCGATGTCCAAGCTCACTTGCTTGATGTCGTAGACTCTCTTGACCTCGATGGATTTGGTCTCGACGGCGGAGACGGGAATTGACGCTCCCGGATACGCAACGCGAGGTGATATGGAAACGAGATCACGACGAAGAAGAGGAACTTCCCGCAGAACTTCCACAAGAGAAGAAGAGGCCATGCAATTACGACGACTGCGAAAAAGTCGTCCCTTCTGAATGTGAGACCGCGACCAAGCGCGATATAGCAACCTACGAAAACCCAACACGCCGAGACCGCCACGGCGATCGGCGGCGTCAAGACTACCGCCAGGATGAGTTCAAGCACGGCCGCCATGAACCTCCTCGTTGAGCTGGTTCATGGCGGCGTCGAGATCGCCGCCGTTGTTGTTGATGGTGTCCTGCAAGCACGCGCCAACGTCTTCTGACGCCAGGAACGAAACCCAGCCTTGTTCGGTGACTAGGAAGGGTTCACGGCCGGCGATGCTACCAGCGAGAATCTTTCCGTCCTTGTCGACGGCAAGCCACGTGTTCTCCGGAAGGAACGAGCTGACGCGGACGACCATGCCGTTGAATAGGGAGATCGCGGCGCCTTCCGGCGGGATCAGCGCCACGGCCTGCATCATCTTCGCGATCTCGTCCTGAGGATTGAAGGCGAACTTCGAGGCGTCGGGGTTGTTGTCGCTCATGGGCGGTACGAAGCCACGCTTTGGACTTTGTGGACGAGTTCGTTGTTGAGCAGCGTCTTCTTGATCCTCTTGCGGATGATGCCGTAGCCCTTTTCGGTGTCGGGCTCCCAAACTTCAGCGTAGAAGCTGGGCCACATGGACGACGATTCTTCGCGACCACACTGCAAGCAAATGCGACGCGGCGGATGATAGCCGTCACCGCCAACGTAATAGGCTTCTTCGGCGACGTGCTCGTGTTTGCAGGTCCTCTGCACTTCTTTGACGATCGCCGCCAAGCGCTTCTCTTCCTTCTCGACGCGAGCCTGCGCCAAGCGGATGCGGCGGTTGAGATAGTCGGTCAGAGCCATACCAGCTCTCCACCGGGCGAGAGCCGTAGCCGCAGCACGCTTTGTACCCAGTCGTCGATACGTTGACGTTCTGCCGGCGGCTTCGTCGCGTCGTCGATGACTATGATGTAATCGAAGCGGCTACCGCACAGCGTCCCGAACGGCGCCGTGAAGCGAATGTTGGACTGCGGGGTGTTCTTGCGCAGAACCACGGCCTTCATGAGGTTCATCGCCCGCGCGGCGAGGCGATCAGAGGACGCCACGATGCAGATCGCCGGCCCTTCGGGGTACGGCTGAGTGTAGTAGTCCTCTTCCCTATTCTTCGTCAGACGACCGTTGTAGGGATCGTCAACGGCGATGAGGTTGGCGCGATGTCCAACGACCTCGGCCTTGCGCTGAGGCGCCAGCGTCTCGTCGGGCACAGGCTGCCGCGCCTGCTCCTGCATTTTGTCTTCAATCGAACGAAACGAACCGCTCATGGGCGGGCTCCATTAGGCCAATGCCACGGCTCCGGCCGCAGCGACTTCGAGAGGTAGAGAGGGTGACGAGGCCAGCCGTCTTTTGTCAGAGCCAGCGCCTGGGGCTGCTTGCCGGCGCTGCGGAAGATCGCGTCGACATCGGCGACGCGCTGAAACCAGTCGCCGCGTATGTGTCCCTGCACGGCGCCGAAACCGAAGATCACGGTGTCGGCCCAAATGGCGGCGGCTTCGAGCGCGGCGTCGGAGACCGGGGTGTTGAGGATGCCGCTGCGGAGTTCTTTTGGGTCGGTGGCCCGGACGCTGAAAAGATTCACAACGCCCATGAATTCAGCGTCGAGTGCGTCTGCAAACCCAACGCACCTGCGAATTGTGGGGTCGTCGAGATCAGCGTCAGCGGTGCTGGGATTGAGCATGACGAAGAGGACGTTGTGACCCAACGCCGTCCCCGCACGGGGACCACGACGCAGCCAATATCGATGCGTCTCGGTACTGAGGCAGCGCAGACGACGCAGGTCGTCGGCTACGATCATCGCCCGGGTTTCAAGTGGAAACTGAGGCGACGGTTCTGGGTGGCACATAGACTAGATCACAACTCGCAGCAGGCCTTCGGGCACAGCGGCCGGAAGGAATTCTTCTTCGATGTAGTCGAGCAGGAAGATTTCGCGGTCGCTGCCGATGAGCGGCAGCTGTACGGAATCCACCTTGTAGTAGCGGCTGCGTTTGAGCCCGTAGCTCAGAGCCGCTTCCCGCTGTCTGTCCTCATCGTCGACTACGGTGACGAGGACTCCGGGAGCAAAATCAGGCGGCATCGACGATGCGGCTGAATTCGACCTCATCGTCGATGAGGTCGGTGTTTCTCCAATCTGGGTCGGCGAACATCTCGTCGTAGAATTGAAGCACGCGATCGTCTTCGTTGTCGGCGAGATCACACCAACGCAGGACGCCGTTGCCGCCGACAGCGTCTTCGGCGAAGACGCCGGTTGTGGTCTCACGCAGCTTGTCGAACGCCACGAGCAGCCGCCGCTTAGAGCGGAGTTCGCCCTCGTAAAGCGCCGCGTTGAACGCCGAATTCCCGGCGAGGAAGATGTTGATGATGACGCTGACGACCAGAAGGCCGATGACTAGGCTAAGCAACGAGCTTCCTTTCAAGTCTGGCGGCGGCGCGAAGATCGAGAACTCGGCGCATGCGTTCGATTCCGTTCTTGCGAACTTCGTTTTCGTCCCACTTCCTGACGCCACTCAGGCGTTCTCGAAGCGTGTGGATGTCTCGATGCGCAGTGCGGACGCCTTTGATGTCGGCGTCGATGCAGCGCATGATTTCGTCGTCACTGACGTGCGACCACGCAGCCAGCAGAGCTTCATCAGCCGTGGCGTGGCCATCGATGATGCCCTTTGGGGCCAAGGCTGAGGGGACTCGCGCTCTCATTTCTTCTTCTTCACCGGGGCAGCGCGGTCGACGGCGTGACTCAGCAGCGCCAACGACTTCGCGAGATCACGAGCGGCACCGGCGGCTTCCTGGGCGGCGATAACGAGAGCACGAGGACCTCCGACGTGCGCCTGCATGTCGAGGGTATCGGCTAGAGCCAAAGCGTTCTGGGCTTCCTTCTTGAGGTCAAACGCCATCAGCGGCCTCCGTCCAGAAAGCCTTCATCCCAGGAGAAGGCCTCAGTGGTGCCGGCGTCGAAGGGGTTGTCTTCCATGTCCAACCCCGCGCGTGCGTCCGCCTGCCCTTTCTTGAAGGACAGCTGATCGATGATGCGATCGGCCCGGCGTTCGCTGTCTTCGTCCAACCAATCGTCGTCGAAATCGGAATTGAAGCTGTCTAGGCTCATGCGGCGCGGCTCCGGGGTTCGTCGAGCTTCGGCGGCGCCGAAACTTCGATGAGTTCGGCCTTGGCGCGGGTCGCGGCCACGTACATGAGATTGATCTCCTGTCCGAGCTGCCATTGCTGGCGAGCGAACGGCGACGGCTGCCACGCGTCGCGGCCTAGCCAGAACACACGCTCCCACTCCCGCCCCTTCGAACGATGGATGGTTGCAAGCGTGAGCATGCCTTGAGCGGCAACGTCGTCGCCGAAGAGCTTCTCGATACGGTCGGCGAGAACTTCGATGTTCTCTCGGCCGTCGAAGGCCGAAGCGATTTCGAGCAAGCACTCGACTTGGTCTTCGAGGGCCTCGGTGTTGGCGTCGGGGTTTTTCGCCTTGGCCTTGGCGATTTCGCGGTCGCGCCACTCGACGACCTTGTCCGTCAGCGCGCCAACGGTCTTGATGCGGTTCCACTTGCGGACGAGCTTGATGAGGCCCTGGCCGATGGCCTTGCCCTCGACCTTGCACGGAACGCCGTTGCGGATCAGCTTGTAAGCTAAGCTGACAAGCGGAGAGGTTTTGCGACACAGAATTGCGTCGGTGGGCAAGAAAGTTTGCTCAAGCATCTCGTCGTAGGAAATGGCCTCATACCGGCCCTCCGGGGCCGTATCTGCGGCGACGATATGCGACACCCACTGCTGGGCCACGGCGACAACGGCCTTCGGGCAGCGATAGGTAACCGTCAGCGGGAGTTCGACGGCGTTGAAGTCGCGCTTGATGCGCTCCAGCGAGTCGGCGTCGGCGCCAGTGAAGCCATAGATGGCTTGGGCGGGGTCGCCAACGGCGACGAAGCGGCCACCCGGAGCCACCATCTTCTTCACGAGCGCGCGGCGGGTCTCGTTGGTGTCTTGCGCTTCGTCGAGCAGGACGAAGTCGAATTGCAGCGGCTCCAGATTGAGCAACAGCGGCAGGTAGCACATGTCGTCGAAGTCGATGACTTCGATGTTCGCATTCGAACGGGCCAGCGCCATGCGGGCGAAGCGGATGGCTTCGCGCTCAGCGTCGACGCCGCGACGAAACTCTTCCGGCAGCGCGAGAACGAGGTCGTGATGGTTGAAGATCGTGGACCACGACTCAAAGTCGTCGGCCGCGAGGACGCCGATGCCGGCGTTCTTGCCGTGCGACACCAGACGGATGACCACGTCTTCATACCACTTCGGCACGCCCATGACGCGGACGATGTCGCGGACCTTGTTGCCCTCGACCTTGATGTTCTTGTTGGCGCGGCGCAGGGCGCCGAAGCCGAACGAGTGAACGGTGCCGGCCTGAGCCGGGAGATTGAGATTGCGGAGCTTGGCGTCGATCTCGACGGCGATGGGCTTGTTGTAGGCCACGATCGCGGCAGTCAGGCCAGCGGCCAGGACCTTGATCATTTCCAGCAGGGTCGTGGTTTTGCCAGCGCCCGCGACGGCGATGAGCACGGCGTTGCCGGTGCCCGTGCGGACCCACTCGATGGCGGTGGTCTGCTGGAGAGAAAGTTTCAGTGCCACAGTTCCCGTAGCTCCCGTTGTCTGCCCAGGGTGTTCCCTGTAACTGATGCTGACAAGCGTAAGCGAGACTTACGTCAAAGTCAACGGGAAAGTGTAGCTAACGCCGCCTTCTCGCGGACAATGCCGGACCCTATCCAGTTAACTATGGTCGGGGAGAACGTGTTTCCGAGCATGTGCTGACGGTCTCGTTCGCTGAAACCCGGCAGCGCCGTGTAATCGTCTGGTAGGCCGAAAGCCCGCTCCATCTCTAAGGCAGAGAGAAGCCGCAGGCTGCCTCCACTTCCCTGATTATCTCCGTCAAGTCGAAGGACGGCGTGGCGCTTTGCGTGCTCGTGGAGTAGCGGATGGACCGTTTCTGCGCGTCCAACAGGCTTTTTCGATCCAAGCCACAACGACGCACTAGCTCCCGGACGAAGGTCGCCGTCAGCGGCGAGCCTTCGTGCAATTTCTTTCTCACGATCCGATACACGACCCCTGCCGCCGCGTCCTTCGATATCGAGAACTCGACAAGGTCCTTCGGCTCCGAGAGTATGTCCGACAAGAAAGAGTCTTTCTCGCCGTAGAGGGAGTCCGAATTGGAAAGTGTCGAGCAGACGCCATGCGACATGAAACCCGCTTTGGCTTGCCCTTTCCAGCAGGCGCGGGAAAAACCTTCCTCGGTCAGCTGAAAGAGCTTCGGGAACGTTTTCCCAGATGACCCATTCGCTGCCGATCTTTTTGGCGAGGTCGAAGAACTCATACGCTAGTTGTCCTCTGGGGTCAGTGTCGGCGCCGCCCTCACCCATCAGCGAAAACGATTGGCAAGGCGTGCCACCGATCAGCAAATCCACATGGCCGGCAAAGCAATCGTAGTCGCATTGCGTGAAGTCGCCGACGTTGATGATGGACGGAAACTTGGCCTTTAGAAACGCGGACGGAGTCTCCGCAATCTCTGCGAACGCAAGCGGCCGAAAACCAAGCGGAGACAACGCCGGGTGCGCGGCTTCGATATTCGAGCAGACGCTGATGTACGTGAAGTCGCTCATGCGATGACGATTTGCAGCCTTTTGCCGAGCGTCACGGTTCCGCGATCTAGAGCGTCCTGCATCGCCGTGGCGGCGGCGTCGTTATTGACGCCGGCATGCTCCATCAGCTTCGCGAGATCGAGCGCGCTGATGCCGTCCGGGCCCGCGCCTCGCACCATGCCGAGCAGCAGCTCGTCGACGGTGTAGGGCACCGGGCGATCGGCACCGGCTTCCCCTTCCCCGCCGACAGTCAGGAACGACGGAGGCATCGTGCGGCCGACGACCCACAGGAAGAGAGGCATGCCCTCGATGAGACGCATGCGTTCTTCCGTCGTCGGGAGCCAGCAGGTGATGACGTAAGGCGGCCTGATTTCCGCGCGCACAGTGGCGCAGGGGCCGTGCTGTTGCTCGTCCCAGTCTTCAGGAGCGTGGAGGCTGATGTTGGAGCCGGTGAAGTCAACTGGTTGCAAGTGCGGCTTCCTTTTTCTTCTGGCGCATGGCCCGACGACAGGCGGCGCGCCAGACGCGCTCGCGGCCTTCAGGAGTAGTTGCCGACATCACGCCGTCGATACGAAGCTTGCTGCACGCCTCCTCGACAGTGACGCCGTAGTGCCGCAACCACTTGGCCTGATACGCAGGCGCGGGTCCGGTGTCTGGCATCACATAGTAGCCGTGCCCGGCGAGAAACTTGGCGTTGCTGGTGTCGAGCTGCATCATTCCATTCCTTGTTCCATGAGGTCATCCATGAACGCGCGAGACTTCCAGGGTTCGCGTATCGTCTTCCAGTCGCGTTTCTTGATGCGAGAAGCGACCAATCGCTTGATCACGGGCAACGTCTGTGACTCGACGAGTGCATCGATGCAGCGCTGCCGATTCCACGACGCTTTCACTTTGATGCGGGCTTCCTTACAGGCATCTCGCAGCTCCACAGCCCACAGGAGATTGCCGAGAGACTCGGGCGACAGCAGCGGCGACTTCGGTGCGTGCTTGCGGATGTTGAGATTGCCGGTGTCTTCGTTGAGTTCGACTAGGCCCCACCAATCAGGGAGAGCCTTCCACCACTTGGAGAGGCCGGTGCGTTCGCGGAGGAAGTTAGGTGACGGCAGCAGGTGGACTTCGGTGCAGACCGTCGAGTAGAGAGTGCCCTGGGCGACGAGGCGGTCGGGCTTGTCCCCGTCGCCCTTGATTTCGATGCCGTGGATGTCTGTGTCGGTGAAAACTGCCAAGTCGATGCGAGCGGCGCCGGCGGTGCCGCAGACGAACTCTTCAATGATGACAGAGTCCGGGTAGCGCTTCCGCAGCCACGGAATCGCGGACTTGGCGAGAAAAGCGGCCGTGTAGCCGGCGTCGGGGGCCGTCACACCAACCAAGTGTCGACTTCCCAACCATCCGGCGTCTTTTTGAGACACCACGATTGCCTGCCGTCGTGGTAGTTACGAGCGATCGGATACCAGACCCGCCCGTCTTTCAAACGGACTGGGCTATCAGAGACGGCGATTGCCCTGCTTTTGAGAGCTTCTTTGTTGAATGGAGGCGCGGTCTCGTCCGCCGGAAGCGCAGGAGACTCGTCGCTGAAGCGCGGCAGCGAGAATTCGAGATGGTTCGGTGACATGCCCAGACGCACGGCGAAGTCTGGGGCTTCCCAGGCCCGTTCGTCGTCGGGACTGTTACTCAGGAGATCGTGCCACGCATCCCATTCAGCGCGCTTGCCGGCGGGGATGAGATACCGATGACCGGAGTCGTCACAGTCGATGAAGTATCGGCCTTCTTTCGGAAGGCCCGGGGAGATTTCAGCCAACGTAGACCATCCCCGCCGCCCGCATGCGCTGCACGTGGGCTTCGATTTTGTCGCGCTCTGCGCTGTCAGTGACGACCTCGATTACGCCGTCTTCGAGAAGCGGCGACGTTTCGAGAAACGGAGACTCGGCCAAGGCCTTGTCGACGGCCTGTTTGAGCGTCATCTTGGATTCGACGCCGCGAACATGGTGGCCGGTACCGTCGCCGTTTTTGTGCCAGCGACGCTCGCGATTGATGAGCATCTTGCCGGCGACGAGATCAATCAGGGACTCGTTGTAGAAGCTCGTGATGGCCATGAGATCGACGAATAGAAGCGCGACCTGATAGGCGACCTCGCGGCTGTCGAGGAAAGAATAGGCGTGGATGGCCTTAGCCAACGTGAGGTTGGCGTTGGCGACGAGCTGGTCGATGGCTGGGCCGTTGTGTTGTCTCTCTCCTCGGATCGCGGCGTCGATACGAGCGGGAACGCTGCGGTCCTCGACTGAAAGGCTGGCGAGCACAGAGACGATGTCGAAGTTCTCGATTTCGAATACGCGGATGGCGACGATGGCAACGTCAGCCGCCTCTTCGACGATCACGTTCTTGTTGCCGGTGACGATTTCCTTCTGAAGCTCCGCGAGTTCGGTGTTGGCACGGCGAAGTGTCACCAGCGTCGTGGATTCTCCGAACGACTCCGTAGCCCATGCGGTGATGCTGCGCTGGAGTTCACGCCAGAACAGGTTCTCAGAATGTGTTTCGTTCGTCATCGTATCCGGCTTTGCTGTCGATTTCACGGGGAAGCATGATGTCCTCGGCGAAGATGCGCCGGACTCCCGCACGGCGGGCTCGACGGCACATGTCCAAGGTGCCGGCGCCACCGTCGAAGACGAGCAAGACATCGGGCTTGAGATCGGCGATGGCTTGGTTGCGGATGCGGCCGGCTTTGAGGTCGAACTTGTCCCACTCGGCTTCGAGTTCGATCAGGGTCTCACCCCAGACGAACCCGTGTTTGCGGGCCCAGTTGTCGACCAGGAGATCGGTGCCACGGGCTCCGCCGTGAGCGAGCTTGGTGATGGGACCGCCGTAGCCACGACGCCGATCGTGAACCGCATTCATGACGCGGTTCACGAAGGTCTGATTTTTCAGGAGGCGAGAGCCCGTAACCGCGAGAAACATTGTCAGTCTTGCTTACACTGTTGGCCGAGGTCTGTCAACGAGAATTACTTCCGCTTGCGAAAAGTATCCAAGCGGATGACGGTACCGTCGTCGATCGGCGGCGGAGGTGGAGGCGGCAGCGCCGGGACCCTGACCTCCTGATAGATGGCGAAGCCCTTGGTCTTGTCGATAAACGTGGAGATCGCATCTAGCGGGACGTAGCAACGAAACTGCGCCCCGTTAAACCATAGGTCGACGCCAAAGCCGTTAGGCTCCAGTGTGAGGTTTCGGTATTGGTGTTGGAGGATCAGTACGACTTCGGGCCGTGCGTAGAGATGCCTGGGTAGGACGACGCCGGGGAATTCCGTCCGCACTGTCACCTGAAAGGTGTGATCTTTGGTCAAGAGGTCACGACGCTGAGCCGCGTATCGCAGCAGCGTTGCTATCGAAAGACGACGCGCGTTATCGAGCGCGTTGTCATAGGGAATCATCTTCTCGGACACTACTTTTCGAAGCTCATGAATTGATCGGCGGGTATGATCACGTCGCAGATCGTTCGCTGGTTTTGAGGCTTGAAGACGATGTCGATCACTGTCGCCGAACCGCCCAAGCCTCTCCTCACAAACTCACCCAACGCATGTTTCGTCGGACCTCTGCAAACCTCTGACCAGACTTCAGCGAAGGACTCATCGGTCGCATCCTTCGGTACGACCTTCTGCTTGCCGTCCTCAGAGGCGATGGCGAACCCCGTTGTCAGCATTGCAGCCGTCGCCACCAGCATATCCTCTCGTCTGATGCCGGCCGTTGTCCGCGCTTCAGCGGAAACACGACGATAGAGCACCAGCCCTTTTTGGAGGTGCGGCAGATAGCGCATGGTCAGTTACGCTTGCATAGGTAAGCCACAATGTCAATCCTCGTCGTCTGAAAGCGGTCGGGGCACATGGATGTCCAGCTTCCGGCGCTCTCGGGCGTGCGTTCTGATTTCCTCCAAAGTCGGGACCTCGTAGCAGCGCACCTGCTTGCCTTGGATGCGGCGGTTGACGGTCTCGCCGCCGTGGTCAGCCGAGAGGTAGCGCTGCACGAGTTTCTTGAGGAACTTGCGGTTGCCAATCTTATGTCGAGCGGCGCCGCCAATGGTCTTCAGGTGATTGTCGTAATGACCTTCGAGCACGGCGGCGCGGATGAACACCCGCTGCCCCAACGGACTATCACGCGTCTCCGCAAATTCTCCGTCTAGATAGATGCCTTCGAGAGAGGGATTGTCCTTAGGCTCGCAGCCACCGTCTTCGATCATATTGATGAAGAACTTGTCCCACGGCTCCAGCGACTCCATCGCCTGACTGACGAGCTGATCGGTCATCGGCGGCAGGCGAAGAATGTCCCACCCTTCTTTGAATCCGCCGTCGACGATCGGGTCCCAGTTCATCAGCTGGTGGATCATGGCTTCACGGCCGCCGTTGTGCATCTGCTTGTCGATCGCGGCGAAGAACTTGATGTCACCACGGCGAGCGTCACCGCATTCGATGACGAAGTAGCGGCGTTCATCTTCGAGGCCGGCGGGGACGACCCAAGACTCGTTAGAGATGAACCCCAGCCGGCAGTAGTTCGAAGTCGGAACGGCATCGACGCCTTTCTGTTCGAACATCATCTCGTCGGAGGTGATGAGGTCCTTCAGAGCGTTGCCCGCTTGGTGGTCACCAGCCCAGAACGCTTCCTCGCAGACCATGAGAATGATACCCCGCTGGTGGCCGTTGAAGTTGCCAGTGATATGATGCTTCTGAGCGACCTTGATCGCGTAGGGCCCAAGGCTCTTGCGGACCCAATCGAGTAGCTTCGACTTGCCCGTGCCCTTGAGACCTCGAATAGCGATCGACGAGCCCAGCTTCTCACCAGGGAATTGGAAGAGCTGAGCCAGCCAAGTCATCAGCCAGCGGTAGTGGAGATCGTTGCCTTGGCAGACGTTGTCGAGCACGTGATTGTGCAGCAGACCCCAGTCGCCGTGTTTGCCCTTGTAGGGAAAACCGCGCCAGAGATTGTACGTGCCGTCAGGGAGTTTGCTGACATCCGGCTCGAAAGCGATGCCGTTTTCGTATGTGCGACGCTCCGGCCATTCCATCCAGAGCTTGGTCGCACGCTCTTGTTTGAAGCCCTTGTCCGCCGGCACCAGGAGCTTTTTGTTCGACTCCATCGTCTTCCAGCCATCGACTCCTTGAAACTTCGGCGACTGGATCAAAGTTTGTGGCACACGAAGGATTCGAGCATCGCTACCGAGTAGGACGATAGCGAATTTCTCGTTCATCGCCTCCATGTGCTTGCGGATGTACGGGTCGTCGTAGACGGCGTCTGAAACATCCTCGTCTTCGCCGCCTTCCTCATCGTCGGAGGTCTGCGTCTTAGCGGCGGCGATGATCGCGGCTTCGCCTTCGGTGCGCTCGACTTCGATCTCGATTAGGTAGGGATTCAGGTCTTCTTCGCTGAGGTTGTTCTCGCTAACGACGAGATCGAGAAAGTCAGCTCGATCGAGATCAGCGCAGCTCGCGTGCATGCACTTCGCGACGAAGCCATCAGTGAAGTCGGCGTCGCCAGCAGAGACGACGAAGAAGCCTTTGTCTTCCGGGTCGTCGGCGTTGGTGTGCGCGGCATCGTTCGGGCACTTGAAGTGTCCACCGGCTCCGTTGCGGGCGCCTCGATCTTCTCCGTAGTCTCGGAAGAACGACTCCGCGTCGAAGGCCTCAGCCTTCTCCGCGAGGAAGCGCATGATCCAGGGATTGCGGAGTTCTTTGCCGCCGCCGCTGGGACCATCCAAAGCCTCCGAAACGCGCTCGAATACGCTCTTCTCGTCTTCGGGATCAGGAATGTTGTCGAGGCTCAGCGGCTCGCCGTCGATGACGCGAACTTCGTACCCCTTCCCGTCCTGCGGGTGACGGGGCGTATACATCAGACGGCTGGGGTCGGTGCAGCTTCGATCGTAAGCAGCGCCGATGAGTTTAGACACGCCAGCGTAGCGGCGCTTCCAAAGTTCGACGCCTTTGCGAGGATTGGTTGCGACTTCTGCGAAGACAAAAGGCCTGTCCAACACAAAGAGCACGCGGAACTTCGGCATCGGCGCGTGGTCGACGGTGATCATGACACCGTCCTTCGTGTGCGTCGTGCCTCGGACCTTGGCGTTCTCCAACACCCAAGGCCGATAGAGCTTTTCTTTCTTCAGGTAGCCGAACACTTCTTCGGCCGTGGGCTCGCGATCGGCGCCGATGAATTTTAGCACCGCATCCTTACGCACGTCGGTGCTGGGCTTCAGGTGGCTCCAGGTCGTCCACACGATCGCGAACAGACCCAACTCCCTGATACGTGCAACGACGGCTTCCATGTCGTCGCCGGTATCGAGATCGAGCATTAGCAGGTAGTTCGCCCGCATCGCCTGGGCTTTGCGCTCGCCGGCAATAACCTCGCCTTGGAGAATGCACTTCCCATCCTTGCCGCCTTGCTCGTGCTCTCCAAGCATGACAACGAGGTCTCGCACGGTGCGGGTCATATTTCGCCACGTCCCCGGCGGCGTCTTAACACCCTTGAGGCTGGCTCCGACCGTCACCTGGAGATCGAGAATTTGGCTGTTTTGGCGGGTTTCTGACGGGTTCGAACCCGGCACCAGGACTTCGAACCCATAGGCTTCGCCGCAGCCGCCGATGCGCTCCCAGCCGTTTTGGCCGGCGATCGGCACGAAGTCATCAAGCCGCGCTTGCGGATAAACGCCGCGAACGCAGGCCTTCAGGGCGTCGACGCGTTCGGCGTCGCTGCCGTGAACGGGGCCATCCAGCAGCCAGATATTGAAGACACGAGGACCTTGACCGAGGATGAGGCTGGGTTCTGGGAACGAAGTCGACGCCTCAGCACAGTCGAATCCCCCGAAGCCAACGATGTTGTCGGACATCGTCGCCATAGAGACCCAAGCGTCGAGGCTCTCTTCGAGCAGCGTCGAGATTTCTTCGGGAGTTTGCGCCGTGCGTTCATTGTCATCGCACGAAAACAGAAGCGCGTCGTCGGCGTCTTCTGGTAGACAGTCGAAGAATACGGCGTTGAGGAATTCTTTGTAGCCGAACTCGGCGGACATCAGTCGATCTTTTGGATTCGGACTTTCACGGGCCCGTCCTCGATCACGTTGTAGCCGGTCAGCTTGTCGCGGAGATGCGGGAGCACGTAGGCCATACGTGCCGCGCCCGCTTCGACAGCCGACCGCGCCGTAACTGTGTGCGTGGTCATGGGGGCGTCGCGATAGAACAGTTGAAGGGTGAAGCGTTTTTGCCCGTCTTCTTCTTTCACGTCTTTCATGCCGCTTGCCTCTTCCACTTCTCCGCCATGAGATAATGCACGCGATCGTAGCCGACCCAGAAGCGTCGATGCGTTGTTTGATCCTCGACCTCGACGGGGCCGAAGTCGTTCTCTTGTGCGGTGATTTCTGCGATGACGAGGTTCTCGCCGTAGTCCCGCACTAAGGCCTTGCGGCCTTTGAGGTCCCCGAACTTAGCGTCTCGCAGCTGGACGGCATAGGTTTTGTGGGCGACGAGAACCGTGAGCACAACCGGGTGTGTGAGTCCCCCTCGGTCAAGCCGATAGACGACCTTCCCTTTTAGGGTTTGGCCTTTGTGGCCGAACTCCACGGTTGCGTTAATCACGTCAGTTTCTCTTTCAGCGGGGTCGCGGACAATAACCGCGACCCCTCCGGATGTCAACTAAACTTACGGCCGGGGAGAAGGGTTAGGACTTCTTGGTCACGGCCGTGGGGACGAAGCCCGCGATGAAGCCAAGGGCGGCGCCCAGCTGGTAGGTCTCGTAGAAACCGAAGAGCCCAGCGAGCTGCCCCAAGGTCGAGGGGAAGAGCAGGCCCACCAGAAAGCCAATGACGGCGCCGAAGATCGTCTTCACGAGGACGAAGATCGCGAGATAGCCGACAACGGTGCCGAAGACCGCAGCGACCATCGCCACGAAGCCGGCGACGGCGGCGGCGATGATTCCAAAAAGAGCGACGATGGCTTTGATCACAGTTTTTCCTTCTCAAGCTGCACGACTCTAATAGAACCGCCGGTGCGGAGGTCGTGCTCCTTCGCGGCTTCGACGGCCAGTTCTGCGCCGGCGCCGGCGTGCATGGCACCCAACGCAAACTTCGCACCCGAGCCAAGCGCGTAATACGGCGCGTCGATGTATTCGGCTTCGAAGTCGGGGCCGGCGAAGAGGCCGATGCGGCTGGTTTGCGGATTGACGACGATCGCCTCTGCGAGGTCTTCGCCGTCGCCGAGTTCGCGGCGCGGATGCGAGTGCGGAGAGAAGTCGTCTCTGACCCAACGCACAAACGCCTCGATGTCGGAGATGCAACCGACGACGCCAACGAGATAGCGCTTCTCGTCGTTCTCTCCGGCGATCACGTCGAAGACTTTCTGCTTCTGGCCGATGACCGTCGTCTGCGTGGTGACGAGGCTGTCGCCGGCTAAGACGCCGTCTCTGTAGGCGATGGTACTCAAGCGCTGACTCCAGCGTTGATGCCAAGCAAGTCGTCGAACACGTAGAAGACGTGCTCCGGCGGCATGTTCTCGTCGACCTTGAGATACCAGTCGAAACCTTCGTCGATGTTCGGGCGCTCGAAATCGGCCCTCATCTTCTCGATGACGGCGTCGGGGATTTCTTTACCAGGACGAGACTTCAGGCGGGTGGCGAGAACGTCGTCCTCCACCGACACCCAGATGCAGCCTACGTTGTAGAGCCGCCGGCTCACGCGGTTCGCGATCGAGGCCCGCTTCTTCGCCGTGAGGTTCGTCTGGTCCCAGATGATGACGCCATGGCCGAAGGCCATCGCCAACGCCATTTGCTCGTTGCAGTGCCGCCGGCCGGCGTCGGCGAATTGCGAGAAGGCTTCGGTGTAGGTCTTGCCGATCTTCGCGGCCTCGGCTTCGATGTAGTCGTCGGAGCTGATGACCGTGCAGGTGCTTCCCATCTCTCGAACGTAATTCGCCATGGCGTCGCGTAGCGTCGACTTGCCCGACGCCGGCAAGCCGACGAGAATGATGAGCGTGCGCTTCCTCACGCGGCCTCCAGGAATTCTATGAACGACGGCGGGTTCAGGAGCAGCGACTTCGCGTGCTCCCAGTTCTTCGATGTCTGCGCGTGCTTACGCAGGTAATTTAGAATTGCGTCAGCGGTCGTGACTTTGCCGTCGAAGCACTTGAAAACCAGATGCCGGAGCTGCTGCCAGCGAGGATCAGAAGCAGCGTTCGCTTCCGATGCGATGGCGAATTCTTTGCGGCCGATCTCCTGAGCACGCAGAGTCTCAACATGGACCTTGGCGTTCAGGTGCTGAATCTCAGTGGCCAAACTCGCGATGTATTCTTCAACGCGAGCGCGATCTTCCGCAGCAAGAGCCGGCAGCAAGTCGTCGATCTTCTGGTCGAGGAAAAGGGCGGCGACGTTGTGCTCGCGGCCGATCAATTCCTTGGTCTTGTGCAGCTGCACATACCAGGAGGTCTTGAACTTCAGCATGTGGCCGTCGCGAAGCTGGAGTACGTAGCCCTCCACGCCCTCTGCTTCGTGCAAGGCCTCGCGGAAGAGTCGTTCGACGGGGACCGTTCCGACTACGGGAATGTCGTAGGAGCGCCCCCAGTTTTCGAGCTGGTCGCGGGGGATGTAGTGGCCGGTGTAATTCCACCGCGCCGCCAAGAGCACAAGCTGGTCCTCGGGATAGTCGAGGACGATGCGTTGGCGGCGGCTGCACCATTCGAAGATTGGCGTCACGCCAATGCGGGCGGCGTTTGTCGCAAATTCAACGTAGTTCGGACGCGACGCCACGAACTCTTCGACCGGCAGCGCGACATCAGTGACACCCATCTTCGTGCCCCAACGGATTCCGCCGGCCACGGGAATCGGCGTGATCATGGAGCCGTCGAGCTTGTCGGCGATCACATGGTCTTCTAACTGCACGAGTTCCAGGCCCGAGAGACCTTGGTCTTGCCTCTCGCCCTCGTTGAAGAACTTGTGAAAGCGTCGGGCGATGATCTCGCCCGTCGACGTGCGGAAGATGATCCCACGGCACTCTCGGAGAATCGCGGCGCCGTGATCGTAGTCATAGCGCCGGCCTTGGAATTCGGCATCGTTCGCGAGGACGACCTCGTTGAACACCGGCGGAAACGTCTCCGGCGTCTGGTAGACGTAATTGATGACGGTGTAGTCGCCTTCCTTCTCGACGACGACAAACTCGTCGCGCCCCTTAATGTGTGGGAGCACGTCGTTGATGCTTGTGATCGAGGGAAATGGGTAGCCGATCGTCATCAGTAAAACTGCTGGTAGAAGGAACAGATGGCGTTGTGATGCACGCCGTAGCGATTGATCACGGCGTCGAAGTCCGCCTTGACGAACGCCGGGGGTTCGCCATTGACGGCTCGAAGCTGGTTCTCGGCGACCATGCCGGAGACTTCCGCGTTCACGCACGCGGCCATGCCCACGATATAGGCGGCGGACTGTTCTGGTGTCATGCCAGCGGCACCAAGGCGCCGTTGCACGCGGCAACGATGACGACGATGACGGCTGCGAGAAGCCCGATGCCGGCGATGATGTTCGTCCGCATCAGAAGTCTCCGGGTTCGACTTGGCAGCACTTGAGCCCCCGGCGCCGCCACATGGCGACGACGCGGTCGCGATCGTCGAAAACGATCTGCGGGTCCCAGCCATCGGCCAGAAGCTCGTCGAGCAGTTCTTCTTTAATGATGTCGTCGGCGCGGTAGTCTTTCGGCGCGCGAATGTAGAGCGCATCGTAAGGCACGCCGGTTCGGGGCTCGCCGTCGAAGGCTTCCCATGTGGCCTCGTCGAGCCATTGCTTCGTCAGGTCGACAAACTCGCCGTCACGTCCCGAGCACAGGACCGTAGCCAGACCCACGGCGCGGGTGGCCAGGATCATGTTGAGGATGGGAGCGATCGGGGCGTCGGAGACACAGCCCTTGTGGAAGGCGAGGTAGTTCTTCGGCTTGACGGCGATGAACGGGCGACGATGGGAGAGATCGGCGATGGTGCCATCGATGTCGAAGATCGCGCACTTCCGGCGTGGGAGTGCGTTCACGTCCGACTGTGTAATGGTGCCAAAATCTACCAATGTGCTCCCCTCGTTAGTGTTCCTGTCGATCGTAAGCCATACTGACGCCCTTGTCAATCAAAATCTCACAGCTGCGAGACCAGGGCGTCCACGGCCGCCGAGGGCTCGATGTAGAGTTCCGTCGATTGCAGCCTCGCGTGGCCGGCGATGTTCTGCACGTCACGCAGGCTGACGCCCTTACTTTCCTGGGCCAGACGAGCGGCCCTGGTGATGAAGGTTCGGCGCCCAGAGTGCGAACTCGCGCCTTCGAGACCGAGCGTGGAATATCGACGCTTGAACCACCACTGCACGCGGTTTGGCGTCAGCCGAGGACCAGCGACGCCGTAGATGACGGCGTCCTGCCGCCCTCGCGCCGGAGACACGGCGTAGAGATCGCGCAGAGCGGTTTCGAGCATTGGGTGGAGAGGCACGCGGCGTTCGCGTCCCTTCTTGGCGATGTCGCCCGGCACCCAGATTGATTTGGAAAAGGTGATCTTCCCGGATTCGTCGTCGACGGGGATCAGCTGGCCGATGTTGCCTTCGGGATCGAGAACGTCGTCCCAGTCCAGCCCCGCGATTTCGGCGGAGCGCAAAGCGGCCTTGAACGAAAGCAGGACCATCGCCCGGTCGCGCTCCGGAGTCTTGCTCTCGGAGACGTAAGCCAGGAATTTACCCAGCTGGTTGTCGTTCAGAATTGCCGCCTTCTTCGTTGCCACTTCGCCTTCCCTTCCTTCTCAATGTATCCAGTCGTGCTTCCATTCCTCTTCGCCGACTTCGAGAGCGTCGGCCTTGTCTTTCAACTTGCGCCACCACACGAAGCTCTCGTGATAGCGGCGTTCGTTCTCGGCGGCGTCGCCGACTTTGTTGGCCATGAGGGCCCAGAAGATGTCGTTCTGGAGATCAGCCAGCAAAACGTGGGCCTCCAGCGCTTCTTCCTCGTCCTCGGCGTAGGCCGACGCGTAGTCCACTCGGTTCAAGAGCACTGAGGGATCAGGCTCTATGAACTCTTCCATGTCCGCGCCTTCTTCCGGCGCGTAGATCACGCTGATCACGACCGACCATTTCTCCGCGTTGGACATATCTTGCCCCCAACGTGGGATGGTTTCGTTGACGATCGCTGCCGCTAGGTCTTCAGCTTTCACGGGCTCGCTCTGCGCTTTCCGCTTGCGCGTATGGGAGATGAAGGCGGGCCTTGCCGAGTAGCGCTTCGACTTTGCCGTCGTCTCTTCCCACTTGGCGCAGCGCGTCAGCTACAGCTTCGAGCCCTAGTTGCTTCGCGACGGAGTCCACCTGAGAGCCGAAGCTCCGGCGAAGGTCGTGAAGCTCGCGTTCGACCAGCGAGGTCAATCAGGCAACCGCGTAGCGAGTGCCGTCGACTTTCACCGCAAGCACGGTGTCGAGATCGACGGTGCGGAATGCCTTCCTCTCCGTGTCCCAGACAGCCATGTGATTGGGGTTGTTGGCCTTGCGAGTAGCCGTCCGAGCTTTCGCAGCGTCGCTGGCAGCGTCGCCGGCCACATGCTTCTTCGCAGCGGCAGGCTGGAACCGCATCACCCGAACGTTGCCGTCTTGTTTGATGAACTCCACAGCGGCGAAGCGGCCTTGGGCCGAGAGCATCAACCGGCGAACGTTTTCGCGACGGCTTTGGATGGCGACATCGGTGTTAAGCAATGCTTTCTCCTCTTTTCTCTTTTCCAGTTTCAGTGTCATACTGTAAGTTAGGCTGACGCCGATGTCAATCAGGAAAGAGGGTTAAGAGGTCGGTCGCGTATCGACGAAGGTATGGCCGTGCCGGCGCTCAACTTGGGCTTCGATACCCAGCGCACCCAACGCCGGTAAGAATTCAGGATGACGAAGAGCATGGCCTACCCGAAGGTCCGACAACGCGGCCTCATCGCCGATCTCTCGCGCGGTGAAGCCGTTCTCGGCGCCGTGCTCATCACACAGCCGCTTCAGCGCACGCGCAATGCGGGCTGCGTCTTCAGCCCGAGACATCGGCGGCTTTCATCTCTGGGATCGAACGCAGCAAGAGTTCGCGTGCGAGAATGCCCTGCACGTCGCGGACATCGACGATGCCAGAATTCCGAGAGTTCGCGGCGGCGATCGACGATAGGTGCTGCATCGTCTTCTCTATGCCGAGGTGGCGGGCGACGAGGCGGATCGTCGCCGGAAGGCTGTGCGTGTAGGTGTCGAGCATGCCCGCCCGCATCTTCTCAAATTGGCCGGGTATGTATGGATTCTCTCGGGAATACTCGTAGACCCAGTCGGCCTTGGGGGCGTTGGGTAGGAGATTCTTGCGAGAAAAGCCGTCGAAATGGATGGCAATGGCTTCGTCGATCCAGAACGCCGGCTCGTTGGGTTGTAGGCGATAGAGCGCGTGCTGCACTTCAGCAACTGAGGCGATTTTGTCGGTCAATCAAACCTCCCCTAAGGCCGCACGGATGGCGGCGTTGATGTCAAGCACGGCCATATCGTAGCCCTGCGCCCAGGAGGTGGCTTCGGAATTACTGAGACCGTCAGGAGCCTCGCCGGGGTCGGCGTCAGTCTCCATGTAGTGCTTCAGCACTTCCAAGACTTTGTCCCGGACGTTCTTCGCCGCCGGGCTCTCTGAGATTGGCGTCACCTTGTCGCTCACCGTTTTCTCCCTCCCTCTTCTCGATAACACGAACCCCGTGTTCAGGGCAGTCCATGTGGTAGTGCGCCTGCATGCGGCCGTCTCGTCCGTAGACGATCATGGCCCGGTTCATCGGCACATCACGACAGATGCAAGTCATGTGCGGCGCGGCCTCTTGATGCGATGGTCCTCAAGGTACGCGCGCATGTCTTCCTCTGACGTGACCTCAGACTTCATGTCGCTGCCGATCTCGATTTCGAAGCCAGGGCAGCGATCACGCACGCGCTCGACTCCTTCCTCGAATGTCGTCGTCCGAGTGCCGAGGCACCGGCAAACGTAGAGCGTGCCTTCGTCGCGATAGATCGCGACAGCCGGACGCCCCCGGTAGCGAAATAGGCCATGAGGCTCCATTGTCAGCTTCACTATCACGCCTTTGCGACGTTGTCAATTCTCTCTTGCGTTAACGCTCTTTTTGCTTGACGGCGATGTCAGTCTCCCTTACAACCGAGGTCACACAACGCAACAGACACGGAGAAAACGGGACACATGAAGTCGGCAGTTCTGGAAAAGCGCGAAGTCGAGGTCGGTGGCGCCTCTGAGATCGGTGAATTCACGATCGCGGCCAACGCCAAGGCCTTCCGCATCCTCATCGACGGCCTGTATTCCGACAAGCCGCGCGCCATCGTCCGTGAACTCTGGTCGAACGCCTTCGACTCCCACATCGAGCACGGCTGTGCCGATCGCCCGTTCGAATGCCACCTCCCGACGCAATGGGAGCCCTTCTTCAGCGTCCGGGACTTCGGAGTCTCGCTGTCGCACGAAGGCGTGATGAAGCTCTACACCCGCGTTTTCGAGTCCACGAAGGAAGACACCAACAAAGCCGTGGGCAAGTTCGGCCTCGGCTCGAAGACGTTCTTCGCCTACACCGACTCCGCTAACGTCATCGCTCGCAAGGACGGCCGCAAGCGCACCTACAACGCCTTCATCGCCGAGAACGGCAAACCCATGATCGTGCTCTTCGCCGACGAAGAGTGTGACGAAGAACAGGGTCTGGAGGTCTCGTTCTCGGTCAAAGTCCAGGACATCGAGAATTTCAAGCGCGCCGCCCGTATGACGCTGCCGGGCTTCGATGTTCACCCCATCATGACTGGCGCCGAAGTCGTCGCCGAGAGCCTTCAGACCAACATTGAAGGCACCGGCTGGCGACTGGTCCGCCCGAACAACCTCGTCCGCACGGCCGTAGCCCGCCAGGGCTGCGTGATTTATCCGATCGATCGCGGCGCCATGGCAGACGAAGCCCTCAGCTACACGCAGCTGGAGCTTCTGAACTCGCCGCTGTTCATCGACTTCCCGATCGGCGATGTCGACATCACCCCGTCGCGCGAAACCCTCTCCTACGACGACGCGACGAAGAAGAATATCGCCAAGCGTCTGGTCGAGATCGAGAACGAAATCGTCGGCCGTGTCGAAGTCGCTATCTCCGGTGCGAAGACGCTTTGGGAAGCGCGCCGCGAGCTGAATTCTGTCCTCGGCGAATACTCGCTGCCGTCGACGATTCGCGACTTCATCAAAGGCAACGCCAAGTGGCGCGGCGAAACCGTCGAACGCTACATCAAGGTCAAGTCGCGACCGTTCGCCGCCCTCGCGCACATTCGCTCGTATGAACTCCGTCGCCGCAAGTCGGAAATTCGTTTCGACGCGAGAAGCGACATCAGCCTCACCGTCGACGACGGCTTGGTCATCGTTTTCCAGGACGTGAACAAGCGCGTTACCTACCAAAACGCACGCTTGCGCGAGTTCATCGACACCCTGCCCTACAACAGCGATCGTTCGGTTCTGTGGGTCAAGGTCGACTATACGAAGACCGACTACAAGCGCCTGCTCGTCGATCTCGGCAAGCCGCCGGCTAATGTCATCTACAAACTCGAAGACATGCCGGAACCTTATATCAACCGCGTCGCCGGCCCGAAGATCAAGATCAAACGCCTCGACTATTCGTCGTGGACGGAAGCCAACCATCAGCCCGAAGACGGCGGCATCTATGTCGACTTGAAGAAGAACGACATCATCCGCAAGGTCAAACGGCCGATCGAGCAAGTGAAGTACGAAGACGGCCAACCCGTCACCGACCCCGCCACCGGCGACTGGGTGTATGAGACCGTCGTCAAAGAAGTCGAGACGCATGTCGGCGTCTACGAACTCAAGAACTTCATCGAACTCCTAGTGGCCCAGGGCGTGATGAAGGACGGCGACCAAGTCCTTGGCATCACCGCGTCCTACAAAAACATACCGACCAAGCACGCCGGCTGGAAAAACTTCTTCGATCTCCTGGACGAAAGCGTCGACACCAACATCGACCTCAACCTCTTGGCGTCGGTGAAGGCCTATGATCCCGTAAAGCGTACACGCGCTTGGAACATTGCCGAAGAAATGCTGGACGCCGGCCTGCAAGTCACCGATGGCCCGGCAAAGAAGCTCATGGCCGAGATCGAGTTCTATCGCGAACTCGTTGCTTCGGATGACGTGAAAAAGGCGGAGGCCGCGTTCAAGGTTCTCCAAGCCGTCCGTCCGCAAGACGCGGAGCTGCCGGACGCTCCGGAACCTTGCGAAGCCGAAATCTCAGCCTTCGAAGACGCATACCCCATGGCCATGGCCTTGGTGGAGGCCTCGTATGGTTCGATCTCGTCGGCGCAGCTGTCGATGATCGTCGATTACGTAATTCTCGTTGACAAACGTCAGCAAGTGTGACATCTAGGCTCAACCCAGGGGCTTCGGCCCGCAGAAAACGGAGGCAATGCGGCTACAATGGCAAGTCTGAATTACACGATCACCCCGAGGTCGATCAACGTCCTCGTCGACGGGCGTCCTCGCGCCGTCGATGCGTCGTCCCCCAACTTCGAGCCGCTGAAGGCCGAGCTGAAGAAGGGCGTCGAAGCCAGCCTCGATGTCATCCGTGAACTCGCCGATCTGCCGCGCTTCCTTGCGCTCTCCACCGCCGGCCGCGTTCAAGTCGGCGGCGAAGAAATCCGCTTCGATGGCAAACCCATCGCCGGCATCTACGTCGACCAAACGTTGGCGCTGCTCCGCGAAGGCTTCGACATCGCGGCGCTGGCCCACTATCTCGACAAGCGCGAGCAAAACCCCAGCGTCAAAGCTCGCGAAGAACTCGACCTCTTCCTGCAGTCGGGCAACTTCGTGCTGACGCCGGACGGCGACATCCTCGCCTTCAAAAAGGTCAACGACGACTACACGTCGTACCATCGCGACCCCAGCGGTGAGCCCGTCTACAACCGCATCGGCGACAAGCCGTCGATGCCGCGTGAAACCGTGGACCCGAACCGCAGCGCCACGTGCTCGCGTGGTCTTCACTTCTGCTCGTTCTCCTACCTGCCGCACTATTACGGCGGTCAGGGCCGCGTCGTCATCGTGAAGATCAACCCCGCCGACGTGGTGTCGATCCCGCATGACTACAACAACTCGAAGGGCCGTGCATGGACCTACGAGGTCGTCGGCGAAGTGCCGGAAGACGAGGCCTCGAAGTTCTTCGACGGCCGTCCGCTGGTCAGCGACTACAATGGCTCCGGCGCCGCGTTCGATGACGACGATGACAGCGAATTCTTCGGCGAAGACGGCTCCGACAACAGCGACGACACCTCCCCCGAGGCCATCGCCGCGATCATCGGTGAATTCACGGAAGAGCGCTATGGCGACTTCTACCCGGAAAACATCGACACCATTCTCGACGAAGACCGCGACGAGGATGAACGCCGCGAGGCCCTGAAGGACCTCTTCGGCAGCGACTGGGGCGCGACGCCGCAAGGCTACGAGTTCTGGGACGCCATCGACGATGAGCTGCTCTATACGACGCTCTCGGACAAGTCGATCGCCGTGCTCGAAGGCCTGCGTGACGCCGCCGCTGCGGCCATCGCCAACGCCGGCGCCGATGGCGGCGACGACAATGACGGCGGCTCCGAAACCGTCCTCGTCTTCAAGACCAAAGACGGCCGTCAGTTCACCGCCGACGAGATCAAGAAGATCGTCGAAGAGCACGGCTATCGCGGTGGCTTCCGGAACTCCGGCATCCCCGAGTCTACTCTGCGCGGCTGGATGTCCCAAATCCGCGAGGCCGCAAACTAAGTCTCCCAGAGGCGGTTAGCTCCCGTTTCCGCCTCCAAACTAGCCGGCGGGCCCGCGCCCGCGTCGCCCGCCGGCTCTTTTCTAAGGATCGAAATGCCCGTCAACAAGCTCAAGCTCGTGCCCGACTCCGACCCCGTGCTTCACCAGCCGGCGCCGGAAGTCGCGATTACGGGCTCGCAGCTTCGCGGTGGTAAGAGCTATCCAGACTTCGGCGCTGAAGTCATCGCCGAACTCAGCGACATGTACGACCTCATGAAGATGCAGCGTGCGATCGGAATCGCCGCGCCTCAGGTCGGACTGGCCAAGCGCATGTGCATCGTCGCCGTGGGTCACGACGTTCATTTCATGATCAACCCCAAGATCACGTTCTCGTCGGGGATCAAGCAGACGGCGCTAGAAGGCTGCCTCTCCTACCCCGGCCAACAAGCCAAGGTGTCGCGTTCACTCTCGCTCGTCGTCGAGTTCTACGATCGCTCTGGCATCTTCCACAAATTGCGAGCGCAGGGTTTGCTTGCCCGCTGCATCGCACACGAGGTCGACCACCTCGACGGCATCGTCATGCACGATCGCGTCAGCGTGGCTGACAAGCGTCAGGCAAGCTAAGCAGTAAAGGAAGAAAGCAACGTGGACCTAGGTCTTCTCACTTTGATCGTCCTCGCCGTGTTCGGCGTCGTCGGATTCGTCGCCGTGGTGCTCGCATTCGCGTGGCGTCGCGTCGTCCCCACCAACATGGTGCATATCGTCCAGTCTCGGACGAAGACCACAAGCTACGGCACCAATCTGCCGAGCGGCAACGTCTACTACAAGGTCCCGGCCAGCATCCCGTTCTTCGGCGTGCTCGTCCGTGAACTCCCGACTTCGAACTTCGACATCAAGCTCGATGCCTACGACGCCTACGACAAAGATCGCGCGCCATTCTTGCTCGACCTCATCGGCTTCTTCGTCATCGAAGACACGAACAAGGCGGCCGCGAAGGCCGAGAGCTTCGATAGGCTCGTTGCCCAGCTGAAAGACATCATGCGCGGCGCCGCCCGGACGGTGCTCGCCAAGCATGAAGTCAACGAAATCATGGGCGACCGTGCGACTTTCGGCAACGCGTTCACGCATGAAGTCGACGACGGCCTGAAGGAATGGGGCGTTCGTTCCGTCAAGTCGATGGAACTCATGGACATCCGAGACGCCGCCGGCTCGAAGATCATCGCCGACATCATGGCGAAGAAGGCCTCGGCGATCGAAATGGACTCGCGCAAAACCGTTGCCGAGAACAAGAAGCAAGCCGAGATCGCGGAGATCGAAGCCGACCGCGAAGTCGAACTGCAAGAGCAAGACAAGCTCCAGAAGGTCGGCGAACGCACGGCCGGCCAAGAGCAAGCGGTTGGCATCGCCAAGGAAGCGGCGCAGCAGAAGATCAAAGAAGCTGCGGCCGAGACCATGCGCAAGCAGAAGGCCGTCGAAGAAGTCGAGCGTGTCCGCACGGCTGAAATCGACAAAGCAGCCGCGCTCGTGATCGCCGAAGAGCAGAAGCAAGTCGCGATCATCGCCGCCGACGCCGCGAAGGCCACCGACATCGTCCGCGCCGAAGGCGAGAAGCAGCAGACGGTGCTGCGCGCCGAAGGTCAGCTGGAAGAAGCCCGCCGCGAAGCCGATGGCATCCGCGCCAAGGGCGAAGCCGAGGCCGAAGCCAAGCGTCTGCTGGAAATGGCACGCGTCGCCCCCGAGCTGGAACTCGCGGACGGCCTCGCCAAGGTCGCAGGCTACACGGACTACCTCCAAGCGCTCGCGGCCATCGCCGCTGCGAAGGAAGTCGGCGTCGCCAACGCCGGCGCCCTCGAAAAGGCCGACATCCAGGTCTTCGCGAACTCTAACGACGCTGCTCAGTCTCTGGGCTCGATCGGCGACCTGTTGGGCACCGGCGGCGGCATCAAAGTCGGCGCACTGCTGGAAGGCCTCAAGGCCACCGACACCGGCCGCTTGCTGCTTGGCAAGCTTCTGGGCGAGACCGCAAACGATCGCGATCCCGTCGCTCCGGCCAAGTCCGCATAATGCGGAGCCTCGGCTGCCTCATCGCCGGTGCGCTGGCCCTGATCACTTTGATCGGGGCCAGCATCTGGCTCGAATACGCGACGGTCGACTACGAATACGTCACCGTCCATCGCGAGCCTCAGCGAGAATGCCATACGTCGGTGTCCTCCGACTCCAATGGCAACACGTCTTCGTCGACCTCTTGCCACTGGAAGGTCTACACGGACGGTGAAGTCTTCAAGCTAACCGACTCCCTGCTCTTCTGGCAGTTCAATTCCGCCGACATCGCGAACGAGCTTCGCCCAGGCCGGAGCTATTGCCTGAAGGTCAACGGCTGGCGCGTCGGCTGGCTTTCGATGTTCCGAAAGGTCATCCGCATTGAGAGCGACACCTTCCAATGTGGGGTGCCGCGCTGATGGCCTCCGTCGTCCGCCTCCAGATCACGCATGGTCACAGTGTCGTCACCGACATCAGTGGCAGCGGCCAGCAAGCCAGTCCGCACCTCCAGCGTTGCGGAGAACTCGTCCACGCGGCGCGAACACTGGGCCTGAACTACGCGCTGACTGAAGACGACGAACCCCGCAACGACGAGTGGCTCATGTGGGCGAGGTGTGACCGCTGATGCCGATCATCACCCAACATCGCTACTACCGCAGTGACGCCCAGCGCAATCGCGGCGTCCTCTACGTCTTCGGCGACAACGTTGCCCGTGAGGGCTACGGTGGTCAGGCGAAGGAAATGCGTGACGAACCCAACGCAGTCGGTGTCCGCACGAAGGTTGCGCCGACGATGCGGCCGAACGACTTCTTCAGCGACAGTTACTATGACGACGCCGTCGCCATGATCGAAGACGACTTACGCCGCGTCGTCGATCACCTGGAGAAAGGCGGCATCGTCGTGTTGCCGGCGGACGGCCTCGGCACCGGCCTCTCCGAACTCCCGACGCGGGCTCCGCGCATCCACGCCTACCTCGAAGCCCGGCTCCAGAAACTCATCGACGACTACGATCTATGAACCTGCTTCGCGACATCATACAGTGGACGAACGCCGCGTTGGCGGCGTGCTTGATCACGCTCAACGTCTACTTGATCGCGAATTCGATCCCGATGCCGGATTGGTTCGCACCGATGTCGTATCTTCTCGTCGGCGCCATCACGGCGCGGCTCTACGTCCGCTATTGGAAGCCAGACGACTCCAGCGACGGCGTCGCGGGTCTCGTGGCCATCGTCGGCTGGTGGGTGATTTGGTACTTCGTCATCGCTGGCTCTCTCATGTGGTTGGTGACGACGCTGGCGCGGTTCGTTGGGTGCTGCCTCGGCGGTGAGGCCGCGTTTCGTAAAGAACAATACAATTGGGAGCCTGCGTGGCTCCGAGACTTCATGCAACGTCAGCTGACGAAGCACTACCTTCGCCGCATTCGCCGCGAGGAAGCTAAAGCCTGGGACGCAGAAATAGCGCGGCGTAACGCCGAAGAGGCGAGCAATGTCTGAAGAACTGATCAAGCGCATCTGCACCACGATCATGGTCCTGGCGCTGCCGGCCTCATGCACTGTCATGGAGGTGAAGCGTCTCGAAACCGTCGCGGAGATATACGATGCCCGGCGGTAACACCTACGCCGCCTGCGCCAGCTATTTGCAGGACCTCGATTGGTACTGCATCGCTGCAGCCGGCAATCAGACTCTCTGGCAGCATGACGACGAACCCAGCACCTGGGTGAAGCTGCACACGTCAGGCCATTGGGACATCCAAGACGACAACGAACCGCCAGCCGACCGTCCGGGCTGGACTGCGTATGAGTGCGGCGAAGGCGTCGACGACCTTCGCCAACGTCTTGCTAATCACATGGTATCCCATGCCCCTGCCTGAATGCTCCGTAACTCGGAACGAGTTCAACATTCGTCGCGAAGCTTCGAAGAAGACTCCGCTGGGTTTCGTCCAAGAACTCCTAGCGCTTTGCGCCAAAGGCGTGCGCTATCGTCCGGAGAGCTTCGCCATACTCGCGAACGAAGTAGAAAAAGCGGACAAGCGGACTCACGTTTTGGAGCTACGCGCAACTCACGGGCGTTTGACCGACTCTGAATACAACGATGCCGGCCGCCCTGGCGGATGGCGTTGGCTTCATGGCGTCCGCATGTGGGCCCGTATTCCCGATACCGGCCCCATTGAACTCGGGGACCATCGTCAGGCGCCTGAGCGCGTAGTCTCGGCGATCATCGCCGACCTCAACGATCGCGGCGGTCTCGGCATCGACGGTCTCGATCGCGAGACCCAAGACGAAATCCGCGCCACTTGGGCAAAAATCGTGGAAGAGCAGTTTGGCGGCTGACCAAGCTTCATTGAAGGGACTGAAGATTATGACCACGGACGAGATCGACGCCGAAATCCGGCCGCTAAACGACTTCCAGAGACTGGCGATGCAGGCCGCGCTCTCGCAGCCTCTCGAATTGCCGTCACTGAACAGCGACGCGCTTGAACTACTGATCGACCTTCGAGGGCGAAAGCTGCTGAAGCGGGACGAAGAAGACAACCACTTGATGCTCACTCGGCGTGGGCGCGCTGTCGCCGAACGTCTCAACTACGACGCCCATTCGATCGAAGATCGTCTCACGTTCACTGCGCGTACCTCTAGCGCGCCCAGACACGTCTGTCAGTTGATGGACGAAGCCGCGAAAGAAATCACCACTCTTCGCATACAACTCGCGGACGCCTGCGAGCAGCTGGACATTTCATTTCAATGAGTGGGGAGATCAAAGTACAGGTCCGCAAGCGTGGGTTCGGCTCTAACGGCGCCGGACATCGACTCACAGTCACTGTATCTAACCGAGACGCGAACGAACTTGACCTCGAAGCCGCCTATCTCGGCGTGCCTACGGCAGCCCTCGCCAGGACTTTTATTTCTGAAGGCCTTACTCGTCTAAAGGCAACTTCAGTTTCCAATAACAGTGGGCTAACGGAAAACGAAGTTTCCATTATTCCTGAGGACGACAGCGCCACTATCCCAAACCACTGGCTAGACGACCTCGTAGGCCTGAAGCCGCTCGTGGACTCGTCCTATCGTCGCGAGCCCTTCCCCTATCGCGGCTGGTCGCGCTTCTGGCACTGCGTCTTCACCGCCGGTCTGCTGAGTTTGATTCCCTGGGGACTGATCATCGGCCTCATGATCAAACTCGACGCCGAGATCAATCTCTTCCTCAACCCCGTCACCGTGATGCTCGTCTGCGCGGCGCCGCTGTTCCTGCACATGTTCTGCTCGAAAAGCGAATACGGATGAAACTCAGCCGCCGCAGCTTTTTCGGAGTGGGCCTCGCCGTTGGAGCCATTGCGGCCTCAGCAGGTAAAGCCGCCTCTGAACCTCCACAGCCAACTGCTCCGGCTGTTGCTGTCGATGAAATTCGGGGCCTCAACTTCAGAGGCCCTTACTCGCCGCTCGACAATTATGTCGTCGGCGATGTCGTCCACTATCACGGCGGCGTATATTTGTGCGCCAACGGATGGCAGGTGCTCGCGGCTCCTGGCCATCCGTGAAGCCGCAGGTTTTCAACCGACACCACGGCAACGTTCCAGCAGACGCAGTCTACATCGGCCGAGGCAGTAAGTGGGGAAACCCCTTCGTCGTCGGCCGAGACGGCACCAGGGCGCAATGTCTGCGCGCCTACAGAGAATACTTGCTGTCAAACGCGGCGCTGATGGCGTCGCTTCATGAACTCCGAGGAAAGCACCTTGTCTGTTACTGCAAACCCAAACCCTGCCACGGGGACATCCTCGTCTACCTCGCAAACCCGCCCGCCGCTTCGGAAGATCGAAAGTGCGTTGTCGATCTACCAGGGTGAGTTCATCACCTTTGAAGAAATCTCACCGGCGCCGAAGACCCAACGCTGGGCCGTGCTGTCGACGCAAGGTCGAGATGTCTTGGGTCACGTGAAGTGGTTCGGCCGCTGGCGGAAATACTGCTTCTTTCCCGCTGAGGGATGCGTTTTCGAAGAGAAGTGCATGCGTGACATCGCGCTCTTCATTGAAGACCGCACAGCGGAATTTCGACGAGACGTTACCGCGATAGTCGCGGCGCTGAAAGACGAGTGATGTCTGAGCTTTCACTAGAACGAATTCCCGCGACCGAGGCCAACATCAGAGCGCAAGCGGTCAGAAATGCTCGTGAACTCGGCTGGCTTCGCGAAGGCCAAATGATCAAGGTCCAGGTCTTTACCGATCCTCACCCGCACTTCGGCGACGGCGGCACCATCGGCAACGTCATCAGCAGCTACGGCATAACTTGTCAGATAGGCCGCCGCGACGGCGAGTGGGATGCCGTCATCGTCCGTGAACCCAACGCCACCAAGTTCTTGAACCTCTATCTCGATCCATGATGTCCGCAGCGAGTCGCCTGGAGCTTAGCTACGCTCCCGACTCCGACTTTGAAATTGAAGCACCTCCGGGGAAAACCTACCTCCCCTATCAGCGCGCCGCCGTGGAGTACGCGCTGGGAATTCGTCACGTCCTCATTGCCGACCCGCCGGGGTTGGGGAAGACGATCGAAGCCATCGCGATAATCAACACCGACGAAAGCATTCGTCGCGTCCTCATCGCCTGCCCTGCGTATCTCAAACAAAACTGGCACCGCGAACTCGATAAGTGGCTGGTGCCCGATCTCACGTTCGGCATCGCCGACGCAGAATACATCGAGCGAGAGCAAGTCGGCGTCTTCTCGAAAGGCAAGAACGCCGGGAAGCCGCGCTACCGCGTAAAGGCGAGGCACAAAGACTACTGGCCCGACACCGACATCGTCATCGTCAACTATGAAATCCTGAAGCGCTTTCCCGAGAAGCTGCAGGAGATCGAGTGGGACCTGCTGATCACCGACGAAGGCCACTACATCTCCAACAAGAAGGCCGATCGTTCGAAGCATATCTGGGGCTTCAACCCCAAACGGCAGAAGGGGAAGCATCGCGAAGGCAAAGAGGTGAAGCCTCTGCGCTACCGGCGTTGGGTCGTGACGACGGGGACGCCGATCATGACGCACCCTATCGACTTGTGGCCGTTCTTGGAGCGCTTCGACCCGCAGGGACTCGGCCGCAACTACGTCTCCTACATCCGCAAATACTGCGGCGCCGTCCGCAATGGATTCGGTTGGGAGATCGGCACCCCGAGCGACGCCGCTCTCGAAGAGCTGCAACAGCGGATGCGGGCGGTGTTCATGATCCGCCGCGACAAGCGCGAAGTCCTGAAAGACCTCCCCGACAAGACCCGCCAGATCATCCCCCTGCCCAAGGCCGGGCTCGCGGAACTAGCCGACGAAGAGCTGGACGCCGTCGAGACCGGCCTGAGGTTCTGGGAAGAGCGTCTGGGCATCAAGAAGCCCGAGAAGGAGGCATGGACCTGGGCGAACCTTGCGGAGGCCCTGGAGGCGAAGTTCGGTCACCTGGGCGGCCTCAGCTACGAGGACGCGGTCGAGCATCTGAAGCCCGACGAGAAGCCTGTATTCGAGGCCCTGAGCGTGGCCCGGCGCCGGCTGGCCCTGGCGAAGGTCCCCATGGTCGTCGAGCACGTCGGCGGCCTCATACAGGCTGGCGAGAAGGTCATTGTCTTCGCCGTCCACAAAGAAGTCTGCGAGGCCGTCGCCAAGGGCTTGGAGGCCTATCAGGCGCGGCCCGTCGTCATCACCGGCTCTACCCCCGCCAACCGCCGGCAGGGGCTTGTAGACCGCTTCCAGGACGATGCCAGCTGCCGGGCGGCCGTGGGCAACATGCTGGCCATGGGGACGGGCTACACCATGACCGAGGCCCGGTTTGTGGTCTTCGCCGAACTCTCCTGGGTCCCGTCTGAGCTGGAGCAAGCCGAAGACCGGGCGTGGCGGCTGGGCCAGAAGAACGCCGTCGTCTCCCAACATCTCGTCGTCGAGGACAGCCTCGAAGGTCACATGGCCGGGATCATCGTCGAGCGGATGGAGGTCATTTCCAAGGCCCTAGATCGCCGGCCCGTTAATTCTGCTTGACAAATGACGTAAGTTTGGCTTACCCTATGGGGAAGGAATAAGAATGCTTCGACTGGTATGGACGCGGCCCGGCCGCAAGGACACGTGGATCACCACTGTCTCCGGTCGCAAGATCGCACCGTTCGACCCAAAACCCGAACAGTTTGAGATCAGCGACCTCGCTCACTCACTCTCGCGCCAGTGCCGCTTCGGCGGTCACATTGAGCCGTTCTATTCGGTGGCGCAGCATAGCGTCTACGTGATGCGAGCGACCAAGCTCTCTATGGCGAAGTATTGGGGGCTGATGCACGACGCCAGCGAGGCCGTGATCACCGACCTCCCGACTCCGATCAAGCGCTACATCCCAGACTACGAGGCCGCTGAAGACAAAATTCAGCGCGTGATCTCGCGTCGCTTCCACATTCCCCGTGGGCCCACAGTCGACGCCGCAGTGAAGGAAGCCGACACGCTGCTGCTGTGCTGGGAAGCATACACGCTGCACCCGGACCCCATGTCCATGAACTTCCTCAAGCGTCTCGCCGGCAGAGTGCCGAAGGGTACGCTCCGCGATCTCGATCCCCAATTCCGTTGCTGGTCTCCAGACGAAGCCAAGGCGAGATTCCTCGCCGAGTTCGCTGAGATTTCGCCGTTCGTCACAGCTGAGGCGGCGTAAATGACCGACGAACTCACTGACGAACAACTGAAAAGCTTGCGGCCGGCGAAGAAGCGACGCAGAGACGCTGCCATGGGCGATCTCGGCTACGAGCGCATCGCCGCCGATTTCTATCCGACTGAGGAGCAGTGGACGAAGAGACTCGTCCCCTATCTCAAAACAAAAATTGGCCCTGACGACATCATCTGGGAATGTGCCGCCGGCGCCGGCGATATGAGCGACGTTCTCATTGGCGCTGGGTTCAGAGTTCTCGCCACCGACCTCCACGACCGCAACCATCCTCTAATCTGGAGCGGCATGGACTTCCTCAAGGAAAAAGAGCTGCCTTCTGATCCGAACTTCGGATGCGTTGGAGGTCGGAAGGTGCGCGCCATCGTCACCAATCCCCCGTACTCGCATGCGAAGGAATTCCTTCTGCACGCGATCGAACTCACGCGCCCTGCGGAAGGCATCGTCTGCATGTATCTCCGCAACGAGTACGATACCGCGAAGGGACGCATGGGTCTCTTCAACAAGCCGCCGTTCGCCGCGAAGATCGTCACCTGTGGGCGCCCTCGCTGGATCAAAGGCAGTAAAGGCGGCCCTCGACACACCTACGCTTGGTACGTCTTCGACCACCGACATCAAGGCCCGGCGCAAATCTTCTACGCCTAACGACGTAAGTCTAACTGACACGGTCTATGGAAAAGCTACGGACTGCAATCTGGGACATCGAAACCGATGGCTTGCTCGACAAGCTTACGCGGATTCACGTCCTCGCTATCCTGGAGCAGGAGTCCCAACGACGTTGGGTATTCCGTCAAAACGCGCGCGAGAACACCATCGAGCAAGGTCTCGAAATGGTGGCGAACGCCGAGCTGAACGTCGGCCACAACACCCTCCACTTCGACATCCCCGCCTGCGAAAAAGTCTATCCAGGCTTCGAAGTCAAAGGCCGCTGCCGCGACACCTTGGTGATGTCTCGCCTCATCTTCCCGGATGAGAAGCAGCGAGACTTCATGCGCTTCGAGCGCGGCAAGCTCCCTGGCAAGCTCATCGGCGCCAACTCGCTCGACGCCTGGGGCTATCGCCTGAACTGCGGCAAAGGCGACTACAAGGCCGTCAAAGAACAGGAAGCCAAAGACAAAGGCATCACCGACCCTGACGAGATCGCCGCATATGTCTGGGGCGAGTGGAATCAGGAGATGGAAGACTACGGCGTCCATGACCCCGTGGTCACTCAAGCGCTTTGGCGCCACTGCAACGCCGCGCGTTTCAGCGAAGATTCGATTATCCTCGAACATCGCATCCACGACTTTATGGGGAAGCAGGAGCGCAACGGCGTTCCGTTCAATCGCGAAGACGCCGAGAAACTCGCCGCCGGCCTCGAAGATGAGATGTTTCATCTCGTCGGCATCACCAAAGAGCACTACGGCAGTTGGTACGCTCCGGCGAAGAAGCGCATCGTCGCGCCTCGGTGGCATGACCCCGAGGGCAAGAACGAAGCGAAGTCGTACAAAGAGCCTCACTTCGAGCACGGCCAAGATCGCAACCGCGCCGTCTGGGGCGAGATCGCGATTCCGAAGAAGACCATCCGCTACAAGGATAAGCAAAAAGGCGACCGCACCGAAGGCTGCGCCTACACGCCCATCCAGGTCAAAGAATTCAACCCGCTGTCGCGGGAAAACATCATCGATCGCTTCATAACCGTCTACGACTGGGACCCTCAGGAATTCACTGAGACCGGCCGGCCGGCGGTGAATGACGACGTTCTCCGAACGCTCGTCGAGAAGATTCCCATGGCCGAAGAGCTGGCGGAAATCTTCTTCTACAAAAAGCTTCTGGGCCAGCTGAAGGACGGAGCGCAGTCCTGGCTCAACGCCGTCGACGACGACGGCATGATCCATCACTACTGCAACGTCGGCGGTACGATCTCCGGCCGCGCCTCGCACGTCGGGCCCAACCTGGGTCAGGTGCCGTCTGTCGTCGTCAAAGACATCAAAGACGAGCTAGGCAACAAGATCGGCAAGCAAGTCGTCGAAGGCCGCGCTGGCGACTTTGGCTGGGAATGCCGCAACCTCTTCTACGTGCCGGACCCTTACGTGCTCCTCGGCACCGACATGAGCGGCATCGAGTTCCGCTGCCTCGCCAATCTCACATACAAGTACGACAAAGGCGAACTCCTGGATGTCGTGCTTCACGGCGACATCCATGAGATGAACCGCGAAGCCGCAGGGCTGAAGTCCCGCGCCCAGGCGAAGACCTTCATCTACGCGTACATCTACGGCGCCGGCGACTGGAAACTCGGCCACATTGCCGACCCGTATCTCACGGACTCGCAGAAGATTGCACTCGGCAAGCTTCTGCGCCGCACCTTCGAAGAGCGCATTCCAGCTCTCGGCAAAGTCGTCAAGGAAATCGGTCGCCAAGCTGCGAGCGGCAACATCCTTGGTCTCGACGGCCGCTGGCTGCGCGTTCGCGGCCAACACGCGGCGCTGAACCTCAAGCTCCAATCGGATGCTGCGGTTCTCGCGAAGCAGTGGATTCTGAACTTCCTCGACGGGATGGACGATGCCGGCCTCCGCGAAGGCTGGGGCGGCGACTGGGTCCAGCTGCTGTGGGTTCACGACGAACTTCAGCAGGCAATCCTCCCGAAGCACGTCGACTTCGCAAAGCACCTCCAAGCGAAGGCCGCGAAGGACGCGGGCGCTCGCTTCGGCTTCGTCCCGCCGGTCGACGTGGAATCGAAAATCGGCCGCACGTGGGCGCAAACACACTGACGATGTTAATTTTCGCTTGACTTCTGCGTAAGTCTCGCTTACACCCGGAGAACACTGACATGACCACCGAGACTCCGGCCGCTACGGCCGATCAGGCTCCCGACACCGCGAATGCGGTGCCCGCAGCTCCCACCCCTCCGACCCAACGCCGCCAACAGCTTCCGCTGGCGTATCGCGCTGGGATACTGATCGGTCGCCTCATCCAGGCGTTGACGGTGACGATTGTCTTCGGCCCGCTCCTGGTCGCTGGTTTGAAGCTCTTCGGAGTCGAAGGCTTCGTGGCGCTGGGCTACGCCGCGATCTTCTCGCCATATCTCCTCATCGTCGTCGCCGCCATCATCTACTCCCTCGCCTTCCACGCGACGTTCGCGGCGACGACGCAGGTGATGACGCAGCGCGACATGCTCGCCGCGCAATACTACCAGCAGCAGCAAGCCCTAGCCGCAGCAGCGGCGAAGTCGGCGCCGGCGGTGTCCAAGAACTACAAGCGTCGGCGGGCTCACTGATATGACGGCGACGCTCTTCTTCGATACCGAAACCACAGGCCGCGTCCAGAAGTGGGATGCCCCTCCGTCCGACCCCTCGCACCCGATGCCTGTGCAGCTCGCGGCAATCCTCCGCGACGACGACACGCTGAAGGAAATCTCCAGCCTCAACGTCATCATCCGTCCTGAGGGTTGGGTGATTGAGCCCGGCGCCGCCGCCGTTCACGGCATCAGCCAAGAGTATGCAGCGCAGTACGGCATCGCGTTGGAGAACGCCACGTGGGCGTTCATGGGCATGCTCAACGCCGCTGACATGGTTGTGGCTCACAACCTCCGCTTCGACGCCACGGTCATGCGCCGCGCCGCACACGTCGCCGAGGTCCCGGACATCTTCGCTGAGAAGCGTCCGCGCTGCACGATGCTGGCTTCGATCCCAATCTGCCGCATCCTCCACAAGCGGCCTCGTCACCCAACGGACTTCAAATATCCGAAGCTCGACGAAGCCATGCTCTATTTCTTCAACACCGGCGTCGGCGACGACGCGCACGACGCCCTCGTCGACGTGCGGGCCTGCATCCGCGTTCACGACGAACTCCAGAAGATGCGGGCGTTCCCTGACATGGCGGCAGCGGCCTGATGCAGTTGGCTCTTCAATACCGAGAAGAGCACGCGAAGTTTCCCGTAGGGCGGGTGACTTCGACGTGCTTGCGTGGCGACGAAGCTTTCAAGCGTCTTCAAGTGGGCGACATCGTCCAGGTTGAGGCCATTGAAGGCGCAAACAACGACATCCGGCACCTCGGCGAAGCCGCGATCACGGCGAAGAAGCTCACGACCAAGCTCTTTGTTCTTCGTGACGCCCACGAGAACCACTTCTGTCAAGCGGTCGGCGGCCTGCCGTCGAAGCTCATGCAGGACGATCTCGATTGGGCCGAACGCACGCTCGAAGACGTGATCACGGCGCTGCACGGCGAACTCCCGCAGGATGAGGTCTTCACCGTCCTCTACCTACTTCCCCTCAACGCACGGCAAGACTGATGAAGTATCTCGTTCTCGTCGACGGCTTCGCTTCTTTCGAGTGTGAAGCCGACAATCGCACCGACGCCATCGAGCAATACATCGATGCGTTTGGCGAGACCTCAGCCGAACTCGATGCCGTCCCAGATGACGATCAAGGCTCCTGGTAATGGCCGCTCTCGACTTCAAACAGATTTTCAACGACTACATCGCCGACACCCAGAAGAAGTGGGCGCACGACCGCTCGACTACGTTGGGTGCGTCGGAAGTCTTCGGCTGCATCCGCAAGGCGTGGTTCTCGAAGCGCGGCGCCGAGTTCGGCTACGAGAAAGACCCCGACTACGAAGAGTCGTGGGGCGCTACGCGTCGCGGCGACCTCATCGAAAACTTCCACGTGGTCCCGGCGATGAAATATCTCCCGCCGCCGGCCGAGATCAAATACGCGGGCGAGGATCAAGAGACCATTGTTCTCGATCGCAACTCCGCGACTCCGGACGGCCTGATCACCGGGCTCACAAAGGATGCGCTGAAGAACTACGGTGTCGACAACATCAAGTCGAACTGCATCGTCCTCGAAATCAAGTCGATCGATCCCCGCGTCAATCTCAAGGCCGAGAAAGACATTCACCACGGGCAAACCCAGGTGCAGATGGGCATCATTCGTGAGACCACGAAATTCCGTCCGCACTACGCCGTTGTTCTCTACATCGACGCCAGCTTCCTGGACGACATCAAGGTCTTCGTCGTCGAGTTCGACGAGAAGAAGTGGGAGGTCGCGAAGAAGCGCGCCGGCAATGTTTGGTCGATCGACGATCCAAAAAAGCTGACCCCCGAAGGCAAGTTCGACGGCAGCTGCGAATACTGCCCGTACACGCACGCTTGCGCTTTCGTCACCAACGGCATGATCCCAGAGACGTTGGCGAAGAAGGGCAAGTTCGTCGCCGTCGACGACAAGCTACTGGAAACGCTGCTCGCGTCCTATGGCGCTATCACTGAGAAGAAGAAGGCCGTCGAGGCCGACTACGAACTCATTCGGCAGCAGATCAAGGAACGCCTTGTCGAGGTCGGCGACAGCCGCGTGCAAACCGATCGCGGCAAGGTCTCGTGGTCGAAGCAAAAGGGCCGCGAAACCCTGGATACCGAGGCCATGGAAGCCGATGGCATCGACCTCGGCAGATACAAAAAGGAAGGCGCTGCCTTCGACAAGCTGACGATTACGCTCGACGATTGACGTAAGTCCGCCTGACACGGTGAGAAGAGAGAAGAGCAAAGGCCAGAAGTGCGTCCACCGACGTAAGTTTCACTAACCCCGAAAGGAAAGTCCCACCATGGGCAACGAAGTAGCAGTGCGAAATCAAAGCAACGCGGTCGCGACCGCAGCTGATCAATGGGCCGACCTCGCCAACCAATACAGCGCTGGCGGCGGTGACGGCGGCGGCGTCCAATTCCTGAAGTTCAACGGCAACGACGGCGAATTCACCTACGGCGCCAATCGCGAAGTCCTCGACATCGGCACGCAGCTCGCCGTCAACATGGAGAGCTACGAAGTCGGCTTCATCTGCTGGAAAGAGGGCGAAGTCGTCGACGAGAAGATGGTGCCGATCGTCTCCGGCCAGTCGGTCAGCAAGGCCGATCTCCCGGATCACGGTCCCTACAAGACCTACGAAGACGGCACGAAAGACGGCTGGTCCGAGCAGCGTTCGGTGAACTTCAAGGGCATCGAAGACGGTACCGATTATCAGTTCAAGACGACCTCGAAGTCGGGCCTCATCGCCCTGGGCAACCTCCTCCGCGACTTCGCGAAGGGCGTGAAGCTCAACGACGGCAAGGTCCCGGTGATCGAACTCGCGATCAACACCTTCACGCCGAAGAACAACCCCCGCGCCGGCAAGAAGCACGCGCCGACGTTCAAGATCGTCGCCTGGGTCGATCAGAACGAACTCGCGGAAACGATCTCCAGCAACAGCGCCGCTGCGGCTGAAGAAGAAGTCGCGGCTCCGCCGCCGCCTCCGCCAGCTCCGGCTCCGGCCGCTGAGGGCGGTCGTCGCGGCCGTCGCTTCTAACGACTGAAGGACCACGGAGGCGGCTTCGGCCGCCTCCGGTTCTGAGATGCCGACGCTCTCCCCCCAACAAGAGGATGCCGTTCGCGGAGTCGCCAAGTGGTTTGGTGATTCACCGCACGCGCAGCCTCATAAGCTCGCGGGCTTCGCCGGCACCGGCAAGTCGACAATCCTCCCGTACATCATCGAAGAATGCGGACTGCAGCCTTCGCAAGTGGCATTTTGCGCCCCCACCGGCAAAGCCGCAAAGGTGATGACGGAGAAGTTCAAGGCCCAAGGCTGGGACGATGTCGCGGCCAACACCATCCACAAGCTCATCTACAAGCGCCCGGACGACAAAGCCGATGGCGTGAAGAAACTCCTCGATAGCGCCGAGGACAAGGCCAACGATCTCGCGGCACAGCTGACGGCCGCACGGGCGCAGGGACGCGCCCCCGAAGAAGTCAGCAAGCTCGAAGTCGACCTCGCCGGCGCCGAGAAGAACGCCAAGGACTTGCAAGCTCGCTTCAAGGAAGCTCTGAGCACGCGCAAGTCCGGCCTTCGCTTCGAACTCAACAGCGGCTCTCCCATCCGCATGAAGCAGCTCGTCGTCGTCGACGAGGCTTCAATGGTGTCCGAAGAACTCGCTAACGATCTCCGAGGCTTCGGCGTCCCCATCCTCGCCATCGGCGACCCCGGCCAGCTGCCGCCGGTCTCCGGCGGCATGGGCTTCGACATCACACGGCCGGACTCCTTTCTCTCGGAGATTCACCGGCAAGCGGCCGACAATCCCATCATCTGGTTGTCGAAGGAAATCCGTGAAGGCCGGCGGCCGGACTACGGCAGCTACGGCGACGGCATTCTCCGCATCCTCACGAAGAAGCAGGACGATGTCACTGAAGACGTTGGCCGCGATCTTCAAGTCATTTGCGGAACCCATGCCACGCGCTGGCGGCTGACGCAGAAGATTCGAAAGGCCGCTGGCTACACGTCGACGGGTCCGCAGAAGGACGAGCCCCTACTCGTCTGCCGCAACTCGCAGACCATCCCCACGCTCGTCAACGGCTCGTTCGTCTACTGCGAAGAAGACGTTGGCGAACTCGTGCCGCAGTCCGACAGCTTCGAGGTCAAGTTCACCGACGAGTACGGCGAAACGCGGAAGCTCCGCGTGCTCCAGGCGCTGTTTGAAGAGCACCTGCTGCGAAAGCAAGGCGCCGCGACCATCACCGATCGCCAGCTCTGGATGGCGCGGAAGTCGTACCACCAGCTCGACTTCGGATGGGTGCTGACCTGTCACAAGTCGCAGGGCAGTCAGTGGGATGAAGTCGTCGTCCACGACGAAAGCTCCCGCTTCCGCGAAGACTCCGACAAGTGGCTCTACACGGCGGTCACGCGTGCGGCGCAGCGTCTGACGGTGATCGTATGACCGCGACATACGAAGACTATCGCCGAGAACTCGCAGAGGCCGTCGATCTCACAGAGACCGTGATCTCGGCGACAACCAACCTTCTCACCTTCCTGGAGAGCCTGCGTGTCTCCGTGCCCGAAGTCTGGCAGGATGACGACACTCTCGATCTCCGCTGGGAGGGCGACAAGCCCTACACCGCATGGACGCTGCACGTGTCCGAGAAGCGGACGATCGCCGTCTACACCAATCTCCGAGGCGAAGGCTACGGCGTCGCCGTCGAAGACTATGAGCACCTGAAGAGGTTGCTCGCCGACACCCGCATCGCCTTCGTCATCGAGAAAGCCAATGTCTGCTAGGCCCGCCAACGGTCCCGAATTCTGGGACGTGATTCTCCGCGACATCAGACGCGAGAACCCCAGCATCCAGCCCATCATTGCCGGTGGCGCCGTCCGCGACTTCATCCTCGGCGGCGAAGCCAAGGACATTGATGTGTGGTTCTACAAGTCGACGCGCGGTGGCCCGACGACCGCGACCATGCACAAGGCCAAGCGTTGGACTCGTGTCGTACCCGATGACGAAGACGAGAACGAATACGCCAGCAACAGCCGGCTGAAGATGCTGCACAACTACGCCTTCTACGGCTGGGACGTGCAGCTCATCGGCGTCGACGTGTTCCCCTGGGGCTGGGAGTCACTCGTCAACGACTTCAACATCGGCCTTTCGAAGATGGCCTATGACGGCGCCGTCCATGCTCACGCCGACGCCCTCACGGACATCGCCAACAAAACCGTGAGCATCGTCAAACCCAACGCAGGCGAACGCCTGAAGCGGTGTGTCGGCAAGGCCACGGCGCTCGCAGCGAAGTACGGCTTCGACAAGAGCAACATCATCCCAGCGGCCATGAGCGTAGTCGACGATTTCGAACTCGAAGAGGTCCCGTTCTAATGGCGGCATGGATCGAGGGCTACGTCTCTCGGTTCGACACCGAAGACTGCTACGGAGACATCAACTTAGAAACCTGCTTCGACGTGTTTCTTCGGCGCTACCGCACCGTCTTTGAGTGCGGCGTCCCCATGCTCATCGAGCACGACGACAAGAGGCTCTGCGGGCGCTGGTACAGGTTCTGGAAGGACAAGGACGGTCTCATTGGCCGTGGTGAAATCTTCCGTCATCGGAAACATGGCCGCAACGCCGTCGCCGGGATTCTAGACGGCAGTCGTCGCGATCTCAGCATCGGTTTCTGGCACTCGCGGAGCCGACACGATTCCAGCCGTTGGTATCGCGTCGATTCCGACGACAAGAAGACCATCAAGTTTCTGCGGAAGGGCGGCCGGCGGCTGATCCCTTCCCAAACCGAGGCCCAGGCCTTCGCCTTCAGGCCGTTTGTTAAGACCCGCATCCTCATCGGCGAGGTCTCGCTCGTTAACCGAGCCGCCTGCGTTGGGTCGCGGGTGCAACAAATCGTTAACCACGGGGTCAGTTTGCCTGACTTCGGCGCAATTCCGCTTGACATTCAGTCAGCGTCAGTATCTAACTAGGAGGATGAAGTGCAGTTCCAAGTCGTCGCTATCGCCGGCCGCAAGTTCGCCGGCAAGGACACCGCAGCGCAGGCTCTCGTCGATGAGGGCTATGTGAACGTGAAGTTCGCGACGCCGTTGAAACTGATGATCCGCACGCTGCTGGAGGCCCGGGGGGCCACGGCCGATGAAGCCGAGCGGATGACGGACGGCGATCTCAAAGAAGTCGTGACACCGCTGCTGGACTTCAGCAATACCGGCTCCAGCGAACTCCAGGTGCTGGCCACGGCCATGCTCCGCGTTCTCCTCACGTATCAGGGCGTAAGTGACTATGACGCCGGTGTGATGCTGGAAGGCAACGCGAAAGACAAAGCGACGAAATACCTCCAATTCCGAACCCCTGCTTACGCGTTGGAAACCCTGGCTGGCCTATGGCTGGGGAAAATCATGTCGGCAGGCCCGGCCACCAGCCGGTACGCGATGCAGACGCTTGGGACGGAATGGGGTCGCGATACCATGGGCGAAGGCCAGTGGGTTGATGCAGCCGTCAACTGCATCGAAGAGATCAAGAAGTCCGGCGGCAAGGCCGTCGTCTCTGACATGCGCTTTCCCAACGAAGGCGACGCCATGGACACCATCGGCGCCCTGAAACTTCGCGTTCGTCGCTCCGGAGACCCGCAACAGTTCAACAGCTTCTCCAACCACCCGAGCGAGACCGCGATCGACGACCTGTCGGTTCATCTTGACATCGATAACGACAGCACGATCGAAATGCTGCACGGCCGCGTGAAGCTCGCGGCGCAGAACCAGAAACAAGTCCGCCTCGTCGAAACCATCGACCGCTCCGAACTCGAAGCCATGGGCGGAAATCTAGTCACGCATCCGAAGCTCGCCGGCGCCTACTCGGTGCTTTCTCAGTACCAGGACGATGCCACTCGGAAGCTGAAAGTCGAATTTCTTGCGCTACGCCCGATTTTGGACTTGGCGGCATAGGACGAATTTCGCGCGTAGGGAGTACGCGTGAAAAATGCGCCGTTTCAGCTGAGAAGCGGCCTGGAATACATCAACGGGCTGTGTATTCAGCCCACAGGGACAAAGCTGCGGAAAGGCGAACACCAATGGCTGAAGTTGCAATGAAATTTATCGATCTCCTGGCGACGGCGGTGCCGACTGTTCAGGTGCAGATCGATGTCGAACACAGCGAGGACGAGAAGGACAAGCCGGCGACGTTGGCGATGATCTACGCGCTCACAGTCCACCGCCTCGTGCAATCTGGTGACATGAACGCTCTCAGCCGCCGCGTCTGCGCCGACCTGTATCCTCGCCTCGCTCCTACACCACCTAGGGAGCAATCGGCGGATGCCGAGTCCATCGTCCAACAACAACAAGAACAACCGACCGTCACCCACTAAGGAAGAGCTGCAAGCTCTTCGCGATCAGGGACTATCTCGCGAACAGATGGCCGAACGCTACGGCGTAGGCCTATCTCAGATGAAGCGCTGGATTGCAGCGCTGGGCGTGAAGCCAGCCGCGAAGCGGCCATCTCGGGCCCGCCCGAAGAAGCAAGAAGAACCCAAGCTCGAAGACGGTTTCTCTCTCGTTGACATCGCCGCGTATCGACTCGGCGATCGTCTTACCGAGCGTAAAGGTCGTGGCTATTATCTCGACGGGCAGCCTGCGAGCACGGCGACAATCCTCGCCGCCGCAGGGTTAGATTTCCTCGACGCAAAGCCGCGACATTGATTCTTGCGGCCGTCAGTTTTATTGACACGGCCGGCAAGCGTCGCTATCCTCGTCCTTCATCCCAAAAGCCGCACGGCCTAGCCGGCGAGACCTTGCGTCCGCCGGACGCCTCCCCTGTTGCCTCCAACCAAGAAGGTCACAAGACCCATGAAACTCCGTCCGTCCGTCCGCGCCGAAATCGTCGAGCATCGCACCTATCTCCGCCCGCTCGATGACGAGGGCGCAGTATTCGAGACGACGGAGCAAGCAGTCGACCGCATCATCGGCCATCAGCGATGGCTTTGGGAGCGCGCCCGTGGTGAGGCGTTGGGTCCGACACAGGAAGCCGAACTCTCGGAGCTTCGCCAGCTTCTCATTGAACGCAAGGTCACTGTCGCCGGCCGCACGCGTTGGCTAGGCGGCACTGAAGTCGCCCGGCGTCGTGAGTCCTCGCAGTTCAACTGCGCTCACCTCGAAATCCGCACCGTCCACGACATCGTCGACTCGTTGTGGCTCCTGCTGCAAGGCTGCGGCGTCGGCTTCACTCCGGTGCCTGGAAGTCTCAATGGATTCCAGTGTCCGATTCCCGAAGTCGTCGTGAAGCCGAGCGCCGTGACGAAGGAAGCGTGGGAAGCCGGCGTTCGTGGCCGCGAGAACAACCGCGAAAGCTTCAACCGCCGCACCGGCGTCTGGACAATCACCGTTGGCGACAGCGCCGAAGCCTGGGCGAAGTCCATCGGCAAGATCATGGCCGGCAAGTATCCGGCGAAGAAACTCGTACTCGACTTCTCGCAAATTCGTCCAGGCGGTATTCGTCTGAAGGGCTACGGCTGGATCAGCAGCGGCCACGAGCCCATCGCCAACGCCTTTAAGAAGATCGCCGAGATCATGAGCGCCCGCGCCGGGCAGCTCCTGTCGAAGATCGACATCCTCGACATCATCAATCTCCTCGGCACCATCCTGTCATCGCGTCGATCGGCGCAAATCGCTCTCGTGGAATTCGGCAGCCCAGAGTGGGTCGAGTTCGCGAAAGCCAAGGCCAACTACTGGGCGCCGGAAGTCAACAAGCCCTGGCGCGCTCAATCCAACAACAGCTTGGTCTTCTACCAGCGGCCGACTCGCGACGACATCCGCAGCATCCTCGAAATCATGATGGCTGCCGGCGGCAGCGAACCCGGCTTCATCAATGGCGTCGCCGCTCGCGTTCGCGCCGCTTGGTTCAAGGGTGCGAACCCCTGCGCCGAAATCCTCCTCGGCGATCGTTCTTTCTGCAACCTCGTCGAAGTCGTTCTCTTCCGCTTCAACGGCGATCGTCAGGCCCTATACCGCGCCTTCTGGCTCATCGCCCGTGCGAACTACCGGCAGACGTGTGTCGACCTCGACGACGGCATCCTCCAGCGCGGTTGGCACGAACTCAACGAGTTCTTGCGGCTCTGCGGCGTTGGCGTCACCGGCGTCGTCTCCTGGGATAGCCACGGCGACCCCATTGCGTGGCAGCAACTCCGGCTTGCGGCTGTAGACGGCGCCAACTCCATCGCCGACGAACTCGGCCTGCCCCGAGCTAAGGCCGTGACCACGATCAAGCCCAGCGGCACGCAATCCAAGGCCCTCAGCCTCGAAGGCCAGGAAGTGCCAGAAGGCATTCACAAGCCCCTGGGTCGCTTCATCTTCAACAACATCGGCTTCGGCCGGCATGATCCCCTGGTCGCGAAGCTCAAACGAGCCGGCTACTACGTCTTCGATAATCCCTACGACGCCACCGGCGTCCTCGTCCGCATTCCCGTGGAATTCTCCAACATCGAGTTCGACGCCGTCGAGCGCGAGATCAACGGCGAACGCGTGGTCGTCGAGGTCAATCAAGAGTCGGCGATCTCTCAGCTGGAGCGCTACAAGCTCGTGATGGAGAACTACGTCGACCACAACGCCTCGATCACGGTCTCCTACGACCCCTCCGAGGCCGATGAGATCGCGGACTGGCTGCACAACAACTGGGACATCTACGTCGGAGTCAGCTTCCTCTATCGCAACGACCCCGCGAAGACGGCGGCCGATCTCGGCTACGCGTATCTGCCGCAGGAAGTCGTCGATGAGCGCACCTATCGAGAATACGTCGCCGGCCTGAAGCAGCTGAATTTGCGTGGCACCGACTCCTTCGACGAGGTCGAACTCGGCGATCAATGCGCGACTGGCGCTTGCCCGATTCGTTAAGTCTCTCTTTCTGGCGCAACTGAGGACCGCTGAGAATTGACTTTTGTCAACGGTGGGTTGCGCCTAAAGGCAGTCAGAATCGCATAGCTCAGACGGTTAAGCGCATAGCCGAGCTGAGATCGCAGTTGTTGCACTGCAATATATCACCGCACCCGCAACAAATTGCAGAAGAACGCTATGCGAACACGCATAGGCGGCGCAGTTGCTTGCCTAATGACCGAAACGTAAGGCGCAGACGAAAAAAGTTCCATACTGGGGCGCCGCAAGCGTAAAGCCAAGGTTCCCAAGAGCACTGCTAACGGCCGACATGGTTCCCATACTTCAACACCACCGTAGACCTAAAGGATAGGCACATTGAATACTTGGATGGAGTGAGTTTAAGAAAGGTTGCTCTCACTGTCTTCTGGGGTTACTGTGGTCAATGTAAGCTACGCTTCTAACATGATTTGTTGCGCCACGCGCGATTTTGCTGTAGTGACTTACTCGCGTGGTCGGAACTGACCGCAGAGGTAAGAGTTGATGGCACGCAAGGCAAAAGGTGCTAAGCGCACAGTGAAAAGGAGACGCATCATGAAGACTGCTCCGGCGGCGCCGCCGCCACAGACTCCGCCCCGGGCCGCTGCCGGTCCTCGTCTGGTTTCGGAGACCGGGGTTCTCGCACGTGAAAAGTCGACGGTGGGCTCTCGCCTACGCGAAGCCCGGGAGCGCGCAGAGATGACGCAAGCCGACGTAGCTGGAAAGCTGCCCTCCCCGAAGGGCGACGGCCGGACGATGTCTCGGGCGAACATCGCTCAGTACGAAAGCGACGCCGTCGAGCCCCCGCTTCACACCGTCGAAGAGATCGCGAAGATTCTGAAGACGCCGGCCTCGTATCTGGCATTCGGCGTCGGCGGGCTTGGTCCCCTCGGCACCGGCCAGGACGCGATCGATGCCTTGCTCGCTGAGGTCCCCGAATTCACGTTCGGCGACGCTCCCGACGCCCGCGAACCCGTCACCGAATGGAAGCTGCCGAAGGACTGGCTGCGGGCTCAGCTCCGCGTCAGCAAGTTCGACGACCTCTTCATCTACCAGTGCCAATCGCAGAACATGGCGCCGCAATACGAGTTCGGCGACAAGCTCGTGGTCGACGGCAGCGACCGTAAGGGCAGCGGTGTCTATCTGCACTGGGACGGCACGGCGCCGGCGATCAACCGCATCACCGTGATCCCCAAGGCCTCGGGCCCGATCGCGCGTGTGGCGTCGACGGACAATGTCACCGACCAATACGAGGTGCCGGTCTCTGACCTGCATATTCTCGGCCGCGTTCGCGGCGTCTGGAAAGCCTCGTAAGTTCACGACGCCTCCTTCACCCAACGATCGATAAGAGCCACGACTCTGTCCTCTCTGACCCTGCGCCGTCGTCTAACGACGGTGCAGGGCAGATCACCTCGATCGATGGCGTCGTTCACCCAATCCGCTGTGATGTCGACTAGCCCGCGCGATTGAAAAATCGCTGCGGCGTCTTCGGTTGTGATGAGCTTCGGCTCCATGTCCGAAGCGTAAGCGCCGCTTGCTTTGTCGTCAAGGCAAAATTGCATTGTTTCGGCGTGACTGCGTGACTCGTCACGTAGTCAGCGCTGGAAATGTACGGTTTTCGGCGGATGTCAGCGGTCTTCGTAAGAGATAGTTGACGACGTTGCGTCGCGAAAAAGCGTGGAAACCCTTGAAAAACAATGGCGCACCCGACAGGATTCGAACCTGTGACCTCTGCCTTCGGAGGGCAGCGCTCTATCCAGCTGAGCTATGGGTGCTTGTTGATTTGTCAGTGATTTTCTGTGATACTGCAAGGCGGTTTCGCAGAAGTCACGCAAGAATCACGTAATGGCATCCGTATATCCGGTGACGCTTAAGAACAAGGCCGGTGTCGAACGCACCGTCTATCGCGTCCAATACACAAACGCCAATGGCAAGCTGAAGCAGAAGCAGTTTCGCAACAAGCGTTTGGCTAACTCCTGGATCAGTGCCGGCGGCCACGTCGCCGTAGAGGCGGCACCGATCGAAGCCACGGGCTCCAAGTTCTCTGCCATCGCTAAAGCCTGGGTCTCCGCCTGCGAACGCGGCCTCCACGGCGAAATGCCGCTCGAAGTCTCCGTCACCGAGGGCTATCGCTCCTATCTTAAGAACTGGATCAATCCCGAGATCGGAGACCTCGACATCGCCGATGTCGATCGCAACCGCTTCAGGGAATTCCGAGACTGGGTCTTAGAACAAGGCCTCGCGCGGGCGACCGCGAAGAAGATCGTTGGCATCGCCCGCAGCGTCATCAAGTACGCACTGGACACCGACCTCATCCCCGCCGACCCAACGACGGGAATCACCGTCAAGCTCGCTTCTGGGAGGCATAGGGACCGCTCGACAAAGCGGCTGCCGGTACATTCCAAGGCAGACATGAAGAAGCTGCTGGCGGTGTCGGCTGAACTCGCGAAGGCCGAGGACAAGCGGACCTCGATCGCCTGGGCTCGCTATAGACCCATGCTTCTGCTCTTCGTCTACGCGGGCTTGCGGTCGTCGGAACTCCGGGGACTGCCGAGAGACATGTTCGATCACGCCGAGGGCTCCGTGGAAGTGAAGCAGCGCGCCGATCGCTACGGCGTCATTGGCCCGCCGAAGTCGACGGCCGGTTATCGCATCATCCGTCTCCCGCGTTGGGTCGCTGACGAAGTCGCGGAATACCTGAAGACGCACGACCACGAACTCGTCTTCCCTGCCCGACGCAGCGGCGAGCCGATGTCACGCGAGAACATCGAGCGGAGAATGTGGACGCCGTTGCAAAAGAAGGTCGGAGTGTCTGTGCTGGGTCTCCACTCGATCCGTCACTTCTTCGCGTCGAGGTTGATTGAGCTTGGCGCAAACTCTAAGCAGCTCCAAGAGCGCATGGGTCACCACAGCGAGAGCTTCACCAAAGACGTGTACGGGCATCTCTTCAAAGACGAAGAAAACATCCGTGCCGACCAGCAACTCGCCGAACGGCTGACGCTCTAATGCGTCATATATGACGCATTAAGTCGGTTAAGGGGCACTTTATGGGTCATATATGACCTATTGGCCGCGTGCAGGGATTCGGGATTTAAGCGAGCTGGATTGCAAGAAAATGGGGAATAAGAAAAAGGCGTCGGCGAAAACCGACGCCCGGAAGAGCGGTGCAATTGAGAAGAAGGTCGGCGGCCTAGTGCGGGCGCGACGACTGGAAATCGGCATGAGCCAGGAACGTTTGGCCGAACTCCTCGGAGTCACCTTTCAGCAGGTCCAGAAGTACGAGAAAGGCATCAATCGTATCGCCTTCTCTCGTATGCTCGACATCGCCGCAGCGCTCGATCGTCCTGTCACCGCATTTGTTCCCGAGCGGTGACATCACGAGGGAAACCGATGAAACGTTACCGATCGGGAACGTCGCGTTCTTTCGCCTGAGCGGCGGCGATGATCTCCAGCCACTCGTTGTAGGCTCGCGCCACGGCGTAGAGATTGCCGTAGCAGCTTTCCCACGCGGCGAAGAGCTGGGCTTCGTAAGTCGCAGACGGGGCTTGATCCTCGACGCTGTCGGCTGGAGCCTCCGGCGCGAACTCGCACGTGAGCATCCCCGGACGAATGTCCGGCGTCACGAACTCAGTCTGGGTAACGGGCTCTGGCTTCGTCGCGCAGGCCATTAAGCCGGCGCTGAGTATCCCGTAGCACAGGAGCAACAGGCCCGTTCGCTTCAGGCGGGGCGCGATCGATTTCACGGATGACTCCACTAATGGAGCGGTCAAACGCCGCTCGCTCTTCGAGTCGTTGGTCGAAGACTTCATTGACTTTCCCTTGTGCCTCTTGCTGCGTCTCCACAGCCCGTAGGCGGGCGTTTGCGCCCGACAGCTCCCCTTCAAGCCGCGTGATCTCACCAGCCTGTGCGGCGATGGCAGCGGTCTGCTCGCGGTCGCGCCAATAGATGACGCCCAGAAGGCTCACAGCCGCGATGACGATGAGGACGCGGGGTTGGAAGAGAAAGTCCGCGACGGGCTTCAGAAAAGCCCCTGCGAGTGCGAGAAACGGCATTAGGGTGCGTTCTGTGCCGGTGGCGTGGGAGCGTCGTCGACCTTCCCGTCGATCGCGGCGTCGATAACGCGGGCGATGCCCGACAGATATTCAGCCGAAGGCGCGACGAGGTAGATCAGCTGGAGAACGGTGGCCTGGATGATGAGAGCCAGGGCCAGCGTCAGGAGGGCGGCCGTGGCGCCGGCAACCGCGAGCACGTGGGCGATGTATGCCAGCATCGCTCCAATGAAGAGGATGGTGGCGAAAATCATCAGCCGCCGGAAGAGCCACTTTGGCTCCGGCAAAAAGCTCGAAATGTTGGGCATGGTCAGCGACACTATCACGCGTTAGCCAAACTGTCAAGCCGAGGCGGTAATGACGGCGTACCCGTCGCCACCCTTCTGGGCCAGGATTGAGGGGTCGTCTCCTGCGGTGCCGCCCACGGCGATCGGGGCGCCCGGATAGTCGGGGTCCGCTGTCCCTGCCGGCGTCGCGAAGTTGCCGGCCGTGGTCGAGCCCGAGGTCGCGCCGGCATCGACGTAGCCGCTACCGCCGCCGCCGGGGTGACCGTCGCCGCCGCCGCCGCCACCGCCCCAATAACCGCCGCCGCCGCCGCCACCGTCATCGGAGGTGGTGGTGAAGCGATCGGCTGTAGCCGTGCCGAAACCATTGCCGCCTCGGACCTGGGTGCCGGTCTTGCCGAGATTGCTGGTGTCGCTGCGATCGTTGCCGCCGGCCAGCTGAGTGCCGCCGCTGCCGCCGGTGGTGCCGCCGCTGTCTTGGCCGCTGGTGCCGCCCCCGGCGCCGCCGTCGCTAGAGCCGAAGCCCACGCCGCCACCACCGGCACCGGCCACGGCCACGAGAACGTCGTTGATGTAGACTCGGGTCGAGCCACCGCCACCACCGCCGGCCACGTCACCGCGAGCACCGTCACCGCCGTCCGGCCAGCCGCCGGCGCCACCTTCAGTGAGGTAGACGCCCGGGCCGCCGCCGCCGCCGACTTCGACTTCGACGACATCGCCTTCGGAGACCGCGAACGTGGCTTCAGTGAAGCCGCCGCCGCCGCCGTCTGAGGAACCGCTGACGTAGATGCCGCCGCCGCCGCCGGCGCCCCACAGCTTCACCGAGATCGAACTCACGCCGGCTTCAACGATGTAGCGGCGCCGCGTGCCCGTGTGAGCGACTTCGTAGGTGTTACCGGCGATCAGGCTGCCGACTACCGTGAGGAAACCGGAGACCACGGGAGTAAGGGCCGTGGTCGCCAGGAGGTTATATGCGCGGCCGAGGACCAGCGTCGACACCGTCACCGGCGACGTGTGAACCGCAGTCCAGTCGAGATCGAAGCCGTCAGCCGTAAACCCGTCCCAGTCGGCCCGAAGCGCCGTCGCTGACGTGTCGCGACCGATGTAGAAGACGTTGTCGGCGGCGGCAGAACCGCAATTCGAAGGGTCGGTTGCTTGGTTGAAAGCACCCAAACCCACACCGCCGGCTTCATCAAAAGCGGCGATGCCGAAGCCAGATGCCTGGGCGTTTTCGAAGTACGGGGTGTCGAAGGCCTCCGCCGAGCTGCCGATCATCAGCGCGAACTCAGGCTGAAAACCGAGCCCGGTGATGCTTTGCACGCCAGTCGTCGTCGGCGTCATGAACGACAGCACGCGAGCATCGACACCGGGGACGTGAACGAAGAGCGTGATGTTGTCGTCGCCAGTGATGGTGTTGTTGGCTTCGCTGGTGAAGCCGTCTGCATTGAACGACTTCCAACGGACGAAGCGGTTGAGGGCTGCAGAGTTGTGAGACGCGAAAACTTGGGCCTTGTCTTCGGACATATACAAAGACGGACGGCCGGCGATGCTCTGAGAGGTCTGTTGAATCCAGTTGACGCTCGCTTGGTTCGCGTTCTTGTCGACGAATCCCAGGCCCGCAGCGAAGACGCCGTTGCTGCCGTCGCCGTTGCCGAGGTTAGAGAACTCGCCGCCGATGACGCCAAACGTCGGGTGGAAGCCAATGTGGTCGTAGAGAACTTCCAGGTTTGGATTGTGCAGGGCACTGTTGCGGACGACGCCTGCCTTCACGTCATGGCCGGCGATGATAACGGCAAAAAACTGGCGTTGCGTGGCTTCGACGGTCGTGAAATTCAGACGCACACCATCAGCGATGAAAGAGTCGACTGCGGCCCGCACGGCTTGGGCACTGACGGTTTCGCCAGGAAGCGCGGTCGAGATCACGGCATCGTTGTTCTGCATCCGCTGTTCGGATTCAGCGTCCGATATGCCCTGATTGTCCTCGATCGTCGCCGATACGCACATTTGATGATACGGCGTCGCGGCGCCGAACGCGTAGAGGACGTGATCTGCGGTGCTGTTCGCTGGAGACTGGCCGCCGAAGATCAGCACGGCTTTCGGAACACGGCCGCCGAGTGCCGTGTCGGTGATGTCGAGAGTGCCGGTAGCCGTTGGCGTGAGGAACGGCACCACTGCCATCTTGAAGTCGATGTCGTTGTCGCGTTCGATGTAGCCGGACGCCCGAGCATCGTATTGAACGGTCTGCGGGTTCTCACTCGTCGTCAGCGGGATCATGCTAGGCGAGCCGTTGGCGAACGTGCTCGTCACCTGCAGCGCCAAACCCGATGGCAGCACGCCGGGGTCTTCAGAACGCGTGTAGGAAGCGCCGCCGAAGTTGAAGCCAATCCAAACAACGTCGCCACGCCGCAGGAAGATCGGGTGCAGAAGCGGGATGTCGTTGTCGCCAACAGACAAACCCGTGACCGTCGCCGTCCGAGTCAGCAACAGACCCGGACCATCGGTGCAGTCCGTGAAGATGAGGCCGCGAATGTCCGTCGCCGGCGCCGCCGTTCCCGTATAGAAGTGCATGGTATCGAGCCACATGTCTTCTGGCGCGATAAACTTCCGGGCGCGGATGTTGTTGATCGAGCCCGTGGAGTTTGCAGGCTCCACCGGCGGCGGGGCCGTCATGAACTCTTCTTCGTCAGCGAATGCGAAGATGAAGGCCTTACCGTCAGAGCCGGCGAGAGACTCACCACTCAAGCGATAGCCAAGGCCGACTTCGTAGCCGTGCTGGTAGCGGCCAGCAGCGGCATTGGTGCTGCGAATAGTCGTGTAGCCATCGATGAAGTCAGCGGAGTTCGCAGCGTAGCCGCTGCCACCGCCACCGCCAGTAGCAGCGCCGCCGGCGCCGCCGAAGTAGCCGCCGCCACCACCGCCTGAGTACTGGCCGGAGGATTGAACGGTGGTCTCAGAATCGCCGTCGTTGAAGCCGTCTCCGCCAAAGCGGCCGTCGCCGCTACGGGTCTCATAGCCGGCGAGACCCTGAATACCGGCGCTGTCTTGATCGGCCGCGATCATCTCAGTCGTGAAGCCGGAATCCACGCCGCCCGAGAGGCCACCGCCGTCGCCGCCACTGCCGTTGACAGCCGAGCCGCCGTCTTCGCCACCGCCGGCGCCGGCAACGAGGCGTAGGACTCCGTTGACGTAGATGCGCGTCGAGCCGCCGCCGCCGCCGCCAGCGAAGTTGCTGTCGCGTCCGCCGGAGCCGCCGTCAGGCCAGCCGCCGATGCCGCCCGAAGTCAGAAGGCCGGGATTGCCGCCCTCCCCGACTTCGATCGTGATCTCGTCGCCGGGTTCGACTTTGAGGATTGCATACGCGTGACCGCCGCCGCCGCTGGCACGGAAGCCGCCCTCGTAGCCGGTGGCGCCACCGCCGCCCCAGATGTTGACCAGCAGAGTCCGGACGCCATCGGGGACTGAACGCGTGATCGGAGCCCCGGTGAAATAGAAGTCGTTTTCGCCAGCGGCCAGCGGCTCAGCGGCGACCGTCAGAACACCGGCGACATCGAGGTCGAGGTCAGTAGTCACGACCAACTCGAAGCCAGACGGCGCGTTGAAGAGTTCGCCCGACAACGCCAGCGTCGTCGAAGTCGAGGTTTCGAGGAACATCGTCCGCGTCAGCGCGCCGGTAAGGCTCACCGACATCGCCGGAGCGGCTTCAAGCAGGTGCGGGAAGCTGACGAACAGCTGACCCGAGACTTCGAGGTCGACATCGACATCGCCCGCGATCTCGATCGGAGGATACTGCGAGATGCCGCCAGCCGTCGTCAGTGCGACGCTGAGATCACCTTGTAGTTCGATCGGCGCCAAATTCGAGAGGACGCCAAACAGCGAGAGAATGAGATTGGAGTTCGCCTCCATCTCGATGGGGCCGAGATTGCTCAGGTTGCCGGCGAGTTGCAGGCTCAGGCCGAGATCGGAATCGAGCAAGAACGGCTGCCGAGAGATAAAGCGACGCATCACCGGGAATAGAGAATCCCCCACGGCGTTGCGGGCGTAGACTCGCAACGTCACCCACCCTGGCTTAGAGTCGGTGACCGTGCCCGAAGTCGTCATGCTTCCGAGGTCGTGCTCAGGGCCCTCTTCGTCGTGGCCATCGCGCGTGACCGTCGCGAAGTATTCCGTGGTCTCGGACGGAGCCTCATCACCGGCGTTGGGTTTGGTGATCGAAGTCGCCGTGCGGTTACGACGAACCCACGTGAGATCGTAGTCGGGACCAGGAAGCTCGTCGGGATACGACTCACTTTCGACGGTGAGCTGATCCGGCGGATACGGAAGATGTACGCGATCCTGCATTTCCAGGTGCGTGAGCGTGGCGTCGAACGGGGACGATTGGCCGAAGGCGTTCTGACTGACGGCGAAGCTGTCGACTTCATCGCCCGGCTCGAAGAAGTTCTCACCGAGTTGATCCACACCTTCCGAGAAGAAGAACATGCGAGTGCCGGCCGCATGGGTTCGCGGCGACGTATCGCCGATGCCGCGCCAGACGTTGGTCAGTGTGTAAGTGCCGTCGCCATGATCCGTGTAGCCGCCGTAGGCGATCATCTCGTCACCAATCAAGGCAACATTCACGACATCGTTAGCGATCTCTGAGTCGGTGGCAGTGCGGAGGACGATTTTGTCGTCAAGGTTGGAAATGCGGAAGCCCGCCGCGTGGAACTCGCTGGTCTCCAATGGGTACTCGTTGACGAGGGTCGCCGTGGCGCAGAACTGGCCGTCCGTTTGATCGATGGCATAGGTCTCATTTCCGTCTGTCGACACTTGCGCTTCGAAGCTGTCAGTGTTGACGTGCGGACGACGCATGAAATAGCCGATATACGCATTATCGACGGTGCCGCCGTCCGCGACTTCGCCAGCGGCGACCAGACGGTCGACGATGAACTTAGGCAGCTCGATGATGCGGGTCTCGATGATGTTCTGCGGCTGCGTGATTGGGCGCACCCACTCTGTTTGCGGAGGCGCAGTGAAGATCGTCTTCGAGATGGCGAAACGGTCCTGCACGAGGTCAATGGCGACGCGGCCGTTGTCGAGTTCGCCGTAGTCGAATGACTTTACGCGGCAGATGAGCTGATCGATCCGGTATTCCGGCCAAGTGACCTTGATGACATCGCCAGGACGCAGCTGGGCGCCGTTGCGGTTGGTGATGATCCGCAGCGTCGTGATCGGGATCGAGAGATAGTTGAGTTCTCGGGCGGCGAGGAAGTTCGCCAGGGTGCCATTGCTGACGCCCGGGAACGTGACTTCGGTCGAGCGTACCCGGCCTTGAATCGTGATGTTGCTCAGGTCCTGAGCAAAGGCCGTCTTCTCATTGTAATCGCTCTCGCGATCGTTGTAGACGACGCGAGTTTGATTGTAGGTGTCAGCCCATTGGGAAACACCAAAGTCGGTGACTTCGAGGATGTTGCTGGGATCGAAGATCGGCAGCTCTTCGATGTTGTAGTCTTCGCGCACGAGCTTGATGACGATCTGGCGCGTCGTCGGCTCTTCGTAAACGAACCCGTCGATCTGCTTGAGGATTTCCTCGATGGCGTCGCGGCCGTCCGTCGCCGAGTTCAGCGTATAGGCGATGCCGTGGTTCTCTTCGGCCAGCTGCGTGCCAGCGGCGACAAACGAGGCCGCGTCGACGCTGTCGCCGGCAATGGCCATGCGGCCCCAGTCGCTGGTGATGATGTCGTAGAGAACTTCGGACGGGTTGGCGTCGCCGTCTTCGCCAACGGGGCCGAGGCCGAGCTGGTTGGGTTGAGATTCGACTTCCACGGAAATGGGATCGAGGTTCGGCCGCTCGCCGACCCAGAAGGCGCGCTGAATTGCGGCTTCGCGTTGTTGCTCGCGAAGGTTTGCCGCCCACAGAAGGAAGCCGATGCCTCCAAAGGGAATGCCCGTGATCTTCGGCGTGTCGGCGGGAAGTCCGCGCAGCACCATGTACGTGAGCCCGCGATACGCGGGCATGGCGTCATCGAGTTCAGTCTTCTCTGCGAGATACTCGCTACGGGGCTGATCAAAGCGCCCGGGATAGAATTCAACGAGACCGCCGACGCCGCCGCCCTGCTCTTTGCCGCCGAGAATATTCGGAGCGGACACCGAGAAAGCGCCGTGCGTGGACTGCGGCGGGCCATCCCAGATTTCTTCGTCACCCCACCAGATGCGGTGAAGCGTCGAGCCCGTTCCCGTGAACAGGCCCAACGACAGCTGCATGCCTAGATAATAATTGTAGCCGATCGTCTGTCGCTTAGACGAGAACATCCCCGTCTTGACCTTCTTTGTGATGGCCTTCGCGGAGAAGTCGCCATACCAAAGCACGTTCGGCGCACGGATGCGGACGCGGCCCCAGTAGAGGAATACTGGGGTCCCCTCATCAGTCATTGGGAAGTTGAAGTCGCTGAGGCCGGCGGCCTTCGCGTTCTCGATCTTCGGTTTCGGAGCCAACAGCGCCGAGAGAATGAAGAGACCGACGATAGCGACGATGTACCAGAACATTTCTGCTGGGCCTTACGTGATGTCAGTTTGGCTTACGCGTTAGCGCAAACGAGGAGTCGCGAACGGGTTGATGGTCGGGATCGTTGGATGACCGCCGAAGTTGATCGCGTTGTTGAACTTGTTGTGGCAGTCGGCGAGCGTGTGGTCGCAGCCACGGAAGATTTCGACGTTGTCGCCTACCAGGAGTTCGCGGAACGGATACGCGATGGTGATGAAGGGGCCAGTCTGCTCGACGATGAGGCGACGCTCTCCGTCGATGGCCCGCACGATTTCACCGGCGTTGAATTCAGCGTCGCCGAACGCGCCGATCGACGCCACAGCAAGCGTGAGTTTGCCGCCATAGGCGGTGATTTGTGTCTGCACGCGGTTGGGCACACGGTTGACGCTGCATCGCGGCCCGTAGAGGACGTGGTTGCACTGAGTCTGGTAATAGATATTCGGGATCGACGACGCCATTTGCGACGCGAAGATCGAGGGAATGGTGATCTTGGCCGTGCGGTTGTCGACGGTGATCTTCGTGATCTTGCCCGTCCAGAAGACGACATCTTCTCCGTCTTCGCCGTGTCGGCGGTAGATCGTGAGACTGAGAAGACGCCGAGCAATGCCGAAGGCGTAATCCTGCACGACATCCATCTCGACCGGGAGTTCAATCGTCATTTCCGGCGGGTCTTGCGTTCCGCCGCCGCTGAAGCTGCTGCGCTTCATCGGAATGGCTTCGTACAGCGCGTCATCTTTCTGGATGTCGCGGTCATGCGTCGTGTAGTAATAATTCCGCACGACGCCTTCGAACCGATAGAGTTCGATCGGTTCGCCGTCGTGGGCCGAGACTTCTACGTCCTGGTAGCTCATCCGATTTCTTCTTCAACGGTCGTCACCGAGATCGTGACCTCGGAGTCGAGCATGAAATGCTTGAAATTCACGCGATCGGACGCGAGCCGCGCCACGCGCATGAACGAGATTGAGGAGATGACGTTGGCTCCGGCGTCTACCGGCAGCGCGGTTTCCAAGTGAAGGGTCAGGCTTCCGTCCGTCTCTCGTTCTACCTCCGTCACCGTCAGGTAGATGATGCCGGCTTGCGTAACGCACCGCAGGTGGCGGTGAGCCAGAGAGTCGAAGTAGAAGGCGTAGTAGTCATCGCCGACTTCTTCGTCCGTTCGGACTCGAAGGATTTCGCTACCGGAGTCCGGCTGCGAAACCAGAAAGAGGTCTTCCCGGAACGACGGCAGAAAGAACGGCTCCCGCATACCAACGACGGCATCTAGGAAGACTTTGAAGTCCTGCCGTTGTTGGTAGGTCTCCAGCCAGAACGTGCGTTCGCCGGCAAGACGGGCGATCTCTTCGGCGGAGTAGACGCGAAACTTCGCGCCGTAGTCGAACACTTCCTGGTTCCGGCCAAACACGTCGGAGACCATGTCGTTGTTCAGAGGCACCAGCTCCAAGACAGGCTGGTCCTTGTACGTGTGAAGGACGCCGCCTCGGCCGCCGAACGGCTCCAGCGTCACCACCTTCCCTTCCCACGAAATCAAACCGGCGTTCACCGGCTGCTGGCCGACGCGGGCTCCGTCCATCCGCATGACTCGGATCACGGGATACACCGACGAGTTCTTCGGGAATTCAGCGCCGATGGGGTTGTCGATCGTAATCGACGTGTCGTCGCTGGAGACCACGCGAGCGAGTGCGGTGTTGCCGGTGCTGTCTTCGACGAGAACGAACTCGTCGTCCTTGAAGTCCGCAAGCGCGCCGTCGACCTGAAGGACGGTGTCGCTGGTCCCGGTGGCGGTGTTCAGGTTCGCGGGCTCATGCCACAGAGGAATTGCGGCCTCTGAGCCTAGGCCCAAGAACAAGTCGGCACGCCGGCTGCGGATTTTGGTCTCGGAATCTAGGAAGAATTGAAGGTCGAATGTCTGCCTCGGCGCCGAGATCACGGAGATGCGCTGCTCAGTGCCATCCCACGACCGCAAGACATCGGTCTTGTAGTCGACGGCGTGCTCTACTGGCATCTCCGGCCGATCGAGGATGACGGCGATGCGGCGAGTCTCGAAGCGGAAAATGCCGCCACCGAGAATGAACTCGTAATCGAAAGCCGCCGAGATCGTGACCGGCGCGTCGTCGGTGATATAGATGTCGAAGGGGCGGACTTCGAGAGCGCCGAAATTTGCACCGGCGTCGGCGATGTTCTCCACCCCATCGGCACCGGAGTCGGCGCGGTTGAGGATTTGGTTCTCTTCGAAGAACGCATTCCAGATGAAGAACTGCACCGGACGGAAGGCGATCGGGTTCCGAACAGTTAGGACTTCGGGGATGAAGTAGATGCGGTAGTAGTAGTCACCGAGGAAATGTCGGTGCAGAAGGCCGAAACCGCCGTTCTCCGGCGTGAGTTCGACCATCGTGTGCGTGGTCTCAACGCCTACAGAGAAGCCGTCGTCTTGACCCGCAGCTCTCCATTCTTCGCTGGCGACTACGGGGCCCTCGAAGTTTCGTTCACCCACGACGGTCGTCGGGAAGAGAAGGCCTAGGTCAGCCATCTGAAGTTAGGTGTCGAGTTTCTTGATGGCGAAGCCGTAGCGGCCCGAAGTGTTGATGATGGTCGGTGACGGCGGGACCGCATACTCGCCGTTGGGGTCGTTGCGCCGCATCGGGAAGCAAATCCACGTGTCGGCGCCGAACTCGATCTCTTCTCCGGCCGATCGGCCTTTCATCGAGATCAAGCGGATGTCCGGGAGCACGCCCAGCATCGAGTAGACACTGCTGGAGTCTCCCCACTGACCAATGACCGGCATCGCCATCATGGGGCTGACGCCGTTGAGTGGGTTGGGTCCAAGCGGAAACAGCGTCGACATGCCACCGGAGCGAGCGCCCACGGTGAAAGGGCCCGAGTCCTGATCGTTGGCGCGGAAGTAGAGCGGCAGAATCGTGTCGTCTCGGATTTTGGCGCCGGTGAGCGCACCGTCGACGCGGACGTGTTGGGTCCGGCGGGAGTTTGCGTTCCAGTACGAGAACGGCATGAAATGCTGCTCTTCGTCCCAGTTGACGAAATGATCGATGTACGGCGAGCGCCCGTACCAGAGATAGCGCGTGCCCGTGGCGAACGCGCCGCCCGGTGAATAGCTCTGACCTAGTTTGTCGAGATTGCCGAAGAACAGGTGCGTGAAGTAGCCCCGGTTGCCGTTCTTCAGCGTTTCGATGACGACGTAGATGTATTTCGGGCCGGTGTCCGGAGCGAAGAAATGCACGGACTGGAACGGACCCGTGAGGTCGTTCGTGCGGATGTAGCGCTCAGACGACGACGCCGCGACGAGCGAGTCTGGTTGCTGCCACCACTTCAACGTGCCGGTCGCCGGGACGCCGTTATACCCTGTCGACAGGTGATATTGGAGTTCGGTGTCGATGCGCTCGACGCCGTTGTCATCGTCGACAGTGATGATGTTGCGTCGGAGATTGATGTGGCAGGCGTCGTTGCTGAGTTGGAGGAAATTCGGCCACTCGTCGACTTGCAGAGTCCAGCCCTGCGCCACGGCGAACGTGACGATCGCGTCCTTCAACGCGTCAACAGTATTCAAGGAGACGTTGAGTTCGTAAGCCACCTTAGGCCTCGCGGATATAGAAGAAGTCCGAGATGCCAGCGCGATTAAGCGTCTGATAAATCGTGTAGGTGTCAGCACCCACGGTCACGGTGTCGTGGGTGTTGAGAATGGCGTTGTGTCCGAAGAACACGTCTTCAAGGACGCCGAGCACGCCGGCATTGGGGCCGTCGCCGAAAATGTGGATTGGCCACATTGGATAGAAGTTGTCGTCCTGCGGGACTTCCAGCGGGCGAATGTCGACGTTGAAGAACGAGTTCGTGATGCCGTTGTATTGAGGCCAGAGATAGTAGGCGCCGTCGTCGAAGTGGGCTTGCGGGGAGTTGCCGGTGCCGTGATTCCAAACCCGCTGCCAGTCGCCTGACGGCGTCCGAACGTGGGCTGAGTCTTCGCCAGGGCCGCCGATGCCGCGATCTTGCGTCGCCACCGTCGTGTAGCGCTTAATCGACGAGGACGGAGCGGCCACGAGAAGCGGGTACGGGTATTCCAACGGCGTCGCGAAGGGGTTGAAGAAACCCATGTACGCCGACATCACGAAGGTCGAGATGCGGGCGATGACGACGATGCGTCGATTGGAAATGTAGAACGTGTAGTCGATGCTGGCGTTGTCCAGGTTCAAGATAACCTGGGGGCTGACGCCGGGTTGGTTTTCGAAGTCGAGGCCGCTGGAGTAGTTGATCGCCGCGCGGATGCGCCAGCCATAGAACAGCGTCGTCGTGTCGCCGAAGGTCTTGATTTGCACGAAGACGCCGTCGTCATCGCTGACGCCGGGGCCTTGGAGAAAGACTACATCTTCGACCTCAGGGTCGGCATCGGAATCGTAGTCGATGACGGTCCAGCCCTCATCAGCGGCTGCGTCGATGAGGTCGGCCAGGAGGTCTTTGAAGTTGGTGGCGGTGCCGGTGTAGACGGCCATGGTGGGTATCCGGTAAGGGTTAGCCTAGCTGACGCCTGATGTCAACCAAAATTACGCATTAACGCGAAAGCAGGTTGCGGATGCGGTCGCCGTTCTTGCCGATGACGTTCATGATCAGCTTCTCACCTTGGACGCTGCTCAGGGCCGCCAGGGTGTCGTTCGGGTCGATCTGGTTGACGACGCGGACGTTGACCTCCGGCGGAGCGGACTCGCCCCCGCCCGAGATCACACGGCCGCCGGCATTGTTCACCTGCTGAAGTAGGCCCATGTTCGCCGCCGCCGACTGAGCGTTGACGACGAATTCGCCCTGGCTCAGAGCACGCGGCACCGAGTCCGAGGTCCCGGTACCCGGGCCCGTGACGATGCCGCCATCGGCCATGCCGCCGCCGGCCATCGCCAGCATTTGGGCCATACCCACGGTGGTGGCGATGCCCGTCATCGCGGGCGCAGAGTTCGCGCCGAACGACGCCAAGCTGACCATCGCCGCCGCCGGAGCCCACGCCGACGCCGTCGTCGCGCCGGCTGCCGCGCTGGCGGCCGTGGCGCTGGCTTGAGCCGCCTGCCCGATCATCTGGTTGATGAGCATTTGGATGCCCATCTGGATCAGGCCCGAGATCAGGCTCGTCAGGGCCTGATTGACGACATTGTAGAGGGCCGATTGCAGGTCTTCCGCGTAGACGATGGCACGGGCAAGAGAGTCGCCGAGACCTTGCGACAGGCTCTGAGCGGCCTCGGTCATGAGGTTGCCGAGAGTCGCTTGGGCGTTGCGCGCGCCTTCGGTCATGCGGGTCAGGCCCGCGAGGAATTGATCGATGTAGGTGCCGTTGCCGGCGGCAACTTGCCACTCCAGCGTCGCGGCCGTCATCTCCGCGAGATAATTGTTGTATTGCAGCGCCGTGATCGCGCCTTCGTCACGCAGGCGCTGGAGCGCTGAGATGCGTTGCTCGAAGCCTTCGTCGCTCGCGCCAACAAGGGCGTCCGCCGCAGAGCGGCCGGCGCGGCCTTGCATGACTCCGGCGTCGGCTGGAGTGAAGCCTTCGACCGTGGCCATCGCCTGGGCGATGTTGCGAAGCTGTTGCTCGTATTCGTAGAGTGCCTGCGTCGTCGTCGAGATGACGCCAAGGCGTTCCGCGTAGGCCATGTTGGTCTCGCGGATGGCGGCGTCGATGCGCCCTTCTTGGTCGAGTTCGGTGCCGCGAGCGTTGTTCAGCTCTTGAAGGCGATTGCGATAGTCAACAAGCGCTTGCTCGCGCTCGCTGTAGAGGCCGAGTTCTTCATTCGCACGTTGGAGTGCGCGCTGGTTCAGGCGTTGTGCTTCCTCTTCGGAGATCAGTCCGGCTTCGAGCGCAGCGGCATAGCGCTCACGGGTGAGCGTTAGATCGTAGATTGCCTTCTGCGTTGGGTTCAGAAGGTTGAGTTCGTCGCGGAGGTTGTCGCGAACGCGGGCAAACACTTGATCCCGCGTTAGGCCGGCGGCGGCGATTTCACGTTGAGCTTCGGCAAGTTTCTCCGTGGCCTCACGCAGGGCCTCGGTGACCTCGACGGCCGGGAACATCGACGCCAGCCACTTGCGGCGTTGTTCGGACTCGCGCTGCATGCGGCGAGCGGCGGAGTTATTGCCGTCCGGATTTGCTCCAAGCGGATCGATGGAGTTGGGGTCGATCGGAGCCGTGACGAAGCCGGAGTCTTGCTGTTCCTGACCGCGCGCCGCTTCCGCAGCACGGCGGGCATCGCGGGCGACTTCAGCACGAGCCGAAGATTGGCGCAGGAATTCTTGGAAGCCACTAGCTTCCGAGAGATCGCGAAGCACGCCGCCGAGCGCGTCGCCCGCTTGGGCGAAGCGGTCGGTGTTCATCGTCCGGGCGATGCGATCAGCGATGCGCTGGCCTGAGGCCATGCGCTCTTCCAGCGAGGTCGTGAAGGCGTCGCCAGCCATCGACCCTGCCCGTTCCCAATCACCGCGAGCAGCGGCGCCCACGGCTCCGGCCATGTTGGAGAAGAAGCCGCCGATCGAGCGGCCGGCTTCATCGAACGACGCCATGACAACGTCCACGGCCGCAACCGTGGCGTTGATGAGGAAGTTCATCACCGACTTGAAGCCGTTCCACACGAGGCTCAGGAACGACGAAATGCGGTCCCAGCCTTGAGCGAATACGCGGCCGAGGGTTTGACCGAACTTGCCAAGGTTCTCGCCGAGTTCGCCCATGACGCCAGTGAAGATGTCGCCAAAGGTCAGGCCTTTGTTGGCGAAGTCATCGAAGATGCCGGCGGCGCGGGCGCCTTCGACAGCAATGCCCGCGAGCGTGGCGATGGTGCCGAGGCCGGGGATGAGGCGCAGGAAGCCGACAAGGCGCGGCAGCATCGTCGTCGCCAATGGACCGATGCCGCGAACGGCGTTGAGGGCCGCCGGGCCAATGCGGGCCAGTCCCGTGGCCACGGCCGGACCAGCACTGGCAACGAGACGCGGCAGACTCGCGAGGCCGGCGAAGGCGCGGGTGAAGAGCTGCGGGAACGACAGCAGGACGTTGCTGATCGTCGACGCCATGTTGACGATGCCACGGCCGGCCGTAGCGGCGCCAGAGACGACGCCGCGAGCGCTGGCGATTGCGAAGGCGTTGGCCTGGGTTGCGGCGAAGCTGAACTGCAGACCAGCGTTACGCGCCGCGCCTGCTACGCCCAGTAGCGACTGAGCGATCGACATTGCCAGCAGCGTCTTGAACGCGGCGATGACCAAGTCAGCATTGTCGACCGCCCAGACTGCCGCGTCGCCGATCATGCGGAACGCGTTGCCGAGGCTTTGGCCCAGGCGCGTGGCGAACTCTTGGAATTCTGCCGACTGCATCGCCTGGGCGACGCGGCCGAAGGCGTCGGCGAGGCCGGCGTCGGCGCCTGATTGGCCGACTTGCACCAAGAACTGCGTGAACGCGTTCTTGAAGATCGTCATCTGCGCCGTGGACTTCTGCAAGGCCATGGAGACGCGGTCTTCGTAGAGACGCGCCATCTCTTCGGTCAGCAGCAAGGCCGCGTCGGCGCGAACGTCGCCACGCTCCAAGGCGGCGTCGAGGTTGAAGTTCTCGTCACCTGTGCGGCGGCGAATAGCCTGCTGCATCAAGTTGAAGGCGCCGGGAATCTGTTCCAACTGACGGCGAAGTTCTTCGGCGGACACACGGCCCTTCGAGAACATCTGCTGCAACGCCATGAAGGTGTTGCGCTGCTGCATGGTGTCGAGGTTGAGCACCCGCATCGCGCCCGACCACACTTCGAACACGCGTCGGGCCTCATCGGCACTACGGCCGCTGAGCATCATCGCTGAAGCCAGCTTCGGGAATTCTCGCTGGGCGACGAGCACGTCGACGCCCATGCGGTTCGATGCTTCGCCAACGAAGTCTAGCATGCGCTGGACTTCATCGCCGTCGTCGATGAACGCGCCCATCGACGCTTGGAAGCCGATGACCGATGCGTTCGCTTCCATCATCGAACGCGTGAAGTTGCCAACCGTCAGCGAGACGAGAATGCTGCGGAAGAGCGTCCCCGCCTGATAGCTGGCGTTGAACTGATTTTCGAGACCGCGCAGCGCACCAGTGGCGCGGAAGGCCCCGGACTGAATGTTGCCGAAGGCCCCATTAAAATTGGGGAAGCGGACGCTGCGAAGGTTCGCCGCCGCACGCGACATCGCGTTGAGAACGGCGATGATTTGCGGAGCCTGCGCCGGCGGCTGCATTTGCTGCAAGCCCGCTGCGAACGCTTGGAGATTTCGAACGGCCGCTGCGCTGGGGCCCTTCATACCCGCGAGCATTGCCGAGATTCCGCCGATGCTCTGCGTCGCGCCGGTGCGGCCGAAAGACGACAGCACCATGAAGAGATCGGCGATGCGGCGAGCGACGGCGGGGTTTGGCGCCTTCAAGTTCGCCAGGGCCGCGCTCATGCTCGTGAGGTTTTTGACCTGCGTGGCATTGGGTCCACGGAAGCCGTTCACGGCCGCCGCGAGCGCTTGCAGGTTCTGGCCGGCGCCGAAACGTGTCAGCCCCGACAGGATCATGAAGAGATCGGCGGTGCGGCGCACGGCGCCGGCGTTGGGTCCGCGAAAACCCGAGAGCGTGGCCGACAGACGCTCCCAATTACGAACGTTCGACGGATTGATGCGAACGTTGGCGATGTCCGCCATCTCGCGGGCGACACGAGCAAAGCCACCGCGACCAGCGATGGCTTGCACGCGCTTCAGAGATTGTTCGCTGGAACGATCGAGGCGAGACAGCGCACGCTCGACACGGGCGATAGCCGCATCGAATTCCGCAGCGCCTTGTTTGGCCTGCGTACTGTCTATGCCAAGGCGGAGTTTATCGTCCATCGGCGGACCTACGCCCGCCGACGACCTCCTCTAGGCGTCGTAGTCGCGGGCTTGTTTTTGGCTTTCGCCTCCAACTTCCGCTGCTCGATCTTCTGCTTTTCGTAGAAGTCCTTGAGCCACCAGTTGTCGAGAACCGGGATCACGCGGAGGAGGAAATCGATGTCGTCGTCGGCCTTGATGCCGCGAAGGCGGCAATAGGCTTCGATCTCTGTCGCTTGAATTGGGAGGGGACCGCTGCCGCTGTTGCTGCGCGTGCGGTGGCAGAACTCAAATGCCTGCCAAGCCCAGACGAGATCGGGATACACTGTGGGCATGTCGTCGAGGGTCTTCGACTCGATGCCCTTCTCTTCCCGAAGCTTCTGAAGCCAGCCACTATGCTGGGCTGCTGGCTTCAGAGTCCACTTCAGGAAGTCGATTAGTTTTTTTCGCCGTCCTCATCGAGGGACTGGCGATACGCGTCACGCTCGAAGGAGATCGCAAGAATCTCATCGCGGAATTCCGCGTAGTCTTTGTTCTTGATGATCGCGAGCTTCGCTTCGACGGTGTTGGGGACCGGCGGGTCGCCTTCTTCGTCGCCGGGAATTTCCCAATCGGCGATGATGGCTTGCGCCATCAATTTCGCCATCAGGTCTTCGGCGATATGGTCGGGGAGCGGGCCGCGCCGAACGGTGTCGGCGAAGGGCTTGTGCAGCTTGCGTTGGGTTTCTTGGACGATGCGCGACTTGAAGCGGCGAACTTTGACGCGAATGCCTTCACCGAAGTCGGCCCATACGCCTTCTTCTTCTTTCGCTTCGTCAGTGCCGAAGCGAGCCTTCAGTTTCTTTGACACGAGGACTCCAAGGGGAGGAATTGCAGGGACCGGCCCGGACCAGTCCCTTGATCGCAGCAGGAGGCAGGCGTCTCCGTGGGGACGGAGGGATTAAACCCACGGCCGGGGACGCCACGTTAGTGACACTAACGCCTCCCCGGACCTCTGTCAAGTCGAAATTAACAGCCGTCAGTACGGCTTACTTCCTTAGACAGGGGTAGTTGGGGAGAAGCGATCGATCTGGATCATGCAGGCCGTGGCCTGATCGCGGAACGCCGTGAACTCCATGGTTTCCATGATGTCCTGGTCGATACCGCCCGGGGCCACGGGGTCCGAGGTGATCTTGATCGCGGGCAGTGAGTAGTAATACGTGTTGCCGTCGAGGTCGGTGAACGACCAGCCAATCGACACGGTGTCATGGTCGATGAAGGCCTCGTACATCTCGAAGTTCTCGAAGTACGCCGTCAGTGTGCCCGTCAGCTGGAAGCGGCCGGTGCCGATGCCACGCGGGAATTTCGAGCCCACCGCCATTTGGTTGCGGAGGCTGGCGTCGCCTTCGAGGGCGATCGATTGCAGAGCCGTCGCGAGGCTGACGCCGTTCTTGGTCAGCGAACCGACGTTCGTGGTCGCGTTCATGACCTCGGTGGCCGGAGCCTGGAGGTTCACGTAGCTGCCGCCCACGAGGAACGGATCATCAGTCGGAGACCGGCGGGTCTCGCGGCCTTGGAACGAAAACGAGCCCGTGACGATCGCGCCCGAGGACACGTCCATTTTCCAGGCGCCGACGCGGAGGCCGTCTTGGATCAGGTGCTTGTCGACATCGTTGAACGAGGTCGCGATCGAGGTCGATTGCGCCAGGATGGCGGCCACGTCCCCGGGGTTCCGGAGCATCGAGCCCTTCACCGTCACCGGGGCACCGGCAGTGGCGTCGGCGGCGATGTTCTCAGCGACAACGATCGCGTCGTTGCCGGCCGAGACAACCGTGAAGAAGCCGCGAGCGGTCGGAGATGCACCCGTGAAATCGGTGATCGTCGTGTTGCCATCGGCGTCGGCCACTTCCGTGATCGAGCCGTTGACATCGTTCATATTGACCAGGGTCACCGTGTCCGTGGCGACGCTGACCTTGAGGTTCAGATTGCCAGCGACAACGTCGGCGAGGATGGCCGCAGCCAGAGCCGCAGCAGACGCGTCAGCATCTGCGCCGGGCGTCAGTTCGCCAGGGTCGCCGCCAAACGTATAGGTGATCGGGTCGTTGACGCCGTCGTCGATTTCAATCGAAACCGTGGTCGCGACTTCGTCGAACTGGATGGAGCCCGTCGCGTAGCCCAGGCCGTTGACGAAAATCTTCTGGCCGGACCTCAGCTGGCCGGTGGCGATGGCCGACGTGAAGACGCCCACACCCGCCAGGGTGTTCGTCGCGGCGACAGCAGAGATGCCGGTGTTGTTGAGGACGAAGACATCGTTGGCGTCGAACAGGCGAGCCGCAGCCGCACCGGCTTCGGCGACGGGCGTGCCGGCGACGCCGGTCACGTCAATATCGGTGTTGCCACCAGTGAAGTTGACAGCGGCGACTTCGGCGTAGGTGTTGTTGTTCGGGTTCGCGAAGCCTTCGGTCTTGATGCGGCGGCCAACCGTGAAATAGTCGCTGTAGTCGGCGCCGGAGATGCGAAGGGTGTTCGCGTCGACCCAGCTCAGGGTCGCGCCCTTCCACTGGTCGAAGCCCATCGGCCGCGTCCACGTGCCCAGCACGAATTGCTGGATGAAGTCGTCTTGGCTGCCGGCCGAGAACTCGAAGTTCACGTCGCCGCCGGACATCGCCGACACTTCGACGACCGAGGAGACCATGCGGTCGGCGCGGAGTTCGTCAGACGTGACTGTTTCCTTCGAAGCCGCGAGGCTCGAAGAGGTCAGACGCAGTTCGCGAACAACGCCGGAGGCCGGGGTCTGACCCCAAGCGGACGGGCTCTCGACGATGTAACGCAGACTGACGCGGTTTGAGTCGGCAAAGCTCACTGGGGCCTCCTAGAAGACATCAGGCAAAGGGGCTCGGAGGCCCAAGATGTGGGAATATGGCGTTAGCCAAAATATCGTAAACGTCGCTGGTGTCAATATGGCTAACGGCTCGCGTCAGACCAGATTACCCCTCTGGGGCGTGCCGTTCGTCCCGGAAGTAAGGGACCTTGACCCCTACCCCAGCGAAGCCTCGGCGATCGGCGGCCGGCGGATAACTGGCGGCCCGGAGCGTCAGCCGGGCTCCGTCTTCGAGCTGGTGGTCTCGTTCCTGGAAATGCCGGCCGATGCCGTTTGCGACGGTATTCGCCAAGGCGCTGCCTGTGTTCTCGGGCTGATAGACCGTGATTTCCAGGTCGCCCTCCAGGCGCACCACGAAGTTAGGTCCGAGGTTGGCGCGGACGGCTCCCGCCTCCTTGATCCTGATGGCGACGAAAGGCCCGTCCGGTTGTTCGAACGGAGCGTTCGTATAGGCGACGGGGATCGAGGGGTGGTTCGCCGTCATGAAGTCGCGGAGCCGCGTCTCCAGCAACTTGCGTTGGGTTTCAAGAGACATGTCAGTTTGCCTTACAGTTGAGCATACTCGTATTCGATCAGGTAGTTGACCGCGAGCTGATCGCCGGCAGCCCAGCCGTTGGCCCCGGTGAAGTTCAACCAGAAGCCCGTGTCGCCTTCGGTGATGGTGACGGTGCCGCTATCGGTATTCCGAGTCCGGTTGCGGACGTTGCTGTTGTTGGCGTTCGGATTGTAGACCGTGACTTGTCCAGTGACCCACCCGCGAAGTGCGAGCGGGACTTTGTACGGGATGAAGTGGTTCTGTTGCGCCGTGTTCGCGGCGACAGAAGTCATTCCGTGATGCCCTGCTGAGCTGTTGTTCGCAGGTGTCGTGAACGGTCCAAACGATTTCTGGCAGTACGGAAGACACTGAGCCAGCGACTCTTCATATCGAGCAGGATGCCACATCGCGGGATCATACGAGTCACCGCGCGTGAGAACTTGCTTCGAGATGTCCAGAGTTTCGTCTTGCGCCATCGTGCCTTCGATCCAGACGATTGTAGCCGTCTGATTGACGTTGGCTGGAGTCACGCCAGACACCTGAAAAGTATTCCAGACGTTTTGCGTGAGCGGAATGGCGCCGGAAACCGCAACGACTTCCCACTGAGCAGCGGTCTTGAAGAAGTTGCCTTGTGTGAAGGTGGTGCTCGTCCAGTCGAGTACGGGGTCGGAGCCAACACCGTCCCAGACGTTGGTGCCAGTTGATTTGTACGCGAGGATGGCACAGCGAAGACTCTGTCCCGCTGCTGAAGGTCGAGCCCGGCCGCCATACACAATCTCTTGGCCGTCACCAATCCAGTTGATGCCGCGCCGATCGATCTGAGTTTGCATTTGGCACATGCCAATGCGCTGCGGTGTCCCGCTTGCTTGAATCAGTCGAAAGCAGCAAGCAGCGCCGTCGCCGTCATGCAGGAGCTGTTCGATCCGCGAGGTCGCTGACTGCGTGAGAATCTTCCAGCGATCGACTGTCATGCGATTGTCGGCACGGTTGGTGCCGCTGTTCATCTGACCATTGCGACGTTGGTCGATTAAGCCATCCCAGTTATCGAGATAGTTCGGCGCCGCCCCGCCCCCGCCGCCTGTAGCGGCGTCGGCCCAGCCCACATCTCCGTCGCCGTCGCTGTTCTTCACAAGAACTTGGCCGGTCGTGCCGCCAACGGGAACGCCTTCGCCGCCGGCAGCGAGAAGCTCCCAATACACGGCGTTCGGTGGTTCTTGATTAGAGTGCGTCTGTACGCAGATGTACGAGTCGCCTTGGTGTTCGACGGCATCATCAACTGCATACGCCGTGGCGTCGCTCCATTCACCTTTCCAGTTGAGGCCCTTGTCACCTTGCGGGCCCTCGTCCCCTTGTGGGCCTTGCTCACCCTGAAGGCCTTGTTCGCCTTGTTCGCCTTGGATGCCTTGCGGACCTTCGGCGCCGGTATCGCCTTTCGACACCATGAGTTGCCAATCGTCCGGCTGAGACACCGGAACCTGATTGGTGTTCGTCGTCAGCGAAATGTAGGCACTGCCGTTGTAGTAGACGGTGTCGTTAGGCTCGTACTCGGTGGCGTTGTTCCAGGTACCGCGCCACGTGATGCCTTCTCCTTGCGGACCAGTCGGACCTTGGTCGCCCTGCGGGCCGGGGATGCCGCCGGGCACCCAACCGCCGTCAGGAGCCCAGAACAAGGTCTTGCCGGGCGTGAGAATGCACTTGTAGAGCTGATAGTCGTCGGCATCATCGCGGAAGTAGACTGTAACTTCTATGTCCGCAGTGTCTGCGTTGTAGATGTTGATCGACTTCGTCTGACGCTGAAGCGTACCAGACGCAGGAGGAGCGATGATCTCCGTGAGTGTGCTTCCATTCAGGAAACCAAACTGCACGCCCGGCACGAAGATACCGTCGCCGATGTCGACGTAGTCACACTGAAAGCGCGGCTGATGAACTGCCGGCGCTTCAGCGATAGCGGCGTAAATCGCACGAGTGGTCGTAGTCAGGATCATGATTAGATGCCGAGTGAGATGCGGGCCATGACGCCGGCCCAATCCGTTTCTCCGCCGCCACCGCCGCCGGCTTCCGGTTGCGGTACGAAGATTTCCCAGAAGGACGGAGAGACCGCTGGGTTCTGATTGGTGCTGTTGGCGATGGCGATGAACGTGTCGCCGGTGAAGCTCACGAGATCATCGACGACGTAAGCGACACCGGAATCCCACACGCCGCGCCAGTTTGCGCCCTTCGGGCCTTGCGGGCCGACCTCGCCTTGTGGGCCCTGTGGTCCGACTTCACCTTGCGAGCCTTGCGGACCTGTGGGGCCGATGCTGCCTTGAGGTCCTTGTTCGCCTTGCGGACCTTGCTCGCCTTGCAGGCCTTGCTCGCCACGCTGAGCGACAAGCTCCCACTCGGGAGCGCTGCCTGGAGTCTGCGCCGCAGTTACGGCTTCAGTTGCAAACCACGAACTCCCATTGCGTTCGACGATGTCGTATTGATCGTAGTCTTGTGGGGACCAGGGACCGCGCCACGCGCCGACGCCGGGAGGACCTTGCGGGCCTTCATCGCCTTGCTCGCCTTGGATACCTTGCGGGCCGGGATCACCTTGCAGACCTTGAAGGCCTTGCGGGCCTTGTTCGCCTTGCTCGCCTGCGGCGCCATCCTGACCTTTCGCGGCGACAAGCATCCATACGTCGCCGGCTACAGGTTCCACACCTGAGTTGGCGACGATCGCCACAAACGACTCACCTTGATACGAGACGACTTGGCCCTGCGTGTAGAGAGTGCCGCTGTTCCACTCACCAACTGGAGTGAAGCCGACACCTGGAGGGCCTTGCTCGCCGTCGTCGCCGGTGAATCCTTGCAGACCTTGCGGACCCTGCGGACCTTGCTCGCCATCGACGCCGCGCTGTGCAAACAAATCCCAGTCGCTGGGATTCGAAGGTGGCGTGTCGCCAACTGTCGTCCGCAGCGCGATATACGAGCTGCCTTGATATTGGACACCATCGCCTTCGACGTAGATGGTGCCACCCTGCCAGAGACCTCGCCACACGATGCCGGCGCCAGGAGGACCGTCATCGCCTTGGGGGCCCTGCTCGCCCTGCGGACCCTGGATGCCTTGTGGGCCTTGGAGACCTTGCGGTCCTTGCGGTCCTTGCGCGCCGGCTTCGCCCGTGTCGCCCTTCTCTCCAGGAGGTCCCTGATCTCCGGTGTCGCCTTTATCGCCTTTGATGGCGACGAGTTTCCAGAACGGTGAGTCCGGGACTTCCGGACTCTCGCCGACGTTTTGGAAGTTGCAGAAATACGAACTGCCGTTCAGTTGAACGACATCAGTCTCAACGTATTCGATCTCAGGGTCCCACGGTCCCTGAAACACCATGCCAGGGTCGCCGGCAGGGCCTTGACCGCCGCGAGACGCCAACAACGACCAAAACGCGCCGCTGATTTCGGGCACATCTCCGGTCGTCTCTTGCAGTGCGATGTAGGCGCTGCCGTTATTGTGAACGGCATCGTCCTTCACATACGAAGTCGCGCCCGACCACGCGCCGCGCCAGTTGATGCCGCCGCCGTGCGAAGACTGCTCAAGCGGAAGCCAGTTGATGGGATCGAGCTGACGCAGCTGGTACGGCGTCATGTCTTCTTGCACGAAGACAATCATGCCTAGGCTGAGACGCAGAGCTGGAATGTTGTCTCGCGCTGCAATCGTCGCGACTTCGCGCCAACCGCCTTTGCCGTAGAGGGCATCGTGCGTTGCGTAAGAGTCCTCGTCGGTGAACGGGACGACCTTCGCGGCGACGTTGGTTCCTGAGAGCGCCGCCATTACGCCCACACCACGCTGATGGCGGCGCCTGTTTGGATGTTGTTGAAGCGGATGACATTGTAGTCTTCGGTGTGACCGCTTGCGTTAGTTAGACTTACGACGGAGACCGTGAAATCAGAGAACGCGAGGCCGCCAACGGTGACGGAGCTAGGGACGCCGAACGATGCCGGATACGCGTAGTACGGATACCGCCCGCCGCTGGCGTTGTAGGTGATCGCCTTGCCAAACGACGTGGCAAACTCGCTGCCGCCGAGCGCAAGAATTTGCGCGTTGTTCAGTGTCGTCAGAGCCGACACGCCCCAATAGCGGCGACGGCGGAAGGCGATGCTCGTACTCGCTTGCCGAGTTTGCTCGCCGTCAGACATCGTCAGCGTCCAGGTGCGATCGGCGGTGAAGGGCCCGGCTACGGTTTCGCTGCGATCACCGACGACGAGATCACCGACACCTTGATTGATCGACTGGCTGACTTCGTCCTTGTTGTACGACCACGAGAGCGTGACATCGGCGACGGAGCTGCCAATCTCCATGGTGCCGCGATTGTTCGTGAAGCTCGTGATCTGCGGCGGCGTGTAGAACAAGGAATCCAGAGCTTCCTTCACGTTCGTGAAGCCGGCGTTGTTGTAAGCAACGTCCTCTGCGTAGGAAGCTCCGCCACCGCCGCCTTCGAACACTTCCCAGGCGTCGACGCCGACTAGCTGATACGCGGTAGAGTCTTCCCGGACGTAGACGATCATTCCCGTGGAGCGACGAAGCTCCGGGATGGCATCGCGATCGGCGATGGTGTCGACTTCGCGCCACCCTCCCTTTCCGTATTCGGCGCTGTGCGTTGGGAATTCGTCAGCGGAGTCGAAAGGAGCGAGCGGTGCGGCGACGTTGGTGCCAGGTATTGCAACCAAGGTTACGCCCACATGACGGAGATTGCGGCCCCGTGCTGAATGAAGTTGAAGCGCAGAACGTTGTAGTCCTCGCCGTTGATGTTCACGCTTGAAACCGTGAAAGCAGAGAACGCCAAAGAGCCGATCATGACCGAGGCCGGCACTCCGAACGACGCCGGAATTGCGAAGTACGGATAGCGCCCGCCCGTGCAGTTGTAGATCACGGTCTTCACGAAGCTCGACGCCATCTCTTCGCCGCCGAGAGCCAGCACGCCATCGGCATCGAGAGACGGAGAAACGGACACGCCCCAGTAAATGGGCTTCAGGCCCGGCAACACGCTGTCGCTCATCTCGTCGCGATAGTAGTTGCAGCGCATCATCGTCCGAGCGAACCCGCGAGCCACAGGCGCTGGCGGATACGCGAAGGCGCGGAACGTAAGCTTCGCCGTGTCTGCGAGCTGAAACTTCTGCTCCTGAAACAGCGGCGCGATGCCATCGCACAGCTGAGTCATCAAAACGCTGCCGCTGTTCTCCGGCTGATAGACATCGATTTGCAGGACGCCGGGATGGCGCACCACGTATCGGGCCCCAAGGTTGGCGCGGAAGCCGTCACCATCCATGAGGTACACGGCGATGAAAGGACCATCCGGCTGGGAGAACGGCGCATTGAAGAACGCGATCGGCACCAGCGGATAATTTTCCGCCATGAAGTTCTGGACCCTCGCTTCGACGAAGGCGCGTTGGGTCTGGAGCGACATTAGATCGCTCCAGCCTGCATGCGTGCTTCCAATTCCGAGAGCGCGACGCCGATCATACCCATGGGGCTACGCTGACGCAGCGGCGACTCCGGCAGCTGCCCAGCTTCGAGGCCGGCCCACTGTTCGGAGTTGTTCGACAGGTAGACGACGCGGCCGAAAGTCTTCGACCAATCTATCTCATGAAAGCTGGCGTTCGCCATGCCTTCGTTGGCGCGGCGGCGAGGTTCGGCTCCGAGCGGCAAGTCATTCGTTCGGCCCGGGCTCGCAGGAGAGTTGATGGGCTCGATGGTGCCGACAAACGGAGTGTCCAGCGACCATTGATAGTTGGCGACGGCTTCACCCGTATGCACGGGCGTGCGAGCAAGCGCGCGTTCGTGAATGAAGAAGGCGATGCGCTCGATGCGATCTGTCATCTCCTTCTTCTTTTCCGGAAGAAAGGACTGCAGATGCTTGGAGAATGCGGCGCGGTTCTGGATGACGCTCATTGCCGCGCCTCCTTAGACTTCGCGGACGTGCAGCATGTGCAGGCTCTCGCCGGGGACGCCGAGAATGCGTTGCACGTTGTAGGTTTTCTCTGCACCGTTGACGGTGGCGATGATGCGGTCGTTCTCGTTGGGATTGACGGGCAAATCCTTCGCGGGGATCAGCACCTTCATGTCCGTGGTCACGATGACTTCGCCGTCGAGTTCGTTCAGGCCAAAGCGAGCGAGCACGCCTTTGACTTCGTGCTCTGCCGTGGTCTCGGTGATGGCTCCGGTTTCGGGATTGTACGCAGGCGCGGTCACCGACACGTAAGTGATCGTCGGAGCCAAGTCGTCGAGCGTTACGAAGGCATTCGAGACGAGATCGCGGATGAGATCGCGGAACGCCATGTTACGTCCGCTTGATTGGCTTGAACCCGTTGCCGCCAGCGATGACGCCTAGGCCACGAAGCAGCGCACCGATCGTCGAGGGGATCACCGGAGCCCGGTAGTATTCGTCGAATTCCAAACGCACGACATCAGCTTGCAGAACCTTGAGCCCTTCCTTGCCGGTCTCTTGTGTCCGATCGCGAACCATGAGGAAGCGCGCGAGTTCGCAGACGGCGTTTTTCAGCGCCGTTGGGATTTCGTTGACGCCGATCGGTGTGCCGTCGACATCCTTGACGTTCGTTCGCGGCCACCGCAGCGGCGAGTCTTCGTCGGTTTTTACGCCGTACCAAGTCGCCTGGGCGTCGATCTCTCGCGTCGCCCAGATGAGAAGGTTCTCTTTGTTCTCAACCGTCAGCGCCGACCATTGGGCGAAGACGTGGATGTTTGCCGAGAGATACGCGTCGGCGTAGTCGACATCGACATAGGAATTGGCGCCGTCGACGACGGTGCCGTCTTCCACGACCAAGGCCATGGGCGCCCTCCGCGCTAAGGGGTGAAGAAAAGGGCGGGGCCGGAGCCCCGCCGGATGCCGGCGCAACCAAGTGCCGGCGAGCGGCCGTAGCCGAAGCTGAAAGTTAACCACACTGACGGCAAAAGTCAATCTGGCTTACGGCCCCGGGCGACTTGTCAAGCCCATTAACGGCTCTGCTCGAAGGCCGCGACCCACTCTCGGGCGATGGCCGACCTCACCACGTCTTCGGGGCCAAACTCGATGACCTCGGCCTCTATCCCGCATTCGTCGACCATTTCGAGAATGCGGGATAAACCGCTGTCGTGGATGTCCACCTGCGTTGGGTCGCCACAAACTACGACCTGAGAGTCCTCCCCTATCCGGGTCAGAAACATCTTCAGGTCACCTAGCGTGCAATTCTGCGCCTCGTCGAGGAGCACACAGGCGTTGGGTATCGAACGGCCTCGCATGTGTTCGAAGCTTAGGAATTCGATCTTGCCGTCCTGCCGGAGCTTCTCGATCGTGGCTCCGCTGGCCTCGGCCGCGAAACCGTCGAGGATGGGAATGAGCCAAGGCTGGAGCTTTGCTTGGAGGTTGCCGGGGAGGAAGCCTTGGCGATGACGATCGGCGGACACTGTCGGCCGGCAGACGACGACCTTGTCGAAGTCTCCGGCAATGACGCCGCGAAGGGCGAGGCGGGCCGCGATGTAAGTTTTGCCGGAGCCGGCGGCTCCGATGCCCATCACCTGATCAAACTCGCTCAGGGCGGCGATATAGCGCGTCTGGGCGGGGGTTCGGGCCTTCAGCGGGGGAAACGTCCGCTGTTGTTTTTCGGCCCTCATACGGCGACGCTCGCGCCGCTTCTCGGCCTTTGATTGGTGGGTAGTTGGCTCCATCGGGACCTCCCAGGCACAAAAAAGGCGGTCGGGCCATCGGCCCGCCGCCAGGGTGAGTTCGCAGGTAGGAGAAGATCGCGGCTTAGCTTCATCCCGTTGGCGGAGCACCGCCGAACGCAGCTTGGAGGCCGAGCCAAAGGAGGGTGCCGAGGGCGGTGACGCCGGACGCAATCACGGCGCCGACCAGGGCGATGCGGGAGGCACGAGAGCCCGTGCGAAGATCGCGGAGATAGGCTTGGTCCTTTTGGACTTCGAGGGGCTTGCTGATGTCAAAGCCCAAAGTCGTCAAGGCGCGCGGCAGCGCTACTTCCACGGCTTGTTCCGCCGCACGTTGAAGTGCGGCGTCGAGATCGCCACGGGAGATGACGACGAGTTCCTGATCTTCCATGACACCAGCCCTATTCTTGTTCTTGTTGTTGGGCTTGCCGCTCGCGGGCGGCGGTTACATAGGGAATTCCGAGAACGGTCTCGGGAGATTTCGATGGGTGTTCGAAGGTCCACCCGCGTTTGACGATGAGGTCGTCCAGGCGGTCGGGAGTGACTTCGAACATCTGCCCGTCTGGGTCATAAACTGTCACGAGCACGGCCGCCTCCGAAAGGCGTGAGACCCTGGCAGCGGCTGGACGACCCATTCTAATCTACAGGTGTGTGATCGCGTCCGCTTGTTGTCCCACGGCGGCTATGTAAGCAGAACTGACGGCCGATGTCAAGCAGACTGACGGACCCCTGTCAGCCGGCGGCGGTCAACCCCCTGCTACCACTTGAAGAAATTCTTCACCGCCGCGAGGATGCCGGTATCGCCGTCTGCGGTCCCGTCGCCGTCGAGATCGTCGGTACGGGCGGCTTGAATGCGATCGAGCAGTTGGTTGTAACGTGACGCGATCTCGTCGCGTTCGCCAACCGCTTGCCGAGCGAGGTCTTGCGCTTCCGCGAGCTGGGACCGAACGGTCGTGAGTGTGGTGTTCAGCGCATCGAACTTCTTCAAGACCTCCATGTTGATCTCTTGCGAGATCACTGAGAGATCGAATCCCTCAGCTAGGGCTTGCTTGACGTTAAGTGTGCGCTGCCGCAGCGGGTCCTCAACCTGCGCCACCGTGATCTGATACGCCGGAGCTTCGGCGTCGTTTGGGGAACGGCCGCGATATAGAAACTCGTAGAGAAACTCAGCCATTAGAGAACCCTGTAAGAAAATTGGAAGGAGATGAATTGCGCTGACGTGTTGGCGGAACACATGACCATTTCCGCACGATCGTTGGTGGTCTCGCCGTAAACACGAACACCCGGAGACACAGAACCAGTGGCCGAAGCCGTGGCACCTGAACCCAAGAGATCAGTGTACGCCGCCAAGTTGGACGCGATCGGTAGCGAGACGCCCCATTCGGTAAGAGCACCCGTTCCCGTCGTAGGATCGATTTGCACGGTGCCACTCACATGTACGCGCGAGCCGCGACGTTCATAGAAGCAGACATCGGCAACCGAAGACGCGACGTTTCCAACGCCGGTGATCGTCGGCGTGTACGTGCCTTCGATGTTCGCGGTAGTGGCATCGAGGACCCAGTTCGTGCCGTCGTAGACGAACTCCGCGCTGCCGGTTGACCCCGAAGGAAAAACCAACAAGTCAGTGCCATTGTGATTGTCGACGGTCAAAGAGAACGCGCCGCCGCCGGTACGGACAACGCGAACACGCATGCCGAAATGCGCTTGACCCGTGTTGGCAAGGGTGATGACTCGGTTAGCAGTGAGCGTGCCAACCATTTCGATGACGTTGCCGTAAACGAGCGCCGACCACGAAAGATCGGCATCTCCCATTTGAGTGATGCCTTGGTCTCCCCAGCGACGCCACTTTCCTGAAGCCGCATCAGATACGAGCTGGCCGTGTCCCGTGGCGTTGCTGGAGCCCATGCCGCCGAGATCGCTGACGGTGATGATTTCCCCGCCGGCTCCAGCTGTCGGTAGGGTCGCTATCGTGTAGATGCGTGGACGCAGAGGCACGCCGGCTGCGACGTGAGTCGGTGCGATTTGCAGATGCGTCGTCGTAGCGGAGTCGCACGAAATCGACAGGACGCGGGTATTATCTGCCATCATGCGGACACGTTCCGCATTACTGGCGTTCATGAAGAAGACGTAGGCGGGGTTCGTGCCAGAACCCCAAGCCGCGAAGGCGCCGTAGCCGCTGCCACCCCTAGAGTTGATGATCGAAGCACCGGCGGTATTTGTGGCATCGATGACGTTTTGCGACGTGGTGCTAATTGTGATCGCACCTGACAGAAACGCAGCGAAGCCGCTGTCATCGGCAAGACGTGCATGCACAGCTGCGCCACTGGCTTTAATAGCGGGCGACGCGCTGGTGATCCCGCCGAGAGCCAGGAACGGGCCCACCATCCAGCTTCGAGTTGCAAGGTCGATACGCCAAGCCGTGCTTTCGAATGCATCAGCGGACGTGTGAACGAAGCCAGACAGAACGTCAGCGGTGGCGCCCACTAGGAATTTGCGGTTTGCGCCGCTGCCCCAACGGAGATACGTGTTCTCCGCCATGTTAAGCGCGGTGCTGCCGGAATTCGTGAACGTGTGCAGGCCCGTGAACGCGTTGCCGGTCAGAACGGCGACGCGGGCATTGTTCTCGTAGAGCTGACCGAAGTTGAGGGTATTGTTACCCTTATCTCCGCCGGTGGCGCTGGGATGATACACACCACCGCCGACGTTCAACCGCCGGCCTGAAGAGCCAGCGACATACGTGTCCATACCCCATGCGGAGTCTTCGCTCCCGTCAGTTGGGTCTATGATGTAGCCAGATAGCACACCGTACTGGACGGCGTTGCCTCCGCTGTCTCGACCCCAAACCGCGAGGCCGCCGAGTTGGTCGCTGGCGGCTGGAGACGCGCTGTTGTGGAATACCTGAAAGAACGGGCCCACGTTGCTGTCGTTCGATCGGATCAACGACATCGGATACGTGGTGTCGGCGGTGATCGTTTGCGCGCCCGTGATCGTGTTCGCGCCTAGTGTGGCTACACGGACGTTGGCTTCGTAGATTTGTCCGAAGTTGATGGTGTTGTCGCCTTTGTCTCCGCCGGTGACAGTCGGGTGATAGAGCCCGGCGTCAATGCGAAGGCGAACGCTGGCGCTGCCGGCCACCATGGTCTCGAAGGCCCAGCGAGCATCTTCACTGCCATCGGTTGGATCGATGAGAGTCGCGAACAGCCGCAAGTAGCTGGTGAGATTGCCGCCGCTATCGTTGCCCTGCACTGCGAGAGCAAACAGGGAGTCTGAAGCAGCTGGCGACGCACTCAGATGCTGGGTGACCAGTTGCGGCCCGTTTGTTCCGTCGTCGCTGCGGCGAAGTATCAGCGGCGTTAGGCCCGCGCTGATGACTTGCTGCGCGGTGAAGACGTTCGCATCGTCCAGGCCGGCGATGCCCGCGTTTGATCGAAACAATGCCAACGTCGACTGAGCCAGCGCCGTCTGCAGGCCCGAGATGATGTTGAGCTTTGCCGGCGTGATGATGTTGTCGGCAAATGCGCCAAGCGCCAGTTGCCCGAAACCCAGAGACGTACCGCTGCGGCGCAGAACGTATCCATCGGTGCCCGCAGTGATAGCGTGTGGTGCCGCCGTAGCATTGCTGTTGTTGCCGATGACGGACAGAGCGGCGACGTGGGCCATCTGAGCAAAGTCGACGGCGTCGTCAGCGATCATCGCCTGAGTGATCTGGCGGAAAGCCACGGTGCTGCCGTCGTAGGAAACGGCGCCGACAGTGCTGGCGGCGATGAGTTCTGGATTTCCGCCAGTGGAACTGCGGCCGAGAACACCACGAGAGCCCAGGACTGCTAGCATCGAAAGCTCGACGGAGCTGGCCTTGATGCCGAGCGAAACGGTGCCGGCTCCATCGTTGTAAGTGGCGTCAATGGTGTCGCTATCGACAATCATCGAGCCTACGGCATCCTGGACGCCTTCGAGGAAGTCCGTGATTTGCGAAGTCGTGTGAGTGTGAACCGCAGGCGCGGCACCGACATCCTCATAGTCGAGTTCGACGACTCCGATCTGGCCGTTCACAGTGGAAACGGCGTCGGTGGTGTCCGACTTTTCCCAGACACTGTCGGAGTTGAGGATTGCATAGTCGCCGACTTCGAAGTCGATGGTGCCGCTGCCTAGGTCCTGAAACCCGGCAACGCTCACGCGATAAACATCGCCCGGAGTCCCCACTCCATCGGTGAGAGCTGGTGAGTTGGCGTCCGCGTCCCAGACGCCGCGATAGCGGAAGGCCCCTACCGTCAGCTGGGACGCGGGGATACGGCCGTTGCCGTCAAGGGTAGCGACGCCGTTGTTGGCGCCCAACAATGCAAGCGGAATCGCTCCCTGGTCCTCTGCGGACGGGAGTTGAGCAAGCGGCACCAATCCATCATCGTCGAGTTCAGCGACGCCGTTGGCTGTACCTTTTTGCGATGTCGGGATTGCGCCAATGGCCGTGGCCGTCAGCAGAGTCAGCACGAAGTCGTAGACGCGTTGCAGCGTCATTCGCTTCGACAGGCCAGCAGACGTATCAACGACCGCGACGATGTCGTCGGCGGCCGGCGTCTCTGCTAGTTCAGGGAGCTGGGTGAATTTCTTAGTCGCCACTGTCGACCTGCTCCGCGATTAGTTGATCACCAGACTCCGTGATCAGCGGTTCGTCGGACTCGGTGACGAGGGCGAGGAGGCCTACGAAAAAC
>Ga0196971_1000045_pt1 | contig 132447 bp, 123 predicted proteins | sample S1v_1013CmetaG_FD_148660 | JGI IMG/M metagenome (GOLD analysis project Ga0196971, IMG submission 148660) | Soil microbial communities from Anza Borrego desert, Southern California, United States - S1+v_10-13C | ecosystem: Environmental > Terrestrial > Soil > Desert | place: USA: California...
GCCATTGCCCCCGTACGCCCCCGAACTGAATCCGGTCGAGCATCTCTGGGACGAATTGCGGGAGAAGTCTTTTCACAACCGGGTCTTTGACAGCCTTGATGCTTTGGAAGACCACTTGGAGCACGCCTTGCGAGATCTCGAAAACGATCCCGCACGCGTCTATTCCATCACCGCCTGGTCTTGGATTATTAATGCACTATAGATTGAAAAATGGAATTAGCCGCCTTTCAAGAGTGCTTTGGCCATCGCCTCGGCCATCGCATTCTGAGGTTTGGGAGACGATTCCTGCCGAGGCTTTTTGGCTCTAGGATCAGCAGTCCTATTCGCGAGGCTCGATGAATCGCGCTCCGACCGAGGTGCGGCTGCGGCATCCTTTTTCATCGACAAACCGATGCGGCGCCGGGGGACATCCACCTCCAGCACCTTTACCTTCACCACGTCTCCGGCTTTGACCACTTCGCGGGGATCTTTGACGAACTTGTCGGATAAGTGCGAGATGTGGACCAGACCGTCCTGGTGCACGCCGATGTCCACGAAAGCGCCGAAATTGGTGACATTGGTGACGACGCCTTCGAGCATCATGCCGGGTTGTAGGTCTCCGATCTTGTCGATGCCTTCCTTGAATTGCGCGGTCTTGAACTCCGGACGCGGGTCGCGGCCTGGTTTCTCCAGCTCGCGCAGGATATCGGTGACGGTTGGGAGGCCGAAGCGCTCGTTAGTATAGGTTTCGGCGTTGACGCCCCGGAGGAACGCCGCATTACCGAGCAATTCTCGGATGTCCTTGCCGGTGGTGCCGATGATGCGCTCCACCACCGGATAGGCCTCGGGATGCACGGCCGAGGCGTCGAGCGGGTTGTTCCCGTTCATGATGCGGAGAAATCCCGCCGCTTGTTCAAAGGTTTTTTCCCCGAGGCGCGGCACTTTTTTGAGGTCTTCCCGGCTGGCGAAGGCGCCGTTCTGGTTGCGGTATTCGACGATGTTCTGGCTGATGCTCTGGGACAGCCCGGAAATGTAGCGCAGGAGCGATGCCGAAGCTGTGTTCACGTCGACGCCCACGGCGTTCACGCAATCCTCCACCACGGCGTCCAGGCTTCTGGAGAGCTGCGACTGATTCACGTCGTGCTGGTACTGGCCGACGCCGATGGCTTTGGGCTCGATTTTCACCAGTTCGGCCAGCGGGTCCTGCAAGCGGCGGGCGATCGAAACGGCTCCGCGCAGGGAGACGTCGAGGTCCGGGAATTCCTTGCTTGCGAGTTCGGAAGCCGAGTAGACCGACGCCCCCGCCTCCGAAACCATTACCTTGGTGATGCTCAGCTTCGGATGGCGCTTGATGAGGTCGCTTACCAACTGATCGGTCTCGCGGGACGCGGTGCCGTTGCCCGTGGCGACCAATTCCACGCCATGCTTCTCGATCAGCCGGGCCAGCACTGCAATCGATTGATCCCACTGATTTTGCGGCACATGGGGATAAATCGTCGCCGTTTCCAGCAGCTTGCCGGTTTTGTCCACCACCGCCACTTTGACGCCGGTGCGAAGTCCCGGGTCCAGGCCCATGGTGGTGCGCGGGCCGGCCGGGGCCGCGAGCAGCAAGTCCTTGAGGTTTTTGGCGAAGACTTGAATCGCCTCGGCTTCGGCGGCTTCGCGGAGGCGCTGTTTGAGGTCGAGTTCAATGCGGGTCAGGATTTTGACTTTCCAGGCGTAATGCACCGTGTCCGACAGCCAGCGGTCCGCGGGCCGCCCTTTATCGGCAATGCCAAAAGTCCGCGCGATTAGGCTTTCTGAGGCGATGTGCGCGGCGTCTTCATCCTTGCCCACTTTCAAGACGAGGTCCAACACGTCCTCGTTGCGTCCCCGGAACAGCGCCAACGCGCGATGGGACGGAATCTTCGCGATGGGCTCCGCGAAATCGAAATAATCCCTGAACTTCGCCCCGGCCTGTTCTTTCCCCTCGACTACGGCTGAAGCGAGAATACCCTCGTTCCAAATTCTTTCGCGCAGCTCGGCCAAAAGCCCAGCCTGTTCGGCGAATCGCTCCATGAGGATTTGCCGTGCGCCTTCCAGCGCCGCCGCCGCGTCGGGAACGCCTTTCTCCGCATCGATGTATTTCTGCGCCTCGGTATCGGGTACCAGGGACGGATCGCCCAACAAGGCATCGGCCAAAGGTTCGAGCCCGGCCTCCCGGGCAATCTGGGCCTTGGTGCGCCGCTTGGGCTTATAGGGCAGATAAAGGTCTTCCAGCAGGGTTTTGGTATCGGCGGCGAGGATGGCTTGCTCCAGCTCCGGGGTCAGCTTGCCTTGCTCGCGGATGCTGTCCAAGACGGTCTGCCGACGGTCTTCAAGTTCGCGGAGATAAGCCAGCCGAACTTCCAAGGTCCTGAGCTGAGTATCATCCAAGCCGTCTGTCGCTTCTTTGCGGTAGCGCGCGATGAAAGGTACCGTAGCCCCTTCGTCCAGCAAGTCCACGGCCGCCTGGACCTGTCTTTCTCTGACGCCGAGCTCCTCGGCGATGCGGGCGATGATGTTCATCGGCAAACCTCGAAGGCGAAAAGCGGGGGATTTTAGCAGTAAACTCGCGGGTGTCTTGAAAAATCCGCCGGCGGAATTACAGCGGCCTTTCGACCATTACAATGGCGGAATCATCCGCTTTGGCGCGGCAGGCGAATGCCAGCCGTTTCATCAGACCGAGCATCTTGACGTTGTTCGCCAAGACCTCGCCCACCAACAATCTAAGCCCCCTCTCTCGCGCGGCGTCGATCAGGCAGGACATGAGCCGCGTACCGAGGCCACGGTGCTGCCACTCGTCCGCCACCACCAAAGCGAACTCGGCGGTCTCGCCATCCGGATTGGTAAAATAGCGCGCCACGCCGATCTCTGTTTCTTCGGCCCCGGAATCAACGATGGCGACGAGCGCCAGTTCGCGGTCGTAATCCAGTTGAGTCAAACGGATCAGCATGTCCTGACTCAATTCCTGTAAGGAGTTCATGAAGCGGAAGAACTTGGCCTCGGGAGAAAGCTGTTTTACGAAGCGTTTCTCGATTTCCGCATCTTCGGGGCGGATCGGCCGGATGGTGATGTTGGTGCCGTCGGCGAGCTGGTACTGTCTGACCAGATGACCGGGATAGGGATGGATGGCCATGTGCCCATAAGGCCGGCGTCCCGGCTGCGGCTCGCGCACCACGATGCGGGCATCCAGGGCGAATACGCCTTGATCGTCCGCCACCAGCGGGTTGATGTCCAGTTCCTTGATTTCGGGGAGTTCACAGACCATCTCCGAAAGCCGCAACAACACTTGCACAATCGCATTCTGATTGACCGGCGGGAGATTGCGGAACGGCCCGAGCAGTCGCGCCACGCGGGTCTGGCCGATCCTCGTCTGAGCGATATGCTCGTTGAGCGGGGGCAGGGCAACCGTTCGGTCCCTGAGAATTTCCACCGCCGTACCGCCGGCGCCGAAACTCACAACGGGACCGAAAATCGGATCGTCGACCACGCCGACGAGCAATTCGCGGCCGTTACGGTTGCGGTACATCTTTTCGACCGTGACACCCTCGATTCGAGCGTCCGGTTTCCGGGCATGCACCGTCGAGACCAGATCGTTATACGCATTCCGCACCGTCTGCGCGCTACTGATATTAAGCCGCACGCCATCGACGTCCGATTTGTGAGTGATGTCCGGCGACAGGATTTTTAGCACCACCGGAAAACCGAGGTATTCGGCCGCCGACAAGGCTTCGTTGGGCGAATGGGCATTGAGCGCCGGGGGCACGGGTATGTCGAAGGCGCGCAGCACGGCGCGGGTCTCGAGCGAGGACAAGAGCGTCCGCCGTTCCGCCAGAGCTCCCTCGATGATGAGGCGGGCGCCGGCCAGATCAGGCGGCTGGTGCGAGGCCAACGGCCCCGGCGCCTGCATTAGCATTTGCTGGCTGCGGTGATATTCCGCCAGATAACCGAATGCTTCGAGGGCGCTCTCGGGATTAGAGAAGGTGGGGATCTGATGCTTGGTAAATAACTCGCGCCCCTCCTGTACGTGGGTTTTACCCAGCCAACAGGTGAGAACCGGTTTGTGGCTGGGTTCGGCGGCGCGGATGACGGCCTCGGCGGCTGACGTGGGGTCGGTCATGGCCTGAGGCGTGAGCAGCACCAGAGCGCCGTCCACGCTCTCGTCATTCAGGCAGATCTCGACAGCCGCCTGATACCGTTCGGGCGTAGCGTCACCCAAGACATCGACGGGATTGTTGTGCGACCACTGTTTGGGCAGCACCTCGTTCAGTTTGTTAAGGGTTGGCCCGCTCAATTCGGCGAGTCGGATGCCCTGCTCGACAGCCCGGTCGGTTGCCATGACGCCCGGCCCGCCCGCGTTGGTGACGATGACGAGACGGTCGCCTTTAACGCGGTGCTGGGTCGCCAGGAGCTGAGCGGCTGCGAAAAGTTGCTCGATGGTGGTTGCCCGAACCACGCCGGCCCTTTGCAGCGCGGCGTCGAACACGTCGTCCGAACCGACTAGGGCGCCGGTATGGGACAGTGCCGCGCGGGAGCCTTCGGCATGGCGACCCGCCTTTATCACGATCACCGGCTTCATGCGCGCCGCGGCCCGCAGGCCGCTCATGAAGCGCCTGGCATTGCGCACGCCTTCCACGTACATCAGGATGCTGCGGGTTTCCGGATCGAGGGCGAGATAGTCGAGGATATCCCCGAAACCGACATCGGCGCTGGCGCCCAGAGACACCATGGTCGAGAATCCGATGCGATGCGCGCTGGCCCAATCGAGGATCGCGGTGCAGAGCGCTCCCGATTGGGAGACGAGGGCAAGCGAGCCGGGCTGTGCGCTGTTGTTGCTGAACGTGGCGTTGAGGCCGATCGAAGGCCGCATGAGCCCCAGGCAATTGGGACCGAGTATCCGAATCCCGTAATGCTTTGCCTCGTCCAGCAATGCCCGCTCCAGCATTTGACCGGCACCTTCCTGTTCCCCGAAGCCCGCCGACAGCACAATGGCGGCTTTGACGCCCTGCTGGCCGCAGGCGCGGATGATGAGGGGAACGGTGGCGGCAGGCGTGGCGATGATCGCTAAATCAACGTGATTTTTCACGTCCTCGATCGAGGTGAAACACACCTGATCCCGGACCAGTTGATACTTCGGGTTGATCGGATAAATCGGCCCTTTAAAGCCGCCTTCAAGAAGATTTTGGTAGATACGGGCACCAACCGAGTCGGATAGCTCGCTGGCTCCGAACACGGCGATGGACTCGGGGCTGAACAGATGTTCGAGATAATGATGTGCCATATCTGCTTTAGAGTCTGGCGAGCAGGATTTCTCCGACTTCACCGTCGGTCAGCAAGACGGGATTAGTCTGCATGCTGGTGCCGCGGGCGTTGGCGACAATTTTGGCGATGTGCGCCGACTTCACGCCGAAATCGCCGAGGCGCTTCAGATCGAGTCGTGCGGTCCAATCGTGCAGTCGTTCGATCAGCGCGGCGCAGGCATCCTCTTCGGTTCTAAAATTGTGGCCGGTAAGCAGTTCGGCAACACCGGCGTATTTCCTTAAAGCCGGACTTTCCGGCGCTCTCTCCCGTAGAGTGCGGATATTCATGGCCGTGGCTTCGGCGAGCAGGGTACCGCAGGCGAGGCCATGGGGGATCGGATAGAAGGCGCCCAGCGGTGCGGCGAGTCCATGCACGGAGCCGAGCCCGGCCTGCGCCAGGGTGATGCCGGACATGAGCGAGGCATAAGCGATGGCGCTGCGTCCGGCTCGGGCCAGTTCCTCGTCGCCGCCTTTACAGGCCGCGAAGAAGCCGTCGCGAAATGCTTCCATGCCGCTTTTCGCGAGAGCATCGGTCATCGGGTTGGCGCGGGCGGAAACGTAGGATTCCAGCAACTGCGTGAACGCGTCCATGCCGTCGGCGGCAATGAGATCCGGCGGGCAAGTGTCCAGCAGCTCGGGATCGACGATCGCGTATTCAGGGACAAGGGCATCGTGCCGGAACGACTTTTTGAAACCGTTCTCGCCGCGCACGCTCAAGACCGCGTTCTTGGTGGCTTCGCTGCCGGTGCCGGCGGTCGTGGGCACGGCGATAAAAGGCGTGGCCGGCCCCGTGTACGGAATGTTGCGGCCGACGCCTTCGAGATGATCCATGACCGAATTGCCGTGGGGCAACAGTCCCGCGATGGCCTTGGCCGCATCCAGCACGCTGCCGCCTCCGATCGCGATCACCAGGTCGATATGCCGGCCATGAAAGGCGGTTACGGCATTGTCCACCAGTTCCGGCGTGGGCTCGTCGCTGACGGCCAGATGCTCGAAGCTCATGCCGTGGTCGGCTAGCCGTTCCGCCAACCAATTCCAGCGTGGCGACGAGCGGAAGGAGCGTGCCCCGGTTATGAGCAGCGCTTTTTGCCCATAAGATCGAGCCAGATCCGGCAGTTCAGCGAACTGGCCGGAACCGAAGAGAATGCGAGGAAGGCGAGAACAGGAAAAGGCGGGAATATTCATGGATGCGTCTAGCTTCGGGCTTTTCGTCGCTGGATTGCGATATAAATCCCTACCAGAAGAATGCTGAAGATGATCACGTCAACTACGGCGTGACGGGAGTAACGCATGATCAGCTCCCGGTTTTCGCCGATGAAATACCCGATCCAGCTCAGCACGGATACCCAGATCGCCGCCCCGAGCAGCGTGTAAAAGGTGAACTTGAGATGATTCATGTTCGCGAGGCCCGCCGGCAAGGAGATCAGATGCCGCACCACGGGCAAGAGACGGCCGATAAAGGTGGAAATTTCACCATGCGACAGGAAAAATTTCTCAACGCGGTTGAAATGCTCCTCGGTAATCCAGACATATTTGCCGTATCTGATCAAGAGCGGCCTGCCCAGCCAGCGCGCGACGAAATAATTGGCGTAAGCCCCGACGAGGCTGCCAAACGTTCCGCTGAGGATCACCAAGGCCATATTCATCTTGCCCTGCTGAGCAAGATAGCCCGCAGGCGGCATGACGATTTCGCTGGGAATGGGAAAAACCGAGCTTTCCATGGCCATCAGCAGGAAAATTCCGGTATAGCCCATCGCGCCGATGGTGGTCACCAGCCAGTTGATCAGTTCGTGCATCGGGAGATCCTTAAAGAGAGGCCTGTCTTTTAGAGCAATCCGCCTTGCAGCGGCACGAAGCTAACGGGTTCGACGATTTCCACTTGGAAACCGACTTCCATGCGCGTGACCCGTTGCAGAAACTGCTCGCGTCCGTCGCCGATCGGGATGACCATGACGCCGCCCCGCGCCATCTGGTCCAGCAACGGCTGGGGCAGTTCGGACGGTGCGGCGGTAACGATGATGCCGTGGTAGGGCGCATAATCGTCCCAGCCCCAGCCGCCGTCGCAGTGTTTCAGGCGCACGTTGCGCAGGTGGAGATCTTGAAGGCAGCGGCGGGCGCGCTGCTGGAGGGGATAAATGCGCTCCACCGAATGGACCCGCTTCACCAGTTGCGCCAACACGGCGGTCTGATAGCCGGAACCGGTGCCGACTTCGAGCACTTTATCCAGCGGACCTTTTTCCAGCAGCAGCTCGGTCATGCGAGCCACGATGTAAGGCTGGGAAATCGTCTGGTTGAATCCGATCGGGAGCGCCGTGTCTTCGTAAGCGCGGCTGGCGAAGGCCTCTTCGACGAAGATATGCCGGGGCGTTTCCAGCATGACCGAGAGGACGGACTGGTTGCCGATCCCTTGTTCCTTCAAACGGCTGACCATGCGCTCCCGGGTTCTACGGGAGGTCATGCCGATACCCTGAAGACGACGGTTCATGGAACAACCTCGCGCGGAAGCCAGTCGGCCAGTCGCTGAAGACTTTCGTAACGGGTCAAATCGATTTGCAAAGGAGTGACGGACACGTAATTGTTGCGTATGGCGTAAAAGTCGGTGCCGGGGCCCGCGTCCTGTTCCGGGCCCGCGGAGCCGACCCAGTAGATCTCGCGCCCGCGCGGGTCGGTCGTCCGGATCACGGGTTCCGCCTTGTGCCGCTGGCCCAGGCGAGCGGACTGGAAGCCACGGAGTTCGCTCAAGGGAACATCGGGCACGTTGACATTCAGTATAGTATCCGACGGCAGAGGGTGCTCTTGGATCTGTCTGAGCAAAGTGACCGCCACTTGAGCCGCCGTGTCGAAGTGCTGCGGATTGCTCGACGCCAAAGAGATCGCGACCGCCGGGAGTCCCAAGAAGCGGCCTTCCGTCGCCGCCGCCACGGTGCCGGAGTAGATGACGTCATCACCCAGGTTCGAACCGTGATTGATGCCGGCGAATACCATGTCCGGCTCGTCTTCCAACAATCCCGTGATGGCCAGGTGTACGCAATCGGTAGGGGTGCCGTCGACCTTGATGAAGCCGCTCTCGGTTCGGCTGACGCGCAGGGGTCTGTCCAATGTCAGCGAATTGCTCGCGCCGCTGCGATTTCTCTCGGGGGCGACAACCGTCAGTCGTGCCTGTCGCCCTAGTGCGTTCGCCAAGGCGATCAATCCTTGGGCGGAATAACCGTCGTCGTTGCTCAACAAAATATGCATTAGGCGTGCTCCCCCTTTCCGGAGCATTTTACACAAGAACCGGGGCCGTCGGGGCATCGGCTGATGGCCGATACAGCTTAGCTTCCACGGGTGCGATGAGCGGTTCGGGTGTGGGGGAGAGGCGGCATTCTCAACTCCGCCTTGACGCTCGTCAGCGAATCTTCGACCATTGCACGGCTTTTCGCGCCGTCTAAAGCTTGATATTCGGCGCCTCACGACCCTCCATCCGAACATACCGCACGAAGGATTCCGTCCGATGAACTCGCAAGGTTTGAATATTCTGGCAGAGAAGCTCCGTGGCTCTGTCCTCTATCAAAAATACGTTCTCCTGCCGCCGCTGGCTAAGAATCTGATTCGGGTCAGCTCGATCACATTCCTGACGACCTTATTTCTGGTCATTATTTATTTCTTTGTCGATCCGATCATCGCCATGGGGGCCTTCGCCAGCATATTGGCGGGATTGGCCACGGGTTTCGGTGCTTTGCCCGCGCTCCTGTTCAAGGAGGTTTCCCGGAGAACCCTGTACTTGATGCTGGGTGGAGCGGCCGGTGTGATGCTGGCGGCCACCGCGTTCTCGCTCATCGTGCCGGGAATCCAGCATGGCAATCAGCTCTGGCCGGGGTACGGTGTTTATGTGGTTGCGGCGGGTGTCTTGGTCGGTGCGGTCTTTCTCGTATTGGCGGACAACTGGCTGCCATATGAACGGTTTCTCGGCGAGAGCGGAGAAACCTTCGACTCGCTGCGAAAGATTTGGCTCTTTATCGCCGCGATCGTCATGCATAACCTCCCGGAAGGCATGGCCGTCGGCGTGAGTTTCGGTTCCGGCGACTGGCACAACGGCGCCGCCCTGGCGATTGCCATCGGGTTGCAGAATATCCCTGAAGGCTTGGCGGTAGCCTTGCCGCTGGTGGCGTTGGGTTACCGGCGGCAACAGGCGGTATTGATAGCGACCTTGACGGGCTTGATTGAGCCGGTCGGCGGTTTCCTCGGGGTTGCCGCGGTCACGATGTTTTTGCCGTTGTTGCCCATCGGTATGGCGTTGGCGGCCGGGGCCATGCTGTTCGTCATCAGCGATGACATCATTCCCGAGACCCAATCTCAGGGCAAGGCCCGCTACGCGACCTTCGCGCTGGTGTTCGGCTTCATCATTATGATGATCCTCGATAATCTGCTGACGACCTGAAGACTTGCCATATGCCCTGTAATCTATTTAACGAGCTGCCGACGTGGCTCGATCGAAATCTGCCGGCAATCGACTGGGCGCGGTGGTGGGCGTCTTCCGGCACCGCTTTTGCTTTGGTCGCAGCGGCCGAGTTCGGCGACAAAAGCCAATTAGTATGCATGACTCTGGCGGCGCGGCACCGGCACTGGCCCATTCTGTTTGGAGCCGTGCTCGCGTTTGCCGTCTTGAATCTGGTCGCCGTGTCGTTCGGCGCGGCGGCTGCGCGATGGTTGCCCGAATCCTTGGTGTCGCTAACCGTAGCCGTCTTGTTTGCGGTCTTTGGCGTGAAAGCCTTGCTTTTTAAGGAGGAAGAAGATGAAGCGGTCAAGGAAAAAAGCGGTCACGGGATCTTTTTGACGACATTCCTGATGATTTTCTTCGCCGAATTCGGCGATAAAACTCAATTGGCGGTGGCGGGCTTAGGTGCGGCAGCTCCGCCCGTGCCGGTCTGGTTCGGTGCGACCTTGGCTTTGGGCGCGACGTCGGCTGTGGGTATTTGGGCCGGGGCCATTTTGCTGCGGAGGATTTCGCAGCGGGCTCTGCATATCGCCAGCGGTTTGCTGTTCTTGGGGTTCGCGGCTTTTGCGGCATCCAGAATCCTGCCCCAGGAGCTAGCGGGCTGGCTTCAAAACGGCTTCGATCGATTGATCTCGACAGTTCGAGCACTATTTTCGTAGCGCATATTCGACCAGCGTACTGGTCAGGCCAGATTCAAATCCTTCACCACTTTTGCGATTTGCTCAAAGTCCCTATCGTTGTTCAAGAGAATTAGGTCATGTTCGATGGCTATCTGAGCGATCAGGCAATCGGTAGTCGAGCGGATCGTAATGCCCTCTCGCCGGCATCGAAAATAAATACGAGCGGCTTCGGCATAGGTTGATATGGTGTCTTTGGGATGATAAAAGCGCTGGCTGCTCAAGTAATCCTGCAGCCGCTCGAAGTCTTCATTTCTGCGCGCCCCCTGTAATACTTCCTGATAGATCAGACTACACAGTCCATACGGCACACCGCGTTCCAGTATTCGGTGGAACTGTTCCACAGCGCGAGTTTCGTTTCGTCGCAGAAGATCGATCCATACCGAGGTATCCACCAGATACATGTTTAGTCCTGTTCGGTACGCAGTTTCTTGTAATCGTAGTTCGGGTCGATTTCCACTGTACCGATCAGGTCCCGAATATCCCTCCGTTTACGGTTGGCTACGAACTCTCGGAGCGCCCGATCGACCAGTTCACGCTTGGTTTTGGCATCGGAATATTTAAAAGCCTCTTTGACCAGTTCATCGTTAAGGATGATATTCGTGCGCATATCAATACACCTCCTGAAGTGTATTGTAGCGCTGTGTCAGAGGCGAACCCATGGGGAGCGGCATATCTTGACCACATTAAAGGTCGACAGAAAAAACTTTAAAGTTTCCTCCGTGGCGTCCGATAACCCTTATGAGAGTTGAATGCACAGCGCTGATGCCCTTGAGCTCGTCGAATTGAAAAATCCTAAAGTTGAAGGAGACGATCATGTCCCAAGTAATCAATACCAATATTTCCTCGGTTAACGCTCAGCGCCAGTTGGCGAAGTCATCTGTCGGCATGCAGACGGCGATGGAGCGCTTATCATCCGGATTGCGCATTAATAGCGCAAAAGACGACGCAGCCGGTCTGGCCATCGCTGATCGTATGACGGCTCAAATTAAAGGCTTAAATCAGGCCGCTCGAAATGCCAACGACGGGGTTTCCATCGCTCAGGTCGCGGAAGGCGCCCTAAGCGAGGTCACGAACGCGCTTCAGCGGATGCGAGAGCTCTCCGTACAATCGGCAAACGATACCAACACCGCAACAGACCGGGCTTCGCTTCAAAAGGAAGTGTCTCAGTTGCAGCAGGAGATCACCCGTATCGCCACACAGACTCAATTCAACGGAAAGAATCTGCTGGACGGCTCATTCACAAGCGCAAAATTCCAAGTCGGCGCGTATGCCGATCAGACGATTAGTTTCTCGATCGGAAACAGCAAAGCAACCAATATCGGGTCAAACAGCCTGACCAATACAACGGGAACCGCAGTAGAGGCAGCGGCTGCAAGTGCTGATAAAACCGCTCTGACTGCTCTCAACCGTGTTGCGGCACAGACTGTAACGGTTACCGGCAGCATAGGGTCAGCGGCTCTGTCTGTAGCAAACAATGATTCCGCGAACGCAATTGCCACAGCAGTCAATAACGCCACGGCATCTACGGGCGTGAGTGCAACTGCACTAACTAAGGCGACTCTTTCCGGTCTAGCCGCTGCGGGTACCTTGACGTTCAATTTGTATGGTTCGAACAGCAGCGCCGTTGCAATCTCCGCAACTGTCTCCAACGCAGGTGATCTAACCTCGCTGGCGGATGCCATCAATGGTGCTGCGGCAAGTACGGGTATCACGGCAGAACTGGATGCTACGAGAAGCTCGATCACGTTAAGCCAAGCGGAAGGCTACGACATCGTCGTTGAGGACTTCCTAAATAGCGCCGGTGCAGGCGGTACTATCGCGTTTCAAGGCGTGAATGCCGATACCGGGGCAACAGAAGGTGCCGCTGCTACTTTAGGCGCAGCCGTGGGAACAGACTCGAGTAAAGCGGTTGGAACCCTAATGTTTAACTCCGCAAGCTCGTACACTGTCAGCACAAGCGCCACGGGCACCTTGTTTAGTGCAGCAACGAACGCAAGCTCTCTAAGCGCAGTGGCGAGCGTTAGCGTCGGTACTCAGTCGGGGGCAAACTCGGCCATCAAGTCCATTGATGGCGCACTCGCTTTCGTCGACGATCTCCGTGCAACGCTGGGTGCTGTCCAAAACCGCTTTAGCTCCGCGGTAGCCAACATGCAGGTGACTTCGCAGAATATAAGCGCAGCAAAAAGTCGTGTATTTGACGCCGATTTCGCGGCTGAGACTGCCGAATTGAGTCGGAATCAGATTCTACAGCAGGCCGGCACCGCAATGTTGGCACAGGCGAATTCCTCGACCCAGAACGTGCTCTCGCTGCTCCGGGGTTAATTTTCGGGCTGGTTAAACCGGAAAGCGGGAGCACTCAGGCGTTCCCGCTTTCTTTTTCGAGCAATAGGAGATCAATATGGAAGCCCCGACAGCGTTAAGCAATGTACAGGCTCTAAAGCCGAACATGGTACGTCGCCCGACGGCGGACGAGGTGAGTGCTGAAACCGTGGCTGCGGCGGGAAGTTCCGGGTCGGTAGATCAGGTTCATACGGTCAGGGTGGTTCTCCCGTCTTTAGCCGCCGAGGCGTTTGCGTCTTCGGGAAAGGACGGTGAGGAACGAAAGGATGACGTCGCCCATGCCGTGCACAATTTCAACGAATTTTTTCAAATGGTGCGGAGGACGGTTCAGTTTTCCCTCGACGAAGATTCGGGGCGAACGATAGTGCAAGTTAAGGATGCCGAGACTCATGAGCTTATTCGCCAGATTCCATCGGAAGAGATTTTGAGGCTGGCCAAACAATTGGATGAGTTCAAGGACGGATTCAAAGGCATGTTATTAAAAGAAAAAGTCTAAACTTGGATAGTTTGGCGATTCTTATGATGAATTGGCTCGGCTGATATTGATTAAGTAAGTGTGAATGACGCAGAGATACGCCCTTTAGAAAAGAGCGAACAGGTAAAGCGGAGGATTTGATGGAACGTATCACATCGACTGGTCTCGGGTCTGGCCTCAATATATCCAGCATGGTCAGCCAATTGGTGCAGGCGGAACGGGCACCGATCTCGTCTCGCTTGGATCGGCAGGAAGCCGAGATTCAATCCAAGATTTCCTCGTTCGGAAATTTCAAGAGCGCTTTATCGACTTTTCGGGATAGCCTCTCAGCGCTGAAAAACCTCAGTAACTTTCAAAAGATCAACGCGACCTCCAGTGACAGCAGCATTGTCAGCGCCTCGGCGGAAAGCAATGCCGATCTGGGTAATTACAAGATCGAAGTCAAACAGCTTGCGCAGAGTCATGCCCTGGCAACTAGCTACTTCGCATCGGCCAATGCCGTGGTCGGAACCGGGACTTTAACCCTGAAATTCGGCACGACCGACTATACGCCGCCGGCGGGTGGCGTCCCAGGCAGCTATAACGGGTTTACCCAGAATCCCGACAAAGGCACGCTGACCCTCACGATTGACTCTACCAACAACACCTTGAGCGGTATCCGAGACGCCATTAACAACGCCAAGACAGGAGTGACCGCTGCCATTGTCAGCGACAGCGGTGGTTCTCGCCTCGTGCTGAATTCTAGCGACGGCGGCGTCGAGAATAGCTTGCAAATCAGCGTAACCGACAATGACGGTAATTCGATCGATGCCTCGGGCTTATCGGTTCTGTCTTTTGACGCATCGGCCGTTAATCTGCAGCAGACTCAGCCCGCGTTGGACGCGAAGATCGCTATCAATGGGCTTGAAGTCAGCAGTTCGAGCAATACCATTAAAGATGCGCTTAAAGGGGTGACATTAAATCTCCAATCGGCTCAACCGGGGAAACTCGTCAATGTGTCGATCAGCCAGAGCAACGACGACATCAAAAAGCTTATAGAAGGATTTGTAAAAGGCTTTAATGAATTGGCAAAGACAGACCGGAGCTTAACCGGCTATGACGCTGCCCAGAAAGCGGGCGGGATTTTACAGGGCGATCCGACGGTACGCGGCGGTATGGCGCAGCTTCGTTCCGAGTTGGGGAGATTTGTCCAAGGCCTTGAAGGCTCGATGAAAACCTTGGCAGACATCGGAATCCGTACGCAAAGGGATGGGACCCTTAGTCTGGACAGCAGCAAGCTCAACCAAGCACTAGCCTTGGATCGAAGCAGCGTGGCCGGTTTGTTCGCAGCCATCGGTCGGCCCACGGATTCTGGGATTGTATATTCCGGCAATACTGCCGATACCAAGCCGGGCACATATGCGGTCAATATCACCCAGGCAGCCACACAAGGGTTTCTGAATGGCGGCACGGTTAATTCATTAGTTGTGGACGCCGATAACGATACTTTCAAGATCAAAGTCGACGGGGTTTTATCGGCAGATATTACTTTGACGCAAGCGACTTATAGCAATCATGCGACCCTGGCGGCCGAGATTCAGTCCCGCATCAATGGTGACAGCGCACTGAAAGCCAAAGGACTTTCAGTTGGCGTGAACTATGACAGTGGTACCAATCGATTTGTCATTCAATCCAAAAACTATGGCTCAGCCTCTCAAGTGGAGATCACTCAGGCCGATATCAATAGTGAGGCGACCTTGGGTTTAAGGGTAGGCTCTAGCTTGACGGATAACACCGGTGGCAAGGATGTTGCCGGAAGTATTGGGGGCTTGCAAGCCACGGGCGAAGGGCAAGAGCTGACAGGAACAACAGGCGATGCCCAGGGGCTCAAGCTTCTTATCTCGGATACCAAAACTGGTGATCGAGGGGAAGTTAATTTCTCGCGTGGCTTGATAGAGCGACTGGATAAAGTGTTGTCCGGGTTGCTTGACAGCAAAGGCGCCATAAAGTCGCGTACTGATGGCCTGCAAAAGAGTCTCGACAAAATTCTGGAAAGTCGAGAGAGTTTGGAGAGCCGAATGAGCGATCTCGAAAAACGCCTTTTGGACCGATTTAATAGGATGGATTTACTTTTGGGTCGTTTTCAGGCCGTTAGTAGCTATTTGGGACAGCAGTTAGCTACTTTGCCGCTGAGTAACCAAAACAAGAAATAAAAAAGAGGTAATACACAATGAGACCCGCTCAATTTGCGTTGAACCAATATCGGCAGACCAATGTGCAGGCGAGTGTCGAGTACGCCGATCCTCATGCCCTCGTAATCATGCTCTTCAATGGACTTAACGAAAAAATTGCCATCGCTAAGGGATCTCTGCAAAGAGGCGCTCTCGCTGAAAAAGGCCAGGCTATCAGCCGTGCAATCGGAATTGTCGGCTACCTGCAGGCTTGCTTAGATCTTGAAAAAGGCGGCGAAATCGCGGCAAATCTGGATCGGCTCTACACCTACATCACGGAGCGCCTGTTTCATGCCAGCGCGAAAAATGATCAGAGTGCGCTGGACGAAATCGGCGGTCTCGTAAAGGACATCAAGAGCGCCTGGGAAGCGATTCGAGATACCGTTCCGAACAGTGTTGAGAGCCGGCCGGCAGCGGCCAGCCGCTAATGTTCTGATCGGGGACATGGAGGACTTGTCAGCTTTAGCGCTCGAAGTCGAGGGACTTCTCGGATTGTGTCGTTCGATGCTGATGGCGGCCGAGGTCATGGAGTGGGAAGAGGTGGAGCGGCTTGAAAGGGAACGGATGCCAGTGATGGAGAAGCTGTTTTCTTCGGCCGATCTCAGCGACCACGATGTGGCCTTGTTGACTCGAGTGATCGAGCAAGTGCAGACCGTCGATAAGGTGGTTATCTCTTTGGCCGAGGCCGAACGGGATCGAGCCGCTCAGGAACTGCGCATGCTCAGAAATTCACGGCAAGGAGAGCAGGTCTATTGGTCGGCTGAAAATGAGTGTTCGTCGCCAGGGTAAAAAAGCGCCTGACGAAGTAGATAACTTCTACATGGTCGAGAGAATGTTGTATCGGCATAGCGCCTTCCCGGAAAATTTGTCAAACTGCGGGCGGAAGGTTTGGCTATGACGTCAATCACGTTTGACACGCACAAGTTTGTTCGTCGCCTGAAGGAGTCCGGATTTACCGAGGAACAGGCCGAAGCAATGGCCGATGCTTTCAAGGAAGCTCAAGGCGAAGCGGAGTTGGCGACCAAGCAGGATTTGAGAGAACTCGAGTATCGCCTGACCAGTAAGCCGGGCGGTATGATGATTGCCGCGGTGGGCATCGTGGCAACTTTGGACAAGATTTTGTAAGTCCAGGCCGCGGCATCAACACCGGCAACATCAAGCCCGGTTCAATATCCATTCCAACACCATCTTGCTGCCGAAATAGGCCAGCATCAGTGACAGAAATCCTCCGAGCGTCCAGCGGATGGCTATGGTTCCTCGCCAGCCGTAACGAGCCCGTCCTATCAGAAGTACGCCGAATAAGATCCAGGCCAGTATCGACAGCACGGTTTTATGTGCCAGATGCTGCGCGAACATGTCTTCCAGAAAAATAAAGCCTGTGAGCAGCGACGCGCTGAGGAGTACGAATCCTGCCGCGATCAGCTGAAACAACAGGGATTCCATTGTCTGTAAAGGCGGAAGCGAGCGTACCAAGAGATCAGTATGGTGGCTGCGTAACCGCCAGTCTTGAAGCGCCAGCAGTGTAGCTTGAAAGGCGGCGATATTGAGAAAGCTGTAGGCGAGCATCGAGACCACGATATGAGTGGTCATAGGCCAGGATTGGTTCCTTACCGTGTGAATACTTTCCGGTACGCTGAGCTTTAGCAGAAGAATCAGCGCGGCCAGCGGAAAAATGACCATTCCGAGTTTATCCACAGGCTTCGCGAGAGCGGTCAAAAGCAGGATGGCTACGATTACCCAGGCCACCAGCGACATTGCGCTCAAAAAACTTAGATTGAGTCCCTCGGCGGTTTCGAACGCACCGGTGAGCGCGATTCCGTGTAGAACGGCGGCGAGCCAGCCGAGAGCTAAGGTCTTCAACCGCCGAACCCCGGACATCTCCCCCGGTGGATAATCGGTATCGTGCAGCGAGCGAATCAGGGTAATGGCGGCGACAGCGTAGGTGGCAATCGCCAAGGCGCCAAACAGCGTAGAATTCATTGAAATCATGTCCTCCTGGGTCCTCTAGTCTGGCATAATGGCCGATCAAGATGAAGTAACCTGGGTATCTCCATAGCCCGCAGGATTTAGAGCCATGTTTGACAACCTTACCGAACGTTTAACCCATTCGCTCAAAAAGATTCGCGGTCAGGGCCGATTGACCGAGAACAACATTCAGGACACCTTGCGAGAGGTGCGCATGGCCCTCTTGGAAGCCGACGTCGCTCTGCCGGTCGTCAAGGATTTCATCGAGCACGTGAAGACGCGGGCACTGGGGCAGGAAGTTCAGTCCAGCCTCAGCCCGGGCCAAGCATTGGTGAAAATCGTCAATGAAGAATTGGTCGCCGTCATGGGCAATGCCAACGAGCGGCTCAGTCTGGCGACGCAGCCGCCGGCGGTGATCCTGATGGCGGGTCTCCAAGGTGCCGGTAAAACCACCACAGTCGCCAAGCTGGCCCGCTGGCTCAAGGAGAATGAGCGTAAGTCCGTAGTGGTCGCCAGCGTCGACGTCTATCGTCCCGCCGCTATCGACCAACTGCAAATGCTTGCCACTGAAGTGGGTGCCGATTTTTTCCCGAGCGATCCCACGCAGAATCCGGTGGATATCGCTCGAAACGCCGTCGAATATGGCCGGAAAAAGTATAAGGATGTCGTCATTATCGATACCGCCGGCCGTCTCCATATCGATGATGAGATGATGACGGAAATCAAACAGATTCATTCCGCCATCAATCCGATCGAAACGCTGTTCGTGGTCGACTCGATGACCGGCCAAGACGCCGCGAATACCGCGAAGGCGTTCGGCGACGCACTTACCCTGACCGGCGTCGTTCTGACCAAAACCGACGGCGATGCCAGAGGCGGCGCCGCATTGTCGGTCCGCCATGTCACGGGCAAGCCCATCAAGTTTCTGGGCGTGGGCGAAAAGACCGCGGCATTGGAACGGTTCCACCCCGACCGAATCGCGTCCCGAATCTTGGGTATGGGCGATGTCCTGAGCCTGATCGAGGAAGCCGAGCGTAAGATCGATAAAACGAAAGCCGAAAAACTGGTCAAGAAGATCCAGAAAGGCAAGTCCTTCGATTTGAACGACTACCGCGACCAGTTGTTGCAGTTGAAGAATCTGGGCGGCGTCGCAGCGATGCTCGACAAGCTTCCCGGCATGGCGAACCTGCCGCAGAACGTGAAGGAAAAGGTGAACGACAAGGAGATGGTCCAGCAAATCGCCATCATCAACTCCATGACCAAGCAAGAACGGGCGTTCCCGGATGTGATCAACAACTCGCGAAAGCAGCGCATCGCGAAAGGTTCGGGCATGGATATGCAGAACATCAATCGGTTGCTCAAACAATATGATCAGATGCAAAAGATGATGAAGAAATTCAAGAAGGGCAACATGATGAATCTGTTGCGCGGAATGAAAGGCAATATCGGGCGAGGGATGCCGTTTTAATGCCTCATAAGCATGGGAACCTTGCCCTGGTTAAAGAAGGCCGGGTTCCCATCGATCAGTGCGACAAGCGCACTCGGATGTCTGACGAAGATCGAATAATCGCCGCGTCGGCGCGATAACCAGCCCCGTACTTCGATATTCCGGTGTAGATAGTTCTCCAACGGGGGGAACAGGTTAAGGTTCTCTCTCTCGATATGGACTTCGAACCGATCGGAAAACTTCAAACGCAAATAGCGCTTGCTCGCGATGATAGCGGATGGTACGCCTGTCAACCGCTGCCAGCCGCGTAGCATCGGCCGCGCGATCAGAGCTTCCACCGGTTTCGGCCGGTAATCCGTCATTCCCCAAATCCCGCGTCGTGCCTGCTCCGCCCGGTTTTCCGCCTGTGTTAAGGCCTGGGTATATTTGAGGTTGGGCGGGTGAATGTCGACAAAAGCCAAGCCAGCTTCCACCAAAGCCAAATTGATGTGTTGGCCGCTAGCGGTAAACACATGGGCCAAAAGCCGTTGGTACTTATCCCGAAGCTCTCCGTCCTGCTCCAGGCGCACCGTTCGACCCGATAAGCGCTGTTGGAGCCAAAGCTTCGCCTCTTCACCGCCCGGCTCGCCGATCTTTCTCGGGCTGTCTACCTCGGGTGTATTGATTCCGAGCAATCGGACCTTCTCGCCGTTATTGAGCAAAACGGTGTCCCCGTCGAATACCCTCTTCACGACATGGACCGTTGGTGCCGCATCTATGCGAGTACGTTCAGCGCCTTCGACAGCATGGTCGGAATAGTAGGTGCGACCGTTATTGTCCTTCCACCGGTAGACGTCGCCTCCTTGGGCTGGATCGTAGGGACCGGCAAAAAGAGCTGTGGCGATAAGGAAGACGGAGTGAAGGCGAATTAAAAGCGATTTCTTCATCGGTACTGCGATTGGATCCAAGACCGCATTTCAGCGGCAAATTTCGAGTTACGGGAAAGGACGTGTGATTGTTGTACGCTTGTAAGCACCGCCGGAGCGGGGATATTCTCCATGTGAGGCTCACGGGCGGCGCGAGCGTGACGCCCCGATAAATGGTCTAAAGAAAAAAATAACTCTGCGGCATCAACGCTATTATGACCATGCAGCGGCGATTTTCCGATCTTAAGCATAAAACCTTCGATTTATTGGTCGTCGGCGGTGGCATTTACGGTGCCTGGACGGCTTATGATGCGGCTTTGCGCGGGTTTTCGACGACATTGATAGACAAGGGCGATTGGGCCGGAGCCACTTCGTCAGCGTCCACCAAGCTGATCCACGGTGGGCTACGCTACCTCGCTCAGGGCCGTTTTGGATTGGTTCGGAAATCTTTAGTCGAGCGGCAACGGCTTATGCGGCTTTGCCCCCACCGGGTCGAAGCGCTCCGTTTCGGGATTCCGGTCTATCGCGGAGATCGCTTGACGTCATGGCGACTCCGCCTGGGACTCCGTGTCTACGATCTACTGGGCAACATCATCGGCTCCGAAGGACGCCATGAGCGCCTGGGAGCGGAGGCATTTGCCCGCCGTTTTCCATGGGTCCGGGCGACAGATTTGGACAGCGGGTGGACTTACGGAGATGCGCAGACGGACGACGCCCGTTTTGTATTGGAACTGGTGGATGGATCATTGGCTGCCGGCGCGGTAGCCGTCAACTACTGTGAGGCCATCGCCTATGAGGAACGGCACGGGCGAGCGATGGGCGTTATCGCCAAGGATCGGGTGACCGGGGAACAGACGCCGGTCCGTGCCCGGTGTATCGTCAATGCAACCGGTGCTTGGGTAAAAGACATGCCCGGTTCCTCGTCCAAGGCCTGTCGGCTCTGCAAAGGCGTTCATCTTATTTTGCCTCGTTTACCCGGCAAGGACGCCTTATTGTTCGTTTCGGAAACGGATGGGCGAGTCGTTTTTTTTGTGCCGTGGTACGGGTTTACGCTGTTGGGAACTACCGACACGGATTATGTTGGCAATCCCGCGGATGTCGTCGTAGAGCAAGAGGACATCGATTATTTGCTGCGTGCGGCAAACCACGTGCTCGGCTCGGTGCAATGGTGCGAGGACGATATTCTCGGCGGTTTTGCGGGTCTTCGAGTGCTGAAAGGCGGAGACGAGAGTGCGCCATCCGCGCTAAGTCGCGAGTGGATGTTGGAAGAGCTGAATAATGGCGTGCTAATCTCGGTAGGCGGTAAGTTTACCTCGGCCCGGCAGGGTGCCGCGGCGATCGTCGATAGAGTGTGCCGAAAGTTGGGCACTCGACGGTCTTGCATGACGGGAGATCTGGCTTTCCCTTGGGCTCCCGGCCAGGATTATTCGGGCTGGCTCCAGGATAAGATGGCTCTGGGGCGGTGTTTAGGGCTGGTGGAAGAGGAGGTTCGCTGGCTGAGTTTCCGCCACGGCAAGCGGATCGATGAGATCTTCTCGCTCATTGAGCGGGATGGCGCTCTGAGGGCACGCACTCTACCGGACTTGCCTTTCGTCGCCGCCGATCTTTTCCATTGTGCCCGCGGTGAAATGATCGTTCACTTGGACGATCTCCTGCGACGTCGTCTGCCGTTGCTCCTCCTGCATCGCTTTTCTCTCGACGAAATGGAGGCCATTGCAGCCGACATCGCACCCATCCTAGGATGGGACAAGGCGCGTCAAAGACTCGAGATCGGCAGATGCCTGGCTGATTACCCCAAATTCCGAAAGCTGGCGTAATCCCCGTTTTTCATTTGCCCAATCAGTTGTCTGTGCTTACCCTCTCCGCTGGAGTCGGTCAGAACTTTGTGCCGTTTGACGGGTGAGCCGACCCAAGGACTGTCCCATGCAGACGATACTGTCGGCCGTCAACGATTCTTCCCACTCGACCACGTTATCGCCGAACAGAACGATTACCGTGGAACCCATGTTGAAGCGCCCCATTTCCTGGCCGCGGGAAAGGACCGGCGGATTTTCCGGATAATGCCAGGTTCGTAAGGTCGCGCCGGTCGGGGGGGTGACGATTCCGTGCCAAACCGTTTCGATACTGGCGACGAAGATGGCACCTACGAGGACCAAAGCCATTGGGCCTGCTTCGGTGTCGAATAGCGTTATAACGCGCTCATTGCGGGCGAACAAATTCGAGACGTTAGCGGTCGTGGCCGCATTGACGCTGAATAATTTTCCGGGGACGTGCGTCATCTCTCTAAGCGTCCCGCTAAGAGGCATGTGCAGGCGATGATAGTCTCGCGGCGAGAGGTAGATCGTCGCAAATCGGCCGTTGGCGAACAGCTTCGCATTTTGCGCATGTCCGCCGAGCAGATCGGTTACGCTGAAATTTTTTCCCTTGGCTTGGATGATGCGTCCCTCGGTAATCGCTCCGATTCGGCTGACCGTGCCATCTGCCGGACAGATCACGGCATCGGGCGCCGGAGCGATCGGGCGGGTTTCCGGCTTGAGCGCGCGGGTAAAGAACTCGTTGAAACACCCGTAAGCCGCCGGATCCGGATCGAGAGCCTGTTCCATATCTACGCCGTACAGCTTGATGAAAGAGCGAATCATCGCATCTTTGAAGACGGTGTTCCGGCAACGGGTTATGGAACCCATCAGTCGTGACAGCCTGTGCTGGGGCAACACATACTGGCCGAGCGCGAAGAGCCTTTCCGAGGTAAACATACTTGGATTGCCTGGTGTTCAGCAGAGAAGGGATCAATAACCCCGGTCGGCCAAAATCTTTTGAGCCGCGCTCACAGCCGCTCCGGTGGTAATGGGCGCCTTGGTTTCGACGAGTACGGCCTCCAATGCGCTCAAACAAACCAAAACATTCTTCGCGGATGCGCTGTATCCCATTAATCCGACGCGCCAAATTTTGCCGGCCAGGGCTCCGAGTCCCGCCCCGATTTCGAGGCCGTAACGATTGAGCAGGGTCGAGCGGACATAAACATCGTCCGCGCCTTCCGGAATCGCGACCGCATTGAGCTGCGGCAAACGGGCCGCTGCCGGCACGATGAAGCGCAGTCCCATCGCTTCGAGCCCGGCTTTCAGCGCGGTATGCATGTCCTGGTGCCGTTGCCAGGCATTCTTCAGCCCTTCCTCCTGCAGAAGCACCAGAGCCTCATGCAAGCCGTACAGAGCATTGATCGGCGCCGTGTGATGATAGGCGCGTTTCGTGCCGCCGCCCCAGTAATTCATCACCAGGCTGAGATCCAGAAACCAGCTTTGGACTTTGGTCTTGCGATTCTTGATGACCTCGATCGCGCGCTGATTGAAGCTGACCGGCGAAAGGCCCGGCGTGCAGGAAAGACACTTTTGCGAGCCGGAGTAGAGGGCGTCGACATTCCATTCGTCCACTTTGAGCGGAGAACCGCCCAACGACGTCACGGCGTCCACGATGACCAGGCAACCGTGCTCGTGGGCAAGCTGGGCAAGCGTCTCCACATCCGAGCAAGCGCCCGTGGACGTCTCGGCTTGAACGAAGGCGACGATCTTGGCTTCGGGGTGAGCCTTAAGTGCGTCCGCTACTTTGTTCGGGTCCACAGGCATGCCCCATTCGTCTTCCACCAGGACAGCCGTGCCTCCGCAGCGTTCCACGTTTTCCTTCATGCGACCGCCGAAAACGCCGTTCTGGCACACGATCACCGTATCGCCCGGTTCCACAAGATTGACGAAACACGTTTCCATGCCGGCCGAACCGGGTGCGGAAACCGGCAGGGTCAATTCGTTGCTCGTCTTGAAGGCATAGTGCAGCAATGCCTTCATTTCATCCATCATACCGATGAAGCGGGGGTCCAGATGGCCGATCGTCGGTCGCGCCATGGCCTCCAAAATTCTCGGGTGGACATCGGACGGGCCTGGGCCCATTAAAGTGCGGACTGGGGGGTGGAAAGATCGGATGCTCATGTTTTAGCGTTTTAGTTTTATATGTACGTGAGTGAACTGATGACGCTCGTCGAGACACAGAGTGAGATCGGCGCGGCTCGGCATTTCGTCCAATGTATGCCGAGTCAGGCGCTCGTAATGCATGATGAAGCGCCGTAGCGCGGCCGCGTCCATTAGCCGGTGCCGGTCGCTTGGACCGGTTTTTTCGGCCAGTTTTCGTTCTTGCAGACTGCGCCATTCGAAGACGCTGTCCATGCCGGGGACTTTGAGCATGATGAGCCGGTCCAGTTCCCCGAAAAGGGTCGCATAGTCGCCTTTGAGTTGGTCATTGACGTGGCGGCGCCACGCGCCGTCCGGATCTTCGTTTTTCTCCAACTCATTGATCGGCAGGCCGAGCGCGTCATCCGATTGCGGCTGTGTGCCTACGCACCAGCCTTCGAAAATAACGACATCCGGGTGGCCATGAACCACCGGCCATTCCGCCAACGGTTTGCGGTCGTCGCATGCCTTGTCGAAGGCGGGCAGGGGAGTCAGCGTATTCGCTCCGGCCGTTTTCAAGGCGCGGATAGTATTGAGTCCCAGGTCGGCGTCATGGGTACCGGGTACGCCGCGGGTAAGCAAGAGCGGATGAACGTCCCGCGCCAGGCATTCCCGTTCGGCTCGGGTCTTATAGATATCGTCTATGGAAAACCCGGCGACACGAAAGCCGTACGCTTCGCTCAGGATTAGTCGGAGAAAGTCGCACAGCGTGGATTTTCCCGAACCCTGGGCGCCGTTGACGCCCAGCACCAGCGTTTCGGCCGATTTCTGCCGGCGTACCCAGGCCGCGAGCGGGAGATAGACCGCGGCGAGTCCTTCCGTCAGGCTTTCATCGATGTGGTGAGCGCGCATCTGTGCGGCAAAGACCGGCCGGATGCGTTCCCAAAGTTTTTGGTACTCGGCTGGCGTGAGTATCTCGGCAGGCCAGAACGAGCGCGGCTCAGCGACGGGCACGGTGTTCAGACCACCTTGTCGCGCGGCGTCTGTCCGGCAAAGAATGCCGTGACGTTTTCTATGACCCGCATGCCCATGGCCTCCCGGGTTTCCAACGTGGCGCTACCCAAGTGCGGCAACAGCGCAATATTGTCCAGATCGAGAAATCCTTTATTCAAATTCGGCTCACCCTCGAACACGTCCAGGCCGGCGCCCTTGATGGTCTTCTTCTTCAAGGCGTCGATTAAAGCCGCGTTGTCGACCACGTCGCCCCGAGCGGTGTTGATGAGGTACGCCGTGGGTTTCATCAATGCAAGGCGCTCGGCGTTTATGAGATGGTGGTTTTCCTTGCTGCCGGGGCAGTGGAGAGCCACGAAATCGGCGCGGCGCAGCACGTCCTCGACGCTGCCGCATGGTTCGGCGGCGAAGGACTTGATGAGTTCAGGGGCCGGAGGATAGGGGTCGAAAAAGATGATCGGCATATCGAAGCCGAAATGCGCCTTTTTCGCCATCGCTCGGGCAATGCGGCCGAAACCGATCAGTCCGAGTGTTTTGCCGGTGACCTTGGTGCCCATCATGTGCGTGGGGTGCCAACCCGTCCATGCGCCGCTGCGAACATGCCGCTCGCCTTCGCCGCCCCGCCGGGCGGCCATCAGCATCAGCAACATGGCGATATCGGCGGTGCAATCGGTGAGTACGTCGGGCGTATTGGTAACGGTGATGCCGCGCGCCTTGGCCGCCTGAACGTCGATATGATTGAAACCCACGCCGAAGTTGCCCAGGATCTTGCAACGCAAAGGCTCGGCGCTCAAAACATCGGCATTGATGGGATCGGTCACCGTCGGCATGACCACGTCGTAATTGCGCAGAGCGTCTTTCAGCTCCTCTGCGGTCATCGGATGGTTGTCAGCGTTGAAGGTGACGTCGAACAGTTCCTGAAGCTTGGCTTCGCAGGCTTCCGGCCAGCGGCGCGTGACTAGGGCTTTGGGTTTGCTCATGTTGCAGGCTCCAAATTACGTAAGGTGGGCATTGCCCACCTTACTCGGATTTCATCCCCTCTGTCCTGGAAGGTGCCGCGAGAGTCGGTGGGAATCCTTCGTCATCCCAGCCTGCCTCAAGCGGTTCTTACGACTCCCTCCCGGAGAGCGAGGTTGGGGCAAGGCCGATCAGCGCGGCTTGATGGCCGGTGCCGTTTCGCGCCAATACTCGCAGGCCGCCGCGATACCGCTGCCCGGCGTGACCTGTATGCCCGTGTCGCGCATGGCCATTTCGGCGCCCGCGATCGCGCTGCACAGCATCAGTTCGTTGAGATCACCCAAGTGCCCGATGCGGAACACTTTGCCCATGACCTCGCTTAAACCGGCGCCAAGCGAGAGATTGTAGCGGTGGTAAGCGTAGTGCATCACGTCGCGAGCATCGTAACCTTGCGGAACGACGATGGCGGAAACGGTGTTCGAATACCATTTCTGGTCGCGGGCGCACAAGTCCAGTCCCCAGGCTTTGACAGCGCGGCGCACGCCTTCGGCGAGCCGGTAATGGCGGGCAAATACATTCTGGAGCCCTTCTTCAAGCAGCAAATCGATAGATTTGCGCAAGCCGTAAAGCAGCGGGATCGACGGTGTGTATGGGAAATAGCCGCCGGCGTTGTGCGTCATTTGATCCTGAATATCCAGGAAGCAGCGACGGCTCTTGGCATTCTGGCGGGCGTCCAGGGCCTTTTGGCTGAAGCACAGCAAGGCGAGGCCCGCGGGCAACATGAATCCTTTTTGCGAACCGGCGAGGCCGATGTCGATACCCCATTCGTCCATGCGGAAATCGATGCTGGCGATCGAGCTGACGCCGTCTACGTAAAACAAAGCGGAGTGGCCGGCGGCATCCAAAGCTTTGCGTACGCCCGCCAGGTCGTTGGTGACGCCAGTGGCGGTTTCGTTATGGCAAATCAGGACGGCCTTGATGTCCTGTTTGGTATCGGCTTTGAGCCGCGCTTCAAGCTGATCGAGCGGTATGCCTTCGCCCCAGGGAATTTCGACATGTTCTACATCGAAGCCGAGGCGGCGCGCCATATCGATCCACAGATGGCTGAACTGGCCGAAGCGGTAAGCCAGGACTTTGTCGCCGGGGGACAAGGTGTTGGTCAGGGCGATTTCCCAGCCCGCGGTGCCGGTGGCCGGAAAAATAAAGCATTGGCCGGCTTGGGTCTGGAAGATTTTCTTGAGGTCTTCTAATAAAGGTTTAACCAGCTCCGGAAAGTCGGGGCGCCGGTGATCTTCCATTGGCACGTGCATGGCGCTCAGGATGGAGTCCGGAATATTGGTGGGACCGGGAACGTAGAGATGAGTGCGACCTGGCATTAATTTCACCTTATGGAACGTGGTTACGTTTGAACGGCACGAAAACGCGCTGGAGCATAAAAACCGGATACAGACCGCCGAAGACCGCCCAAAAACAGCCCGTAATCATGCCACAGGGGAGAAGCTGTCTTCAAGTTGGGCATTTTGCCGGGGTTTTAAACAGTGATTCGATGTCCAGCCCCCATCGGACTAAAGTCTCGTTCTTCGCCCAAGGACCCGCTATGTGGATTCCAACGGGCAAACCGCGAACAAAGCCGGTGGGAATGTTAAGGAGCGGAAGGCCGGCTTGAGTCCAGGGTAGCTGCATCACCGAGTCGCCGGTACTGTTCAAGCCACGGGGCGCCGGTCCGGTCGCGGAAGGGGAGATCCAGGCATCGATGCCGCGTTGCTGCATAAGCGCTGCAATATACTCACGCTGGCGCTGCCGGACCGCTCTTGCGGTCTCCAGGTCTAATGCTGAAATCTTTAGGCCGCGCTCGATGAGTTCCGTGGTTTCCGGGCGATAGAGCGGCTTGTATTTTGGATACCATCTTTCGTGAGCACGAGTAGCCTCTCCGGCGACGAGCAGATGATGCCAACGATAGAGTTCTTCGAAATCAGGAAATGCCGGCACTTCGAGGAGGGTATACCCGGCCGCTCGAAGGACCGCGCAGGTTTCTTGAAAGTAAAGTCGAGCGTCCCCCGTGACATAATCGAGGTAGGGGCCGTCAGGGATTCCCAGTTTCGGGCGCTCCTCGGTTTGGGATAATTTCCAATCGGGAACCAATGCCTGTGCGGTCAGCTCGATTCCGTCCACGTCCGAAGCGAGCCAGCCGATATGATCCGTGCTCGGAGCCAAGGGAATCACGCCGTCCGTGGGAACCTTTCCGTAGCTGGGCTTGAACCCGCAAATACCGCAGAACGCGGCGGGGCGATTGACCGATCCGACGGTTTGCGTGCCGATCGCCACGAGGCAAAGACCGGCCGCCACTGCGGCCGCCGAGCCGCTGCTCGATCCCCCCGGCGTGTGCTCCGGATTATGGGGATTGCGGGTTGGACCCGGGGCAATGTAGGCAAATTCGGCTGTGACGGTCTTGCCGATGATCAACGCGCAGGCATCTTTTAAGCGCTTCACTGCGCTGGCTTCCATGCCGCTAAGCGCTTCGGGCGGCAGAAGGCTGCCTGCACGCGTTTCGAATCCCTCTATATGAAAGATGTCTTTGACGCCTACCGGCACGCCGAACAAAGGCGGTCGATGGTCGGGTTCGGGATAACGGCGCAACAGCTCTTTCGCCTCCCGATAGAGCCGCGCCCAGCGATCTTCCTCAGGTACAAAAGCCAATAGGTTCGGTTCGACTTTGGCAAAGCGGCTTTCGAGCTCACGGAGATACTCGAGCAGAGGCCATTCACCGCTTCGAAGGTTCTTTGCAACCGTTGTCGACTTCATGGCGTCACGCACGTTTAGCCGGCAAGCATCGACCAGCCGTAGGTCAGAGCCAGCCCGAGGTAGATCACGAAGCTCAGTCCCAGAAGCCAGCGTCCGGAATCGGGCGGCTTAGCCCATGCCGGCAGCTGTGGCGAAAGGCAGCGGTAATTGAGCAGGTACAAAGCGACCGGGAACATAACGGTTCCGGCGAAGCCGATGACGGCGCTGGTGAGGATCAGCGTGCCCGGGGTGTCGAGCAGCATGGTCAGCGACGTGATCAGGGTCAAGAGTGCCAGGAAAATGTAGTACCAAGTACGTAGAGCAATCCGCCGGCTTTTCGGGAAAAGCACATGAACAATGTCGGCCTGCATGCGGCTAACGGCATCTGCCGTCGCCAGCCAGGTATCGGTCAGGAAAGCCGCGGCCACTAGAAGAAACAACAGCCGCCCGATTTCGCCCCAGCCCACCTCGAAAAAGCGGCTTTGCACTACCGCGAGCTCGTAATCCTGGGGCAGCAAGCCCTTGGGAAACAGCAGCGCATAGGCCAGAAGACAGGTCATGAGCGTCGTCAGCAGATTGCCGACGATTCCGATCAGCACATCGGTGTGAAGGAATTGCTGCCATTTCCGCCAGCGATGCTCGTTTTCAGCCAGATTGCCGGGAAGAAAGCCGTCGCTCGTAATGACTTCCGGTTTGCCGGCAATGGGCCCCGTGATTTTGCCCATGTGCGCCGCCATTCCGACGCCCTTGTCGCGCAGCCAGTACGAATAGAACAAAATCCAAAAGCCTCCCAGTCCGGCGAAAGCGATGGCAGTGAGCAGCTTGGTGGCGTCCTGGGCTTCCCAAGGGCGGGGCAACGGAGCCGTGGAGCCCAGCAGTCCACGGAGGAAACTCGGTATCGCAGCGATGACTTCGGTCTGGAGGCAAGCCCAGAGCAGGCCGGCTACGGTGGTGATCGCGACTGCTTTCATGAATCGCTCAACCAGGACATACACCACCTTGCTGAGCACTATGGCCGCCAAGAATACGGCGATCGAGAAATACCCCCAAAACAGCGATTGGCTGCGGGCATCCCAGCCATCGGGAAAATGGGTCAGAGCAGCCAGCGCCGTCCCGCCCGCGGAGGCAAAGGCGCCGAACCAAAGGAAAGAGACGGACATCAATATCCAAAGAAGAATCCCGAATCCGCGATTGAGCCGGATGAAACCGTGAAAAATGCTCTCGCCGGTCAACAGGGTATAGCGGCCGATTTCGACGTTGATCGGATACTGGAGCAGGCAGGCCGGAATTAAAAGGAAGAGGAACGTCAGGCCATATTTTGCAATCAGGTAAGGCCACCAAATCAGCTCGCCGCTGCCTTGTGCCAGTGCCATCCATACGATTCCCGGACCCAGCGCCATCCACCAGCCGGGAAAAGCGGGCAGGGGTCTTCGGGCGAGATCGGCAAGCGCGGAGTCGCAAATAATCGGGCGATTCATGATTTTTATTCTTGTAAGTAGTCAGAGTGGCGGATTTTAAAAGCGGCTTAGCTTAGCGTTTTGGCGGCCACTCGCAAAATATCCAGAAGGTCGAAAACGCGCGCGACATAGTGATCCCGGACTCGATAATTCGGGTGCTCTTTGCCGCGAAGTTCGTCACCTACCGCGTCGATAAACCGGTTGAGGCGCCGCTCGTGTATCCCGAGCTTAGCCAGCAAAGGGTCAATGACGATCCAAGACAGTGCGGCAATCGCACTCACGGTAGCCATCATGGTAGCTGTGGTTGCGATGATCAGTCCCGTCGATGCCGACGCGGGGAATAAGCCGTAATACCAGGCACCGATAGCGGGCCCCAGCCAGAAATTGGCGATAGCCGTGTGTTGAGCGATGGCGGAGGCGGCGGCCATGCCGCTGGAGAGTGTGCCTGGCAGGGCTTTGTTGAAAGCCGCGTAGCTGGTGGCGAGGGTAATCAGGCTGCCGGCAAGCTCTGATACGGCTAGACGGGTTTGGCCGTATTCGGCCAAATTGCGCTCCATTGCCTCGCGGAATCCGGGACGATCGACTTTGCTTTGGATTTGAGTAAGAAATTGCTCGCACAGATCGGAAATCTCTGGGTTTCCCAGGATGGCTTCCATGAGCGCATCCCGCTGGAATGTCCGTTCCCCCTGAGCGTATGGCAGTTCCAGGAGTTCGGTATAGATCAATCATTGCAACTCCTGCTGTAGGGCGGTCGGTACGCCTACCGGCATTTTGTCCAGCCGCTGGCCTACCTTATTGGCCCCGGCTTTTCTGAACAGACTCGCTGTGCCTCGAATGAGGGAGCTGGGCAAACCCCACAGCATGTTCAGCGGGTGTTTGTAGAAGTCTTTGCCGAAAGTTTTCTTGTGGAGCGCCAATGCGCCTGAAAAAGAGAAGTGTTGTTCGACGAAAGCCGGGACTCTGGTTTCTCGCGAGGCTAGATAGGCTTCGATCCCTTGTGTCACAGCGCGTTCGATGATCCGGTGCAGGTCGGTTTCCATAGGCAATATTCGTGTTGGGAGAGTCGTTAGGGAAACTCTGAACAAGTCGATTCCGTTCGTCCTGAGCCTGTCGAAGGACTTAATCAGAGCTTCCTTAGCGCTTGAGAAACTCAAGCGCTGAGAGCGATGTGTTTGTCGGGTCCGCAGTGCGGAAATATTGAAAAAACTTGAAAGAAACCCGTCGGACTACTTCTTTGAAAGTCTGGTAACAGGCGCGGTTCGTGCTCATAATAAGCGCCTTTTAAGTTTTGCTCAGAGACAACTATCCATTAGGTTCGACTATGAAGAAACTGATAATTACGTTCTTGGCCGCTTTCCTGTTGATTGGCTGCGCCAACAAGGAAAAAACCACGCTCAAAGAGGCGCTGCTTGCCAAGTTCAAAGACGATTCCGATTTGAAAGATTATAAGCTTGATCCCGAGAGCATCGCCGATTGCGTGGTAGGAGAGATCAGTGGCGGTTTGCCGGGTTTCGCGGGCGACCCGCGCCGGGAGCGCTTCTTCGAAGCGTATACCCGTTTCGCGAATGCCAAATCGCCGGCCGATGCGGAAAAAGCCGTCACGGACTACCAGCAGATATTCGGTTCGGTTAAGCAGGCGCGGCAAGCCGCATTGAGTATTACCGACCATGTCATGACCTGCATGGGCAAGGCGGTGGCGACGGCCGACGGGGGCGAAAAGGCGGGGGAGTAAACGTGCCGTAACTCTTGCAGTTGCACGACCAAGAGCCAAAAGCGAATTCCGGGGGCGGATGGCATCGCTGATAACTTGATGTCCAAGGAAGTTGTTTCCCAGGCGGAAAGTGCCGGCGCCATCAAAGCCTATCTCGATTTTTTCGAGACCTTTTTGTATTCGCCATTAAAAAGAGGGCGGAACCATAATTCTGGCAAACTGCTGAGATGATAGCGGATCAGTTCGGCATCTTATGGGGGAGCCCGTTTCTTTTTGCCAATCTTCTACTCGTGCCATTGGAGTCGGCTCTATGGTATCGAGTCGCGGCGGCCATACTTTTCTCAGCCGCCGCTGCAATTTCAGCGAAGATGGACTAATGGACCAGTTCTACAAAACGATTATCCGGAACCAAGGATTGCAGTGTCATTGAAGATTGAATTTGCCGATACGGGCAAAGCCTCAAGTGATATGCACGGTAGTAAAAGCAAGAATTTAATGGATCGAAAAAACTTCGTGCTGGACATTAAACATGGAAAATCGAACTCCGCGATCGCGGAAAATCGCAAAAAACCGCGGAGTCGGAGCCGCGATTGTTAGTCTGAAGAGCGTCCTAACTATCCCAGAGTTTGGTCCAGAATGGGTTTTGAGCTTGTGAGTTTTGCCGGAAAGGTCCAAGTCATCTAGGGCAGCCTTCCAGTTTAAAGACGGCATAGCCGAGGGTTTCGATTTCTCTCTGCATTTCGGCAGGTGCATGCGCCTCGCTATGGCAATAGGCACAATTTTCGGCGTTGACCACGGCATCTTCTTCGCCTATTGATCGGAGCCAGTCGTGGGCATATTGCAGCGCTTTAGCAGGGTCGTTTTCCGGAAGCACCACATCGAAGTGCATGATTTTTCCGCTTGCGCTCCGCGCATAGGTGTCAAAAACGTAAATTTGGGTCATATGTCTCGTTTGTCGGTAGTGAATTAGGGTAAAAGGATCTGTTGGAGTAAAGACAGATCCTCCGAGGCGATGTTGTGAAGCCTAATAATGCAAAGCACGAGGCTCTGCCGTTATCAGATTCGCCAAATTCAGCCGATTTCATTGAACTATGATGGAATACCGGTTCGGTGCCCTCTTTTTGGCGTCAAGACGTGCGGTCTTGAAAACGGGGTTTCTATGCTCAATCGTGTTTGTATGCACTTCGAAGCCTTACAGCTCCGGAAAGGCAGAGCACTTGTAGATAGCGAACTCAGGCCGGTAATTAAACCGATAATCAACGATGTTCTATCGTTCATACAAGCTTCCGTATCAATACGGACAAACTTTGAAAAAGACGGAGTGCGGCTGCCGTCAGCAAAAGCGCGGAAGAAAGCGGTTGGTTCGCACTCCATAACCAGAGGATCTATCGGCTCTATACGATGTCAATAGGTGTTGTGTCGATATGAACTCTAGCGGGACCTCAAAGGTTTTGTCAATATAATATTGATCCGATACTATTAGGTGTATGAATACCGAATCGATTTACGATTATTTGGAACGTATCGCCAACCTCATTCGGACGGACGTCCGAAAGATGGGGATTGCGAGAGGATTGCAACCGGTGCAGTTGGAAGCGCTTCACTATTTGAGCCGGTGCAACCGATATAGCAACACTCCCGTTGCGGTGGCCGATTACTTGGGGTTAACCAAGGGGACCGTCTCGCAAACATTGGGCGTCTTGGAGTCTAGTGGGTTAATTGAAAAGCAGGCTGACCTTAATGATCGTCGAGTGGTTCATCTGACCCTAACGGATGAAGGAACTCGCATGGTCTCGGAGTCCATACCGCCCAATATTCTGAAGTCTGCGATAGAAGGTTTGTCTGAAAGTGCGTGTGAAGAAATCACAGCTACCTTGAATCGCGTTCTAAGAGAGTTGCAAGCAGCAAACAAATTGAAGACGTTTGGTTCCTGCAAGACTTGCAGGTATCACTTGATTCATCAAGAAGGAAGGCGCCAGTGCGGGTTAACGTTGGAGTGGCTGACGCAAACCGATGCGGAGAAAATATGCCGGGAACACCAGCCGGCCGTTGAGGATACTTAGCCTTGCGAGGGGATGAGCATGGCAGGACGGGCAGGGAGCCCGCCCCCAAAGGACGGAATTAAATCGCCTGTTCGCCGGTTTCGCCGGTCCGGATCCGAATAGCTTGCTCGAGGGTGGTGACAAATATTTTGCCGTCGCCTATCTTGCCCGTATTAGCGGCTTTAATGATGGAATCGACGGCTTGATCGACCATGCTACCGGTTACCGCGACTTCGAGTTTCACTTTGGGCAAGAAATCAACCACGTATTCGGCGCCGCGATAGAGTTCCGTATGCCCTTTTTGGCGCCCGAAACCTTTTACTTCCGTAACCGTAATCCCGCTAATCCCGATATCGGACAATGCTTCTCGTACATCGTCCAATTTGAAGGGCTTAATGATGGCGGTGATGAGTTTCATGCTTCTCTCCGATGATGTGAAATGTTTCTAGCCTTGGTTGGCCCGGCTCCGGATTATGTCCTCCACCACGCCGGGATCCGCCAAGGTGGAAATATCGCCTAGCTCGCGGATATCGTTGGCCGCAATTTTCCGAAGTATGCGCCGCATGATCTTGCCGGATCGGGTTTTCGGCAATGCCGGCGCCCATTGGATGATGTCCGGCATAGCGATCGGCCCGATTTCCTTGCGAACCATTTTCAGTAATTCCTGTTCAAGCTCGACGCTCGGCGAGACGCCGGCTACTAAAGTGACATAAGCATAGATCCCCTGGCCTTTTATGTCGTGCGGATAGCCCACTACGGCGGCTTCGGCCACGCTGTCGTGCAGAACTAAGGCGCTTTCGATTTCTGCCGTACCCATGCGATGGCCTGATACGTTGAGTACGTCATCGACCCGTCCGGTGATCCAGTAGTATCCGTCCGCATCGCGTTTGGCGCCGTCCCCGGTGAAATATTTGCCGGGATAGGTTGAAAAATAAGTGTCGAAAAAACGTTGATGACTGCCGAATACCGTACGGGCCTGACCGGGCCAGGAACGCGTAATCGTCAGCACACCCTCGCAGTCTCCTTCCAAGACGGTGCCTTGGCTGTCGACAATTGCCGGCAAGATGCCAAAAAATGGTCGTGTTGCGGATCCGGGTTTAAGCGGTGTGGCACCGATCAAGGGAGTAATCAGTATTCCGCCGGTTTCCGTTTGCCACCAAGTGTCGGCAATAGGGCAGCGCCCATCGCCTACCACGTGGTAATACCACTCCCAGGCTTCCGGATTGATGGGTTCGCCAACTGAGCCCAAAACTCGCAAACTCTTTCGACTAGTATTACTGACCCAAGTATCGCCCTGTGCCATTAGAGCGCGGATGGCGGTGGGGGCCGTATAAAAAATGTTGACCCGGTGTTTATCGATTACCTTCCAAAAACGATCGGGAGCCGGGTAGGTCGGAACGCCCTCGAACATAAGAGTGGTTGCGCCGTTGCACAGAGGGCCATAGACGGTATACGAATGGCCGGTAACCCACCCGACATCAGCGGTACACCAATAGATCTCGCCCGGGCGGTAATCAAACACATATTGATGGGTCATTGCCGCATAGACCAAATAGCCCCCGGTCGTATGCAGCACCCCTTTCGGTTTTCCGGTGGATCCGGAGGTATAGAGGATAAACAGAGGGTCCTCCGCATCCATGGCTTCCGGTGGACAATCGGGAGAGGCCGCTGACACGGCATCGTGATACCAGATATTCCGATCATCCCAGCCGATGGGTCCGCCGGTATTCTGGATGACAAACACCGTTGTTATGTTCGGGCAAGATTCCAGCGCGGTGTCCACATTGGCTTTCAGTGGGACGGTTCTTCCGCCGCGTCTTCCCTCATCCGCACAGACTACATATCGGCAATCCGCATCGAGAATGCGATCCCTTAATGCGTCCGCGGAGAAGCCGCCGAATACGATGGAATGGATGGCTCCGATCCGGGTGCAGGCGAGCATGACCACTGCCGCCTCTGGAATCATCGGAAGATAGATGCAAACCCGGTCGCCTTTTCGAACGCCATGCTTTCTCAGGGCGTTAGCGAACCGGCAGACTTGCTCGTGTAGCGCACGATAAGTGAGTTTCTTGTCGGTTTCGGGATTATCTCCCTCCCAGATTATCGCAACTTGATCACCCCGTTCGGGTAGGTGGCGATCAAGGCAGTTGTAGCTGACATTCAGCGTGCCGCCTTCAAACCAACGGATACGGGCCGTGCCGAAGTCGCAATCCTGAACTTTATCCCAAGGTTTGAACCAATCGACGAAGTGCTTCGCTTGCTGAGCCCAGAATTTGGCCGAATCTTGGATGGAGAGTTCGTACATTTCCTGATAGATGGCTTCGGTAATCTGTGCTCGAGCAGCTATTTCCGGGGGCACATCATAGATTTTTTCAAAAGACATTGGTTTTTCGATGGTCTTCGAGATGGGGTATGGATGCCCTGGGTAGCTTTGATTTTACCGAATTTTTAGGCGAGTTTGACCAGTCTCTGCAGTTTAACGAGTATCAGGCAAAAATCTGGATATTCAAGCTCAGATCGAAAAGCACGATACCAGCAGCCCATCGATTGGTCACCCCGTGCAACCATGTTTGAACCGGTGCCTAAAAAGTGATTCCTAGCCGGATGAGGTTAAATCGTTTTTAACCCGGGCCTGCTCGGTTCGTAAAGTTCAGTTCAAAGCCCCATTGAGTCTGGCATTCCAATTATCCTATATCAGTCTGCGAGCCACGATGAATGGGGTTGGTGCCGTATACGATAAGATAAGAGCCGGATAGCGATTTTAAGGGAAAAGCGCTGTTAAGCCCAAAAGACTCATTCGACATCGGACCGTTATAACGCCACGGATTATCGTGGCAGGTCTTGAGAGGGGCGGGTTATCGAGTACGCTTCGAGTCGGACGGATTAAGATCGTCCGGCTCGAAGGCGGCGTTAGCTATGTGAATATGCGTGTTAAACGCAACTTAAGACTAAACAGGCATTAGTGAAAGATTGCATCAGCCGTGTAGCCCTCGGTTTCCAATATGTCGCGGAGGCGGTTCAGGGCTTCCATCTGAATCTGCCGCACTCTTTCCCGGGTAACGCCCATTACCGCTGCAACCTCCTCGAGAGTGGAATGGTCGTAGCCTCGGAGACCGTATCGACGGGAAATGACTTCCCGCTGCTTGTCCGAAAGCTGGTCCAGCCATGCAGAAAGATTGGTTGAAATTCGCTCGTTCTGAAGCGTTTCCGGAAGAGGAAGCTTGTCTTCCTCGGAAATGCATTCCACTAAGGACTTTTCCGAATCTTTTTTAAAAGGGACATCGATCGATACGACTCGCTCGTTGAGCTTGAGCATCCTTTCGACCGTTTTGACCGGTTTGTTCAGATGTTTTGCTACGTCTTCCGCGCTTGGGTCGTGATGGAGCGTAATGGCTAACTGACGGTAAGCTTTCAGGTAGACATTCATTTCTTTGACGACATGAATCGGAAGACGAATCGTACGTGTTTGATTCATCAAGGCCCGTTCAATGGTTTGTCGTATCCACCAAGTGGCGTAGGTCGAAAAACGGAATCCCCGGTCGGCTTCGAACTTTTCGACGGCCCTTATCAGACCGAGATTCCCTTCTTCGATTAGGTCCAAGAGCGGTAACCCGCGATTTAGATAACGACGGGAAATTTTTACCACTAACCGCAAATTGCTTTCGATCATTTTCTTACGTGCCGCTTCGTCACCTTTTTGAGTTAAACGGCCGTAATGCTTTTCTTCGTCTGCGGTAAGGAGCTGGGAGTTCCCCAATTCCTTTAGGTATAAGCGCGTAGCGTCGTATTGATATTCCGGCCCAGCGGTGTCGAATTCTGCTTCATTCCAGATCGGTGCTTCTCCTTCGAGATCCTCATCCGTTTCGAAATTTTCAACGAAGGCAGCCACATCATCGTATAAGACTGCCTCTCCAAAGGTTTTCAATTCTTCTACGGCCTGTTCAGACATACCAATGCCCCCACGCAGTTAATTTATTATTAATAACCTATGTATAAACCAGAATTTCCGTCATCAATAACTCTGTTAATCAGTGTCAACGTGCTATGCTTAAAACCAATTATCGTGCCAACGTATTCCCGTCCTTCTCATCGCTTTAAATTTACGAATCATCTGTTCTTCCGTCCCGCATTCGATTGCCGGGTGTATCGGAAAATTGGCGCCTAGCCACGGAGCAAGGTTTCCATGCGACGGTTTTTTGACGGCTATCTCTTGTATCGGCCAATTAAATTTTTTCTTTAGCAGTTTTTTGATTTTTTGTGGCCTGTTTCGCAATTTTTTAAATAAGGCCGATTGGCGTATAACAGCTCGCTGAAATGGTGGATAGTTAGGATACACACTCCACTTTTCAGATGAATGACGAGTCACTTGAAAGACGCGAGAGCTGAACAAGAAAAATCTGGTGAAACAAGTCGGGCGAACCAAAATACAACAAGCAAAATCATTTTATGAGAGCGTCGATGGAAGCGAGATAATAAGTATTTTTGATGGTTTGCAGAAGCGGGAGATGCGGTGAGAACCGAACGATCAAGGCAAAAGAAATTTCATTATTTGTAGCTTTCCAACATCTCTTTTAACTCGTGGTGATACGGGTCACGTATACATCTCAATAGGCAATAGCTTGAAGTACCAAATCTTTTTTCACTACCAATTTTACAGGGGGAAGCAAACCCGGCCATACACCGCCGGCACGGGATTGCTGCGCACCGACACTTGCCAAATGCACTGGTAACGACTGGCCATTACGTGAGCCAGAGTTGGATCTTCTCGCCTGCAGGGCGGAAGCAGATCGAAGTATATAGGGCGGCGCGTGCGAAACGGTCCGGTGCTCCGCCCATATTGCAACAGGCCGCCGGTCGTATTCATGCTTGCGGGTTTCGGACTACCGCTGCGAGACATGGAGCGAGTGAGCGAGCGAGTCGAGTAGTCCCCGGAAGCCCAAGCGCCGGGTGGGTGGCCGGAGGTCGCCGCGAGAGCGGCGGTCGTAGGCGACCCACAAGGCATCGCGACCGGGCGTCGAGTCATTGTGGAGCCAGGTCCCGACCCCTGGTTGGGTCGGGACCGGTCGAACGCAGGACGGCCGGGGCGCCGAAGGCAATACTCGTCGCCAATTTTTTGCTCCTTTTGGAGACTTGGAGGTCCCAAAAGGTTTCGTAAAAAATGGCGACGCAATCGTTGTAGAACGTTCTCGATCCGTTAACGGGAGCAGGAGCGGGGACTTATGATTTGGGTGATTTCAACGGCCGAGCAAAACGTCTTTGGCTTGATTGATCTTCGCTGCGAGATAGTCGGAGCCGCCCCGGTCGGGATGTATTCTCTGCATCAGGCGGCGATGGGCATCGATGATGATTTCGCGAGAGGAGCCAGAAGCGATGCCTAGGACACGATACGCTTCATCGGTTGTCATTTTGCCATGGTCATGGCCAGCGGTTCGGCTCTCATGCTCCTGCCAGGATGCGTCATGGACGCGCTCCATATAAGCCTTCAGCAGTGAAGCGGATTCTGGGTCGTTGCGGGCATAGTCGTCGTACAGTTCGTTCAGTTGCCCTAGTGTCAAATCGTGCAAGCTGCGGCCGGCATAAAGCCCCGTCAGCACTTCGCCCATGATTTCGCCGGTTATATGGTCGAGCCGCATGCGCAGAAAATGCGACTCCACAAACGAACTGTTACGGCCGCCGCCGGAAGCCGCCTGTTGGGTTGCGGTTCGTTGGTGCTGCCAGCGCCGTAACAGCGGCGCGTATTGAACCAAGAGTTGGACGAGAAGAGGCGCAAGCCGGAATACCGCAGCGATTAGAGCGCCAACCAGCGGAACCAGCCAGACCAGCCGTCCGGTTGCAGCCAGGAATAACAGCGCCAAAACCCCTGCCCAGAGCAGACCGCGCCGGAATTTCTTGGTTGGCGCGGCGGATGGCGTGGAGTCGAGAAAACGGCGGACCGTCAGCACCGCAAGAATAATGACAGCGATCAGCAGGGTGAGTTGAATCAAGGCTTTGCCATCTGATGGGTCAATTGCAGAACGACCCCGCCTCGGGTGCGGCCGAAGTTTTCCAAGGCTTTCAACCCGCCTGCGGCATAGACCGCCACGGCACTGAGCAGATCGCGGAGTTGCCGAGCGCTTCCGGCGTCGAAGCGGCAATGGGCGCCCTGAGTCAGCTTGGCAACCTGCTTGAACGCGAGTTCGGCGGTAGGATCGAAACCTTCCTGAAAGAGAAATGCTCTCATGCCTAGGATTCCCAACTCTCCCGCCGCCTTGCAAAGATAGTCGACGTTTTCTTCCATGCTGTCGCCGACGAATACCAAGGCGTCAACCTTGCTTTTCCGCGTTTCCTGCAAGGCATGCTCCAGAACCTTGCCGATCTGGGTGTATCCTCCGACGCATTCCACGTCAGCCATGCGTCGCCGCAATTCTTCGGCGCGGATTAGCCAAGGGAAGGCCTCGAAGTCCGCAATTCCCCTATAGAAGCAGAGCTGGATCTCCAAGCCGCCGAGAGCCGCCGCCGCATCGAACATCTCCGACTGGATGCGGCGTGCTTCCTGCCAGGTGGGTTCGCGGCTAGCCGTAGCGTCTAGGGCAAAGACAAGTCTTCCTTTGCGTCCTGCCGGTTTGACGTTAGGCGTTTGCGTGAGTTTTTTCAAAAATGCCTGGATGTCACTGCTGCTGGATTGTGACGGAAGCTTTTTCGAGTCGCTCATGGCTGGATTCGAGTGGCGCAGTACAACACGGATTATTCTATCCGGCACATAATCGTTCGGGGAAAATCGCGACCGGACAGGTTTTACTTGCGAACACTTAGACCATCCGGAAAAGGATTTGGCTGCAATAGCTCATGCGCGCATTTGTCGCGACCCCACATCGCAAATATAGCCATCAAGCGTGATAAAGTGGAGTAATTCTTACTCGCTCCGATAATGCTGTGGAGCTTACAAATTAACTGTTTGCATTGCGTTGACAACATGGTAATTTGCGCCTGCTCCATAGTGTTCGTTTATGAACCCCGGAGGCGATAAGAACTTAAGAGGAGGTAGAGCATAATGTCCGAAGATAATAATAACCCAAGTAAGGCGGTTCAAGGTGTCCTCGACACCTTGAAGAGCAACCCGAAAGCTCTTTATGCCGCGATCGGCGCAGTGATGGTGATCATCCTCGTTTTAGCAATGAGCGGTGGCGGCGAAGAGGTGCAGATCAAGACGTCTGTTTCCGTCGGCCAGCAGGTGACTCTGGATAACCCGAACGGCGGGGGTTCGCATTTGACGACCACGCCCGGGTTGGTGAGCACATCGGAAGCCGAAGAGGACCAGGAGCAAAGCGTATGCGTCACCAAGGCAGGGACCAAAGGAACGGTTGAAGAAGAAATGGTAGTCGGTCAATTGCCGTTCGTGAAAGTGAAAGTGCTGGACGGAGACTGCCAAGGGAAGAGCGGTTGGACGTCTAAAGTCAACGTCAAGGGCGGCTGATCGAAACGGCGATGAGCGCCACGGTCATTCGCCCATCGCCGTTTCATGTTTTCTCATACTCATAATTCTCGCAGCACGCGCATCGGGCTGTTTTTTACCACTGATCGCGTATTCATATAACCTGCCAGCCCAACCACCAGCGCTCCTAAAACGGGGGTGGCCAACCAGGTTTCCCAGTGGAACCGATAGGCCAAGTCAAACACCCGGCTGAACAATATCCACGAGATTACCTCGCTGATTGCCGAAGCCAGGATGCCGGCTAAAAATCCCAGCGCGGCGAATTCCACCCATTGCGCATTCCGTAACAAGCGCCGGTTGGCGCCCATGGTCCTCAGCAGTACGTCTTCGTGAATGCGCTCATCCATAGTCGCCCGAACCGCGGCGAATAACACGGTAAACCCTGCCGCCAAAGCCAGCAGCAAGACGTACTCGATGGCGTGTGTTACCTGCTGCAAAATCATTTGAAACTGTTTCAGCAGCGCGTCCACTTCCAGGATTGTCATGCTCGGGAAGGATTTGGTCAGCCGCCCCAGCACCGGCTTCAGGTCCGTCGGCACATAAAAGCTGGTGAGCCAGGTGTGCGGATAGGCATCGAGGCTTCCGGGCGAAAAAATCATGAAGAAATTGGGGGTCATGGTATCCCAGCGTACGCTGCGGGTGCCGATCGCAGTAGCTGCCAATGGTTGACCTGCAATGTTGAAAGTGAGTTTGTCACCCAGATCGATCCCGAGACTCTCGGCAAGCTCAGCCTCCACCGAAACGGTAAGCGGACCACTTCCATCTACCCATTTTCCCTGAACCACCCGGTTGTCCGGTGGCAGCTTCGACGCCCAGGTGAGGCTCAGCTCGCGATTGATGGAGGATTCGGCCCGTGAGTCCTTGTGCACGATCGCAAAGACGTCTTTGCCGTTGATGGCGGTCAGCCGACCGCGCACGATGGGGTAGTACTCGCTGCTGGCGATACCCTCTTGGCTCAAGGCCTCGCGGAATCTTTCCAGATCGGTGTCAAACAAGTTAAGGGCGAAATGATTGGGCGTGTTTGCCGGTAATTGCCGCTTCCATTCCTGCAGCAGCTCGGTACGGACCAAGAGGCTGACCAGCATGGCCACGAGGGTGATGCTGAAGGCCAGTATCTGACTCACCCCGAGCCGTGGGTGGCGGGTCAAATGCTGGAGGCCAAAGCGCCACGACAGTGAAACGTACGGCAAGAGTAAGCGGCCGAGACCCAGCAACCACAAGCCGATGAGGCTGAATACGGCCACCGCCGTACCGCCTATGGCCAGCACGCTGGCGGTCATGATCCAATCGCGGGTATAGCGCCAGAGGAGAGCGCTTAGGGTAAGAGCGGCGAACCCGTACACCACCCAGGCGCTGGACGGTAAAGGTTCGAGATCGCGTCGTAACACTCGCAAGGGAGCCAATCGCCTGAGTCTGAGTATGGGCGGCAGGGCGAAGCCGAACAGGATCAGGAGTCCGGTGGCCGCGCCGAACATCACCGCGTGCCAGTCGGGACTGGCCAACGTGTGCGGCAGCAGGGAGCGCAGTAAATGTATGACGCCTTCCTGGGCCAGATAACCTAAGGCACAGCCGAGCGAACTGGCGATGAGGCCGACAGCCAAAAACTGGCTCAAGTAAATCCATAGGATATCCCGTTCGCGAGCCCCCAAGCATTTGAACATGGCGGTCATGTCGTAGTGCCGTTCGGTATAGCGGCGCGCACTCATGGCAATGGCGACACCCGAAATCAACACCACCGCGATACTGGTCAATCCCAGATAGCGTTCGGCGCGGTTCAGGGCATTGCCCAGTTCGGGCCGATCTTCGTGCACGTCGAGGATGCGTTGGCCCGGATGCAGCTGGGGTTTGAGCCAGCGCTTGAATGCGCGTAGCGCTCGTTCGTCACCGGCAAACAATTCGTAATAATGAACGTGACTGCCGGGTTGGATGACCCGAGTTTCGGCGACATCGGCTTGGTTCATCAGTACCCGGGCCGAGAGGCTGTAGAGGTCGCCGCGACGGTCCGGCTCATGGGTGAGAATGCGAGTGACGCGCAGCGGCTTTTCACCCACGGTGATTTTGCTGCCCAGATTCAAACCCAATGTCGCCAGCACGCGCTGTTCCACCCAGGTCTCGCCGCGATTCGGGATCTCGCGGGTTTCGGTGGCTAGCGCGATGCCGCCCAGGGTGGTGCGAAGCGAGCCGCGCAACGGATAACCGTTTTCGACCGCTTTAACGCCTACTAAAAGCAACTCGTCGTTTTCGATCAATACGCTGGAAAACTCGGTGGTGCGGGCTGCTTGCAGCCCGTGCGACGATGCCTCCTGCCGCCAGGAATCCGGCGGTTCCTGATGACCACCGACAACGAGATCAGCCGCCAAGAACTCTGCCGTCTGGAGATTCATCGTGCGGACTAGCCTATCGCCCAGTAGGCTAACCGCGCTGGAGCTGGCTACCGCGATCAGCAGCGCCACCATCAGGATGGTCAATTCGCCGCTGCGCCAATCGCGTGCGACCAGTTTCAGGGCAAGTTTGAAATTTTTAGCCACGGCTGGATCTCGTCATTTTCAGCATGCCGGCGATGCTTGATAAAAGACAAATTTGCCGGAAATAAATTCGGACGCGCGAAGCATACCCGGCGGGGCTCGCGTCAGGAAAGAGTGCGGAATGCTAAGCTTTAACGAAGATAATCAAAAAGAGACAATCCCTGTACCTTGACATATGCCTGCTGAGCGGCCTGTAGCGCAACTTGCTGGATATTGAACCGGCTGATCGCTTCTGCGTAGTCCAGATCCTGGATATTGGACAAAGTCGCTTGAGTATCGACTATGAACCTGCTTTGCAGGTCTTCCTGCTCGTCCAGTGCGTTCAGCCGTGCGCCGACGCTTGCTCGGGTATCCAAAATGTTTTGCAGCGCCGCGTCGATATCGGTCAGTGCGGCATTAGCCGCATCGTGGAAAGTCAAGTCGGCGCCTGTGCTTGATTGCGGGTTGGTGAAGCCGAGGTCGGTCAGGACTCCATCGCTATCGTTACTGACGGTCACGGACGAGGTGGCCCCGGCGGTTGCCGAAACGAATTCAATCGACCCCGCTCGATGCTGAGCGGCGACCGTTCCGCTCAAAGCAGTGGCGCCGATGCCGGCATTTATGGCGGTGACGAGATCGTCGGCAGATGCATAGTTCGCGGCGGCGACGGACACCGTATCCGCCGCGCCGCCGTCGACCGCCAGATCGAAAGTCACAGCACCGCCGCTGTAGTCGATGCCGGAGGACAGATCCTGCGTTCCGAGGACAGCGCTGTGAGATGCGGTGAAGTTTCCGGTCAAGGCCTGGGTCAGGGAATGCAAGGTATTGAGTATGCTCTGCTTGCCCCCGGAGGCGGCTATGGCATTGGCTCCCGAGCTTGAAGAAACATTCTCGAATACGGCGAATCCGGAATCGCCATCGGCCATGGGCCGTTGCGGGCCGATTTGCAGGAGACGCTGATTCTTGTCGCCTTGATAGACATAGCTCGGCGGGGTCCGGCTATTGTCGAATGCGAATGGGACGGCGTCAGAGCGAAAGCCGGCGAAAATATATTCGCCGTTGGCGTCCCGCGTATTCGCCAGTCCGAGCGTTTCGTCCAAAAGCTGTTGCATTTCCTTTGCGATGGCCTGGCGATCGCTGGAGCTAAGCGAGTCGTTGAGGCTCTGGACAGTCAATTCGCGTGCACGCTGCAGCACGTTGTCCGCTCCCGCCAACGTGGACTCCTCAAATTCCAATCTTGACCGGGTTGCCTGAATGTTGGACTGAAACTGTCGGTTGCTTTCCAGCGATTCATTTAAGTCCAGTGCACGCACCGCGGCACTAGGGTCATCCGCGGGAGTCAGGAGGCGCTGGCCGGTGGAGAGCTGCAATTGCGTTTTGGAGAGCTTGGCTTGCTGGCCAAGGATCGCATTGATGCCGAACTGTTCCATCAAGGACGTTGAAATGCGCATGCTTATCTCCTCACGGCTCCGATCAGCGCATCGAACATATCGTTCATAGCGGGAATCAATTGTGCGGCGGCCTGATAGGCCTGTTGATACCGTAACAGGTTGGCCGCTTCCTCATCGAGATTCACGCCCGACACCGAATCGCGCGCCTGTTTCGCGTGGTCCAGCAATTGTCTCTGTGCAGTACTATCGATCTCAGCGGCGTGGGTCAGCGTGCCTACGTCGCCGACGATGTCGTTGTAGGCGTCCTGATAGGTGGCTTTCCCGCCCAGAAGGGATGGCGTCGTCTGTAGCTGAGCCAGGGCGCGGGCGTTGGTGTTATCGCCGGGTCCCGTGAAAGGCGATCCTGCCGCCGCGATTTCTCGCGGGTCGGTCAGCGAAGCGGCCAGATCGCCGGCCACTCGCCGGAACGGGCGAATGAGAAAGCTGTCGTTGGCCGCCGCGGAGCCGCTTCCGATGCCAATGCTCAAGCCGTCTACGGCGAAGGTTCCGGTGGCATTGGTGAACTGGGTGTTGTCGCTCAGACGGGTGAGGGTGTAATCGGTACCGTCATAATCCAACCGGTAATCGGTCGCCGTCAAATCGGCGGGACCGTTGCCGGCGCTGTTGTCGAAGGCGATAGACAACACGGCGTTGCCGCCATTCGTCTGCTTATTGAACGAGCTGTATTGGCCGATCGCCGGGTTCGTGACGTCGGTGAAAAAATTGGCACCGGCATTTCCGTTCAAGTCGGAGCCAGCCGAGTGCTGGGCGTTAAATAGGGCCGCGAGCCCCACGGCGATGCGCCCTAGCGCGTTTTGGGCCGGGTCGAGTATTTCGCTGCCGAAGCGCAATAATCCACCAATTTCTCCGCCGCTGATGGCGCTGGTAATAACAACGGCGCTAGAGCCTCCGACCGTAATGGCGATGTCTTTCTGGTCGGGATCGTAAGCCGAGTCTTGCAGGCTCAACTGGCTTGCCATCGAGCCCATGACCAGTGCCTGTCCGCTGCCGATAAAGACGTTCAAAGAGCCGTCCTTTTGTTCAAACAGGCTGGTGTTCACTTTCTGCGCCAATTGCTCGGCCAGCAGGTTACGCTGATCGAGCAGATCATTGGGCGGTTTGCCCGCTTGGCCATAGGCCACGACGATACGCTCGTTTAGAGCGGCGATCCCCTTGGCCAGGCCGTTGATCTCATCGAGATTGGTGCTCAAGTTTTGATTCACTTGGCTCCGCAGGTCGTCCATGCGGTCATTCAGAACATTAAAACGCCGTGCCAGCGTTTCGCCCTCGGTCAACATCACGCGCCGCGCGGCGATCGATGTGGGATCGTTGACCACGTCCTGGACCGAATTGAAAAACGATTGAAGCGAGGGCGACAGGCTGGCATCGGGATCCGCGATGAAGTTGTCGACCTGTGTGGCCATCTGGTGGTAAGTCTCCAATTCCGCATGGGTGGAGAGACTGCTCCGGAGCTGAGTGTTGAGAAAACTATCATAGGAGCGAGTGATAGACGCAATGTCGACGCCGTTTCCGACAAAACCCGCACCGGTAAACGAGGGCAAGCGTTCGACTTGCTCCGTTCTCTGCCGGCTGTAACCTTCGGTGTTAACGTTGGCGATGTTGTGCCCGGTCGTCGTCAGTCCGCGCTGAGCCGCCATCAATCCGGATGTCGCTATGCCAAGAAGTCCGCCAGCCATAATTAACCACTCGAATGAATAATGCTCTTACACTCGTTATCGGCACTGATCGTTCTAACTGAAGACCGAATCAGGCAACGGGTAACGTTTCAAACGCACGATGTTCCTCGTATATGGATAGAACCTTGCGTGCATAGTTGGGATCCGTGGCGTAGCCGGCCTTCTGCAAGGAAGCCATGAATTGTCGCGGATTATCGGTATGTTCCAACGCCGCCGCGTAACGGGGATTGGTCTTAAGGAAATTCACGTAATCCCGAAAACTCTCGGCATAGTCGTTGTAGGCGCGGAATGCCGCTCTGTCGCGTACGGCGATACCGTCGGCGTATTCGAGGGTCCGGGCGGTCACGTGCTGGCCGGTCCAGTGCCGATCGGCCTTGATGCCGAAGAGATTATGGCTGTGTCCGTCATTCCCTCGCGCCGCCATCGTTTTTCCCCAGCCTGTTTCCAAGGCGGCCTGTGCCAAGAGCAGCTTGGGATCGACGCCCAGTTCGGCGGCAGCTTCCTGAGCGTGAGGCCAGAGCGCGGTTACAAATTCCTTGGGATTGGCGAACGGTTCGGTTTGGGGTGAGCTTTGGGCGGTCCGAAGCCGAGCGGTCGCTTTATCGGTCATCTTGGCTGCGGTTCCGTACTCCACTTTCAAACCTTCGGCTGTCATGTGTTCAGATGGCCCCGCATCAATCCTGGGAAGCGCATTATCGCGGTATTCGTCGAGGCTCATGCCGGGTTTTGGGTCACTGGAAGATTTGTCGCCGCCCAGCTGCTGAACCAGCATATCGGAAAAGCCGAGGCTGGACCGCTTGCCTAGTTCCACTGCCAATTGCTGATCGTACATATCGCGAAACATCTGGGACTGCTTGCCGTCCATTAGCCCGCCCTTGGGCACGGCCTCTCGCATGCTCTTCAAGGCCATTTGAATGAACAGCGACTCGAATTGCCGGGCGGTTTCACCGAGTGCTGCCTTCGGGTCATGCTTAGCCTGATTCTTGAGCTGGGCGGTGCCCTTGAAGTCGGTATACACATCGGCCATGCCCGTTTGCTTTATCATGCCGGTTCTCCTAAATCACGATCAGCTCGGCGCGGAGTGCTCCGGCGCTTTTCAAAGCTTCCAGGATGGCGACGAGATCGCTTGGCGCAGCGCCTACGCGATTGACAGCTTGCACGATTTCATCGAGCGATACCCCGGGATTGAAAACGAACATACGGTTCGCTTCCTCGTTTACGGTCAAGTCGGATCGGGGCACCACGGCGGTCGAACCTCCGGAGAGGGGCGGGGGCTGGCTGACGATGGGTTTTTCGCTGATGGTGACCGAGAGATTGCCGTGGGTCACGGCGGCTGGTTGAACCCGGACATGGCTGCTGATCACGACCGTGCCGGTGCGTGAATTGACGATGACCTTGGCGGGGGCCTCAGCCGGGCTGACTTCCAGATTTTCGATCATGGACGTGAACGAGACCCGCTGGGCCGGATCGCGCGGCGCGTTGACCTGAACGGATGCCGCATCCAACGGACGCGCCACGCTTCCGCCATAGGTTCGGTTGATGATGTCGGCTACTTGGTTGGCGGTGGTGAAATCGGGCGTATGCAAGTTGAGCATCAGATTGCTGCCTTGGGCGAAACCCGTCGGGACTTCGCGCTCCACCGTGGCGCCATTTGGAATTCTGCCGGAACTGGGCACGTTGACGGTGATCTTGGAACCGTCCTGACCCTGCGCGCTTAGCCCCCCGACCACGAGATTGCCTTGGGCAAGCGCATAGATCTGGCCGTCGGCGCCCTTGAGCGGCGTCATCAAGAGGCTGCCGCCGCGGAGACTCGTGGCGTCGCCCAGCGATGAAACATTGACGTCGATCGTCTGTCCGGGCTTGGCAAAGGCCGGCAGATCGGCCTGTATGGAAACGGCGGCGATATTTTTCGATTTGAGGTCGATGCCGGGTGGCACGGTCACGCCTAGTTGGAGCAGCATATTGCGCAAGGTTTGGCTGGTGAACCGGTTCTTGTCGCCGGTGCGGTTCAAGCCGACGACCAGGCCGTAGCCGATCAACTGGTTGCTGCGAACGCCGGCGACCGAGGCGATATCTTTAACCCGCTCCGCCATCGCCTGGGATTGCGGCAGGGCAAAGGCCAGAAGACCGATCTTAAAGACTGCGCGCAGAGAGAACATACCCACGGCCTTACCTCAATCGATCAGAAGGGAAACAGTATGCTGGTGAAAAACCGTTGCAGCCAACCCATACGGTTGACGTCGGCCACTACGCCTTCTCCGTTGTAAATAAAGGTCGCATCGGCAACTTTTGTGGAGTCCACGGTATTGCTAGTATCGAGGTCCACCGGGCGCACCAGTCCCGAGAGCTTGATGTATTCATTGCCCTGGTTCAGGCCCACGCGCTTTTCACCCTGCACCCGGAGATTGCCGTTGGGCAGCACTTCCACCACGGTAACGCTGATGTTCCCGGTCAAGAGATTGCTCTGATTGCTCTCGCCTTTGCCTTCGAACTTGTGCGTCGATTCCAGGCTGCTGGATACGTTGTAACCGAGGATTTCAGCCGCTTCCTGCCCCATCAGCATGGGGGCTTTTACCTGGGTGGTCGCCGAACGGTCGGCCTTGGTATCCGCGTCTTTCTGGGCATTCGTTCTTTCCACCAGCCGGATGGTGAGGGTGTCGCCGACCCGTCGCGCCTTATGGTCTTCGAACAGCCGCATGTCGTAGCCCGACTGAAAAATCGCCCCGGGATTCTGCATGGGCGGCGTCATGTCCTCGGGACGGGCCGGCGCGTAGGCAGGATCCCGCCGCGGCGGCGGATTGAGGATGGCGGCACAGCCGTTCAGCGTCAGCAGGATGAGAAAGAGGGCCGTGGACTTCATCGAATCAGCACATCAGAGCGTATTAGAGGCAAAGCCCAGCATTTCGTCCGTGGTGGCGATGGCTTTGGAGTTCATCTCATAAGCGCGCTGGGTTTCGATCATATTGACCAACTCCTCCACGACGTTAACGTTCGAAGTTTCCAGAGAACCCTGGACTACTTTTCCGATTCCGTCTTCTCCCGGCGTGCCGACAATCGGGGCGCCGCTCGAGACCGACTCCCGGTACTGATTTTCTCCGATCGGTTCCAGCCCTGTCGGGTTGATGAAGTCCGCGAGCTGGATGTTGCCGATGACATTGGGCGTAGGGTTGCCGGGCTCCAGGACGGATACCGTGCCATCGTTGCCGATCGTGACGCTCAAGGCGCCCTGCGGCACGGTCATGGCCGGTTCCAAGGGATAGCCGCCGTTGGTGACGATTTGACCGGTGGAGTCGAGCTTGAACGAGCCGTCGCGGGTATAGGCGATATCGCCGTTCGGGGTAAGAATCTGGAAAAAACCGCGGCCGTTGATGGCAATGTCCAGAGAGTTCTGGGTCTGGAGGATATTGCCCTGCGTGTGAATTTTTTCCGTGGCGACTGTCCGAACCCCGGTACCCAGCTGTAAGCCGGACGGGAGCGTGGTGTTTTGCGTGGACTGCGCTCCCACCTGCCTGACGTTCTGATAGAGCAGGTCTTCGAAGAGCGCCCGTTCCTTTTTGAAACCGGTGGTGTTGACGTTCGCCAGATTGTGCGAAATCACCGACATATGGGTTTGCTGCGCATCCAGGCCGGTCTTGGCGATCCAAAGGGAAGGGGTGGTCATGGTCTTGAACCTCTCGGAGTGTCTTTAGCCGATCCGCATGAGTTCGGCGCTTGCGTTGCCGTTGTCTTCGACGGTCTTCATCATCTTGATCTGGTATTCGAACTCCCGCGCCAGTTCGATCATTTGCACCATTTCTTCCACGGTGCTGACATTGCTTCCTTCCAGCGAGCCGGTCACCAGTTGAACCTCGTTGGTGGCTTCCGCCGGAGCCCCGTCCTTGACCCGCATCAGCCCGTCCGTGCCTTTTTCAAGCTGGGATTTATCCGGTTTCACCAGCTTGATGCGGTCGAGCACCGCCAAGGCGGTGGCATTGGCGCCTTGCGGAATGATGCTGATCGTTCCGTCCACGCCGATTTCGACCTTTTGCGCGGGCGGAATGGCGATGGGTCCGGCGTTGCCGAGCACCGCCAAGCCGCTGCCGGTGACGAGTTGTCCCTCGGGCGTGATATGCAAATCCCCGGCCCGTGTATACGCCTCGCTGCCGTCCTTGGCTTGCACGGCCAGCCAGCCTTCGCCGTTGATGGCGACGTCGAGATCCCGCCCGGTGGTTTGCAACGAGCCAGTCGACAAATCGACGCCGGGACGCTCGGTCATGGCATAGACCCGGCTGGGGTACCCGTTCCCGAATACCGGCATCGTGCGGAGTTGCTCGAAATCGGCGCGAAAGCCCGGGGTATTCGCATTGGCCAGATTGTTGGCGTTGGATGCTTGGGCCAGCAGAATCTGCTTGGCACCGCTCATCGCGACATAAAGGCTACGGTCCATGGTCGGAGGTCCTGGCTATCGGGCGTTAACGAATATTGAGGAGCGTTTGGGTGATCGTGTTTTCCGTGGAAATGGTCTGCGCGTTCGCCTGATAAGCCTGCTGGGCGATGATGAGATTGACGAGTTGCTGCGCCAAGTCCACGTTGGCCCCCTCCAGTGCGCCGGCTTTGATGGAGCCGAAGCTGCTGGTACCGGCTACGCCATTGATCGGCACGCCCGAATTGGCGCTTTCTCCCCATTCGGTGTCGCCGAGCTTGGAGAGTCCTTGCGGGTTTTGGAAACGGACCAGGGCCACCTGCCCCAAAGGTTTGGAACCCCCGTTGCTAAAGCGGGCAAAAACGATCCCGGTGTCGTCGATGTCTACCCCCGTGAGTCGTCCGATGGTTAGGCCGTCTTGGGTCAAGGTGTTGACGCTAAATGCGCTGCCAAGCTGGGTGGAGCCGGCCAGGTCGAGCGTGAGCTGGATAGGCTGAGCACTGGGGTTGATGGTTACAGAGTCCGTCTGAAACTGGGTTGTCGCTGTGGAACCATTAACCTGGCTGAGCTTGCCATCGGAGTCGAACAATAAGGTAGTCGGGTCAGTGGTTGTGCCGCCCAGCATGTTTTGCCCGTCCACGTAGGCATGCAGTTCCCATTCGTTGGTGGTCGCGGTTTTGACGTAGTAACTGGTCGCGATGTGGGTATTCCCCAGTGAGTCGTAGATCGTGACCGAAGTGGCATGGGTATAGCTGGTGGGATCCGTCGGGTCGAAAGGCGTGGTGGCGGGCGGGGTTTGACGGGAATCGACATTGACGCCCATCGCTACGGAGCTCGTGGCTTTCGGCAGGCCTTGCGTCGAATCGAGCTGCAAGGTCTGGAATACGCCGGTACTGAAGCCTTCGGCCACTGTTTCGCCATTTGGTGCGTAAACCAGCAGCGGTTGGCCGAGGTGATTCACCACATAACCTTCTTGATCCATGTGAAAGGCGCCGGCGCGGGAATAGACCCGCTCATTGATGTTGTCGACGTTATCGCCGAGGACGAAGAAGCCTTCACCGCTGATCGCGAGATCGAGATTGTTCTCGGTGAATTCAAGGTTGCCTTGGTTGAACTGTTGCGCCACGTTAGTCACCCGTACGCCGGCGCCAGGCGTGATGGACGAAACGCCTCCCAAGCTGCTGGCATAGACGTCGGCGAATTCGGAGCGGGATTTCTTGAATCCCGTCGTATTGGCATTGGCGACGTTGTTGCCGGTTACCGAGAGCATATTGGACGCGGCATTCAAGCCACTTAAAGCAGTGTTAAAGGCCATGACTTACCTCGCTAGATGACAATAGTTATTAAAGGACAGCCCGAATATCGTTTAACGTGTAACGCCCGAGACCGCTGAGATGGACTTCCATGCCTTTCGATCCGCCCACGGTTACGCTTTCCACCGGAGCGGCGATTTGCGTTTCGAGCGCTGTGGTTCGGCCGGCAATAACGGCTTCGGCTTTGATCCTGTAAAGTCCGGGATCGGCAAAGTGCAGTTCGTCTTCCAGCTTGCCATCCCACTCGAACGACAACGGTCCTTCGGCTTGCGGCCCGAGTTCCAGCATTCGGATCAAATTACCGTTCTTGTCCGTAATTCGGACGTTAACCTGTTCGGCCTCGGACGGCACACTCAGCTCGCCCTCGATCTTGCCGTTGGCGGCCAAAATGCCTTTATCGGAAGCGATCAGCGCGGATCGCCCCACCAGGTTCGCGGCCATCAAGGCCTGTTCTTTGTTGGCGGATGCCGCAAAGTCGGAGAATGAGGATTGCAATTGCTGGATTCCCGTCACGGTGCTGAACTGGGCCAGCTGATTGACGAATTCAGTGCCGTCCTGAGGCTTGAGGGGATTCTGACTGGTCAGTTGGGTGACCATCAGCTTGAGGAAGTCCTCTTGACCCAGTTCGTTGCGTTTCCGAGTTGGCGACGCGGTTTCGGTCAGTCCGAGAGATTTAAGCGCGTTGACATCGATGCTCATGATCCGTCACCTCAGGCTTGTCCGAGACGCAAGGTCTGCAGCATCAGCTGCTTGGCGGTATTCGCCACCTCGACATTGTCCTGATAGGATCGGGATGCGGACATCATGTTGGTCATTTCTTCGATGGTGTTGACGTTCGGCTTGAAGATATAGCCATCGGCATTGGCCATCGGGTGATCCGGCGCATATTCCATGCGCAAAGGCGTTTGGCTCTCCACCACGCCGAGTACCTGCACGCCGACCGGTGCGTTACGCTTATCCGAGGCTTCCTGAAGCTGTGCCGCAAACACGGGCTGCCGGGATCGATAAGTCTGTTCGACGCTGCTGCTGACACTGTCCGCATTGGATAAATTGCTGGCCACCAGGTTGAGCCGCAGCGACTGCGCGGCCATTCCGGAGCTGGCGATATCAAAGATCTTGAACGACGACATGGTTATTCTCCCGTCAGGGCGATTCTCAAAGAGGAGATCTTGCCACTCAAAAAGTTGAGAGTGGCTTGGTATTGCACCGCGTTTTCGGCGAAACGCATCTGTTCTTGTTCGGTTTCCACCGTATTGCCGTCCAAACTAGGTTGCGACGGTACCCGATACGATGTTTCTCCCCGCGATCCGAAGGGCGTTGCCGTCAGATGCCCGGCCTGGGTAGCCGCGAGGTTGACGGGGGAGGGGGCGACGCTTTTCAGTACCGAACGGAAATCCAGATCGCGGGCTTTGTAGTTCGGCGTGTCGGCATTGGCCAAGTTGGAAGCCAATAACTCGGTGCGCTGATCGCGGAGTTTCAGCGCTAGGGGATGGATGCCGAGGGCATTATCGAAATTGATCGTCATAAACATATCCTCGTTGCCTGCTGTGCAGTACTAAGCACGAGGTATGCCACGTAAAAAGTGTCCGTCTAAACAGTAGCTTGTGAGTTATGGCTTGAAGACGGAAAAGATAAGCGGCAATTTTTCGCCACTTGGGGCGGTAAATTTGCCGGATAATGTCAGAGAGCTGGCTTTAAGCGGTAATAGCGGCAAGTGGCGCCGCGAACGATCTCATACGAATCAAGCCCGGACGGAAGGGATTCCGTGCTGCTCAGGAACAGGTAGCCGCCCGGATTGAGCACTTTGGCGATGCGCGCCAAGATATCGCGCTTCAATTCCTCGGAGAAGTAAATCAGCACGTTGCGGCAAAAGATAATGTCAAACTTCCCCAGCGCCGCGAAAGGCTTGAGTAAATTGAATTGCTGGAAGCGGACGCGATCGGCAACCTCCGGTTTGAGCTTCCATTTGTCCTGATAGCGCTCGAAGTAACGAGACTTTAGATTACCGTCCAATCCGCGCGACAATGCCATTTCGCTATAGACGGCCTGGGTGGCTTCGGCCAAAACTGATTCCGAAATGTCGGTCCCGATGATCTGTACGTTTCTTTTTATGCCGGTCCAACCGTAACGGAAGAATTCCTCGACACAGAGACCGATCGAATAAGGTTCCTGCCCTGAAGAGCAGGCTGCGGACCAAATTCTCAAGGGGCCTCCGGTTTTATTGGCCGCCCAAGCCGGCAAGAGAACGTTTCTAAGCTCCTCGAAATGGGAGTTGTCACGAAACCAAAAAGTCTCATTTGTGGTCATGGCGTCGATAATGCGGGTTCTGAGCTTCGAGGGGACGGCATCAATTCGGAGTGCGGCTATCAATTGCGCTATAGACGCATAATCACTCTCTTTCAAAAGTCCGGTCAAACGATTTTTAACCAGGTATTGCTTGCCATTGCTGAGCAATATTCCGCACGAGTCCACGAGGAATTTCTGGAAGACTGAAAATTCGTCGGGATTCAAATCCGGTTTCATGAATACTCCACTTGGCAGGCTTGTTTAACGGCTCGCGCGGCATTTCGCGCAATGATGTGCTTGCCTGGTTTCGCTTGATTCGGAACTTCTTATGTCCTTCTTGCTTCTTGGGTCGATAAAAGATGTTCTTCCAGGCGCTGTTGTACAACCCGCGCGAGATCATCCGGAACGTATTTGGCAAGAAACTTGTTGGCGCCGACTTTTTCAACCATCGTCTGATTGAAGACACCACTCAGCGAGGTATGAAGCAACACATATACATCTTTCATAGCGGGGTCTTTGCGCATCTTTGCCGTGAGCGTATAGCCGTCCATGCGCGGCATTTCCACGTCGGAAATTATCATGGCCAAGTAATCATTTAAATTTTTTCCTTCGGATACCCAGTGTTCGAGGATTTCCAGCGCCTCCTGGCCGTCTTTGGCAATCGTGCTCGTCACCTCGAGCTGGTCTAGTACACGCACGATTTGAGTACGGGCAACGACCGAATCGTCTACGACAAGCACACGCTGCTCAAGGACCTTGGTGTTCTCATCAATCACGCCGTCCGAAACGTGGTCGCTGCCACCTATGACTTCCTTCATTACTTTTTCCACGTCGATGACTTCGATGAGTTCCCTTTCGTATTGCGTCACGGCGGTAAGATAGCTTTCATTACCCGCGCCTTTCGGCGGCGGCTGGATTTGCTCCCAGCCCATATTGATGATGTGGTCGACCCCACTAACGAGGAATCCCTGGGTAGAGCGGTTGTATTCGGTGATGATGACATAGCCGCCGCCGTCGCGAGGCAGCGGGCGCGCGCCAATAGCCATGGAAAGGTCCATCACCGGTATGGTTTTGCCGCGCAAGTGGGCAACCCCGCAAATCACCGGATGGGATTTCGGCAGCTGAGTCAGGGGCGGACACTGAATGACTTCCTGCACTTTGAATACGTTAATTCCGAAGCGCTGGAAGCCACCGAGTTTGAACAGCAGCAGTTCGAGGCGATTGTGTCCGGCGAGCTTGGTTCTTTGGTCCACGCCTTCGAGTATGCCAGCCATTCTGAATCTCCGGGAAAAGTTGATCGTGACTAAAGTGTAGCGGCTGGCGGGTGATCCGCTTGAGTCCGGTTCGGCATATTACATGCATCCTCTATTTAATCATTGGAGATGTATGTATGCCAGGCAAACTAAAATTTTTGTTTCTACTCGCGTTGGCGGCTCCCGCGGCTTTCGCCGAGATTCGGCTACAGTCCCACGAGTCGATTTCGGCCGCGATAACGGCACTGATCGAGTCGGATTTCCGTCAGCGAAACCAGGAATACCAGGCGGAGCCGGTCAAGCTGGACATTCGTCTACAGCTGCCTCTGTGCGATCGGCCGTTGGATGCCTTCTTTCTTCCGGGGCGGCGCGAAAGCGGATTTCTTTCCGTCGGCGTGCGTTGCGAAGGCGGACGTCCTTGGACCATATACAACAAAGTTCAGGTCAAGGCTTTCCGGGAAGTTGTCATACTGAAAAATGCTGTGAGACAGGGTTCCGTTCTTACCGAGGCCGACCTTGGTTTGGAGAAACGAGACCTCGCGGAACTGCGCGGCGGTTATTTCACTTCTCTCGGGCAAACGGTCAATCGCCCTGTTAAGCGAACCTTGCCGGCCGGCACGGTGCTGAGCCCTGAATGGCTGTCCGTGTCGAAAATGGTTCGGCGTGGACAGAAGGTAATCATTCGGGCGGAGAGCAGTCATTTTGCCGTCAATATGTCGGGGCAGGCTCTGGCCGACGGGGAGGCCGGTCAGCGGATTCGCGTTCGCAACGACCAATCGGCGAGAATCGTGGAGGGTACCGTCATGGGACCCGGTCTGGTCTTGATCGGACTTTGAGGGCAGACAGAAAAAGGTGACTTGGCCCTAAAGTTGGCGGTCGGGGGGCCGATAACAATTTAAATGGTTCTGCCAAGAGGATGCGGTCATGGAAATTAAGCTTCAAAACACCATCAGCGGTCTCTCCACCGGGGCGACCCATAAAAAAACGAATAAAGAAACGCCGGCTGGCGTCGGGGAGTCCGATGCCTCGTCAACATCGATTGGCAGTGTGTCTCCCGAAACATCGCTTCGGCTCTCCGAGGTCACAGAGCGTTTGTTGACCGAGTCCTCGGTTGACGATGCGCGGGTGGCGCGGATTGCCGGCGCGGTTCAGTCGGGCAACTACGAAATCAATCCGCAGCGGGCGGCGGAGAAGCTCATCGCCATGGAACGGATGCTCCCTAGGTTCTCATGACCGCACACGCCCAAAAGCTTCGCGAGCTGTTCCGCCAAATGCTTGACGGACTCGGCGGAATGTTGAGCCTGTTGGAGAAGGAGTCGGAATGTCTCGCGGCGCGTGAGATCGAGGCAGTGGAGGCAGCGTCTTCGAAGAAGCAGAAACTCGCATTCCTGCTCAACGATTTAGCTGCTCGCCAGACCGGGTTTGTCCACGCGTACGGTTTGCCGTCCGACGCGGGCAACATCAATACGTTTCTGGACCGGCTCGATTCCGAACTGCCGGAGGTGGAGACCCTGCGGGCCGAGTGGCGCGAGATCGTGCGCCTGACTTTGGCCTGCAGAAGGCAGAATGAACTCAACGGCGCTTATATCGGCCTTTTGCGCCGCCACGTCGATTCCAGTTTAAATTTTCTTCACGGGTTCTCGTCGGCGGGTGCAACCTATGGGCCGGACGGATCAAGGTGCCGTGGAGAGATTTCGCGGCAGTCATTTTCGGTTTGACCCGCATGCTCGACAGGCTGAAGCGAATCTTGCGACGACCAGCCCTTAACGTAGCGGCAGAGAATTCGGATGAAGCTCCTTCGAGCCCGCGACCAATCGGCGATTACGTCATCGATCCCGTCCAGGTCTTTCGGGTTTTGAAAGATTTGCAGAAATGTCACGCGCTGCTCTCGGTTAGAGTGCCCGGAGTTCATCGGGCGTTTCTTTCATCGCTCTTGGACGTGGACGGCGAAGAAAATCTTATTGTTCTCGATGAGCTGAATCCGAACCGCGGTCACGAGCTGTTGGCGCGCCGTGATCACTTCGTGGTTGATGCCCTTCTACGAAAAGTGACGGTATCTTTTCGTGTCACCAATTTCCTCATAGGCGAACAAGACGGAATTCCGTTTTTGAAAGCCCGGATTCCAGAGGAAATTTACTACCCGCAACGGCGGAAAAGCCGTCGAATTACAGTCCATTCGGCGCTCAGAATTCCATTTCAAGCCAATTTAGCGGCAGAGCCTTACCGGCTTGACGGCAATTTGGCGAATCTGTCCGAAGGCGGACTCGCGGCTGTCGTTTCTTTGCCGCTCGAAGCAAAGCTGCCTAGAGAGTTGAAAAACTGTTACGTGTCATTTCCGGAGGGCGACGTTATCGGCTTCTCGCTTTCGATTCGTTATGAGAAGCGGATATCGAAGGAAAAACAAATGATCATCGGCGGTAGCTTCTCGGATATCGACCTGGTCGATTGTGCCAAAATTAAACAGTTTTTGGGGGCGCTGGAGCGGGATCAACTTCGGCATCGGGTTTATCCCGTTTGAAAGGCCATTCTTATGTATTGTAAAACAAGACGACCAGTCGTATAGTTAAGCCATGGCTCGAATCGGCAGCAAACAAATTACTCGCGAAAAGCTCTTGGACCAGGGGGTCGCCATGCTCATGGAGCACGGCTATCACGGCACGGGCTTGCAGGAGCTGCTGTCCAGCGTTCAGATTCCGAAGGGATCGTTTTACAACTACTTTCCCAGCAAGGAGGAATTCGGTGCGGAAGTTATTCGGCACTACATCGAGCCATTCATTCGCCAGCTGGATGATTACTTGAGTCGGCCGGAACTGGATGCGCTGTCCGCGATGAAGCGTTATTTCCGGGATTTGATCGAAGAACTGGAGCGGCGGCAGTTCAAGGGCGGATGTTTGTTGGGTAACCTGATCGGTGAGATCGGGGATACCAATGAGACGTGTATGGCCTCTCTCCGGGATGCCTTTCATCGTTACAGGGATAAGTACACGGAAGGCTTAGCTCGCGCCCAGGCGGAAGGGGCGATACGCGCCGATCTATCGGCCGAAACGATGGCGGATTTGCTCTCCGACAGTCTGCAGGGCGCTTTGCTGCGAATGAAGGTTGAGCAATCCGTGCGTCCGTTGGAGGTCTGCTTGAGCCATCTGCTCGACGATTATTTCAAACCTAAGAGTTCTTGAAAGCGAGGAGGTATGCAATGAAAAAACAGCGGATAAGAGAGAAAAAACTGATTCGGGCCTTGCGCGGTATGACGCTCGGATTGATGTCCGGATTGGCCTTAGCCGCGGTGGGTATGTCTTCCGTCAATGCGGATGAGACCTGCCTGTCGCCCTATATGGCAAAGATCACGGGCCAGGAAGATTACGTGTACGTTTGGACCCTGGGTGCAACGGGTATCGGCGACGAGCAGGACAAACTGGTGACCGTGGACGTCAATCCGAAGTCGCCCAAATACAGCAAGATCGTGGACAGTCTCTCCGTGGGCGGCCGTAACGAGGCGCACCATTCGGACTTTACCGATGACCGGAACTATCTTTGGGCGGGCGGATTGGACACCAGCAAGATTTTCATCTTCGACGTCCACTCCGATCCGGCCAAACCCAAGCTGCACAAAACGATTACCGATTTCGTCGCGAAAAGCGGCGGCGTGGTCGGACCTCACTCGTTTTACGCCTTGCCCGGACGCATGCTGATCACGGGCTTGTCGAACAACAAGGATCACGGCGGACGGACGGCGATGGTGGAATACACCAACCAAGGCGATTACGTCGCGACCCACTGGGTGCCCACCGACAGCGATATGCGCGGCGCGGTGAAGTCGGGCAAGTATGCCGACGGTTACAACTACGACGTGCGTGCGCTGCCGAGGCGCAACGTATTGGTTTCCTCGTCCTTCACGGGTTGGAACAACTACATGATGGACTTCGGCAAGATGCTGTCCGACAAGGAAGCTATGAAGCACTTCGGCAATACGGTGGTCGTCTGGGATCTGCACAGCCGCAAGCCGAAGAAGGTGTTCGACGTACCCGGCTCGCCTTTAGAAGTGCGCTGCGCCTGGGAGGAAACCCACAACTACTGTTTCACCACGACGGCGTTGACTTCCAAGATCTGGCTGATCTACGAGGATGACAAAGGCGAATGGCAAGCCAAGGAAGTCGCCGATATAGGCAATCCATCGAAGGTGCCGTTGCCCGTCGATATCTCCATTTCCAACGACGACAAGCGGCTTTGGGTGAATACCTTCATGGACGGCAACAGCCGTGCGTTCGACATCTCGAATCCGCATAAGCCGGTGCAAATCTATGAAAAGCACATCGGCGCCCAAGTCAATATGGTGTCATCGAGCTGGGACGGGAAACGGCTCTATTACACCTCGTCTCTGCTCGCCAACTGGGATAAGAAGGGCAAGGACAACGAGCAGTTCCTCAAGCTTTATCACTGGGACGGCAAGGAGCTGAAAGAGCAGTTCGCCATCGACTTCTACAAGGAGAAGCTCGGGCGTCCGCACCAGATGCGTTTCGGTGCTTACGCGCTGTACAAGAGTGTGGCCGAAGCACGGCCGGCGGAGCCTTTGGCGGAGCTTCGCCGTCGCTGACCCGGTGTATTCCGGAGCTGCGACGGCGGCTCCGGAACGCCGACGGTTTTTTGACGACTATTGATAATCAACGAGAGGAGGCTGCCATGCCCAAGTATTTAATTGAACGCGAAATTCCCGGTGCGGGAAAACTGTCTGATCAGGATTTGCACGCCATTTCGCAGAAATCGTGCAGTGTATTGAGCCGCTTGGGGCCGCAAATCCAGTGGGTGCAGAGCTATGTCACGGATGACAAGGTTTATTGCGTCTATATAGCGCCCAACGAGGAGATGATCCGGCAGCATGCCCAAGAGGGCGGATTTCCGGCCAATCGGATTTCGGAGATCAAGACGGTTATCGATCCGACGACCGGCGAGTGATGTATTTTTGCAGGGTGGGTTAGGCGCGCACATCAATCATTCGGATTTTCACCGTCCCTGTGCGCGCCGTAACCCGCCATTGGCGTGATTATTTGACCCGCATCCCCGGCTGCGCGCCCTCGTCGGGAATCAGCACGAACGGTCCGCCGCGCTCATCGCTCGCGGCAAGCACCATCCCTTCCGACAGACCGAACTTCATCTTGCGCGGCGCAAGATTCGCGACCATTACGGTTAACTTGCCTTCCAATTGCGCCGGGTCGTAGGCCGATTTGATGCCCGCGAACACCGTGCGGGTTTCGCTGCCGATATCCAAGGTCAGCTTCAGCAGCTTGTCGGCGCCTTCCACATGCTCGGCTTTAGCGATGCGGGCAATCCGCAGATCGATCTTGGCGAAGTCGTCAATCGATATGGTGTCGGCGATCGGTTGAATCGCGTGTTGCTGATGCTCCGCGTGGCGTTGCTGGGAATGAGGTTCCGGCTGGGCGGCGGCTTGCAGGTTCTGTTTGTTGGCTTCCACGAGAGATTCGATTTGTTTGGGGTCAATCCTGGTAATGAGATGTTTGTAAGTTTTTATTTCATGTGACAGAAGGCTTTGATTCAGATCTTTCCAAGTTAAAGGCTGAATATTCAGAAAAGCCTCAACATGTCCCGCTAGCCGCGGTAGGATCGGTTTAAGCATCAAAGTAAGCAGACGAAAAAGATTAAGTGCTGCGGTGCAAATTAGATGTAATTCTTCAATATTTTTCTCGTCTTTCGCTAATTTCCATGGCTCTTTATGGTTTACATACCTATTAGCGATATCCGCAAGTTCCATGATTACGCGAATAGCACGCCCATATTCCCGCTTCTCATAAGCGTCAGCGACATGCTCTATTGCAAAGATACGAAATCTATCAAACAAGTTTGTTTGGCCAGGAATTATTCCGCCGTCATCATTTTGTTCTTCCGCCAGTTGTTTGTAGTAGGGCTTCGGATCGATGATTGGTAACGTGTTAGCTAGTTTGCCTCCGAAGTTTTTTTCTATAAATCCCGCTGTCCGACTCGCAATATTGATGTACTTCCCCACCAAATCGCTATTCACCCGCAGCACGAAATCTTCCAAATTAAGATCAATATCCTCCATCGTCCCGTTCAGCTTGCAGGCGTAGTAATAGCGTAGCCATTCGGGGTTCAGTCCCTGCTGCAGATAGCTTTCGGCGGTGATGAAGGTGCCGCGCGATTTGGACATTTTCTCGCCATTCACGGTCAGGAAGCCGTGGGCGAAGATCTTGCTGGGGGTGCGAAAATCCGAGTGTTCCAGCATCGCGGGCCAGAATAGGGCGTGGAAATACAGGATGTCCTTGCCGATGAAATGGTAGAGCTCGGTGTTCGAATTCTTGTTCCAGTACTGTTCGAAATCGAGGTTCAGCCGCTCGCACAGATTTTTGAAGCTGCCCATATAGCCGATGGGCGCGTCCAGCCAGACATAGAAGAACTTGCCCGGCGCGTCGGGGATTTCGAAGCCGAAATAGGGCGCATCGCGGGAAATATCCCAATCGTTTAGGCCCGCCTCGAACCATTCCGCCATTTTATTGGCGGCTTCATCTTGCAGGTGTCCGGCGCGGGTCCAGGTCTTGAGGAACTCCTCGCATTTTCCGAGCTTGAAGAAATAATGCACCGATTCTTTCCGCACCGGGGCAGCTCCCGAAACGGCAGAATAGGGATTAATCAGATCAGTCGGCGAGTAGGTCGCGCCACAGACTTCGCAGGAATCGCCGTATTGATCCTTGGCGTGGCACTTGGGACATTCGCCCTTGATGAAGCGGTCCGGGAGAAACATTTCCTTGACCGGATCGTAGTACTGCTCGATCGAGCGCGCCTCGATCAGTCCTCGCTCTTTCAGCCGGCCGTAGATGGTTCCGGCCAGTTGCCGCGTTTCTTCCGAATGGGTCGAGTAATAGTTATCGAACTCGATATGAAAACCGGTAAAGTCCCGCAGATGTTCGCCGTGGACCCTTCGAATTAGCTCCTCCGGGGTAATGTCTTCTTTTTCGGCCCGAAGCATGATGGGCGTGCCATGGGTGTCGTCGGCGCAGACGTAATGGCAGGTATTGCCGCGCATTTTCTGGAATCGCACCCAAATGTCCGTTTGTATGTATTCGACTAGATGGCCCAGGTGAATCGGGCCATTGGCATAGGGAAGGGCGCTGGTGACGAGGATTGTTCGATTGGTGGTCATGAGACGAATGTAAGGGTTTCTGTTATGGCCGAATTATCCCACATTTCGGGTGGGCGTTCCGAGCCGCCCAACCGGGACAAAAGCTGCGAGGAAAGCCCGTAAGCCTCGAGTTATGCCTGGTTAAAAGGCTGCAGTCATTAAGGCTTCCCGGGCAATTGTGTAGAATAGCGGCTTATTTCGCCCGAGATGCCGGAGATTTGAATGCCGCTTACTCAATCTGACGTTGAGAATGCCCTTAAGACCGTGTTGGACCCCAATCTGGAGCTGGATCTGGTGTCCGCCAAATCGGTCAAGAAAATCGAAGTGGAGGATTCCCGTGTTCGGGTGAAAGTGGCTCTGGGCTATCCGGCGGCCAGTTTCCACGCTGAACTCAAGAGCCTGATCGCACAAAAGCTGCGTGCCGAAACCGGCGCGGCCGAGGTGACGGTCGAAATCGTCACGGATATCGTTTCCCACTCGGTTCAAAAGAATCTGAAGCCGATGTCGGGAGTGAAGAACATCATTGCGGTCGCCTCCGGCAAAGGCGGCGTCGGCAAGTCCACGACCGCCGTGAATCTGGCGCTGGCTTTATCAGCGGAAGGCGCGCGGGTGGGTATCCTGGACGCCGACATTTACGGGCCGAGCCAGCCGCTCATGCTGGGGATTTCGGGACGCCCGGAGACCGAAGGCGGAAACAGGTTGATCCCGATGGTCGCCTACGGCGTGCAATCCATGTCGATCGGTTATCTGATCGAGGAGGACGCGCCGATGATCTGGCGCGGCCCCATGGTGACTGGCGCCTTGCAGCAATTGCTCAAGGACACCAAATGGGACAATCTGGACTATTTGATTATCGATTTGCCGCCCGGCACCGGCGACATTCAATTGACCCTGGCGCAGCAGATTCCCGTATCCGGCGCGGTCATCGTGACCACGCCTCAGGACATCGCCTTGCTGGACGCCCAAAGGGGCCTGAAGATGTTCGAAAAGGTGGGCGTGCCGGTCCTCGGCATCATCGAAAACATGAGCATTCACATCTGCTCGAACTGCGGCCATGCCGAGCCGATTTTCGGTGAAGGCGGCGGTGACAAAATGGCTCGGAAATATGGCGTAGAGCTGCTCGGTTCCTTGCCGCTCGATATCGGCATCCGGAAAAACGCGGATGGCGGCCATCCCACCGTAGTCGCCGAGCCGGACAGCAAGCCGGCGCAAATCTACAAGGAAGTGGCCCGTAAAATGGCGGCCCGATTGGCTTTGAAAGCGAAGGATTACAGTGCGCGATTCCCCACCATCACCATCGTCAACGACTAACATGGGCATTAAATCAGACCGCTGGATCCGCCGCATGGCGGAGGAATATGGGATGATCGAGCCCTACGAGCCGCAGCAAGTTAGGGAGGTGCAAAATTCCCGCGTAATCTCCTACGGCACATCGAGCTACGGCTACGACATCCGGTGTTCGAGCGAATTCAAGATTTTCACCAACATCAACTCGGCCATCGTAGACCCGAAGAATTTCGACGAAAACAGTTTCGTCAACGTGATGTCGGACGTGTGCATTATCCCGCCCAATTCCTTTGCCTTGGCGAGAACCGTCGAATACTTCCGCATTCCGCGCGATGTGCTGACGATATGCCTCGGAAAATCCACCTACGCCCGCTGCGGAATCATCGTCAACGTGACACCGTTGGAGCCGGAGTGGGAGGGTCATGTGACCCTGGAGTTTTCGAATACCACGCCGCTGCCCGCAAAGATATACGCCAACGAAGGAGTGGCCCAGGTGCTATTTATCGGCGCCGACGAGATTTGCGAAGTCTCTTACAGAGACCGGGGAGGGAAGTACCAGGGGCAGACCGGGGTGACGTTGCCCAAGACGTAAAAATCAGCAAATCCAGGCAAGGCGGCATGACTAATATCGAAGAGCTTCTCGGCAAGAATCGGTTGTGTCTTCATGATCCACAGTTGTGCCGCCATTTGAGCTTAACGCTGACGGCACAGCGCGATCAGCAGTCGTTAACCGAGTGTTTGGCCCAATGGCTCGAACAACTGAGTTTGGCAGAGAGCTTTTCGATATACCGCCTGATCGAGGCTAGCCAAACTAGAGGCGGAGCTCATGTGGCGATAGGCGAATGGCGCATCGAGGGATTGTTTAATATCCCGAGGGAAAACAGTGTGGTTGCGGCTTCGGCGGTGGAAGGGGTAGTTTCTTGCCTCGAAAGAGGCGAGCCGGTCGAGATATCGAGAGACAATGGCGCGCTGCGCTACGTTCAGCCGGTCAAGGATCTTCGCAGTACCGCGCTTCTATTGGTATTCGACGGCTTCGTCGGTAATGATTCGGCCAAGGAGTTTCTCGCTGATTTGGCTCATCTGGTGAGTAATCTCAGTCTTCTTCATATGCAAAGCGAGCGCGACGCGCTCACCCGTCTGCTCAACCGACAGGTTTTCAATCGCAAGCTAAGCCAAATCCAACACGATCTAAGCCTTAGCGATCGTCGGCACATGGGTGAGGATTCGGGATACTTCCTTGCCCTGATCGACGTGGACCATTTCAAGCGGATCAACGATCACTACGGCCATCTTTACGGCGACGAGGTGCTCGTGGCGCTAGCCGATCTTATGGAGCAGACGTTTCGTCATACCGATTATCTGTTTCGCTACGGCGGCGAGGAGTTTGCGGCTATTCTGAGCCGGCTCAACGAGGGACAGGCTGAAAATGCCTTGGAGCGTTTTCGGCTCACGGTAACAAGGAAAATGTTTCCACGAATAGGCGGCATCACCCTCAGCATCGGCTATTGCCGAATGGAGCCCGGGGCATCCAGTCAGATGATCGAGCGTGCGGACAAGGCGCTTTATTTTTGCAAGAACAACGGGCGCAACCGTGTCGCCGAGTTTCGTAAGCTTTTGGCGCAAAATCTTGTGTATGAGCCGGTGAACGTTTCCGGCCTAGAGCTTTTTTAAGATTTATTGAGAGTAAGACTATGGCCGATGTGTCCGCATTGTTCGCGGAAGCTCAAACCTACATTCCGGGCGGAGTGAATTCGCCGGTTCGTGCTTTTAAAGGGGTCGGCGGAACCCCCGTCTTCGTGGAACGCGCCGAAGGGCCGTACCTTTTCGGTGTGGACGGACGCCGCTATATCGACTATGTAGGATCCTGGGGACCCATGATCGTCGGGCATGCTCACCCTGAAGTCGTGAAAGCCGTGCACGATGCCGTGGCTCGGGGACTGAGCTATGGTGCTCCTACGCCGATCGAAACGGCAATGGCGAAAAAACTGTGCGAGTTGGTGCCTTCATTGGACATGGTGCGCATGGTGAATTCGGGGACGGAAGCGACCATGAGCGCCATCCGCCTGGCGCGCGGCTACACGGGCCGCGACAAGATCATCAAGTTCGAAGGCTGCTATCACGGCCATTCGGATTCCCTCCTGATCAAGGCGGGTTCCGGAGCTCTGACGCTGGGTGTGCCGAGTTCGCCCGGAGTTCCGGCCTGTTTGGCCGAGTACACGATTACCCTTTCGTTCAACGACGGGGATGCGGTGCGCGAGGTATTCTCGCGTTACGGCGGGGAGATCGCCTGCATTATCGTAGAACCGGTGGCCGGCAACATGAACTGCGTACCTCCGAAACGGGGCTTCTTGGAGACCCTTCGGGAGGTCTGCGATACCCATGGATCGGTGCTGATCTTCGACGAAGTCATGACCGGATTCCGCGTCGCGCTTGGCGGAGCGCAGGCTCATTACGGTGTCTCACCCGATCTGACCACGCTCGGCAAAATCATCGGCGGCGGCATGCCGGTCGGCGCCTTCGGCGGCCGGCGGGAAATCATGGAAAAATTGGCTCCGCTCGGCCCGGTCTATCAGGCGGGAACCTTGTCCGGCAATCCGGTGGCCATGGCCGCTGGACTGAAGACCTTGGAACTGATTTCCGTCTCCGGCTTTTTTGATCGCTTGACCGAAAAAACCCGCTATCTCACCGAAGGCTTGCGGGAACGAGCCTTACAGTCGGGAATTCCATTGGCAGTCAATGGGGTCGGCGGCATGTTCGGTCTCTTTTTCACCGAAGAGAAAGTCATCGACAGCTTCAGGCAAGTGATGGTCTGTGATCAGGATCGTTTCAAGTGCTTTTTCCACGCAATGTTGGACGAGGGCGTCTATCTCGCTCCGTCCGCGTTCGAAGCGGGCTTTGTTTCGGCGGCCCATGATTTCGAGATTCTCGATCAAACCCTACAGGCGGCGGAGCGCGTATTTAATCGGCTTTGAGCTTTGAAACCGTTTACGCTTGGATTGCACTGCATCCCCATTATGCCGGCCTAGCAGTCTTTTTGATCGCCATGGCCGAGTCCTTGGCGGTGGTGGGACTGCTAGTCCCCGGCGTCGCCATGATGTTCGCCGCTGGGGCGCTTATTGGCGCCGGAGCCCTTTCGTTCGGTCTGACATGTGGCTACGCGATCGCCGGAGCCGTGGCGGGCGATGGCGTCAGTTTCTGGTTGGGATGGCGCTATCGCGATCGGCTCTCTTCCCTCTGGCCTTTTACGCGCTATCCCGCAATGATCGACCGCGGTATCGATTATTTTCGCCGCTACGGGGGGCGCAGCGTGCTGTTCGGGCGTTTCATCGGTCCCGTTCGGGCCGTGATTCCGCTGGTGGCGGGCATGCTGGCAATGCCGGCGCGGCGGTTCATCTACATCAATGTGCTGTCCGCCATCCTCTGGGGTCCCGCTTATTTGTTGCCGGGCATGGCCTTCGGCGCATCGCTCGATCTGGCATCGAAAGTAACCGGACGATTGGCGGCCTTATTGATCGCGCTGCTGGCGGTCTTATGGGTCGGGGCTTGGTTGAGCAAACATCTTTATCTTTACTTCCAACCCCGAGCGCATCAGCTCATTCTCGTGACTTTCGATCTTAGCCGAAAACACCCTCTGCTCGGACGTCTCACCGCTCCCCTCATCGATCCCCAGCAACGCGATTACGCCGGTCTAGCCGTGTGGGCCGCTATTTTGGGCCTGTCGAGTCTATTGGCATGTTACCTGGTGCCGGCGGATTTGGTTCCGGTATCCTTGGAGGCCTGGAGAAACCCCTGGGCCGATTATGCGTTGATCGTGTGCGAGGAACTGGGCGGGACTTTGGCCGTGTTGGCTTTCTCGGCGGTTGTTTTCGGCTGGTTGTTGATTCGGAAAAAAAGCATTGCCGGAGCACACTTCCTGGGGACGCTGGTTTTCGCGATAACGTTCGGGACGATTTGCCATTTCTTTGGCGATACCCCGCTGCTCGATAGCCATGTGCTGAACGGCGGCGCCGTATACGGCTTCGCCGCCGTGCTGACGGCGGATAGCGCGACACCGCGTTGGCGCTGGCTGATCTATTCCGCAGCGACCCTGCTGATCATTGTTATTGCATTTGCTCGAGTCTATGCGGATACGGGCGAATTTCTTGCGGTTTGTTTCACCTTATTGATTGTTCTGGTCTGGCTGATCCTGCTAGGGGTGGCCTATCGGCGCCATCGACACGGCGACTCGCCGATCGAGGGTTTGGCGTGGATAGTGATGGTTTCCTTGGTAGGCGTTGGATCATTCGGCTGGCATAGCCACTCGATGGAAGAATTTTTCTACCGGCAGCCGCTGCTAAGCGTGGACGAGCGGCAGTGGCTCGAAGACGGCTGGCGGTTTTTGCCCGCTTATCGAGTGGAAACTGTTGGCCGACCCGAACAGCCGCTAAGTATTCAATGGGCATCGTCCATCGAATCCATCCGTTCGGACTTGGTTAAACTCGGCTGGCAAGAGCCGAAGCCGTTAAATCTCTCCCAGACGCTGCACCTTCTGAATCCTCAGACAGAAATATCGAACTTGCCGGTTTTGCCTCATTTCAACCAAATGGAGGCGGATGCTCTCCGTATGATCAAGCCAACGTCCGACGGACGTTGGCTGATCGTCCGTTTCTGGTCCAGTGGACAACAGTTGCAGTCAGGAGCGATTCCGATCTGGTTGGGGAGCGTCGCCTTTTTGGAGGAGCATAGTCTCTTCGGTGTCCTGAAGTTCTCCGAAGAGGCCAACAATAGTCCGGAGGCGTTCAAAATTTTCACCAATGATCTTCGGTCGCTTCGCCCGTTCTTGCTGAGAACGGGCGAGAAGGGCCGGATGATCGCGCTGCTTCCCCCGTAAGGTCATAATAATCAACTCTTTTCCGGATAAATAACGCCGATGGATAAAATGTATTGGGTGGCGGATATGCGTAATGTTTCGCCTCTTTTCGCTCTGGCTGTCGGCATATTTCTGGGGTTGGCCATCGGATGGCTCATAGCATCCTTGCGCCACAGGGGGCATCATCCGGAATTGTGCCGGCGATCGGCGCAGGAGCAGGCCGAAAAAATGGCTGAATTAGCAAAGGAATTAGCTGCTCGCCAAAATCAAGTCTACTCGTTAAGCACGGGGCTGGCGGTCGCTGAAGAAAAAGCAGGACGCATTCCGTTGCTGGAAAGCGAACTGACCGAAAAAAACCAACGCCTTGAAACTCTGCAGACCGAGTGCGCCGAACTCAAGACGCGTCTGGAGAGCGAGGAGAAGAGTATGGAAGAAAAGCTGGCGCTGCTCCGTAACGCGGAGGTTCAATTGTTCGCGCAGTTCGAAAATCTGGCGCAGAAAATTCTGGAGGAAAAGACGCAGAAATTCACAGAGCAAAACAAGAGCCAGCTCGATGGCGTCTTGAACCCGTTTCGCGACCAGCTCGGTGACTTCCGGAAGAAGGTGGATGAAATGCATATCCATGACGCCAAGGACAGGGCATCGCTGCGGCAAGAGATCGAGAATCTCCGCCAGCAGACCCAGCAGATTAATCAAGAGGCGGTCAATCTGACCCGTGCGCTAAAAGGCGATAAGAAGCTGCAGGGCGCCTGGGGCGAATTGATCCTGGAACGGGTTTTGGAGCAGTCCGGCTTGCGCAAGGGCGTTGAATACGAGACTCAGGGCGGCTATCGCGACGGCGACAATCGGCTATTCAAACCCGATGTCATTGTGCATCTGCCGGAAGGCAAGGACGTCGTCATCGACTCCAAGGTCTCGCTGGTGGCTTACGACCGATGCTGCGCTCTGGATGATGGATCGGAACGGGAATTAGCGGTGCGGGAGCATGTTCAGGCGGTGCGCAACCATATCAGGACCTTGGCGCAGAAAGATTATTCCAGCTTGAATGGGCTGCGCTCGCTGGACTTTATCCTGCTATTCATGCCGATCGAATCGGCCTTCATGCTGGCTTTCCAGCATGACGACAAGCTGTTTTCGGATGCTTTCGCCAGCAATATCGTGGTGGTTACGCCGACCACGCTGTTAGCTACCTTGCGCACCATAGAAAACATCTGGCGCTACGAGCGTCGAAATGAAAACGCCAAGGCAATCGCCGACAAGGCGGGCTCAATTTACGATAAATTGCGTGGATTCGTGGAAGATTTGGAAAAATTGGGCATCCAACTCGGCAGCGCCCACAAAACTTATGATGATGCAATGAACAAACTGACTCGCGGGCGCGGCAATTTGATCCGGCAGGCCGAAAGTTTCGTGGAGCTGGGCGCTAAAGTGAACAAACGATTCCCCAAGAGCATTCTGGATAAAATCGATCTGGACGTCGAAGAAAACATGTATACCGCACTAAAGCTGGAACTTCCGGAGATAGGGGAAACGAGTGAGTCGCCGGAAGGATGATCGTGCGGTTTTTTTGAACTGAACGGTCCAGATCGGTTCGAGGAAAGAGACCCGTCTGGTCCTCAGCGCTTCATCATGTCGAAGAATTCGGCATTCGTCCTGGTATCCTTCAGCTTCCCCAGCAGGAATTCGCTGGCCGCCATTTCATCCATGGGTTGCAGGATTTTTCGCAGAATCCAGCATTTTTGCAATTCGTCCGCCGGAACGATGTATTCCTCGCGGCGGGTGCCGGACCGGTTGATGTTGATGGCCGGATAGACGCGCTTCTCGGCGATTTTACGCTCCAGGTGCAACTCCATGTTGCCGGTGCCCTTGAATTCTTCGTAGATCACCTCGTCCATGCGCGAGCCGGTGTCAACGAGCGCCGTGGCGATGATCGTCAGGCTGCCGCCTTCCTCGATATTTCGCGCGGCACCGAAAAACCGCTTGGGACGTTCCAGGGCATTGGCATCCACGCCGCCGGTCAATACCTTGCCGGACGATGGGATCACCGTATTGTAGGCCCTGGCAAGGCGGGTTATGGAGTCGAGCAGAATGATGACATCACGTTTGTGTTCGACCAGGCGCTTGGCTTTTTCCAAGACCATTTCCGCCACTTGAACGTGGCGCGCCGGCGGTTCGTCGAAGGTGCTGGATACCACCTCGCCTTTGACGCTCCGCTGCATTTCGGTAACTTCTTCCGGCCGTTCGTCGATCAGCAGGACGATCAGATAACATTCCGGGTTTCTTTCGGCGACCGAATGGGCGATATTCTGAAGAATCATGGTTTTGCCCGCTTTCGGTGGAGACACGATCAAACCGCGCTGCCCTTTGCCGATAGGTGCGACCAAATCGATGACGCGCGCCGTCAGATCCTCGGTCGTGCCGTTTCCCAGTTCGAGTGCTAAGCGCTCGACAGGGAACAGGGGTGTGAGGTTCGAGAATAGAATTTTGTGCTTGGCGTTTTCCGGCGGCTCATAGTTGATTTGCTCGACCTTGAGCATGGCGAAGTAGCGCTCGTTGTCCTTGGGCGGACGAATTTTCCCGGAAATCGTGTCTCCGGTGCGTAAGCTAAATCTACGAATCTGACTGGGGGAAACGTAAATATCGTCGGGTCCGGCCAAAAATGAGCTGTCGGCGGACCGCAGGAAGCCGAAACCGTCGCTCAGAATTTCCAGAACGCCGTCGCCATAAATGTCTTCTCCGCTTTTGGCCTGCTTTTTCAGGATCGAGAAGATCAAGTCTTGCTTGCGAGTTCGCGCGACGCCCTCGATATCGAGCGATTCGGCGATTTCAATGAGTTCGGAAACGGGTTTGCGTTTAAGATCGGTCAGATTCATAGACGTTAGTGAAGAGCAGAAATAAATGATCTAAGGATTGCGCTCGTATGGGAGACGAGCTTGGAGAGAACGGCCGGAAGCGGCTCGGTTAAGAGGACGACGTTTAGATTGATGCCAAAGTTAGCACAGCTGTGCGAGGCCGTCTAGTTAGGAGCGACCCGCACATGCCGGAGCCTCAAATATTGGCGTCAAGGAATGCTGCCAGTTGAGATTTGGCCAAGGCTCCTACCTTAGTGGCTTCCACTTCGCCGTTCTTGAACAGAATCAGCGTCGGAATTCCGCGTACGCCATAGCGTTGGGGAGTTGCCGGATTGTCGTCGATATTGATCTTGGCAACGGTCAGCTTACCTTCATAATCCCCGGCGATTTCGTCCAGAATAGGCGCAATCATCTTGCAGGGGCCGCACCATTCGGCCCAGAAATCGACCAGAACAGGGCCGCTCGCTTTGACGACTTTATCCTCGAATTCGGCATCTGTAACTTGAAGTATGCGTTCGCTCACAATGAACTCCTCGCTGTTTTGACGGGGGGATTTGAAGGGATTGGGGCGCCAACGGCCAGTACGAATGGTGTAGCTTTCCCTTGCGTGCTCCCATTTCAGCTTAAACGGGAAACAATTTCAAGCCCCGTGAATCCTTATACAATCACACCGCGCGGGGCCTAAGGGTGAATCAGGTCGTACGGATAGAAATATGTTCTTGAAGCTGCAAAGTGTTCGTGGTCCGGATGTGCGCCTGATGCGTCTAAAGGCTGTGTCTGAATGTGTCGGACGTAAGGGGTAAGGGATGCCGGTGCGATCACGAAGAGGTGAATGACGGCGCGATACCCCGAGTTTCGAACGCCGGAGCAGTGCCGCCGATTTCAGTCTGAGGGCATTAATTCGCGAAAGTCGTCTATGGCATTAAATTCGACAATGCTCTTTGAGGGTAGGCAGCTATCGGATTTTTTTATTGCAACCAAGTGGTGGATGCCGAACTGGCGGGCGGCGCGCAACACCGCTAGGCTGTCGTCAACCAGCAGTGTCTGTTCCGGCGAAAAGGGTTCTACCTCGCTTAGTGCCTGCCAAAAGGCGGGATTTTCCTTCGGAAGTCCAAGAGCATGCGAAGAGACGATTTCATCAAAAAAGGTGTGAAGACAGGTGCGCTCCATCTTCAGGCCCAGGCTTTTCGGATGCGCGTTGGTTACCAGAACGAGACGCTTCTTGCTTTTGCGAACGCCATCGAGGAAATCGGTTACATGGGGCAGTACCGCGATCAGTCCCGCGACTTCGGTCTTCAAGCCCGCAATATCCAGGCTCAATTGATCGCTCCAGTAATCCAGGCAGTACCACTCGAGTCTTCCTTCGGTTTGTTTGAACCGGGGCATCAATTCGGTCTTGGCGTCGCTTAGGGATAGCCCGTGCCGTTCGGCATAGCGCAGCGGAACGAATTCGAGCCAGAAGTGGTTATCGAAATTCAGGTCTAACAGCGTGCCGTCCATATCGAGAAACACGCTGCTAATGTTTCGCCAATCGATCATGAGTTAATATTCCGGTAGGTTGCTTCCAGTATTATCCTCGATTCCCCCATTTCAGCGTATCCAGTGAGTAGCTGCGGATTTCAAGCCATGCCCCTTAGAAAAGAACCATCCCGCTTTCTCGAGTCCGTAGTCGGTCTTGCCAAGGAGGCGGGGCGCCATATTCTCGAAATCTATGGATCGGATTTCCGTGTGGGCGTTAAAGAAGACAGTTCGCCGCTCACGGCGGCGGATCTCGCCTCGCATCATTGCCTGGTCGAAGGTTTGGGGACTCTACGTCCCGCCTATCCGATCATTTCGGAAGAGTCCAGAAGTTTGCCGTTCGAAGAGCGATATGAGTGGGAAACCTTTTGGCTGATCGATCCGCTGGACGGTACCAAGGAGTTCATCAAACGAAACGGCGAGTTCACCGTCAACGTTGCTTTGATTCACCGCCATCAACCGGTGCTCGGTGTCGTGTACGCGCCGGCAAAGGATCTTTGCTACTTTGCGTCCGAGGGTTGCGGCGCTTACAAACAGATTGACGATCTGCCTCCTCAAACCATCGAAGTCACGACGAGCGCCCTGCATCCGCTGAGGGTGGTCGGCAGCCGTTCGCACCAGACCGAAGATCTGGGGGTTTACCTGAATCGATTGGGCGAGCATGAGCTCATGTCGATCGGCAGTTCGCTGAAACTCTGCTGGGTGGCGGAAGGCGCGGCAGATCTCTATCCCCGTATCGGTCTGACCTCGGAATGGGATACGGCGGCGGCGCATTGCATCGTGAAGGAAGCCGGCGGCGAGGTGGCTGACCTGCGTGGGCAGCCACTGCGCTACAACACTAAGGCATCGTTGCTCAATCCTTATTTCCTCGTGTTTGGAGATAAATCCAGGGATTGGTGCGGCTATGCGGATGGAATCACGGGCTAAGTAAGTCGGGGAATATAGCTTATGAAGATGTCTTACTAATGATTGAGACATAGATTCCGTGGCTGGTTCTCCTCATAATTTTGCGGTCGCCAACAGAATAGGACAGGTTCTTGACGAGTTAATTGGAGGTAACGGAAAAGGTCGGTATATGCCTTTGTTCGGCCGTGCTGGCTTGACGGAATGCTTAAATCCGAGTACCGTTATCGACCATTTTTATTCTGTTGTCTCGACTGAAGCGGGCGTTTTTTTGAAACGCCTGATTCTTTTTTAGGGGTGGTAAAACCTGTGGAGCTTAGCGGCGCGGAAATCGTTGTCCAGTGTCTTAAAGACGAAGGGGTTGAATATATTTTCGGTTACCCTGGCGGAGCTGTATTGCATATTTACGATGCTCTGTTCAAACAGGACGACGTGAAGCATATCTTAGTGCGCCACGAACAGGGCGCAACCCATGCCGCAGACGGTTATGCGCGCTCGACGGGTAAGCCCGGCGTAGTATTGGTGACCTCCGGCCCTGGCGCGACCAATGCGGTAACCGGTATCGCGACAGCTTATATGGATTCGATTCCAATGGTGATTATTACCGGACAGGTTCCTCTGCCGGTAATCGGTAGCGATGCCTTCCAGGAATGCGACACCATTGGCATTACCCGGCCCTGCGTAAAGCACAACTTCCTGGTGAAGGACGTGCACAAGCTGGCGGAAACGATCAAGAAGGCATTTTACGTAGCCACCACCGGTAGGCCCGGCCCGGTGGTCGTGGATGTTCCGAAAGACATTACCGATCCCCATATCAAAATCCCTTACGAGTACCCGCGCTCGGTTTCGATCCGCTCCTACAACCCGCAAGTCAAGGGGCATCGGTGGCAGATCAAGAAAGCGGTCGATCTATTGCTCGCCGCTAAACGCCCCATGATTTATTCGGGGGGCGGCGTGATTTTGGGTAACGCGTCCGAGCAATTGACGGAAGTAACCCGGCTGCTCGGATTTCCCATCACTAGCACGTTGATGGGGCTAGGCGCCTATCCGGCTACGGATAGGCAGTTCCTGGGCATGCTGGGCATGCACGGTACTTATGAGGCGAATATGGCCATGCATGAGTGCGATGTGCTGTTCGCCATCGGAGCGCGGTTCGACGACCGGGTAACCGGTAAGCTTAGCCAGTTTTGCCCGCATGCGAAGATCATTCACATCGATATAGATCCCGCCTCTATTTCCAAAACGGTGCGTGTCGACGTTCCCATCGTTGGTGAAGTCGGTCCGGTTCTTAACGACATGATTGAGATGCTGCGGGGCAGCGAGAAGCGAGCCGATGAGGAGGCCCTCACCGTATGGTGGGATCAAATCGCGCGCTGGCAATCGTTAGACTGTTTGCGTTACGACAGCAGTAGTTCCGTTATCAAACCGCAATACGTTATCGAGCAGTTGTACGAAGTCACCAACGGTGATGCGTTTGTCACTTCCGACGTCGGACAGCACCAGATGTGGGCGGCCCAGTTCTACAAATTCGACAAGCCGCGCCGTTGGATCAACTCGGGTGGGCTCGGCACCATGGGGTTCGGTTTGCCGGCGGCTATCGGTGTTAAGCTGGCGCATCCCGATGCGGAAGTGGCTTGCGTGACCGGAGAGGCGAGCATTCAGATGTGCATCCAGGAGTTGTCGACCACCCTGCAATATCGCACCCCCATCAAGATCGTGAACCTCAATAACGGCTACATGGGCATGGTTCGCCAGTGGCAGGAATTTACGTACGAAAGCCGTTATTCCCATTCCTATATGGAGACGATTCCCGATTTTGTTAAGCTCGCCGAAGCTTATGGTCATGTCGGTATGCGCATCGAAAAACCGGCTGATGTGCGTCCGGCCTTAGAGGAGGCGTTCAGGCTTAAAGACCGGACCGTATTCTTGAATTTCCTGACCGACCCGACCGAGAACGTCTATCCCATGATCGAGGCCGGCAAGGCCCACCATGAAATGCGCCTTGCTCCCGGCATTACCGACGAAAGGGAGCTTGCCTGATGCGCCATATCATTTCCATCCTGATCGAGAACGAATCGGGTGCGTTGTCGCGGGTGGCAGGGCTTTTCTCCGCGCGCGGTTATAACATCGAGTCGTTGACCGTCGCGCCCACGGAGGATGCGTCGTTGTCGCGAATGACGCTGGTTACCACCGGCAGCGACGAAATCATCGAGCAGATCACCAAGCAGCTCAACAAGCTGATCGATGTGGTCAAGCTTATCGATATTTCCGAATCCTCCCACATTGAACGCGAATTGATGATGGTAAAAGTACGCGCCGTCGACAGCGCCCGCGAAGAGATTATTCGCCTGACGGACATCTTTCGCGGAAAAATCATCGATGTTACGCCAGCGAGCTATGTCATCGAAGTAACCGGCGAAAAATCCAAGCTGGACGCCTTTCTACAGACTCTCGATCAAGAATCGATCGTCGAAGTCGTGCGTTCCGGCACCACCGGGATTTTGCGCGGTGATCGAGGACTTCACGTCTAACCACTGTTGATTGACGAATTACTGAGCCAAAACGATAAATCACGAGGACCATTCATGCAGGTTTATTACGATAAAGATGCCGACCTTTCCATTATTCGAAATAAAAAGGTCGCCATTGTCGGCTACGGTTCGCAAGGCCATGCCCATGCCAACAACCTGAAAGATTCAGGCGTTTCGGTAATTGTCGCATTACGTCCGGGTTCGGCTTCCGCGATGAAGGCCGAGAACGCCGGTCTCACTGTTATGTCGATAGAAGAGGCCGTGAAGCAAGCCGACGTCATTATGGTGCTGGCCCCGGACGAGCACCAGGCGAAACTCTATTCCGAGCAAATCGAGCCGAATATCAAGAAAGGCGCGGCTTTGGCGTTCGCCCACGGGTTTAATATTCACTTCGAGCAGATTCAGCCGCGCGCGGATCTGGACGTCATCATGATCGCTCCGAAAGGCCCTGGCCATCTGGTGCGTTCCACATACACTCAGGGCGGCGGCGTGCCATCCTTGATCGCGGTGTATCAGAACGCTTCCGGGCAGGCTAAAGAAATCGCGTTGTCCTACGCTTCGGCTAACGGCGGTGGACGTGCAGGAGTTATCGAAACCTCGTTCCGCGAAGAGACCGAAACGGATCTGTTCGGCGAGCAGGCCGTATTGTGCGGTGGCGCAACGGCTCTCGTGCAGGCCGGGTTCGAAACCTTAGTGGAAGCCGGCTACGCGCCGGAGATGGCTTACTTCGAATGCTTGCATGAGCTGAAGCTGATCGTCGATTTGATGTACGAAGGCGGCATCGCCAACATGCGCTATTCCATTTCCAATACCGCCGAATACGGCGATCTGACCCGTGGCCCGCGCGTCGTCACGGAGGAGACGAAAAAGGAGATGAAGAAGATTCTCGGCGAAATTCAGCGCGGTGAGTTTGCCCGCGAGTTTATTCTGGAGAATCAGGCCGGTTGTGCCACGCTGAAGGCCAAGCGGCGCCTCGGGCGCGAGCACCAGATCGAACAGGTCGGCGCGAAGCTGCGTGACATGATGCCTTGGATCAAAGCCAACAAAATCGTCGATAAGAGCAAGAACTAAGTCTTGCTTCCGGTCGGGCCGAGCCGATTGGCTCGAGCTCGGCCTGCCAAATTGGCGACGGGTTATGCTAAGCTAGCCCGCATTACCGGTTGACCCATCTTAAACAGCGGGACTATGGAAGAACAAATCCCCCCTGCGAGGCGGCGGCGCGGCATTTATCTCCTGCCGAACTTATTCACTACGGCAGCGCTTTTCGCCGGTTTCTACGCCATTACCGCCGCTTTTAACGGGCGCTTTGAACTGGCCGCCGTGGCCATCTTCATCGCCATGATTCTGGACGGTCTCGACGGGCGCGTGGCTCGCCTGACCAACACGCAAAGCGCTTTCGGGGCCGAATACGACAGCATGGCGGACATGATTTCATTCGGTGCCGCTCCCGCCTTGGTCGCGTACATCTGGTCGCTGACTACATTGGGCAAAATCGGGTGGGTCGCCGCGTTCGTACACGCCGCCGGCGCGGCTCTCCGCTTGGCCCGCTTCAACACCCAGATTGCAACCGCTGATAAACGGTATTTTCAGGGCTTGCCAAGTCCTTCTGCCGCCGCGATTTTGGCCGGCTTTATCTGGTTTAGCGAAACGTATGGTTTGACTGGCGAATCCATGCGCTACGTTTCGCTCGGATTAGCGTTGATGACCGGTCTCTTGATGGTTAGTAACTTTCGTTACTACAGCTTCAAGGATGTGGATCTCCGGGGACGGGTGCCGTTCATGTGGGCTATCCTCACGATGCTGGTGTTCGCCTTCATCTTTACCAATCCGCCCTTGATGCTGTTTCTGATATTTACGGCTTACGCCGTTTCAGGTCCGGTGCTGACCTTGGTTGGTCGGCGTAAAATGCGGAGTGAGCGCCGAATCTGAGGGAGTGTGGGGCTGTTTGCTGCCAGCCCCATGCTTTTCCGATGGATAAGACGAAACTGTCCCCGTTTACAGCTATGGCGCTTGTACGATGCCCGGATGAGTAATATAGTTGCTCAAAAGGCAGTTTTAAATCCATGCATCGAATCATCATTCCACAATGCTGTAAGTTCGGCCGCGTCGCCGGCCGCGTCAGTGTTGTCTGCCGCTCTGAATTCCTCAGCCTTCTGAGTCTTCGTCTCCTGCCCTGAGGGGCAGTAGACTTGACGCATTCCAAAATCCTAGGCACGAATATACAGGTAGGCCCTCCTGAAGGGAGGCTACGAGAGATAACGAGGTTTTATCATGAGCGACAAACTCATCATTTTCGATACGACGTTGCGGGACGGCGAGCAAAGTCCCGGTGCTTCCATGACACGGGACGAGAAAGTCCGTATCGCCAAGGCTCTTGAGCGTCTGCGGGTGGATGTGATCGAGGCCGGTTTTCCGTCGGCGAGCCCGGGGGATTTCGATGCGGTGCAAGCCGTGGCGCGGGCGGTGAAAGAAAGTGCTGTGTGCGCTTTGGCGCGGGCTTTGGATAAAGACATCGATCGGGCCGGCGAGGCGCTTAAGGAAGCCAATCGGGCCCGTATCCATGCTTTTATCGCGACTTCGCCGATTCACATGCAGAGAAAGCTGCGCATGGAGCCGGATCAGGTGATCGAGTATGCGGTGAAGGCCGTGAAAAGGGCGCGGCAGTACACCGATGACGTCGAGTTTTCGCCGGAAGACGCCGGGCGCTCCGAGGAAGATTTTTTGTGCCGGATACTCGAGGCGGTGATCGATGTGGGCGCGACAACCTTGAATATCCCCGATACCGTCGGTTACAGCGTGCCTGAGCAATTCGGCCGTACGATCCGCCGCTTGCGAGAACGCATCCCCAATTCCGATAAAGCCGTCTTTTCCGTGCATTGCCACAACGATCTAGGCTTGGCGGTGGCCAATTCGCTGTCTGCCGTCATGAACGGCGCGCGGCAGATCGAATGCACTATTAATGGCTTGGGTGAACGAGCGGGCAATGCCGCGCTGGAGGAGATCGTCATGGCGGTCAAGACCCGCAAAGACGTGTTTCCGTGCCGGGTCGACATCGACACCCGTGAGATTGTGGCTTGTTCCAAGCTCGTCTCGAACATCACCGGTTTTCCGGTACAGCCCAATAAGGCTATCGTCGGGGCCAATGCTTTTGCGCACGAGTCCGGCATTCATCAGGATGGCGTCTTGAAAAGCCGCGAGACTTACGAAATCATGAGCGCGGAGGACGTGGGGTGGACCACCAACCGAATGGTGCTGGGCAAGCATTCCGGCCGCAACGCGTTTCGGACGCGTATGCAGGAATTGGGCATCGAGTTCGGATCCGAGAAAGAATTGAACGATGCGTTCCAGCACTTCAAGGATCTGGCGGACAAGAAGCATGAAATTTTCGATGAGGACCTTCAGGCCTTGATTACCGAAGCGGGCGTCGAAGCGGAGGACGAGCGCGTTAAACTGGTTGCGCTCAAGGTGTGCTCGGAAACGGGCGAGACTCCCTCTGCACGAGTGACCCTCAAAGTCGAAAACGAGGAAATGACCGGCACGGCCAAAGGCGGCGGCGTGGTCGACGCAAGCCTTAAGGCCATCGAGTCCCTCGTCCATACCGAATCCACTTTGTCGCTGTACTCGGTCAACAGCATCACCACCGGCACCGACGCTCAGGGCGAAGTGACAGTCCGTCTCGAAAAAGGCGGGCGCATCGTCAACGGCCAAGGGGCGGATACTGACATTGTGATCGCTTCGGCCAAGGCTTACATCAATGCGGTCAATAAGCTGCTGGCGCCTCGTCAACGCATGCACCCTCAAGTGGCGGGGGACGTTTGAGGATGCGCGAGTTTTGCAAGGGGGCGGTGTAAAAGCCGCCCCCGCGTTTCACCATGCCTCTCGACGAACGACAACGGGAATATCTCCGTTTAATGGGGATCCAAGTGTGGGTACCCCGGTTGCATATCCCATTCGGGGCTGTCGAGAACCCTAATCACTTTACCCCCATGCCGGATGACTTGCATGAGAGCGTAGATACGGTGGACGTACCGGTTCCCGGCACTGCTTCGACTTGTCCGCTTAACTGGGAGGATTTGGAAGCCCGAGTAGCGGGTTGTACCGCCTGCCCGTTACATCAGGGCCGCACGCAGACCGTTTTCGGCGTCGGCACTCGGGAGGCCGAATGGATGGTGATCGGCGAAGCGCCGGGAGAACAGGAGGATTTGCAAGGCGAGCCGTTCGTGGGGCGGGCCGGGCAATTACTCAATGAAATGATTCGGGCCGTTGGTCTAAAAAGGGAAGCCGTTTACATCGCCAACGTGATCAAATGCCGTCCGCCTAAGAACCGCGATCCGGCCCCGGAAGAAGCCGCGGCCTGCGAGGGTTATTTGAAAGGACAGTTGGCGTTGGTGAAACCCAAGATTATTCTGGCCGTGGGGCGTATTGCCGCACAAAATTTATTAAAAACCGCCACACCCATCGGTAAACTACGCGGTCAGGTGCATTATTACGAGCACATTCCGCTGGTGGTGACTTACCATCCCGCTTACCTGCTGCGTTCGCAATTGGAAAAGCGACGGGCTTGGGAAGATCTCAAATTGGCCATGCGGACCTTTCGACAACAAAATAGCTAGAGAATTTACGGCCGCTATGTCCGATTTGTTCGAACGTATCAAGAAGTTCATCAGTTATGACGCCGAAACCGAATTTTATTACCGACACTTCCCCAGCCTCGCGGAGAATGCCGAACTGATAATTCGTCCCATGCGGCGGTCGGACTTGAGCGTCGTGGCCGCCATCGAGCAACGCGCCTATGAATTTCCCTGGGAGCCGGCCACCTTCCGGGACTGCTACAGCGTGGGCTATTGCTGCTGGGTAGGCGAAAAGGCCGGTCAGGTCGTTAGCTATGGAATTGCGACGGTCGGGGCGGGGGAGTCGCATGTGCTCAATCTCTGCGTGTCGCCGCAAAATCAGGGGCAGGGCTACGGGCGATCGATGCTGGAAAAACTCATGGCAGTCGCCAAAGAACACTACGCCGAAACGATTTTCCTCGAAGTACGTCCTTCCAACAAACCCGCCATCAAACTTTACCATCAGTTGGGATTCAACGAGATCGGCACCCGCAAAGGCTATTATCCGGCCCGAAACGGCCGAGAAGATGCCCTGATTATGGCTCGGATGCTGTAACCGTCCGCCCGAGAAGTTTCATTCCCTCGGCTTAGAACGGATGGCTACTCCGGTTCGCCAAATCTTGGTGGGTCGCCGACGGCTTCGAACCGCCCGAATTTAAGCAGTATCGCCGGCAGCAGCAGCAGGTTGAGTATCGTGGAGGAGACCAGTCCGCCGATGATGATCGCGGCCATGGGACCCATGATCTCGCGGCCCGGATTGTCGCTGTTGACGGCGATGGGCAGCATCGCAAGCGCGGTGACCAGCGCCGTCATCAGGATCGAAGGGAGTCGTTCTTGCGCGCCCTGGATCGCCGTTTCCAGATTCCATGGCCGCTTTTCCCGCTCCACCAGATGCCGGTAGTGCGAAATCAGCATGATGGCGTTGCGCACGGTGATCCCGAACAGGGTGACGAACCCTACCATCGATCCGACCGAGAGCGTGCTACCCGTCAGGATCGCCGCGGCGACGCCTCCGGCCAGTGAAAAGGGAAGATTGCTCAAGGTCAAGAGCGTGTGGCGTACACTGCCGATGGCCAAAAAGATCAACAGCAGGACTCCAATGCCCGACAGGAGAGCATGGACTGTCAACTCCCAGCGTGCTTTACCTTGCTCCACGGCGGCTCCCGTGAATTCGGGATAGATTTCAGGCGGAAAGTCGATAGAGGCGAAGGTGCGCCGGCGAAGCTCTTCCACGAATGAACCCGGATCGCGTCCGGTCACGTTTGCCGTGACCGTCTGCACACGCTGTCCGCCACGATGCAGAATGTTGTAGCGTCCTCCGATCTGTTGGATATCCGCGATTTCCCCCAGTTCCACGACAAGGCCGTCCGGGGTGCGGAGCGGTATGTGCGCTACGGCTTCGGAGCGGCGCCGCAATTCCGGCGGCAGAATTACGGCCACGTTATAGGCGCGATTGTCCAAGTAATAGCTGCCAGCCACCCGGCCTTGCAAAGCCGTTTGCAGGACATCGGCCACTTCCAGCGGACGCAAGCCGTAGCTGGCCAGGTAATCCAGTTTCAGGCGAATCTGCAGCAGCGGCGTGCCGGGAGGCGATCGCAGCTGCACATCGGTGGCCCCGGGAAGATTTCGAATCAAGTTGGCGACCTGGCGCGCCTTCTGATCGATCTGGTCGAGGTCCGGGCCGTATAGATTGACCACTATGGGTGCCGTATAACCGGAGATGGTTTCGTCGACTCGCTCGGTTAAAAAGGTATTCGCTTCGAACAGGATTCCCGGAAAATCACCCAGGATCCGCCGGAGACGGTCCAGCACCGATTGCTGGCCTTCGCCGGACAGCGGCTTCAGGCGGACTTCGTACTCGCTGTAATGGCTGCCGTAAGTATCGGCTCCGCGCTCGGCCCGGCCGGCCCATTGCGAGACCGATTCGACTTCCGGCATCGTCAGAAATTGCCGGGTCAGCAGCCCGCCGATTCTGAGCGATTCGGCCAGCGACGTGCCGGGAAGGCTGGTGGTGTGAACGATGTAATGGCCCTCCCGAAGTTCGGGCAAGAATTCCCCGCCGAGGTTCGGCAGCGCCGCAAACCCGAGTCCGCAGATCAACGCGCTGATCCACAAGGCCGCTCTTGGCCGTTTCGCAATGGATCTCAGCAGGCTGGCGTATCTGGGCTGAAGCAGCCGGATCAACGGCGGGATGTTATTGGCCTTGCTGTTTTCCAAGAGAACATAGCAGAGCGCGGGCGTCACCGTCAGCGCCACGAGGAGGGACATCAGAATGGCGAGGATATAGGCATAACCGAGCGGGGCGAACAGGCGACCGGCAACGCCGTCGAGGGTCAGGAGCGGCAAGAACACCAGCGCAACAATAAAGCTGGCATAGATCACGGAGCTGCGCACCTCCATGGAGGCTTCGTAGACCACGTGGAGCGTCGGGCGCGGTGTCGGGCTCAGGCGGTTTTCGCGGAGGCGGCGGAAGATGTTTTCGGTGTCGATGATCGCGTCATCCACCACCTCGCCCAAGGCGATCGCGAGTCCGCCCAGGATCATGATGTTGAGATTGATGCCGAGATTCAGCAGCGTCACCACGGCAGCCAACAGCGAAAGGGGTATGGCGATGGCCGAGATAAATGCGGTGCGGAAATCGAACAGAAAGGCGTAAAGCACCAGAACGACCAGAAAACCGCCCATCAGCAGATGCCCGGCAAGATTCTGCAAGGATCGCTCGATGTAATCCGCCGGCCGGAATAGACGGGGATAGAAATCGATAGTCTGTTTGGCGAAAAGCTGCTCGAATTCTTGGAGCACGCTTTCGACGCTCCGCGAGACGCTCAGCGTATTGGCGCCGTACTGGCCGATCACCATCATGACGATGGCAGGCTTTCCGCCAACGGCGGCGGCGCCAATGGGCGGTCTGGGCGCTGTGGTGACGGTCGCCACATCTGCCAGAGTGATATTCGCGCCGTTTTGGCGCAGCAGCACGACCTGCTTCAAAGTTTCCTCGGCAGCCGGAAGGCCCACGATATTCAGGTTGATCCGCTGGTTGTCGTTCTCCACGAATCCGGCTCCGGGCATGCCCGTCGCCTGGCGAGCGGCGCGCACGACGTCCTCGGTAGCCAGGCCGTGGCGGCGCAGCCTGTCCGGGGCGATCTGAATCTGCAACTGCCGGATTTCGCCGCCGAACACGTTCACATCCGCAACGCCCGGCACGGCGAGAAGACGCGGTACGATGGTCCAGTCCACCAGATCGCGAAGCTCCATAAGGCTGCGGGAAGGCGAGCTAAGGCCGATGGTGAGAACCGTCGCGGAAGATGAGGACAGCGGTACGGTCACGGGCGGACCGGCGCCCACCGGCAGTTCGCCGGCAAGCACGGCCAGGCGCTCGCCGACGAGTTGCCGGTTACGGTAAATATCGGTGTCTTCCTCGAAAACGGCTGTCACCACCGAAAGGCCCTGGATCGACTCGGATCGGATGCTGTCCAGGCCGATCAAGCCGGCCAGGTGTTTCTCGATGCGCGAGGTGACGAGGGTTTCCGTCTGTTCGGCCGTGAGGCCGGGAGCTTCGGTTTGGATGACGACACGGGGTGCGGAAAACTCGGGAAAGATATCCAAACTCGCCTGGCCGAGACGGAGCGCGCCGTAGAACAGCAGCAGGAGGGCGAGCGCAATGACCACACCGCGCTGCTGCACGGAGAACCGAACGATGGCGGACAGCATCAGTCGTCGTCCTCGTCCGGAATATCTCCCCGGAACTCCTCCGAGAGCAACATCTGTCCGCCGGTTACGACGATCCTGTCGCCGGCTGCAAAGCCTTGATCGACGAACCATGAGTTGCCGTGTTCGCGATAGGCGGTGATCTCGGTGCGGGTGAACGTTTGATCGTCCGACTGGCGATAAACCCAGGGTTTTCCGGCATGCCAAACGATCGCCGACGGCGGGATGGCGACGCCGGCTAGCGGTGCACCGGAAACCGGTAGCCAAGCGTTGATTCTCATTCCGGCGCGCAGTTGATTGCTTTGGGCGTGAAAGAAATAAGTCTCGCCCTGTACAAGATCGTCGGTTTTTGGGGCGGGAGAAATGAATTCGGCCTGATGCGCCAAAGTCCGGTCGCTTTCCCGGGCAACGAACAGGGCCCGCTGATCGGACGGCATCGATTGGCCGCTGGGCACGGCGATCAAGAGCAGTACCCGGCTACGGCTCAAGAGCTCCCGAAATAGCCGCGATTCGCCGTCGAAAGCGAGATGGGTCAGTTGTTCGCCCCAGGATTGTTCGGCCTCATGTCGAATTTCCCGCATCAGTCGCCGGGCAGCCTCGAGTTTGGCGCGATCAGCCTGGTATTGCGCCTCGGCCTGAGCCAAATCGCGGCCGGCAACGATGTTCTCGCGGTGCAAGGTCATCAGCCGGTTCCGGTTTTTTTGAGCCAACTCGATTGCGGCGTTTGCGATTTCGACCTCGGTGCTGGCCGCTTGATAACGAACGTGCAAAGCCAACAAAGGCTGAATGTCGACCACCCTGCCGTAAGCCGCCATCTCCGGCTGAAAAGCAAACGCGTTCAGAACCTCGGTTGCCAAGCCTCCGGCTTTTTGTTGCTCGTCGCTTAGACGGACGGTCGCGGCTCGCCGGCGGGAATCCGGCTGACTCTTTACGGCTGGCGTCGATTCGTGAGCAATCTCTTCGGTCTGACCGTCGCCGTCATCGGAGAAAACGGGGAAGGCGAAAACGGTGAAAAACAGCGCCGTCAGGAAGGACAGACAGGAAGTCGGCTTCATTGAAAAAATCGTAACTACGCGGGATTAAAGCAAAAAATGCATGTATTCGAAGCCGGAGGACTATAACTCAGCTGGTTTGCGAAACACAAACGATGGAGCCGAATCGGCTGCCGTACAACACTGGCCGGATGTCCTCGATTGAAAATTGTTTGACATGGTATCGACCAAAAACCACAATGCGGATGGGATGCGTTCTTTCATTATCCGGAAAGCTATCCGATGGACAAGGCGTGCAGCGCATGCGTTGTCCGGGCGCTTAAATCCCACACATCCAATAAAAAAGAGGAAGAGCCAATGAAACTCAAATATTCGCTGTCTGCTCTGGTATTGGCGGCTGCGGCCGGTGCTGCAATCGCCGAAGAGGACGCGGCTATCGCGCGCACGGTCGACCAGGTCAAAATGCTTGATGCTCTTTATAAAACCGCCGTGGTGCTGATCACCGAGCATTATGTGGAAAATCCTTCGTCCATTTCGGCGGCCACCGCATCGAAGCTGTTGTTCTCGGAAATGAAAAAGAACGGGTTTCATGAGGCCCGCCTTCTAGGATTAACGGATCAACTGACCAACCCCGAGGAAAACACCCCAAAAGGGGATTTCGAAGAGACGGCCAAGCAAAAACTTATGTCCGGTGAACAGTACTATCAGCGAGTGATCAAGGAAGGCGACAAACGGTATCTTTACATGGCCACCGCAGTCCCGGTAGTGATGGAAAAATGTGTAATGTGCCACGCCAACTTCAAGGATAAAACCGGTCCTATCGGGGCACTGTCCTATAAAGTCGCGGTAATCGAATAAACCTTTTAATTTTCCAAAGCTGAGGAACACGGCCTTGAGCCGTGTTTCCTTTTTGGGGCTTCTCCATTGCGTTTGCCTTGTATCGGCAAGAACGGAAAAGTCTGCCTTCGGGAAACTCTGTAGGCAGTTGCGGCGCTTCTCGTGGATCATTTATCCTGCAAGGACTTGCCAAGGAGTCCGCCTATGTTCGATTCAGCGCAATATGGTCCGGTTCTCAAGCCTTTACTCGCCGAGGAGCGGTTGAATTCGCTCGGTCCGGGTACGCCGAACGACAAGGTTTTCCCTTTGCTTCAGGCTTTGTCGGTTGAGCAAGCGTTTTTTCCGCACCCGATAAAAGATGCCGGCATGGCGAAATGCTGTCTTGCCGGTTTGTGGCTGTACCACGACTATCTCGACGAGAGCCATCGCATCAGTCAATCCGTCTCGACTTCCACGGGCAGCTATTGGCACGGCATCATGCACCGCCGCGAGCCGGATAGTTGGAACAGCAAATACTGGTTTGACCGGGTAAGGCAACATCCGGTTTTTCCCGCTTTGTGCGAGGCTGCGAAAAGCGTCGTAGAACAGGATTTACCGCTGCCCGAAACACGCTTCTTGCTGGAACAGCGGCAATGGGACCCCCATCGATTCATCGACCTTTGCGAGGCCTGCCGGACGGGGAAAAGCCAAGCCGAAAACCTGTGCCGAATGATTCAACTGCGGGAATGGCAGTTGCTGTTCGATTATTGCTACAGGCAGGCTAGCGGGTTGCCCGTGTTTTAGGGCTTCACTCCAGCCGAAGCACTTTCGCCCCCCGAATGCGGTGCGTTTTAAGGTCTAGCAATGCGCGGTTAGCGTCTTCCAGCGCGTATTCTTCAACTTCGGGGCGAATGGGAATTTCGGCGGCCAAGGCCAAAAAATCGCCAACATCGCTTCGGGCGACATTCGCCACGCTTTTGATTTCCTTTTCCATCCACAGATGACTTGGATACTCCAGGCGTAGCAGATAATCCTTGTCCGCGTCTTCCTTGCGTATCGCGTTGATGACCAGTTTCCCGCCCGGGGCGAGGTGCTTGAGGGCTTCGACTACCGGCTTCCAGACTGGCGTCGTGTCGATGACGGCATTCAGCTTCGCCGGCGGTTCGTCGTCCGTGTCGCCGGCCCAGGCGGCGCCTAATTCCAAGGCGAAGACTCGCTCCTCGGGATTTCTGGCGAACACGAATACCCGCGTTTCCGGATAGCGGTGGCGAACCATCATCAAGACCAAATGAGCCGATGCGCCGAAGCCGGTGAGTCCCAGATTCTCGCCATCTTTAAGTTCCGCCAGTTTGAGCGAGCGATAGCCGATCGCTCCGGCGCACAGCAACGGTGCCGCTTCGACATCGGAGAACGTCTCGGGAATGGGAAACACGAACGCTGCAGGCGCCGCCATGTATTCCGCATAACCCCCACAAACGTCGCGTCCGGTTGCTTTGAATTGCGCGCACAGATTTTCGTTCCCTGCCCGGCAATAAGGACAGATTCCGCAGGCTGAATGAATCCAGGCGACGCCAACGCGATCGCCGACGGAAAAACCCGAGGTTGAGCTGCCGAGTTCGTGCACCCGGCCTACCACCTGATGTCCCAGGATCACCGGAAGCAGCGGTGGCGGCGTGCGGCCTTCGATCTCGTCCAACTCCGTGTGGCAGACGCCGCAGGCGGAGACTTTGATCAGCAGCTCATCGGAACGGGGAACCGGTTTCGGCCACTCCGCCAAGGTCAACGGCGCCGGATTCTCGGTCAGTTTGGAAATCCGCTCTAGGATCATCGCTTTCATGGCATCGCCCTGGGAGGAAGCCGCGCCGGTATTATCGATATGGATCGTACTCGTTGAGATAGGTCGCAATGGCGTAAGAAACCGGCCAGAACAAGGTCTCGATAGCACCGTTGAAAGGCAGCACAAGTCCCGCCATCGCGCGTTCGCTGAAGGTTGGTTCGATATACATGTCGAAATCTTTCCGGAGCGTGTCTCGATCTTTTGTCAAAAGCGCGTATTCCAACCGGGTATCGTGGAACGCCATGGGTCGGTCGGTTCCGGTCAGGCTCAGCGTAGCGCAGCCGGTTAAATTTATCGTCGCCATAAGAAAAAGCAGCACCCAGATAGAAAGCGTGTTCATTTTGCCTCCGGTTTACTCTTGAGAGTCGCGAGCCGACTAAATTCTCCGGGCACTGAATATTAATATCAAAAATCGTCATGCCGGTAGGAGGGACGCCCGGCGATGCTGTAGATCAGGGGCGATGAATGCTTTCGCCCCGCGAGATGCCGCCAGCAATGATATGGGCGGTGCGTAAGGGCTCCGGCAAGCGGCCGTGAACGGCAAGCGCTCGGATAAAGATCGCGGTTTCCTTGGCAGATAATCCGGCGCGTTGAACGTAAACGTCGGCCATCGGTTCCATTGGTCCGGCCTGTTCGATAAGCCGCCATTTCCGTTGCCCGCCGGGGACATGGTTGAGCAGAGCGTCGCGGATTTTTCCGAGATTCGGAAGATGGCGGGCAACGACGACAACCGGCCGATCCAATGCCTCATGCAACCGGTGTATATCCACGACGTTGAATCCGCCGAAGGCGATGCCCTGAAGCAAAATGGCCTGAAGATGAGGGTAAAAGCGCGAACTACTGACCAGATCAATCAAGACCCGGGTCGAATTGATCCCATCGCGGCGCACTTGCCCGGATAGGACTCCATCGAGACGATGTCCCGCATAGAAAGCGCCGACGATTATCACATCGCCCCGATGACTCCGCTCGAAAGGAGCGTCATCGAAACCGATTACATGGGAAAGATGAGGGTATGCCATTGAGCCTCGCAGTCGGACGAAAAACCGGATGCCAAGTCTCCGATTATCGTACGGTGCTCAACCGCAGGATATACACAGGCTGTGGTTGATTCTCGGTTTGCTTCTGGCGCTTGTAAAGCCGTTGCGCCCAGGCTTAGGCTAGATCCGTCTCGTTGATAACCAAGTTCCGTCCGCTGTCTTTCGCTTTGTAGAGGCAGCGGTCCGCTCGCCGCATCAGGTCGGATACGGTGTCGCCCGGATGCATCTGGGCTACGCCGGCGCTGATACGCACCGGTATGGCTTTGCCTTTGTATCGCAAGGGAATTCGGTCCAGCAAGGCACGAAGACGGTCCAGGACGAATGTGGCGCCCGACGCGTTGCCGCCGGGGAAGATGGCGACGAATTCCTCGCCGCCCATACGGGCGAAAATATCCTGTGGCCTCAACAGCCCGCGGGCGGCCATAACCAAATGTACCAGCGCCTGGTCGCCGGCATCATGGCCGTAGGTATCGTTGATATGCTTGAACAAATCGATATCGATCATGCCGATCGACATCTGGTCTTTTTGGCGCCGGGTTCGCGTGAATTCACGGGTCAAGATGATGTCCAGCCCACGCCGATTCAGCACACCCGTCAGCGGATCGACTTGAGCGAGGGTCCGGCTTTCCTTTAGTTCATCCTGCATGCGCTGGAGCAGTTGCTGAGTTTCCCGTAATTCGGCCTGGGAGTCGGCGACTCTTTGCCTAAGCTGGGAAATCGTCTTCATGATTTGCCCGAGCGCCTGCTCCATCGAAAATCCTGGCGCTTGCGTAGGTGCGTGCTTCTCGTTGATGAGGTTCTGAAAATGGCCATCGAAAGTCCCCAGTTCGGCCGTAAGACCGAACGTCGTGTCGGTGAGGATTTGCAGCACCATATCCATGGCGGCGGTGACCTCGGCTTCGGGGGTAGCGGCCGGCAGCAATGGCTCCGGCCTCTGCCCGGTAAGCTCGCCGGCGATCAGATAGTAGTGCTCCGCGTAGTGATCCGGCGTTGGAGGCAAACCGGATTCCGTCAGGCGTCGTAAAGCTTGTCGCGCTACCGCAACGGGCTGGGGAGAGATGGTCTCGGCTGTCATTTTGGAGCTTTGCTGGCAATCGGCTCAGGGTTTATAGCAAAAAAATAGACTAAATTCCGTGATTTAGTAAGTTTTAGGTGGGATGTACCCGGCGCCGGAATTCTTTACCGCGAGCAAAAAGGTCGGAAATTTAGGCATCGGCCATCCGCGATGCTTCCGGATAGTAGCGGCTTGCGACGGAAAATAGGGCGGCGGTGGCGAGCATCAGTGCGGAGAAAAACCAGAAATAATCGGCTCCCGCCAATATCGAAGTACCGTCCGGGTTCCGGATGAAAAAATTGACCGCGCTGGTGAAAAGATTTCCGGCGGCCACGGACACCATGAAGAAGGACATCACGAAAGACTTCATGGTGGGCGGCGCTTGGGTATAAGAGAACTCCAGGCAGGTGATCGACACCATGACCTCCGAGGCGGTCAGGACGACGTAATTGAGCAACTGCCAGCCGATGGACGGCGTGGCTCCGGCATCCAGAGCACGCTGAATCCAGGCCGCCAATGCAAACGAAAGAGCGGCCAGAAACATCCCCGTGCCGATTTTCCTTAGCGCTGTAAGGCGAATACGGCGTTCGATCCGCGGATAAATCCCGTAATAGAATAGCGGCGTCAAGATCATGATAAGCAACGGATTGGCGGCTTGAATCTGTGACGGCAGAATCCGGTAGCCCATGAACGTCTGCTCCATCTTTTGCGCCTGAAGCACCCAGGACGAACCGGTCTGATCGAACAGCGCCCAAAACATCGCCACGAAGGCGTAGATAACGCCTAGCTTGGCAAGGCTCCGCAATCCCTCGTGGCTCAAGGTTTCCCGCAGGAAAGCGACACCCCCGGCGGGTATGTGGGCGAACTGATAACGGCCCGACCAAAAAATCACCGTGGCGATAAGCATCAGGATTCCGGGTACGGCGAATGCCGTCGAAGGCCCGTAGTGTTCCAGCAGCCAGGGCGTCACGAGCATGGATGTGAATGCGCCCAAATTGATGGCGAAATAGAACCAGCTATAGACGCGGCTGAGCAAATGGCGATTCGTTTCCGCGAATTGATCGCCGACGTGGGCGGAAACGCAGGGCTTGATGCCGCCCGCCCCCAATGCAATCAGGCTCTGTCCGAGCAGAAGGCCGGCGCGGGTGTCGTCCAGCGCGAGAGCCAAGTGTCCCAAGCAATAAACCAGCGACAATACGATGATGGTGCGGTATTTCCCCAGCCATCCGTCGGCGAGAAGCGCACCCAGAATCGGCGTGAAATAAGTAGCCGAGACGAATAAGTGAAAGTAGCCCTTGGCTTCCTCCTCGCTCATCGGGTCGGGAGAGCCCGCAGGGTTCATGAGATATTGGCTCATGAACACCACCAATACCGCCCGCATGCCGTAGTAGCTAAACCGCTCGGCGGCCTCGTTGCCGACGATGTAGGGAATGCCGGGCGGGAGGCCGGGGATAGGGAGGGGTTTGGTACGGTACGGCGTCATGATTCCAGTCTCGTTTCTTCTGGGTTACCTGATGTTGCCATACCGAAAAAAGTGGTGTGCCGTCGATTCGAAATGCGATAAGTCGTAGCCGATCTCACTAATTCTTGATTTAGATCAATAAATGCCGAATTACCTTTCGTTACTGTTTACCCGCGAGCCGACTCGGCCGCAGTCACAAAAATAACTATTTTGAGGAAGCCATAATGGAAAATGAAAAAGATAACTTCTGGTTGTACATCGGCGGAGTTATTGTCGCTGTCGCGCTGGTCCTGGTAATGGTCAAAGGAAGCGAGCACGAAAAATACGCGACAAGTGCAAAGGCTATAGCCGAAGACTCCACCAACGCTTCTTACCGATAGAACACAGGATTAACTGCTGTTTTTGACTTTATAACCAAAAGTATTGAACAGCCGAAATGCAGCGGCAGGATGGGCGCTTAAACTTCGCCCATCCTGCTGATTTCGGGTGAGTCGAAAGACGAGCCACAAGGACGAGGCTTTCAACGGTAAACCGGTGTACACCACTCAAGAACAGCATGTCCGGCCGCTCTCCCTCCGCATATCGGCGGAACCCGCTTACGACAAACTCTTCATCGCCACTTCGTAGACATCTTTCGAAACGTTCTCGGTTCCGGCAATTCGTTGAAGCTGCTGGCGCATCAGTTTTTGCCGCTGCGCATCGTAACGCCGCCATGGCGTCAAGGCCGTCAGCATCCGTGCGGCCACTTGGGGATTCAAGACGTTCAATGCGATGACATGGTCGGCGAGAAACTCATAGCCCGCGCCGTCGGGAGCATGGAAATTGACCGGATTGGCCTGGGAAAAGGCGCCGATCAGCGAACGGACCCGGTTGGGGGTCTTCAAATCGAAAGCCGGGTGCGTGAGCAGTTCTTTGACCCGATCCAGCGTTCCGGGTAAATGGCAGGTGGCCTGCAGGGTGAACCACTTGTCGATTACCAGGTCCTCTTCTTGCCAACGCTCGTAGAACTCGGCCAGGCAGTCGGCTTTCTCCGGATTATGGCCGTTCACAATGGCGGACAGGGCCGAGATCTGGTCGGTCATCGTGCGCGCGTCGCGGAATTGCTTGGCGCTGAGTCGGTGCGCCTCGTTGGTCTCCTGCTCGCTGAGATAAGCCAGGCAGACATTTTTCAGCCGGCGCCGGCCCACGGCTTCGGCATCGAAGCGTCCCGCTTCGTCGGTGTGATACGTCTCGTACAGGCGGCGGAACTCCGATGCCAAAACGCCGGCCAGCTCCAGTTTCACGGCTTGCCGAGCGTTATGCACCGCGTCGGGATCGATGATCTTCATCGAGGCGCTGATATAGTCCTCGGACGGTAGGGTTAGCAACAGTGCCAGATAGGACAAATCGGACCAGTCTTGCGAAATCACCTTTCGATAGGCGTCGGTGAGATGGCTGTCGATGGTTTCCGGCGTCTCCCCTTTGGCAAATCGATTGACCAGATCGAGGATAGCCTGCGTGGCCAGTTCCTGCCCGGCATCCCAGCGGTTGAAAGGATCGGCGTCATGGGCGAACAGGAAAGCCAGCTCCTGATAGCCGCGGTCCATGCGCAGCCGGACGGGCGCGGAAAACCCGCGCAGCGCGGAGATCACGGGTTTTTCCGACAGATTGACAAACCGGAAGCGCTGTTCGCGCTCCTTTACATCCAGTACGCGGCTTTTTTGCGCATGGGATTCCGTTTCACCCTCGAGCTGCAAGGGCAATTCCGTGCCGTCGGGTGCCAGAAGCCCTAACGCCAAGGGAATATGGTACGGGTCCTTGGCTGGTTGACCCGGCGTGGGCGGGCAGGTCTGCCTGACGGTAAGGTTCAGCACGCGGTTTGCCGCATCGTAGTCCGCGGCAAGATGCAGTTCGGGCGTTCCGGCCTGGCTATACCAGCGGCGGAATTGCCCAAGATCGGTGCCGCTAGCCTCTTCCATGCATTTGACGAAATCGTCGCAGGTCACGGCTTGCCCGTCGTAGCGCTGGAAGTAGAGGTCCGTGCCTTTGCGGAAGCCTTCCTTGCCTACCAAGGTTTGGATCATCCGGACCACTTCGGCGCCTTTCTCGTAAACGGTCAGCGTGTAGAAGTTGTTGATCTCGATGTACGATTCGGGCCGCACGGGATGAGCGAGGGGACCGGCGTCCTCCGCGAATTGCCGGGTGCGCAGCATGTTGACTTCGTCGATGCGCTTGACGGCGCGGGACGTCCGGTCGGCGCTGAACTCCTGGTCGCGGAATACGGTCAGGCCTTCCTTCAGGCTGAGCTGGAACCAGTCCCGGCAGGTGATGCGGTTGCCGGTCCAGTTGTGGAAATACTCGTGGCCGATGACGCCCTCGACGTGCTCATAGTCGGCGTCCGTGGCGGTATCCGGCCGCGCCAGCACGTACTTGGTGTTGAAGACATTGAGCCCCTTGTTCTCCATCGCGCCCATGTTGAAGTGGCTTACCGCCACGATCATATAAAGATCCAGGTCGTATTCCCGCCCGTAGTTCTCCTCGTCCCAGCGCATGGCGTTCTTGAGGGACTGCATGGCGTGATCGCATTTGTCGAGGTCGTGCTTTTCGACGAAGATCTGCAAAGTGACTTCTTTGCCGGAACCCGTCACATAGCGGTCTTCCAGGCATTCCAGTTGTCCTGCGACCAGAGCGAACAAATAAGAAGGCTTTTTGAACGGATCTTCCCATTTCACCCAATGGCGGCCGTTTTTTAGCTCGCCGGTAGCAATCCGGTTGCCGTTGGACAGCAGCACCGGATAGCGCGATTTGTCCGCGACGATGGTCGTCGTGTATTTGGCCATTACGTCCGGGCGATCGGCGAAATAAGTGATCTTCCGGAATCCCTGGGCTTCGCATTGGGTGCAAAACATACCCTTGGAGAGATACAGCCCTTCCAAGGCCGTGTTCGCTTTAGGATTGATCCGGGTGACGATTTCCAGATCGAACGGGCGGTCGGGAACACCGGGCAAGACCAGGGATTCTTCGGTGAGGCGGTATTCGGGTGCGTTCAGGTTGCGGCCGTTCAGCCGGATCGATTCCAGCACGAGTTCCTCGCCGTTCAGTTCGAGCTCCCGGTGTTCTCCGGGCGATTCCGGATTCCGCCGCACGCGAAGCCTAGAGGTGACGCGAGTATTCTCCTCGTCCAACTCGAAAAAAAGATCGGCGGTCTCGATGAGATAGTCCGGTGGCGTGTAGTCTCTGAGATAAACAGTATTGGGTGTGTGTTCGCGCATGGTTGTCCCGACCTTGTGTCAACAATAGTGGAATGATAAGGCTTAGACCGGGGAAACGGGAGAGCTGTCGGCTTTTGACGCCTTTTTCCGATCTTGCTCAATGGCTGAATGTCGTCTAAAGCGGTTAACATGAGTGAATGACACGCTTTATTTACACTGCTTCAGGCTTGGCGGCCATGCTGCTGCTTCTCGGTTGCGGGCCGGACGAACCGAGTACCCGCGTGGTCGGCATTCTGGAATGGGACCGTGTGGAGCTGATTGCGGAGGCATCCGAGCCTATCGTCGAAATTCCGGCCAATGAGGGAGACTGGGTCGAACCGGGGCAAGTTCTCGTGCGGCTCGACCCGGCGCGGCTATTGGCTCGGCTGAACGATGCGGCGGCGTCGCGGGATCGGGCCGCCGCGAGGCTTCTGGAACTGGAGCGGGGGCCTCGGACCGAACGCATCCAAGAGGCGGCGGCCCGGTTCAAAGGCGCCGATCAGGTCTACCAAGTACGCAAGCGCGAATTCGAGCGGGTGAGCGATCTGCTGCCCCGTAAGCTCATCAGTCCGGACGAAGTGGATCGGGCGAGAAGGGAACTTAAAGCGGCCCTTGCCGACCGCGATTCGGCTTCGGCCGTCCTCGAGGAGCTCAGGGCCGGCACCCGTGTGGAAGAAGTGGAGCAAGCGCGCCAGGCGCTGGCCTCCGCGGAGGCAGCCGTGCAGGTCGCCGATACCAATCTGCAACGCTTGACGGTGCGGGCACCGGTGGCGGGGCGCCTCGATAGCTTGCCGCTCAAGCTCGGGAACCAGCCGCAAGCGGGAGCGGTGCTGGCCGTGCTGCTCTCCGGCATCGCGCCCTATGCGCGCGTCTACATTCCCGAACCGATCCGGATCCACATCATGCCGGGAGATGCGGCGCGGATTTGGCTGGACGGTGTCGCCGAACCCTATGAAGGCACCGTTCGGATGGTGACTTCGGACCCCGTGTTTACGCCTTTCTTCGCCTTGACCGAGCGCGACCGGCGGCGTCTCAGCTATGTCGCCAAAATCTACCTGAGCGAGACGGTCCGAAATGTGCCGGCCGGACTTCCGGTCGAGGCCGAGCTGTTGGGTCTCTCGCGGCCCAAGCAACCATGACCGGGGAGTATGCAGTCATAACCCGCGGCCTGACCCGTCGCTTCGGAGCGCTCACCGCCGTCGATCATATAGATATCGCCATTTCCCGTGCCAGCATCTACGGGTTTCTCGGTCCCAACGGTTCCGGCAAATCGACGACGATTCGCATGCTGTGCGGCTTGTTGGATCCCACGGAGGGAGAGGCGGTGGTTTTGGGCCATCGGATTCCCGGCGAGACCGAGGCCATCAAGCGGAAAATCGGGTATATGACCCAGCGCTTTTCCCTTTACGAGGATCTCACCGTCCGGGAGAACCTGGAGTTCATGGCCGATATTTACAGCCTGCCGCGCAAGTCCGTCCGGCAGCGCATCGACGAATTGCTCGAGAAATACAATCTCGCGGACCGCCAGAAGCAGTGGGCCGGGACGCTGAGCGGCGGGCAGCGGCAACGCCTGGCGCTCGCGGCGGTGACGGTACATGAGCCGGAGCTGCTGTTTTTGGACGAGCCGACCAGCGCGGTCGATCCTCAGAGTCGGCGCGATTTCTGGGAAACCCTGTTCGAGCTTTGCGAGAAGGGGACGACCATTCTGGTGTCCACCCATTACATGGACGAAGCGGAGCGCTGTCATGGTCTCGCGATTCTCGACCGCGGCCGCGTGGTCGCGGACGGCGCGCCGCAGGAGTTGGAGCGGCGCATCGACGCCACCGTCGTGGAGATGGAATCCAGTGACTCGAGAGCCGTGCGCCGGCTGCTGATGGATTTGCCCGGGGTGCTCAGCGTGACCCAACTCGGTATGCGTCTGCGGGTGCTGCTCGACCGATCCATTTCCGATCCGCTGGCGGAGATCCGCACGGGCTTAGTCGATCGGGGGATTCGGTTCGATGCCCGGCTGACGCACCCGAGCCTCGAGGACGTCTTCGTCGCCGCCACGCAAGGCCGTTATCTCAAGTGAACGGCTTGCTGCGCCTTTTCGCGATCTTGCGGAAGGAAGTCCGCCAGCTCAGGCGGGACCGGCTGACCTTCGGAATGATCGTCGGCATTCCGCTGATGCAGATCACGCTGTTCGGCTTCGCCATCAATACCGATGTGCGCCATTTGCGCGCCGGGGTGGCCGATCATGCGAACACTCAGCTCTCGCGCATCCTGACCGCCGATTCAGAAGCTTCTCAAGTCGTCAAAATTACCCGTCAGGTAGAAACCCCGGAACAATTGGAAACCCTACTTCGGGAAGGAGAAATCTCCGTCGGGATTTTCATTCCCGCCGATTTCGCAGAGCGCCTCGAGAGTCGGGACAGACCGGCCGCCCAGCTCATGATCGACGGATCCGACCCTCTGATTCTGGCCGCCGCACGCCAGCTCACCGGAATGGAGCTGCACTACGACACGGCGCCTCGGCAGACCGCTAATGCGCCTCTGTTCGAAATCCGCAATTACTACAACCCGGAGCGGCGGTCGGCGGTTAATATCGTGCCGGGGCTGATGGGGGTCATTCTCACCATGACCATGGTGCTGTTCACCGCTGTCGCCATCGTGCGGGAGCGTGAGCGCGGCAATCTCGAATTGCTCATCAACACGCCGGTGAGAAATCTGGAACTGATGGTGGGCAAGATCATTCCCTACGTCATCATCGGATTGATCCAGGTGAGTCTGATTCTGCTGCTCGGGGTTCTACTGTTCCGCGTCCCGATTTACGGGCGGATCAGCGACATATACCTGGCTGCCCTGGCGTTTATCGCCGCCAATCTGACCATCGGGCTGGTGATTTCGACACTGGCCAAAACCCAGTTTCAGGCGATGCAAACGACTTTTTTCTTTTTTCTGCCGTCAATACTCATTTCAGGGTTCATGTTTCCCTTCGACGGTATGCCCAAGGCGGCACAACATATAGCGGAACTGCTTCCGCTGACGCATTTTGTGCGTCTGATCCGGGGTATCATGCTGCGCGGCGCGGAACTGTCGGAACTGCTGCCCGAAATCTGGGCTTTGATGGCGTTCATGCTTATCACCTTGGCGATCGCCGTGCTGCGATTCAAGAAACGGTTGGATTGATTGCCCGACGGTGGAATAACAGCCTAGGCCTCCAGTCATGGCGTGCCATTTGCAGAATTTTTCCCGAAAGGCCTTTGTCTTATTGGAGTCCTTTCGAAAACTCTCGCGTCTTTGGCGCCTGCCCGGTTCCGGTTGAATATTAATGTCTGAACTCAGACGCCGGAACGACACCTATTACGAATTGGACATCGAGTATGAGTTCTTCCGATACCTCCCGTCTCGATGGGAGGATGCCAGAATCCGAGCACACACGGGAAATACGGGCAGCGCAAACAAGGCTGTTATATCAGCAAGTCTCATCGGGTTTGATCGCCACGGTGGTCAACGCGACGATCCTAGTCCTGATCCTGTGGAAAGAGGTTTCCGAGATTTTATTGACGGGCTGGCTTTTGACCGTCGGAGTCGTGGTATTGGGTCGTTACGGTCTGCTCCGCGCCTATTTGCAGGCTAATCCGACGAGTGTCGACTCGCCTCGTTGGGCGCGCCTTTTTTTGCTCGGTGTCGCCGCCAACGGGGCGCTTTGGGGGCTCGCGGGTTTTTTCCTTTTTGTCGAGCAAAGTTACGTCCATCAGATATTTCTTGGATTTATGCTCGGCGGAATGGTGGCGGGAGCGATGTCGACCTTGTCCTCGTTTCGAGGCGCTTTTTTGGTTTTTCTGCTGCCGGCATTGCTCCCATATACGCTGCAGGTGCTGCGTCATGGCGAAGATGTGCATCTTGCGATGGGAGCCATGTTATTGCTCTTCGTGGTTATGATGTGGACGATTTCCGAGCGGCTGTACGCGACTGTGGCGGAATCCTTGCAGCTTCGCTTCGACAATCTTGACCTCCTGGGCGATCTCACTTGGGCAAGGGACCGTCAAAAGATCATCAATCAGGAGTTATCCGCACAGATTGCGGAAAAACAGCGCGCACAGCGCGAGTTGCAGGAGGCATGCGAAAAGCTGGAACAGCGGGTAAGGGAGCGCACCGAAAAACTCGCCCGATCGGAAGAGGCCTTGCGGGATGCCAACCGTCGCAAAGACGAGTTTCTCGCCATGCTCGGTCATGAGCTCCGAAATCCTCTCGCTCCTATCCGCAATGCCGTGAAGATCATGCGCAAAACCGGGATGTCCGAGCCAAGACTGGATTGGGCGCGCGACATCATCGATCGGCAAGTCGATCACCTCGCCCGGCTGGTTGATGACTTGCTCGACGTGTCCCGCATCGTTCAGGGCAAGATCAGTCTTCACGCAACCACGCTAGATCTGGCGACCGCTATTAATCAAGCGGTCGAGGCGAGCCGGCCGCTGATCGAAGCGCGGCATCATGAACTTTTCGTTACGATGCCCGAGGGTCGTCTTCAGGTTAAAGGAGATCAGGTGCGGCTGGCGCAGGTTATTTCCAATCTGCTCAACAATGCCGCCAAGTATACCGACACAGGCGGAAAGATATGGCTAACCGCCGAAGCATCCAGGGATCGGGTGAGCATCCGCGTGCGGGACAACGGCGTTGGCATACCGGAAAAACTTCTATCCCATATTTTCGACCTTTTTACGCAAGCCGACCAAAGCCTTGCCCGAGCCCAAGGCGGATTGGGCATCGGGCTCACCCTGGTCAAGCGGCTGGTCGAGATGCATGGCGGAGAGGTTGAGGCTCAAAGCCCGGGCCCTGGTCAGGGCTCGGAGTTTTCGATACACCTGCCGCGTTTTTGGGGCGAGATTGGCCAAGCCGATGCTGCCCGGTCGAATGCGCAGGGTAACGCCTGAGCGGACTATAGGCCTTAGCGGCCGCTAGGGTTGAACGGGCCGGAGATCTCGGCCGAAGGGAAACAGCGATAGCGGGATGAGCTTGATATGCTGCAGGGCGAAAGGGATACCGATGATCGTGACGGCCAACACGGCCGCACTGGTGAGGTGAGCCAAGGCAATGGCCCATCCGAAAAGCACCAACCAGATCACGTTGAAGATGATCCGCAAAGGACTGTTGGCATTATCGAGCTCCACTACCTCTTTGCCAAAGGGCGCGAATACGGCAAACCCGAGCTTGATCGACTGGAGCCCGAAGGGTATGCCGATCAGGGTCAGGCATAAGCCAATTCCACCCACCACATAACCCAAACCGGCGAGTAAACCACCAAAGATCAGCCAAATGATATTACCCAGTAAACTCATGGCGGCAAACGAACTCAATCGCTAAAGGGGGCATTGTTCGGAATCCTTCTTTTTTGAGTCGTTGTTCATTCGCTTCGTTCGTTTTTGGAATTCAAAAAATATCGCCGTCCAAAGCATATTCCGCTGACCGGCCGGGTCGCCCGGCTCATGGAATAAGTCAATGGTGGCGGCGAGAATCCGTTCCTCCGCCACAGGCGCAATGTCGAGCGTCCTCATGCACGATTCCGCTGCGGGTCTAGTCTCGTAAGGTCCCGGTTCGGATTACGGCTTTCCCTACAGGGAACCTTGCTTTCTTAACGCCGCCGACCGCGGCCGCTTTGCCCACGGGGACGTTCCAGGTTAACCCGCAGGCAGTTGCCGCGCAGGGTATGGCCGTTCAAGGAGTTGATGGCGGCCCGCGCCTCGTGGCCCTCCATCTCGACGAAGCCGAAGCCGCGGCAGCGGCCGGAGAAAATGTCGCGAGCCAGTTCGATCGAGCGCACTCGTCCGTGTTCCGCGAAAAGCTCGGTGAACTCCCGTTCGGTGGTGTCGGCTGGCAGATTACCGGCATAGATTCTGAGCATGGTTTTCTCCTGAAGGTATGGGCGCTGCCCGGAGGCGGCGCAATGGTTGAAAAAGGATTTCCTTAAATACTTAAGGAAACTCTGAACAAGTCGATTCCGTTCATGCCCTTCGACAAGCTCAGGAGAGCGTTCGACAAGCTCACCACGAACGGAATCAATACGTTACCGTTCGTCCTGAGCCTGTCGAAGGACTTAATCAGAGCTTCCTTAAGAGCGTGCTTTAAAGCATGCTTCGGGGATCGAGGCCGGTCATAAAGCGCTCGCACCCCACGATTCACGTTTTTTGGCGCAGCCGTTTCAAGCGGCTCACCAGTCTATTGACCAAACACCGGCATGGATGGCCGTAGTGCCTCCTCGGCAGCGATTCGGCATACCCAACTACGGAACCAACGCCGGCGGATCGTGTGCGGGGCTCGCTGTGGACCCCAGCAAGGACAACAAACCGCGCAGCAAGTCGATCGGGGCCGGCGGACACCCGGAAATGGCGAGGTCGACCGGGATCACATTGGAGACCGCTCCGCAACTGGCGTAGGACACGCCGAACTCGCCGCCGCAGACGGCGCAGTCACCGACGGCGATCACCCATTTCGGATCGGCCGTCGCCTCGTAGGTTCGTTTCAGGGCCGCTTCCATGTGGCGCGACACCGGCCCCGTCACCATCAGAACATCGGCATGACGCGGAGAGGCGACGAAATGCACGCCGAACCGCTCGACGCCGTAATAAACATTGTTCAGCGCGTGGATCTCCAGTTCGCAACCGTTGCAGGAGCCGGCATCCACGTGGCGGATGGACAGACTGCCCCGGAAGCGTTTGTCGATCACCACCTTGAGCCTGGCGCCCTCGCGCTCGATGGCCTCGTCCCCTTCGACTCCGCTCAGGACAGGCTTGGGAAGGGGCGGGATGCGCTCGGTGAGGACGCCGGTGCGGAAAATCTTGCCATAGATGCGCAACATTGAAGTTTCCTCAGAGATCGTGGCCGGAATAGGACCCGTTGACCGACTTATTGCATACCGGGAAGTCGGGCACGATATTGCCCAGCACGAGCTTCTCCAGGGCCGGCCAGTTGACGATGCTCGGATCGCGCGGGTAGTACCGGCGGATGCGGCCATCCGCGCCAAAGCGGATATAGCAGAGAATTTCGCCGCGCCACCCTTCCACCGCACCGAAGCCTTCAGCCCCATCGCCGGGTGTTCGCCACTCGGCGGCCAGTTCCCCGGAGGGCAGGCCGGCCAGCATTTGTTCGATGAGGCGCAGGGCCGCGCGCAGTTCCTTGTAACGGACCCAGAACCGGGAAGCGACGTCGCCTTGGGTTTCGACGGGCACGCGCACGTCCAGACTATTGTAGGGAGGGTAGGGTGCGTCGCGGCGCAGGTCGAAATTCCGACCGCTCGCCCGGCCCACATAGCCCAAAGCGCCCAAGGCGGAAGCCAACTCGCTCGACAGCACGCCGGTGGTGAGGAACCGGTCTTCCAGCGAGGAGTTGGCGTCGAGTATCGTGAGCAATTCATCCAGCTCCCGGCGTAGCGAGGCGACCGAATTCCGCATGCGAACGGCCGCCTCTGGCGGGACATCCACGGATACACCCCCCGGAACCAAGGTATCCATCATCAGACGGTGGCCGAACAGCGCCTGGTTTTCCCTAAGCCAAAGCTCGCGCAGACGGCCGAACTGGTAATAGCCGAAGGCGAATCCCACATCGTTGCACAATGCGCCGAGGTCCCACAGGTGATTGATCACCCGTTCCCGTTCCGCCAGGATGCCGCGGATATAAGCGGCTCGCTGAGGAATGTCTACATGGGCCGCGCGCTCCATCGCCATGCAGGCGGTCCAGGCATGGCCGACCGTCGTGTCGCCGGATACCCGCCCGGCCAGCTTGACGAGTGCTATCGGATCGCGTCCTTCGGCAATCTTTTCGATGCCCTTGTGCACGTAGCCGAGCCGTTCCTCCAGGTGCAAAACGGTTTCCCCCACAGCCTGGAACCGGAAATGGCCCGGCTCGATGATCCCGGCGTGAACCGGGCCCACCGGAATCTCGTAAACGCTCGCTCCATGCGCCTTGAGGAAGGGGTACTCGTTGTCCGATGGCGTCTTGGCGGGCGGCTGCCCATCCGCGGGAAAGCTTTTCCGCAACGGGTAAGTGGTTTCGTCCCAGGCTTGATGTCGGGTCCAGCGCTTGGGGTCGGGGTGATCGGTGAAACGGATGCCGAAGAGATCCTGGATATGTCGCTCCACCCGGTCCGCCGCCCAATAATGCGGCGCATGGGAGGGCAGGGCGGGATTATCGGCCGGTAGGTAGGTTCGCAGGATCAGGTAGCACCCTTGCTTTTCGAGGCAGGCGCTGACTGCCAGGTCGTGGCCCCGGTCTTCCGCCCAAGCTCCGGCCCAGCGCCAGTTTTGCGCGCGGGCTTGCTGTGCGGTTCTACCCCAATCGCCGCTGTCTACCTCGATCAGATCGGCGGGCGGCAAAAGGCTCGGTGCGATCAACCGGGCTTTGATGTCTTCCGAAACGAGCTTCATGCAAAGCATCCAGCAGGGATCGACTACCCCGCCGGGTGAAGAGGGATTTCCCGCGGGAGCCAACTCCTGCCGGCCGGAATTCGTCGAATCGAATTCCTTAGACTGATTCACTGCGGCCCGCTCTCCAGTTGAATATCTTGCGGCGGCGCGCCGCTAGCGGATGATCCGAATAAGGCTCGTACCGGTCCAGTCCGTGAACCTCGCAGCGGCCACCCGAGGCGATATAGTCCTGGCTGAAGCGTTCGATGAACTCCATGACGGTATGATCGACCAGAGAGGCATAGGTCAGGTCGAAAACGATGGTTTCGCCGGTGGGAAGCTCGGCAAGCTCGTCCTTCAGGGCTAGAAAATTGGAAAAGATGGCCGCGCCGTTGAGCTTGATCCGGTAGCCGGTCTTTTCTCGAGTGATCCGGTAGGAAAGCTGGAACAGGTTCCCGAGTTTCACGCCTTGCCAGCGGTGTATCAGCAGCTTGGCGGCGATACCGATGGCGACCCCGATCAAAAGATCGGTGGTCAGAATGCCGACGATGGTGATGACGAACAAGGCGAGTTGCTCGAAGCCGATATCGAGTGTCTTGGCGAATGCTTTCGGCGAAGTCAGGCGATACCCGGCGTAGACCAGCAAAGCGGCCAGCGAGGCCAGCGGAATATCGCGGATGAGGTGCGGGAACAAGGCCACGAACAGCAGCAGAAAGAGGCCATGGAAAAAATTCGACCAACTGCTACGTGCGCCATAGCCGACATTGGCAGAACTCCGTACGATTTCGGCGATCATGGGCATGCCGCCGATCAGTCCTGAAAGCACGTTGCCTGTACCAATGGCGGTGAGATCCCGATCGAGATCGGAGCGGCGATGCTCCGGATCGAGGCGGTCCACCGCGGAGGCGACCAACAAGGTTTCGAGACTGCCGATCAACCAAAGGCTCAATACGGCATTCCAAAAGGCCAGCGTCCCGATTTTCGAAAAATCGGCGAAGACCAGGCTATCGAGAAAACTATCCGGGATATCGACGAGAAACTGCGGTGCGTTCACGAAGATATGCCGGTGCCAAGCTTCATTTTCGGCTCCCTCGGAAACGAGATAAAGCTCGGTCTGGTTCAAATCGAACGCCCGCCCCAGTATGAACCCGGTCAGCACGACTAGGACGGGTGCGGGAACCCTGCCGATACCCTTGTTTCCGAGCAGCGGCCAGGCAAACAGGATCAGAAGTCCCAGTCCGCCGATCAAGAAGATTTCCGGATTGTAATGCAGCAAGCTTTGAGGAATATGCGTGAGACTCTGCAAGGATGTTTCGACGGTGGGTCTGGCGCCGACCAGGATATGGGTTTGCCTTGCGATGATGATGATGCCGATGGCGGCCAGCGTACCGTGGGCAATGGCGGCCGGAAAAAACGTGGCCAGACGTCCCGCTCTGAAAACACCCAGCAGAATTTGCAGGACTCCCGCCACGACGATCGCGGCCAGCGTGTAGCGGTAGCCGGCGAAGAGATCGCCTTGACCCAGTGTATGAACTGCGGAGAACAACACGGTGATCAGTCCGGCGGCGGGACCCGTGATCGTCAGGCGGGCGCCGCCGATCCGGGAAACGACAAGGCCGCCGATAACGGCGCTGAGGATGCCCGCCATCGGAGGAAATCCCGAAGCCATGGCGATGCCGAAGCACAAGGGCAGGGCGATCAAGAAGACCAGGAAGCCGGAGACCGCATCGGTGCGCCAGTTGTCGGCGAGATCGGCCAAGCTGCTTAGGATTGACTGAGGAATCCGTTTCAAAATGGTGATGCTCCTGAAATGAGTTGAGTGGCCTGGCTGAACCAATTGCCCAGGAAACCCGGAATGGATAGTCCGAGCCAGAGCACCAGCGCCAGATGGATCATCACCGGCCATAGATTGGCCGGGATGGCGGTTTGGCCCTCCGGGATATCCCCGTAGACCATGGTCTGCAAATGCCGGAACAGACCGGCGAAGGCGATGCCGATGCCGATCAGGAGCAGCGGTGTCAGCCAGGGGTAATCGCGCATGGTGGCGATGAGCACCAGGAATTCGCTGGCGAACACGCCGAAAGGCGGAAAGCCGGCGATGGCCACGGTGCCGATCAGAAGGCCCCAGCCGATGGCGGGCTGGGTCAGAATCAAGCCGCGAATCTTCGTCATGCGCTGGGTGCCGGCGAGCTGGGCGGCATGGCCGACGGTGACGAAAATCGCCGATTTGGTCAGCGAGTGGGTGGTCATATGGAAGAGGGCGGCGAAGGTGGCCCAAGGACTGCCGATGCCGAAAGCGAAGGTCATCAGTCCCATGTGCTCGATGGACGAATAGCTGAACAGGCGCTTGATGTCGGTCTGCCGGTGCAGGAATAGAGCCGCGACCAGGAAGGACACGAGGCCGAAACCCATCATCAGATAACCCGCCGTGTGAGTGCCGAGGGAGCCATCCACCAGCATCTTGCAGCGCACCACGGCGTAGAGGGCGTCGTTCAGCAGCAGCCCCGAGAGAATGGCCGACATGGGTGTCGGTCCTTCGGAATGGGCGTCCGGCAACCAGTTGTGCAAGGGAACGAGCCCAATCTTGGTGCCGTAGCCCACCAGCAGGAACACGAAGGCCAGTCTCATGATGTTGGGTTCCAGAGCCGCGGCGTTCTCGTGCAGTACCGTCCAGAGCAGCGCATTGCCGCCTATGCCCAGTTTTTGTTCGGCGGCGAAATAGAGCAGCACCGTGCCGAACAGAGCCAGGGCGATACCGACGCCGCACAGGATGAAATACTTCCAGGCCGCCTCCACCGACTCCGGGGTTCGGTACAGGCTGACCAGCAATACCGTGGCCAGCGTCGCGCCTTCCATCGCCACCCAGAGCACGCCCATGTTGTTGGTCGTCAACACCAGGTACATGGCCAGCATGAAGCCCTGATACATCGCGTAGTAAAGCCGCAGACGCCTGGCATTGACGCGCCCGGCCTCCTGTTCGTGCGCCATGTAGGGACCGGAGAAAATGGACGTGGTCAGCCCCACGAACGCGGTCAGGGCCACCAGGTAAACATTGAAGGAGTCGATGTAGAGAAGCTGGCCGGAAGACAATTGGGGCCCGTGAATCAGTACGTCGACGGCGAGCCAAACCGACGCCGCCAACGCCCAGGCGTTACAGCGCACATTGATCCACCCCGCCCGCCGGCTGTCGGCCACAAGACCGAGGATCACCATGCCGGCCAAGGGAATCAGCAGAATGAGATAAACCGCGATCATGGCTTATCCGCCTCGCTCAGCTTGCTGAGCCGATCCACGTCTAGAGAGTCGATGCTCTCGCGGATCTGGAAGAAGAACACACCGAAAACGACCGCGGCTACCAAGACATCGGCCGCAACCCCCAATTCCACCACCATCGGCATGCCGTAGGTGGACACCACGGCCGCGAAGAACAATCCGTTCTCGATGGACATGAAGCCGACCACATGCGCTACCGCCTGCCGCCGGGTAATCATCAAGAGCATGCCGAGCAGGACTACGGCCAGGCTGACGGCGATGGCGTTGAGCGTCACCAGGGGAGAATGGGCGACGACGGGAAGACTCACGTAATAACTGAAAACCATCAAGAACGCCCCGCCCATCATCACCCGAGCCGGATGCTCGATCGTGTCCAGCTCCCGGTGCAGCCCCATGCGATAAATCAGCCGTTGCAGCATGATGGGGATAAGGATGCCCTTGAGCAGAAAACTCAAGCCCGCCGAGATGAAAAGATGGGGAAAATCCAGCGCGTAGGCGACCATGGCCGTGGTCGCCGCAAGCAGGATGCCTTGGATTGCGAACACCAGGACCAGACGAACCAGGCGGGACTGGCCAAGCATCAGAAACGAGGTCAAGGCGATGAGCCCCGCCAGTAGCAGAACCGCCTGCTGATATAGACTGAGTTCGGCGATGGCCATCAGCGCGCCGCCTCCAGAATGATATGGCTCAGCATGCCGAGGACGCTCAGGAGGTAGGCGAAGCTCAGATACTCCTGCACCCGGAAGATGCGCATCTTGGCGAAGAGCGCTTCGAAAAGGGCCAGCACGACCGTCAGCACGGCCAGTTTGAGAACGATCATTCCCAGACCCAAGCCGAGCGCATTCAGGGTGAAGGTTTGGGCGATTCCCCACGGAAAGAAGATATTGGCGATGAGGACGCCATAGATCATGAGCTTGATCTGGCTGGCCCACTCGATCAGCGCCAGCCAGCGTCCGCTGTATTCCAGGATCATGGCCTCGTGGATCATGGTCAACTCCAGATGGGTGGCCGGGTTGTCCACGGGAATGCGGCCGGTTTCCGCGATCGCCACTAGGATTAGGCCCCCGACGGCGAACACGAAGGACGGGCGCAGCACGAGTCCGGTATCGAGCACGAAGTTCATGGCCTGGGACAGATTGGTGGTATGCGCGCTCATGGCCAGGGTGAACACTGCCATGAGCATGGCGGGCTCGGCCAGTGAGGAGATCGTCATCTCGCGCGACGATCCCATGCCGCCGAAGGCGGTGCCGATGTCCATGCCGGCCAGCACCAGGAACGTCCGGCCCAGGGCAAAGAAACCCACCAGTACGATGACATCGGCGATGCGCGCCGTGGGCAGGTTGATCGCCACCAGAGGCACGATGGAGGCTGCCAACACGGTGGACGCGAAGACGATGTAGGGTGCGGCGCGAAAGATCCAGGAGGCGGGGTGCGGCACGATGGGTTGTTTTCGGTAGAGCTTCCGCAGATCCCGATAAGGCTGGAATAGGGATGGGGCTTTCCGGTTTTGCAGCCGACATTTGACCCGTTTGATCCAGCCGGACAGCAAGGGCGCCAAGCTGATGAACAGCAGGGTTTGGAGTATCGCCATCAACCAGGCCATCAACTGACCACCCAGAGCAGAACGATCAAAGTGAAGAAGGAATAGCCGAGATAGGTCCGGATATTGCCGGTCTGCAGGCGCCCGACCCAACGCGCCAATCGGGTAATGGCTCGTCCCGATGGCTCGTACATGACCAGCCAGGCGCGATCCAAGACCTGAAACTGATAGCGAAGCCCAGTCACGCGCGTGTTTGCGGGTCCGTCCGTCTGCTCTTCGACCGTCTCGCGGGTATCGAACACCGGCTCGAAAATACGGCGTATCGGCATACTGAAGGCGCCGGACGTGTATTGGGTGCGGGGCGTCAATCCGCCGAAACCGCAGTCCCAGGGTTCGGCTCGGCGCGGTTCGAGACCGGTGCGGCGATACAGAAGGTAATAGCACAGCCAGCCCACCGCCACGGTGCCCAACAGGACCAGCGCCGGCGAATAGGCAGCCACCTCCGGCGACACCGGCGTTAGCCAGAGCCAGCCGAGAGCCGATATGTTCGGCAGAACGAACCCGGTCAACTGCTGGGTCAACGTGCCCAAGGCATTGATGAGAGGCGTCGGCAATACGCCGAACAGCACGCAGCACGTGGCAAGCAAGGCCGGTCCAGCCAGCATGCCGGGGTGCCGGACTTCGCGGGCGTGAGCAATGTGGCGGGAGCGCGGAAGACCCAGGAAGGCTATGCCATAAACCTTGACGAAGCAGGTGGCCGCCAGGGCCGAGGTCAGGGCCAACACCGCGCTGGCGGTGGGAATCAGGCTGCGGAGAACGCCGCTTTGGATGCCGCCGGCCTGCAGCGCCGTTTGGAAGATCAACCATTCGGAGACGAAGCCGTTGAAGGGCGGCAAGGCGGCGATGCTCAGCGTGCCAACTAGGAACAGGGCTGCCAGCTTCGGCATGCGGTGGATGAGACCCCCCATATTTTCCAGGCTCTGTTCATGGGTTTGGTGCAGTATGGCTCCCGCGCCGAGAAACAACAGGCTCTTGAACAAGGCATGGTTGAGTGAATGCAGCAGCGCCGCCACCAGTCCCAGCGTGCCCAGTTGAGGCTGCCCGCTACTCTGGAAAATCAGCGCCAAACCCAGCGCGGTGAAAATAATCCCGACGTTTTCCACCGACGAGTAAGCGAGAAGCCGCTTTAGGTTTTGCTGTTGCAACGCGTAGAGGATGCCGAGCACGGCGGAGGTCGAGCCGATCAAGAGTACCAGCACACCCCATTGCCAAAACACGGGATCCAGCAAATCGAAGGCAAACCGAATGAAGCCGTAGACTGCGATTTTCAGCATGACCCCGCTCATCAGGGCGGAGATATGCGAGGGCGCGGCCGGATGGGCTTCCGGCAGCCAGGCATGGAGAGGAACGAGCCCCGCTTTCATGCCGAAACCGGCCAGCGCCAGCACGAAGGCGATGCTCGCCCACACCGGATTCAAGGCCGCGCCGCGCAGAGCTTCGAACGTCAAGCCGCCACCAAATCCCGCGAGGACGCCGAACGCCAGAATAATCGCGATCGCGCCGATCTCCGCCATCAACAAGTAAAGAAAAGCCGCGCGGCGATTGGTCGTGTGCTCGTGCTGGTAGGCGACCAGGAAATAGCTGGCGACCGACATCAGTTCCCAGGCGATCATGAACAGGAACGCATCGTCGGCGAGCAACACCAGCTCCATGCCGGCAACGAACAAGCCGGTGAAAAAGCCCAGGACCGAAAGACGGTGTTTGCCGTGCTCGAACTCGCGAACGTAGCCGGGGCCGAACAGGCTGACGGCGGTCAGGGGGATGCCGAGCACGCAAAAGAAAAAACCGGCCAGCGGGTCTAGCGCCAAGTGCCAGCTCAGCCAGGGCAAACCGAAAGGCAGCGTTGCGGTGTGGGTAGCGCCGCCCAGGAGCGCAATGACTCCGGCCAATACGGCGAACCCACCCGATACTCCCAACAGAGCGAAGGGCGCTGTCCTTGTCAGACGGGAGAAACGACCGGGCGTCAGCCACTCATTTCCCCGTACCGGTAACTCCGCCTCAATACGGGCCAGGTGGCGAGGGGCTTTCTTCATAGACCACCGAATTCCATGCCATAACAAGCCGCTCGGCCCGGCGGCCAGCGCCACGAGGCTGGACAGTAACGCCGCTAAAACCGAGATGCCGGCAAAGAATAGGGACATGAAGAGTGGGTGTTTATACTATGTGTAGTAGATGTTTGATAGGATTGCATAGTATCAGTATTATATGATTTGTAAATGTTAAAAGTATTAACATCTAGTGTGTATATGAAAATTCTCGAAAACCGAACCGCGCGTTTGACGCTACTCATTGATCCCGACAAAAAAGCTACGTTCGAGCGTTTGTGCGCGGATGAAGACGTTACGCCCTCGCAGATGGTGCGGAAATTGATCCGTGATTACATTGAGCAGCGTATGGGGCCAGATTGGAAAGAACACGTGTTCAAAGATCGACAAGTGGAATTGTGACGCTGCGTTTTGCGTTAAAGGCGGCAAAGGTCTGTGATCGCGGGCCCAAACATCTTGTTTGTTGGAAACACGCGAAAGACGTGCGCGTCGTTTGGAGCGGATGCCAGTTTTCGATCTCGCTATCGAATTATCACAGGGTCATATGAGATGATTGTTTTGTGACCAAACGAAACAATCGGGGATAACCGGAAACGCCGTAGGCAAAGCCTATCGCCCCAATTTGCTTAAGAGAAATCTGGATGTCCCGTCCATCGGAGCAAAGCGGGGGCGCTATTGGGGGATTTCTTCGGAGATCAGCGGCGTGTTTATCTATTTGGCGATGGACGACTCGGTAATCGGTCTGCTGAGGGGGCACCGATTTTTTTGGTCTCCTAAAAAAAGAAAGGCAGTCCTCTGCTAAAGTTAAAACGCTAAAAAGCGCCTTCGGGCTTCCTATAACAAAAAGAAAATGGGTGTTGCTTGAGGACACTGTCTAGATCCACCTGTGTTTTGCACCGTTTAATCCGGTGCCGGTGGGTTAGCATTTTCCTATCTCTTGCGTTGGCGGTCGGTATCGGATGCGACAGTAAATCCGTTATGGCAGCCGAGCCTAGTCCTAAGATCTACGCAGCGGACGGCCACGCCGATTCGCTCTCGCCCGAAACCTTGCGCGAAATCTTCTTTATGCGACTGACGAGTTGGCCCGATGGCACTCCCATTCGTGTCTTCGTACTGCCGGATAAGCATCCTCTCCATAACCGCTTTTCCAAGGAAGTGTTGGGTGTTTATCCCTTTCAGCTCCGGGCGGCATGGGATCGGCTGGTTTTCTCGGGAACAGGTTTGATACCGCATGTGGTCGAGACGGTTGGAGAAATGCGGGAGCGGGTTCGGGCGACACCGGGGGGTATTGGCTATGTTGACAAATAGGAGATTTCTAGGAATGGCCTCCGCCATGAGAATCATTAGTTCTCGAACGATCGCGCGCCAGGCTATCATTGCCGCGTGCTTTTTACTGTCCGGAGGCGCATCGGCACTGGATTTCAGCACCATCGACTGGCAATTGCACGGTTTCGCAAGTCAAGGATTTACCTACACCACGAGCAATCAGGTTTTCGGCGCGAGCCGCCGAGGTAGTCTCGATTTCACCGAGCTGGGTGTCAATGGTTCCGTGAGACTGCTGCCCAACCTTTTATTTTCGGCCCAAGGGCTTTATCGGAATGCCGGTGGGTCGGATCGGGAGGATTTTCGGCTCGATTTCGCCCAGGTCGACTACAACGTTACGCTTTTCGATTCGTCTTTGACGCTGGGGGTGCGAGCAGGCCGAGTCAAGATACCGTTCGGGCTATATAACGATACACGGGATGTGGTCTGGACCCGGCCCTCGGTGATTCTGCCCCAGTCCATTTATTTCGATACGCTCGCCCTCCGGCAAGCGATGATCGCGGCCGATGGAGGATTGCTGTATAGCCGCTATAACTGGGGCGATCATCGATTTAATCTGGAATTTATGGTGGCTGACCCGCAGGATGACACCGGAGACGCCACTGATTTTCTCACCGGTATTCCCGATGCGCCCGGTACGATGGAAGGGCGTCCGTTATTTCTCGGACGAGCCGTTTACGAGTGGATGGGCGGACGCGCGCGCGCCATGTTCAGCGTGGTCGACTTGGAACGTGATTTCAGATCGAATATGTCTGCGATTCCATCCGGCAGTGTTCGGGCTTTATATCCTTTGTTCTCTCTGCAATACAACGAAGAGCGCTGGTCTTTGACCGCCGAATACGGCTGGATTGATACACGGCGCAGTGGTTTTACACCGGTTCCTCTGGAGAATACTTCGGAAGGATTTTATGTCCAGGGCGAGTACCGATTGACCGAGGACTGGTCGGCCGTACTTCGCTACGACGTTTTCCATGCCGACCGCGACGACCGCAGCGGCCGTTCGTTAGCCGAGCAAACCGGCCAAGCGCGCCACCGCTTTTACGCCCGTGATCTTGCCGTCGGAGTTCGCTGGGAGTTTGTGCGAAACTGGTTGATCGCCGCGGAATATCACAACGTGGATGGCACCGCTTGGCTTTCGCCGCGCGACAATTCCGATTTGTTGCAAGGCGGTGGCGATCCGCACTGGGATCTCTTTTCCCTGATGCTGTCGTTTCGCTTTTAATGCCTTTTGCCGGATAACGGAATGAGGGATGACATAAACCGTTTTTGGACCCTGCGCCGAAAAGGTTTTGTGTTCCTGAGCCTACTGTTATTAATGCTGGGCGTCGCGTTCGGTGCTCTGAACTATTGGAATTTAAGAACTCAATTCAAGGACCAGCAAACAGCCAGCAATGCCGCTCTTCGGACAGAGTTCGAAGCGCTAATGGAGCGCTCGGCCGACCGTTTGCAGCGCCTAGGTGTCGTGTTCGCTTCGCTGGGCAAACTCGAACGGCTCATTACGGCGCCGCATCAGGGTGAAAGGGTTGCCAGATTGCAGGAATTCTTTTCCAGTGTCCGTTACGAACTGGACGTCGAACATGTCGAGCTGTTCGATGCCCAAGGCCATTCAACGTGGCGCTGGTCGTCCTCAACCGCGGTAGCGATTCCGCAAGAACGGTTACAAGGAGTCCTAAGCCGGGTTCTTGACGCGGAGCAGCCATTGGCACTCTTAACCTGCCAGCCCGGCTGCAGCCTTCATGCGTTCGTGCCATTACTTTCCGACGGACGGAGTGCAGGCATTCTCATGCTTAGCCAGATGATCACCGATCTGGTACTGGACCTCTCCGCGGGTGCTGGAACGAATCTCGCCATTCTGGTGGCCGCATCGGACGCAAGCGAGGAAATGCTGGGGTCTTGGGGGCTTCGGGTTGCTGCGCTGTCCAATCCTCAACAGCTAGAGCCTTTTTTACGGGATCTCGCCAAGCACTATTCCGGCCCGGAGGCGATCACAAGCGGAAAATGGCTGAACTGGAACGACAAGAAATTTACGGTTTATTCATTACCACTGAGCCAGATTCTGGACGGCGGTGAGACCGGCTATCTTCTGTTCATCGCCGATAAAAGCGCTTCGGCCGGGACGCTCGATAAGGCTAACCGGGACGCACTGTTCCTGATTGGGACATCTCTGGTTATAGCTGAGATTCTATTGTTCTTGCTGCTGCATGCCCCACTACGGCGCATTCAGCATCTTGCGGCTACATTGCCGTTGTTAGCTCATGGAAACTATCACAGAGTTAACGAGCGACTGAAGACGCTCAGCCGCTTAGTCGAATGGAAAGATGAAATCGACATCCTTTATGCCACGTCCATCCGATTGGCTCATCAGATCGAAGAGCATCAGAACACCCTGGCGGCGGAAAGGGATTTCATTCAAGGGCTATTGGACAACGCGCAGGTTTTGATATTGACTCAAACTCAGGATGGCAGAATCCGCACCGTCAATGAATTGACCTCCCAAATCTTGGGCCGTTCTAGCGAGGCGCTAAAGGACGCCCGCTTCATCGAATTAATCGAGATCGATAGCGAGACAGCGGATATCGGCCGAAATCTCGAAAAGCTCTTCTCCAATTTGTTGCATCGCCTGGAACACGAGGCCGTCCTGACCTGCTACAACGGTAGCAAGCGCCATATCGTCTGGGTACATACCCGCTTGGGACTGGAGCACGAAAACGGCATCGCCGTGCTTTCAATCGGGTTGGACGCCACCGAAAGAATTCAGGCCGAATCGCGTATCCGCTGGCTCGCCAATCACGATTCATTGACCGGTCTCCATAATCGGCTTTGGTTCAAGGATGAACTGGAGCGCAGTTTTGCCGAGGCGGAGCGGAACAGCGTTCCGGCAGCCCTGCTTTTATTCGACTTGGATCACTTCAAAGACGTCAATGACAGCAGCGGACACGCTGCCGGAGATGCGCTGCTCGGCCTTTTAGCTAATGAACTGCGGGCGCGGGCACGAAAATCGGATGTGCTGGCTCGCCTGGGTGGCGATGAATTCGCGGTTTTGATGACCGCTACTGACCAATCGGGAGCAGAGTGCTTTGCCCAAGACCTCAATCAACGACTGACCGAAAAGCCCTTTCGGTTCGGGGATCGAAGCTATCGTATTTCCGCCAGCATAGGCATCGCATTGATACCGGATCACGGAAAAAACGTGGAAGAGCTTATGGCGAATGCGGATGCGGCGATGTATCAGGCAAAAAAAGCTGGGCGTGGACGGTGGCATTTGTTCTCTCATTCGGGAGAGGAACGGGCTCAGATCAGTCATCGAGCGTATTGGCGTAGCGTCATTGCTCAATCCCTGGATCAAAAGCGCTTGTTTTTCCATTATCAGCCGGTGCTCGACATGGCAACGGGGCAAGTCGCTTATTATGAGGCACTGCTTCGGTTGACTTTGGAGGATGGGCGTCTCGTCCTGCCCGGTGAATATATGGACGTCATTTTGCGTTCGGACTTGATGAACGCCATCGATTCGTATGTAACGCGAGAGGCGATCGATGTTCTTGGCAAGGATCGAGAGGCGCGTCTGTCGATCAATCTTTCCGCCACGGCGCTCACCGAGCCAGGATGGGCGGAACCGCTCAAACAAGCGGTTCGCGACGGTAATTTGGCTCCGGAACGCTTGTTGCTCGAGATCACGGAAACCGCCGCCATCGCCGATTTAGATGCGGCCAGACGGATTATGGACGAGTTGACTGACATCGGGTTCGGATTTGCGATGGATGATTTCGGAGCGGGATTTGCCTCCTTTCATTACCTCAGGCACTTGCCGATAAAGCATGTGAAGATCGACCGTTCGTTTATCAGCCGTCTTGCCACTGACGAAGACGACAATGTGTTTGTCAGTGCACTGACCGCGCTCGCTCATGGCTATCGGCAAAAAATCGTCGCCGAAGGAGTTGAAAATGCCGAGACACTAATTCGCCTTCACGCGTTGGGGGTCGATCTGGTACAGGGTTTCTTTATTGGGCGTCCCGATCGATATCTAAAGCCGGTAAATGTACCCATGATCGATCCGTTATCGATGGGATTGTAAAGGTCATCCGATCACAGTTTTTAAACTATTATTTTTCTATGAAAACGATCACGCTGCCCGAATTTTACTGTCCTTTTCCCTCACGCCTTAATCCTCATGCCGAGGCAGCTAACGGTCATACCTTGGCATGGATAAAGCGTTTCAACCTTGTTTCCGACGACCTTGAATGGCAGCGGCTGGAGGCGTCCAAGTTCAGCTGGCTGGCAGCCCGCGCGTATCCCGATGCTTCTTCCGAGGGGCTTAAGATCGTCTCGGATTGGAACACCTGGCTGTTTATTCGCGACGATCAATGCGATGAGTCTGGTTTCGGACGAAGTCCCGATAAACTCGCTCATTTCCATGAGCGGTTGACGGAAATTCTTACCGGCCGTGAACCCAGCGAAACGGACCTGCCCCTTGCCCGTGCGCTGCACAATCTTTGCTCTAGACTGCGACAAACGGCGAGCGACGCTTGGATGTGCCGGTTTATTCTCAGTGTCATCGAATATTTCGAGTCCTCGGTTTGGGAAGCTCAAAACCGTGCCTCGGCAATCACGCCCGACCCGACAACGTATGTAACGATGCGCCCGTTTACCGGAGGGCTTTATACCGACATCGAGTTGATCGATGTCGTGGAAAACATAAACTTGCCGCTCCACGTGCGTAAACACGAAATTCTGCAGAGTCTGATTCGGATGGCGAATAACGTCGTCTGTTGGTCTAATGACATCATTTCATTCGCCAAGGAGGTCCAACACAATGACGTTCATAACCTGGTGGTGACGTTCCAGCATCATCAGCGGCTCTCCCTTCAAGAGGCTATCCAACAAGCTGCGGAGCTGACGAATAGAGAAGTACGAAATTTTATTGCCGTGAAAGAGCAATTGCCCATGTTCGGCGCCGGGATCGATTCCGACGTTCAGCGTTTTGTTTCCGTTCTATGTTCGTGGATGCGCGGCAATCTCGATTGGTCCTATACCTCGGGGCGGTATGCGGTCTCGGCCGTCAGCGAACGTTCGTGATGCTGGACGGAGAAGCAGGGGGGGGGGCGTGGGGCGCATCCGAGATTGGCAAAATCATCGAAGACGTGCCGTCTCGACGCTCAACGGCACGATTCTCGGTCGGTGGCCTCGAGACAGCACTGTGATTGACAGTCATCAAACTCATCTTGCAGTTTCCCCGTGTTCGGGAAGATCGGCGTTTATCGTTGATGTTTTCGGGACCAGCGCGGGGGAATGGACTCCTCCGCTGCGGTTTTGGATTGCTCGACCTTCATCCCCGATTGTGTCCGCAGCAGGGCCAGTTCGCGATTAGTCGCGTCAAGTTTTTCTCCAAGCTCGTGTATCAACTGATAGAGCTGTTCGAAATGAACCTGGAAATAGCGCGCTGATGGGAACGGTGGGAGGGCCGGCGTTCCCGGATGTAGGGCCGGGTCGCGTTCGTGTCGCCTACGCCTGGGTTTCATCTTTTTCCCCTAAGGATACATTTTTGCGTGACGGGAAAGCGCCTTTTGCTGGAAAACCGCGCCCGGTTTATGAAGGCAACGAATCGATGAGACACTCGATGCCATGCGGCGGAAAGTGCCGCAGGCGATACGGCAGGCGGTATGCCCGCCTTCTCAGCGCTGCAGCCGGTAGTCGAAGGGGATGGTCACCGCCACCTGGGTCCAGCCATGGGCCTGGGACACTGGCACCGGTGTGACGCGGCGCAGGGTGGCGAGCGCTTCCTCATCGAGAGTCGTATGGCCGGAGCTTCGCACGATGTCGGCCGTGAGCAGGCTTCCGTTGCCGCCGATCACCGCTCGGATCAAGACTTGCCCCTCCCAGCCGTTGCGGCGCGCTTCGCCAGGATAGTGCTTGTTCTTCCGGATCTTGTCCGCCAGATATCGGCGCAGCCAGTCGAAATCGGGTTTGGGATCCGGCTGAACCGGCTGAGAGTTGCTGGCGAGACCGGTCAAAGGCCCGGTAGTGGCCACGGTCGTCGGCATCGGTGCCGCGGCGGGCGGTTCCGGCGGTGCCGCCTGCTCCTCGACCGTCTCCGCAGCCAAATAGCGGGTCACGGGCTTGGGCTCCGATCGCTCAATGAGCTTCGGTTTGGGCTTGGGTTTCGGCTTGGCCTTCGGTTTGGGAGGTGCCGGTTTAGGCGGCGGCGGGGCCACTTCGGGTTGGGGCGGTGGGGTCGCGTCCGCTAGCGGGGCCGGTGCCGGGCTGAACAGGCTGATTTCCCACCGTATGGGTTCCGGTTCAGGCTTTGGCGGCTGGCTCTGCCACAGCCAAAGGACCATCCCCATCAGCGAGCCGTGCGCCAGCAGCGACAGCCCGAATCCATTCAGATGCCGCTGCAGAGGCGTCATGAGGCGGGCTCGGCGCGTTCGACTTCCAGGCTGACATGGGGGAAGCCGTTGCTCTTGATCCCGTCCACCACCTGCACGAACTTCTCCAGCACGATGGCGCGGTCGGCCCGCAGGACGATCAGCCGCTCCTTCGGGTAGGTGCTCAAGGCATCGCCCAGGCTCTCCACCGGGATCGGCGTTTCCCCAAGGAACAAACTGCCGTCGGCTTTCAAGGTCATCAGCACCGGATCGTCGTGATTCGGTTCTTCCGCCTGCTTGGCCTCCGCCAAATCCACCGGAACCTGACCGGTGACGATAAACGTAGCCGTGGTCAGAATGATCACCAGCAACACCAGCATCACATCGACCAGCGGGATGACGTTGATCTGGTCGATATCACGATCCAAGGCGCACCTCGTAGGCAGTAACCAGCTCCTTGATGCGGCGCCGCAGTACGTTGTTGAGCACCACGCAGGGAATCGCCACCACCAAACCCATGGCGGTCGCTTTCAAGGCCATGCTCAAACCGATCATGATGCTGTGCACGTCCATGCTTTTGTCGATGCCCATGTTATGGAAGGTGAGCATGATCCCCATGACGGTGCCCAACAGCCCGATGTAAGGGGCATTGGCTGCCACCGTGCCGATCACCGTCAAATGGCGGGTCAGCTCGGTCTCTAGGGCCGCGCTGCTGGGGTACACGCTGAAATCGACGCGCCGATAAAAGAACCAGCGCTCGAAAGCGATCCCCACGGCCCATAGACTGGCCAGTAGCAACAAGCCGATGACGCCGTAGTCGACGAGGTTGGATAAATATGTGCTATCGAGTTGAGTCATTGTTGTTGTTCCCAGGTTCAAAGCATCCGAGCACCCCCGAACGTCAGCACGATCAATGCCAACGGCTCATATTGCGCATGAAAAGCGCCAATCATCGGATAAGCGCTGGGAGGGTCGACGTCTCCTGCATCCGCTGTAGTGCGTCATTTGGCGCAGGTTCTGTGGCAAATGACGCATTCCCGTAAAAGGCGAGCGCGCTCTTAAAAAACTCGTCAAAAAGCAACCGTATGGGAAACTCGCGCGAAAACGCCCGAGTCGAATATTGGTGAATTCGCCGACACGGCGATGAGGTTATGTTTGAGAACGCGCGTGGGCGATCGAGTAATAGGAGATTCCGCAGCAAAGGGTTTGCCTAATTTAGGAATTCGCCGGGAAAAAGACAGCGCAGGCCAGTATTGCTTCAAGACCTGTTGAATATGCATGTTACCCAACAGACATTCGGTACGATGCCCGATGGTACTCCCATCGACCTATTTGCTCTCACCAATCAGGGGGGACTCGAAGCACGGGTCATGAGCTATGGCGGGACGCTCGTCTCCCTGCGGACCCCGGACCGCTACGGCGCGGTGGCCGATGTAGTTCTTGGTTTTGACAGCCTGCCGCCCTATCTTGCCGGGCACCCCTATTTCGGGAGCCTGATTGGCCGGTACGCCAACCGGATTGCCCATGGCATCTTTGAACTGCACGGCGCGACCTACCACCTGGCTCAGAACAACGGTCCCAACCACCTCCACGGCGGGTGGAAAGGCTTCGACAAGGCGATCTGGAGTGCGTGTCCGAAAATCTCTTCCCAAGGAGCGCAAGTCGAATTCAGTCATCTCAGCCGCGACGGTGAAGAGGGCTATCCGGGCAATCTCCACGTCACGGTTATTTACACGCTAACGGATCGGAACGAACTCCGGATCGATTACACCGCAACGACAGACCGGCCGACCGTGGTTAATCTGACCAATCACACGTACTTCAATCTTGCCGGGACCGGCGCAATTCTTGACCATGTCCTCCTTCTCGCTGCGGACCACTTTCTTCCCGTCGACGCTACCCTCATTCCGACCGGAGCCCAGCGCTCCGTCCAAGGGACTCCGATGGACTTTACCCTGCCTACGGCAATAGGAGCCCGGATCGACGCGGACGATGAGCAATTACGTTTCGCCCACGGCGGTTATGACCACACCTGGGTCCTTCGCAAAGATCGGGCTGCTCGCTCGTTGGCCGCTGAAGTGTATGAGCCGGCCAGCGGGCGTGTACTGACCGTCTTGACGACACAGCCGGGCATTCAGTTCTACTCAGGGAATTTCTTGGATGGGAGCATTCGCGGAAAGCGTGGGGAAGTGTACGCAAAACATCACGGGTTCTGCTTGGAGACGCAGCATTTTCCCAATTCGCTCAATGAGCCCGATTTCCCTTCGACCGTCCTCGTACCGGACGAGACATATCGATCCATCACCATTTATCGGTTCGACATACGTATATAGCGGGCCGATAAGGCCGAAGTGCTCGGCGGCGGTTTTATCTATCATCTCCGATCTGAGGCAACGAATCATCGAAGAGAATTTCGGGAGGTAATCCGATCATTGCAGTTGTTGCGGCCATTTCAAACGCACGATCCCGCTCTGCTCACGATCGAATTCACCCAGAGATTCATTGGCCAAATAGATACCATCCTCCGCGGGCACGGCGGAGGCTACGGAGGCAAGCCTAGGGCCCTTATACATAGCCGCATAGAGAGGCTTGCTTCCGTCAGGACTCACGACGATCACACCGGTGCGCTGCGTCTGGCGCAGCAGCAGTTGGGGCGGCAGCCGCAGGAGCAGCGGCTTGATCCACGCATTTGCGTGGGCCCAGGTCAGAACGGGGCTTCTCTCCGTGAACATGGCGAGCCAGATACGCCCCGAAGCGTCCCGGTCCATGCCGTCGTCCATGCCGGTAAGTCCGTCGAGCACCACTTCGTAGCTGCCCGCCTTCGGGCCTCGGAGATAGAAACGAGCCAGGCGGAAAAGAGAGGTCTGGGTGACCAAGACCGATTCCTCTCGCGGCTGGCCCGGGTGCAGGTCGTAGAGTACGCCGTTGACGAAGTGGAAGCCCTCCGCGATGAGGCGGGTGGTCCCGCTATCCAGGTCGTGCCGCCATAGGCGCCCATTGGGGGGAAGCGCAATGGCTTCGTCCACCGCATCGTCTAGCGAAGTGTCTTTGTACGAGAACGGTTCGGAGAAGTAGATGCGCCGTCCATCCTCGGAGACTTCCAGGTTGTCGCATACCACCAGCGGGCGATGATGCTCCGCCCCGCTGCCATCGCGCCGCAACTCGGGGGCCTTGGGATCGTCGTCGGCATAGACGATTGGGTGATCGGGATCAATCAGAGTTGCCGGTACCTCGAGAACGATAGGCTCGATTTTCCGGGTGTCGAGCGCGAGGCGGTAAAGTCCGACAGCTTCTCCCGGAAATGGCTCGCCATAGGCATGGGAGGAGCAAAAATAAACATGGTTCGGATCGCCGGGCGCTTCGTGTATGCCGAAGGCCATCAAAGGCGCATCCACTAAGGGTTGAGCCGCGTGCGTGGCGAGATCTACGCTCCAGATTTTTCCGTCCGTCGCCGTGACTAGTACCGTGGTTCCGCCTTCGAGGAACACGACATCGTCGTAACCTGGCAGATCGGACCGAAAATGTTCCAGACTAGTGGCGAAGTCGGCGGAATGCTCAACCGCCGCGATCGCCGCTGCGGTAGACGGGTCGAAGGCGACCGACTCGGCGACGCAGCACCGAATTTCAGGTCTGGGCGCCGCGGCGATCCACCAGACGACGATCAGCAGCGCAAGGCCAATGGCAATCCACTTTTTCATGAGTCTGATCCTCAAGCATTATGAGACCTTATGGCTATCGACTTTGTCACCAGCTTGCTGGAGCTTCACTGCAGCGGCGGCAAGCCATTGTTCCGCGGCTTGTAATCGCGGTCCTCTTTGCGCCGTCTCTGCACCGAGTCATCGACGATTTCATTGCCGAACTCGACCGAACCTATGGCGCGATAATGACGCGGATTGTTCCTGGCATAAATTCCGTTGAGGAATTGCATATAAGAGTCGGTAAACACGCCCAAATAGTTATCGCCCCGCACGTTGATCGGAGTAATCGCCAGATCCGCCGCCATGGCTTTGTCTTGAATCCAACGCAGCGTCACGTCAGACAGGCGCCGATCTCGATATCCTCCGCCGATATCGCTGTGCGCGCCGACAAACCAGCGCTGTTCCAGGTTTTGTTCGGGCTTCACGTCGGGCGTCCATAGGCACGCATCGTAATCTATTCGATGTTCGTCGATCGCAACGGCGTGATAAGCGTTTTCGACGATATGGCTCAATCTCGTGTCGTGAAATTCATAAAAATGCATGTTCAGGCGCTGCAAAGTATCCAGCGGGATACCCAGGGCTCCGACTGTATCCCAAACGCCGAGAAACTTAATTTTGATTTCCCGAGAAAACTTCGCTTTGAACTCCAGAGCCGTCGAAGAATCGGGGCCGTCGTCTCTGGTGCGATAGATTCCATAGGCCATGGCCGTGCGCAGCGTGAGCTGCTTGTTTTTCACCAGACCGCAATTGCGAATGAGCCCGGCCAAACTCCTGGCGGTATAGGCGCCACGGCTGAAGCCGAGAATATAAACCTCGTCGCCTTCCTGATATTCCTTGGCGAGAAACTTGTAACCGTCCAGGATATTTTTCTCCAGTCCCACCCCCATGGCGCCGCCGATAAAGCGGTCATACCATTTCGTGCCGACGCCCTCGTCATACCATTTGACTTGCCGGATGCCATCCGCCGCGGTGTCTTTGATCGATTTGTAAAACCGGCAAACATTGGTCTCGATCTGCTGGTCAGCGGGCAAGCTTTCGTCGGCGGGTTTGTTCCATGTGCCATCGAAGCAAATGACAATCCGTTTCATACTAGCCCCTCGATAGAACTCTTCCTCGGCCTAATTTATCGCCACGATTCCGCTGCGCGTTGGGCGGTAATGGCAGGTTTTAAAGCTGCCTTCGGACAAACGGAAGGGATAAGAAATCCAAACCCATTTTTGAGCGGACAATGCGCTCGCGCCGAGACGTTGTCAATCGATGAGGTTGAATGGGTTGAAGTTGACTCGCGCACAAAGGGGCTCAAGCCATGGTGTGTCGAACCAGAGCTCTTTGTGAAGCCTTTTCCATACGATTATCGTCTTGAAATTCCTTGCCGTTGCGCAATTGCGCGGAACATGATATCCGTTGCGCTACGGACAAGCCGTAAACCGGAGGGAGATGTGGAAAGCGGGGGGAGATTTAGGAAACGTTGGATTCTTGGGATCTCACGGCTTTCCACATCCTGAATGTTTTTCGATGGACTTTGAGTTTCCATCTCCCCCCAGCGGCGCAGCCTTTCCGACATACCTGTTCGTTCCCGCAATCCCACTAATAATAAAGAGGTTGTGATCGCCATGAACGAGATACTGACTTCCCAGAACAAGGTTTTGGTTACAGGGCCAACCAGCTTTCTCGGCTACCATGTCACCAAGCGCCTAAACGAACGCGGTATCCGGCCGCGTGCGCTGATACCGCAAGATGCCGATCCGTCCGCTTTGCGGGATTTGAATGTGGACATCGTCCGGGGCACGGTCGAGGACGCGGCTTCCTTGCGTGCCGCTTGCGATGGGGTGGACACGATTTTCCACTTGGCCTTTCTGGTAAGCATCGGTGGAGGCCAAGAGACGCGCATGCAGCAAGTGAATGTGGTCGGAACGCGCAATCTATTGGATGTGGCCTTAGATTCGGGCGTTGCGCGCGTCGTCGTGACCAGCAGCGCGCTCGCCGTGGGCGTCAGCCGCGAGTCGCAACCGCTTAACGAAACGGCGGATTGGACCCTGCACCGCCTGGATCTCCCGTATGCGGCGAGCCGGCGGCAGGCCGAAGAGGAGGCGCTTGCACGGTCGAGCCAGAAGATGTCGGTCGTTGCCGTCAATCCCTCCTTTACCATGGGGCCGGAGGATTACGTCGGGGCGCCCGCCAACAAGCTTCTCAAAGCCGTCAGCGCCGGCAAGCTTCCCTTCACTGTTCCGGTCGGCTTCGGTTGCCTGGACGTTCGCGATTTCGCGGAGGGCATGCTGTTAGCCGCCGAACGCGGTCGTCCCGGTCAGCGCTATCTGCTCAATGGCCACAACGTGATGGTGGACGAGCTCTTGGGGCAAGCCGCCGCTATCGCCGGCGTGCGGCCACCTCGGTGGCGACTGCCGATTTGGGCGGCCTACGTTCTGGTTACGATGCTTCAGGCCGGTTACGCCTTGGCCCGAAAGCCGTTCCCTCTCAGCCGCAGCGTGCTCCAGATCCTGGGCCGCTACGCTTGGTATGACACGGCCCGTGCGCGCGAAGAACTCGGTTGGAATCCGCGCCCGCTGCAGCAGACGCTCGAAGACACTCTTCGCTGGCTAGGCCAGAGCGAAGCCGGATAGGGGCAGGATGATCTGAACGAACGCGGACTCGTAGTCCGGGAAAGGGCGGGCGTGACGCGCCCGCCTCCGAGTCCATCAATGGAAGCCGATCTTGAGGCCCATCGCATACAAATTCTGCTCATCCATCTCGAGTGCGCTACGGCGTTCCAGCACTCCGAGTCGCAGCATGGCGCGCAGCGATTCGCGCATGGTGATCTCCGAGGCATAGCGTCCCAGGCATTTGTGCCGTCCGTAGCCGTGCTGCAGATAAACCAGGCTTTGCGGCGCTTCTTGAACGCGTTCGCGATCGCCCAAGTAAGGGACTAGCCGTTCGTCCCGGGTAACGTCGAAGGCCAAAGGATTCGGCACCGCCTCGGGATCCCGCATCGCCGCGGCATAGGCTGCGAACACGAGGGTTCCCTTGCGGATGGGAACGCCGCCGAGTTCCGCGTTATCCTTCACGCACAGTCGTAACAGGACTTCGCCCTGCGGCTGTAGACGTAAGGCTTCCAAGGCGTATTTGCGGAGTCCTTCCAGGCGTTCGGCGTAGTCCGGGCTATCCGGCTCGACGCTCGCCCAACGTAAGGCTTGCTCGTAGCTGGAACCATTCAGCACCTCGTACTCGCCGTCCTTCAGACGGAGCATGGAATCCAGGATCCGGGCGGTCGCTTCCTGGGGATTCACCACCGCGCCGACCGCCGTGCCGAACACGTTGGACCGGATCATCGAATCCGAAAGGCGTCTGGCTAGTTCGTCTTTTGGCAAAGGGGCACTGAGGCGGGCGGCAAGTTCGTCCGTCAATGTCTCGCCGTCCCGGTCAAGCTCGAGCTGCATCCGCAGAAGCCGCGTCAGCATAGTATCGGGAACCGTATCGCCTTGCCGCAGCCGTTCCTTGTTGTGCTTAATCAAGGCGAACACGTAGGCGCTGAGATACTCGGTCGCGATCACCCCGCGTTCGCGGAACTCGGCGAACAAGGGATGCGCCGGGCTGAAGTTGTTGAAGATGTTGCGGAACGCGTCCTTGACCCAGACGAACAGGTCATCTGCCGTGGGCACGATGCCTTCCTTAATCTTGCTAAACGAGAAGACCGCTTGCAGGTCGTCGTCCAGCGGAAAGCGGTCGCCGCCCCGAAACCCTGGCAGGGCGGAAGGCGTTCCGTGTTCGTAGTAGTGGACCCCTAGATAATCGCCGACGATCCGAAGCGGCACGAACTTCGCGAGCGTCGGGACCACGTCGATTTCGCCGAGACCCTCGGTTTGCGCCCGACGTGTCCAGCGTTCGGCCTCGTCGCGCGTCAGGCGCGAGAGCGTCTCCTCGTCGGACCGTGATACGGCGCGCCGCAGTATCACGTCGTCCAGCCGGTAGAGATCGTCCCGGTCGGTGCCGAGCATGAAATGGGAGTAAGCTTCCGGGTGTTTGGCCTTGTCGTCCGTGGCGCGCGCCATCTCCGCCGCGTAAGGGTCCACGGTGAAGAGGTCGGTGCGTTCCAGACAGCGGATGACCTCCGCATGCCGCATGACGATCACGGGACCGACAGCCGGCTTGAAGATCGGCATGACGTCCCTCGGTTGCGCCAGAAGTTCCTGGAACATTTCATAGGGTTTGGTCGCCAGCCATTTGGAAATCACCTGCGCGACCGCGCCGCCGCGCGTCTTGGCCGCCGCCGCGAAAGCGGCGGCCGCGGCTTCCGCCGCCTGCTTGTCCTTCTCGTAGGCGCCGGGATCGCCAGCGTATTTCGAGTCATCCGGATTCGGCATCGGTGGCGGCGGAGACGGCAGGGGAGTCCCTTCTTCGGCGATCGCCACTTCGCGCAAAAAGCTGGTGGTGGTCGGCGGTGGAGCCGGCTCCTTTTCCGGCCCCGGCTTGCTCGGCTTAGGCTTATTTTCCAGGACCGCCTTGATCAGCCCGATGAGCTTGCAACCCTGTCCATAGAGCTGCTCCCGCATCGTCGTCCAGTTCAATCCGGCCATGCGTCCTCCTGTCCTTATAGTGTTTTCATGTACTCGATGACGGCGCGGACTTGGTCATCCGACCATTCGCTGCCATAGGTATGGCCGGTGTTCGAATTGCCACGGAGCGTCGTGTCATGCTCGGCGAAGTGCACCGTATCGCCGGGGCCGTATTCGTCGAGCTGCGGCGCCTTGTCCCAAACGAAGCCGACCTTCGCTTCGTCGTACTTGATGTTGCCGCGGACGAATTTCGCCGGCCGCTCCGCGGGACGGAAGAGATGCCACAGGGTCGGCACCGAACCGTTGTGGAGATAAGGCGCCTGAGCCCAAATGCCGTAAAGAACATCGGCCTTATAGCCCGACTTGTCGCCGCGCGGCGTGCCGAAGTAGGCTTCGTCATCGGCGGACCGGCTGCCCCGCTTCGGCCGGCACCAGTCGCTGCCGCCGTTTTCCACGTACAGTTCGCAGGCCTCACGGGTCAGCTCCAGTAACCCCAGGCGCGCCGTCGGCGTGATCTGCGTCGCCCGATTCATGTCGCTGCCCACGTTGTAGACTTTCTCGTTGCGAGCATGGTGGCAGGCGGACGCGCATTTTTCCTCGAACAGCGGCTTGCCTTTCGTCGCCAGGTCGAGATCGACCGCAAAGGGGTAGGGGGTGGGCGGCAGATTGTCGATGAAGGGGTTCATCGCTTCATGGATGCGGACATCCACTTTGGACGGATCGCCTCCCGAGGAGACCCCCGAGGCGATCACCCGAGCCTCGGCGGCCTGGTTCGCGTCCCAGTTGGCGTACGCATGGTCGCGGGAGAACCACAGGCTCTTGATATCGGATGCCCCCGGATCGTGGGGCATCCACCCGGGCGCGGTCGTGAACAGTCGCTGGCCGGCTTGCTTGAGGCGCTCCTCGCGGGGTAGGCTTTCCAAGCCCGCAAAGAACGGATGATCGTCGGGTAGGCGCGCAAAGAAACCTTCCCGTTTGGCATGCAGCGCGACCAATCCGGAGGCGATGCCGAAGGCGTCCATGCGGCCTGGACGTGGGCCGAATACCCCCGGTGCCTTCTGTCCGTCCTTCTCGGTATAGGAAAGCTTCGAGGTCAGAGCCAGATACATCAGTTCCGTCTTCTTGGCCGAAGCGATCAGTCCTCCTACGGCGCCCGGCAGATTGGCCAAGACGCGCGCTACCTGAACCTTGGCGCGCTCGGCGCTGGCCGACCGGTCCTCGGGCGTCCGTCCGCCGTAGAACCAAGCGGGGTCCGTTTCGGCCTTGGCCTTGAGGAAAGACGCGATCTTGGCGATTTGATCCGGATCGGCTTTAACCTGGCTCGGATCGGGACTGTCGACCTTGATGAGCTTCTTGCCGGTCCGATAGAGGAGTTCCGCATAGGCCTGCGCGTCGATTTCGGTATTGGGTGCACCGATGAGGTACTCGACTCGGTCTTTGACGTACACCCTTCCCGTATGGCAGGCCCCGCACGAAAAGAAGACGTTGTCCGTGCGCTTGTCCTCCGGAACCGTAGTGTCCTGGACGGTGAAAAGCCCGTAAGGCAGGGGGTGGCGCTGTTCCGGAGGAAGCAGCTTGCCCGTTGCCGGATCGTAGTCGTCCGGATAGGGACCGAATCCCAGGTTGCCCAGTGACCCCTCGCCTTTCCAGATCTCCGGGTAGGTTTCGACCAGGGCGCGCAGGAACACGTAGGGTATGCCGTTGACGCTGAGCGGGTAAGCCTTGAACCATTCGTATCCTAAATGGTTGCTATACCAGGGCGTGCGAGCCGTGTCGTCGGTCGAAATTCGGCTAACGGTGGAATCGTTTAAATATGTCGTCTGAAGTTTTTCCCGCTCCGAGCGCTCGTCCGCCCAACTGCGGGTTTGTTTCTCGGGCGGCTTGCCGCCTGGTTCGGATTCCGTGCAGGAAATCAGCGTAGTGAGGATGGCCGTGGCCGCTCCGCAGCCCAATATAGCGCGAATGGAAGAGGTCAGTTTCTTCATGGGGTCCTCCTAAGCTTTATTATTTTGGCGTATGTGTCCGTAAGGTCTCGGTGTGGCCGAAAACGCCGGTTTTCAGGTAGCCCTTGTTGCTTATGTTTGCTACCGCCGATGAAAGGGAAGCGTCGAGACCTGACTTAAGAACAGAATGACATTGTTGCTAGATGCGCTCTATCGTTTTGGCCAGAAGCCAAACGCGCACTCATCGGGCCACTCGATTGTTAGATTTCTGATTTATTCAACTCCAATTACGGGCCAAGCAGCGTCCGCCACCATAAAAGCCTTTTGCCGATTCATTGTCAAATTTGACCAACGTTGGCCGCTTTGGCGTGGTCCGATGCGACCGAACATCAGGGATAAGCACGTTGGCGAAATCGATTTGAGCCGTGTTGGAAAAACTTGGGGTTTTGCATCCAGATGCCTTGCGATCCATGCCTGGCCGATGGATAAGTCCTCTGACCGAAGGCGATCACCGCGATTCTGGGGATCGCGGCGCTAAGTGTGTCCAACTGGGCGAGGCGGTGGCAAACTCAGGGGCTGATGGGACTATCTGTATTCTTTCCAATCGGCAGCGGACTTTCCAAGCTGATCGAAGCGGCGAGAGTGACAGGAACCGGTGTGAGCATCACTATTCGATCAGTTCCGCTTCCAATTCTCCGACCAGGCTCGCCGCCACTTTTTGCAGAGATCGCGTTTTGGCAAAGACTGTTTGCTGACGGAGGTAACTGCCCCCAACGTCGAGGCGAGCCTCGAGTTGACCGAGCCAGTCTGCGGTCTTCAGGTCTTCGGCCGTTTCCGCCAAGCTCGCCAATAAATCGCGCGTAAGCGTCTTGATGGGCCGGATATGGCCCATGTCATCGACGATGATTTCCGCCTCCACGCCAAGATGGGACGCTCGGAAACAGTTTTCCTTTTGCGCCCACCAATGTTGAAGCATCGAGGGATAAACGGGTTCGTTCTGCTGCCAAGATCGTTGCAGGTATACCAGCAGGGTCTGAATCAGAGCGGCCAGCATGAAGGTTTCCTTCAAGGTCGGCTGGACATCCATTACCCGAACTTCCAGTGTGCCATAGTGAGGACTCGGCCGGATATCCCAATGGAAGTCTCGTATGACGTGGGCGGCGCCCGCCGCCCGGAGGTTTTCGAAGCATTCGGCAAAGTGGCGCCAGGACGTAAAGCTCGGCGGTAGGCCGTAGTCCCGCATCGCCGCCAAGACGCGCTGCCGGAATGATGCAAAACCGGTATCCTGGCCCTGCCAGAATGGAGAACTGGCCGAGAGCGCCAGGAGGATGGGCAGATACGGCTTGAGCAAGCTCATGACGACGACCGCGGCATCGCCGGACGGCATGCCGACGTGGACCTGGAGAGCGTAAGTCTTCAGCGTGTGCGCCAGGTAGACCATCCGCCGCTCCATCTCGATATAGCGTGGCAAGGGCGTCACGGCGGCGGGACGCAGTGAAAAGGGATGGGTGCCGGCGCCGCAAAGCGCGAGATGCAATCCTTCGCAGCGGCGCTTCAGCTCCTTGACCAGGCTGGTAATATCCGATCGCAGTTCTTCGATATCGGCGCACACATGGGAATTGATCTCCACCGTGGACTGCGTAAATTCCGGCTTGATGCAGGGTTCTTCCGGATAGCTCTGCAGCAGGGGAAGTATGCCGTCGGCCAAATCAAACGTTTCCGGATCGAGCAACTGAAATTCGATTTCGATTCCCAAGGTGGGATATTTCGAACCGACGAATTCTAGCTCTTCATTATGCATACGCCTCGATGGCATCCCGAGCCACCCGGTCGAAGAATGCCGCCCCGATCTTCAAGACCTCCTCGTCGAAATCGAAGGCGGGACTGTGTAAGGGGATGTGTTCCCACCCCCCTCGGCGTGCCCCGAATCGCACGTAACAGCCCGGGATTTCCCGAAGATAGTAGGCGAAGTCTTCGGATCCCATGCTGGGATAATCCATGAACGCGAGGCCCTGTTCGCCGACGATGTTCTCGGCTGCCCGCCGCGCGATTTCCGATTCGGCGAGCGTATTCACCACGGGCGGATAGCCCTCGTTGATGGCCACCTCCACCTGGGCGTTGTGGAGTTCTCCGATACCCTTGGCCATGCGCTCCAGACCCTTGATGAGGTGTTTCCGCACCTCCGGGAGGGTGGTACGAATCGAGCCGCGGAGGGTTGCCGTTTCGGCGATGACGTTGGGCGCGCTGCCGGCGCTGACCTGACCAATGGTGATCACCGACGGATATACCGGGTTCACTTCCCTGGACACTAGAGTTTGTACCGCCATGATCAACAGCCCGGCGACCACGACCGCATCCACGGCCTCGTGAGGTCTCGCCCCATGCCCGCCGCGTCCCTGGATTTGGATGCGGAAACCATCCGACTGAGCCGTAATCACGCCGGGAGCGACCATGATCTCGCCGACCGGGTAATGCCCGGTCACGTGCCCACCGAAGATCGCGCTGACGCCCGAGAGCGCACCTGAACGAATGATGACCCGCGAGCCGCCGCCGCGTTCTTCGGCCGGTTGGAAAACCAGCAAAACGGTTCCCGGCGGCGGATCATTCTTGAGCAGGGTCGCCGCTCCGAGCACCATCGCCATGTGTCCGTCATGGCCGCAGGCGTGCATTTTCCCAGGATTCAGGGAAGCAAACGGCAAGCCGGTGCTCTCATCGCCCGGCAAACCATCCATCTCGGCCCGCAACGCCACGGTAGCACCGCCCGGCTTGCCCTTTAGCCGGGCCACGATACCGCCGCCGACGCCGCCGTATTCGTAGGGAATACCGAGACGATCGAGTTCTTCCATGATCATGCGAGCCGTGTGCACTTCCTCGAAAGCCAACTCGGGATAGCGGTGCAGCAATCTGCGCAACTCCACCATGCGGGGATAGATCCGCTCGACATCGGAGCGCCCAGCCATAGCTTTCTTTTCCTGCAGTAGTCTCATCGAAACCCGAAAAATCGAATCGGAGAGTTGATCGCCATTGTTTCAATCGTGACAATCAGGCTGTGGAAAAATATTTCCGACAGAGGCAATGTTGCCACGATTACAACCCGCTACTTCCCCAAACGCCCTAGGCCTATGGCTCTTGTTTGAGCGGGCATATTCTCCAGCTTTCCATAAACTACTAGATAGCCGTCGGGGTTCTTAGTTCCAGCCGTGTAGTGATCTTGCAACCCTTTTTTGGACTTCCGTTGCAGGTACCGGCGGCACCGTCACGAGTAATGGTCAAATTTTGTGTACGGGGCGGACTCAGGCGGCGATTTTCTCGGCGTCTTCCCGAACTCCGTCCTTGAACACGACTCCCTCGATAACCTGAGCCAAGCGGGGAATGCCATTGAGTTTT